>ENA-ORBV01000197-ORBV01000197.1-microbial-mat-metagenome-genome-assembly--contig:-NODE-197-length-131991-cov-9.622110_pt1 | contig 131991 bp, 111 predicted proteins | sample MGYA00237777_ERZ505514 | MGnify/ENA primary metagenome ERZ505514 (study PRJEB26160, sample SAMN06269048) | microbial mat metagenome | isolation source: Oligotrophic lake microbial mat | place...
GGCGACCACCGAGTTCTACACCTCTCTATTCGTCGGCAGCGTCAGATGTGTATAAGAGACAGACAGCACGGGAATTTTGTGTTGCAGACAGAGACTCACGGCACCGTGAGACAGATTGGAGCAACCAAACAGCACGATATGGGTCACCCGATTCACAGGCACACTGATCTTGAGTTGGTCTTCATGGTAGACCTGAAACTGTTTGTGCTGCACTCGGACATAAGCGCCTTGATCGGTTACATATAATGTGGTCATGGGTTCGCTCCAGTAAGATTCAGGTTTAAAGGTGCGGATCGAGCGGGGTACTTTGACCAGGCTGCAAACCTGGGGCGGTCTGCCTCCAGAACCGCCAGCATGGGATTTAGAGGCTCTTGTCGTCTCAGAAACAGCGCGTTCTGGCAACGCAGCAGTACCTGCTGCAAAGTGGTAGCCCAAAAAGATGAACGACTCATCGGGCGCAAAGATCTGGGTTTTCTCTGGTTGCAAGGTCAAGTAGAGGTCTGCAAGCCAGCCCTGCATGAGCGTCAGCGCACGGTTCGCAGCGACGAAGCTGGGGCAGACCACCAGGCAATCATCGCCATAGCGCACCAACCGGAGTCCGGCCGCTAAACAACGGCGATCGAACTCACTCAAGTAGAGATTCGCCAAGGCTCCTGAGAGCACCCCTCCCTGCAACACACCCTGATTGGTATGAACCTGGCGGCGATCGAGCACGATGCCTGCCTTGAGCTGTTGCTCAATGAGCCGTACCTGGAGCGGTGGCAACCGCATTTGCTCCAGGTGATGCAGCAATAACGACCAGGACAGTCGATCGAAAAACTGCTGGATATCGGTTTTGAGTACCCAGACTGGCTGCTGGTGGTAAAACTCCAGTACATGGGCTACGGCTAGATGGGTAGAATAACCGGGACGGTAGGCATAAGCGACGGGACTGAGGGCTTGATCGAGTTTGGGATAGATCGCCTGCAACAGGTAGCGCTGGACGATGCGATCACTCACAGTCGGAATGCCAATCAAGCGGTGTCCACCACTTTTTTTGCTCAGGTAAAACCCCTTGGCTGGGCTTGCCTGATACTTTTCCCATTGCAATTGCTTGGCTAAGATCCGGATTTGTTCTCTAGCAATGCCCGCAAACAATGCGATCGTGATGCCATCAATGCCAGCGGCTTGACTACCCCGTTGCACCAATGCCCAGGCTGTGGTCAATTGCTCTGTGTGTAGTTTCATCCTCTTTCTTTCACCTTTTCCTTTCCCTGTCTTTGTCAGTGACAGATTTATCTTTGCAAGGCAAGATGGGTGCTCATACCTGAGGTGCTAACAGGCATACCTGAGTTCACGCCTGAGTTCACGGATGCTTCGCGCCGCCTTGCACCTTCACGGCTAATGGCACTACTCTGGAATGGCTGCGATTGCTTTTTCCATGCCCGGTTTGAGGCTTTTTTAACTGTTTGTTGTTGAGCGAACCATGCCCCGATCTGCTCGTGTCCATCTAGACCATCAGCCAACCCTGGCACAGGCATTGCAGCAGCATGGGTTCTTAACCCAGGGGTCTCTGGCGGCACATTTAGAAATTGCGCTCTCCACAGTGAGCAATTTCTTTCGCGGTGTGAATGTCTCCATTTCAAAGTTTGAGCAGATTAGCGAGACGCTAGGCTTAGAGCCAGGTAAACTGATCTTGCCCAGAGACAGACGGGCAGAGGGGGAGATAGAGAGCAGGGCAGCCAGAGAGGAAAGCGCTCCTGCTGTGTCAGAAGCGTTGCCGCCTGCGATCGCAGTTTTTGCCTATGACGCTGCCTGGAGTGGGCGCGAGTCGTTAATGCAAGCATTGAACCAGCGCTTGCGGGAAAACTGCCGTCTCTTACTGCTGACGGGTCTCTCTGGTATTGGTAAGACAGCCTTGGCAGAGCGGTTGTTCGTGGAAGCGAGCCAGCAAGGTAAAGCGATTCCCTTGCTGCGCGAAAACTTTGATAGTCCCGAACAAGCCACTGATTTTGCCAGTGTGGCGGCTCGGTTGCTAGAGAAGTGTGGACAGCTTGTGCTGCCTACAGAGCGATCGGACACAATTAACTTAACGAAGCGTCTGATTCACTGTTTACAGGAAAGCGCTTACTGGTTGATTGTGGATTCTCTCGAAGAAATCCTTGAAGGCAATGAGCATGAGGGCTGGAGCGAGTTTAAAGATAGAAGCTTTGTGCCGTTCTTCCAAGCCGTTCTGGCGGCTGAGACCTTTCAGAGCCGCATCATTTTAACGTCGCAGGAACTACCCTCCCAAATTACCGAAGTGGGCACCCGCTACCGCAACTTCTGGCTTAATCAACCGCTGAGCGGGCTGACAGAAGCAGAGCAACTGGAGTTGTTTGAGAAAACAGGGCTAGAAGTAAACGCAAATTCAAGTAATCGCTCTTACCTGGTGCGTTTAGGGAAGGCTTACGAAGGTCATCCGCTGGCACTGCGGGTGATCGCAGGGGAAATTGGCAGTCAGCCTTTTTATGGTCAGGTCAAAGCCTATTGGAACAAATACGGGCAGGAAATTGAGGCGATTGAGCAGGCGATCGCAGCGGCTCAGACTGGAAAGGTCACTGGGTCTGAGGATCACTGGCAATTGGATCGATTCAGCCGCTTGCTGCGACAAAATGTGCGATCGCGGTTGGAAAAGACCTTTACCCGTTTACGCCAGGATGTGAAACAGGCTTATCTGTTGCTTTGTGAAGCTTCAGTCTATCGCTGCGCGGTGCCCGAAGCTTGGTGGTTGAGCCATCTTGACGCTTGGCACTGTGGCGATAGCAATAAACAAGCCGCTTTAGAAGCATTGAGAGAACGTTATCTGGTCGAGGAAAGCATTCATAGTGAACAGTATCTCTTAAGGCAACACCACCTTATTCGCAGTATTGCTCTGGAGCATCTAAAGAACCTGGACACGCAGCTGGACGGAGGCGATACTTGATCACAAAGTCATCAATGCTTCTAAGACCAGCACTTCCACGTCTTCTCCGCATGCCTCACAAAGCTCTGCTAGAGGCTTGGCAAACAAGTTTTTCAATACCGCGTGGCAATCGTTGTGATCAAAAAAATCGTCTCCTTGAGTGCGACAGATTTGGACATACAAACTTTCTAGAATTGAACGTACACGGTAGTCCACACCCATCTGCAAAAAAATAGCCAGACTGTGGAGCCAGCAGTACCATACTTGCTCCATCTCATGTAACGCTAGACAAACAATACCAAGGTTGAAGAGAACCGTACCCCGTCCATTGGCATCACCAATCGCTTCATATTTCTCCAAGGCAGCTGTCAGGTATTTCAAGGCCTCCTGATACGCTTGAGCTTGTTTGAGAATCAGACCCAGTGTATGCAAGGCGTTGGCTTCTGCTCCCTGATTTTGGTTACTTTGAGCGCTTTGTAGCCATCCCAAGCCCAATTCAAAAGCTTTACGGTAATCACCCAGCGCATTATAAACACTCGCCAAGTTGCCTAACGCTACTCCCTGGCTACGGCGGTGCTTGAGCGCTTCTGCTAGTTCAAGGGACTGTTGATAGCAAGCCATCGCCTGTTCCCAGGCATTTTGACTCTTGTGAAGATTACCAATGCCGATCAGTGCCCCACATTCTCCCAGCCGATCGCCCAGATCTTTTGCCAGGGCTAAATGCTGTTCATAATAACTGAGTGCTTTTGCTGGCTGACCTAGCAGATCGAAAACATGGCCTAAACTACCGAGTGCCTGACCTTCCTGCACTCGATCGCCAATTTGGCGACTCAGAAGCAGTTGGTCCTCATGGCACCTCTGAGCTTCCAGATAATGTCCAAGCGAATGTTGGGCAATGCCTAAATCGCCCAACGCATTCATTTCCTCACTTCGGTTGCCCAGATCTCTGCTAAGAGTCAGTCGCTGCTGCTGATACTTGGCAGCCTCAATATAATGACCCATAGCATGGTTGGTAATCCCCAGCAGCCCCCAATAGCGTAAGCGCCGAACGGGATCATCAAGCGCTTCCACGACATCACCATATTTCTGGCAACAGTCCAGCACGGTGGTGTAGTCACCAAGTGAGTGGTAGGTATGGCTCAATCCGTCTAACAGTAGAGCCTCCTGGTTCAGAGGCAAATGGCCCAGAAGCGATTGGTAAAGTGCAAGGCGTTCGCTGTTATAGCCCCATGTGCCAAGCTGATTGTGGAGTGTTTCTGCTGTTGGAGTCTGAAGCTGGAGCTCTAGCAAACTATACGCGAGCTGCCAGCATTCCAACTGACATAAGTGATAGAAGGCTTCGAGATAACCTTTGACTATTTCTAGATTGGTGGCTTTGGGCGACGGTCGATACAGCTTTAACCAGTTTCTTGCAGCGGTATATTGTGATTTCAGGTAAGGCGTAAACGTTGTGGAAGGAGTCCTCAAGACAAGATCGATCGCGGCTTCAATTGAAGCAGTAACCGATACTGAAGGCACCTGGAAAACTTCTGGCATAGTTATCTAGAGATGAATGGCACCGACGGAAGCTAGGCGTCTTGATACATGAAGGATACAAAATCTACTGTCTAATTTTTTTAGGTTTGGCTCAACAGTAGGCTGGGACTTACAAATGAAACTCTTTGTGCCCAGAACCGATTAGTCAGGTTGGCAGACCACCAATCTAACTGTTCAAATCTTTACGGTAGATGGCTTCTTCTCATTCCGATCGACGCCAGAAGAGATCTATCCCTGATGTTCGTTCAACTATGCCTGTAAACTAATGCCTAGCTCCACCATGCCTCGGAGCCGAAGGTTGGACGAGGCGTTTGTGTCCGCGTCCTCTAACTTGCCGCAACTTTCGCAAAGGAACTTTCGGAGGGGCGAGAACGGGAAGAGGAGAGAGTGGACTGAAGCGGTGTTAGCTAATGTTTCTAGAATCTAGAAAGTTTGCTGTGCTTGCTGCCAGGCGGTTGTCCGGTTTTAGCGTCTAAAAAAAGGCCGCTGCTGACAGTGACCTTGAGGGAGTATTTAACTGCTGCGCTTCTGATCAAGCTGATCAAACTATTTCTTGAGACTGGCGAAGAAGGCGCGAATGTCGTCGCCGTAGGTCTTCCACAGGTTAATGGAGGCGTCGGTCAGGTCTTTGGGCGAAATAATATTGCGCTTCGTGTCGTTGGGCAAGCCACAAGCAGCGGCGATCTCAGCAATTTTTGCCTTTAGGGTAGCGTCTTTGTAGTCGCTCAGCCCGGTCTGGTGTTTGGCAGCAGCAGAGCAAAGGTCGAGGTAGTTGTCGAAGCTGTACGCGGCGGCTTGGTACAGCACTTCACCAGTGTTCAGACCGAACTCTTTTTCGATTGCTTTGAACTTGTCTTTGAGCGCTTTCCGTTGTTCGTTGGTCAGTTCGGGTTTTTGGGTCTTTTCGGCGGCGACTGTCATGAGTTTTAAAGGGTTACGGGTTACGTTTCTTCTCAGGTGTAGCCTCTGAGCAACGCCAAAAGCGTCTGTGACTCTACGGAAGGCTTACGAAACCTCAACGGTGAACGGGTATTTGTGACCGTAAGACTACCGTTACGGTTTGCGGGTGATCAGTCCCGGTGCGTCGGGAAAGACGGTGTTGAACGTGCCGTTGGGTAGCTTTTCTTGCTCAATTTCGACGGAGAAACGTCGCGTGCCAAACTCGTAGAAGTGACTCCACGGTTCCTGTTGATTGGCGTAGTCTCGACAGGTTTCAACCCAGTCCAATGCCTGCTGGTGTTCCAGGAACGGTCCGAGTAGAACACCTTCCTGCGAACCGTTTCTGACGCTTACATAGTAATAACCTGGTTGTGGGTCAGGTGCGACTGGCTCTCCTGCTGTGGTGTGGGTGTAGTGAGTGATCGGCTCTGGCTGTATTTGCATGTTTGATCCTCTTGCTTAACTAAGGGACTCAGCGACAGCCCTACCCAGCATTTGGGCAAACGGGGGTGGTGCCGCGTTCCCAATCTGTCGGAACTGCTCTTTTTGGGTGCCCAATACGACGTAGTCAGGGCTGAACCCTTGCAACGGCTTTGCTTCAGGGGCAACCAGCATACGGTAATAGCAGTTCTCTACGAGTGCCGTCCAGTCAGGTTGGATCAATGCGTGCCCCTGTACTGTGCGTAGGGTGGGAGACGGTTGGCTCACGGGTGTGCTGCCACCGTTGCCGTAATAGCTGCTGATAAACGCTGGTGGGAGGTCAGGCAAGACTACGCTCAATTGGTTATTGGTGGCGATCGTGGGACTGGGCGTACTGACCCAGCTGACAGCGTCCCGCCCGCCGTGATACTTGGCGAAGAAAGCCAGTGCGTAAGGGGAGTCAGGTGCTTTGCCGTCCAGCTTTTTCAGGTACGGCAGTGTGAGCCGTTGTAGCCCTGCTTTGAGGCGCTTCAGCGTGTTCGGGCACAGTGGTTTCTTGCCCAAGCTGGGGCGATCGCTAATCCGGTGTATTGGGAGTGTCCAGTCCAGGACGTCACTGGCAGGTCGCTGGAATGGCACAACTACTCGACGGCACTGTGGACAGGTATAAAGGTACTGGTTGCGGTTGCCCCACTTACCCACGCGGAGCGCCTGTCCTTGGTACTTTAGTTTCCACGTTTGCACAGCGCTGACGGTGCCATGTTCGGGGCACACGGCTGGAGGGCAAACGTTGACGTTAGGTACTTTGTTGCCTCGCTTGTGGAAGACCATGAGCAACCGATCGCGGCTCTGGGCTGTGGGTGCCGGGTACGCAAACATGGAGTTGTAACTGATCAGTTGGTGCCTGTAGCCCAAGAGGTGCATACCTTTGAGCCACCACTCAAACAAGTCCCACTCTGCGACTTCGCAGACCTGTTCGACCATAATTGCTTCATAGCGGTGCACCTCCGAGAAGCGAATCACGTCCAGCATAGTTAGCCGACTCCGTGCAGTGTTCGGGGCATCGGGTGCGAGCGCTTTGACGGTGCGTTTGTCTCGTCCTCCGGCTGGTGAAAACGATTGACACTCAGGCGAAAACCAGGCGAGAGTCGTCTTTGGGAAGTAACGCGGGTCTGCTTTACTCAGGTCAACCACGGAATGACCAATGTGTGGGTAGTTCTCCGAGTGCGACGCGATCGCTAACGTATTGTGGTTTGCGGCATGGACGACTTCAATCCCGCTCTGTAGTAGACCGGTCGTACTGCCGCCCACTCCACAGAAATGGTCAGTGCAGCTCAGGTAGGAACTGCTACTCATGACAATACCTGTACACGCGTCCAGTGTGTGTCGCCGTAGCCTGCCTGTTTCCAGTGGTTCGTGATTGTGTTTGCCTGTCCTGGTAGCCGCCACTCAGCGGAGCCGTCACAGACAACTGAGTCTTTGTACACTAACTGTCCACCGTTCAGTCCGAATTGCACCCAGACCCGGTGGGGGTGTTCACCGACCCAGAGACAGAGCTTGTTGTCCTGGCAGTGGACGTGCAGTGGCTTATAACGACCTGTCCACCCACTTTTACCGACTCGTCGTTGGCGTCTGTTGTGTAAGTCAGCCCGGTAGCCATTTTCGAGGACAAAATCGGTTAAGCACAGGCTCAGGAGTATGGTAGTCACGTCCTTGGCGGCTTTGGTGTTTTGCTCTTCGGCTGGAGCCAGTCTTGCTCCACAAAGACTGTGTGGTTGTGCTGTGTACGCGTTTGCTAAGTCTTTTGTTTGTTCGGTCATAACTTTTCGCACCAAAAAGGCGAAGAACGGTGGTGTTCCTCACCCTTGGCGTGAGCTAGAGCAAGTGAAGGGAGAGGGAAGGTGTCTCCCTCAGCCGCTAATGCCGTCCGTTGCCATTGCGCTCGACCGCTTTGCTTTTGGCAGTCTGTACCCGCTGGTAAGCACTGAGCGTCACCTGGTTCACATAAGCTGAGGCAGCCTCAAAGCCCTGCTCCTGGTACAACTGTTGAGTAACAGGTGATTGGGTGAGGATTTGCAGTCTCTGAGTTGCTACAGCTAAGTCAGGCATGTCGCGGTAAATGGACGTGGCGATCGCTTCGTCGATTTGCTCGGTTGTGGGTGTACAACCAATGTCTTCCAGTGCGTTAGTGATCCGGTTCTCTGCTGCTTCGTACTGCTGTTTTAAGGGGCTTACAGACTGGGGGGTGGGCGTTACTGGTGTGACGATTGCTGTGCTGGTTGTGGGCTGTGCTGGTTCACAAAGTCGAGTGGGCTGGACTAAGACTTTGCCTGGTTTGGTCGCTCGTGCGGTTTGATCTACTGCGGTCAGCGAAGCACTAATCGGTACTGCTACTGGGGTAATGGGAGTGGTTGGTAAAACTGTCACAGTCAGACTTTCTGTGGGTACGTCTTTAGCTACAACCTTTGTAGCCTCAACGCTCTTGTTTACACCGGGTTCACTGGTGACCTGTCCTGCTTCTGCACCCGTTTGTTCTAAGGTTTGCTGCCAACTCTCTACGTTGTGCTTCGACCAGACGTCAGGTATTTGCACTGTCTCAGGTTTGAGCTTGAGCGTACCAGTCTTAGCAGGTGCTGGAGCGACACTCACGCTGCTTTTTCGCTCCTGATTAAAGATTTTGCCGAGTGCTTTTTCTTTCTCTATGACTTTGTCGTAGGACTTTTTGTCTAGCTCTGCCAATTTGACACCCTCCAGTGTGGCAATATAGCCCGTCGACTTTTTGCCTTTGGTCTCACTGACGAACCTGACTTTGTACCGCTCGTCTCCTTCTGTCGGTGAGAAAGCGGCGATTTCAAGTGGTTTCACTGTGAGTGAGAGCCCAATGGTTGTGGTCACAACCAGGTCGTTTGTCTGGTGGGGGACTAAGGTGCCTTCGGCTAAGAGTCCTACGGGGTACTGGAAGTCTTTCTGGTTCCCTTGACCCATAGAAGCACTGAGCGTTCCTACTAGCTTCCACCCGTCTTCGGTTTGAGCCTGGACAATCATTTTGCCGTAGTGAGGTTCTGTCTTACCTGGTTGCAGACCAAGTGCTTCTGTTCCGATCGCAATACGAAGCTTGGTGTCTGGTGTCCAGTTGACGCCTTCCCAGTCCTCGTACTGCAACCCAATGACCGTTGCTTCGGTGAACTGAAACGTCTCTGCTTGTCGGCTCACTACGTCAGGGAAGACGCTCAGGGCGAAAGGTTGCCCCTGGTTTGACCAGGCTAGCCGTGCCCAATACTCCCGGTCTTCGGGTGGTATAGTAGCTGCCCACTCCTGACGAGCGGCGTTTGCTGCTTGTTTGATTGCTTTGGCTTCGGCTTTGTCTCCCGCGTGTACCAGCTTGCCTGGAACAGCCTCTGGTGTTCGCTCAGTGAGTCCGCCAGTCTCGTGTATCAGTTCATGAAAGACAGCGTTGCGGAGTTCTTTTTCGTTGCCGACGTGCTGTTTTTGCAGCTTGTATAGAGCACTGGGGTTAGCCCGCTTCAACTCTGCTGTTGCCAGTTTTTCGACACTGAGGTTGCAGAGCGTACCAATGGCTCCCAGGCTTTTGCCGTTGACTGAAGCAAGGACAGCGTAGTCATGTGTCCCGGGTTTGTCTGGCTTTCCTGCTTTGCCTTCTGTTGCTTGAGTCTGCCACGCTTCCCCTTGCTTAACGTGTTCCTTGTCATTCTTGACAAGCGTAAACTCTAGTGGCTCTCCTGCTCGTACAACGTCCCACATTGGCGAGTCGTCTTCGGGGTCAAAGCGGATCAGGTTGGTCACTTCAATGAGACCGTCCTTGGTCTGGAGGCGAAGGACTGGACCTTCTTCCGTCCTCGTCTTTTGCTCCAGTGCGGCTGCTCTGGCTTGGGCGCTGTTATAAGCGGCGATTTGTGCTTTTACGGTGTTTGCGTCTAACTCTACCTGTGGTGACGGGTCATGCCCTAACAAAAACCCGTCATAAGCTTTCAGTTCCTGGTAGTCTAACGGGTTAGCGACGAATGCCTCGTTGGTCAGGTCAACTAACCGTCCAATGGCGTCTTGAGTGCTGTTCGGTAAAGGTGTTGGTTTAGCGATCGTGTCTTCGCCAAACTTCAGCTTTTGCGTCAGGTAAAGGTGTTCTTCTTTGCGGTGGTCTACCCACTCCACGTCTTTGTAAACAGCGCTTTTACAGAACTCATACCAATCCTGGTTGACGACGCGGGCTGACTTCGGTGTGTCTACACCCCGTTGCAAGTTGATACTGTTCAACCCTTCCACCTGGAACAAGAAGCGTTCCATTTGAGCGAGTTGGGTGTCAATTTGTTCCAGTTTTTTGACTGGGTCTTGGGCAGTGATCAGCTTGGCACCGTTGACGATACTCTTCAGTTCTGCCGTGAAGTCGTAGCCGTCTTTAGTTGGTTGCGGTGGGACGACGGGCTTCCAGGCTTCAGGGTCGTTCACTCGTTTGGACAGCTTGCTGAACCCTTGTCTGGCATTATTCAGGTACGCTGCTTTCTGCTCGTCAGGGAGTGCCTGTAGTTCAGTGCGTAGCGCCTCCAGACGCATACCCACGTTGGCAATGAGTCCCGTAGGGTTGTCGGCGGCGTCCAGGGCAGCACTTTCTTTAGTGGTAAACCGCGCTGCTAGTGCCTGATCCTCTGGCGACAGCTTGGCTACGGTGGGGTCATAGGCGTTGCGGGGGATCTTCTTCTCCTTCTCAGTCTGTACCGGACGGTTTTCAGGTAGGTTGAGCTGCTCGATTTCGGCATGGAGTGCCTTAAACCCATGTAGTCCGTCATAGTAACCCAACTGGACAGGCTGCTCTGGGTCAATGCCAGCCTCGGGGTGGACGTAGACCTGGTTCAGTCTGCGACGTTCTGTGTTTGGCTCTGGCAGGTCAGCAAGTGCGGTGTTGTTGACGAACTCAGACACCTGGTTTCGATTGTGGTAAAGGGTGACTGCTTGCCCGTCCGCCAGTCCAGGGACGTACACCTCCTTCGGCTTGAGACTTTCTAGTGTCTGCGCTTTGACTTTACTCAGCTCCAACTCTGGAATGAGTGCAGCCGTGTCTCCGTCAAAGTCAATGAGCTGCTGCTTGGCTGTGTCAGGGTTCAGGTACGTCACGCCCTGCTGTCGAAAGGCTTCCCGGTCTTGTTCGCGGATCACCTCCAGGTTGTTGGTTAGGACAGTGAAGGCGCTCACGTTGGCGACTGGAGAGCGGTAGATCGCTACTTTGGCTCCATGCGGCATACCCGTAAAGCACACTTCGTCTGGTTGCAGCAGACTGTGGGGCTGTGCCAGGGCAGACTGTACGGTAATGCCACCTAATGCCAGTTCTCGCCACTCGTTCTGCAAGAACCGATTGAGTGCGTCCACTACTTTTTCGTGTTCCAGGATTTGCCCGTAGCCGCCTCTCTGTAGCGTGCTGAAGGTGGTGGGGTAAGTGGCAGTTGTTTCCACTGGATTGAGGATTTCGTCTACGGTAAAGCGTTTGTAGATTCCCGGTTCGTAGAATGCCTCTTCCTCTGCTGTCAGTACCCCATTGGCTTGTTCGACAAATGTCTCTACGGTCAAGCCCTGCCCTGCGATCGCTTGCAGTTGTTGCCAACTTTCGGGTTTGAGGGTCATGCTTAACTCAATCGACTGTATGCCTTCGACAAGCGTGGTTGGTCGGGTGTCGGCTTTGAGGACGGTGTACACCCAGTCTTCTCTGGGGGCGGTTTCGGCTTCGTCCTTGTCAAATGTTTGTGCTTCTAACAACTCTTGCTGTCGTTCATATTTCTGGCAGTACAGGTCAGCGACTAACCGAGGGTCAGCTACAGCCGCCTGGAGTTTGGCTAGTTCTGCTTTGACTTTCGGTTCGATGTCAGTGCGCGTCCCGGCTGGTAGGTTCACCAGTACTTGAGCACCGAGCTTTTGCTGTCTGACTTTGGCTTCAGCTTTCCGACTCCAGAAGAGGTGACCGACTGTGTGCATGCCCACTGGTGTGGTTTTGCCGTCCCCCTTGATGGCGCTTTTGGGAATGATTGCGTCTACGCCTAACTCTCGGCACAGGTCACTGGTGCGACAGGTGCCTTTGATCACACCTTCCCACTCTGGAATGCCTGCACGGAACTGGAAAGGGGTGTCTTGAGCCTGTACCAGTTTGTTGAACTCCTGGTTGCTGACTGACTGCTGTGCCAGTGTGCCGCCTAGTAGAGTGACCTGGTAGTTGCCGTCTGCGTTTGTTGCAACCAGGGCTTTCCCTTGCAGCACAGCCCCGGGGTTCTCTTCTGTGGTGTAGTGCCATTGGACGATCGCGCTGCCGTCTGAGCGGACTTTAGTTTCGAGTTTAGTTTCTGTTTCGTAGTCGGTGTCGGGTAGCAGTTGCTTTTGAAACGCTTCAACCTCCCATAGTTGCTCATACAACAGCGCTTTGAGTCGAGTTTCAATCGCTTCGGTGTCCAGGCTTGAGCCGACTAAAGTGTATGTTTGCGCGACTGGCAACTGTCCTTGCAGGTCTTCTAGTGTCTCTTGGACTGCCAATTCTCGGTGTAGCTCTGGTGCGATCAAACCATAGGAATCGCCGAGCTTAGACGTTGCTTGAGCCACTAAAGCGCGGGTGGTGGTGCCGTCTGGGGTGAACTGTGTCCCGTTTGGCAGTAACAAAGGCGCTTCACCCCACACAGCAGCGGGGTCACTGGGGTCAGCTTCGTCGTCAATGACCAGGATACGTCTGTTTTCCCTGAGTACACTCGTTTTTGCGTCAGACACGGGTATAGAACCATAGGCAACCGCGTCGCTGAAGCTCTGGAGCATGTCTTCGTCTATCATTTGGCACGTCTCTGCGTCACCAAAGTAGGCGGTGCGACCATTGCTGAAGAGCAAATGGAGTCCTGCTTGTTCCCGCACCCGGATCAGGTCAGCTTCGGTCACGCCGTCGTACAGTTTGCCTGTGTACAGCTTTAAGTTGGGGTCGTCTAACCGTGCTGCCAGTCTTAGCTTAATCTCCAGGTAGGTGTGCTCAATGGTTTTGGGTTGCAGGTCAAGCGTCTCGTCAGTCTTCAGGTCTAGCTCAGCAAAGGAAAGCATGTCAGCGCCTTAAATTGAGGTGGTAAAGGGTAAGGAGAAGTAAAAGCAGGGCTAACCTGCCGTAGGCGCGGGGCTGACGCTGGTGGGAGTGAGGGGAGGGACAGGACGGACGGGTGTGGCCACTCTGTGGGCAACAGCAGACTAATAGAGCGGACCTCTTCCTCGATGTGCTTCTGCTTCGTCTGCTGGGTTTGGGAAGTCGGGGTAAATTTCACCGCTGGCAACGTCTTGGAGGTAGGCTTTCTGTTCTTCAGTGAGCTGCTTGTGGAGGCAGACGTACTTGCCGATTACCCAGGGCATGGAACCAACCCACTGTTCGGGTGGAAGATCCTGGTTGGCTTTGACAAACGCGAACGCTTGTTCCCAGTGTTCCGGGTGCCTTTCGTCTTCAGGCAGGTTACCTTGGGCGACGATTTTGAGCCATTCGTAGAATTTGTAGACTAAGAGCCACGCCCATTCGTCTTCGTGGAGTTGCTCCAGTGGCGGCTCCTCGGGTAATACTTTGGGTTCGGTGTTCTCTGTGGGTTCGCCGAACCACTCAAAGCCGCTTTCGTCTGTGAGTTGCGTGTCAGTCTTTGCAGGTTCCATAGGTCAATTGTTGCGAAAGGACTATACATATTAGTCTCGCAACAATGATTTGTGCCACGCTCCGTAAATGTGGCTAAGTCTGTGGTCAAAGTTGAGCCAGGCTGTCCGTAGTTTCCGCAAAGTCAAGCAAAAAACATTGTTCCCAAAGCCGGTGCTTCAGGAACAAGTCGAACGCTTAACGGTTGGGGCGACCAGCCGCTTCGTTCTTCAACTTCAGCACGTCGTTGGCAGCCGTAATAGCTCCCGGCTTGACGGTGCCGTTTTCGCCGTAGGCTTCGTTGAGATAGGTGATCGCGTCGGCCAACTGCTCCGTTGTGTAGCGCAGACCTAAGTGGCGTGGAAAGCCAGTTAAGCCGTCTGACTCACCAATGGTGACACCTGTTGCCCGCGAGATTTCACGTTTGACGTTGGGTGTACCCATACCGCAGTGCTTACCCAGGTAAATCGCTACCGTGAGGGCAGTTTGACTGTATCGCTGGTACAGTTCACATGCCATGAACGAGACCGCTTCACCCAAGAAGATCGAGTTAACCCGAATGGTTCCGGTTTCGTCGTGCAGGAACGACATGAGTGCGTCCGTTTCGGCGTCTGTAACGTCTTCTGGCGCTTGACGACGGAGACGGCGCAGCACAGGCATGAGCGGATTGACGTACGGCTGAGCGTAGGTGCGTTGACCAGAGGTCTCTGTAGACCCTTGTGCTGGGGTGTCCAGTTCAGGAATCGTCGGCATAGCCGCAACGTCAACCGTGACATCAGACAAGCCTGAGTACGTCTGGTCAGCTTGAATACCTGGGATTGTGCTCGTGCCGTCTGCGCTCGAACCAGTAGCTTTCGTGCGACGAGAGGAAGAGGAAGAATTGGTCATAAAGCGAAGTTTCCTGTTTAACAGAGGGAATTCGGCTTGACGACTCGCCAGAGTGAGCGTAATAAGGTTTGTGCGTGCGAATGGCTGTTGTGCTACGGACCGGGGTCTTTGGTCTGGGTCAGCGTACGCGTTACCCAGACAGCACAATGGAGGGCGCCGATTGAAGCGACAGCGCCCGCCCGTGGTGTTGCTACAGTTCTATGCAGTGCGCGTTGGTCTAGGGACGGCTCTCGCTGCCTTTGCTGAAGGCGATTGCGGGCTGTTTGGTTTGTCTTGTCCTTGTGCTGCGTTTGGGTTTACTGGTGCTTGCAAACCCGAGAGGTCTCGTTGTGTGTGCTGCTGGGGTGAAGTCTGAAACCACTGTGCTCGTTCCTCGGTCTCGGTCTCGGTCTGGCTCTAGGTCATGTGTGAACTCCAAGCCTAGAGTGCTGGTCTCGACTGCCTCGATTGCGCTGCTGTACGGGGTTGTGGCTGCTGCCGGTGCGACGACGGCAAGAGCGATCGACCTGGCGACGGGTGTGACTGTAACCTTCCCCGCTGTGGTGTGCACGGTCTGGGTGGTCGGTTGCTGTACAGCAGCAGTCGTGACGACCGTAACCGCTGGTTGTTGAGTAGTCTTGGGCATGAACATTTTGCTGTAAAGGCAGTAGAAAGCCGTGAACAGCAGCAGACTGAATAAAGCGTCTTCCATGAGTGGTTTGTCTCCGATTACGAAAAAGGTTACTCCAATGCAGCGCGAGCTATTTGGAGTGGGTGTATAGGCGGTCTATTTGGTGTTGTTTTGCCAATTGTTGAGCATGCAGCAGTAGAAGCAGAAGAACGCGCCAAACAGACCGCTTTGAATGATGGTTCCTACACTGACTTTGTGGGTTGAAAGACCGACCCCAAAGCAGCGAGGGCTGATCGGAGTCGTCCTGGGGGGTTGCCATGACGGCTCTAGAGTGCCCGGTTTGTTCCCTCCTTTGCTGGGAGAAAACACGGGAAGCTTGTCACTAAAAGCCACTGACCTTACTGAAACAGTGCGTGAATCGCCTAGTAGAAGCAGTTGTAGTCTTCTTGCGGGACTTTCGTATGCATTTCTAACGCTTCGACCAGAGCGTCGAAAGGCGTGGTGCTTAAGCCGTTTTGTAGCAGCAACTCATGGTGCAGCTTCAGCACGACCCATTGTGCTGACATAGCTCCTCCGGTGCCGACCCACTGGAGGAAGCGAATTTCCTCGTCTGGTCTGCCTTCTTTGTGGCTGACACGCGCCGCCCAATGCTTGCGCTCAATTGAGCGGGCGACGTACTTGCGATCTGGGTTCACACTGCCGATCATTGCGTTCACACTGGGGTGGTCAGTGGCGAAGTCTTTATCCAACCGAAGAGCGCGTACGCCCTTTCCAGTCTCGTATACAGCCCAAAGCTGGTTTTTGCACAGGTCAGCGTAAGCCTCCAACCGTCTAACGGCGTCCTGAGTGCAGCTAATGGTGCAACACCCGGACTGGACGTTCACGTACGGTGTTATTTCAGTCAGTGTTGGTTCAGTCTTAGAGACGGGCTGTAGCGCCACTTCGGTTTCAATGTCCCAGTCGAGGACTAAGGTTGTTCTGGTTTCCAGGACTAAGAAGGGACGTTCAGGTGGGTTAATCAGGCGAACATTAGGCAGTAAGACCGCTAAGTCTAAAGACAGCATAATTGCGCTCACAATGTTTCAGCCCTGACACGCCAGTGAGCACTCCTACTCGACTCGTTCCGGTAGGAGTGTTAAGTGCGCTTTGTTGCTGTTTCAACGACCGGAACGACCCGCTTCTAGTTGTTGAGCCTGTTCACGTAGCCGCTCCAGGAGTAACGGCACCAGTCGGTGTGCTAGCGCTTCGTCGTAGGTTAATGGTGGGAAATGCCGCTGTGGTATGCAGTGCGTCCTGATCTGTTCTGTGGCGTTACACAGCGCCTCTACGTCGAGGTACGGGTAGAGTGCGTCGCGCTCAAAGCCGTTGAGGCTAAGCCCTTTGTACTCTGACCAGGAAACGTTACCGCGCTGACAAAGCGCCTGCACAGCCTCAGAGACCGTTACAAGGTCTGCTGGCACCGTCACGTCTGTAGCACTGTCTGTGGCTGCGGTTTTAAGTGGTTGAAGCATAGTTGTTCTGCTGGAAGACTCGATCGTGCTGCGTCAGCAGAACAATAGGAGTCGGTTGTTTTGCCAAAAAAATTGCAAAGCTTCGCAAAAAAAACTTCTGAGTGCCACCAACTGACCCAAAACCAACTGACCCAAGACCTGAAAGTGCCCCCTAAGAGGACACTTCCATTGTTTGCACGGTCTAAAAGTGCTTCTCAGGGTCAAACTCTGCGTCAGCCTCAAGTCCAGGCGTTTCCTGTAACCAGGGCAGGTCAGTGGTTTCGGCTGCTTCAGTCTGTCCGACTGTGGCTAAGCAGGCTTCTTGAGTGGCGTGAGTGGCGAAGTAGGAAGCGTCGGCGTCTGCTTCCAGGTCTGGATCGACCTCTGGCACCAGCTTTGGTTCAAAGTCCAGCGTCGTCATGTTAATCGCAAGCTCCACCTTCACCAAGTACTGTCCAGCAGGCTTGTCCTGGAACATGTGCCGCAGAGACTTGAGGAAGTCGGGACTGGTGCTTCGTACAGTGTCGTTGCAGTTGAAACGCTGCCACTCCTCCTCTGCTTGTGGATCAGAGTCCACAGTCAGAAACAGCGTTTGTGTAAACGTATCGACTTTAACGGTCTCGGGGAAGTCGCACTGGGTTTGGGTATTGGTTTGTCCGTTGGCGGCGCTGTTTCTACTTTGTTTTGAGTGGCACATAACGAATAGTTCTTGAAGTAACGTTTGGCTCCCGGTTCGTCAGAACCACGAGAGAGTGACTACCCAACGTCAAGACTGAGAGAAACTGGGTCGGGTTGTGTTTGCAGTGCAGCGTCCAGCTGTGGCTGCATAATTTGGTTCCAGTCTGCCAAGCACTGCAAACTCTTTAACGTTGACAGCATGTCACTCCAAGTACCAGGGTTAATAAGCACGGTAAACTCCGTCATGGTGAGCCAGGCGTCGGTGGTTGTGTAAGCAAAGCCACCGATTGATTTGCCATGAACTTCAATGCCCCAACAGTCTTCTTCACCTGCGTCGTCCACATAAGGCTCTGGGAAGAACGTCATGGCAACACCTTCTTGAACCTGCAAAAACAGGATTTGGGGGTCGTCTGTGTCCTTGAAGTGGTCTCGTCTCTCGAAGCCAAGCTCCACTAGCCGGTTAAACTGAGCGGTTTCCTCTGGCGTAAACAAATAAGTACGTGTTGCCATGGCTCCGTTCTGTGGTCGTTGTAAAGGTCACGCTGCTTGCTGGTAGCCTGTGGGAAGGGGAGGGAGGTTAGCGCGAGCGTTTACCCACCTTCTGGCTGACGTTTGAACGTCAAGCGCGTCTGGTGACTCTCAAACCACTTTTGCTCAAACGACGGTCGTGCTTTAGCTGCCACCAGGTGCGGTGCGGCGACAACAAACTGTTCTCGCCACGGTAAGTCACCTTTCCAGCGACTCTCCATGACATGACGGACGTGAGTCTCATGGCTCACCCTATGTCCGTTCAGGGCATGCACTGCCAGTTCACACCCCAACCGACTACCTGTGCTGACAACCACCAGACTCCGCCAGTGCTGGTGCTTGCCAAGTTTGAGTCTGCGTACCCGGTAAACCGCCCACTCTGGTGCGTTGAGTGCCTGTTCAAACAAGGTGAGCGTGATCGTGTTCCCGTCTGCTTCCAACAGCGATCGCAAGGTGCGGCGCTTGAAAAGTGACTGGCGTGGGTTCATGGCAAGCGACATAAACTCCATGAACAACGCTTTCGCACTGGCTTCGGGGTCGTCCCGGTGCCGTTGCAGGGTCTCTGCCCGACTGCCTGCTGACACGCCAAAGGGCCAAATGAGGCAGGCTGAACGTTCGTAGGGTTCACCAGCTGTTTCAGAAGCAATGCGTTCGGTGTCAGCGCGTCCCAGTCCCTGTTCTACCAGCGGGAAGCGGGTTATGAGCCCAGGTTGATTGCCACCGTACTCGCGTGCTTTTTTTAGTCGCCCCAGTTCGTCAGCGTTGTACTGAATGAGTGACACGACCAGGCGATCGCCAAAGAGCTGCCGCTTGAACTCCTGTAGCACTTCCCCTTTGAACTTAATGGCGCAGACGTGACCGTTGGCATACTGAGGCACGCCACCGTACTGTGTGTGGTGATCCACAATGCTGTAGTCCCCTTCGACAAAACAGACGTCTGGCTCTGTGGTGCAATCGAGGACTGTAATGCCGTTCTCTGTGTGGCACTCAGCAGCAGACGCACGCGCTACTTGAGCCGTCAGCACACCCGCTGCTTTCAACCGGGGATACAGGTGTTTCTCAGTCTGCGCTTTGACCTTGCGGCTTTCGTTGCCAGTCTGGGCACTGACCACGATCAGGTCTTCCAGCGGGCATGGTCTCAGTTCTGGGTACTGGAGGATCAGGAAAATGTAGGCAGCGGAATCACACCCCAACCCGTTATTAAGCAGGTGGGGAGTACCGGGTGGCACGGTGTCCATGTTTTAATGTTGCTGGTACTGTTGACGCTGACTCCAGGGTTTGTTCTTGACTGATGTCGTCATGTTAAAGAGGGGAACCGTTTGCTGCTTAAGGTTTGCAATGACGGCTCTGTGTTGGTTGACTTGCTCTGACAGCACCTTGATTTGGGTTTCGTAGTCTTGTACTGTCGCTGTTATGGCTTGCAGTCTCATTTTTTGTACCTGCAAATCGCCTGTAAGCACACACTTAAAATAATCGTGCAGCTTCGATTGAGCGTTAGCGCTAATGGTTTCGCCGTTCCCTAGCCGGTAAAGGTAGGTTTCTCGCTCCAGGCATTGCCAACCTGCGGGGGTGTGCTTGAAGTTGAGTGAGCCTTTGATGGCGATTCGATTGACAGTCACCCGGTTGGCGGCTGGCAGACTAACTTTGCAGACAGAAGCGTTGTGCCAAAAGCCTACAGTCACTGTGCCATAGCGACTGTTGTACGCGTGAGTTTGGTTTGGGTTCATGGTTGTGGTAGTTCTTGCTTTGGTTGTTGGTGCTGCGCCAGCCAGAGCGCCTCTTTCAGTTCTCTGACGACACCTTTTTGTTTCTCTGTGCGGTCAATCAGTCGCGCTAACTCAGCCTCTTCTTCGGCCAACTTTTCCCAGAGCAAGGCTGCTTTGACTGCCTGGAAAGCTTCAGGATTGGCTCCGTACCACTCATTCAGGCGTGTGGTCAGTGTTGTGGTGAGCTTGTTGCGTATGGCTTCACTGACCGCTCTGCCGTTGTCTTTGCGGTCAAGATTGCTTTTGTCTCGTTGCCACTCCCAGGTTTGACTGTGGCGTTGGAACTGGAGTAGTCCTTCAACCGTGACGGTGTTGACGATCAGCTTCGGTTCTTGCCACAGGTTGGCAGTGCAGGTCGTGTCACTGTGGAAGTGAATAGAGACAGTGCCGAACGGTGTCTCAAGCGTGACTTGGCTCATGGTCTCGCCTCTATGTATCGACGGAGTTTCTGCATGTCGTTGACCAGTGCTTGCCGCTCGGCTTTGGCGTTGACAAGCTGAGTGATCTGGTTGTCTAAGTCTCTTATTTCCGTTTGAAGCCTGACAACGTAGTGCTCGTCCACTGCTCGGTACACGGCTTCCAGTGCGTCTGGGTTGTCTTTGCACCACAACCCCAGGTAGTGGCTGAGCGTGTTGATCAGTAGGGTACGTTTACCGGGACTGGCGGGTTTGAGCGTGTCGGTGTACTCGCAATAGTTAAAGCGGTGTGGCTGCCACTGCCAGACACCTTCTTTGAGTGCAAAGACAAGATCACCACAGACGGCTCTGCCATTTACCTCAAGCGGTGCGGCGGGTGGCTCGGTGTCGTGGTTTGGAAGCCTGATGAGGCAGCGGGTGTAGGTCTCAAAGCCGACGACAACAGCACCCCCGAATGGTGTTTCGAGGCTGATTCCCTTCATGTGGTAGGTTCCCCATTGAGACGCTGTTGCAATTTGTGCAAAGCGGTGAGCTGTTTTGTTTTGTGGTTAAAGAGCGCTTGCATTTGGTCGGTTAAATGTCTGCTACTTGAAACAACAAGGTCTTGAACGTGTCTATAGGGTCTCCACCCCGTTTCAGTGCCCACTCTGCTTGCAGAAGGCAACCCATGACCTGCACCAACTGTGGTACCGTCCAACGCTGCAATTCTTGCTTCCGGTAATAAAGTTGGTTGGGGTTGCCAAGTCCTGTTGCCTGAGCGATCGCCAGGTCGCTGTGCCGTCGCTCTACTAGCATGGACTTGATCCAGAGCCAGGTACGGCACTGTGTGACCAGGCTTTGCAGCACTCGTGGTGGTCTCAAAGTCTCCTCGTTGCGTTCCAGCAGTTGGTAGACTGTTTCCAGTGCTGCTGCTGTCTCTTGTTCCCGGATTTGACTGGCTAACCGGAGTGCACTGGACGCGGTTGTCTGTACGATCGCCGCGACCTCTGTGGCGGTTATTGGCTCTAGACGGTCAGACTGGTAAAGACTCAGTCGTTCTAAGGCTTGAGACCGTTCCCGTCGTTGGTTGCCTGTAGCGGTGACCAGGAAGTCAAGGGCGTTTCGTTGGAGCTTGACTCCATAGCCCCGCGCGTCTTGAGCGGTTTCCTGGGTGAGTTTGTTTGTGTCCCAGGCAGGTGTCAGGGCAAATTCCTGGAGTGTGGCGTTTTGTTGTAGCCACTTGGTAATCCCCAATGTCCCGTTGGGCTTTAGCTCGCACGTCAGCAGTAACCGTTTCTCTGGTCGCATGTGCTCCAGTGTGTTCTTAAACTCGGCTTGCAGCGGTTTTGCCACCTTCCCGGTTTGCAGTACGGTAGTGTCCTGTAACCAGACCCACCCGCCTGCGGTCAGGGTGTACTGCTGTAGCGCTGCCATGACCGCTTTCAGGTCGCCGTCTGTGGTATGCGGGACTTTCTGACAGCTTTGACCGCCTAGCAACACTTTGACGGCTAGACTCAAGCTGTACTCGTCACTGCCATAGAAGCAATAGATCATGTGTGTCCTCGCAAAAGTGCCCTCCTGCTGGCAGTGGAGGAGTCGTGGGAGGGGAAGGGCGGTTTGAAGGCTTTTAGCTGAACATCGCCTTGAGGCAGTTCAGAGTAAGGCTTTGACGGTGCCGGGGGTCAAATTGGACAAACTCAAACAGCTCTAGTGGCACCGCCCAAACGTTTGTCGGTTGACCACTGTAAGTGTAGTCTGTGCAGCTCTGAGGGCAGAAGAAACCGCTTGGTACGGCTGTTTTTGTCCATTGGTGGAGGCTGTAGTCTACGCGCCAAAGGGTACCCTGATCACTCTGCACGTCTGTCCAGTAATGCGGCTCGATTCTCTCTGCTGTGTCGCGGCAGACTACGACACCAAGCCAGCAAGTATGGACGATCGCGAGGTGTTGGAAGACCGTATGTATAGCTGTCGCCACAGAGCTTAGGACATTGGGATCAAAGAGGGTATGGGGGCGTTGCCCCCAGCCAGGGGTTCCACCCCTGCACCCCGTCCTAACCAGTCTGGCGATAGCTATACGAGCTGTGTTTTACCGTCGCAATCAATATAGTGTTCCTGTAGCGGCTCTAAGTATGTTCGTAGTGCTAACAGGGATCGACCGTTGAGCGTGTCGTTCATGGTGTGGCGCAACCCCTGGCTGTGGCTTTCTGCTTTTACTTTACGTGCGACGCTCAACTTTCACAATGTGAGCCAAGTCGTTGCTTTTTGCGCTTACCGTCCCTTGTTGCTGTGGTAGCTTTTGCTGCTTCAGCGCTAGAGAGACTTCGGTCCACTTGGCTTCAAAACCAGGACGGCAGTATGCGTTGACGACAGCAGGGCAAACAACCCACATGGTTTCGGTACAAACGCCTGTCTCAGTACGTTTCTGTACCCAAACCCGGTAGGCGTAGTCAGAACGCTCGACAGTCAGTCCCTGTGCTGCTGCCAGTGTTTGCAATTGTTCCAGCGCCTCTGCTTGCGAACCTGCGCGGCTCAGTACTTCTGTTTTCCGCATGGCGCGGGGTTTGGGTACACTCGGCTTCCGTGGTTTCTTCGTGCTGCTAATTGTATTTGCTGCTTGCTTCTTCTTTTTGCGACTTGGCTGCGGGAAGTAGAAGACCCGCCTCACCTGGTAAACTGCCCAGTGCTGCCAGTTGTCCACTAACGCCTGAAACTGGGCGATCGCTGCGGTGTTGCCACCCCGGATTAACAAGGTTTGGACGCTGGTCTTGCCGTACAGTTTTTGTGTGGGATTCATACACAAGGCGACAAACTCTAACCAGCACGCTTCGGCTCCCGCTTCGGGTTGCGCCGCAAAACTGGCTTGCATGAGCGCCCGACTGCCAGACTGACCACTAAAACAACAGAAGGTACACGCGCTCCGACGCCACTGGACTTTGAGACGATCAATCACGTACTTGTGGCACTCGGCTTCTTTAATGCCCCACTTCAGTAACAGGAACTCGAAGACTTCCCGAAACTGACTGGTTTGCTGGTCTTGCTCTGCCCGCTTCACTTCGTCGGCACGGAAACCTAGCAAGTAACGAAACTCTACCTCTGTGGGTGTGACGATTAATTGCTCTTTGCCGTAGTTGCGGTCTTTGAGGGCGCGTTGTTCTTCGTCCGCTCGGAAGCCAATCAGCCGCCGACGCGGGTGCTGACCGACCAATAGCTCGACTAGCGTGTCGCACACAAACTGCTTGAACCAATTGGAGCAGAAGCGTCTCCCGTTGGCTTTGAGTGGGACAATACCGGCTTCTATGAGCCGTTGCAGCAGGTTATACCCACCTTTACAGTCTGTGTAGCACTGCGTCCAGTCGTATTGGGGGTCAATACTGTCACTGAGGATCACAATGCCCTCTTTGTTCTTGTACCCACGACGCGCGGACTGAATGTAGCGCACTCCCTGATCTCGCAAAAGGGGAAGAATAAACGTCTCGACCAGGTACCGGGTGCGTGCCCACTCCTTGCCCGTCATACCCGTGATCCAAATAAAGTCTTCCAGAGCGAAGTCCCGTAGACCAGGCTCAAACAACAGCATGAGACCCAAACAGGTGCTGTCCCACCCCAACCCATAGGATAGGAACACGGGTACGCCTTTGCCTTGCAGCGGCAGTAGCGTTTGCCCAAACAGTGGCGATAGGGGTGCCTCAGCCAGTGGCACGACTGGTGCAGCGGGTAGACTCAAATTTAACTTGTATTGCTTCACGTTACCTATGGTTGACAAGCGACCGAGCGCAGTGGCTCTCCCCTGGCAAGTAGCGTGAGCAAGGGAGGGAAGGGGCGAAAAGACCTCTGTGGTCAGTGTTTTTACTGGTTGCGCAATGTCTGAAGTTGGGCATGTTGAACGTGTTGCAACTTGTTTGGTGTTGACAGTTGCTTGTGCCACAATCGAATTTAGAGTCTACGTCGACGGAGTTTATTATGGTCACTCAATTTGGTCTTTCACCAACGTCTACCTTGGCAGACGCCAGAGCGGTTCTACAAAAAGCGATCGAGCAGGAAGAAGACACGCTCAGAGTGTCTCAGGAACGGTTGACTGTTTACCAACAACAACTGGCGTCTTTGGCGGCACTGGTTTCGCTGTCGTCTGAAGGTACAACTGCAACAACTTTTGAGACAACTCCAGATGCAACTAACGGTGCGACAGCGGTTGAAACTAACGGCGCAACGCCAGTCGTCTCTAACGGTGTCACGCCTCCAGTCGAAGCGAAGGCGATTCCCAAACGGACGGGCGGTCAAAGCCCCAAACGGTCGACCAACAAAACGGCTGCTAAGCGTGCGGGCAGTCGTGTGAAAGCTGTGACAGACACCCCCCCTGTAGCAGCTGAGACGCCTGTAACTGAACCCACACCAGTGGCTGCACCTGCACCAACAGTGGCGGCAGAGCCACCCGAACTGCCGAAGCTCCTGAAAGCGTATCGGGGCAAGTCTTTAGACGAAGCGGTGCAAACAGTGCTCTCAGAAGTAAACACCCCTCTGTCAGCTAAAGAGATTGCGCAAACACTCTATGGTAAGAAGCTCCTAGAAGAAAACGTTACTGTGTCGCAACAGTTGACCCGCCTGGTGAGCAACAGCTTAAAGCAAGGAGTTGGGGAGTCGCTGTTTGAGAAAGAAGGCTATCGACCCGTTTTATATCGATTGCTGACTGCTGCACCAGTTGCCGTATAGGCTGTTGGCACCGACAGTGAGGGAGCGGTCTGGAACTGCTCCCTCTGTGGCTCAGACGGTGCTGAGACCGACTACCGTGTCTGTGGTGTTTGCTGTCGTGACTTCAGGCTCCGAGTCGGCTTCAGCCTCCAGCGGTTGGACGCTCTCGGTCTGGTCTGTTTCCAGATAGGCTGTGAGCAATTGCACACTGAGCGGCTTATAGAGCGCTTCGTTGTCGTCTTGACAAGACATGTGAGTCAAGCAGCTTGGGCAACCAACGTGCCCACATTCGCACTCGCTTAAGAGCCTGAGCCCGTTGCGAGCGACTGTTTGTACGTGCCGGAACACATACTCAGCGGCTCCTGTACCGCCGTTGACTGTGTCCAGCAAGACGCTTTCGACGTCTGTGCCAACACCTCTTGTCTGCAAGCTGTCCTTGATGTCCCTGACGGAGTAGCGGTCACCGAGGGGCAACGCGACCATGAGTGGGTGCAAGAACGAGTGCAGCCCAAGCTCAATCGGATCAGCGTCGCCCAGGACTTGTTCAGCGGGCGGCAGCTTGTTGCCATAGCGAGCCTTGAGTGTACGGTTGTGCTGTTTTACCCACTGTTTCAAGTAGGCTTTGAGCGTTTCACCAGTAGTAATGGAAATCGTGGGACACTCAATGGTCTGGGTCATGACGGCCTCTGGCGCAAACAACGCTTCTGTTAGTAAGTCTTGTTTCACTTGCTTGAGCTTCAGCATTTGATTGCATAACTCACAGCGTCTCAGGCGATTGCCGGTCAGGTTAACGTTGCGTTTGTTGCAGTTGACAGTTTCGCAGCTCAGTACCTGAATCGCTTCCCACTCTTGTGATCCCACAACACGTGACTCGACCTTAGACCAGTTGAGTGTCATTGTGAGTGTGCCAAGCTCACCCAACTTGAGCGTTAGCTGGTCGATTTGCCGTAGGACTGTGGTCTCGTCTTCTTCAATGGCTTCCGTGAATCGGTTGACACCTTGAATCGGGTCAAGCTTGACCGTATTGGTTTCGGCTTGAAGACCTTGTGACCGAAACTGGTTGAGTTTGCCAGTACCGTCCTGCACTTTGTAGATTGCACCGGGAAACACTTCCCGCATGGCGTTGTTAATGGACATTGTCTCAAGCACTTGCCCGTTGGCGCTGTTGACGAGTCTAATGGAATTGGGTCGATTGCCACGAATGGGAATCTCACTGTGTGGTCGTCCTTTGGCGTAAAGAAACAACTGGTTTTGACTTTGTAGTAACAGCCCTTGTTTCAATAACTCACCCGCGATCACTTCGCCTGCTTCACTAAAGAAGAGGCTGACTTCTTCGGGTCTAAGCCCACTCTCAGCGGCAGCGGCCAGGAGGTGCTGTGACAGTCTGATTGGATAGTGTGGATCGAGCAGTGCCGCTTCGACTTGACCGTTGATCAACTCTTCGGGGTGCCGGACGTAATAGTAATCGAGCGAGTTGTTGCTGGGCACAAACACACAGAGTCCTGGTACCTGACCGCGTCCAGCACGTCCCCACCGTTGGCGGAGGTCGGAGAGGCTTGGGAACCCCCAAACAATAGAGGCGTCTAGTTCTGGCAGGTCGACTCCTGCTTGTAGACTGGACGTCGAAAACACAAGCCTGACGGTACCGTCTTTGATCCCTTGGATCGTGTCGCGTTTCAGGTCTCTGTTGACCGAACTGTTGAAGAGCTTCACGCAATTAAGCTTTGACTCTTGTCCCAGGCGCCTCAAGCCTTTGCCTACTGTTTCTAAGAGCTTCTTGCTGCCACTGCGGGAGTTGAAGAACACGATACTAACCAGATCGGTTTCGGTTAACAACTGCTCAGACAGGCGTGCGATCGTGCTGGCGGAGTTGGACTGGTGATTGAATACCAGCGTTACACGTCCTGGACTGGGCGCACCGTTTTGAGCGTCGTCAATGACGCGGATCGGCGGACGTGCTAGCGGGTGGTTGCGCTGAGTCAGCGTGTTAGCTAACTCTGCTTGATTGCTCACTGTGGCTGAACAGACAATGTATTGCAGTGCCCACGGATCGCCGTCTACCCTACTGAGACTGAGTCTGAGTCTCATGAGCATGCCCGCTAAATGGGCCCCCATGACTCCGACCTCGTCGTGACCCTCGTCGATCACAATGTACCGCAGGCGACGCAAGAACTCGCGATATTTGCCGTATTGAGAGTCTCGAAGCCTTGTCAGTAAACCGTTGAGACAGTCTGGGTTAATCAGCACAACCTGGGGTTCGTCTCGGAACATGGAGAGGCGTTCCCGCTGCTCCACGCCGCCGTGGATTTTGCCACAGACGAGGCTGTCGTCTCCTGTTTGCCTCATGAGCAACGACATTTTGTCAAACTGGTCGTCCATGAGTTGGTTACTCGGCACGACGATGAGGGTTGTGTAACCGTATTTGAGCGCACCGTCCAGGATTGGTAGCGAGAAGGCGAGTGTTTTACCGCTGTTCGTGTCGGTCGTGAGGACGAGGTCTTCCCCGTCTCCAACCGCACTGTAAGCGGCTACCTGATGGGAAAAGAGTTGCTGAATCCCTTTTGCTGCCAGAGCTTGCTTGAGGGGTGTTGCTAAGCCGTCCGGGATCGGCTCAAACCGCCCCTCTCTGGGTGGTGCCACATGGATATGACGCAGTTGTGACTCCCACTCCTCCGCTAACGCCCTGTAAGGCTCGTAGGTAATCGCTGCAAGGTTGGCGCTAAGGGGAAGTGCTCCCCCCACCTGTGGTGGCAGTAAGTCCCCAGTCTGTATGGCTTCGCGGCAGTTGACAATGTCGATCGTCTCTGATTGGTGATCGAATCTTATGCTGGCAAAGTCGCCCAGCAAGGTCTGCACAACGCCGCGACCATAGGTCGGACTGAAGACGACACCTTGCTTTTTGAGCCATAGCGGTAGGGGTGTTTGGGTGAGCGCAATCGCCTTGATAAGATCACTGTAACTTTCGGTCATGGCAAGCGTGTGGATCAGGCGATCGTAAAGTGCGCCCTGAGCAGCGACAGCGGGGAGAGCTGAGGGCGAGGGGGAGGGGTAATGGAGAAAAAAAGAAAAAAGCAACGACTTCCGCTCACTCCAACCGGGTGTCTCGACACCCCAACCACCACTCTCGACTGCCTCTTAGGTGCCGCTTTTAACATTGACTAGCGCGTCTTCGATCGCCTGCGGTGAAGAGGCGTAGCTTACCTGCTTGCCAGTGCTCAGGTCAAAGTAACTCGCCCAATACTTCAGGTCGCGTGTGACCAGCAGTTTGGTGAGCATGGCTGCTCCGATCGCGGCGGTCATTTGGTTCACGACTGGCATTTGTTCGTTGGTCATTGCCAGTTGAGCACACCCTTGTGCTGCTGTAGGTGTTGGTGCCTGTCGCTGCGACCGCTTCGGTTTGTCGTCCAGCAGGCTAGGGTGCAACAAACCGGGTGCTGGTGTGGCTGTGCAGACATTGTTTAATTGGAAGGCAAACTCCAGGTCTCTTAATGTGTTGGCGCTGCCCAATACCACTTGCCCGGTGTCTAACCCGTTCCCCAGGTCTAACCACCAGGCTCGTGGTGAACGCTGGTAATCGCTTTGTGTCATGGCTTTGCTGATTGACGCTCTGGCGGGAGTATTGTCAACGCACCCGATGAACAGGGTCAGTGCGTTGTAGGTGTGAAAGCTTTGGTTTTCAAAGTAGTCGGGAATCGCCTTAATGGTAAGGCCCCACTTGGCGCTATACCGTAACGCCAGCAGTTGGGCTTTGTTCAACCCAATTTCCGCCGTCGAGAAGTTTTGCCGGGGTATGTTGTCTGGTTCGACGTGATCGGGGTCAATGAGCGTCAGGTTGACCGCTTGCCCTTCGTTGGTAAGCAAGCGTGTGATCCGTGCCAGTGCTTCTATCAGGTGAGACCCATTGCCGCCACACCCGATCTGCACCAGGTCGAGTTGGGCAGAGTCGTCTCGCAAGCGTATGGGTCGTGCTTGGGTCGGATTAGCGGGCACTATGTCTGTCATTTTGACTCCTTAAGGCGGCTGTTTATTAATGCTTCGACGGTCGCTTGGTAGTAGCCTTGGTGCGCTACCAGATCCCGTTTGGGGTATTTGGTGTGCCCTTGCAAGGCTCGGAGCTGTATGCGCACGTCGTCTGGGTAAAGCTTAGACTTGTTGGTACACGACTCGCCTGTGAAAGCACCGCTGCTCCAGGTTTCCCAAATACTGTTGGCTGTTTGTAGACTGGCAGGTGGGTGTTTGTTAGCACCAAAACAAACAAGACCGCTTTGGCTGACGTTCGGGAGGGGCATGTAGAAGGCTGGGGCACCGGGTTGAAAGATCGGTGTCTTGACAGCCCAGACCCACATGCTGTGGTCAAAGAGGAGGAGCACTGCACTGGGTAACGGTACTTTGATCACCTGCTGTCCTTGCTGTGGTGCCGACAGTGTCAGTTGGTAGATTTGCGCTGGTTTGAAGAGTACAGCCCACTCTTTGCCGTTCCCGTGTCCCCAACGGACTAGGTCGGGGGGTAGCCAACCGCTGTCGCTGACGATCGGGAAGAACGCCCGTTTCACGTCTTCCGGGTCGAGAAACTTGGCGGTGTGGACACCGTGCTCACGACTGCAAAACACTAACTGTCCGTCTCTCAGAAAGATCAGCTCAGCTACGGCTGTTTCTAGAGAGTGCGGTGGTGGTCGTAGCACCTCCTGCATGAGGTTCGGTGGCAACAGCATTGGTGGCTCATGCTGTTGCCCCTCGGTTGTGTTTTCGCTCATAGGGTTCGGTACTAGACGTTTCCCTGAGCGCAGCAGGAGGGAAGGGTTGGAAGGTGAGGGGTTACTGCTTCAGGTGCTGTCGCTTTGGGCAGACTGGCAACACACGCTCTGGCTTGGGGTCACGCTGATGCTGATGCCTGAACAAGATTGACGATTGCGCTTTACCCGTAGGCTAATTGCTGATAATGGCGTCTGGTCTCCTGCAATTCCCGCATGTATTGCCCCGAAGCCCACTGCTCACTGTTGATTGTCGTCGTGAAAGGAATTTCAAGCTGTATAACGTCCGGGTCGAACTGAGCGGCATTCCAGAGTGCAACTAACGACCCGATTCGTTCGGGTTTGGTATAGAGCCAGTCGTTCAGGTTATTAAATTCTTGTAACCAATTTTCGGCTTCTTTGTACGCTTCGGTCAGCCTGTCTATGGACTCACGACTCCACTCGAAAGTCTCGGGTTCCATGTAGTGACTGTCGAACCAGAGGTTGTCTGTGGAGTGCTCAATGATTTCAAAGGCTTTGTGTAACCCTTTGAGCGGGCTTTCGACCGTCAGACACAGCGTCTTCAGTCGCGCGACGGTCACTTTTTCCAGTGGTGCTGGAGTGTCAATGCCACTGTCTTGTAACTTGTATTGGTCTAAGACTGACTGCCAGCCGGCATAGCCAGTCAGTCCGGCATAGCACTGGACAAGGCAGTCTATTTCTTCCCATTCGATTTCACTCCACTCCGGCACCAGTGGGTAGACGCAATACCCGTCTTGAAAGTCCTCGTTCTCGATTTCGCACGGGAACCGGTGCTGATCTAGTAGATCAAAAAACTCCAGCTCGCGCGGCGTATGCGCTTCCAGGTTAAGTAACCGCGTGTCAGCGTCACTTTTGTCCCATTGGCAGGGAAAATAGTCCTGGTAAAGCTCCAACAGCGCGAGGCGCGTTTGCAGGTGCCTGAAGAACCAGTCGGGTAACTCTTTACTGCTGCCCTCTCGTGACTGGGTCAGCCACAACAAGCGTTCATAGTGTTCGTCTGTCCCTGCTGTCAGTCTTTCCAGTCCGTGGATCACGCACTCAGGACGGGTTGGGCTTTGGGGACACCTAAAGGGGGACATAGTGACTACTCCGACTGGGCAATGCTCTCAGCTTTTTGAGTACCTCTTGAGCGGTTTCCTGTGTCTGCTTGCCGTTTTGCAACGCCTTGGTGAAGACGTCTTTTTGAAGGAGCAGCTTGCCTATGTCCAGGCTACCGAAGGTGTACTCCAGGTACAGTTGGTAGTACAGTTGCGTTGCAGGGTTTAAGCGCTCCGGTGTTGCCTGGAGTGCTGCGACCACCAGCAAGAGTTGACTGGTTTTGCTGGTGGTCGCGGCGGCAGGACTGGCTGTGTTGGGTTTTGGCTCAGCCATTCTGACCTGGTTGCTTGGTGAGTGTAATGGTGCCCGTTTCTGCGTCTCTTTCAATGAGCGCAGTGGCGGCTGCACTAATGCCGAGCCCTCCTAATACACTGCGTAGTAAATCGTCGTCCTGTGCGACTTCAGTCGGTACGTCAATCGTTTCTGTCCCTGTCGGCGAAGCGATCGTTACGGTCATGAAAGCAGGTACGTGCTCTTCAAGCACAAGCGTGTTATCGGCTTCAGTGGTTGTGCCTGCCGCGTCTGTGGTTTGCTTAGTCATGCTGTTTGTTGGCTCCTTTGAAGCTCAGTTTGAATTGGGTGGCGATACCACTTGTTGGAGTACGCCTAGTGGCACCGGCTGTAATGTGCTGCGGTCGCACTTCTTTATCTTTTTTGCTGCTGGCAACAGGACGTTTTGACGCTAGCGCCGCCGCTGTTGCCTCGGCGTCAGTCTTGCGTTTGGGCAAGGTGACCGTACGGTACCGCTCAATCAACTCCAGTACTGGTGCTGGCAACTTCAAGTCACCTTCCTGCAACGGTGCCATGAACTCAGGCAATATGCTCTTTCCTGTCCCGTTTTTACTGTGGACACTGACGATCACTTGTCTTCCGGCTGCTCCTTCGGCGAGCGGTAAGAAGCTCAGGCTGAGCGTCAGCGTTGACTGGTGATAGTCGAACGGGTCAACGGGTGGTGTCGGGGCTGCTGTTGGTGTTTGAGCCTCAGCGGTGTCACTGTCTGCTGCTGCACCTGCTACAGACTCTGGTGTATCTACAGTCGCCTCTACTGTTTCCTCTACTGCTGCCTCTGTTTCGACTGTTGGGGCAGTTGTGGTGTTAGCGGACGGCTTTACTTTGGGAGTCGCTTCGGGAGCCACTTCGGTGGGTGTTTTAGTCTTCCTGCCTGTCGCCTTTGTTGCCGTCTGAGAACTACGTCTACGCTTTTCCCTTAGTGGTGGGTCAGTGTCTGTCATAAGTGGTGCACGTGAGCTTGCACCCTGTTAGCAGAGCGAGAAGGGTAGGGAGGTGGCAGGGAAGTGGGTGCCTGGTTCAGCTTCGACCGTTTTGTGGCTCCACTGCGGGACGCGTGTACCAGGTTGCCAGAGACACCAGGAAGGGACTGTACGGCAACGTCGCTTGTTGTCCTTCAGCCAGGTTCAGGAGTGCCAAATGCACCTTCTCGTGCAGACTGGGTTCTTGCATGGCTGCGTTACTGCCCCACCGTTGTCCCCGTGCTGCTCTGGTCAGGAAAGTAGCTGAGTCGGTACTGGTTGCGCCCGCTGTAAATAATCGGTGCGCCAGGGGTGGTTCACCTACACCAAAGAGGTGGATCGGCAGTCCCGGTGCAACGTTACGCACAGTTTGTACCAGGGCTAACAGCAGGTCTTCGTCTGACAGTCTTGGTACCAGTCCACCAATGGCAATGCCGTCGAATTGCTTGCCGTTGAAGTTCATTTGGGCATAGGTCTGAGCGGTCTGGTGAGCTTGTTCCAGGTCATAGAAAGGCAGTGAGGCAAAGAGTCTCAAGTCTTGTCGCTTTCTGTGACGGAGTGCCCATGCTGCATTTTTGAGCGTTACGGCTAAGCGCTTCGTGGCTTCTGGTGTCGGGCAGCCGGGCGGTATGGGTATGTCGAGCGTAAACCCGACTTCGGCTAGCTGTTCTTGTGACTTTAATACTTGTTTGGGGTGCAACTGATCGCACCCAGCATGCTCACACTGAGACGGTGGCAGGTTAATTTGACCGAGTCCTTGAGCGTCGGTTGACCAGCTAGCTTGCTCGACTGATAGCAAGGCGTAGGCACCACCGTCTAACCACAGGCTTTGGGCAAACGGCGCTTCCAGGTACTCAATGTAGCGTTGGGAGACCATGACGCCAGGTGCGATCGCTGGCAACAGGTACGGTAGGACAAGCTGATCCAGGACAAACCGACCCAGCGCGATTGTCGGGAGGTAGAGCGGTAGCGGTACCACTCCTTTGCGGGTGACCAGCTCTGTGGGTGTGACTGGCTCTGTGGGGGTAGTCAAGGCGCTTTCTCGTAAAAGACACCTTTTGGCGGGAGCAGGAAGAAGGGTGAGGGTGGGAAGTGGTTAGCGGAAGTCGGTTAGCGCTGCCTTCTGTTTTCGTAATAAGCGCATGGCTTTAGATTCGATTTGGCGTACGCATTCGCGGGAGAGGTCAAGCCGCTCGCCTACTTTTGCCAGGGTGAGGTGTTGTCCGTCTTCTAGTCCGTAACGGAGCTGAATGACTCGGCGTTCACGTGGTTCGAGTGTGTCCAGGAGCTTTTGGAGTGCTTCTGCCAGGAGGGACTGTTCGGTCTGCTGCTCCACCGTTTTAGTTTATTCGTCACCGATCAAGTCTGCAAGCTCAGTGCCGTCGTCTTGGTCTCCTACCCTATAGTTCAGTGACTTAATCGGTTGTTGGTACTCGCGGAGTGCCTGTATTGTTGTAACCGTGCACTCACACGCTGCGGCAATTTCCCCTTCTGTGGGTGCACGGTGCAGTGCTTCCCGCAGTGCCTTGGTCGCTTTGTTGACCCTGTTCTGCTTCTTGGTAATGTGCAAAGGCAGCCGCACGGCACGTTTCTGCTCAGCGATCGCGCGGGTGATCGCCTGTCGAATCCACCAGTACGCATAAGTGGAGAATTTATACCCTTTGTCGGGGTCAAACTTCTCCACGGCTCTCATAAGCCCAAACGTGCCTTCCTGTACCCGTTCTTCGATTGGCACCTGTGGGTGGGTATATTTCTTCGCCACCGTCACCACTAACCGCAAGTTGCACTCCACCATACGCTGAGCGGCACGTCTACCGGCTGTGCGCAAGTGTTGTGCTGCGTCGGCAGTATAACCAGCAGTAGCAAGGATTGCCGCTTCTGTGGGCTCTGTCACGCTACTCTGCTGTAGCGTTGTCTGTGCTCCGTCGAACGCGTCCAGGAAGTCCATGTACTGCCGCGCCAACTTTGCTGTGGTCAGTTCCTTCTCTTTTAGCAGCGGGTACTTGCCCATAGCTTGAAGGAAGCCATGGAACCCGTCGTGTTCTCCGTCCAAAAAGGAGGTAAACAACGCTTGCTTGGTCAACTGGGGCGGCTCGTCCCAGTCTGTGGACGCATGGTTGAGGCTTGCGTCCAGGTCTAAGTCTTGATCGAGAGTCTCGGCTTCTGTAAGTAAAGACGTTCTGTTTAAGGTCGTGAGCATGGCTTTGTGTGGGTGGTGCTAGGGGGTGATCAAGTCAACGGTTCCAGTTGGTTTGAGCTTTGATCCACAGTCGCCTCAAAGTTTTTATGCTCTGTTGGCCTTTGTCAGCCGAGCATGGTTCACTCAAAGCGATTAACTGCGGGGCTACGGCTCTGGCATAGCCGACTAATTTATGGCGAGTCTTCACGCCAAACCCTTGCAGGTTACTGAGCGCCTGTGGTTCTGCCTGACTGAGTTGTTGGGCGCTGTGTATGCCAATCCGTATGAGCTGTTTGGCTTTAGCAGGCGTTACGCCCGGCACTGAGAGCAGCGTGCGTTCGTCTGGGTTGAAGCCATGCGTCACCATTGGCAATAGAGCTTCGAGTCGTGCAGGCGTGTCTGCGTGAGCGGGAAGTTCAATGACGGTACAAAGTTCCAGTAGCGCTTCCAGCAGCCGTTGGGCACACACGATCGCCTTCAGCACGTCCTGTGGGTAACCCGCTGACATGGTTTCACCAGTCTCAACAACGTCACCACAGACAGTCCAGGTGTGCACCACACAGGCTGTGTACACCACTTTCAAAAGCACTGCCTGTAGTAACTGGAGGTGCGTTTCCAATGCTTCTGGTGACTGCATAAGGCTTGTAGTCAGTCCCATTAGGCATACTTCACTTTGGGTCACTTGCTCTTGTTTGACGGGTAATAGTGGCGCAAAGTCAGGGCAGCTACACACGATCAGTAACAGGTCAAACAAGTAGAGGGGTTCCACCTGCAAACACCGTTGGAAGTGACTGGCTGTGCTGGGTTGCAGGTAGTGCCGTACTGCCAATTCGCTCAGACTGGTGGTGGTGAACTTACCGTCTGTGCAGACGAGCATGCCTGACGCTTGCATGTCTGAGAGCAGTTGCGGTACGTCGGGTAAGAGTCCCTGTTGTGCGGCTAGTGTGCGTTCTAGAAACCGCTGGAGTTGCACACTCGTCCGTGCGTATTGTCCATTGATTGCTGTCAGGACGCGTTCAGTCACCAATGCTCGATCAACTAACGCTGAACGTATGGGCACGAGTAGGCTTTGGTGGACACCTTGCCAGTGGTTCACTTCCCTTTCATGGACGAGGAGCGTGACGGTACCCCGTTCGTCGTAACCGGGGCGTCCGGCTCTGCCTGCCATTTGAATCAATTCCCGACTGGGCATGGGCACAAAGTCGCCGCTGCCGTCTGGTCGTTGCGTGTCGTAAATGAGCACTTCCCGCGCGGGCAGGTTCACACCCATTGCCAGTGTGGTGGTGGCACACAGCACTAAGGCTTTGCCGTCCTGGAACGCCGCCTCCGCTTCGGCCCGTGCGTTAGGGTCAAGTCCTGCATGGTGGCAGAGCGCCGGAATACCCTTGGCGAGTAACACCTGTCCTAACAGTTCGGTGCGTTGGCGAGACTGACAGAAGACCAGACATTGGTGCTGGCGCTCGACGGCATTGAGCACATACTGGACAGCGCGGTTTTGCTTTTCAGCCCCGGTCCAGAAGCGGATCTGCTGCCAGTCCAGCGGTACTGCTCGGTGGGTGGTACGGACGAACGCGGCTCCCAACCAGGTTCTGAGGTCACGTTCGTCTCCTAAGGTCGCGGTAATGCCAATGACTCGTAATAACGGGTTGAGTAACTGCAACTGCAAGATTGCCCCTTCCAAGCGGGCACCGCGCCACCCGTCGTTGATCAGGTCGATTTCGTCCACGACCAAAAGCGACAATTGCCTGATCCAGTCCATGTACGCCTGTGGTTGTCTTAATAAGGACTCCAGGCTTTCAGGTGTTGTGACCAGTAGCTGCACGTCCGCGATCGCGTCAGCTTTGATTGCATGGTCACTGTCGAGAATGCCGACATTGTCTGTCCCAAAGCGGTAGCACCAGTCAGTGTACTGATTCTGGGTCAATGCCTTAATCGGTGCCACGTAAACGGCTTTGCGTCTTTGCTGTAGGACGTACCCGATTGCTTGCTCTGATAGCCACGTCTTGCCGCTGCCAGTGGGCATTTCTAGTAGCCAGGACTGACCACTCTCTAGAAAACCAGCGTCGATTATGAGCGCTTGTCCTGGTAGTAGGGCGCGGGTGCTGTTTGACTCGATCAGTGGGGTTTGGGGCATTGTTTGGGAACATGAGGTTTGACCTTGAGACAAGCGGTGGTCTCAGGGCGAGAAAAGGCTTCCCACCCTGAGACGGCGACTGGGCTACCCTGCGGGCGCGAGGACGAAGAATAGCGTTTCCCGTTCTGAGTCTCGAATGTACGCCGCTTCGGTGGAGCCACTGAAGCTAAGCCGTGCCTGGTTGCTTTGAAGCGCCTGGAGGCACTCCAGTAAGAAGTCTGGGCTGAACTTAATCGTCATGGGTGCACCCTGAACTTGGGCGCTAAGGGTGTCTGTGCCGTTATCACTGCCTGCACCCTCTGACGTCAACGTCACTTCATTACTGCCCACGTTGAGTGTGACGGCTGCTGTTTTGTTGGTAATCACCGCTTGTCTTTGTAAAGCGGCAATCATTTGGTGACGATCAACGCTGATCTCTACTGGCAACGGGTCAGGCGGCATAAACCCGCTGCCGTTCATAGCCTCGACCTTGTCTGTCCGACAGGTCACAATGGTGGTGACCCCGGTTGGGGTTTCGGTCACCAATTTCTGTTTTGACGTTGGCGTTAAGACAAACCGGACAACCACGTCTTCAGTAGAGACGGTGTCCAGTTCAACCTCGCAACGTTGATCGCCTAACAGACCCACAAGCCGCCGCAATGATTCCCCTGCAACGGACGCAGTGCGGTCGGGCAGTTCCAGGTCAGTGCCGTCTGGAACGTCATGGTAAAAGACCAGCAGCGCCTCTTTCTTCGTGGACGTGAGCGTCACACCCGCCTTGAGTGGCGCGTCCTCTGTTGCCTGGGTGTCCGCCCAGAAAAGCATGTGCACACAGCGGAAGTCTTCTGCACCCGCGCACAGAATGGCTCCCTTTAGCCCCCACTGAAAGTCTATTAAGGTAAACCGTTGCGGCGCTTCTGGCACTGGAATCGCTGGGCAGTCGTCTGCCAGTCGCGTTGTCACCTCGAACGGTCCGGCAGTCCGACTGACAATTGACAGGGTCTTGCCGACAGTCCAGCTAAGCGTGACTGGTCCACTGGGGAAGTTCCGCAGAAGATTGAGCAGCTTGCTAGCTGCCACTGTCCAGTCACCTGAACCTTCCACGTTTGCGGCTATGGTCACTTCCATACCCACAATCAGGTTGAACCCGCTGAGTGTCAGCGTTTGACCTGCCTGGTTTGTGGTCAGCCGCAAACGGTCCAGGAGTGCTGCATGTCCTTGAGTCTGAGGAATACTGGCGCTGACGGTTTCAATCGCTTTGGTGAGCGCGTCTTGTTGCACCGTGACCAACACCTGCTCACTGTAGGCTGTAGTACCGTCATTTGCAGCACTGTCGGCTGCACTTGTAGGACTGTCAGTCGCAATGTCGGGAATGAGCGCTGCTGGTTGCTGGGCAGACGTGGTGCCAGTAGTTTTTTTCGCTCTTGTTCCTGTTCCTGTTGCTTTGGTTGCGGCTTTTTTGGTGTTTGTTGTTTTTGCGGTCGTCATGGCGTCTAAGGCTAAAGAATTGTCCTTAGCGCTGCGGAGAGGGAGGCAGGAAGGGAGGGCGTCTCATCAGGGTGTTGTCCTGCTAACAACTACCTTTGGCTAGCGCCTCTGTGTCGCTGGAGGCAAACAAGGCTTTCTTGGCTGTCCATTGCAGTGGTTGCGCCATGCTCTGCCGTGGTATTGGGTCACGGGGCTGGACGTTGTCAGACCATGACAAATCCTGATGTCTTTTGGGAGAACAATGGTACATTTGAACTGAATGTCCGCACTAGTTGCTGTCTATGAATGAGCTTTGGATCAGCTTATCTACTTACGGTGGCGTCACTACACGCGCAGCGGTTGCTGTATTGTGGGCAGCTGGTGTGCGTCAGGTTGAGTTAGCGATCGGGGTTAAACCCAGCCCAGACACTGTTGAAGTGCTGCAGTATTACCAACGGCAGGGGATGCAGTATCGTGCCCATCATGCCTTCGTTTGGGAAGAGCAACGCTCGTTTAACCTGGCTCACAGCTTCGATCACCAGTACTTTGACCGCTTGACCGCTTGACCGCTTGGCTGCTAAGTATGAGTATTACTGCTTATTCTGTACATGCAGGCAGCGAGGCTCTAGGGGCTACTCCTGAAGCAACCTATGCTCGTTTTCTGGATCACGTCGGACGACTGGGAGAACTATGTCGTGCTCGCGGCATCCGACTTGGTGTGGAGACGATGTACCCTGCTGGAGCGGAGAGCAGCAACCAGTACTTGCTGCAAAATGCCGTCCAAGTTGAGCGGTTTCTCCAAGCGATGCCAGACATTGATCTGGTCCTTGATCTGGCGTATCTGAACCTCTGGAAAACGGAAACTACTTTGGAGAAGCTCCACTTACTTAGGCTTGCAGGTGATGCTCCCGTTGCTGGCGCTGCTACGCCTCGGCTGCTCGAAATCCACCTCTCTGACAATGACGGCTGCCGGGATAGCCATACGACAATCACCGATCACACCTGGTGGGTGCCTTATGTCGCCATGTTTCCGCCTCATGTCCCACTGATCTTGGAAAGCCGGATGAATCATCAGAGCGTGGAGCAGGTGCGGCAACAAATAGCAATGACTCAGTCCCGCCTGCACATGGGAGTAAGCCGATGACCATAGCAAGTGAATGCACCGACTCATGACGCAGAGCGTACAGGAGCGGCTTCTTTATCCCAGAGATGAGATAAAGTCATCGGCATTCTCGATTTGCCTCCAGAACTTTTGCTGGCAGACAACTGACGACCATTTCTGTACGCCAGCTTTTGCTTGTATGCCCAGTAACGAGCGGCAATGTTAGAAGAAGCACTCAGGTCGCAGTTATAACGCTTCCCGCTCTGGAACGTTGCCAGAGCATAGTTAGCCTTGCTCCTGGTCAGTTTTCCTGAGCCGTCATACGCCCAGGAGGAAGTGCCTCTGGGATAGACCAGTGCTACCTTCCCACCCACTTCCACAAACTTGTTTTCCGTTAGCTGCACCAACAGGCGATGCAACCAACCATGAAAGCGTTGTTTGAGCGTGGAGCGCTTACGACCACCTTTGGGTTTCCAGCCTTGCAGAGCCTCGAACACAATCACATGAGCGCCATGCTCCATAGCAAACCGCACAAGCTCTTTCGAGAGGTGCTGCGCCATGTTGTGATTCAGTCCTGCCGCACGCCGATACAGACCCTTACAGAAACCCTTAGAGAGTTTCTTAGTGAGCTTCGCTTTAGCTCTGATTTGTCCTAAAACCTTGTCACGGCGGTCTATGTCAGTCCCTCGGTGCAAAAAACGCCGAGCGATTACAGTGCCGCCGCTACTGACAATGGTGGCGGTCGCGGTCGTATTGATCCCCACATCAACAGCACAAACCAAATCGCCTGACAGCTTTTTGGGGTGCAACTTGAAAGGCACAGACAAATGAGCTTTACCATCCCTGACAATCAAGTAAGGTGAAAGACCTTTGCTATGTTCAAGCAAATGACGCTGCCGTAGACTAGCAATGGGCACCTTGACCCACACCCAGTCCGAACCATTCCAAACCTTAATCTCAGCCGTGCCAAACTCATCGTGAAACTTGATGCACTGCCCCCGATACAAAGCTGGATAGCAGCCTGCTTCCGGGTTGAAACGCGGTGGCTTGGACTCACGATGCTGGCGGTCTCCTGACTGCCAGGTACGATAGCGAGTCAGGAAGGAGGAGACTTGACCGCAGACAAAGGCAATGGCAGCACGTCGCAAATAGCTCGGAAACTTATAGAAACGTTTGCCAAAGTAGCTGTGTTTGGGGTGGGGATTTTTGCTGGTTTGATGGATGAGTTTTTCCACTGCCACGCACTGACTGTCAGCCTCACTGATTGCCGCCCAGTGTCCCATGACCACATAGCTGAGCGCTTTGCAGTAAGCCCGATACTCTTTTACCGTCAGATCCAAAAAAGCTTTTGCCTGCAAATCCGGGTTAAGAGTCCATTTGTCTGTGCGTACAATAGTATTACCCATACATCAATTATATTATCGTGTCTAGCAAACATACAAAGCTGAAAACCAAAAACCACAGTGCTTACAGAATCTTTTATCATGTCGTGTTGTCAGTCAAGTACAGACACAAAGCCATCACAAAAGAAATGCTGTCGCGGTTAGAGGAGATCTTCAAAGACCTGCTGCTGAAATGGGAGTGCGAATTGACTGAGTTCGGTGGGGAAGCCGACCATGTTCATCTTCTGATTGATGCTCATCCCATGATCCAGCCTGCCAACCTGGTGAAAAACTTGAAGTCTGTTTCTTCCCGTAAAATCAGGCAAGAGTATGCTGAACACTTGAAGCCCTACTTCTGGAAGCCCTACTTCTGGAACCGCGCCTATAGCTGTATTAGCGTTGGCGGCAGAGCTAATATTGAAACCCTTTTGCAGTACATAGAAGACCAGGACGCGCCGACAGTCTAGCCGTGACGCTAACTGGCGCTTGATGCTTCGCATACAAACGCAGGAGGCGCGTCACGATTGCTCAAATTTTCCAGGTGGCTTTGCATCCGACCCCGCTTGCTCGGCATCTGAGACGGCAGCGCTACCCGCAGGCGTCATCGGCTCACTCTCTGCCACCTTCGCTGTTTCATCGTAGAAGCGCCCCAAGTCTTCTGCTTCTGTTCCCGGTAACAAAAACTCGACAACGATATAAGGCGGATGGTCTTCCTGCCAAAGCACATAGCTGCGGCGCAAATCTCGCTGCTCGTACAGGCGAGGTACATCGACCACCAGAAACCAATCGGGGCGCTTGTACCAAAGCGGATGACGCACTGTGTAGTAAAGGTTAAGGTCAGAGGCCGTGAAGCAATTGTCCCGACTATAGCCCCTTAAACTAAGCGTCCGGCTCAGGAGTTGCGGTTGGAGGTTATGAAATTCATCAGGCAAACCAGACTCCAAGGAGTCTTCGCTGGGCAAATCGTACATGGTTGGCAACACGTCCTTCGGCGATCGCGGTGGATCATGTTGCTCGATCTGGATGGCACTGCCTGCAGCCAGTAACGTGCGAGTTGTCAGAGCCATAAGCGTCTCAGCGCAATGATTTCTTAACTCCAATCTTATCGCCTGTTCTTCGCCCCGGTTTCGATCGTATCCGTACAGAGGGTGAAGGGTCAGAGGTAGGCAACGCAAGGAAACTCTGATAGCCTCAAGCCTATGGAAAAGCAACCGCCCAAATGTCTTGCCGAGCTTGCTGCTGCTGACTGGGAAAATACCCCAGAGAGCGTCAAGCGGTTGGTTGGGCAATTGCTGGAGCGGATTGTGGCTTTAGAAGAGCGACAACAGTCCCTAGAAGAGCAGTTGCAGCGAAACTCGAAGAATTCGTCTCAACCCCCATCACAAGATGAGCCACAAGGGTTTAAGCCTAAGCCGCAAGAACAAAGCAAGAAGCGTCGGGGCGCTCAAGCAGGTCATCAAGGTCACCAGCAGAAGCTATATCCCCCGGAAAACTGTGCCGACATTACAGAGCATTACCCTAGCCATGGTTGTGGTTGTGGGGAGTCGTTGAGTGGTTTTGATAGCGAGCCACAGCGATATCAAATCATTGAGATTCCACCTCTGTGCCCAATCGTTGTCGAACATCGGTTTCATGCCTTGGCTTGTCCCATCTGTGGGGTCAGGACTCGTGCGTATGATGCAGTCGTGGTGGATGGCAGTCGGTATGGTGACCGCTTATGCGCCTTGGTGGGGCTATTGAGTGGCGAGTACCGCCAGAGCCATCGCATGGTGGTGCGCCTGCTCACGGAAATCTTTGAGGTGGAGCTCTCTGTGGGGAGTGGCGGACGGTTGCGCCAAACCATCAGCGAGGCTGTAGCGGTGCCTGTTGCCGAAGCCCATGCGTATGTGCAGCAGCAAGGACAAGTGCGTGTCGATGAAACGAGTTTCCAGCAAGGGAACGCTGACGGAGCGAATCCAAAAGGGACTACAGGCTGGTTGTGGGTCGTCGTGACCCCCTTGGTGTGTTACTTCCAGGTGCTCTTGAGTCGCTCTGGTGCCGCCGCCCAAACGATATTGGGGCGTGCCTTTTCGGGCTATGTGAACAGCGACCGTTACAGTGCCTACACCTGGTTAGCCCTGAAGCAACGGCAAGTATGTTGGGCACATTTGAAGCGTGACTTCACGAAAATTGCCGAGCGTCGTGGAGTGAGTCGGGAAGTGGGAGAAGCACTGCTCAAGCAACAGGAGCAATTGTTTGAGTTATGGCAGCGGGTGCGCGATGGCACCTTAGAACGGATGCAATTTCACCTGGCGGTTGAACCCATTCGCCAAGCCATCCATCAGTTACTCACCGAAGTTGCCGCTTATGCCATTGCAGAGGGTGAGCAAACACCGTGGGCGAAAACTGTGCGGACTTGTCAGCCATTACTCAAGGTTGAGTCTGCGCTCTGGTTATTCGTCACCGTGGAAGGCATCGAACCCACCAATCACGCAGCAGAGCAAGCCATCCGTCCAGCCGTGTTATGGTGAAAATGCAGCTATGGTGCTCAAAGTGCCGAGGGCAGTCTGTTTGTCGGACGCATGATGACCGTGGTGTCTTCTTTAAGACGGCAACAGCGTCAGGTCTTGGACTATCTGAGCGAGGCTTGTCGGGCTAAACGCCAAGGCTTACCGCCTCCCTCTTTGCTACCCATCTCCGCTCCTGCTAATTCTTTACCTGTTCCCTAACCCCCTGTACAGATACGTTTCGATCTTGGGCAAATCTGTAGTCAGTACCGGCTTTTGTGGCTAAGCGCTTCTTTGACCACCCTGTTTGAGCCAAAGAAATTTGCTGTAACGGTGAACTTGACATCAAAAGTTTTTGCGAAGGTTGGCAAAACTTTTAGTCACAGCTGACTTCTCTACCGCTTGTTGTGACGCACTACGGCAGCCAGTGTTGACGGTCTATGGTATGGCTGGGCAAGCGTTGCTGTCCCGCACTGGCAGCCATGCTGTCAAGGGTAGGAGCAGCAGGAGTAGAGGCAGGAGTGGGCACGACACTCAGGTGTGCGGCGTTCAACGGCATGAGTTGAATGCGTCGTTGTGGTTTCGCTTTACACTCAGCCTGACGGAGCGTTGGTGCCACCTTTTGTGGCGTCCTCGACGGAACCGCTGCTTGCTGTCCAAAGGCTTGGGCATGCGCTGTGACCCATGCCAACACGCACTGAGCGCTCTCACCCGTGAGCACCAGCGTTTCTGCGTTGCCAAAGCGTAGCTCCAGGGAGTCATTTGCTCCCAACACAAACCGGCGTACCGTGTCGAGGTTCACAAACTCGGTGCCGTTCAGTGTCTCTACTCGGACAATGCTGCTCACAAGCTGTCTCCAGGGACTATAGCGGCTATTTTAGTGCAGTTGTCCTACTGTGCAACAAGGACTTTGGACAGACTTTGGACAGCCCTCAACGCACTGCAACGCGTCCGTGATCAGCCTTCTGCTTCTGTGGGTTCCAGTCGGTACAAGCTCTGCCATACAGCCTGTAAGCACTCGGTCGTCGGTAAGTCCCACGCCAACTGGTTGAGATCAGCACACGCATTGAGGTGCAACCACGAGCACTGCGAGCACAGCTTGTCCAGTACGCCTTCTAGTTGGTACTGACTCACCCAGAACACGAGACCAGGGCTGTTCGGGGTGTACAGCAACTCCTTCAGGTCAATCAGTTGCGTTTTACCGTGCCGCTGTTGGGTGTACTCCAGACAGGCATACAGCAGCGCTTCTGGGCTCAATTCTTTGAGTCCAATGCGCTTCCTCAACCCGTCTTTATGGCTGCCTTTGGTGGCGTCACCACATAACAGGGTCAGGTCTGTGAATAACGCTGTCAGTTGGTCTTCCAGGTGTCCCTCGTGACTGTCCAAATACAACTTGTAGAGGCACTTCAGGTCTGCTGCCAACGTTGACTCAGCGATCGTGTCCCCAACGTTGTGCACGTACTCGACGTACTGCTGCAAGGCAGACTCAGGCTCAAACTCGGTCAGGTAGAACTGGTTGAAGAACCACTGCCATGTCTTGAGGTAACACGGCTCTCGTAATAGCTGCCAGTGCAATAACCACTGACTCTGTGGGTCTTCCAGGTACGGGTCAGCCCCGTCGTCAAACAGTAACGCACGGGCGAAGTCGGACACCTTGTAGTACTGGTTCTGTCCTTGCGGTTCGAGGAGCTTGAACGCGATCGCCCAGTGCTTCACCGCTTTGAGCATGGTTGGTGTGAGTCCCCACAGACCGGGTTGTGGTTGACACCAAAAGTGTGGGTCTCGGACAGCCGACGTGACGGCACGCTTGAGCCAATGCTTCTTGGGCAATAGCCCTTCATGACCACCGTAGCGGGCTTTAGGAACTTGCTTGAACAGGTAGAACTGTTGCATTATGCGTCTGGGAGTGTTTCGTCTGTTGTTGCCGAACGCTCCCACTGGACTTCGACGTGCCGTATACCACGTCCAACGACAGGCAGCTCTACGTTGTGCTGGTTTGTGTTTGCTTCTGTGCCGTTCACGCCGATCGCACGTTCCAGGTAAGCGATCGCCAGTGCCAGGTGTTCCGTACCGCAAGCGTATTGCATGAGTTTTGGGTAGCGCAGTGCCGTACCACTGCCAACGATTAGTCGTAAGGCGTCAGTTGGTGACAGTGCGTCCGCGATTTCGTGTAGCTGAGCCAGGTGTTGTGCGACCAACGCCTGTGGTAGCAGTGCTTCTGGGTTGTTTGGTTCTGGCATGTGGTGTCTCCGTTTGTGGTTTTGGTTTGGGTTCTGTAGTTGACGCTTTGTCTACCCAATATAGTCGAGCAGAAACGCCGTACTAGGTAGCCAGTTCTCAACGCACCTTTTCCCGTAATGCTGTCTGAGTTCAGCCTGTGCGTGTGGACTGAGCCCAAGCTGCTGACTGAGTGCGTCGATTACGTCAGCTTTAGGCGCGTGTGTAATTGTCCCGTTTTCGATTTTGGACAAGTAGCTGTCGTCAACACCCGCGCTTGTGGCTAAGCGTTTCTGGGTCAACCCTTTAGCTTGGCGTGCTTGGCGTATGAGTTGACCGGCTGCTTGGAAGTTCATGTTTTTTGCCTCCTTTGTGGCGCGTTTTGTAAAATTACGCTTAAATGTCCAAACGCCTGCTCCTCTTTGGTTGTTCTGTTCTGTTGGCAGGCGTTTCTTCCTTTTGTCAAAACAACTGCCCCGGCTCAAACAGAGTCAGGGTAGTCGTTGGTCTAAGCACGTGTTGTTACCGTGCGCGGTCGGGGCTGTGGTCTCAAGTCAGGCGCTTCAATTGGTGTAACGTTACGACTGAGTAACGCTTCCAGGAACGCTTCGCAGTCCCAACCGGGTGTGCCGATTGTGAACTCGCCTGTACGTCGCCACCCATAGTAAGGACAGTGAGGGTTAGGACACGGTAGGTCACACCGTTCATACTCGTGTCCATGCGCGTTAGGTGAGTCAGCGAGTGCGCCGCCGTGGGGCCGCTGACGTATCAGTTGTTCGTCTCGCTGAAACTCTTTGCCGATCTCGTAGCCGTTGCCTGCGAGGTTCATGGTCGTGCAAGCTAAAGAACAACCTGGTGCCACGTCAGAGGGAGGGGAGGCACCGGAGCGTTGGGGAGACGACGCGTTACTCTACTACTGCCCCTCCAAGGTCTCTGCCAGCGCGATCGCCTGGTCGTAGTAGCGCAGTGCTGTCTCTCGGTCTGGGGTCTCCAACTTGCGTTTGAACACCCGACAGCTATGGAAACAGCCCCAACTGGTGGCGTCGGTCTCGCCTAAGCGGGTATCGAGTGGGCAAACGTGCCCTTTCTGTCGTGTAAGCGGTGCAACACGGCCTTGAGTCATGAACGAGTGTTTCCACACGTGGTCTTCAGCGTCTGGTCATTGCTCTGCACTCATGGAGCACAAGCCCCAGGCACAGTCATTGGGTGTTCGGTTGCCAGGGAAGTCGTCACCAGGGTCAGCGTGGAGTTCACTGCCTGCCGCGATCTGGTCTCGTATCCGTTTAAGCACTGCTATATAACGGTCAATCGGCAGCTGAGTCGGCATGACGCCTGGTTGACTGCATGTCTCGCAGAAGACGGAGGTTAATTGACTGGGGTTCGTGCCGCAGTAGGAGCAGCGTGGTTGGGATTGGGTCATAAGTAGCCTTCTAAGCATTTGCACCCAAGACACGTCAGTGACAGCAGAGGAGCGCTTGGCATGAACAGCGTCCTCTGCCTGTACTGGGTTACGGCTCGGTTGGTTCCTCGTGATCAAGCTGTGCTAGTTCCTCAGCGATCGCTTCCCCACGGTCAAACGGCGCTTGCTCTGGGTCGAACAATTCAGCGTCCGCGTTAGCAGCAGCACTCTCGGTTGCCCACTCAACTTCCATAGCGTTAATGGCTCGACGCACAACGAAATTGTTGAGTAAGTTCGCGCATGCGCACGCAAGTCCTGTGTAGTGTCGTTTGAATTCGACCGCGAGTGGTGTTTCGTGCTTTTCGTGCGTTCCGAATAGCTTGATTTGAAACAGTGGGGGGTGTTGTTGTGACAGACTGGAGTACAGAGCGCTCACTTCAATCAGGCAGTGCTCCCAAGTGATTGCGAGACCGTTCTGCTCTAGCGCTGTCACAGTCCAGCCTGTGAGGTTGGTCGTTTGAAGCGCTACCTCGCAGTAGCTCTTAAGCGTGATCCAGGGCACGGTGCGCTTCAGGTTGCTGAGTTCGTGGCTGACCTTTGGTGTAAGTCTCCTTAAAAGACTGAGTTCTGGGTTAAAGCCAGACATTGTTTTGCCTACACCTACGGGCAGTTCTACTGGTGCTGACCATTGTGCGGGATCAGGCATTGTGCGATCAGGAACCACTTCCTCGGGTAACTGTGCAGTCTGCTTTGTCGCTACGACTTGCTGCATTTCTGCGAGCGGTACACGAGCAGCTTCTTCCTGGCTCTTGCCAGAGATTTCGCAGTACTCAACGAGTAAATTTTTCATGTTTGACATGGGTTTTCTTGTATGGTGAAACGTCCGCCCTGTGGCTTCGCCAGAAGGAAGGAGAGGGGAGTGTCAGGGAGTTGTGGTGTTCGTGCCTGGTTCTAACGATTGTGTTTAACGATTGCGACTCACTCGACGCAGCTTGCTCAAACAGGCGTCGGCTCCGGCTACGGTGTAAAGTCCAGGGGTAGACTGCCGCACTGGACGACCATAGGACGTACTGTTGAGGACACGCTGTACACGTCCCATGTCTAACTCCCACTGCAGGCTCAGTCTGAGACAAAACGACTCTGCGCTTGGCTGTACCTGGACACCGTGCTGACTGGCAAACCACTCCCAACCAAAGGCTTCTCTAGCCACAGCAGTCAGCGCATCACTGCGTTCACCTTTGTCGGGCACACTCAGCACAATCGACTGCACGCGTTGACTGCACAAACGGCTTAAGTCTGCTGTGCCTGTGAGCGGGCTGTGGTCTGCGCGGTACGCTTCTCCCGACCAATGTTTCCGTTGGGGCGTTGGTGCCCGCTGTGGCTCAATGCCGAGGTCAGTTATGCAGTCGATCCAGACGGGTGCCGTGCGTTGTAATGACTGGTAGCTACCGTCGACACCTTGAGTCGGTGCCAGGACGCACACCTTACCAGCACCAAGCAGCTCTCCCAGTTTCAACTGTGTCTGACTCAGACAGCAACGGGTGAAGTCAGGCGCTTGGCGACACCGTACCCCAATGTGGTAGCCGCCGCTCTGGGTGCGTTCTACGAAGGTATGCTGTAACGACTTGTGTTGTAACAAACGACTGACAACCGCATGGCACGCCTCTGTGGTTGGAAAGTGCTTCTGGTCAATGTCAATCCAGACTGTTTGTTGCCACCCGCCCATAGTCGCGACGCCAGTGGCTTCGTGTGCAAACCAGCGTTTGAGTTCGTCCTGACGTGGCAAGCGATACTGAAACTGCATGTGGTTGACTAAAGTGGCTCTGGCATAGCGATCCAGGTAAGACGGATTTTTACCGCTGTATAGCAGTTTGCCTTTGACGATTACCTGTTCATTACGAGGTGCGATCGGCAGGACTGGGTACCCGTAGTCCAAGAGCCACTGAATGGCTTCATTGACCTGGTCATTGGGACTGTACCAGTCTTGCCCGACGCTGTGGCAGTAAGCGTCGAGTTGGAGTAGGTTCATAAGTTGAGTGCAAGGGAGTGTCTGTGACTCACAGAGAAGGCAGTGTCATGGCCCTCCCTGTGGGTGGTGAAGGGGTGGGTGTGGAGGCGCCCTTACGCTGTCGCCACTGCTGCTTCTACCGTTGGTGCTGCTACTATGGCTGCTTCTCCTTGCGGCGGTGCTGTTGGTGGCTTCTCAGCGTCCTCTGCCCCTTGTTCGACAACACCGAGTTCACGGTTGAGTTCTTCTTGCCGTTTCAGTGCTGCTTCGAGTGCGTCCGTTTGCTCAAACGGTTTCCCAGCAATGGGTGCCAGCGCCGCTTGTTCTGCCTGGTACTGAGTGATCACCGCCATAGTCTCACCGACCTGTTTGTCTATGTTGTCCAGCGCTGCTTCCAGGGCTTGCAATGTCCCTTTGGGCGTGTCACGGACAACAGCGGTGTACGTCTGCTTGCCGCGTAGGTGCAACAGCGTTTGGTCACTCACAGGCAGGTTTTGTACCATGAGTGCGAACCCGGCAAACGCACCAATGTCCTCGTAGCCGTCGAGCTTGCCTTTGTACAAAGCGTCGGCGATCGCTTGCAATGCTTCACCCGCTTCGGTGCGTTTGGTGTACATTGTGTCACGGAGCTTGATCTTGAACTGCTTGGCACTGGTCGGCTGGCGGGTAGCTTGGTCAGTCTTATACCGTTCTAACCGTGCCTGTGCTTCCTCAATCAGTCGGGGCAACATGTGCAGCTTTTGCTTCACCATTGCCTGTGTGCCCTGGTAGGACAACTCTTCCAGTAACAACCCCTGGATCTGGTTGTCCAGTGCGACTTTTTCCTTGAACCGTGGGTCACCCGTCGCGGTGGCTACGAGGGTCGCAAAGTCAAGCGTGGTTTCGTCAATGTCCTCCATTGTGCGTTCGTCGGACTCTTCGTAGAACCCAGCAAGAATGAAGTTGGCTTTGCGCAGGTTCACTTCGTACAGGTATGAGTCAGGGCTGAGACCCTGAATCGTCTTGTGCTGCTCGTTCTGGTACGGTTTCCCAGTCGTGACGTAACTGTAGTTGCGTACCTTCTTGTACCGATTGCCGGGTCTGATCTGCCGTCCGTCTCGTTGCCAACGGTCGATCGGTCGCAGGGGACAGTCCACATGCCGCGTCTCGAGCAAGTGATCGGGGAAGTGTGTCCCGGCACCCAACTTGCGTGTACTGCCAAACAAAATGCGGATCACACCCTGTCGGAACTTACGCGTTAGGTCTGCCTTCTGCTCGTCCGTGGTCGCGTCATGGGCGAACGCAATTTCGGACTCTGGGACACCCTTCTCAATGAGCTGCTGTTTCCACCAGCGGTAGACGCTAAACCGCCCTTCGTTGTTGGGTGTGCCCGTGTCGCAGAAGATCAGTTGGGTCGCGCGTTCTTCCTGGTGTACAGGGTTTGCCCAACTCTCGTACACGTCCTCTAAAAGCAGCTTGGCTTTCGTAAACTCGTCACCCAGCCCACCGATTTCTTCGTCGGACAGGAACTTTCTGAGTGTCCCTGTGGGCAACAGACGCAGGTCAATGACACCCTGCTTGACGTCACTGGTGATCCAGGGAATGTTGTCGTCCCCTTTCTTAATCCGCTTGCCACGGCATTTGCGGGCACGGTCTGCGACAGAGTCGAAGAACTTCAACTGTGAGGGACTCGCTGGCACTTCCCGAATGACGTACTCACACTCTGGTTTCTCAATGTCTAGTTCGGACTCTTGGACAAGATCGCTGACCAGGAACCACAGCGCCTGCATTTCCGGCTTGTTCGACCAGCTTGCCAGACGTGTCTTGAGTTCAAGAATACCTGCTGCCGTAATTTCGACACTGGTCTTAGCCTCTGCAAACACACTGATTGCGTCGTCAAAGGCAGCAATACCGCGCTCCTCTAGCACCTGTGGGCACAGCAACTTGAGGTTGACCCAGAATTGTCCCAACGTGTTGCGGATCGGTGTGGCTGTGAGCAAGTACATGCAGACACCTTCCCCATAGGTCTCCGCCAGGTAGCGCGACTTATAGTAAAGGTCTTGCGCCATTTGGGACACGGAACCCATAACACCCAGCACACCTGTCATTTGGGTGTTGGTCGCCAGTCCCAGGTACTCCTGCGACTCGTCAATGAACAGACGATCAATGCCCGTGTGCTCAAAGTAGATCTGGTCGCGTTTGCCGCCTTCCACCGCCTCCTCGGTCTTTTGCCTCGCGCGGTCTTTGGCTTTCTCCAGGTTCTTCGTGGCACCCCGTTTTTTGTTGCGGCCTGAGCTGCGAAAGTCGTCTTCAGCCGTGTCGATCGCAGCTTCCACAAACTTGTCTTTGGTTTCTGGCAGTAACGACAGCATTTTGAATGCGGTCTGGGAGCATACTATTAAGTCCCAGGCACCAGTACCAATCCGTGCCTGAAACTCTTGTCGTTTGCGTGCGCCTTCTAAGTCTTTGGTGCTAATGGTCAGCACTTGCAGACCGGGGTAGATCTGCACGGCTTCAGCGGCTTGTTGGAGCACCAGGTGATCCAGCACCACCAGGCAGGGCTTGTGGCACAGTTGGTACTGTCGCATGAGTTGACTGGCAACAACGCCGAGTGCAGTCTTTCCCGCGCCGGTGGGGTGCTGCGCTAGCGTGTTCCCTGCTTTCACCATGCGCCAAATGGTGTCGTACTGGTACCGCCGTTTGGGGTTCGACAGCCGTTCCTGCCAAAGGCTTGAGATCCCTTTGATCTTGCCGATCAGGTGTGAGCCGTTAAACTTACGGCGTCGAAAGCAGTTAAAGTCACGGTTATAAATTTCAGCCAGTTTGGTCGCGCGTTCCCAGTCTTGCCACACCCACCGCTTGAACAGGTCTTTGAGCCTGTCTTGCTTCTGCATGGCTTTGCGGGTCTCAGCCTGGTTCTTGACTGTAGCGTCATGGTACGCGTCATAAACTACCGGTGTCTTCTGGTTCAGCGCCTGGGCAATGAGCTTGGCGGCTGACACACGCTCGGTACCGTACTCACTGTTGTTGAGTAAGCCGCTGACGTTCGCCCCTTCAACAGTCCACTTGGACGAGCGTGGGTTCTTGTAAACCTTCACCTCGTGGGTTTGTGGCAACTGCAAGACGTGCCGAATAAACTCAGTAATGACGTCGGCTGGTAGCCACGGTGAACCGAGACGGGCATAGATTTTGCCTGGTTCAACCGGTCTCAGTTGAACGGTTTGCAACGCTTTGACGTTGATCAGGTAGCTTGGTACGGTCTGTGCGGCTGTTTCGGCTTTTGCTAACCGTTCGCGCACATTGCCACTCAGGTACTCGTCTTCTGAGACCCACTCCTGGGTGACAGGGTCATGGAAGATCAGCGGGTGTTCGCCTTGCTGCAACTCAATCAGGATTGTGTCTATGGTTTTGCCATAGATTCGACTCATATACTCCAGGTCAATGCGCCCTTGCTCCAGGTTGCTCTGTACCAACGCTTCAGCGGCAGACTCCACCTTGTCGACTGATTGGACGTGCTGGATTGTGCGTTGCGTGAAAATGTCGGCTTTCCGCGTTAGCTCAGGGTAGTCTGTGTCCCAAACTTCCAGTGCAAGCAACAACGGGTAGTCGGGGTCTTGCCCAAAGACGTTGCTGTTGCCCTGGCTGTGGAGCCAACCCATGCCCTTAATGGAGGTGAATTCGTCGTAGAGACGGTTTAGCCGTGCCTGTGCCTGTTGCAAAGCACCGTTGTCGTCTGACTCCCATTGCACTTGCACAACGGCACGGGCGGCTTCTTTGATCATAATGAGCCACCACAACCGCTTACGTGCCGCACCTGTGGCTTTCACCCGCTTGAGTACCCCTTCCCGGCACTGCCAGGGCTCATTTTCGTGCCACACGAAGGCAAAGGGTTTCACGTCCTGCAAGTCCAGGGGTATCGCTTTGGTGTCCGGCTCCTGGTATTGCTTCTGGGAACGTGGCGCTTCATAAATTTGCTGCGGCAGTCGGTTTAGCACCCCTTCCAGTAAGGCTTTAACGTCACCGTCTGCCTCTAGCGCTAATCGGTGACCGTACAGTTTATCGATCGCCAGTTTGCCCAGTAGGTGTTCTGGGTGCAGTTCAAACCACCGATTCATGAGAAACGGTGCTTGCGTCTCTGCGTTCACAATGGGGCTTTCTACCAGGTCTACCCACTCTTCTGGGTTGCCCGCTTCGTCCTCTTGCAGCTTCTGAAAGATCAGCAAGTCAGCGGACGCTTCTGTGTTAGACCCTTCACTCAACGCACCCATAGGCAGTTTCAATGCCGCTATGAGTCTGACCCGTTGCGCCGCCCACTCCCGGAACGCCTGTGACTTCTTCGCTTGCAGAGTGCCAACAGACGTCAGGACAGCACCAAGTCCACCCCGTCTGAGGGCTTCGATTTGTCTCATGAGGCAATAGTCGTGTACCCCGCCGAGTGAGCGAAGTGTGTTCTGGGGGTCATAGGGCGCCACTTCGCTATAGGGCACGTTGCCCACCGTGACGTCAAAGTCAAACGCCAGTCGTGTGCGTTCAATCGCACGGTTTACGACCACTGCCTGTGGGTAAAGCATTTCTGCGATCGCGGCACTCAGCGGTTCCTTTTCGACTGCTGTCCACTTCACTCTCCACTCTTGTGGTGTCAGACCAAGGAACCAACCGGGGCCACACCCGATCTCCAGAAAGTTGCCACCCCTGACGCCAAACCGAGCGAGTGCCTGGTATATGAAGTCAATCAGGTATGCGGGTGTGTAGTACGCTGTGCCAATGGTGGAGCGGACGTCAGCATACTCGTCCTCGGACAGTAGCCCTTGCAATCGCTCTGCGTCTTTTGCCCATGTGGGGTCGACGGGTGTCTTGAACAGCGGTGTCATGAGTCCCATACCCCAGTACTGGCTCAGGGTTTGCTCGTCTGCTGGTGTGCGTTCCCGGTTACTGGCTTGCAGCGCTTTGACTGTCTCAATGGCTGTGAGTGTGTCGCGGATCTTTTGCCGGACGGTCTTAGAGCCTGCTAACCACTTTGGGTCAACGCGTGTATTGGGTACGACGGGTTTGGCGTTGGCTTGTGCTGGTGGCTTGGTCAGTTTGAATTGCTGCATGGCGTTAAAGCTGAAAGTTGCCCTGGCAGCAGCCTGTGGTGGGCTTGAGGGTAAGAGGAAGCGGGAGGACAAGACTGTAGCCCCGGACTTGGAACCACAGGTTGTGACCTCTGAAAGTACCCTCTCGTGAAGAAGACCAACTCTCTCCCCCTCTCTTGTCGCTGCTGCCGTTGACATAAAAAAAGGCTCTAATCGGTTGACTAGAGCCAGTGACGTTCAGCTTGTGGTGACGGACGGTGGTGACGGACAGAGCGGTTTAGTAATCGTTTTCAGACTCTTCAGACTCGTCTTCTTCAGACTCTTCCTCGGACTCTTCAGATTCTTCCTCTGACTTTTCAAACTCCGCTTCGGTTTCTTCCGCTTCAGTCTCCGCTTGGGTTTCTGCTTCGTACTCCGCTTCAGCAGTCTCCGCTTCGTACTCGGTCTCTTCCTCCTCTTCCTCAGCGTCAACCGGTATGACAATGGCTGTACCACGCACAATTTGGTGTTTTGTGAAGTGTTTTTTGGCAGCGCCTTCCCCTTCGATTTCAACGCTAAACACCTGCAGCTTGTAAACTCCCGGTTCAAACGTGGTAAGGCTTTTTGCCACCAAAGCGTCTACGGTTTCGGCGGCTTTGCCTCTAACCGCTACTGCTTCATAGGGCGCGTCTAGGAGCCTCACAACGCGAGACGGCTGCCCGGTGCCGCCAGTGTAAGTTTTAATTTCCACCCCAACGACACAGAACTCTAAGGGCATATCGAGTGCTGGTTGTGAGTCGTCTCCGTCTGGGTAAGCCAATTTCCAGACGGGTTCGTCGTTGACAATTTTTAGTCCCAGCAGCGGCATTAAGTCCTCTCCGTCCAGCATGACTGCCTTCAGGTCTTCGAGCATGGTGGGCGGTGCTTTTTTGTCTACTCTCAGGTAGTAGACCGGTGCCTGTGCCCACTCGAAGATTTGACCCGCTTCTGGGTCTCGCACCCGCCAATTAAACCACGCGGTCAGTGTTTCGGTTTCCTTTGGGGTATTACAGTTGAGGGCTGAACTGAGCTTCCCGACTCTGAAGGTGGAGCTAGTTTCAGTCGCCTCTTGAGTCACTTCCCAAGTGTTGACTCCTAAAGTCAGGACGATCATGTCTCCGCTTCTGACGGTACTGAAGGCTGAAATGCTGCTGAGTGCCAGGACGCCGCTGGCTTCGTCCGTCTTCACGGTGACTTTGAGTAGACGGGTCAAGTCGAGGGGTTGAATGGGCTCACCGGCATACTCCAGAAACTTCAGGAAGAGTGTCTGCTCGTCTGGGTCTAACTGGTCAAGCCCGACGTACGTTGTCCCGGCTCTTTCAAACGGACAGGTGAGCAAACTGAGAATCGACAGCTTGCCACACTGAAAGGACGTGGTGGGTAACTTAGCCTGTTTACCGGGTGCCGCAGATTCCTTAGCTTTCGTTGCGGTTGCTGCCGTCTTGGTGCCGGTCATTGCGGTTTTACTGTTTGCTTTAGCCATGAGAGTAAACGTTGTGAGTATGAATTACGCCCTTGCTGTGGTCAGAAGAGAGAGTAGGGGAAGAGAGAGGGGAAGTGTCGTGGGCACCTTTGGGACAACTTGGGACAGCTTGGGACAGCTTGGGACATATTGGGACGATTTGGGATAAACAAGGATACTTTCGGACATTTTGGGACGTATTGGGACATGTTAGGATGTCATGGGACACTTTGGGATACTTTGGGACACGATTGACGAAGCACTCCAGGGCAGTCAGTTCTAACTGCCCCAGGTTTGTGCCTTATTCGCCCTAAGAGGCTGTTTGAAAAGGGTCGGTTTGAAGGTCAAAAGCTACCTGTACGGATAATCTCGAATCTTGGAACCCTGATTCTCTCGTAGCCGTTTCTCGGTAGTTAAGGTAGTTCAAGCTACCCCTAATGACTTTTAAAACAGCCTCTAAGGTCTAATGACTAAACTGCGTCCCCGTTCTTCCAGGTGAGCAAAGGGGAGTTCGCCGCCTTGCTCCAGGAACTCTCTGACTGCGTCTTTGTCGATTTCAAACCGCAGCAGGTTGGGGTAGAACTGAGCTATGTACTGAATCGAATAGGTTTCGTCTACGACCAGGGGCTGCTTCCCGCCGTTGTTTCGAGCACTAAGCTTGAAGGTTGTGGTCTCCAGCTTCGGGATTTCTCGTCGATCCATGAACTGCAACAGTTTCCGCTTCAGTCTCAGTGCCAAGTTCTCGTCCTGTCCGGCGAGTACCTTCAAGTCTTTGGCTCTTCCTTCCCAGACCTTGGCTTGGGCTTTGCGCTCGTCACTCCGCGTTAAGCGGTTGAAGATCAGCCAGCAGTAGCGCTCTACTGCGTCCTTGGCGGCATTCGTTGCCTCCAGGTAAGCGTTAGCCGCTGTTTCCAACTGAGTCTCTGTAAGTTCGTTGCCTTCTTCAGCCGCTTGAGCAAGGGCGTCCTCTAACTTCACAAGCGCCCCTTCAGCACTGTAGAGCGACGTTGGTTTTGTGGTTTCTGTGACCAAAGTGTCGGTCGGCTGTTGCAAAGCGGCGATTGGCTCTGTCAGGTCTGTGGTCTGTGTTTGGGTTTCGGTTTGGTCTTTGCCTGCTTTCGGTTTCGGCATTGTCGTTACTCGCGAGCGTTAGTACGCCCTGAGCTGTGGCTAGGAGGAGGGAAAAGGGGGAGAGAGGCAGTGGCTGACCCTGGTTGTGACTACTGCCGTGCGTGCCTGAGCCAGTGCTTGCACACGGTCTGCTGACCCATAGCCTCCCAAAGCGCCGGGTGTGTGGGCAGCGTAGCGAGTTGTGACTGGGCATCAGGGCACGTACAGCGGCAACGGTTGTCCCCATTTGTCCCTGGTTCACAGACGATTAGCTGAGTTGGTCGGTGCTCGTTTTGGTATACCGCTGTAAGAGTTGCTCCAGGAGCCAGTGGCAACCACTCAGCGATCGCGGGGAGGTGGTGCGCTTGCTGTGGGTCAATGGGTGCGAGTTTGTAGCTCCCACTGCGAATCGCCCGTCGCAGGCGGAAGGGGACTAAGAACGCGTCGCACTGCACAGTTTGACTGAGCTGTATGCGGTTGTTGTCAGCGAAGAAGCTAATGTGGACGTCGCTGTTTTCCAGGTCAGGCGTCACTGCCAGTATTTCAGTGGCTTCAATACCCTGTGCTCGTAGTACAGCGGCAGCAAGACCGGGCGTGTAAATGAGTTCAGCTAGCGTTTTGGTGGTCGTTTCTAGTGTTTGCACCAGGTCTATGATCTGGTCGCCGCTTTGGAGTCTTACAGTGGACATGGCAGTTGATTGAAAGGTCTCCCTGTCGCACACCGAAGGGAGGGGAGAGAGTGCTTGTGGAGCGTGCCTGTGCCCCTTTGTGGCTCAGCGTTCGTTGCCCCTGGTTCCTTTTGCCGCTCTTGTGGTCACTGACGCGGGTTGGGGTGGAGGCGCGCCAAGAAACTCTTGCTTCTCCGGGTTGTACCCAACGACTTTCACGCCCAACGACTCTGCCTGCTGCACCAGTTGCTGCGTACCCAGTCCTTTGCCGTTGCTGATCAGAATCAGCCGGTTATCGGGGTTGCCCTGGAGATCCAGCAAGTCTAGAGCAGCCTCTGTGCTTTCGTACACGTCAGCCTGCAACGACGCATTACTGTTGCTTTCACTGCTCAATTGGGCTTTGCTCACTCCAGTTTGTGCTGCTGCTACTAACGGCTGCAAGCATTCCAGGTTGACCGGGTCCTCATTGAGCGTCGCGACTATGATTTCAACATGTTCGTACCCACGTTTCTGCGCCTCTTTGATCGCCTTTTGGGTCAGCAAACTGGTCTGCGTTTGGACGTCTGTGCAGTCCGACTGTGGACAACATTCCCGGTCAGCGTAAATTAAGTAACGTGCGGTTGACTCTCCCCCGGTTAAAACACGGGGGATTCTACAAGGATGCTACGCGGTAGGCTGAAGCCGTACCGCTTCGCGGTTCCCTGCCAATTGCCAGAGGCGAAACCTCTGCGGCTGGGTCAAGGCAGCCCTAGACACTTGGCTCAAATCTAGACCGAGCCTCATGCTTACTTTGGCCAAAATGTTGGCACCGCCGTTCCCATCGGCATTGATGTACCAATGCATCAATGTCCGATAGAGTCCACGTTTCACTCGTTTGCCTGATGCTTGCCAGTCAGCGGGTTTTTCACCGTGTTTTGGGAGCGCATCATGATCGAGAAACGATGCTGCGGAGGTATTTGCCTCCTCTGTTTCCACAAACTGTAAGCCGTACTGCTCACACAATTGAGCAATGCGGTCTTTGAGTCGAGCGGTGGGAATCTGCACAAACTTTTGATTGGTCTTTTTGCCCAAATTGACCGACTGCTTGATGCCCTGCCCCCAGCCAAAGACAATCGTGCCGATTTGGTGCTTGACGCAATAGTTGATGACCATCCGAGCGGCTTTATTAATGGCATCTCTCATTTGGCGGTTCCGCTTTTCGGTGATGTGAGCCAGTTGCTGCGACCAGAAGCCCTGTGGTTGATCTTCTTTGAGTCTGGCTACCGACTTGTTATACCACTGGTTCAGATCCTTCACCTGTCTACCGTCAATGATGAAGCTCTCACCCAAGGTGCTAACACAGGTGAGCCAATTGTCGATGCCGTGGTCAATACCAAGCGCTTTGAGCGGATCAAGCTCTGCCTGCACTGGCTCGACTGCATAGACGAACTCTGCATAGAAACAGCGATGGCGCGGCAGGATGCGGATCTCCTTGATGTCGCCAAACTTGAGATTGGAGGGCATGGGGAGCGTGAACGAGTCAAGACCAAACCAGATTTTGACCTTGTTACCCAACGGCACCCGAATCATGCCGTCTACCAGTTTGAGCGCTTGCTTGGGATAGCTGGCGACATAAAACCCGGCGTCCCGATAGTTGGGTAGCTTGGGTTTGTCTGCAAGCTCGCCTCGCCGCCACACTGCTAGCAGCTCACGGTAGGACTTGAACGCTTCCCATACGCTATGGCAGGTCTGCTGTGCCGCTTGAGAGTGCATGGCTTGAAAATGAAGATTAGACTTCATTTCTTCGTCTAGACGTGCCTTTCCAACATACTTCCGGGTCTTAAAATAAATCTGCCGCGCATAGTATGCCGCACAATTAAACAGCTTGTTAGACTCGCCACAAAGGTATTCGAGGATTGCCTGCAAGTCAGGCTCTGGATGCAATAAAACAGGTTGACAACCGAACAAATGTACCACCTCCTGCCAACCATTAAACCATGACTCACGGGCAGCTTCAAAGCTGTCGCTGGCTTTCGTCCCCCGCATGAATGACGGGGGCTTTCAGCCTCGTTCCGTGTAAGGGGTCCGGCTCTGGCGACACACCCCACTGCTCCAGGGTCTGCGTCCGCTCCAAGTCGTCCTTCACTTTTTTGTATTTCGCCCCTGAGACCCCACTGGTGGCTGCCTGGCACTCTGGCCACGTGGCGTGTTGTTGCAACTGTCCGTTGTTCAGGCTCAGGTAGGTCGGGAAACGGACTGGTGCGTCTGGTTGGAGTTGGGGCGTCGGTTCTGCTGCTGGAGCTTGTGACTCAACTTGCACAATCTGCTGCTCACTGATTTTGCCCTGTTTGGCTAATTGGGACTGCGCAACCGCCAGTTTGTCGCAGCGTTCGTTTAACTCGTGCCCGTTGTGTCCCCGTACCCACTCAAAAGTTAGTGGGCGACTGGTGGGTAGCTGGTCGTACTCTTGCCAGAGGTCTCGGTTGGCTTTGCGTTTCCAGTCGCCTTTTGCACACTTGATCGTCAGGTCTGAGTCGGTCAGCACATGAACAGGGTTCTGACTGAAGGTCAACGCTGCCTCTGAGTTGCTGTAGACCGCTTGCAGTCCGGCAAGGAGCCCCTGCAATTCCATACGGTTGTTAGTCGTTTCCAGGGCGTTGCCAACAAGGATTGCTTCAGTGCCGTCTGGGTACTGGACGATCGTGCCGTAACCGCCTGGTCCCGGATTCCCACTGCAAGCACCGTCACAGGCAATGACAATCGGCGTGGTTTGGTCAAGGGTCATGGTGTCTCCGTTTGTGGTTTGTGGTTTAGCGATCGCTGTCCTGACTCTGACGACTTCTGCCAGTGCGACTTTCAGTACGGTCTCCACTCGGTCTTCGAGTCCCGGACAATTGGACTCGCGGTTGCCTGCGACGTTCAGTGTTTCAATACCCTCGTCCAAGACCCAGTCCTTGATCCGTAAGACGGACTCATTGGGGTGCTTGAATAAGTCAGTGACGCTAACGTGCAGGTAGGGCTTCCGATGCCTCTCTGCCAGCTCTACAGTGCGAAAAGAGCCTTTGTCCTGTACGGGGTCAATGCTGCCCAGGACTAAGGTGCCGTCGCTGTTTTGGACATTTATTTCTGTCCGCAATATGTACGTGTGTCCAGTATTGTTGCCGTGTGGACCTTCGACCAAGCCGTAGTCAGCAAGACCCGGGTTCGTGCCACTGGGGAACCGGGCACAGCGTTCCACGAGCCACCCATGTGGGGCAGTGCCGCCTGTTTCCAGTCCCAGTGCTTTGCCTGCTTTCAGTCCACCGAAGCCGGCTCCGGTCTGTCCGCCTGAGACGACGACGAGGGTCGCGGGTGTGGTTGTTACTGCTCTTGTTGCTTGGTTTTGAGCTGCTTTTTCCCTGACTGGTGGTTCTACTCTCATGTAACCGTTTTCGGGACTGAGCCTATAGCCTCTGGCTGGTAACCACTGCTGCACAAGCTGATCGGTTCCTTGAGCGCTGCCCACAACAACGGTTGCTTTTGCTTTGACTACTTTCTCTAACAGCGGCTCATAGTGCTGCTGGAAGGTTTGTTGAATTTGGGCTTGAGTGACGCCACGCCACGGACCACTGCCGCTGACCATAACCACGTCCTCTGGTGTGTAGACGCCAGTGTTGGAGCGTCCCAGCTTCGCCCACTCTCGTTCGTAGTTACGAGTCGAGGACGGTGTGTGAGCCGGTGCCGCTGATCTGCCTATGAACTGAGTCGCCACTTCGCCCATAGCAATGTCCTTTTGCATGGGTCCCGTGACTTTGGGGTTGAGCGGCGTTAAGTCTCGCAGTGGGTTATGCGGTTTCGGCTGTTCTAGCTTTGCCTGGTCGGTAATGGCTTCGACTCCTTCTGTGGTTTGTCTTTCCGGTGCGATCGCTGCACTGTTTTGTAAGACGTCCAGAAAAGCTTGGGGTAAGCGCACATTAGCGGGAATGTCCTTGCCAATCCACAGACCGCCAATTTCCTGCTCTGTATAACCCGCCAGGTCACAACCAAAACGCGTGACGAGAAACTCGTTCTCAGGGTGCGCGATCACATGTTCCAGGAAGGTTGTGATTTGTGACTCAATCTCGTTTAGGGAGACTGAGCGCAACTGTTGTCCTTGGGGTAGCGTCAAGTCTTTGGTCGCAATCGCGTAAGCCTGCCCTTGTCTCCCACGCGGGTTGCCGTACTCTGCCCCAAACGCCACGGCTTGCAGGGCTGCTCCTTTCCCGTGCCGTCCCTGCGTGTTACTGCCAAACACGAACACCTGGTTTGCTGTGAGTGAGGTAATGCGATCAGGTGAAGGCTGGGCAGTGATTGTCTCCACCCCTTCTGTGGCTTGTGTTTCCACTAGACCAACCTTCACTGGCTCTACCTGATTAAAGGTTAACTGCCGTTCATTCAGTAGCTCTGCCAGTGCCCGTGCTTGTGAAATGGGTGTACTGGCGAATTTGTCAGTCAGCACCTTGCCGCTTGCCAGTGCTGCCAATGTGTCCATTAGCTCAGGGTTCTCGGTTGCCCACTGTTGCCAGAGACCCTTGTACTCGTTGTACAATCCCTCTGTGGTCTTTGCCAACAGAGGTAGATTCCCCTTCCCTAGCCGCCAATCATTACCCTGTGCTCGGTAGCCCTTCACGTCGAGCTGGTACGCCTCCTCAATCGTGCGACCGTCCTGTAGCTTTGCATTGAGCGCACTGAAGCGGCGATCGCCCTGAGTGGAGCATTCGTAACCTTGTTTCCCGCCTGGCGCATAGCGTGACCATTGGTAAACGACGGCTGTCTCTCCTGGAGCTTCAGGTTCGCTTTTCGTGTCTGTTGTGGCGTTTGCTGTGCTGCTGTTTGTAGGTGTACGGCTTTCTCTTGTAGCGCTTCTGGTGGTCGCCGCTGTGGCTCTAGCTGTGGCTTTCGGTCGGCTGTTAAAGTCTGCTACACGCCAAACTTGCCTTACAGTGGGAGCGTTGAGCTGTTGTCGTTGTGCGGCTGTGACAGTTAAGGGCTTGGGCATGATGAGGTCTCTGCCTTGAGCTACGTGTGGGACGGCTCCACCGGGCTGACCATAAGTCTCTATGAAGGTTCTGTACGCTGCCTGGTGCTTGTCGCTCACTTGCCAGAGATTCAAGCTCCAGCGTCCTGCTCCTGGTTCAACTGCGTGCTGGTTCTTGCAGTTAAACGTAATGACAGAGCCAGACGGTAACCCAAACTCATGCACTCCGGCTGCTTCGTTTTGCTCTTTGCTGAAAACCATGCCAGGGTAGGTCTGGCGCATGAACCAGGTGCTTTCGGTGTTTTGCGTTTCCAGTGAGACTGTACGGGCTTCAAACCTGGCGTAGCTGTCGTCTCGATGCAACCCAATGCCTGTGCCGTCGCCGCTGTAGGTCAGTAATAGCATTTGGCAACCAGGGTAGACGCGTTGCCCGAACTCCCAAAGCTGTGCGTCCCAAAAGCCTGCTGGGACAAAGCGCTTGTCTTTTAAGTCCCACTGCACACCAACCCATGTGCTCAAGCGTCCACGAGCGTAATTCGACACGTCGGCGTTGAGGCTGCTTTTTACTGTTTCCAGTCGTGCTGCCAGTGTGTCTAGCATGGGCTGTGGCAGTTGTCCAATGAGCTGAATGGAGTCAGCAATGTTGGTTTCCATGACGGCTTCTCTTGCTGCGGCTGTGTCTGTGTTTTGTGCGCGTGCTGGTGCTTCAGGCATGGCTCTGAAAGCAGTTTCGAGTTGTTCCACTTGCATTTGTGATTGCGTTTGTGACTTTGACCGCTGCTCGTCCAGGTACGCCTTGTCTTTGTCCAGGTGACAACGACTGGGGTAACACCAGCACATGATTTCGCTGGGTTTGCCGTCTGCTTGACGTTGCTCCAGGACTGCCAGAGCACCCATGAATGCCTGACGGCTGGGACGCTTCCAGGCAGGAGCCAGTGCAAGACCCCGTGCTTTGGCAATGCGAGTCGCGGTTGGTACTGGTTCGGCACCCTCTACGACTACAGCGTCAAAGTACTCGTCATGGGCGTCACACACTGGGTCTCGCAGCCGTTCTTGCCGCTGCATGTCAAACGGGTTGCCCAGGACGCTGGCACGATCGCCGGGAATGCCGTCTGCGGGTCTGCCGTTACTCTGGTTGACGATGGCGATCAGTGACTGCTGGTTGAGACTGCTCATGAGTGCTCCGCGTTGTGGTTGTTGCTTGCTTTACGCTGTTGTTGGTCAGAGGGGTGAGGAAAGAAGAGAGAGCCACCTGTGGCTTCTGTAAAAACTCTGACCGCTCCAGTTTGACTAGAGCGGTCAGGTTTTTCTAACGTTGAGAACGCAGAACTGTGCCGCTAAGTTGCTAGTGGCTACTCTGTGTAATTGCGGAGCTGGCTACTCTGTCGCTGCGGCGTTTACAGGTTCCGGTTTTGGTTGCCACGACTGGTGCAGAAACTGGGCGTTGTATTGCTCCAACATGGTGTTGAGAGCGTTCATATACCAGGTTCCTTCTAGCAGTTTGGTGTCTGTAAACTTGACCATAACGGGTGCTTCGCCCGCACGGGATTGCAGGTGCGGGATTTGGAGTGGCTTGTGCCACTTCGCGTCCATGTCTTGCAGCGTCCCGACTTTCCCTAGCGGGAACTCGTTCTGGGCATCGCGGAACGCTCGTATGAGTACGCCTGGAGGAGCGACCTTCCGTTGCTCGTCAGCATACTTAAAGCTACTTTGCTGGTTGCGAATGCGTGCGAGACACTCCCACTGACTGCTGTTGAAGTCGAGGCTCACAATAGCGTATTGACCGAGCGTTTCTGTGTCTGTGACGACGAAGTTAGAAGCACCAGGTCTGGCGACAGCGCCGCCTCGCGCCATAACCGTGTCAATGTGGTTTTGGTTGTGCGTGTTTGTGCGATCGCCAAACTGCCGCTGTTTGGCGTCAAGCTCTTGCTGATTGAGTCTCAGCAAGCATTGGCGCATGTACTTCCGTTGCTCTTCCGGCGTGACCGCAATGGCTTCACCGTCTTCCAGTCTCACCTTGATCATTTCCGGCTGCCGTTTCTCTGAGTCTGGGTTGAGCTGCACTTCTGCCCAATAACGTTCCACGGCAAGGTCTAACAGCCGCTCAATGAGGGCACGAATCGTACTCTCACTGTTTGTACCGTAACCCCTGAGCCACTCAGCTTCTGTACCTGCCGTTTGCAAGTTCTGCTCCATAAACGCCTCAACCGCCAGTTTGACTGGGGTGTAGATCAAACGCTTCCGTGCCTCTTTGTACTCAGCTAGTGCTTCTGGTGATTCACTGTCTCGACGGGGCAACTGATCTCTTACTTGGAGGTACTGCCGGTCGTTTATGAAACCGATCAGCATGCTCTTGAAGCCGTACCGCAGGCTGTTATACAGCTTGTAAAGGGCTTGCGCTGTCTCGACCTCTTCAATACTCTTGCCGTAAGTGGGATTAAAGACGAGGTCTTGAGCGATCGACAGAGCCGAAGAGTCGCATTGAGCAGTGTCGGCAGTTTTACGGTTTGACATGGTTTGTTCCTGAACTGAACGTTGCGTACATGGGGCGATAGCCCCTGCAACGGTCGCAGGTGAGAGGGCAGGGGAAGGGAGCGCAAGGGAGCACTGAGCCAGTGGTTACAGGAAAAACTTGGGCAGGTTGCTCCACTCATGAAATGCTGCGCTAAAATTGTCTGACTTAGTATTTTTGTACTAGATATAGTGCACGCTTTGAGGAGGTGCTAGCTGTGTTTCTTAGTTTTAGTGAGTCAGAAGGTGGACCGAGAGTGTGGTTTAACTTCGCGCTCAAGCTCCTTTATGCCAATACCGTGCCTGCACTGCCTGGGACAACAGACACGCTGCCTGAGCCTGCTTACGAGCAAGCCAAAGCAGCACTAAACATTGTGATTGATTCCCGTCCCAACTGGGCTGAACCCTACTACCACCGGGGCTTGGCTTTTGCTGGCATGGCGCGAGGCGTCTGGACAAATCCGTCCACTAGTCTGGCTTTGCAAGACTTTGGTTGCGCACTTAAGCTTGACCCTCGCTTTGCTGACGTCTACCAAGCACGGGCGGCACTGCTGACCAAGCACTCTCCTCAGCGCGCGATCGCTGACCTGAACAACCTCATTGCGCTTGAACCTACCGTGGCTGCTTACTTGAAGCGAGCAGAACTGCTACTGACTATGGGTCAGAAGCCTGCTGCTATAGCTGACTACCGTCAGGCGCTTGCCCGTTACACCAGTTATTGTGGTGTCGCTGAGCGTGAGCAAATTGAGGTCTACATGCAGCGCGTGGCTTTAGAGCTACAGGAAGGGAATTTACGGGGCGTCTTGAACAGCCTAATCACCTTCTGGAAGCAGCACAAGCTTATGAGTTACCAGTAGGTCGTTTGGCAAACAAGCTGTGCTGCTTCACACCTGTTGCAGTTTTGACTGGTTCGACGACGGCTTCGGTGCTGTCTTCTGGGGTTGCTGCTATAGTAGGCTTGCTTTTTGTTTTCGTTGAGCCGTTGGACTTCCGGGTCTGGCTGCTTTTTGCTGTTGGTCGGGCGACGTCTGGCTCTACTTCTAGAGGGGCGGTGACGGGTATTGGTGACTGCAGGTCGACTGCTGCTGGTAAGTCCAGCGTCAACACGCCGTGGTCACGGAGTTGGAGCAAAAGGACGTCCCATACAAGCTGTGGTTGTACGTGCTGCTGAAGCTGGGTGATCGATTGGTCAAAGCGCTCCAACAGGTGTGGTTGGTCAAACAGCGAACGCTGCCACCACTGGAGGAGCCAAACCTGCTGTGTTTGCGTCAGCGGCTTCAGACTTTGTGACAACCCCAAACACTCGTGTGGGGCGTGGCAGCCCTGTTGCAGTGCGGCTCTCACGGCCTCCAGTGAGTTAACTATGCGGCTATGCTGGAGGATTTGACCTGGTTGACCGGGTGCCAGTGCCATTAACGTGGCTGGTACTTGACTGACGAATGGTGCCAACACAGCTCGGCACTCCGACTCTGAAAGCGTCTGTAGGTAATAGATCTGGCAGCGTGATCGGATTGTTGTGGGCACCTTTTCGGGTTGGTCTGTGGTCAGTAATAAGACCGCTTTGCGTGGCTCTTCCAGTGTCTTGAGCAACGCGTTCGCCGCACTGGTTGTTAAGGCGTCTGCCTGATCCAGCAGTATGACGCTGCGAGTGCTGATCAACGGCTGTTGGCGCAAATAACCAATCAGGGCTTGCACTGCCTCAATTTTGACTGTGCCACGCAAAGCGGTCTCGGTGTCGAGCGGTGCCAGAGTGTAGAAGTCAGGGTGCCCGTTCAGGGGCAATTGACGTTTACCGCGTACGTACAGCAACCGCTCTGCAAACCAGCGTGCTAGTGTCCGTTTGCCAATACCGTCGCTGCCTACGAAGAGGTAACTGTTGTGAATACGTTGCTCCTCCAAGGCTTTCTGCAGTAGCTGTAGGGTCAAGGCGTGTCCGATTGGTTTCATGGTTGCTAGTGAGAAATTGGTTGACGATTGGTTTAAGTCAGTCCCAGGTTGGGACGTTTTCGGTCAGCTTGGGACGCATTGGGACGCGTTGGGACGATTTAGGACAAGCAGGGACGTTTTCGGTCAGCTTGGGACGCGTTGGGACAATTTAGGACAGCTTGGGATAATCAGGGACGTTTTCGGTCAGCTTGGGACGCATTGGGACACTTACGGGACAGCTTGGGACGTGTCTTCTTTTGACCTGGTCTCTAGAGAGGAGGGGGAGGAGCGTGAAAGCCCTTCCTCCGGCTGTGGCTTTTACCGCTGTTGTGCTACCCAAAAGTTTTTGCGAAGCTTTGCAATTATTTTGGAAGAGCCGTGACTTCGATCGCGACCGCGATTGCTGGGCAGTGCAAGCTGAACTGCTCGACCAGCGTTGTTAGCACTGCTTCAGTGAGTGCTGCTCCTTGCGCTTCTGGAACTTCCAGCAGGAGGCTTTGTTCGCCCATAAACGCTACTCGGCTGTTGGTTACGCTGCAGTACGGTTCGAGCGCTGAGGCTGCTAGCTTGAGGAGCTCGCTGAACGACGACCAAATATAGAAATTGCGCAGGTCCTTCGGCGAAGACTCGTCCCCGAGCCTAATTGCTCCGAGGATCGTGCTTCTCAGTTTAAAGTCCGAGTTTCCAACCCTGGCTTGGAAAGCCGCTAGTCTTGCATATTTTTGAGGGATTAAGCTTTGCAGCGCTTTGGTTTGCTGTGCGTTGAGTATTAACCCAAGTTCACTAAAACACCACGACTGCAAATAAATGCTTTTCTGGTTTAGCACCCCAACACCCCACCAAAGCGCTCTAGCAAGAAAGGTGTCTGTGTAAGACTCTACTGACAGTCCGGCTGTTGCGATCGACGCCGCCAGAATTTCAATGGGCGACTCTCCTGCAAGCTCTTGTAATAAAGTCGGATCTTTGGAGTAGTGCGCCAGCAAAATTAGTTCCAGATCGGGAAAGCTGACTTTGAGGAACCGGCAGCCTTCGTCTGGTTGCAGTAGGGAAAGCGGTTCTTGCTGCCAACTTTCTGTGAGCCGTTCCAATAGCTCAATTTTGAGTTTTGACGGCCCCAGAGATCCCTGCAAATTTTCAATTTGGGCATGATCAGGGTGCCACCTTCCGGTGTGGGAGTTGCGTTTCTTCAGCAGTTCGGCACAAGCGTCTAACTGTCTCCACAAGGACTCATGCTGTAAAACCAATTTTACGAGCGGCGGCTTGTGAACCGCCCTTAGCAAGGTTTTTGTCTCAGCATTTTCAAGTTGAAACGCTGCAATTACTTGCTCCTCTATTAATTGACTGGGAGTAAAAGCCGGTTTGCGTCCCAGTTGCAGTTTGAGCTGCTGTAAGTTGGGTTGCAGGATTGGGGAGAGTTGCGCTTCGATCCACTCCATTGTGGCTTTAATTGCTGTTGCAAGCGCTTCTACAGCAACTGGATCGACCAGCACTCCCTGGTTTTCAAGTTTTGCTAGTAACGTCAAAAAGCTCTCTTCGCGGGCGACGTGAGCCACAATACCAGGTCGTTTGAGCTGCCGTCCTTGGATTGCTTTTGTGAGCTCTGTTTCCACCTTTGTTGTGGCGCTAATGTCTACAGCCGCATAATTTCGCTGCTCTGGATTCAACGGTTCATAGCTCTCGTCTGCTACAAAGGACTTTTGCTCCGTTTTGTCGATTATAAGATCGCACCAGTAGTCAGCCAACAACTCAAGCTTGTGGTTAATTTTTCGATTCCCTAAGTGGTAAATTTTGCTTCGGAGTAGCGTGTCGACGATTGGTCCTGCGAGCGGCAGTCCCTCTGCTGAAAGCATTTTGAGGTCAAATTTCGCGTTCTGCAGAATATTAGGTATTGGTTCCGCCAAATACTCTCGCAACGGTCCCCACTCGCTTTGGGCGATTCGCTCGATTTGAACCACGTACACAGGCAGACCTGGAACGCCGATTTGGATCACTTTCAACCGGTGCACAAAGGGCTGCACACCTGTGGTTTCTGTATCGATCGTGCGGCTTGTGGAGGTCGGCTGTTGCCTCAGCCTGTGAATGGCGTCGTGTAGTTGTGCCGCTGTGTCTATATATAAAAAGTCTGGCGTTTCTAGTTTTTCCTTCTTTTGTGGTCGTGTCATGGGTTGGGTTAAATATTTGCCCAGCGTCAGCGGAGAAGAGGGAAGGGGGGGAGGGTCAGCCCATGACTGTCGTCGCTGGCAAACCCCTTACTGTGGCAGTCCTACCTGACCCCAAAACTTAGGAACACTCTGTCTGCCTACGGTTGGTTGCAGTCGTAGTTGTTCCTGCCTGAACTTGCATTTCGACAGCGTAGCCGAGTGACTGAAAGCCGTTTCTAATGATCGTGCTGTAGCCTTTACTTGCCGCTACTGTCACGGCGTTGGGTGCCTCTAACGTGGCGACGTGTCCTTCCAGCGCCACCAGCTTCATTGATCGCAGTAGCCGGTGGAGGTTGGGCGGTGCTTGCTCTACAACCTGTTCCCACAACTCGTCCAGGCTGAGCGTTTCTGCCTCCTCTGCCGCTGCTGTTTCGTCTACTCCCTCCTCCTCTGTGGCCTTGACATCCAAGACACACCGCTCTAGCCAAACTAACGGCTGACTGCTTTGCTGTATGAGCCCGATCGCATGAGACATTTGAACGCTCAGCAACTGTAGCTGTGGCACACTCACACCTGTAGCGAGATCACTGAGTTGCACCACTGTGGTTGGTAAACTGGCATACAGTCGTTCTGTTGTGCCTGTTGTGCACAGCTGTTGGAGGTCAGTCAGACACCGCATAAGCCCTTCAATGATCGCAACGGGTGACCGACCCTGGTCGCAGAGTCGACGTAAGGAGACAAGCGGGTCTGACCCTGGTTGCAGGATTGCCGTTAATACTTCTAGCAGGTCTGGTTCACTTAGCCCACCGCTTACCTGCCACACGTGCTGCGGTGTAATGGTGCCACCGATCAGGCTCAGTTGGTCTAGCAAGGTTTCGGCGTCCCTCAGTCCACCCTGCGCGATTTGGGCAATGAGCGTAACGGCGTCGTCAGTAATGGCGATCGCTTCGGCTGTGGCAATCATGGTTAAGTGATCAGTAATCGCCCTGGTTGGAATGCGGCTGAAGTCAAACCGTTGACAGCGCGAAATAATTGTTGGTATTAACTTCTGGGGGTCTGTCGTTGCCAGGACAAAGACCACGCGAGTGGGTGGTTCTTCTAATGTTTTCAGCAAGGCATTAAACGCTGCCTTGCTGAGCATATGAGCTTCGTCGATACAATACACCTTATGGCGGTACTGCATGGGCTGGAAGTGGCTCTGCCCAATAAGCTCACGCATGTTGTCGACGCCAGTGTTACTAGCAGCGTCAATTTCAAGGACGTCAATTGAGCCTCCTTTTGTAATGCTGGTGCAAGCGGAGCAAGTACCACACGGCTCTGGTGTCGGGACGTCTGAGCTTAAGCAATTCAATGACTTAGCCAGAATACGAGCACTCGACGTTTTGCCTGTCCCACGTGCGCCTGTGAATAAGTAAGCTGGTGCGATCCGTTGCTGGCGGAGTGCGTTCGTCAGCATGGTAGCGATCGTCGCTTGCCCGACGAGTTCACCTAACGTTTGTGGTCGGTACTTCTGGTGTAGTGGCTGGTAGGTCATGGGTCACGCCTAATAAAAAACTCACCCTGTCAGGAGGGTGAGTATAGGAGAAGTGGAGGGGAGGTTTTAGTCGTCGAAGAGGCTTTCTCTTTCTGCTGGGGTAGAGACTTTCGGCTTGCTGCTGGCTTTGTCGTTCCTTGTTAAATTGGTTGGAGTCGATTTCGGTGGGCTGACAACTTTGCCGTTAGTTTCAGGGTTGGTTGTCGTGCTTGCGCTTCTCGCTTGTTGTTTGAGGCTAACGACTCGTGCTTTCAAACCCATTGGATCGATTTCTTCAACTGGCAGATCCGCTATTAAGGCGATTTCGAGGATTTGATCGCTAAGAGCGAGGATCGACTGCAGCGCTACTTCTTGAAGTTCGTCAGAGTTTTTGCAGGCTAGGGGTGCCCAGAAACTACAAATAGCGTCCTCAATGCGCTGTCTTTCCCCGCCGTCTTCTTGCTTGAGGGCTATGACTGTCCGCTCTACCATTGAGCCGGGACGCAGTCTTATTCGCAGCCGAACGTCGTTCGGTGTTTCCTTTTCCCCGTCCGGCAGTTGCCTTTTTTCTCTCGGCATATTAACCCCGTTTCGCAGTGCTTCGTCTCTCTACTGTTTTGGGAACTTTTGGGAGTGTGACTTCTTTGGCTTGTCTCTTTCCGCTCCCATTAGTCTTACCGTTATGAGTGGCTTCGGTCGTCTGTTCAACGATCGTCGACGTTTTGGGTTCGTCCTCAATTTCGTCACTTAAGGGCAGTGGGTCTGCTTCCCCAGGCTCTAAGTTTGGAAAGCGCGCGATCGAGTCTACGTATAAACCATATACGTCTGCCAGCCTTACGGCTAGCTCCGTTTCAATTTCTATGCCTAACCGTTCTTCGATCTCTTGCTGAGACTCCAGACCACCCCAAACTACGGTGTCCGGGTCTTCCAGTTTGCGGAAACCACCAAAAAAGCCGATCAGTTCTTGCTGCAAGTAAAGGGCTGTGCCGCCTGAGACTAGTACCTGATCAACACTGCTCAGGTAAGGTCCAAGTGTTGCTTTGATCCAGTGAGCAAGCGTGTCAACGTACCACTTTTGACTAGCCTGAATGGCTTCTACAAGCCGAACGGTTTTCTTCGGCACTTCGGCACCTGTAACCGCCATTTCCGCGATCAGCTGTACGTATTCTGGTTCAAACTTCGCTCGGAATAAGTACTCTGGTAACCTGGCTTGATTACGTGCGTTCAAATTCAAGGCAGCACGGGTGACTACTTGCTTCTGGAGTTCCAGGAAGCCCAGTTGGTCACCGAGTGGTTCACCAAGCCCTGTAAGCGGCTTCCCTTTTTCAAAGGGTAGTAACGAGGCGTCGCGGTGCCCCAGCATAAGTACCAGAGTGTTTTGGTGCTTAAAACTGGCTTCACGGTGCATGTAGCTAATCGCAATGCCCGAGCCTTCAGGCTTGACAATTATTTTTTCGATTTTGACTCGTACTGGCGTATTGCGAAAACTGAACTCTTTAAGTTGTTCTTTTAGGAGCTCAATAAACTGTTCGCGATCCTGGTATTCACTGAACGGCAGCAAGGTTGCTACTACCAACTCCAGCCTTGTAGCACCTAAGGTTGCAGCGATCGCACCCACCGTCGCCAAGATCTTATAGACGCTCATTTGGTACTTGGTCTCTTCGACCGGGCTCTTGCCACGTAAGTCTCGCGCTTGTTTACCAACAGCAAAGAGACGTCCGTCCACCACTTCAATTAAAGCGTTGTCCTCTGGACTGCCACCCAGGAGTCCAGTGTCTAAAAGATTTTCACTTTTGACTTCAATGATTTCTGGTGACAGCTGCATGAGCTGAACCGGTCCGCCCGCCACATGCCAAAAGGCCTTGGTCGCTGACAAACCATTGTCAATCGCTAGCAAAACAGATATCGGTTCAATCATACGATCTCCTAAAGATTCAACAAGATTCAAAACACTTTGCGGTTAAGCCTGGGTCTACTTGAGACAACGCAGATCAGTATGGGACGCGTTGGGACACAATAGGCACTTACTGGACAGCTTGGGACAGCTTGGGACAATTCAGGACGTTTTCGGTCAGATTGGGACAACTTGGGACGTATTGGGACAAGCAGGGACGTATTGGGACAAGCAGGGTCACTGCGGGTCACCTGCGGGTCACTTTGGGACAACTATACACGCAGACAGAACTTTTGATCTACTCTGTTCTGCAAATTTGTGGTTTTCTTTTTTCCTACTTTCGCTTGTTTAAATGTGAAAAGCCTTTCTCCTTGCTGTGGCTTACCAATAACCAGCTTGGCTTGCATTGCGGCTACCGGCTAACGCCTTTGCTGAGCGTTAGAGTCTTTCCCGCCGTTGTTTGACGAGCTTGTAGATTTCTTCGATCTGTGGTGGCAGGTCGCTGTCCGCTTCCCAGGACAACCACAGGCTGTGGATTGTGGCTAGACTTCGGCTCTGGCTGACGGTCGTGGATTTGTTGTCTGACCGTTACACTCCTCGTGACCTCAAGAGCGATCGCAAGCAACTGGGACTCTCTAGTGAAAGGGCGTACAGGTCTAACCGCTTCTAAAAACCTAGAGAAGTCTAGGGGGGAACTAGGCGGTATGGTTCCAAGCAAGCGTTTTAAGTGCCGTGAGGCTTGCAACTCAGCGGCATCGTTGCCGCCTTTAGCGTGACCAAAAACTCCCAGTTAGAGACAGAATAGAAACTGTGACGCTTCATTCTGGCTTGCTTGATTTGTTTATGCAGTTGATTCCACCAGTGCCAATCGTGCTTTTCAGGATTCACTCCCAAAGAGGCGTTAAGGGCACTGGGCAGTTTTTCAGACAGACGCATCCCACGACGGGCAAGCGCTAACGCAGCCGCGCAGTCGCTACCGAGTCCATACAGGCGTGCGAACTTGACCAATCCAATCAGACTGGAATAGGCAGGGTTGACCGTAAACAAGTAGATACCACGATTGCTGGTGATGGCTTGCAGCAGTTCATAGAACCGTGCGTGAGCCCAACCGGACAGCATCCTGGCATACTTGCGTCCACGCTCTCTAAGCTGCGTTTTCTTGGCTGAGAAATCCAAGTCTTCACAGACTATCGGACAAGCAAATGTTGCTGCTAGTACTGCCAGTTGGAGGCAAGCGTCCACGATTTGCGCGTCTTGCTTGCCAGTGGGTAAGCCCATTTGCAACGGGATTTGACCGTGCGCTTTGAGATTGCCCTCTGTATCGACGTATACCCAACCGATTGAACCCGGATTCATGTCAATACCAATGCAGCCATAGCGAGAATACCGCGAGACGCGCTTGACTGGCTTAGGCGTGAATTGCACAGCCACACACCACTTACCAGTCTTGCGGTAGAAGTGCCACGTCTTAGCGCCATCGTCAGGCAGTCGGTTTACCTTGCGGTCAAAGTTGCCAATGATAGAAGAGACATATTGGCCAAAACGAGGCTCAAGGCAGGCAGGGACACGAATTTTGATGGTGGTGCCGTCCCACTGGCAGACTTGATTACCCAGTGTTTCATCCTTGGAGCCAACCACAAAAGCATGGCCGCGAGGGATTGAAACACGGGTGGGCGCAGCTTTTAAGCCTGCGATTTTGCGCGTCAGTAAGTCTACCTTGCGTTGCTTCTGGTGCATCTGAAAGCGCAGATTTTGCCAATTCGTATCCCTGAACCGGAGGGAGCAAGATAGCGGGAAACGGCATCCGGTCTTACTATGCTGCCAATCCCTTTTGCCGTAAAACTTGCGTCCATCCTTCAGTTTCTTGGTCGCTTGCTTTAGCCATTGCTGCGTCGATTTCAGTTGCCCCTGAAGTTGCTTGATGTGATTGCTACGGCATTCTTTCGCAGAGTCAACAGCACCCGCAGCGAAACTAATCACACCGTTGGCATGACGCTTGGCGATGCCATAAACCTTCTGTAAATGCGTGTTCCAGGTTGACTGATTAAACTCTGTTTCCGACTGCAAGCGCTGGACTGTCTCACACGCCGCCCGATGGAAGATCGGTGTATACGCTTCCAGAAACATTTCTAGCGACGTGCAGCCAAGAACGTTCATTTCGTTCTCTGGCGTGGGTAGTCCTTTGCAGTAAGAAAGTGTGACCATGTCCCTATTGTACCCAGATTTCTACAGATTTGAGTCCAAATCATCAGCTATTGATTGCGGTAGTTCATGAAGTTTCTGCATGATCTTAAGATTCTTGCGACTCCGTGAACCATACAGTCGAGCGCTGAAAACGGTGATGATTTCGAGTACGTCAGTCGCTAAGTCTTCCTCAAAAGTGGCATCCGCTCTAGGGTTGAGGACGATTACCTGCGTCCCCATCTGTTCGCAAAGCGTGAAAATCAACTCGCTGCCAAACCGTAGCAATCTGTCTTTGTGCGTGATGACTAGCCTTTCAACACGATCATCCAGGATGAGGGCAATCAAGCGCTGCAACCCTTTCTTTTTATAATTCAAGCCACTGCCTAAATCCCGAATGGGTTCAATAGGCTCCCATTTTTCCGCTTGACAGTGAGCGATTAGTACGTCCATCTGACGGTCTAAATCCGGCTTTTGGTCGTGAGAACTCACCCGTCCATAGGGAATGGTGAACCGACTTTCAGGTGTGTTGAACTGGTCAATGTCGTAGCGCCGATGACCGCCTTCTGTACGCTGAGAAGTGATCTTACCTGCACGCTCCCACTCTCTCAACGTTTCCACTGCGACACCCGCAATTTTGGCGGCTTGACCGATGGAAATCAATCTACCCATGATAAACCTAGTATCTATGGATGGATTCTAGAGAATACTAGATAATATGGCTACTGTTCTTTACCCTGCTTCTGGGTTGTAAGAAGCAGGGCTATGACTCTTTACGCCTGGTCGATCAGACTCCGTACCAGACTTTGAGAGGCTTTTCGCTTCGTTTCTAGCAACCGCTTCACGTGCAATAACCACGCCTCCCCTTCAGCGTTACTTAACCCGATCTGTCGCACCATGAGTTCTGCTAGGCGCTTTTGGGTCACTGCCGAGGTAAGCAACGGCTCCAGTAGCGTCACCAAATCGTGGTTAGCTGTGCTAACTTGAGCGATCGCTTCTTGCTGGCTGAGCGGTGTTGGCGTTGTTAGCGCTGGTGCCACTACAGTCGCTTCAGTTGTGCTGGTTTCGGTGTCTTCTGGTTCTACCTCTGCCGCTGTGGTTTCTGTTTCGTCGTTGCCGACTGCGGGACTGTCGGTTGCTTCAAGCTCAGCCGCCTCCGGCTCACCTTCGGAACCGTCCGTTTCTGTCGTTCCCACTTCAGTCCCTGCCTCTGTTTGAGCCTCTGTTTCTAGTGACTGTTCAGCTTTGCTGCCGTTTGTTGTCGCTTTCGCTCTGACTGCCATGTGTTGTTCCTCTTCTAGCGCCTGTGGTTGGCGTTGTTCTCCCTGCGGAAACGCCGGGGAGGAAGGGAAGGGAGAGGAAAGTGAGGCAGCGGCACTTCTGCAACTTTATGCTGCGATCGCGTTTGTGGTTCTGGCTGTGAAGTTTGACTGAAGCAGGTTCTGTAGAGCTTTCGTGACTGCCAGTGCTTTTGTACTATAATGTTGGCTTCTGTTTTGGGTGCGATCAGGGTTTAGCCCCTCTGGGCAGTGCTTTCTACCGCTTGTTCTCTTGTGAGGTAGTAATGCCGATGTCCACCATTGACGTGCTTGCGGGCTTCCCGTCACCGGCTGCAGATCACCTTGAAACGCGCTTAGACCTGACCCGTCACCTTGTAAAACACCCGTCTGCCACCTTTCTGGCAAGAGTGGAGGGCGATTCCATGATTGGGGCAGGCATTTACCACGGCGATTTACTGGTTGTCGATCGCTCTCTCACTGCCAGTTCTGGGCGTGTGGTTGTTGCGGTCGTGAACGGCGAACACACTGTTAAACGCTACTACCAGGAAGGCGGTCAGCAATGGCTAGCGCCTGAAAACCCTAATTACAAGCCCTTAGAGCTGACTGAGGGTCTCGATTGGTCACTCTGGGGCGTGGTGACGGCTTCTGTCCATGTCCACTAAGTCTGGTGTGCCTAAAGTCTTTGCCCTGGCAGACTGCAACAACTTCTACGTCAGTTGTGAGCGGGTCTTTAACCCCAAGCTAGAACTACAGCCAGTGGTCGTGTTGAGCAACAATGACGGTTGTGTTGTCGCACGATCGCCCGAAGCGAAGCAACTCGGCATTAAAATGGGTGTCCCCCTTTTTGAGATCCGTGCCCTGATTGACCAGCACCAGGTACGGGTCTACTCGTCCAATTACACGCTTTACGGTGACATGTCGTCCCGAGTTATGGACACCTTGTCGACGTTCACGCCCACGCTAGAGATCTATTCGATTGACGAAGCCTTTCTGGCTCTTTCTGGCTTCAGTCAACTGAACCTGACAGAGTACGCTCAGTCCGTGCGTCAAACGGTGAAGCAACAGACCGGGATTCCCGTCTCCCTTGGTCTGGCACCGACAAAAACCCTCGCCAAGTTGGCGAATCGACTGGCAAAACGCTGCAGCAGTGGCGTGTTTGACCTCTCGACTGCTGACGTGTCGGACGTGCTCGCTGCAACACCCCTAGAAGACCTGTGGGGCATTGGGCGACGGTATGCGGCTTCCCTCCAGGAACACGGTTACAGTACGGCTCTCGACCTGCGAGACGCTGACCTCTCCTGGGTCAAGCAGCGCTATGGCATTGTCATGACGCGCACTGTGTTGGAGCTGCGGGGCCAGTCTTGTTTGCCGTTGGAACTCGTAACGCCACCTCGCCAAAGCCTCATGGTCTCGCGTTCCTTTGGTCGCCCGGTCACGTCCCTGACTCACCTCCAGGAAGCGATCGCCACGTACACCAGTAGAGCGGCTGAAAAGCTCCGCCAACAGCAGTTAGCGGCAGGTATACTCCATGTCTTTGCCCGTACCAGTCGTTACGGGTCTGTGCCTTACTCCGACACGGTGGTCACGTCCCTCCCCGTCCCTACCAATGACACAGCCGAGCTGCTGCACTACGCCTCCCGTTGTGGTGAAGCCCTCTACCAACCGGGTTTGCAGTTTTCCAAAGCAGGCGTCTTGTTGCTCCACCTGGTGCCTGAAACGGAAGTCCAAGCCAACCTGTTCGACACCCGCGATCGCACCCGTGACCGCAAGCTTATGGCTACCGTCGACCAACTTAACCGCCAGTTTGGTGCGGGTACGGTGCGCTTTGCCGCTGTGGGACTCCAACAACCGTGGGCACTGAAAGCGGCACACCGTTCCCCCCGTTACACGACTCGCTGGCAAGACCTGCTGGTAGTGCGTTGAGTCAGCCGTTGGGTCAAGCTTTGTCTGGTGCGTCCTCACTGTAAGGGGCTTGGGGAAGGTCGGTGTTTGAGAGAGAGGACTGCTCTGCCTCTGGTGTGGTGTCAGGTGGCTGACTTTGCGGTGTCTTAGGCTCTTCAATGCTCCTAGCCAAGACCATGTCGTGTTGAGTCGGGTCAAAGCCTTGAGGGAAGGTTGTTTGCTTGTCATAAACAGCACCTCGAAAGTTGGCACCTTCGAGTTTGGCAAGGCGAAGGTCAGCGCCTCTCAACTCGGCACCATGGAGGTCTGCACCGCTGAGGGTAGCTTTTTGGAGGCAGGCATAGCTCAGATCAGCGCCTTCGAGGTGGACACCTTTGAGGTTAGCTTCGAACAGCCTAGCCGACCTGAAACTAGCCTCGCAGAGGTCCGCTCTTGCTAGGTTAATGCCGCTTAGAACAACTCCTTCCTCCAATGTCAGCCTTCTGAGGGACTCTCCCTGTGCATGCAAATCTTCCAAGGCTGCAATTCTGGCACCGCTTACCGTCTGTCCATGTGCTGTGTGTACGACCTGCCAAGCCTGGTACTTTGCTTCTTTCTCACGTTGTGGTATTTCCATGAGGAACCGCACGCCGACAAACAAGATCGTCAGGTTAGGCAACACGCCTAGCAACCACTTCCCCCCTTGTCCCACTAACTGCAACCGCTGTCCACGTGACAAGTCCTGGTAGAACCACACGACTTTGCTTGGCAGACCAGCAGGTGCGTCAGGCAGTACCGCTGAGTCCTTTTTACGAATGGCAAACAGCTTCCTGTAGTCGTCTGAAGTCAGTCCTAACCGTTTCGCTTCCTGCTGGACAAACCGCTCACGGACAAACGGATCTGTCTTCGTGCGTGCTTCTTTAAGACTTTTGTCGATCGCCTGTAATTCAGAACTGAGGGGACTCATTGATGGCTTCGAGTACTCAGGGAGTGTGGAAAGCAAGAACACCACAAGCACGCCGCCCACAAGCTTGCTCGACTTTATGAGTTCCTTGTTCTCGCGTAGTCGCTTGACCGTTCTACTTTGAACAATGCTGTTTACTAAGTTAGCCATGTGTCCTTCGTCTAGGGTCAGCTAAACTGCTCGCTGACACACCCACAATTACACCACTGTGGGTGTCCATTCCTGACGCTGCTCAGTACGCTAAGCCGTACTAAAGGCAGGTGAGGCAGTCAACGCGACACGGTTAAGCAAGGCACCAGTCTGACTGCTAGTCCCTACCTGTGCAAGCAGCTAACCAACGGGGCACTCTACAAACAAGCCACTCATAATTTCTCCTGAAGAACTGTACACCCGATCGCCCTGGTCGGGTGTTTTTTTGGAGCTTCGACGTGAGCGCTCAGCCGAACGGTTTAGTCCCAGTGTGTTTCGAGCGTGCAATGCCTGGGCATTCTAGAACCAGTAGATCACTGCCAGTAATCACTTTGCACCGATCACCTGTGAGCCTGAACCGCACACGGGTGGTCGGTTTCTTCATGCCTTGACTGACTCAACTCACTCCCAACTCAACCGTCTTCCCCAATGAGTCGGTAATACGCTAACTCTGCTGCCTCTGCTTCCACAGCCTGCGTGTACCGTCTCGTCGTCTGTTCGGAACTATGACCCAACAGCCTTCTAGCGTGCGTCGGGTCTAGCCCCTGCCTGAACAACCCTGTTGCATAGGTGTGGCGTAACTGGTGGGGGTGCAAATTGACCAGTTCACTGGCTACAGCCCACACCCCAGAGGGCAGTACGGGTGACAACAACAGCAATGACTCTACCGTCAGTCCCTGGACACTGGCTCTTAGTGCCTCGTTCACTTCACTTTGTTGACTCCACCAGTCTTCTAAGCTCAACTGTGCCCCTAACAACCCTAACCGCTTCACCACCTGGTACACCCCCTGGTAACTCAACCGTTCACTGCGGCTGCTGTACGAGTGGACTAAGGGACGCTCTGGGGTCAACACCTCCCCTGCCGTTGTTCTGCCTGACAGGTAGTTATTGAGGGTGGTTCTGCCTGCCTGACACAAGGGCACCGTCCTGGGTTCATGGGTCTTCGTGTGCACAATGTGTACCCGCTTCCCGTCATAGGACACCACGTTTAAGCCCACCAGTTCCCCGGCTCTCAGCCCATGACCTAAGACCTGGACTAACGCCCGATCGCGCTGTTGGGTCTCCTGTGTGTACTCTAGTGCGGCGTCTAACCACTCCAACGCTGTCTGACTCACGTCCTTGGGTGGTGGCAGGGGCACCCGTTCAAACTTGACACCCAACGTGGGGTTCACTCTGGCAGGCGCTCCCACAGTCACAGCCTGGGCACAGTACCAGTTAAAGAAGCTCCGCAGTGCCGTCAGTGCGACGTTGACACTATTGTTACTCTCCCCTGATTCTGCCTTCACTGCCTTCAGGTCGTCCTTGTAGAGCGCTAAGTCCGCCTGGGTGAAGGTGTCCCAGTCCTGCTCACTCCACACTAAGAACCGCTGCAGTTCCCGCGCATACGCTTTACGGGTGTTGGGCTTGAGGCTCTCACTGGCGAGCCAGGTCTCGACGATCGCTAACCGGGTGTCGTCGAGACCTGGTGCAGGTAAACGGGGTCTGCCTCGCTGTTTGGGCACCTTCACCGATGGCGTCACCGGCTCAAACGGGAACACCTCAAAGGTTAGGGGTGGTAAAGGCTTGCGGTCAAATTGCATAGGGTCAACCGGTCAAGGGTGTAGCACTCCAGCAGTACACGTGTGCTGCTGACCGCAGTTTAGCTTGTGTCAGAGGCTTTGGCTGCGTTTGGTCGGCGTGTTTTGCCTTACTTGGGCCTTTTTTGTGATGTTGGCGCGCCTCCTGGCGAGTCTTGGTACAATAGGTACAGGTCGAACCCACTTGTCGTTGTGGCACTGCTTGTTTATGCTTGACCCCTCGCTCTACCGGACACTCAAAGGACTCAAGCGCAAGTCCTACTCACTCTGGTGTGACCTCCAGTGGGTAGAGGAACGGTTTGGCGACGCCTTTGCTGAACACTATGCTCGTTTCAAGCAGACGATCCGTCAGCAGTTTGGCGACTTGCGCTACAAAGTGACCTGGGAACGTGCCTGGGCACACCTGTGGGCGAAGCACGTGGACGAGTTTAACGACCTGAATTTAGAGCTGATTGACACCTTTACTGACGCGACCAAAGAAGGGTGGGAGCACCTGTTGCCGCTAGTGCTGGACGAGTTTCTGCAATTGCCCAACAAGTTGGCTTGTTTGAAGGACGGGTTTGAGCGTATAGTACAATTGCACCCTGCCGACGCCTTGCCCCAGGCAAAAACCTTGTTCTATGCCGTCCAAGCCGCCCTCCAACGACTCGACGCCAGACGCGGACACCAACTCCCAGCTGCCGCTTGACCTGGGTGCGCTCACGCCCACGGCACCAACTGGCAAACCCGCCCGCAAACGCAAGCAAGACACGTCCTTGAGTGCACCCGGTCGAGTCGAACGCGTGACCTCACGGGAAGCGTTTACACGGGCAATCTTCGCTGTGGGCGGCGACCGGGAAACAATCCGTCGAGCCAGCGGCATACTTTACCGCATTGCGTTTGACCTGTCGGCCAAGGAACTCTACCAGTATTTTGGCGTGAGTGACGGGAACCGGGATGGCTTACCTGAAATTGTGCAGAACGTCGTCATGATCCATGAACTGCTGAACGCCGCTGCTGTACAGAAGCTTGTTATACCTGCACCAACGGCACAAGAGGAGCTGAATGAAATCGTTTATGCCACTGTGAGTCGTCAAAGCCACGCCACCGAGCGCTTCTTGGTCAGTGTCAACCTCTTCACTCGCTCTGAACGTCTGCTCAAAGACCCAGACCAACCCCACCAACCGTCTCAGCCGATTCGACTGGACACTGAATACGGCCCGATTGACGTGGAAGTCCTGGAATTGACCAACGAGTCTGACCTACCGTATTGACGCTCACCCCTCGTGGAGTTCTGTCTTATCGTTTGGCCGTCTCAGGGTGACGCGCCATTGTCCCTAGTCTAGGCAGACTCCTGACTCAGGGGCACCACTCAAGGCTGTGGCAAAGGGTCAGGCAACAGTTTGACCGTCACGTCTTGCTGCTCCTGCCCTGGCTCGACGACAAACCGCTTGACCGTCAACATGACCGACTGCGGCTTGTGGCTCAACATAGCTTGCAACTCACTGGGACGGCGTAACGGTTTGCCGTTCACTGCCAGTAAGCGATCGCCCCCGTTTAAGCCTGCCCCTTCAGCCGGTGACAACGGTTCCACCAGTTGCACGACCATGTCCTTGCCCAACAACACACCCAGCCGATCGTCTGGTGTCGGACGCCACCGGGACTGGTCAACCGTTGCTTCAGGTGTCGCTAGTGCCTTTGGCGTACACGGTTTGGTCACGCCTGCTTGAGTCCCTGCTTGAGTGCCTGACTGCCCCCTTGACTGTGGCTGTGCTTCCGCTTGAGTGCCTGCTTGAGTACCTAACTGTGGCTGTTCCCCCTCCTGTGGCTGTCTTAGGGGCACTGTGCTGCTGGTAGGGTCAGTCTGTCCAGTCATCTGACTCACCGTACTCCACCCCTGACGTAACCACGGCTCTGGTAAGGGCAGCAGCTCACTCAACGGTCGGAGTGACGCTAACAGACCGACGACCAACACCCAATACTGCCAACTCATACATTTGTGCCTGGTAGAAACTGAGTCGTACACCCTGGCTGTGACCCACACGGGACGACTGTAGCGTAAGGCTGTGTGTGGCCTCCAGCCCTGCCTAGTATACGTGTTCTACCTGCTTTTGGGGTGCTTTTGTGGAGTGCAAAGTGAGTGCTTGGGAGACGAAAAGTTTTTGCGAAGCTTTGCAATTATTTTTAGTCGGGTGCTGGGAGTATGGCGGTTGGGGGCTGTGGGAGCGCTTACGGTTTGGGCTTTTCGGGCGGGAGTCCTAACGCTTTGCGGAATTCGGGGTCGTACTGAGCGTCTTGCCAGTTGTTGGCAGCTTTGACTTGGTTGGGTGTCAGTCCCTTTGAACGTTTGAGGTCGGCACGTTGAAGGTTCGCACCTTGGAGGTTGGCACCTTTAACGTAGGCGGTGAGGTAGGCACCTTCAAGGTTGGCGTTTGTGAGGTTGGCGTCAAAGAGTATGCCGTCAATGAGGTTGGCATAAATGAGGCTAGCACCACGGAGGTTAGCACCAGAGAAGCCGGCACGTCCGAGGTTGGACTGGTTGAGGTTGGCAAATTCGAGGTTGGCGTCTTCGAGGTTGGCGCTAAAGAGGGTAGCACTTAAGAAGTCGGCACCACGGAGGTTTGCACCGACGAGCCAGGCACCACGAAGATTAGTGGACCGTAAGTCTAACCGCTGCCCTAGTGGATCATTTTCGCTCCTTCGTCGCCCAATGACCGTTAAGGCTGATTGCATGTCTGCTGTCACCTCTGGTAACTCTTGCTCTAAACCTGGTCTCCAGTAGCCCTTCGGCAACGGTGACTTATTCCTCACAAACGCCGTTAAGACCTCCATAATTGTCCAGTGGTCTTTGGGTGAGTCCCTCGCAATGCGCTCCAGTGAGTAAATTGCCCCAATCCGCACGTCGATCGTGCCGTTCCCCAACTGCTCCACCGCTTTGGCAAAGCGGTCAGTGACCAAGCGTTCGGTATTGAGTTGCTGCTGTTCTTGCCCAGAACGGTAGGTCAAATACAACCCCACACCTGCCAACACAGTGGCTAACACCCCAAACGCAGCGATCCACACCTTCCACTCTTCCAGTCTGAGTTTGCGGAGTTCCAACGCCGTTTTCTGGGCTTCCGTCACCTGAGCCGGAGACCAGAGCGATCGCAACCGTTTGGGCAACGCCTGTTCGACCTGCAACGACACCTTCGCCGCTTCCCAGTCGTCTGCTGCCGTCCCAGTTTTGCCACTCGCCTGACGGGCTTGCCACAGGGTGTGGGCACGCTCACTAATTTGGTCATCGGTGAACGGCGGCTTGGGTGGCTGTTGGGGTCTACGGAACAGACGTTGCAGTCTTAGCACAGAAGGTTCCCGTTGCTTGCACCCTGAATTTACCCTGAATGGGTGTCCAGAGTGGCGTCAAGGTCCTAGCCTTGGCACCTGGTTTCTACCTGAAGCACTTACTCGACTGGCTCACTGTGGAGTCGTTGGTTGACCTGGTCATTCAAGTAGTGAGACACGTCAGCCGCGATCGCTGTGACGCTGTCGGGGTCTAAGCGTGTACCCCACTGGGCGGCAACGAGGGCGGTTAAAGTCGCCAACTGGCTCTCGCTGTCAGCGCTGCTGGCGGCAGGGGACTGACTGCAACGGTAAAGCTCAACACCCGCAGCAATGGTGCAGTTGGACTCTGTTTCAATTTGACTGAGGGCAGCGAGACGGTCGGGTGTCAGGTGAAATGGCTGCATTGTGGCTCTCTTGCGTTTGTTGTCCAGACTGGGGGTAAAAAGTAAGGTAGCAAAGCTGTTTTAGTTTGTCTCTGTGTCGTCCCACTCGTCCTCTCTCGGTGGTCTGGGGCGGTACCACTCAAAGTAAATAAGGTTGTCATAATCGGGATCTGCCCCACAGTTTAGCAGTCCCAGTTGAGTGTAGAACCGCTCAGCATTGGGAAAAGAGTGCAGTCCCACAAGACCACCGTAACCCAGTGATGCACTACGGTACCGCGCAAATTCCATGAGTGTACCGCCGACTAAACGGTACTGTGGCGCTTGCAATTGACTCCGGTTCCACGGTGCGGTGGCGAGGGCTTCGACATAGACCACCCGTCGTTGGGGTTCAACCCAGGAACGGTAACCCCTGGTTGCCAGTAAGATCATGCCTTGTGTGCGGTCACAACACTCAAGCGCATAACCTTCAGCACCAGGTTTTGCTAAGTGCCGTCTCAGAAACTGTTCCCAGTCCCAGAAGCGGTCTTCTTCAGTTGATTGCGCTAAGACGCTTCGCCAGTGGGTTTGAGCGTCGTTGGCGTGCTGAGGGGTCATAGTGACTAATTGGGCAGCTACAAGCTGCTTTGTGGCAACTTGCAGTAAAGAAACAGCGAGCTTGACCGTCATAGGGGGGACAGCGGTGACTACAAACAGCACCCTTTCTGTGGCTAACGGCGAGAGCAGGGGGAAAGGAGGGCAGGGAGCGGTAAAGCCTAGCTTGTTTGGGCTTCCCGGTAAGGCGTTGCAGTCTTGGCACAACACGACTCTGACAGGACATGCAGCACGCATTTACCCTGAATGGGTGTCCACAGTCAGCGGTAGCACTCAGCAGCACTCGCAGGAGTGGGGCTTTGGCAACGACATGGTCGTTACTAGACAGATCGTTTACGGGACGAAACGGGGCAAAAGTTGGGACAGATTGGGCAAGCGTTGAGACAACATGACACAAGTTGGGCAAGTGTTGGAACAATGCGGGCAAGTGCTGGGACAAATTGGGCAAACTCTGGGACAAAGTTGCACAGTTTAGGCAAGCTCTGGGACAAAGTTGCACAAAGTTGGCACGTCTTGGCACACACTGCTCAGGCGTCCTGGTGAGGGGCAGTAGGGCGCACACACCTGTCCTACGCGGTTCGCCTTCAGGTCAGGCTCTGTGGTTGTGGCTGTGTGAGTGGGTACAACAAAAAGCGTAGTACGGTTTCGAGTTCTTCCGGCACTCTCAACGTGTTGACACCCTGTACCAGGCGTTTTGCTCGTCGATCGAGCGTCGCAAACTGCCAGACATTCCCAGTTGTGACGGCTCCCAACAAGGTGGGTTGAGCCTCGACACTGGGTGAACGCTCCCATTGATCAAGAGCAATCATTTCTGCCAGCAGTTGCGTAAAGCCGTAGTCCAGGTCGTCGTTTTTCGCCTCAATGACGACTAATTGACTCAGGTTGTCCACTGACAGCAGGTAGTCGACGACGCCTTGCAGTTGCTCTGTGACCTTCAGGGGGTACTCAATGCGGATCTGCACAGCCGTATGCTCTAGTATGTGGCGCATCAGCGGTGACACCAGCATTTCCCGTTTCGTCTGTTCATTACTCGACAGAATTTGGGGCAGCGTCCGCTCCAGTCGTGCGGTGAGCGGGGCAGTGTCTAAACTCACGTCGGCTTGGGGCAGGTGCAGGCGTTGTTTCTGGTAGGTGTAGCCAAAGTAGCTCGCTAAGTCAATCGGGTCGATCTTCAGGTCGAAGTACCGACGAAAGGTGTACGGTTCGTACGGGTTAATGACAGGCATGGGCTGTTCCTTGTGGCTGTTGACCAGCCCTTACGCTACCAGTTTAGCTGTTAGACGCGAAGCCCCGCGCTCTACCTGTACTCAGGTGAGCGTCGGGATGAGAGGCGCGTGAGTCGAAGTGCCTTGTCTGACCGCTTCCGCAGGACAGGGAAGGCAACAGCGCCGAAACAAACACCTAATGCCCCTGGTTCTGGACATACTTTCGGAGTACAGCTAGGGGAGCGTCGCCACACGAGTCAATCGAGTACGATTCATTCCAAAAGCCTTTATCCCAATCCCAGTAAGCCTCTCGTAGTTGCACCTCAAATTCTTGCCTGACTCTACGACTGCTGACTGATTTGACGTTATCAATAAACTTGCTGAGTTGCAGTTGGGGAGCATAGCGAAAGACGAGATGCAAATGGTCGGCTTCGCCATTACATTCCAATAACTCACACTGCCACTTGGTACAGAGATCAGCCATGATTGCTTGCAACCGTTGCAGCATGACTGGCGGTATGACTTTCAACCGGAATTTGGTGGTCAAGACTAGATAAGCGTACAGCCTCGAAACACCCCTAGACCTGGCTATGTATCTGTTTTTCGGCATCATGTAAGAGTATAGGCGTGCTATCATGATGGCATGAAAAACGACGAGAACAAACTTGGAACGTGTGACCGTGGTGGCTGTTCTAAAAAGCCGACGCACTATGTAAGGGGTTACGCCTGGGGTGTACCGCTTATGTGCGCCACTCATGCCAAGGATGAGCAAAATATTGGCTGGCTGAAAGTCCTACCTCTGACATGAAAAGCGCTTACCAGTACCGACTTTATCCAGACCCGCAGCAGAAGGTGCAACTCAATCACTGGCTGCGGACTTGTCAGTATTGGTACAACCGGATGCTGGGTGAACGCTTCGACTGGTGGGAGCAAAATCGTTGTGCGGTCAATGCCTGTCCACTGCTCTGTCACCTGCCAGCACTCAAAGAAAAGCCTAACTATTACAGCCAGAAAAAGCAGCTACCAGACATCAAAGATGATTTGGTGCTGGTCAGGCATAGCGGGGAGTTGCTGGACTTCACGGCACCCTATGCCACCATCTTGCAGAACGTCTGCAAGCGCGTTGAAAAGACCTTTGAACGCTTTGTGCGAGGTGACTGCAACGGCAAGCGTAGCGGTAGACCACGCTTCAAAGGAGCGGCTCGTTATCGCACGATGTTATTTGATGGGGCTGATGATGCTTGGCTGAAGTTCTGCACCATCAACGGTAAATGGTTGTTCATGACCTTGCCAAAAGTAGGCTTGGTGCAAGTGAGAATGCACCGACCCCTGCCAGAGGGCGCTAATCTCAAACAAGTCTTGGTGACAAAGAAGGCTGATGGCTGGTACGTCTCATTGGTTTTAAGTGATGAGACGGTGCCTGAGTCAACCCCAGCGGTGATCATCCCCACTTGGGAGAACTCGCTAGGGCTAGACGCGGTGCTGCATGAAGACACCTACCTGGCGACCTCTGAAGGCGAGAAGCTACCGTCACTCAAGCCACTGCGCCAAAACGAAGCGAAGAAAGCGGTGTTGCAAACCAAGAAAAACAGCCGTAAAAAAGGTTCTCGCAGGCGTAGAAAGCTGGCAAAACGGGAAGCACGGCTCGGTCTACGCATTGCTCGTAGCCGTAAGGATTTCCAGTACAAAACCGCTCATAAACTCAGGCGGACTGGCAAGCAAGTCTTTTTCTATGAAAAACTCAACCTGCAAGGTCTGAGCAGGCGTAACGCCCCCAAACAAGACGAGAGCGGGGTTTACTTGCCGAATGGTCAAGCAGCAAAGTCGGGGCTGAATCAGTCCTGGCACGATGCTGCCTTTGGTCAGTTCTTTCAAATCCTCGGTCACATAGCTGCAAAAGCTGGAGCCGTTGCGATGGAACAGAACCCCGCTTATACTTCTCAATTGCTGTCCTATCGGGATGAATTTGTGTTCACCGCTTGCAGTCTCCGAGCGTATTGGGATGAGGCAGAACAGTTATGGGTTGACCGTGACATCAATGCCGCCGTCAACCTGAAACGTGTGGGGCTGGACTTGTTCCCCACCTTAAAACGCCGTAGAGGGAATCCGGTCGTGGTTGCTTCCATGACTCATAGTACCTCGAAGGAAGTTCTCACCGCCCTCCGGGGTATGAGAAGCCCGCGCTGTATCGCTTCGGTCAGCGTCGGGTAAGTCACTCGGCTCAGGCTACGGTAGCAGCGGTGCTGGTCTTGACGTCCCACGGCTGCGGCAACCCGCAAAGGGAGAGCGGGGAGAGCAGCAGTCCCCCTGCGGTGGTGACTCGGCTGCTCAAGCCTTGACGGTCGCTCATGCACTCCCCTCAAGCGGTCAACAGCCCTTGAAACGGCTCACAGAGGAACCCCAACACACTGGTCAGTTGGGGTGGTACCAGGTACTCGTCCAGGCTCACGTGGAGTTGCTGCTGCTCCAGCGTCAGGAGCTTCCAGTTTGTACCTGTGGTGACGGCACCATAAATCGAGTGCGTTTGCCCCTTACGGGCGTTGAAGCGTTGCGCACCCACCATTTGGGCTGTACATTGACCCAAGGCACGCGTCAAGTCAGCGTTTTTGGCTTCCACTACCACCAGCAAGGGAGCCTGGATCACCGTCTGGTCAGGGTTGGCGGACAGCAGAAAGTCACACTCACCATTGAGTCCCACACTGGAATCAACTGTCAGGGAACGACCGGAGAAGTAACCCACATGGTCGTGGAAGTGTGACCGCACTGCTAGCAGTATGGGCGTGACAATGAGTTCGTTCCGCGCCTTTTCGGTACTAATGCTTGTCGCCAGTGGTAAGTAACGCTTCAGTGCGTCGTCCAACTCTGGCGTGGAGTCCACGGGTTGCAGTTGGAACGTGCGGGTCTCCACAGTCAGCTCAAACTGCTCGATCGCTTGTTCTAAGGTGAAGTCACTGTAAGCCATAAGTTTCAACGGGTTGAGGAGTGGGGTCGTCAGGGTGGAGTCGTCAGGGTTCTGCCTGCTTTCATTGTCCTGGTTGGGCGACAAAGAGCACGTCTTTTGCCCAACCAAGCAGCAAACCTAAGACCAGGGAGGGTGAGTCTGTGGGGCAGCCAACCCCTTTGTGGTCAAGCCTTAGCGACTTCAACTCTGGGTAAAGTGCAGCCAGTACGCTTCGACCTTAGGCAACGACTCACCAGGCTCACTCCCGTCCAGGACTGCCTGTGTTTGGGCGACGAGTGATTGGACGATCGCGACCTTTGTTGCTTCGTCAAGCGCCTCCCACGCTTCTACCAGTCCCTTACGACGGATAAGGTCATACAAGACTCTCTCCACTATGGTTTGGGCTGTGGCAGATGTTTGGGCTGGTGTCCTGTTGGTTTTACCGCTGGCTTGGGGTTGGGGACACCCTGCCGTGTTAGCGGAGGGAAGGGAAAGGAGTGTAGCGGCTCACCTTATGTGGTGACGCTGCTGCTTCAGCATGACCACTGTCGCTCCTTGACTCGATCGCCAACGGTAAAGCGGCTCAGCGTCAACCTCAAAACTCAAAACATGCCTGGTTTTGCCAAACAATGGTGACGCCTGTCAGGTCAGTGAGACACCGCTTGCTGACCGACCCTACACCCTACACACCCTCTGTGGTTATTCTCTTTCTGTAGTATTGACGCTGCCCCCTACTCAATCCCAGCCAAACGGTAAACCCGTTCTGAGTCGGTCGCCAACTTATGCTGGCAAAACTCAAAACGCAGTCTATATAAGATATGTACTTAATATCTTATATGAGACTCAATCCGACAACGTTCCGCCACAAACTAAAGTCAAACGGTAAACCCACCACTACCAGGGCTTTGACGCTGTAAACGGGCTGACGGGACACTAAAACGTTGTCGGATTAGACTATACTGAGCACAGCTTTAAAGCCCTGTCAGCCCTATGCCACAGTCTGCTAACCCCCTTTGTGTTCAATGTGCCAAGCTCTCACGGGACGACGCGATCGCGTTACACGGTCCTGAAGGGACAGGGGTGTTGTGCTGGAAGACGAAGACCTGTGATAACCGTCGCTATTACCACCGTCAAGCGCCGATTGTGAACCAGGTACGGAAACAACGACGGCAACAGCAAAAAGGGCTGAGTACGGCTGTGGTCCAGTCTTTAGAGGCTTCGACTAGTCAGCTCCAGGGTGACGTGCAAGCTCCTGCCAAGTCCCAGACTCCACCTCAGCGTTCCCGCTCGAAACGGACTCAAACCGTGACGGTGCCAACGTTTGACGCCGCTACTCCCCATGCGTACGTCTACTGGTACCGACGTGCGAAAGACGCGCCTGTCCATGCGATTGGCACTGAGTTATGGATCGGTGACCACCGGCGTGCCCGTGCCTGTTTCCATGTGACGGGTGGGGGTGCGGTGCAAATTAAGGCCACCTTGCTGCATGTCCTCGAGGAGTTCACAGCGATTGCGGGTGCTAAAGTGCCTCACTTTCGGGACGAAGTGGAGCTCATGCCTGACCAGTGTCCCTTACGTCCCTGTCCCTTACACCCTGAGTCGTAGTGGCCTTTGAGTGGTGAGCGACGAAGGACAATATAATACTCTTGTACTAAAACAGTGTGCCTTATGGTGCGTGACCCAGAACAAGAGCCGGAACGGTGGGACGAGCCGATCCTGGCTGACAGTCCTCAGAGTGCCCGTCAAGAATGTCAACGCCGAGCGGCACAATACGGCGTTGAAGTAGAATATGTGCAAGAACCCAGCCGTGTTGAAAAGCGTGTCCAGGTGTACCGCTGTCACTATAAGGAGAAAGAGTAAATGACTGTCCTTCATTGTGTGAAACCTGGCGCTGTGGCTGGCCAAGTCCTTCTTGGCGTTGACCTTTCGGTGGTTGGTCACTCAATGGCAGCACTCGCCCGACTACAAGCGTTAGGCTATGAGCCTGAAATTCGTCATATCGCCTATACAACGGGTGTGCATGTCTTTGCCGTACTGAAAGACGAATACCCGCCTGTAGTGACTGAGGACTATTTGTTAGACGAGTGGGCTCAGCTTTGCACTGAGTTCCCCCCTGACGCAGTGCATTTGTGGCGCGGCAAGCAGGTTGACTGATTGAGAGGTGCTTTTATGGTGGCAACAGTGAACAACGTTCTACCTGACCCACCAGACAGCAGTGAACCGTTGCCCCTTTCTGACCTGTGGCAAGCACTCGATCAGGTGATCCGTCACCCTGAATCATTGGCACTCTCACCATTGTTTGGGGTCATGAGTCAGGCGATCGCCCCCTTGCCGCTCTCCGAACAACTAGCAATAGCGGGGCTGGTGTTTGACCAACTAGCCGGTGTGGTGAACACGCGAGCGACTCTGCTCTTAGATTCTTGGGAGTCGTGGCACCGTCCCAGTGACCCGATTCTCGACTTCAGCAGTGACCCTGACTTGTTCGTGCAGTCGCAACGCTTCGAGCTGAGTGACCTGCTGGACACCACGCCTGAGCCCGTGTTCTACCCCTTCCAACGCAAGTCGCCCACCAGTCCCGACTCAGCGTTTGACGAAGCGGGAGGGGGAGAGGGAGAGGGAGACACTCTCGAGGGAGTCCTGGGTGACGTGCTGCCTGGTGGGAGTGACATTGGTGTTGACACAGTGCTGCCTGAAACACCGACTGAGTCGCTGTCTGAGTCTGAGGCCATGGCATCCATTAAGGCACTCTCGCATGGGGAGAACATACTGTTGTGGTCAAGTCAGGTGTCTGAAGCTATGCGTTCGCTCACTCAAAAGCAACAATGTCAAATAAAAGCGCTGCCCTTACTATCACTGCAAAAATCTCTGCCCATGCCATTGGTGGAAATCTGGTTGGCACTGTTGTTGGGCGATAGCGACTACCAACTCCAACGACACGAGTCTTCGTCTCAGCTAACCACTGCTGTTGTAGACGAAGCGACGTTGTTTTATAGTGGTGAGTCGCTTCAGGTCGTCCATGTAGGTAGTTAAATCTCTAGCACAACCAACAAAAATCTCATCAATTCGGCAATAAAAGACCCGATTCCCGTTCAGAGCCACTGATGGTCCCAAACACATAACGATCCTGGCTCATTCGTTACTCTCGCGATATGAGAGCATAAAGGCTAAGCATATTTGGGTTCAAGTAGCCCAAGGCTTTCAGAAAGATGATGGCATCTTTGTGCCATTTAACAATCACGAAGCTTCATGTGTTCTTGAGCATTTTCTCATATCGTAATAATTAATCACATCGCTTCTACTTTATGGAAGCAGGTGGCGATGAAGACAAGGCTTTGCGGTCGAGGGGAGTGTGATTATAGTTGTCTGTCTTCTGATTTTAGTTTGGTTACTTGCGTCCTATTTAAGAGCGCAAGAGGCGCTGCAATGGTGGCATCGTAGACAAACTTTGCAACTTTGTCAGGAGGCGGACGCGATTCGAAATGGATTACTGCAAGAGTCTTTGTCCATACGGCGACAACTGGAGCTGTCCCTGGTGCAACCGTTGGGCTATCAAGAACAGACGCATCAAACCTTAATAACCGCAATCGAGAAATTTCATGCTGACCTCAACGATTTGAGTGACCACCTTGCTCCTCCCTATCTAGATGACAGTCTGCCACTAGCCATTCGGTCGGCGATGGAGGACTGGAAAGTGCATCACCCTCAGTATCAGTTAAAGCTAGAACTTCCTGCCGAGTGGAAACACGAGTCGCCTGAGAAAGGACGAATCTTATTGATGACGCTCGCCGAGTTGCTACAACTGACGTTGTTGGAGTATCTGTCAAGCGAACTGTCGATCACAATCTGTTTAACCACACGAGCTCAACGCAGCGAACTCAGTCTACAAGTGAGTTGCCCCGATGTTTCTCGACTCAGCGCTGGTACTCGTACTATGGAAATCGCTCAACTCACTCGCGCTTTTTGTTTTCTCATGCCAGGTCAATGGTGCCATCAACGCAAAGGCCAGACCCTCATCTGGCGTTTGTGTTGGTAGAGTTCCCCCACTTAAACCATACCCAGTAAGGATTGCATTATGTCTCAGCCCTCAACTCAACTGACTAAGCTCAAGATCCTCGTTGTGGATGACCATGAACTTGTGCTGGATGGCACCATTCAGGCCCTCAAGCAGCAGTATCCCGAAGCAGATATCTTGACAGCCCAGAACTCACAGATGGCACTCAAGCAACTAGAGTATGGTCAGCCTGATTTGGTTGTGGTTGACCTCTCGATGCCTGAGTCGATCGGAGAAGCAGCTCGACCAGGAACAGGCATTCAACTCTTGAAGACGCTGATGGAGCGCTATTCCACCTTAAATATTGTGGTGCAAAGTGCCCATGTACGTTCACTCGTGCAGCTCAAGCTTGCCATTAGCAGTCACGAAGGGGGTTTTACCGTAGCCGATAAGAGCCTGCCCATGAAAGAAATGCTGACGAAGGTTGATTGGGCGCTACAAGGCCTGATCTTTACGCCAAAAGAGATGCGCAACGGACTGGAAGTGAAACCGGAATGGCTGCAAGTACTGCAACTAGCTTTTCAGGAAAGCTTGCAGGATAAAGCGATCGCTGAACGCATGAATGTGGGTGAACGCACCGTGCGACATTACTGGACAAAAATCCAGGATGTGCTGGATGTGTATCCGGATGAAGGCATCAACATGCGAGTCCAGACAGGCGTGCGGGCACGCGAAGCAGGGCTACTTGATTAGTGAGGGACGCAAATGCTGAAGAAGCCAACGGCTCAGAGCAGCAATGGCAAGAAAAGCGGGTATCGTCGTTACTGGAAGGCGATACAGCAGGAATTAGCTGTCTGGCGAGTGGGTGCTTTGCCCAGCGCGATCGTCGTTGGACTCGTGACGGCAGCCCGCTTAACGGGAACTCTGCAAGGCTTAGAGTGGGCAGTGCTGGATCGGATGCTGCGGTATCGTCCGGCTGAACCGATCGACCAACGCCTTGTCGTTGTAGGCATCAACGAAACTGATATTCGCCGCATTGGCACTTACCCCATTCCTGATCGCGAACTTGCCGCACTCTTAAGGAAGCTGCAAACCTATCATCCGGCTGTCATTGGCTTAGATCTTTTTCGCGATCTGCCAGTACAGCCAGGACACTCAGACTTAGTCCAGACATTGCGTGAACTCAAAAATGTGATTGGGGTAGAGAAGGTATTACCCGATCGCAGTGGTCTAACGGTGAAGCCACCGCCTGCTCTACCACCAGAGCAAGTTGGCTTTGCCGATGCTCTGTTTGACGATGATGGTGCCTTGCGACGCAGTTTATTGGGTACCTCTGACGAGCACGATCGCTACCGCCTTTCGCTGTCGATTCGTTTGGCGGAACGATATCTCTCCACTCACAGGCTTTCCCTCGGAAATGGCACCCGTGATCCTGAAGCCATGCGGTTCGGCACGACAGAATTGACGCGCTTTCAGCCCCATACCGGTGGTTACGTCAACGCGGATGCGGGTGGGAATCAAATACTGCTGAATGTACGCAGTGGTCGCCAGCCCTTTCGCATTGTTTCCTTACAAGATATGCAAACGGGCAACGTTGATCCTACCTGGCTGCAGGACAAAATTGTGTTAGTTGGTATCACTGCTCCCAGCGTCAAGGATACGATCACTTCAGCGGCGATCGCGAGCGATAATCCGGCGCTGATCTATGGTGTGGAGATGCAAGCACATGCCGTCAGCCAGATTGTCAGTGCGGTGCTGGATCAACGCCCCTTGCTCCAAAGTTGGGCGGATGGCTGGGACTATCTCTGGATTGTGGCATGGGGACTTTTGGGCATCAGCTTAGGGCGCTTTATCCGTTCGCCTGCTGTGCTGTTACTGGGATTGGGGATTGCGTCGACTGTTCTTGTTGGTGCCAGTTACGGAGCGTTGCTCTGGGGTTGGTGGCTGCCTGTTGTGCCTGCACTGTTGGTGCTGGTGCTAAACGGGGCAGGATTAACAGCATCCCTGTTTTATCGCTACCGGCAGGACTGGCAAGCGCGTGTGAGCGATCGACAGTTGATTATCGACCATACGTTTAATGCCATTCACAATGGTCCGCTGCAAACATTAGCGCAACTCATGAGACAGGTGGATGGACCGAGTCTGTCACGCCCTCAACTGCTGGCAAAGCTGAACCAACTGAACCAGGAACTCCGTGCCATTTATGACTCCGTGCAGCGAGAAACACTGGTACAGGAAAGCAGCTTTGTACTGAGCCACGATCGCGAATTAAACCTGCAAGCGCCCCTACACGAGGTGCTGTATGAACTTTACAGTAGCGTGTTGGAGCGAGAGCTGACAGGCTTCAAGACACTGACGCTGAAGGTCATTAACTTTGCGCCTCTGGATGAACACCATCTAAGTTTGGAGCAAAAACGGGGGCTGTGCCGCTTTTTAGAAGAAGCACTGTGCAATGTTGGGAAGCACGCGATTGAGGCAACTTGCCTGAAGGTCACCTGTGCTCAAGAACAGGGGCTGCAAGTCATTCGAGTGACCGACAATGGGAAGAGTTCAGTCGCAACTCTACCCGATACAGGAGTTGCAATCGGTCTAGGCACCCAGCAAGCGCAGAAGTTAGCTAAACAACTGGGGGGGGCGTTTCGCAGAAAACCCAATACCCCGAAGGGCATGATCTCTGAGCTAGTCTGGTCAGTGCACCGTTTATGGTGGTGGCAGTTTTGGTTAGAGCGGCAGTCACACAAGTAACTGGGCCGATGAGTGTCGTCACCAGAGCAGCACTGCTCCAGAGGCATTCTGTGGTCTAAGTTTATATCTTCCAGAAACTGCGCAGGCTACTTCTCGCTATCGCTCACTTGCTTTAGCTCAAGCAGTCGATTTAGTAGGCTTATACCAAAGCATCGTTACGAGTTGATTTTGTTTCAAGCGTGTGGAATCACGATGCAACTACGCGATTGTAATGAGCAGACGAAGCTAGTGGCGGTTAGCATCCGCCGCGAAGTCATAACAGATAGACTGTTTTGAGCAGAGAAAATCTCCGGATTCAGCCAGATATCGTTCTGACTTCTCTACTTTATTTGGCACTCATCGCCCTGGACTGTATACTCACACCTCAGTATGGTGTAAGCAACCGAACGACTCGCAGGTGATTCCCATGACTCAACTTCGATGGCGGCAAACCAACTCTCTAAGCAGAAGACTACTGATTGCAGGGGCCTTGGGTCTTTCGCTCGTCTTCACCTCAAGTGCGTTGGCACAATACGTCCCAACGCAACCATCAAAACCATCGGGGCCGCTTGGGTCAGGCAGCATACGCTATGTTCCACCACGGACGTCAAGACCGTCAGATCCGGTCGGGTCAACTGGGACACGAGGCAGTTGTGGAGAAGCCACAGAAACGAGCCTGACGATCCTTGCACCCAGCAGCCATAACGGGCAAACCGTGGCGACTCGTCCTACCTTTGTCTGGTACATGCCCGATCAAGAAACGGATAGTGTAGAATTTTCACTCTATGAATCAGGTGAAAAGGGTCGCTACAAGCTGGTGTACAGAAAGCCGCTAGAACGTACCAAAGATCGTCTCCAGAGATTTACGTTGCCCGAGAGCGTTCCGGGCTTAGCCGTCCGACAACCTTATCTCTGGCAAGTCGCACTGCTCTGTGATCCGAGCGAGCCTTCTAAGGACAAGCTTGCCACTGCGACGATTGAGGTTGGAGCAATGCCCCCAGAGTTAAAAGCGGCTCTGGCTCAAACACCTGATCACCTCAAACGTGCTGGTCTCTATGCTCAAGCAGGTTTCTGGTATGACGCTTTAGCTGAGTCATTGGCAGTCTCTAGCACGAAGCCAATCTGGCTGGACTTAATGGAGAGCTTAAGCCAACTAGAAACGCCGAGTCCAGTTGCAGAAGCTCGTAGGCAAGGTGAACAGCTGCAAAGCATCGTAACCTTTGAGCGACGCAAGCCCTGATTGCTTACTGCCAATTGCCAATCAGAATAAAGGGTGACCAGTAAGCAGGATGTGCGTACTGTGGCTGTTCGAGCAGTGCCACTTGAGCCGCTTGGAGGGCCTCGGCTTTGGTGCGTGTTGAATTTCGTAAGTGAGCATAGAAGTCAGTGGCAACGGTGGCAGTGGCAGTATCATTGATAGACCAGAGTGATGCCAGAGCACTTTTTGCGCCTGCCTGAAGCGCGACCCCTGCCAAACCAAGAGCCGAACGATCGTCACCCACAGCAGTTTCACAGGCAGTAAGCGCCAGCAGCTCCAACGGCTCCTGATTGCGAGACTTGCGGCGAATAAGCTTTTCCAGGTCAGTCAACGTCAGTTTCTCACCATTGCCTGTAATGATGAACGTGTCTTTGGGATCGGTGCCAAACTTACCGTGTGTCGCGATATGAACGATGGGATAAGCCGTTTGCCCCAGCTCTTTTTGCAGCTGATCGCTGGTAAAAGCTCCATTCAGTAGCAGCTTGCTGCCCGGTAGTGCTGCCGTCACTGCGCTTGTTTCTTTACCAACATAGTCCAGTGGCTGAAATTTCTCGCCCTCGACCGTCTTTCCCTCGGTTAAGCCCAACGCTAACACCCGCAGTTCGTTGCGCTTGAGAGGGGTGCGATCGGTGAGTGGCAGACTTGGGGTAATGGCAATTGCGTACTGCTGGATCAGAAATTTCTCGCCATTATGCAATGCCGCCATCGGGATACTGCGAAGAATGCCATCTTGAACAAAGACTAAGGTTTTAATCTTCTCCTGTTCCAGGTCTTTGGCAAAGGGACGAATCAGCCAGTCATAGACCTGTTGAGCTGGCTCGGTATCATAGGCTTCGCGATTACGATAGCTTTGCAGGCTTTGGCGAAACGCATTGATTTGCTCCAAAAGCGCCGAGCGCGGCATATCCACCCACGCAAACTTCTTTTGACCATTGGGCAGGCTGAGAATGACAGCCATTTGCTGCTCCAAAATAAAGGTGTTGAACACGGCTGTTCCGGTTTCAACCTTAGAGTTTCCTCCTGCCTGACTAGCCGCCACAATGATGCACTCTGAGCCAAAATAATCTTGTAGTTCTGCCAGCTTGAGCGCGTCGATTGTCCCCAGAATTGACTGGAAGTCTTGCTTGGAGGCTGACACGTCTTTTGTTTTGCTCCAGGTAGAGACAGGCTGCTCCTGGCTCAGTTTGAGTGCCACCAACTCCCGGTAAATTGGCTCTACGCCATCGCGAAAATCGAACTGAATGTCTCGTTCTGCAATCAGGATATCGCCCCGAATGGTTTCCAGCGTTGCGAGTGAGCGCTCATACGCCTTGATTGCCTCCTTTGTCTGCTGTTGAGCGTTGAGGATACGTCCGGTCTGCCATTCCCATAGGTACAAACTATCTTTGGCATGGAGGGCTTGATCAGCAGCCCAGCGTGCCTGTGCTGTCCAATCTAAAGCTTTAGCATAGTCGCTCCGACACTCATAGAGATGCCCCAAGGCCCCCAAGGCAAAGGATGCCGCCCGATCGTCTTGTAGTTGTCGTGCTGAGTCGATCGCCTGTCGCAGTAAAGCTTCTGCTTGCGGTGGCGAAGGCGTTTGAGAGCAGCGATTTTTAGGCAATGTGCCTGTTGCGCTCTCAGGTTGCAGCAATTGCGCCAGGTCGATCGTCATATACACCCGCTCTCGATTGTTGGGAAGTACGGTAAGTAACTGAGTTGCCTTTGCAAGTGCATTGGTGGCTGACAGCGTTTCACCTGTCCGATAGTGAGCAGGAATGGCACCCAGGAGCGATCGCAGTTCAGAGGGTTGATCGCCGGATTGATCGCCTTGCGTTTGCGCGAGTGCTTTGCTTGCCTCAAACTGTACCAGAGCATCTTGATCAGCTTGCAAGCCCTTTTCTTGAGCGGCCTTACTGGCTTTCTGATTGCCGCGCTGGAGGGCAGCCGTTGCTCGCCGATAGTTGACCTGGGCGCGGCTAAGATAGGCATTACCCAGGCTATTGAGGATAGAGCGTTGATAAGCGACATGCTTCAGCTCTTTGGCAAGCTGGAGTCCCGGCTCTAAGGCTTTGGTAATTGCCTGGTCGTACTCACCAATTAACCGATACGCATCGCCTAGACTCCCTAATGCGGCGACTTCCAAAGTGGCATAATGCGATGTGCGCAACAAGTGCAGGGTGCTGTCTTTGGCACAATTTCCCTGGTCGTCAGGATTACATAGCAGGGCGATCGCTTTTCGAGGCTGACCAATGCGGCTATAAGTCTGCGCCAGTTCAATCAGTACTCGCCCCTCTTGAGGCAAGTTGTTAGCCTGGCGATAAAGTTTGCTTAACTGCTCCCAATGGGCGATCGACTGATCGGTTTGTCCAAGCTGTTCATACGCTCGCGCCAGGTTTTCGAGCACAAGAGCAGTGCTGGGGCGATCGTTGCGCTTCTGATACTCCTCTAAGGCAGCCTTCCAGGCTTTGATTGATTCTAGATAGTTGCCAGCTTGATAGCGATCGACGCCCTGCTGTACCAGTTGAGCAGCGTTTGTTGTCTGAGCTGTGGCGCTTGCGCTCCAGCTAAGGTGACCATTGTGTAAGAATTGCCCTAGCCACAGGCAAAGGGTGAGACTGGCGAGGAAGAGTAGACCTGAGAAGCGTCGAATGAGGTTTCTTCTGTAAGGCATGAGCGCATCTAGTGAGATAGCAGATGAAATATGAGTCTCTGAAGAAAATACTACCGCTTACAACTTATTTGGCAGTTTTCCTTCACAATATTCTCTAATTGGATGCTTTATGCACCTGATTTGGTAGACCACAGCGATCGCCCCCAGGAGACGTGCCCTATGATTCCAAAACGCTGGCTCGATCGATGCTTACAGTTCGGTTTAATGGGATTGGTAGGCAGTGTAGGGGCGATCGTACCCTTTTCTACCACGACCTTCGCTCAGGTTGTTGCCGATCCGTCGATCGGGACAATCGTTACGCCCAACGGCATCACGTTTGAAATTACCAATGGCACCACTGTTGGGGGAAATTTATTTCACAGCTTCAGTCGGTTTGATGTACCCACTGGTGGTGTTGCAAGCTTTCTGAATAATCCCAACATTGCCAATGTCTTCTCGCGGGTGACGGGTGGCACACCATCACAGATTGACGGCATTGTGCGATCGACTGGCACGGCAAATCTGTTTCTGATGAACCCCAGCGGCATCATCTTTGGGCAGAATGCTCGACTGGATGTGGGAGGTTCGTTTGTTGTCACAACTGCCAATGCCATTCAGTTCGGCGATCGGGGCTTTTTCAGTGCCCCGATCGCCGAACCTCCTTCACAGCTATTGACGATCGACCCTTCGGCAATGGTGTTCAATCAAACTAATATTGCACCTATTCAAAGCAATTCACCTAATTTAGGAATTCAGGAAGGCAAAAGTTTACTGCTGATCGGTGGTGACGTGAACTTAAATAATAGCTTCTTGTACGTTAACTATGTTGAGGGAGGGCGAGTTGAATTGGGAGGTTTAGCAGCACCTGGAAAAGTTGATTTAATAACTGATGTCAGCATCTTTTATTTAAGTTTTTCGAGCAATGTTCTGCGTGCTGATGTATCTCTCAAAAATAACTCTAGTGTTGATGTTACTACTGGCGGGGGTGGCAGTATAGCAGTTAATGCCCGCAACTTAACTTTAGAGAATAGCCGCTTAATTGCTGGGATAAATGGAGGATATGGTTCAATAAATAGTGTTGCTGGAGACATTGATATTAATGCCACAGATGATGTGACTTTAACAGATCAAAGCAGAATTTCAAATCATGTTTTCGAGAACAATATTGGCACTAGTGGCAACATAGATATTCAAACTCAAAGATTAGTTGTTCGTGATTCACAAATAGGTTCTTCTGTATTTGGTTTAGGCAAGGCAGGTAATCTAGTTGTTTATGCCTTTGATTCTGTTATTTTAAGTGGAGAAGAACGTGGACCTGGTGGATTATTGGTTCAAATAGAAAATACAGGGATAGGACAAGGAGGCAGTTTATTTCTTGAAACTAGTCATCTGAGTATTAGCGATGGTAGTAAAATTCAGGTTGCAAGCTTTGGCAATGGAAATGCTGGAAGTTTGTTTATTCATTCTAATGATATAGATGTTTTCGAGACTGCTGTACCAAATGTGTACTCTACATCTATAGATGCTGATAACGCACAAGGGATTAATGCAGGAAATGTGGCAAGTGGGAATGGTGGCGATTTAACGATTGAAACTGAGCGATTGAGAGTTTCAGGAGGCGCGTCAATCTCGGCTTCTGTTGACGGTACGGGCAATGCAGGGAATTTAAGAGTACACGCCACTGACTTCATAGAACTCAGTGGCGATGGTGGAGAGAATGGAGGACCTGGGGGAATACTTGCTCAAGTCAATCCGGGTGCCGCTGGACACGGAGGTAACTTAACTGTCGAAACCAAACGGTTGAGTGTTAGCGATGGCAGCAAAATTCAAGTTTCAACTTTTGGGGATGGAGATGCAGGAAACCTGTTTATTAAAGCTTCTGAAATAGACGTTTTTAATGCATTTGGTGTTGATCGCTTTTTCTCCACATCTATAAATGCTGATGTTGGAAGAGACTCTCGATTTCCAGGTGTACCGAGAGGAAATGGAGGCGACTTAATGATCGAAACTGGACGATTGAGTATTAGAAATGGGGGAGAAGTTTCGGCTTCTACTTATGGTACCGGGAATGCAGGAAACCTAAGAGTACGCGCGTCTGACTTTATAGAACTCAGTGGTGATAGTGGAGAAATTGGAGGACCTGGCGGCTTGCTTTCTCAAGTCAATCCAGGTGCTACTGGTCGTGGAGGTAGCTTAATTGTTGAAACTAGACGATTAAGTGTTAGTGATGGCAGCAAAGTCCAAGTTTCAACTTTTGGCGATGGGGACGCAGGGAACCTATTTATCAAAGCTTCTGAAATTGACGTATTTAATACACCTGGTGTTGATCGCTTTTTCTCCACATCTATAAATGCTGACGTTGCAAAAGACTCTCGTTCTTCGGGTGTACCTAAAGGGAATGGAGGTGATTTAACAATTGAAACTGGACGATTGAGTATTAGGAGCGGGACAGAAGTAACCGTGGATACCTCCGGATAGGGAAATGCTGGGAGATTATTAGTAAAGGCAACCGATTTAGTAGAAGTTGTGGGACGGAATGCCTTTCTAACCGCCGATGTTAATTCAGGAGCGTCCGGGCGGGGCGGAAGTTTAACGATCGAAGCTAAGCGACTGAGCATCAGGGACGGAGGTCAAGTTGGCTCTTCCACTTTTGGAGTTGGAAATGCGGGAAATGTATTTGTTCACTCCAATGATATTGATATCTCTGGAGCAGCAGCAAATGGTAATCCCAGTGGTTTATTTTCAACGTCCAGCCAGAATGCTAGAGGCAATGGGGGGAGTCTATTTATTGAAGCTAGAAATCTGATTTTAAGCAATAGTGGGCGATTATCCGCTCAAAGCCGAGGAGTTGGCACTGGGGGTAACATTACTGTCAATGTCAGAAACATTCGTATACGGAGCAATAGTAGCATCCGCACTATTAGCAATAGCGGCGACGGTGGCAACATCGCCCTGAATGCTCAAACTATTGTTGCACTGGAAAATAGTGACATCCTTGCGTTTGCACCCGCAGGCAGAGGCGGCAATATTACCTTTAATACTCGCGCTTTTCTGAGCGATCCGCTCTATCGCCCGTCACCTTCCATCACCGATCGCACTGTTCTCAATGCTCTTCTCACTAATGGTCGAGTCGATGTCAATGCCAGTGGTACTGTCAGTGGCACTGTTAATGGTGTCCCAGACATTAGCTTCTTGCAAAACAGCTTGACTCAATTGCCGACGAGTTTAACCGATACCACTCAACTGCTTGCCAACAGTTGCATTATTCGTAGAGGTCAGCAAAACGGCAGCTTCACCATTACAGGCTCCGGTGGGTTACCTCAGCGTCCCGGTGATGCTTCAGTTTCGCCGTTTCCAACTGGAGAGGTACGATCGCTCTCAACACAGAACGGACAGACGGAAACCACAATGCCATCTGCTGAAGTTCGTCCTTGGAAGCTTGGCGATCCGATCGTCGAGCCGCAGGGCGTCTACAAACTTGCAGGCGGTGAATTGGTCATGAGTCGAGAGTGCCCTTAACGTCATTAGATTCATTCAGCGTAGGTGTAAGTGAGCGTCTTGCCTTGCAGCGCGATCGCTGCCTTGGATTGTGCCGTCAGAATGAAAACGCTGGGCGTAGTGGGTTGTTGCGTTAACACGCAGCGATCCGGCATCCGCTCTGTGTAGTGAATTACCCAGCGTTCCCTCTCGACATCTTTGGCAACCTCAATTGCATCGATTTGCAAATGGTAGCCTCCGGTTAGACGAAAGCCAGCGGTGATACCCATCACCATCTGCGTCGTAAAATCAACTCGTGGCAGCATAGGCGTGCGTAAACTCAAGCGAGGCAGCGAACTATTGCGCCAAAAAGTGATCCAGGTTGGCTCATCACGAAACACAAAAACCGTTGCTTCCCGTACATAGCGTGTTTCTAACGGTGTGCGACCCAACTTTAGTAGGGTAAACGGAATCATCTTGTTCATGGTCAAAACTTGGTTAAGCATGATTGATCTCAGGGAAAACGGTTGGAAATTTAAGTCGCAGGTGTGAAGAATCCCCTTCCCAAAACCTGTTCCAGTTGGAGGGTGTTTGGGAAGGGGCGTTCGGTTTAACGAGGCTTCAAGCGAAGCGTGAGTTACGCAGCTCCTGCTGCCAGCGCGATCGCTCGTCGTACAGCAGTATCGGCATTCACTAGCCCATTACCGTACACCAGGTCATAGCCCGGTGCGCCCAGGTCATACGCTGTCTCAGACAGCACCTGCTGTACTTGAGTGGCGGTCAGGTTAGGGTTGGCACTCCAGACTAACGAGGCAATACCCGTGACGTTGGGTGCTGCGGCAGAGGTGCCACTAAACTGATCGGTATAGCCAAAGGTCGCGCCATTGAGTAAAGGCGTTGCTCTGGTTGTCACCACGTTTGTAGGTGCTGTGAGCGTCAACCCATAGCCGTAGTTAGAGTACGGAGCGCGTGTCCCCGGTAGGGTGGGGTTACCATTGCCATCACTAGTGCCAAACGACGCTCCAACCGCGATGACGTTGCTATAGAAATTTGCTAAATAGGCTGGGTAAGCCAAACTGCTAGCGGACTCGTTGCCAGCAGCAATAACAAACAGAACATCATTTTGATGACTGGCAATGAGTTGCTCAAACGCCGGGTCAACACTCCCCCCGCTTAAACTGAGATTGATCACTAAACGCTGTCCATTGGCTGCAGCCTGTGTAATGAGTGTCTGAGTTGCCTGAGCCAGGTTGCGATCGCCGACATCAAGCCCTGGAATTACATCCACCTGGGCTACTGGAGAATTCCAGTTAATGCCGCTTAGCCCAATACCATTGTTGCTAATAGCAGAAACAATGCCTTGAACTGAGGTGCCATGCGAGGCTGACGAATTAAACTCATCGGCAAGATTGCCGTCAACGACGATGGGTGTGCGTAAATCGGGATGAATAGTACCAAAATTGGTGATTCCCAAGCCACTATCTTCAATGCCAATCAAGACATTGCTGGAGCCTGTGGTAAAGCGCCATGCGTTCTGTACACCTGTCATGGTTAAGTTCCACTGTTGTGAGAAAAGTGGATCGTTAGGAGTCACTGCCAGGTTGAGGTTGCCATCGGCAAACCGCACTGTATCGATCCCTTCAAACAGAATTTGATTGCCATTGCTCAAGGTGATGGCATCAAAAACCTGTGTACCACTGCCTGGATTGAACAAGACACCATTGCCACTGCTGGTTGCCAGATTCAAGCTCACGCTGCTTGATAAGACACTGGACAGGTCAAGTAGATCCCGTCCACCACTGCCAAAATTGACGTTGCCATTGCCTGAGACAACAGTGTATCTGGCACTGCCGTTATAGGAAAATGTATCGGCATACAGCGAGCCCTGGATCATCTGAAAGCCGCCTACAGGTGTCGCTGTGACCTGCAAGTTGTAGTTGGTGTTGCCACTAAACTGGCTCACCACAACGGCATAGTTTCCGGCTACCAAGTTGTTCACTGTAATGGCTTCTTGATTGGTGCCAACCGCATTAGATGCCGCTAGAATCTCACCTGGGTCGATCGCGCCATTGCCATTTGCGTCACGAATGAGGTAAACATCGGCATCGGCACTTAACCCGCTTAAATTAAGGCTAAAGTTGCTGGTATTGCCCACCGAGAATCGGTAAAAGTCATTCGGATCGGCGCTACCCACAAAATCGCTAAAGCTCTGGGTGTCATACAAACTGCCGATGTGGCGAGCGGTGCTCAAAGTATTGCCCGCCGCATCAGCCGTCAAGGTCAGGTTGTAAGTGGTATTGCCGCTGTAGCGAGCCACTTCCACAAAATAGTTACCAGCCGCCAAGCCAGTGACGTTGATGGAATCGGGCGTCATGCCAGGGGCGATCGACCGAGCGATCACATCACTGGCATCGACCAGACCATTATTGTTGGCATCCCGGATCAGGTACAAGTCAGCATCGGCACTAAGACCATTGAGTGTTAAATTCAGGTTGCTGGTGGCATTCAGTTGAAATTGATAAAACGCTTGTGGATTGCTGTTGGTGACAAAATCAGTGGTGCTGCGTTGCCCCGTGAGCACACCAAAATTTGCGGCTGTAGACAGCGTACTGCCAGCACCGCTCGGTGTCGCAGCAATGCCAAGCTGGTAGTTGGTATTGCCTTGATATTGCACCACTTGAATGGCGTAATTACCGGCTGCCAACCCGGTCAGATCGATCGCTTCTGGGTTAGTACCCGCTGCGACGGAGTAGCTCAGCAATTCGCCGCGATCGACGATGTTATTGTGGTTGGCATCTTGAATTAAGTAGATGTCGGCATCGGCACTTAGCCCGGTGAGACGCAGGCTGAGGTTGCTGCTGGTATTCAACTGAAAGGTGTAGGAATCGTTAGGGTCACTGGTACCGACGAAATCTCTAACGGCACCACTACCACTGAGGACACCCAGATTACGCGCATCTGCAAGCGTATTACCTGCCGCATCAGCAGTGAGCGTTAAGGCGTAGTTGGTGTTGCCACTGTATTGAGTGACGACGGCTAGATAGTTTCCGGCAGCGAGTCCTGCTCGATTAATCGTTTCCGTTGCAGTGCCGAGTGCAGCAGAACTAGCAATGGCTTCGCCAGAGTCAACCACACCGTTGTTGTTGAAATCGCGAACCAGATACAAATCGGCATCCGCACTTAAACCATCCAATGTGAGACTAAGGCTACTGGTAGCACTTAGTTGAAAACGGTAAGTTGCTTGTGGGTTGGTGTTGCCTACAAAACCGCTGAAACCGCTTCTGCCTTGCAGCGTACTAATATCTGAGAATGACGCGGGGGTATTACCAGAGGTGCTGGCAGTAGCAACATCGCTTGTACTTGCTTGCGTCCAACTGTTGGTGCTTTGCAGTGGATCAGTCAGTGCCGATGCAGTTGCTGCGGCTAAGACAGTGGCTTGTAAACCTGCCGCTCCGTTGGGACTGGAGAGACTGAGATCGTTTGCTTGTTGGGGCTTAGAGAACATATGGGGTTCCTAGTTGGTAGAGAACGATGAGGTTAAATGGCTATGTGCCGTAGGTGATGCACTGCTTGCGGACATTGATCGCCTGCTAAAAAGGCTTTGCCACTGGGTAGTGCCATTGGGCAAACAAAGCTCCCACGCTTCAGCGGGTAAGGCTGCAACATGGCACGACGTTCGATCGCTCACGGCAAAGAACGTTGAGCGTCAGAAATCAAGCTGGGGAAAATCTGAACAGAGCGAGAGGTGAAAGCGCGATCGCTACTGGTGTGAATGGCACCAGATGATGCGCGTCAGCCCTCTGCGTTTGTTTGCTTGTTCACACGATACGAGGAATTTTCTCTGGACACATATACCGTCCCTGCCAACCTCTTGACTCCACTCTGACAATGACCTTGCCGAAACCTGCAAGCTCCAGGCGATCGTCCCTCGCTGGTAGACGCAAAACCATGCGGTGTGAGAGTTTCCAGCAATTTTGCTTGGCACTTAATCGCGCCCGTGATAAAGTATTGGAAATTTGAGCGTACAAAGAAAAACTGCTCAAACCTAATTTCTACCCCCTCCCACTATGAAAAAGCAGTCTTCCCGCGTGACTCAGTGCTGGCTTGGTGTTGTGGCTGGGTTGGGAATGAGTGGGGCGATCGTGTTGCCGTCAACCACTTTCGCTCAAACGGCTCCAAGCAACATCGTGCCCGATGCAACGTTAGGGGCAGAATCGTCGCTGGTGGTGCCAAACTACAATGGGTTTCCAGTTGAAGCGATTGCAGGTGGGGCTCAGCGAGGGCAAAATCTCTTTCACAGTTTTAGCCAGTTCAACGTGAGTGGGGGGCGTGGGGCATATTTTGCCATTCAGAACGATGTGGTGCGGAATGTACTCACGCGGGTGACAGGTGGAAGTCGATCGGAGATTTTGGGCACCTTGGGGACGTTTCGACCGATCGATGGATCGGTACGAGTACCCGGAGTCAATCTATTTTTGATGAATCCAAATGGCATTGTGTTTGGAGAAAATGCCAGTTTAGATATCGGCGGATCATTTTTTGCAACAACAGCTAATGCAGTGCAGTTAGGCGATGCAGGATTATTTAGTGCATCACAACCTGCATTGAGTAATTTGTTAACCGTCAGTCCATCAGCGTATTTGTTTAATGCGATCGCCAGTCAAAATCTGCCAGAAATTGTAGTGCGATCGCAGGCAACAAATACTGTGTTTGGAAATACGAGCACAGGTTTGCAAGTACCAAATGGTCAAAGTTTGCTGCTGCTCGGCGGCAATGTCAACCTTGAAGGTGGGCAATTGAACGCTCCTGGTGGGCGCGTAGAGTTAGGAGGACTAAGAGGAGTTGGCAGTGTAGACCTAGCGATCAACGACCAAAACCTACAGTTAGGGTTTCCTACCGGAGTTGCATTTGCAGATGTCTCACTGACCAATGCTTCCAAAGTGAGTACACTTGGTAGTAGTGGAAAGGGTATTGCGATCAATGCTCAGGATGTTAACATTCTCAGCGGAAGTAGTGTTACTACAGGCATAGCTCTGAATCTAGGAGATGTTGGAAGTAAAGCTGGAGATATTAATATCAATGCCACGGGTGTAGTAACGGTTGCCGATGCCAGTGTAATCGGTAGTGCTGTCTTGAGTACTGGTAATGGTGGCAATATCAACATTATTGGAAAAACAGTCAATGTCATCAACGGTTCTCAGGCAAGCAGCGTTAGCTTGGGTCAGGGAGATGCAGGCAATGTCACCATTCAAGCGAAGGACACCATTTCTTTTTCAGGCAGAAATGCAAGTGGTAGTGGTGGTGGAATACTAACCAGCGTTACATTGGGTGCTGGCAACGGTGGTGATATCAAACTTGAGGCAAGATCTATTTCGTTGTCCGATGGAGCAAATCTCTTCACTAACAGTCTTGTGGCTACGGGTAGATCTGGAAATATTAGCATCATCGCCCGCGACAGTTTTTCCACACAAAATGGTTCTCTTGTTTCAACAAGCACTCAAGGTCAGGGTGATGCAGGCAGCATTCTAATTCAGGCGGGAAATCGAGTGAGTTTTGAGGGGGTTTCTGCAAATGGCGTTCGGGGTGGAGTAAGCAGCAAAGTGACACAGGTGCAGAATTTTAATTTCACAGATCCCCGTAGTGGTGGTGATATCCGGGTTGAAACTGGGACTTTGAATATTGTCAACGGTGCTGCAATAGACTCTAGTACATCGGGACAAGGCAATGCTGGAAAAGTGGTTGTGCAAGCCAGAGGGTCAATTTTATTAGAGAATAGTTCATTCATTTTGAGTAATGTAGAAGCTGGCGGAGTCGGCAATGCAGGCAGCATTGACATTACTGCAAATTCAATAGTTTTGCAGGATGGTAGCCAAATTCAATCCTTGCTTCGAGATGCTGACCCAAACAATAACTTGCTGGGTGGGCGTGGACGAGCAGGTAATGTGAAGATTCACGCTAACTATAGCCTAACTATTTCAGGCAGAGATCCCAGCGGTCAATTTCCAAGTGCTATTTTTAGCTCTGCCAGATCTGGCACACAAGGGGACAGTGGTGATATTGATATTTCTACAGGGTTGATAGTCTTGGATGAAGATGGCTCTATCGTTTCAAGCACCTTTGGACCAGGACGAGGAGGTAATATTTTTATTCAAGCTGACAATCTAGTTCTTCGTAGTGGCGGGCAAGTCTCAGGCGGGTCAGGTAGAGAGAATGTACCAGGAAACTTTGGACGGGGCGGTAACGTGATTGTGAAGGTTGATGACTCAATCGAGATAGATGCTGACAAAGGAATGATTAATCGAAGTGGTATATTTACTGAAACTTCTAGTCCTAGCTATGCAGGTGATTTAACTGTAACGACAAAGCGACTAACAATTAAAAACGGTGGAGCGATTTCTTCTGGAGCTTCAGGTAGCGGTAGTTTAGGAGGAGATGGAGGAAATTTGACCGTCAATGCTTCTGATTACATTGAGCTAACCGGAAGAAGAATGCGTCGTAATGGTTCGTTAGGAAGAGCTAGTGCTCTAACAACAGAGGCAAATGGACTGGGAAATGCTGGGAAATTAACGATTAATGCGGGTCGCCTCAGTGTTCGAGACGGAGCATCCATATCAGCAATTGTTGTCGAGGGCGAATTTGATGGCAATGGGAACTTTAACCCTACAGTAGGCAACGGCGGTGATATTGATATACAGGTCAATACACTTGATATTGCTAATAATGGTCGGATTCAGACTAGAACGCTTGGAATCGGTAATGCAGGCAATATAACAATTAATGCAACCGGGGCTGTTAATTTGGATGGTGTTGGTAAAGCTGATACTGGAGTATTTAGTAATGTTGAGCTTGGTGCTGTGGGCAATGGTGGCAATATTTTTCTCAATGCAATCGATTTGAGTTTGACTCGCCAAGCGCAAATTTCTACTAAAGGTGAGGGCAGGGGTAACGCAGGCGATATTACCATTCAAGCGAAAGGAGATTATCGCGCAAATGATAGTCAAATTGCTGCTAACGCTGCTCAATTTGGGGGCGGCAGCATTAGTATTACTGCTAGAAACATCTTTCTGCGGGAAAACAGCGATATTACAACTTTCAGTGTAGGAGGGAACGGCGGCAATATTGCCTTAACTGCCAGGGCCATTGTTGCCCTTGAAGATAGCGACATTCTAGCTTTTGCTCCTAGTGGCAAAGGAGGCAACATTAGTTTTAACACTCGCGCGTTTCTTAGTGCCCCACTTTACCGTACAACTCCGCCAACAACTGACCTTGCGACCCTAAGAGCACTAGACGGAAATGGTCTTGTTGATGTCAATGCGAGTGGTACTGTCAGTGGTACTGTCAGTGGCGTTCCAGACATTACCTTCTTGCAAAACAGCTTGACTCAATTACCGACGAGTTTAACTGACACGGCTCAATTGCTTGCCAATAGCTGCATTGTTCGCAGAGGGCAGCCAAATGGTAGTTTCAAGATTACAGGTTCTGGTGGGTTACCTCAACGTCCCGGTGATGCTCCGGTTTCGCCGTTTCCGACTGGGGATGTGCGATCGGTGTCAGAAGAGAGGGGAGAGAGGACGGAGGAGAGGGTCCAGGGAGCAGATGAGAACACCTTAACCCAAAACTCACAACCCATCACTCAAAACTCTCCCGATCGTCCCTGGAAAATTGGCGATCCGATCGTGGAGCCGCAGGGCGTTTACAAACTGGCAAACGGTGAGTTGGCGATGAGCCGAGAATGCTCCAACCCTTAAACAAAAGCCTCACTCCCAGGTTTGAGAGTGAGGAGTGAATGAAACCACTAAAACCTACCGATTTTGTGAAACGCGATCGCCCTGAGTCTTGGTTGATTGAGCATGAACTGAGATGACAAAACGACCGCGATCGCGGGGCTTTGATGTACTCACTCTTAGCGTATAAACGCCATCTTTGGACAATTTCGCCTCCAGCCTTCCCTGACGTTTGGTTTTGCCTTCATTCACGACGTTGCCGCTGGGGTCAAACAACGTCAGATAGGGATCAAACTCAAACTGATGTAGCGCAATTTCAATCGCTTGCCCTGCTTTAGCGGAGAACGTATAGCTACGGTAGTGAGAACCTTTATCATCGACTGAATCAGTGAGAGTAATGCCAGATTCCTCCATCAATAGCGGACTTGAAGTCTCTAAACGATAACTTCCAAGCTGGTCGGGCTTCGCTGGGTTAGCAATCAATGTATAGAGACCGCGTTGAGGTAGCTTCGCCAGCACCTGAGCACTTTGATTGCGCTCCTTACCCAGGTCACGCGCAATCAATTCACCGTTTGGACCCAGCAGTATTAGGTATGATCCCATTTCTGCGCTCACCATCTCAATCATGATCGCTTGATCAGCCTCGCCTTCAAACGTATAAAGATTGGCAGGGCTGCCATCCTCACAGAATAAGCTGCCGCCTCGCTGTAACCGACCTGGTTGAGCGCTGTTCAGGATGAGCGTTTGTGCTAAAGGCTTGCCTGCTGCTTGGCTCACTGGAATCAAGTATTGCCCGATCGCTGGAGAAAGCCCCTGTTGAAACGCTTGCACAAATGCCTGCGTCTCTGCGGGTGCAACTGCTAGATATAGACCATCACCTTGATATTTAGCTGTATTCACCCCCAGCAGTCGTCCTTGAGCATCAAGTAGAGGACCTCCAGAGTTGCCAGGATTGAGTACGGCATTGGTCAAAATCCACTTTCCTCCCACATTACTGACGATTCCTGGAGTAAAGGTAAACGTCGTTTCAAGGGGATTGCCGATCGCAAACACGGCTTCACCCACCTGAAGAGACTTTGCAGGCGCAAACTGAATGGTGGGGAATTTACCTGAAGCCTGAAGCTTCACTAAAGCCAGATCCAAACAACCCGATTTCCCAAGTGAAACGACCTGTCCGTTAAGCTTGCGACCATCTTTGAGCGTAACTCGGACAGTTTGAGAGCCTTCAACAACATGAGCATTCGTCAAGATTAAGCCGTCAGACGAAATGATAGAACCACTACCAGAACCATCTCTAGTCTCAATCAAAACGACCGCAGGGCTAGCTTTTTCAAAAATCGTTCTGGCATCACCGCTTGGAGTGCTGGCTGTTGCCTGACGAGCAGTTGTGATACCGGGTGTAGTCATCGCAATTTCGGTGGCAACGGTCATAGCAACTGCGGCTTGGACTGCCAACAAACTAGACGCTGCAAACCGAGCAAATCTGTGAGAAAGGGGACGTGCCATGATGTTAGTTCCTTACAGTTAAATGGTTGGCAATGGGACAAAAGCAAGTAAAAACACTCCAACGTGAACCGCGTTAACGTTGTCCTGGAGCCATCAATCGGTCATCACACCAGTGCTTAAGAAAGGCTTAAAGAACATTTCTGCTTTTGTTCCATCACCCTTCAGGTGTTTCTTTTCTTGCTTGTTTACACAATATTGGAAACGAGCCGCTCAAACAGTCACTCTCTCTGCCAGTCGTATGACTCGTGCCTGCAATCATGACTGTAGAAAGGTGCAATGCATCGCCATCGATCGTGAATTCTTGTCTGCCAATTTCTTTTCTTTAAGATTTTCGCGTATCCTGGTAGCTAATTTCTGTTGGGGTTGAGTGTGAGCAATCGTTCTGGAAAGGAAGCAAAACCAATGACGATGAACCGTTGCCTTCGTCTTTCTTTATGGTTAGGGCTAACGAGTCTGCTGGGCAGTGCTGGTGCGATCGGGCTACTGCCTCATACTGCCAAGGCTCAACTTGTTGCCGATCCATCCCTTGGCACTACGGTTGAATCGTTCAACGCCCAAATCGATCTGATCAAAAATGGGGCACGCCCCGCAAATAGCGCGAACTTGTTCCACAGCTTTCAAGAATTCAATATCGGTCAAAATCGAGGCGCATACTTTATTGTCCCAGATGCCAATGTCCTGAATATTCTGGCGCGAGTCACTGGCACTAATCCGTCGCAAATTTTAGGCACTTTGGGTACCCTTCAGCAGTTAGCAGACGGCACCTTTCTGACCACTAATGCCAATCTCTTTTTGATGAATCCCAACGGCATCATTTTTGGGCAAGGTGCCCGGTTAAATGTGGGTGGTTCGTTTGTAGCAACGACTGCAAATGCGATTCAATTTGGCGATCGGGGTGTTTTCAGCAGTGATGTCAATAACACACCTTCACCTCTATTAACGACCGATCCATCTGCCTTTCTGTTCAATCGCATCAACCCTACTGCACGGATTGAGAGCCGAGGCGCTTCTGGAGCAGATGTTTTGGAAGTACCCAATGGTCGCAGCTTATTGTTACTGGGTGGAGATGTTTCTATCGATCGGTTTTTTGTGGGTGCATCAGGTGGTCGGATTGAAGTTGGTGGGCTGGCAGCACCGGGCGAAGTGGCGTTGGATATGAATGGGAATACGTTGCAGCTTCAGTTCCCCACTGATACTGCTCGTGCGGATGTCTCCCTGAATAATCAAGCTGGTTTTATTGTGAACGGTGTTGGAGGTGGCGATATTGCGATCTATGCCCGTAATGTCAGTCTCGCCGGAAGAAGCAATCTGAATGCAGGCATTCTTGTAGGACAAGGGAACCCAACTACTCAAGCAGGGGATATCACGATCGATGCCACAGATACAGTGTCTCTCAATGGCAATAGTTTGATCAATAATTTCATTCTTAATAACGCCACGGGCAAGAGCGGCAATGTCAGGATTAAGGCTACTAACCTGGAGCTTAGTGACGTTTCTAGTATTGGTACTGGTACTCCTCGAGATGCCACGGGTACTGCTGGCAACATTGAGCTAACTGTGCGATCGCTCTCCGTTGCGAGTGGTTCAAACCTGTTTTCCGCTTCACTCAGTAATAGCGATGCAGGCAACATCCAGATTCGCGCTACAGGTACAGTCCGTTTTGATGACAGTACAGCAGGTAGCTTCACCACAGGGCGCGGCAGGGGTGGAAAAATTGACATTACTGCTAGATCGTTACTCGTCACCAATAGCGCCTTCTTGGATGCAGTAACCAGTGGTTCGGGTGACAGTGGAGAGATCATCATTGTTGCTGGCTCAGTGCAGGTTACCAATGGTAGTCGCTTGGGTACTTTCACACGGGCTGAGGGTAACGCCGGGAATCTTCGTATTCAGGCAGACACTGTTCAGTTTGACGGAACAGCGAAGACGCTTTCTTTCGCGGAAAATGGAGATGCGATATTTTCCCCTTCCGTGGCAAGCAGTTCTGTTTTGAGAGGAGCGAGAGGAAACGGCGGGACGATTGAAATTACGACACGATCCCTGTCTGTGACCAATGGTGCTAATTTGAGTGCGGGAACTCTCGGCACAGGGAATGCAGGCAATATCCGGATTGTTGCTCAGGAGGATGTGACTTTTGCTGGTGGGCGACAAAATGGGACATTCGCTGATGGTGAATTCAGAACCATCGTTAGCGGTGCAAATGTTTCAACGAGTACAGGTGGTCAAGGTGGCAACATTGACATCACCACTGGTTCTCTATTTGTGCGCGATGGTGCAGAACTGAGTGCTTATACGATCTCAGGAACAGGCGATAGTGGGTCAATTCGGATTACTGCCAGAGATACAGTCCAGTTCGATGGCACTATTGCTTCTCAATTTAATAGCAGACCTCAATCTTTTCAGTCGGGTGCAAATATTAGTGTTTTTGGCAGTGGCAATGGCGGCAACATTGAGATTTCGACCGGTTCACTTTCCGTTACCAACGGTGCGGCATTAACCGCTGGAAGCTATGGTGCTGGCAATGCGGGCAATATTCGGATTCAAGCCAGAGATACAGTTCGCTTTGATGGTACGAGCAGTAATCCCTCATCTTACACAGAGGGCATTTTCTCCTTCAACCGCTCTGAAGCAAACAGTTTGGTCGGCATTGGCTCTTCAGGCGACGGGGGTAATATTGAAATCACGGCGCGCTCGCTCTCAGTGACAAATGGTGCTTTACTCAGTACTGATACGCTTGGTTCAGGCAATGCAGGCAATATCCGACTTGTTGTCCAGGAGGACACAACCTTTGCCGGAGAGCGACAGAATGGGCAGTTTGGCAACGGTCAATCCATTAATCTTGTCAGTGGTGCTTCTGCATCTACTGCATCTAAGGGCAATGGCGGTAATCTCGAAATCATCACCGGATCTCTGTTTCTACGCGATGGAACAAGTTTGGATGCGACCACGCAAGGAAGCGGCAATGCTGGGGAGGTGCAGATTACTGCTAGAGATCGCATCTCGCTGAGTGGTACCGATAGTAGTGGCGTAGGCAGTGCCATCTCCAGTTTTAGCCTGGGAGCATCTGGGAATGCTGGTGCGTTGACCATTACCACCCAATCTCTTCAATTGCAAGATGGTGCATTTATCAGTGCCTTCACAAATGGGGCAGGCAATGCAGGCTCGATTTGGATCACAGCCAGAGACAGCATTTCCCTCAGTGGTAAAGATGGAGATGGACTTAGTAGCGCTATTTCCAGTGGTGTAACACCACAAGCGACAGGCAGTGGCAACACCCTAACAATCAATACTGGGAATTTATTCCTGGCTGATGATGCAAGACTGGTTGCCTTCAGCCGTGGATCAGGCAATGCAGGCAATATTGTGATTCATGTCCGCGAGACGTTGAGGGCAAACAGTGGCAGTATTTTGTCTCGTTCTGAGCGGTCTGCTGGCGGCAGCATTGACATTACGGCTGGAACGATTATTTTACGGGGCAATAGCGATATTGCCAGCAGCGTCTTCAGTGGTGCAAGTAATGGCGGTAATATTACCTTGTCGGCTGATTCCATCATTGCTCTGAATGACAGTGATATCCTGGCTTTTGCCCGTGATGGTCAAGGCGGCAATATTACGCTCAACACCCGTGCCTTCTTTGGGCAAAACTATCGCCCTGCGCCGCCTGGCACTGACCCTGTTACGTTAGATGGTAATAATCGCGTTGATATTAACGCGAGTGGCACAGTATCAGGTATTATCACCCTGCCCGATGTCAGCTTTCTGCAAAACAGTTTGACTGAATTTCCTCAAACTTTCACCGACACCACTCAACTGGTTGCCAATAGCTGCATTGTTCGCAGAGAGCAGCAAAGTGGTAGTTTCAAGATTACAGGCTCTGGTGGGTTACCCCAACGTCCCGGTGACGCTCCAGTTTCGCCGTTTCCCACTGGGGAGGTGCGATCGGTGCCAGAGACAAGCGCACAGGCACCAGACGGGAATACCTTCACTCAAACCTTAGCACCCACCACTCAAAACTCTCCCGATCGTCCCTGGAAGCTTGGCGATCCGATCGTCGAGCCACAAGGCGTTTACAACCTGGCAAATGGTGAGTTGGTGGTGAGCCGAGAATGCCCTTAGTTCGCGATCGCTAGCAACAATCTTTTGAAAACAAAAGGATGCAATGATGCATCCTTTTTTGCTATCTGCCTATCACAATGACTATGTCATTTTCTGCAACTGTTAAGGCGCATCGGTGCCTTTGGGTTGTCAAGGCAGTGCGATCGGGCTGTCTTGAAAGGTAGGTGTATGCCTTAATTGTTTTCCTTATTGTGGTCATCAAGCACACAGTTAACGAATCCAGGCAAATCAATTCAGCTAGCAGCTTCAGTCGATTTAAGTCAATAAAAGCAAGCTAAGCAAACTGGAAGTTTCTGTGGGTTTAAGTCCAAATTTTCTGCATTCAGATCACACTACAAAAGGTCAAAAGCCATGAGCCACAAACAACCCTCCCAATCCCACGTCTTCTTGCGTCGTCTGACGAAATTTGCCTTCTTAGTTGCAGAGGCGGCGATCGTCACAGCAGTAGTAACTGTTTTTTGTACCGCAAATAAAGCCTATGCAAGCGACGATTCGGTTCGTTTCACCCCTATTCCATCCTTACAGGAAATGTTGATAAAGCGGGGAACTTTGGGAAGTGCAAAGGATCTTGGAATCGTCGAAATCCCTGCCTCCGATACGAGACGACCGTGCTACACGGGCGAACTAGCAGGATGTGTTTATGGTATTGAAGTTGATCTTGACCAACTCGGCCGCATCAGTGAGAGCGTTAATTCTACTCGAGTACGTTCATTCAAACTTGATATGTCCCCTGCACAAGTCAGACTGTTTGAAATTTCTTTTTAGTATTGGCAAAAGCGCTGAATCAACAAGCCACTTCCCATTCCGCTCTCAGGTCAGCAAGTCTTTTGCTGACCTTTAGTCTGTTGAGAGTATAATTGTCCCGGCTACAGCATACGCGAAATCATGGACGATAGGAGCCTCTTCAGCGTTGTCTTTCATACTCAAATGGTCTGCCATTGCAAGCTCTAGCGTGACCTTTTGCGCTGGCATCGCTCTTAGTGTCTCGGCACAATCCACACCGCCTCCGGGTACCACCATTCCCGCACCCAGCAACAACCCGATCGACCAAGTGCAACCGAAACCAGCAGAAACACCTCAGCCGCTACCGACGACCCGTCCACCAACGTCAGCCCCTCCCCCCAGTTTAGACATCCCTCCTGGTAATCCCTTGCCACTAGAGGTACCGCCATCTTCCAGCGCCACCTTTTGTATTAAAAAGGTTGAGGTTCTGGGCAGTACCGTGCTTCAGATTGAGATTAAAGGCATCATCGCAGGCTATGAGCAAGGTAAAGAGCCAAACTGCAAAGCGACCTTTGAAACCCTGCTAGAGATTCGTTCTAAGATTACCCAACTTTATGTCGAAAACGGCTACGTGACCTCCGGTGCGTTTCTACCCAATAATCAGTCATTCAAGCAGGGCATTGTTCGCATTCAGGTAGTAGAGGGTGAGCTAGAGCGGATTGAGATTAGCGGCTTAAGGCATTTAAGGGATGCCTATGTGCGTCAGCGGTTAGAACGAGCCACGCAAACGCCACTCAATCAGCGGCGCTTGGAAGAAGCCTTGCAACTCCTTCAACTTGATCCAGTCATTGCCCAAGTAAACGCTCAACTGACCGCAGGCAACGCGCCCGGTCGTAATATCCTGCAAATCAATCTGCAAGAAGCACCAGCTTTCCACGCTGGCATTGCGATCGACAACAGCCAATCACCGAGCATTGGTTCCATCCAGGGCAGCATCTTTGTGGAACATGACAACCTGTTGGGTTTTGGCGATCGTTTCAGCGTTACCTACGGCAAAACTGATGGACTGAATCTCTATGATCTAAGCTACACCATCCCCTTTAATCCTCGTAATGGGACCTTCAACCTACGCTTCAACAATAACAATAGCCAAATTATCGAAGCGCCTTTTGAGGACCTAGGCATCCGTAGCGAGTCAAAAACGTTCTCCATTGGCTTCCGTCAACCGCTGGTGCGATCGCCTCAAAGTGAATTTGCGTTGGGCTTATCGCTTGACCTGCGACGCAGTCAAACCTTTCTCTTAGATGACATTCCCTTTTCGTTTTCAGAAGGGCCTAATGAAGGTGAATCAAAAGTAACCGTGCTGCGGTTTTCGCAAGATTGGGTCCAGCGTGGTGCAAGGCAAGTGCTTGCGGCGCGATCGCAGTTCAGCCTTGGCATCAATGCGTTTGATGCAACCATCAACGATACCGGCACCGATGCCCGCTTCTTTGCCTGGTTAGGACAGTTTCAATGGGTGCAGCAGTTGTCACCAAGGCTCTTACTGGTGGCTCAACTTGCAGCTCAACTGACGCCCGACTCGTTGTTGCCTCTGGAGCAGTTCAGCCTCGGTGGCATCAACACAGTGAGAGGCTACCGCGAAAATCAACTGGTGAGCGATAATGGCATTCTCGGTTCGCTTGAGCTCCGGTTTCCACTCACCTACAACCCTCAGATCCTGCAGATCACTCCTTTTTTCGCCGTCGGCAGTGGGTGGAATAATCAGAGGGCGAATCCCGATCCACAAACGATCGCAAGTATTGGTTTAGGTGTGCGCTGGCAAATTAGCACGGCTTTATCACTGCGCCTTGATTATGGTATTCCATTAGTTGATGTTGTCAACCAGGGTGACTCTTTGCAGGATCAAGGGTTTTCTTTCTCGTTGCGCTATCAACCGTTCTAAGCCACGCTTGGCTAGCGAGTGCCGGCTCCTTCTCTTCGACCCGGCACCCCAGTTCTGGGTGGCTGATAGCTGTGAATACGATGTACAGAAGGTTTGAACCCAATTTGGTGTCCTGCTTGAACACGATCGGGATACGCGATCGACATTTCGCCAGCCAGTAAGAACATCGTTACGAGTCCGAATGCGTTGTGTAATCGCATCAATTCCTCCTTGACAGAATGAATGCAGCACCAATTAAGGGCGCTGGGTAGTTTTGCCCTAGGAAAGCGTGCAACTTCAAAGGTGAACGCGCTGCCGAACCCTGCGTGATGGCTCAAAACCAATTTAGTTTTGGTGGCATGCCATTCTTTATCCAACGCCAACCCTTTGCTTGCTTCCTACAGTAATGGTCAGGAGGTAGTGAACGCATTTGCAGTTCCTGCCGATAGAGGTGCTAAAAGGGGAGCCGTTAATGGCACAAAACAGCAAAGCGTCTTTGTCACTTAGTGACTGCTCATCGCCAAACGGCATGAAAGCCGCTGGAAAAAAGCTCTGTTGCATTTTTAGTGGCTGTTTTGCTTAGCCGTAAGGATCTTTCTGAAAAGCGCCTCCATTCTTCACCAAACACTTGATCGCGCCTCTCTGTTTGGGCACTCTAAGGCTGTACAGCGGTCAATGCCGCCACGTTGGTAAGCGCAACATTGGCACGACTCAACCTTTAACAATTTATGGACAAGCTGCTGCTCATTATTGAGTCGCCCGGTAAGCGCGAGAAGATTACGAAGTTCTGTAAAGACCTCGGTATTGACGCCGTCGTGAAAGCCAGTCTGGGGCACATTCGCGAGTTGGCGAACGCGTGTGAAGACGATCGTGGGTTTGACATTGACGGTACTAAAATTGTGTCGCAGTGGGAAGTCTCCACTGACAAGAAGAAGAACCTGACCGCGATTCGGAAAGAAATGAAAGGCCGTAAGGTGATTCTGGCTACGGACGGTGACCGGGAAGGCGAGTCGATTGCCTGGCACCTCATGGAGGAATTGAAGCTCAAGAACCCTGACCGTGTGGTCTACCACGAAATTACGAAGGACGCGATCCAAAAGGCGTTGGCGAACCCACGTAAACTAGACTTCGACTTAGTCGGTGCGGCTCTGGGACGGGCACACCTGGATAAAATGGTGGGCTACTCTGGCACCAAGCGCATTGTGTGGCCGTTGGAGATCGGTGCCAAGTCAATGGGCCGTGTGCAGTCCTCCGCACTGTGGTTACTCGTCTCCCTCGAACTACGGATTCGGGCCTTCAAACCCGAGGACTACTTTACGCTCTCAGCAGCTTACCCGGAAGGCTTCAAAGCGCTGTACCGTGCGTCCAAGTCTACGACTGACGACGCTGCTGCGGGTACAGTTTCCGAAGAGCAAGAGACCAAGGAAGTTGAGTCTGACCGGATTACGGATCAGAAGGTTGCCGCCCAAATTGTGCAGGAAGCCCAGTCCCACCCCCATAAGGTGATCAAGCTGGAGTGTCAAAAGGCGACACTAAACGCGCCTGCTCCGTACACCACGTCGTCCTTGCAGCAGGCAGCCGGTGCCTTACTGAAACTGGCTCCAGAACGGACAATGGAACTAGCTCAGGTACTTTACGAGCAAGGTCTGATCACCTACATGCGCACGGACTCCGTGAACCTGGCGGAATCGTTCTGTGCAGCTGCCCTGGCGTTCCTGCAAAAGACTGACCCCAAGAACGTCCCTGAGAAAACAGCGAAGCATAAGAGCAAAGACGGTGCTCAGGAAGCCCATGAAGCGGTCCGTCCAACTGACCCGGCTATGACACCTGAAAAGTCACAGGGTCTAGCTGACGCACCGTTCCAGAAGCTCAAAGGTAACGGCAAAGCGGAAGCACTCAAACTCTATGACCTCATTTGGCGGCGGACGCTCGCAACGCAAACGGCTCCGGCACAGGTCGACAAAACGAAAGTGCTTTTACAGGCTGGCACCACGCACTGGGAAGCGCGGGGACAAATTTTGACCTTCCCTGGTTACACCCAATACTGGAACAACCTGAGCAGTGATTCAGTGCTGCCTGCACTCATTGAAGGTCAGGTCATGACTGGCGCGAAACTCCAGGCGGACAAAAAACGCACCTCACCACCGGGACGCTTCTCCGAGCCACGCCTGATCCAGGAAATGGAGAAGAAGGGCATTGGTCGACCTTCCACTTACGCTAGCACCATTAAGACACTCAAAGACCGTAAGTACGTTGAGGTCGAGAAAGGGAAACTGGTTGTGACCCCTATGGGTATGGAACTCATGGCGTTCCTGGACACCGTCATTCCTAACCTGGTGCGACCCAAATTCACCGCTGAAATGGAGTCGCAGTTAGACCAAATTGCGTCGGGTAAATTGAACTGGCAGACCTTTCTGGTGGACTTCTACACCAAGACGTTTGCCCCTTCCCTGACTCAAGCCGAAGCAGCGATCGTGCAGTTGAAGCAGAAACGCAAGGCCAGTTAAGCCTGTTGGACTGACGGTTTTAACTCAGCTCAAACGAACGTAAAGGGAGGTCTCTGTGAGCAGCCTCCCTTTTTTGTGGCCTTCTTTTCAGTCTTTAAAGGGTCAGCGTTTAACTGAGTAATCGCTGTTTCAATTGTGTGAGCGCACCGAACATACCACCTAATTTCTGTGTTTGATTTTGCCGTCTGTTCTGGTTCACTTTGGTTTGGGTCACAGCTTCTAAGTGATCGTTACGCTCTTTGCGAATCCGCTCTAATTCTTGCTCACTACCTTCGGTTGGCTGTAGCGCGACTACTCTTTGTGCTTGCTTTAAAGCAGCCTGGTTCTGTTCGTGTTTCGGTGTCCCTGGTGCATAAAATGTCAGTCGATTGAAAAGCTGCCCATTGAGCGTCACAGGTTCCATAGGGCCTTTGTGCAACACTTGCAAACACCCATACGCGTAGTCAGTTTCTGACTGCAACAGCGCCTCTAACAGCACGAAAAAGCGGTACGCGGTCATGTGCGTAAAACCTTCACGGAAAAGGTAGTCAAAGCTCACTTGCAGCCCCCAGCACAACACCAACTCGCCACGCTTTGCCAGGGTCAACCGTTGCCACGTGTTAAACAACAGTTCAGCAAAGGTCGCTAGCTCTTGCACCTTATCGACGGGTGGTTGTGGCTCTGGTAACGGAGTCTTTGGCGTTACAGCCACTTTCTCTACTGCCAAATTAGTAGTCTCTACAATGGGTTCGGCAAACAGTCTTTCAGGTAACGACTCTGTCACTGTCGTTTGATTAGCGCCCAAAACTCCCAAAGTATTAGCGCCACTAATTAAGTCTGCTGACTGCTCAAAGCTTGCAGGCATTTTTAAGACTTGCTCTACTGACCCGTTCGTAGAGTGCTCAGTAACAATTTTGTCAGCCGTTCTGGTTTCCGCCCCTAACTCAATACTGGCTTCTTTGGACTCCTGGCGGAAACTCAAAGGTGCCTGAACATTGACTGTCGAGTCTGACGTAGCTGGTAACTCTAAGTCGGTTCCTGGAGTACTAACGGCTCCGTTTGTGATTTCTGGGCGCTTATTTTGGGGCTCTACCAATGAGTGGCGGAAACTCGGCTCAGACTCTACAAAGGCGTGACCAGCACTCTCAACCGTTGTGTCTTGGTCTACAATTGCTAACTCTACATTTTGCCCTGGTTCAAATACTGGCGGAAACACTTCTGTGGGTGTGCTCAATTTGCGCCCAGAACTCATTGAGTCAGCTGCTAGCGGCTCTACACTCTCTACATTTGTTGTTAAGGTCACGGGTGCTACTGGCACGTCAGTCACGTCTAAAGTAGGGCTTGCGGATTCCTGGCTGAAACCTTCAGCGTCCGCTAATTGAGTTGCGGTTGGTGCTGTGGCTACCGTCTCATTGTCGTTACGCGTTACGGCACTTGCTACTGTGATTGGCTCAACTTGGAGGACTGTTTCAGCTGTCGTTGCACTGTCAATTTGTGAAGCGACTGGTCCAGCCTCAGGCGTCTCTGTGACGGTTTCAACGGCTTCACTGATTGTGGTTTCAGGTGCCTCAACTGCGGCTTCAGGCGTTGGTAAAGCGTCCGCGACTGTGACGTCTGCTCCTACTGCTGCTGTTGCTGTCACCACTCTTGCTGTGGCTAAAGTATTTTCCGGTAGCGTGCCAACCGAGTCCAAGGAGACAGCATGGCTGAACGCTGCCACCAGTTGCAAGGTGTCGGCAATGACGTCCAGGTTAACGGCGGGTGTTTTTGGTTCAATACTCTCGTCTGCAACTGCAATTGCTACAGGAGGTTCAACCGTTTCTAACTCAGTCAGCAAAGCCTTAAGGGTCGTGACGTCACCAGTCACACCGTCAGTTGTTGCCGTGCTGTTGTCAGCGATCGCTGCTGTAGCGGTGAGGGTTTCTGGTTCTGTGAGTGCTGTGTCTGGTAAAGACGCGTTACTGTTTTGAGCCAAAGCGTGTTCAAGCAACTGACGCTCAGTTTCGGTGTCAGAGACAGGTGTTTCTGGTTGAAAAGCGGCTGACAAGACGGTGTCAGGAATCGGCTCGTCGTCCTCTAAGCGCAGCGCATACGGATCTGGTTGTCGTTCCGGTACGATAGGTGCCGGAATCGTAAAGGTGCTTTCCTGTGGTGCTGTTGCTGGACACTCGCAATACTTTTGCACGACAGCGTCCAGAATTTCTTGGGCAATTTCAGGTTTGTTTTTGTCGATCGCAACGGCTAAGTCTTCCAACTGAGAGGCTAGAACTGTTGGGACACGAATGCGATCAACTGGAGCAAGTCTCCACCGGGACGGTCTGGCCATAATGTTCAGTCTGAAAATCCTAGAGGTTTGGGATTGGCTGCGTGCGCCTTTGTGGTCTAAGAGTTTTTAGACGATGCACCACTTACTTGTTTTCAGTGTTCCCAGGTTTGTGCCACTTTTCAATTCCTTGCAAAAACTCTGCCCCTTTTAGGTAAGTGTTTGAGTGCTTTGTCCTCTGCCTCAAGGTAGGTTTCGAGTTCCTGCCAGAAACTATTAATGATCCGTAATCACACCTGCATGCGACTTTTTGACTGTGAAATTCGGTAGTTCTGGTGAGTCTAAAGCGGGAGTCAGACCGGGCAACCTGTGTTGGGCACTTCAGCCCTACCTTCTATTGAGCTGCTATGCACGTTGTTATAAAGGGTATGGTCGCTGGACTCGGAACGTTCGCGACTTGCGTGGGAGTTGGAATCATGTCCGCTCAGGCTTTGCCGAGACCGGATCAGACTCTCGTGCGTACCGGGCAAACTCAAGTCTTTGACCAGAAGGTGACAACGGTTTTAGCCGTTCCTTTGACTGCCTTGCCACCCCTACAGTTAGGTCAGTCTACCCCTCCCGTGGCTGCTACTAGCACTTCGCTGCAACGTGCTGACTCAGTGCCAACGACACCTGTAGCGCCTGTTTCAGAGCCACTGACGTCACCGGCTGCGAGTGCTGTGTCACCAGTGGAAGCGGCACCTGTGAATTCACAGCAGACTGAAACACCGTTACCACCGACTGTTGAGCCTTTTGCGGCTCCTATGGCAGACGCAACAACGGTGACGACTAAAGCGCCACCAGACGCAAAGCTGCTACGTCACGGGTCGGGCTACGTACTGGAAGTGACTCCACCTATAGAGCCAGCGGTGTTACAGCCTACCGCTCCCACAACCGCTGTTTCGACAGTACTTTCTCCAGTGCGACGCACCTTACCGACGCTCAGTGAGCGGGTCAGTGCACCACAGCAGTCGTTTGTCCCTCCGGCTGAAACGATTGGCTACCAGGGCGTACCGGCTCCGCCAGTTTCCGCCACTAACGTTTCCGCCACTAATGGCTACCCCAGCAATTACCTGACGGTCAGTACGTCCTCGAACTACCAACCGTCGCCTTCTTTCCCTCAAGCTTTAAACTTACCGCCCACACTCGATCCAGAAGGGTCGTCGCTACATTACCCCCTACCGTCTGTGGTACCTGTGACGTCTGGTTTTGGTTGGCGTGTGCACCCGATCACAGGTGGTCGCCGCTTTCATGCTGGCGTTGACTTAGGTGCTGCCTACGGTACTCCTGTGTTAGCCGCGCTTGCGGGTCAAGTGGTTGCTGCTGACTATGACGGCGGCTACGGTTTACGCGTTTTAGTGCAGTCACAGTTAGGCGATCGCACTGTCCAAACTTTGTATGCTCACCTTGCCGGTGTCACTGTCCAGGTGGGTCAGGTCGTGCAACCGGGTCAACCGCTCGGTTTTGTGGGCAGTTCAGGCTCTGCTACTGGTCCGCACCTGCACTTTGAGCTACGGGAACTGATCGACCGTCAATGGGAAAGTGTAGACAGCCAACCGTTATTGACCGCTGCTCTGCAAGTCGGCGATCGTACTGCCTGGTCCATGGTGACGTCTGGTCAGGACACAGCTTTACCGCCAGTCGCTCCAGCAACAGCCGTAACGCTACGTGTCGCCTTAGCCCAAAAAGCTGTGGCTGTCCAATTAGCCAGTTCTACGACTGCCTGGATTTTAGACACACAACAGCGCGCGATCGGGGTCGTGCCTCAAGGTCAGAACTTCGTGACAACGCCCAATGCTCAGGGGATTCAGTTGGGTACGTCACAATTGCCGTCTGCTTTCTTCCTGCAACCCAGTGGTAACGGCTTAGTGGCTGTGGGTGGGCAATGGTACCGGGGGACGGTGCTGGTTGTCTCGCTCCCCGGTGGCTTAACGGTCGTGAATTGGGTCAACCTGGAACAATACTTGACCAGTGTGGTGGGTGCCGAAGCCTACCCGTCGTGGGGTATAGAAGCCCTCAAAGCGCAAGCGGTCGCCGCACGCTCGTACGCCTTGAAGTTCCACGTCAACCCGGCAAACGCTCTCTATGACCTGGACTCCAGTACGCGCTACCAGGCGTACCGGGGCATTGCGACGGAGTACAACACCACGGCAGCGGCTGTGGCTCAGACCAGTGGTCAGGTCATGCTCACGCCCGCTGGTACAGTCCTGCTAGCCGAGTACGCCGCGACTCAAGCGCTCACAGACGAGGCGCATGGTGGGCTTGGCATGAGTCAATGGGGTGCTGCTTCTTTAGCGCAACAAGGTTACGATTACCGTCAAATTCTCGGTCACTATTACCAGGGCGCTTCGTTGACCGTACTGGCAATGGGTGCCCGTTAGCCGCGTTCCTGGCGCAAACTCAAAGTGCCTTGCCGTCACCGTTTCAGCGTTCACTAAGTTCGCGCCCCAAACTCCTTGAGCCTGATCGAGGTTTGTGGCTCAAACGCTCAAGTACCTGCTTTGGGTTTGGGGCGCAAACGCTTGCTGCACCTGGTGAACGGTCTTACGAGACGGTTTTAACGGTCTTATGAGACGGAAGACGGTTCGCTTTCAAGTTTGCAGCTAGAGCGCACAATATGGGCGGCCCCTCAGTGTGCCTGTGACTCCGGCGTATACTCCCTGTCTGGGGTTCGCAGGTCTGTGTCAGCCTAAAAACTTTTTGCGAAGCTTCGCAATTTTTTCTAATTCTGTCTGTTTCTGTCCCAAGCTGTCCCAGCGCGTCCCAAACTGTCCCGCAAGCGTCCCAGTATGTCCCAAACTGACCGAAAGTGTCCCGTTTCGCCCCAAAGTGTCCCGAAGTATCCCGTTCCGTCCCAAAGTGTGTCGTTTTTCGTCTCAAAGTTTTTGCGAAGCTTCGCATTTTTTTTCGTGCGGTGCCGTTTCCCGTTTCCCGTTCGGTCGCCAAAGGAACACCACAAAAGCGGCTGTGTGCCCCTCCTGTGGTGTTCCTGCTGTTCGTTCACTTCAAGCCTGCTGCTGCTGACAGTAAGCGTCAAAGTCGGCTCTGAGCTTCTTGCTGATCTGCCACAGGTTCAGGCTGTAGCGGTCCGGTGACAGAGGCTGAGCGGCATGCGGGTTCTTGCAGTTGAACATTACCAAACAGTCCTCGACGCGGTAAGTGACTGGCTGACTGGGGTTCAGCGCTGCTGCTGGCACCCATTTGTATTCTGGGTACTGGCAGTCATACGTCCAGTTTGCTGCCCCAAGTTGCAGGCTGACGGCTTTAAAGTCGGCGTAGGAGTCGTCTCGGTGCGATCGTATACCTTGTTCGCCTTTCGTCACAAGCCCGATTTCTGGTTGAAAGTCGATTGGTTGGCAAAGCTGCTGGCACAGTGCCCAGAGTGCTGGTGCCTGGCAGCCCGGTTGGAAGCGTTTTGCTTGCAAGTCCCACTGGTGCTGAAGCCAGAAACGTTGTCGGCCTCTGGCGTAATTGCTCACGTCGGCTGCGAGCAAGGCGTCCAGCGGTTGCAACCAGTCGCGGAGTTGGCGCACGGTTGCGGGATCGAGTGGGTAGAGTTGGATCATGGTTGAAGCTCCAAAGTGCCAGCACCCGCCGCGTCAGCGTCCCAGACTCTCCAGGAGACAAAGCTAAGGCGTTTCGGTGGTTGACTCTGTGTCCTGCTGGTTCGCCGCTGCTGCTTCCTTGGCTTCCAGGTCAGCCAGGATCGTGCTCCACTCTGCCAGTTGCCTGGCAATGGTGGCTCTGCACTGTGGATCTTTTTCCTTCCAGAGCGCCAAGCCCTCAAAGTACACGGCATAGCGCCAATCGGTCAGGGTTTCTGTCAGCGGTAACAGCGGCTGAGTCGTCTCTAACGGCGGTGCGGGGTGCGTCATGGTAACTGGTTAACCTCCACTTCGATTACGGTGAGTTGGCGTTGGGGCTCATTATAAACAAACTTCACGCCGAGTATGGTTTTGTCAATAAGCACGTGGTCATAGCGGGCTTCTGTGGGTGTAAGGTCAGGGTGTCGAGCCATGACCGTATAGTCTCCACCGGGTAAACCACTGAACTGTGCCATGCCCGCGCGTAGGGTTACAGGTTTTTGGTAGACGGTCTGCCCTGCTCTTACGACTAAAACCACCACTGCTGACCCGTTGACTGAGGACATGGCAGCTTCTTGTTCGTTGCGGATTGCTACATAAATTTCTGCCATAGCGTTTGAGCGATCGGGTGTCAGCGTACGAGAACACCCTGAGCGTCAGCCTTGCTGGGGGAGAAGAGGGAGGGCTGTGGTTGTGGTCTTCCACCCTGGTGGATGTTTTGCCGTCCTCTGCGGTAGCGTTTGCGTGTTGTGGGGTTTGCTTACTTACTTACGGTTTGGGTGCTTCGGGTGGGAGTCCTAATTGCTTACGGAAGGCAGGACTGTAATGGGCAGTTTGCCAGTTGTTAGCTTCTTTGACTTGTGTAATTGTCAGTCCGTGTGTCCGCCTAAAGTAAGCGTGGTTGAGGTTAGCATCCCTGAAATCGGCACCGCTAACCCTAGCATCGTCGAAGAAAGCATTTTCAAGGTTAGCTTCTCTAAAATCAGCACCTTCAAGATTGCCCTTGTCGAAATCAGTCAGGAAAAGCTGGGCAAAGCCAAAGTAGGCGTTGCTGAGGTCAGCTTTGGCGAAGCTCAACCATTTACGGTCTGGATCGTGCTTCACCTCTCGCCTCCCAATCACTGTCAGTGCTGATTGCACGTCAGTGGGCACGTCTGTCAGCTTCTGCTTCGAGTTCTGTTTCCAATCCTTCGTCAACGGTGACTTATTTCTGACAAATGCCATTAACACCTCCATAATCGTCCAGTGGTCTTTGGGCGAGTCCTTCGCAATGCGCTCTAGTGAGTAAATAGCCCCAATCCTTACGTCAGGTTCCTTACTCCCCAACTGCTCCACAGACTTCGCAAAGCGATCGGTCACGAGCTTTTCCTGTCCCTGTTGGTAATTCAGGTACAAACCGACACCAGCCGTCACCGTAGCCAGTAGACCCAACGCTGAGATCCAGGTCTTAATCGCGTCCAACGTGAAGCCTCGGTGCTCAGGGCTGAACGCTGTTTGCCACGATTTCCCCACACGTCCTAACAGCGATCGCTCTCGCCTCAACGACTCAATAGCACCCTCCCAATGCGCTTCCGCACTCCCTTCCGGGTCAGCCTGCCATAGTTGGTAAGCCCGCTCTCTAATCTGTGTCTCGGTAAAGGGTAACGGCTGTGGCTGTTGGGGCTTCCTGGTACGGTGTCTCAGTCTCACAGACGGCTCTCACTATACTTTCACCGCAAATTTAGCCTAAACGTGACTCAGTGTCGTTAACGTCTTGCTGCCTACGACTCAGCGACTGGTACCCAAAAGCTCACAGACCGAAGTCTGCTGCTAGTTTGTGGTCTGTGGCTGTCCGTCACGACTGAGCGGCGATCGCCTGAAGCTGCTCATAGGTCAGTTCGACTTCGCTGGTATGTATGACGGTGCTCTGTTTGCCTTGCAGTCGGTAGCGGTAGCGCTTAGGTTCAGTCTCAATGTCCCAGGCGGGGAGTCCCGCTGCCTCACACTCAGCTCTGGTCGCTAGTCCAGGTGCAGCCGTCCTGACAGGTACCACTTGGAACAGTGCGCCGGTCGGGTCATAGCTCTCCACGCACCACTCTTGCAGTCTGACAATGGTGTTGAGTGCTGACACTTCACTCTCAAACCCGCAGGCTTCAGCCGAGTCCAGCGTGTCGAGGTTACTCCAGAAGGCGAGACCAAAGGCTTCGCCCAGGAAGATCCCGTTGATCAAGTGGTAAACCAGAAAGCTCGTTGTGGTTGCCACTTTTGTTTCTGTACTTTGTGTTTGCATAGTTCCTCTTTACCTTTTGCCTACCTGCTACGCCAGTAGGCAGACTGACTGTCTTTTCCAGACTGCCCTTTTGTACTGCTTTTCTCTCTGGGTAGCGTAACTACTTACGGCCATACAGGTTTCGCCTACACTGCGTGAACGCCCCTTTCGCTTGACCATATATAGTGGCGCATGTTTCTGACCACCGGACGCCGTTGCTTTGTTCGCCGGAAGGTTTTTTCGGAGTTTGGCGTCCAGTCAGCCTCAGAGTTTTACACCGACTCAACGCAGCCCTAAACTCTTTTGCAGCTGCAAACATATTGACCCTGTTGTCCTCAAAACGACAGGATTTTGTGTTGTTGGGGTGCTGGTTGCCCCAAAAGTTTTTGCGAAGCTTCGCAATTTTCTTGTTCTGGTCAGTCCTTCAAAGCACCCTCCTCACTGTTTTGCTTCGTTCAGAGCTTAAGCTCTACCATTGTCTCAAGTGTCGTCTCAAGTGGGCGGTTTTGGTACGCAGACTCACTGCTTGTTCTTTTTGGGACTCAGCGGTCTCACACGGTCACGGTAGTCGGGTACTTGCTGGTCTCACGCGGCTCTGTTAGACGGTGCCTTAGTAGCCTCACACGGTCACGATCGGGAGGCTTTCAAGTCGAGTCACGGGGTCAGCTCGGTCATGGTCAGCAAGGGACTCACTGATCTCATACGGCTCTGTTGGTCAGAGTAGTCGGGTGTCGATCGCGCTCCCAGATCAACTTACGGTCACAGTAGCTCTGTGGCTACACTCGTCGTTTTGACCGCTCACCCTGGTCGTGACGCTCAGCGATCGTCAGCCTAAACTGACCGGGCAACTTATGGTTTCTGGTCGCCAACCTTTGGACGGTTTATGGTTGCAAAACTGACTTTGAGACCACTTGTGGTTGCCATTGCTTTCAAGGTGAGCCGAGTCGGTAACACCAGCATTGAAGCTTTGGGGCACTTGTCCTGTCAAACAGGTTGGACAGCTTATGGTTGCAGTCACAGCGCGATCGCCCTGTCTCGCAGTCACGCTTGAGACCAGGTCTAGCGTCTTTGCTTGTGGCTTAAGGGTCAAGGCGTCGAGTTGGTCAAGTCGAACGGACTGGTTGGGCTGGTTGGGCTGAGCGTCCTTCAGCGTCGCGGCGGGTGCGTCGTCTCAGGCAAACGTGCACCGACTGGTAAGACTGAAGCGCCTGAGACGACGCACTGGCTCACAGCGAAGTCTGTATCGCCTGAGCTGACTGTTCAGCACAGTACGGCACAGCCTCTGTTTAGCTCTGTCTTTCTTGGCGTTGTTCTGACTACACCCACTTGTGGTTTCTTCCGAGAGGGGAGAGGGGAGGCAAGCACAGTCCTTGCACCCCCTTGTGGTTCATGGCTCTCTGGTCCAGAGACCTTCAAACCCCAGTTGTGTCACCAGGGCTTGAGGGTTAGAGCTGTTAGCCTACCTACTGTGGTAGTTGCGTCGGCGGTTGTGTTTTCACGACAGGTGTGGGCAGTGGGCGTACGTGGACACTCACCGCGTCAGGAGTAACCACCACAGTCAACTGTAGACTGGACAGCACTTTGAGAAGTGCCATAAGCAGAAAGCCGTAAGGACGTGAACGTTGGGCAGACGAACGGACTCGACGGTAAAGACGGTTACCGCTCAGCTTCGGGTGATAAAACATGGGTATGTTGGTTTTGGTAAAGGTAGACAATCGTTGACAGCGACCACCGCCACGATGAAAAGTTCAAACCAAAACGTTGTGAGGTACACAGTGGCAGTCGCTACCGTCACTTCTGACTTTGCGTCAGTCTTTTGGGGTTTAGCGCCCTTTGAAGGATGAGACCCTTAGCTGACTAACGTTTTTGACGGCAAACCTCGTTGCACTTTGGAAAAAACTGAGTTCGTGTCAGGTTTCTGCTCCAGTTACGAACACCTTGTCAACTCGTCAGGACAAATTCTTTACGCTAAAAGCCCTTAAAAGCCCTTAAAAGCCCTCGCTGTAGAAGTTTCGCGTTTTCAGGGTGACTCTGGTGGCTCTTCAGCCGAGAGACAATCTCATAGGCGCGATCGCCCTGGTTGGCAGGGGGCTTAATTCTTCCAAGTGCCCCGTCATGCGGAAGTTTTGATCTTGCTCTCGTGGTCTATTTGATCCATAGCACTGACATCGAAGTCCTTGATCAGTCGAGCGATTTGTGTCACCCAGCCGTTAAAATTGACCCGTTCGCGCTCATTGTACCACTTCAATTAGTACAACTCTTAAGCAGTCTGTGACGAAGCTTGAGGAACGGGTGTTTGCCTCAAAGCTCTGTTCAGAGAGTATGGTGGTAGGGTTTACCTGCTGTAGCTTCAGGGCTAATTGGGCTGACCGCTACGGCACCGCTCCGTCGTAGGTTGTCTTTGCCACTGAACCGCTCTATTCACTACACTTTATGAAGCGTCCTGACTGGCTCAAGCTCCCTCCGCCTGTGGTTTTCGGTCTCATTGTGGCGGGTGTTTTAGGACTGGGTTGGGCCGTGGTCTACTTACCCCAACTGCAAACGGCTTCACTGCAAAAAGGCGTGGAGGACTACCGGTCGTCGCTGCCGCAGCCAGACCCTAAAGAACTTGCCACGTTGGAGAAAGGGCGGATCGACAGCGAGAACGCGATTCGTGCTGCTCTGATTCAAGGCTTAGGTGGCACAGCGATTTTGGTGAGCATTTACTTCACTTACCGAAACCTGAAGGTAGCGGAGGACAAGCAAGTCACAGAACGCTTCAGCAAAGCGGTGGAAATGCTGAGTAATGTCAGTATGCACACGCGTTTAGGTGGGATCTACGCATTGGAACGCATTGCCAATGACTCAGACAGAGACTACCCACAAGTGATGGAAGTGCTGTGTGCCTTTGTGAGAGAGGAGTCGCCGTGGCCACCCAAGAAACCTGATTCAGGGGAAAAGCTTGGTCAGGTAGAGAAACCGCCAGTAGGGCTGTTCACTCTAGCACCAAAGAGAGAGTTGAATCAGAAGACTGGTGTTCACGTGGGGCTGCTTGAGGTCGAACGACGGGATCGGGCAGACAAGTTTATAGCGGAGCAACCCCTACGAACGGACATTCAAGCGGTGATGACGGTGATTAGCAGACGGAAGCACCGTTATGGAGTGGGCGAGTGGGAAACACAACGCCTGGACTTGTCTTACACCGATTTGCGGAGACTGGAGGTAAACAAAGCTAACTTCACTGGCATTAACCTGTATGAAGCCCACCTGGAAGGAGCAAGACTGTGTGAAGCCCACTTTGAAGCAGCATACTTGTATGAAACGCACCTGGAGGCGGCATACCTGGAGAGAGCACACTTCGGTGAAGTCGATTTGCGGAGAGCACACGTGGAGTGTGCAGAACTGTGGGAGGCGCACCTGAAGGGAGCATGCCTGGAAGGACTAAACTTGGGTAACGTAGTTGGTCTAACGCAAGCACAACTCGGCGTAGCCACTACAGACGAGCACACAATACTTCCTTACGAGCTTCGTTCACAACCGCAACCCCCAACACCAGCAACACCCACCCCGTCCACTCCTCCGCCC
>ENA-ORBV01000199-ORBV01000199.1-microbial-mat-metagenome-genome-assembly--contig:-NODE-199-length-131482-cov-20.686937_pt1 | contig 131482 bp, 113 predicted proteins | sample MGYA00237777_ERZ505514 | MGnify/ENA primary metagenome ERZ505514 (study PRJEB26160, sample SAMN06269048) | microbial mat metagenome | isolation source: Oligotrophic lake microbial mat | place...
CTGCAAAATGTTGCCTGAACCAGAGTTAAAGGCTGTCCCTCTTTTGGGATAGCCAGTCTTCTAATGGTCTTTTGATTAGATCGGTAAAAGATTCGCGGCTTTTACCGAAAGGTTTTCTTATGCACTTTAAGGTGCGTTTTAATCAAAACTGCTATTCTTTTATCATTTCAAAATTTTTGGCCTGCGAAAGACCAGTTATTATTTAAATCGTTCGGAAATAAATTTTTAAGAATATCAATTGCCTCATCTCGCCATGCGGCGTGATGAGGCAACTTTTTATTTTTAGGCAAGTCTATTTAACAAAATATTTCATAACCTAAAATTCAATTACAATTCTATCATTTACTCGATTTTTATTAATTCTGCTCGTTGCGACTGCAAGTTTTACAACGCTTTCTGCGCAAAGCAAAGAAGAAAAAGCGGCAGTAGAAAAAACATTGTTGAATTACCTCGAAGGCGGCACAAATGGCGATACCACGCGCCTCATCGCTGCTTTTCACCCTTCAGCTTCTATGAAATTTGTGGACAATAAAACAGGCGAATTCAAAGACATACCGATTGCGACGTACCTCGATGGCGCTCGTAAAAGTGCGGGTAAAAAAAGCGACCGTAAAACAAAAATTTTAAGTTATGATATAGATGGAACGGCAGCTCAAGCGAAAGTAGAAATTGATTTCGGCACAGGCATGTTTCACGATTATTTCAACTTGTTGAAGATCAATGGCGAGTGGAAAATTGTGAGCAAGATTTTTTATCGAATTGATAAACAGAATATTAAATAAGGTACAATGATGTCATCACTTGGAGTGATGACATCATCTTATGCTACTTTTTCTTTTTGTAATAAAGCCATATTTTGATTTAAAATCTTCACCGCATCATTATAACCCAATTCCAACTGAAAATTGCGTGCTTTGTCCGCAAAACTCAGCGGCGAAGGCAGCATTTTCGAGGGTCGAATGTAAATCAGTTGTTCGTGATACTGTTTGTGCCAGCGCCATTGCTGGGGTGAAAACCGCGACACTTCTGCTACATCTACTGCAATCACTACGTCAAGGGGCTTTTCAAACGCCATTTCTATCGGCAAAATACTGTGCAAACCACCATCCAAATATAGCTCTTCTCCAATCTGATGCGGCTGGAAAACTGGAAACGTCGCGCTGGCAATCACATATTCTGCCAACAAACCCGCCGGAATTTCTTGTGTAAAAAGCGACTCTCCTTTGCGTGCCGTTTTATTATAAACCACCAGCCCAAAATCAATAGGCGATTGCCGAATGACCCCCTCATCCAAATGCTCGCGCAACAGTTTTTTCAATCCATCTACCCGAATACCGCCTTGCGTCATCCAATCGTACATCAAATTTTTATAATTAAAATCCGCATCAAAAATCTGGCTTGGATGTACGCTTTGCCACAAATCCCACGCCTTTTTCCAATCCTGCTGTGCTATCAACGCCCCATTAATCGCGCCAATTGAAGCGCCCGTCACCACTTTTAATTGCGGCTCCAGATTCAGTTCGCGCATTGCTCGCCACACGCCCATCTGATAAGCACCACGCGAACCGCCACCGGAAAGCACTAATCCTATCTGTATCATGTAAATATTGTATTTAAAATAAAATAACGAAAAGGGACAAAATGTTTTTAATTCGTAAAACGAGTCAATATTTATGAACGAAAAATGACAAAAATGAGAGACATATAGTACATTTAGCCGTAAAAAATAAAGTACCTATGTCATACCAATCGCGTCGCTCTTTTCTCAATACCGCCGGATTCACGCTGGCAGTCACAAGTTTTTTTGGTTTTTCTACAAAAACAGCCGTTAAAAAGCCTATGAAGAATATCTTCGTTCACCACGTTTATTTCTGGTTAAAAAATGCGGATAGCGCCGAAGACCGCGCCAAATTACTGGAAGGATTGGAGAAGTTGTCCAAAGTAAAATCCATCCGCAGCCTGCACATGGGGAAACCTGCCGATACGAGTCGAGACGTAATTGATGGCTCCTACACGATTTCTTGGCTCACCGTTTTCAAAAATAAAGCGGACCAAGACAGTTATCAAGTAGACCCGATTCATTTAGCTTTTGTAAAAGATTATGCACATTTGTGGAGTAAAGTAGTAGTGTATGATTCGGTGGATGTGTAAAAAGAATGTGGCTCGTTTCAAAAATGTGCCGCATTTATCAAAATTATTACTGTCTTCTTTACAAGACTTGAAATAATGTTGTAATTTTATTACATGAATCGTATGGTTATGAAAAAATATACCCTTCTTCTTGCGCTCTTCGCTTTTGTCAGGGTCGGATTTGCTCAAAACATTACCAACGTACCCGGCAGAAGCGGCATGAGTTTGAATGGTAAATGGCAAATTCTGATTGACCCTTATGAAAACGGTTTTTATAATTATCGTTACACTGAAAATCCTAATGGGTTTTTCAAAGCGGCGAAACCTACCGGTAAAGATGATTTTGTAGAATATAGTTTTGACGGCGCTGCCCAGCTCAATGTGCCGGGCGACTGGAACTCACAGCGAGCAGACTTATTATATTATGAAGGCACCGTGTGGTATCACAAAGCTTTTCCATTTAGTAAAAAGGTAGGAAAACGCTATTTCTTACATTTTGGTGCCGTCAATTATAAATCGTATATTTATTTAAATGGTAAAAAACTGGGCGTACATGAGGGTGGTTTTACGCCATTTTATTTTGAAGTGACCGACTCGCTGCAAGAAGGAAAGAATTTTGTGGTCGTAAAAGCGGATAACAAACGCGCCGCTGATTACATTCCTACCCTCAATACAGATTGGTGGAATTTTGGCGGTATTACACGAGATGTTACTTTATTGGAAATGCCTACTACTTTTATAGCAGATTATTTTATACAATTAAAAAAGAACAGCACGAATCAAGTGGAAGGTTGGGTGAAACTGAATGGCGCTACGCAAGCACAGCCCGTAACGATCACGATTCCGCAAGCAAATATCATACAAAAAATTACGACAGATGCTACCGGCTACGCCAAAATCAGCTTTCCAGCAAAACCAACCCTTTGGACACCAGAAAATCCTTATTTATACAATGTAATAGTGGAATCTGGAGCCGACAAAGTGGAGGAAAAAATTGGTTTCCGCAGCATCACAGTACAAGGGCAGGATATTTTGTTGAATGGAAAATCTACGTTTCTCCGAGGTGTTTGCTTGCATGAGGAAGTGCCGCAGCGCATGGGGCGTGCGTATTCAGAGGCAGATGCGCGGATGTTACTTGGCTGGGCAAAGGAACTCGGTTGCAATTACGTTCGCTTGGCGCATTATCCGCACAACGAAAACATGACCCGCGTGGCAGACGAATTGGGTTTAATGATTTGGTCGGAAATCCCTGTGTACTGGACGGTTCAGTTTGAGAATCCAGTGGTGCTCGGCAAAGCCAAACAGCAGTTGACCGATATGATTAACCGCGACCGCAACCGCGCTTCCGTTGTGCTTTGGTCGGTTGCAAATGAAACGCCTGTCAGCGAACCTCGTACTAATTTTCTAAAAGCCCTGATTGACGAAGCCCGTAAACTCGACGACACTCGACTCCTCACTGCTGCGCTGGAAGTAAGAGGTTGGCAGGGAAAAGAAATAGCAATTGACGACCCGCTCGGCGAGTACCTTGATGTGTTAGGTTGTAATGAATATGCTGGTTGGTATGTGCCGTGGCGAGCTGAGTTAACTACGATTCCTTGGACGACCCCATACAGCAAACCGTTGATTGTCAGCGAGTTCGGTAGCGAAGCCTTGTACGGCAATCACGGCGACAAAGACCTCGCTTCCTCTTGGAGCGAAGAGCATCAGGAGCAGGTATATCAGCGTCAAATTGGTATGTTTCGTAATATCTCTTTCCTGCGTGGCACTACGCCTTGGATTTTGACTGATTTTCGGTCGCCCCGCCGCCAACTGCCTCATCTTCAAGATGGCTGGAACCGAAAAGGGCTGCTCTCCGAACAAGGGCAAAAGAAAAAAGCTTTTTTTGTCATGCAAAATTATTATCAAGAACAAGCAAAGAAATGGAAATGAGGTAAATTATATAAAAGCAAGCTGAATTATAATATGCACCATCCAGCTAAATATTTAAAATCAAAAGCCGATTTTGTATGCAATATCCGCAAGGAAGTGTACGAATCTGCCAAAAATGACTTGGTCTTTGCTTCCCAATGGTTGCCCAAAACAGTAGATAAAACCAAAGAGGGACGCATTGTAAAAGCAGCGAAATGATTCACGAAATGGAAGTTGCTAAAGGACCCCCTACCCGAAGAAATCAAGAAAAACGTGGTGTGGCGCGCGACCTACTGGAACCCTGACGAAGCAGAATCGGTGTATGTACGGTCGCGCGCGCTGGTGAGTTTTGAGATGCACTCGCCGATTATTGCTTTTTCGGCGGGCATTCCGGCTATCCATTTGCGTCAGCCAACCGACACTCGCAAAGGGCAAATGTGGCGTGACGTGGGCTTGAATGATTGGTTGTTTGAGATAGAACAAAGTACTGGTCAGCAGATTGGCGATGCGTTAATGGATATTCATTTGGATTATAAAAAAGCACTCAGAAAATTGGCTGCTGCCAAGGAATATGTCCAGTCCCGTCAAAAAGATTCAATGGGGTTATTCAAAAAATGAAGGGCGCTTAAATTGACTAATTTGATGATGATAATGGTAATGATGATACTCGTATGGTAAGATTAGAATAAGTGGGACGCTGCGATAAGTCTACCCGCAGATTTCGCAGAATTGCCTGATGGCAATTCGATCTGCGCGATCTGCGGGAAAATTTACGTCCTGCTACTTGCTATTCATTCTTACATCGCTGGCTTTTTTATATCAATTGTACACGTCAGCCCCACTTGCAAAGTGTGATTATTCTCTACTTTTATACCATCACTTTTAAAAATAAGTTGATTTAGGTAACCCAATTCCAAGCGTCCAACTTTTGGTATTTTGTAGCCGATGGCGGCGTAAGCGCGATTTTGGTCGAATATATTCGTACCGACGTTCTTTCCAAAATCCACCATAAATTCATCATACACTGATAAGTAAAACGACTTGTCGGCAATTATTTTGCCTTTGAACGGCATGGAAAATCGGTTGAGCAAGCGAAAACGATTGGTGTAAACGGCAGCTCCCGGCTCATAGTTACTTTCTCTCAAAACCGGTACATTGGAAAAGCGCTGTTCCAATCGAAAACGACTAATCCATTCAAATCGCCCGACTTGATTTTTCAATTGCAATTGTTCCCAAATACGATTTTCAGGAAAGCTGGTTTTCACGGCAAACTCGCCGTAGGGATAAGTTTCGACAAAACAATAGCCGAGCGTAAGCGTGGCTTGTGGATTGAGGTGATAATTGATGCCCGTGCGGAGCAAAAGTTGCTGCGGGTCACTGAACAATTGATTGCGCCGCCATTGCGCTTCGAGGTGCAAGCTCCAGTTGTTGGCAAATTTATGCGTACCGAAGTACATCAGCCAGGCGTTGTTATTGTCTGTATATTTACGAGGGCTTTGGGCGACTGCCAACGTAGCAAAACATATTAAAAATAGAGAGAATAAAATATTTTTTTTCATGATTTATAATTTTGAAATAAAAGGATTTAAACACGTGTCAGATATTCAAAAACATAACACATTTTTACATTAAGTAACAGAGCAGTATTAAATTATAATTTCATACAAAGCCGCAAAGTGTTGATTATCAAATAGTAAGTCTCTGTGAAACTTTATAAACGCTGTGGTTTAAATATGCTCAATTACTCAAGAAGAAATAAACAATAATTTCCAAGTATCCTATCAGTTGAAATTTCCAAAATATGTCAGTTTTCAGTGCCTAATACATCTTGTACAAGCCATTCTGAGTCGTCGCCGCATGATGTTTTGCTGTCGCCCTATGATTTTTTGTCGTCGCCGCATGATGTCATGTAGTCAATAAGTAGTATTATGCCATCTTTTATTCATTTTACGGCTTCTGTTCATTATGTATAAAGGTCCCTTTGCACCTTGCAGTAGGCATAAAATGCTTTTTTGAAATCATTTCCTTACTCGTACACCGTAAATAACGATAAATTGACTGTATGCAATGATATATCGAAGACACGGAATGATGCGGCAGCTACAAAAAATCATGTAACGATACCGAAACACTTCCTTGTTATAAAAAAGAATCAATTTTACAGAAAAACACTTTCCTTTTGTTATTCATTTAAAAAATAGATTGTGTTAATTACAATGTGAATCAAGGATGGAAGAGGCTGATTTTGTCGAAAAACGGATACCCCCTGATTCTTATTATTATGGTATAAGTAGCTCGACCTAAATAAGCGTCACAGCCCAATAGATGATTGATTTGATTATTAGTGCCTTACGGTTCGGTTAATGGTCAATAATAAATGGTCAACCACTTACGACGACCGATACGCCACTTCATGATATCCATTTTCGTGTGGACCCAGAAAGACGCGCGCGTAAATGCGGAAAATAGTCAAGCCATCCAAAATGAAATTCAATGCTGTGAGCGCCGTCAGCGTGAGTTGATTTTCATGGATATGACCAATAATTAAGTCTTCGCCAATAAAAGTAGGCGTTATTGGAAAACCCGCCAAACCCAAACTTGCCAGCAAAAAAACAAACGCCAGTCGTGGATGCTCATAGGAGTGCCCATGAAAACGATTCAAATCCACTGCCCTTTTGGATTGTCGAAGTTTATTTAAACACAAATAACCAATCACGCCGGACACGAGTATGCCGCTCAGATAAATATGAATCTGCGTAAAATCAAATTGGTCATTGAAACCGATAGATAGCGAGGTGAAAAGTTGGTTTAAAACAATTAACAACCACGCTTTACTGGCTTCCTTGCGCTCAACAAAAGCTTTCAAAATGGTAAGCAATCCCAAAACCGCCATCACAATCGGCAAAAATCGCAGCAGCGCATACGGCACGTCTTGTTTGTGATACACAAAATATAACCCAACGGCGTACACTGGCAAAAACAAAACGGCGATGCCGAGCGGCGTGACAAACGAGAGTTGATGTCCGATTTTTTTCAGCGGCTGCCACAGCAAGCGATACATCAGGGTATCTAAGTTCCATTCTTTAATAGAGAGGATGAAAACCGAGCGTTTCACTTTACTCCAAAATGAGTTGCCCGTATCATGTTGCGGCGGAATAAAATTAAAAAACTGGTCGTGGATTAAATAACTCAATACTGACGGAGATACCAGCAATTGATAGGTTCGCAAAAAAGCATTCCCAACAAAATGAAGTAAAGCTAAGGTGTGCAAACCCATGGCTACTTCTACAAACATGATACCGATTTGTGCGATGGACGAATAAGCAATTTGCGTTTTTACGGAAGATTGTACCCGCGCAATCAGCGTCGCCACCACACTCGTCGTCAAGCCAATCGCTCCGATGAGGATTCTAAAAACGACGCTGCCTTCCCACAACGGATAAATGCGCAGCAGCAGAAAAACGCCTATGTGTACCGACAAAGAACCGTAGAAAATGGCGCTCGACGTAGTCGGACCTTCCATCGCACGCGGCAGCCACGAGGAGAACGGAAATTGTGCTGATTTGACCAAAGCGGCGATTAAAAAAATGCTCGGAATCAAGAGTCGAAAAGAAGGTTTCTCAATAATCGCCGCATGATGTGCCTGTAAATCAGCGAGTTCTAAAAAACTGATATTCTTACCAAAATAATGGTGACACAGCCAAATGCCGAGCAGCAACGCGATATCCGCCACGCGGTAAAGCGACACTACTTTGAGCGCATTCTTGACGGGCAGGTAACGGTCGCGGTAAAACGCAATCAAAAAGAACGAGGTAATGCCGATGATTTCCCAACCGATGAATAAAGTAGCGAGATTGCCTGCAAATAGCACTAAATTCAAACCCAAATAAAAAAATAGTAGATTGGTAAAAAAACGCTTATAACCTTTCTCTCGATGTAAGTAATAACGACTAAAAATAGTGACTAAAAATAAAATAACAGAAGCCACTAAAATATAAATAGCGGTAATGCGGTCAAAATAAAAACTGAGCGAAAAATCCGAATTATTGGTTTTATACAAAGTGAAACCTTCTACAAAAGTATTGGGCATTCCTTGCGTCATCCAAAAAATCGTGAACAGCAAACCGCCCACCAAGTGCAAGCCAATAGCCGCCGCCGCCGCACCAAACAATGCTGTCTCTTTCCGCGCAGGCACCAGCGACGCTGCGATAAAACCCACTAAAGGAGGCAGGATAAAATATTGCAATAAATGTTCCATGTTTAATTTTTTAATAATACTAAAAAGAAAGCTCTGACGACAATTCAAAGCCTAAACAAGCACATCTTACCTTTCACCAGTCTCCTTTCACTTGACAAGATGAACCGGCAAATTCTCCTGCGTGGCGTCCACGATGTAATTAGAATCCATTTCTTTAGCTGATTCTATCAAATCGTGAATGCTTTGCGTCATTTCTACTTCGTCTTTTATCGGTAAATAATGAACGAACTCGCCGTTTTTAAAATAATAAAACGCATTCGTATCAGGATGAATCGCGGTGAGATGCACCCAGCCTTTGGTAAACCACGCATACAATTCTGGTAGAATCTGAATGGTTTTTAAGACGACCTCTGGGTAATGTTCTACCAAAATCATCAGGCGCACCGGGTCGTGTACTTCAATCATTTGTAAAGGTAATCCTGGACGCAAGTCACCGTCGCTGCTATTCGACACACCAATCAAACCCATGACATTATGTGGCAACTTTGTCCCCGCACCCAATTTTTGATTATCCACTCTGGAAAAATAGTATTCCAAATTGATACCGCCACAAACGGGTGGTAATGGTTTCATTACATTCAATAATAACTTGCCGTCCAAATCCGTCCGATAATCATACGAATTCATAAACGCCCGCCGGTCTAAAAACAAACCTTTGGTGAGGCTGCGATGACCGACAAAACAAAGCGCATTTGTACCGTGACCCAACTCTGGGCGCGGCTCGAATAGAGAGACGGAGCGGCGGCGAATCGCATTGCGCACTTTTTGCAAACTGGCTTTGGTATTGATCGAAGCAAAGCGGCGGGAACGTTCTTTGGCATTTAAATCTAATGCGCGTTCAAAACTTTGCTTGTTGCGTTGGTGCGCTTTCGCGTTTTCCAGCGAGAGAATGGACTCATCGTAAAAAGCCATTTCATCGCTTGCCGTATCGTGCATCGCGCCAAGAAACTGGGTCGTTTCAGGAATGTGCAAACCATTGTTGCTTAAAATCGCCCGCACTTTTGGGTGGTTTGCCATGAATGCAAAAACCCGTGCATTGGTTGCCCCTGGACGACCGCTACACGCACCGCAATCGTGCGCCCCGTGATGCGGATTGTTGGCACTGCTTGAGCCGTGCGCCACGAGATAAACCAACGGCGAAAAACGCTCCACCAAGCCGATACCGCGCAGCAAGCCTTCCGTACGCACCGCCATTTCAGCTATGGTGAAACCGATTTGCAACCCATTTTCACGGTCATCCGCACTTTGGTTTTCGATTTTCAATTGTCCTTCTACATTCATGTGTGCGAAGGCATTGGAGATGGCAGGACTCATTTTGGGCCGGAAAATAGCGAGCATGAGTTGCACCGCCGCCCACACGCCTAAGGATAAGGAAATGAGAAACCCTTGCAAAAAGGTATGCGATTTTTTACTATACAATAATTCCTGTTTGCGATGCTCCTTTACATCGTATTCTTTGATAAGGTATTGCGGCGTGACGGGCGCGGGACATAGTTTTTCGTAAAATTTGCCATGTTGCGGTTGGAAGAAAAATTCTACTCCAAAAAAGCCAGGCGAACCCAGCGTTTCGCATTCGGTATCCACAAATTCTACGTGCCGCCGCAGCGAACATTCGCGCTCGTCAATGCAAAAAACGCTCTGAAAACTTGGCAGTGCTGCTGGTTCTACCGCGTCTGATTTGTTGATTTTCAATTGTTTCAAACCCGATAGCACCTCGTCATAATAGCTCCATTCAAACGCGTCTTGCCAAAGTGACAGCACCTCATTTAGTTCCGAATATTCTAATTTTGTAAATAAATCCACAGGCGGCGTTGTGACGTACGTCGTCAATGGCTGCCAGTTTTTACCCAAATAAGTATCCAGGTTGTCAATTTCCAACAGCAATTCAAGCAAAATCACATCCCGCAAGTCAATCTTTTTTGGATATAAAATGGAATGCGGATTGTCTTCTATCGCCGATGCAATGCCCGACCAACCGCGATGGCTAAACTGCTGGTCAAATAAATATTGCTCAAAATAAGCTGCTTTTCCGACCACAATTTTCAACAGATTTTCCATTGTACACTGCGCCTCATCCAACAGCAAAGCTTTCACTCTTTTGGATTTAAAAAAGCTGGTAAAACTGGTCGTTTCGAGCGTCCGAATCGCATTCAACAAGCCTTTATCTTCAAATGGAAAGTGCCACAGCGCGATGCCTTGGTCGAGGTAGCTGCACAAAATGCGGAACAACAAAGGCTGCACCAAATTGTCCAAATCAAGATGGTACGCGGTTTTCCAACACGCCCGCAAGTTGCCGATGCGTGGCTCTTTTGCACTTTTATAAGTCTGATATAGCAATCGGTCTTTCCATTTATCAAGCTGATTACTTCCTTTACGCGCTTCAATAATTCTATCCAGCACCGCCTCTTTGATACGCCCTATTTTATACAATTTCCGGTACTCATTGAGACTCAAAGTGACGTGATAACCAAATATTTTAGAGGCTTTAAAAATAGCATCATAAAAATTCAAATCCTGAAAAGCGTGCAGCGAATTATGATGGATGAAATCCTTCAAGGGCGTTTGTGAGGGCAGATAATGCTTCAATTCATGCAGCACGTGCGCCTCGTCAAAATGAGCTGATTTCATTATATTCATTATAATGTTTTTAAAATTTTATTAAAATCTATTTTAAATTGGTTAGTGACTTCCAACTTATATTATTCCGCCATGACCGCTTTCTTCCGTGCTGCCAAATGGTGATTGGAAACGGGTTTATGCTTTTCCAAACCAACAATTTTCACGGTGCCGCCTGTTGCTTCATAATCATGTTGAAAATGGTGCAAGTTTTCCATTACGGAATGGTCTACCAATTGAGTATTTTTCAAATCAATCGTCACATGAAAGCCTGCCGGAATTTCGTCCAACTTCTGCTTGATGCCCAAGAAATTACTGAAAATCGCTGCCTTATCAATTTCCACCAGATACTCATTGCCCTCAAATGACACCTGCGTAGGTGCTTTGAACATGGAAGTAATGGGTGTGCCGCGTACAATGTGGAAAATCATTTTCAGCGCAATGCCCGCTCCAATACCTACCAACAAATCTTCAAACAGGGTGAAAAAGATGGTGACGAGAAAAATTGCCAACTGTTCTTTGCCAATTTTGAAGGTATTGATAAACTCTTTTGGATGCGCCAATTTGATGCCGACCGTAATGAGCATCGCCGCCAGCGCCGTGTTGGGAATCAATTCAATCAATTGCGTCGCCAGCAGCACAAAAGCCAAGATGAAAAAACCGTGAAAGAAATTTGCCCAGCGCGTTTTCGCGCCGTTGTTGACGTTGGCAGAGCTACGCGCCACTTCCGAAATCATGGGCAGACCACCCAGCACTGCCGCCAGCGTGTTGCCTACACCGATAGCAATCAAGTCTTTATTGGTATTCGATTTGCGTTTGTACGGGTCGAGCAAGTCAATGGCTTTCACGGTCAAAAGACTTTCCAGCGTACCCACCAAGGCAAACATAATTACATATTTGATGAAAACGCTGGTCTGCGCCACGCCCGAAAAATCTACATTCCAAGTGATATGTTCAAATAAATTGCCGATGTGCACCAGCGCGTATGGGGGTTCCGTGTGTTGAAAATCCATCAGCAGTTCGGCGGGAATAGCGAGCAGCAGCACGACCAAAGGAGCAGGGATTTTTTTGATAATCGGATTTTTAATGTACCCCCAACCCATCATGATTACCAAACTGACAACCCCGATCAGCGTCGCTTTTGGGTCGAAATGGGCGATGTAGTTTGGAATACTGCCCAAGAGTTCAAACGGGCCTTTACCTTTGGTCAGCGCCGGATTAATATCCAATAATACTGGAATTTGTTTGGCAATGATAATCAAGCCAATAGCTGCCAGCATTCCATGAATTGCGGAAAGTGGGAAGAAATCTGCGAATTTGCCCATCTTTAAAATTCCAAATAAGATTTGGATAATTCCCGCTATCACCATCGCGCCAAGCGCCAAATGCCAGCCCGTCTCGCCGCCGCCAAAATCCGCTACAGCGCCCGCCACGATTACAATCAAACCCGCCGCCGGACCTTTAATCGTCAGCCGAGAACCTGCTAAAAAACTCACCAGAATACCACCAATGATAGCAGTCACTAAGCCCATCACCGGCGGAAAATCACTCGCTTTAGCAATACCCAAACTCAAAGGCAACGCTAACAGGAAAACAATAAAACCAGAAACGGCATCGGCACTGACATTTTCTCGCAGTCCTTGCAGCCCATCTTTTGGTAAAGTGGATTTATTTATATTCGACATATTTATACTATTTTAAAATGAATGTAATAGAATGTTAAGACAGCGAATGGCGGTTTGCCATTGCGGAACATTCCCTTTAGTTAAAAATCATTGAAATAAATGAAATAATTAGCGCAAGCAATTGATTATCAATGGCATAGGAATTATTCTAAACTTAAAAATTTAGGAAAGAAAAGCCTTCGTGCAGTGGAAAAGGATGTACAATTTGGGGAAATACAGGGTGTTGAGAAGATAATTATGATATGTTTTTAAAGAAAAACTTTTAAAGTATACCGATAGTAAAAGGGAAATACGGGCAGTCTGGACGATGTTTTTTTGAAAAATCGGATTTATATGCTCTTCCAAACCACTGCCGCCTGCGCCAGTTTGTTTAATTTTTTCGTCTTCCGCAGCGTGATTTCCAAAACAGCCTTCTTCTTCTTCGATTGATTCTTTGGACTCTGTAATAAAAGGTAGGATAGGACTGTTGGTGGTACCCAGTACCAAAATCAGGAAAGTGAGAAAGTATATGTTGTATATTTTTTTCACTAAAATCGAGTGATCGTTTCGTCCAAGAATCGCCACAAAACTAAGCGCATTGCTTGAGATCTGCAATAGAAATAACGTCTTTTTTAACAGCTATGGAATAATCGCTTATAAATAAGCAAAACACGGTTTACATTGAAATAATATTTTATCAAGCATTCAAAATTTAAAATATTGTATCTTTATCGTTTGCGTTTAAAATACTTTTTAACCAATTCTTTCTCATCAGTTGAAGGTTTTAGTCTTCAAATTTCTGTATGTGACATTTGAATCGGGCGTATTTTTGTTTAAAATAAAGAATTAAAAGCTGGAAGCTGCGCATGATTCAACTGTAAAAATGGATGGAAGAAATTAAGAATATTGATTAAGTAGCGGAAATAGAAAAGAGTAATTACAAATACCGGAATATAAGTTGATGATAAGAAGTAGCGTGGGGGAGGCTTGAACTCCCGACCTTGCGATTATGAATCGCACGCTCTAACCAGCTGAGCTACCGCGCCATTTTTTGAAAGCGAATGCAAATATCGGGTTTTATTAAATGCTATGCAATAGGTAAAAGCGAATTTTTTCTTAATAACCAAACTTGGTTGGTTGAAATAAACCAAACAAGTTTGGTTATTACTCAATGCTTACGCCAGCGTTTCAGTTCCACGCTCAAATCTTTTTGCGCCTCGTCCAGTTCTACTTGGGTTTCGGTGAAGGTGGGACTGCGCCATTTTACTTTTGGATTATTAGAAAAAGCATACGGTTCGATTGGAATGCCAAGATAATTTTTGTCTAATTGCCCATTGTTATTCACATCATGGTAAATGGCGATGGCATATTTGCCAAAAGGCAGGTCGGAAATGGAAATTCGTAAGGCATTAGTCGCTTTTACGGGTGCTATTTTTAAACTAATTTCGTTACCGTCTATCAAGAAATTTTGTTCGGAATCATAAATGGCTACCCGCAGCGAGCCACTCGGTGTCTCAATATTGCTGACTTGTAGCACTAAGTCCCCTTTTTTATAGGGCAAAAGTAGAATCGTCGCCAAAAAAACGATGTTGTATAGCCGCATTTTTCTTTCTGATTTTTAAACACAACTACAAACGAAAAAAAGAGTTCATTATTGGGTGAGATGCCAGATGCCAGATTAGAAGATACCGGATAACCAATAACGATATTTACATAACAGACTTTAGCAAGGGTAAACTGACGCGGAAATGACCTTGGTCGGTGGAGATGGCGATGGGTTGGTTGGAAAAAAAGGCATAGCGGCTTTGAATATTTTCCAAACCAACGTTAGTAGAGGGCATGGTTTGTTTCTTTTTTTGTAAATTATTTTGAATGACTAAATGTCCATTTTCTGTGAAAACTTCAACTTTTAAGGGCTTATCTTTGGAAATGATGTTGTGTTTAATGGCGTTTTCAAATAAAATCTGCAAGGAAAGCGGCACGATTTGGTCGTGTTTGGCAGCATTCGGAATGTTGACTTCAATGTGTAAATTATCCCCGAAGCGTTCTTTTAATAAAAAATTATAAGCATCCAAAAATTGTAATTCTTCTTCTAAATGAATGAGCTTTTTGTCTCTGATTTCTAAAATATAACGATATACTTTGGAGAGCATTTGTACAAATTTCACTGCCTTTTGTGGGTCTTCTGGGATGATGTAAATCAAGGTATTCAAACTATTAAATAAAAAATGTGGATTGACTTGATTGCGCAAACCTTCGAGCTGGGATTCAATGTTTTCGCGGCGTAGGCGTTCGGTTTCTATTACCAACTGTTTCCAACGTACATAAAAAAAGATACTTTCGTAAATAGTGATAACAATGATAATAACGGTAAACGACGCTACTGCATAGTCAAACTCGGTCAAATCCGGTCTTCCCGGGTCGCCTGCTGCGTGATGTAAAACATCTAATATTGGATTAAGGGCAATGTAAATAACTATCGTGAGTAATGCAGAATATAAGATGCGTTTTTGGGTGTCTTTTTGTTCGGGAAAGCGGCGACGCAGTCGAGCAATTATCCAGCGAATCGTCAGCCAATAGGTGACTGTATGGATGATAGAGCCAATAAATTTGGGCAGGTAAGCGACTAATCCATCCGACAAACTCTCCTTCAAAAACAACAACGGCATCACAAAAGCCAAAACCGGAATGCCGATGAGCAGCGCTATGCGGTCATCCACGCCTATGGTTGCAATCAGCCTTTCTTTGGTGGTCATGGCTTAAAAAATTTACGGAAGATACAGTTTTTTTTAAAAGGCGCTGATTATACAAAGACAACCAGCGCCGGTTTATCAGAATAAATGCGGATAATATTCGATTTGCTGATTTGCTAATAACCCGTGCCAACTATTAGCATATTGGCACATAAGCATATTAGTACATTAAAATTGAACTCTATATAAAATATCAGGAAAAAAGCCTGATTGGTACACATCATTTACTTGATTGGTCAAGTTATTATATCTTTTTTGAAAAATATTTTCTCTGTTTGTAACATTCTGAAAATCAAGAAAGAATTGTTGCGAGAACTTGCGCGTGCGGCTATTTTTCAAAAAGCCAACCTTCACATCAAAGCGGAAATACGGGTCGTAACGCTCACTGAATGCCAAGTCTTCTTGCAAGACTTCGTCACCTTTTGCTTTGGAAGCATTGAGGTCAACGGGCGTGTAGTAACGTCCACCGGCATTGGTGATTTTCGTGTCAATCGTGAACGCATTGCGTTTGTCTTTGCCCACTTTAAATTCTCTACCAGCCAAGAGATTCACGATGTAATTATTATTGAAAGCTGAATTTCGTTCGATGCCGTCGCTGCCTTCATATTTGGAATCAAAAACAGAAGCGGTGAGCAAGCCGTAATAACCTTTGCTAAAGAATTTTTCAACAGTCAATTCCAAACCGATATTTGAACCAACTCCCTCATTCACCAACGAGCCGCGTTCGGGAAACACAAAGTCTGCACCAGCATTCAATAAGGAGAAAGAACTCGGCGTACTTTCCACTGCCGCATTGTCAATAGTCTGGTAATAAGCCTCCAACTTCGTGCGCCAATCCGTGCCAAAACGTACGTCATAACCCAACACAAAATGATTGCTTCTTACAAAATCCAAGTCCTCGTTCGTACGCTCGTACACGCCCGGACGCACCTCCTCCGTGAAGAAAAACACAGGCAGCGGCTGCATTTGGTGGTGCAAACCATAGCCTACGCTCAAACTTTGATTCGGTAAAAATTGCCAGTTGACAGAAGCACGCGGTTCAATCGCCGTTGATTCGTTGAAATCCAGATATTGCGCATGTAAGCCGGTGTTGAGCGTCCATGTTGAGCTGATTTTGTATTGCGTTTGGGCGTATGCTTCGAGCAGCGTCATGCCTCCGTTGAAGTCGCGCACTGTAATCCAATCTGGTTCGCCATCGCCGTCCAAATCGGGGCGTTTGTCGCGGTCGTCCACTTTGGTATCAAGGTTGAAATATTGTGCCAAAATGCCTGTACGCAGGGAGAAGCGCGCATTGTATTTTTTATTCAAATAAGAAGACAAACGGTAGGTGTCGGTCACATCTTTTACATCGGTCACGCGGAGTTTTCGAGTGCCTTCATCGAGATAATTATCTTGCGTGTAACCATTTCGAGCCGTTGAAGCCGACAAAATCGTGCGGATGTACGCATTTTCGCCCACCATGATATTGTGTTTGACACCCAAAATACCCAATTGCGAATCGGCGTAACCATCTTCATTCGGGTCGGCGAATAAATCCGTCTCATCAATTTCATTGCCCAAAAAGTCAATATCCGCTAAGCCACCGATTCCAAAAATGGAAAACTTACCTGCTTTGCCATTTGCAAAATCGAGTTTAAAAGACAAATCCTGATAATTCGGCGTCGCATTCGTTCCAACTGGAATGCCCAATGCACCGGCAAGTCCTACAAAAGAGTAGCGATAACTGACCAAAAACGAACTGGTTTTCTTTGCATTCAAAGGACCTTCCGCCATAAATTCCAAACCACTGAAAGCTGCTAACTGTGCGGTAAATTCATAATTCTCGCGATTGCCACTGCGGAAGCCCACGTCGAACACACCGCCCACGGCATTGCCATATTCGGCTGGAAATGCGGAAGTCAAAAAATCAGAAGTCGCCAGCAAATTCGGATTCAAAGCACTCACCGGACCGCCCGTCGTCCCCAAGGTCGAAAAGTGATTTGGATTCGGAATCGGAATGCCTTCCAAACGCCACAGCACGCCCGTTGGGGAGTTGCCGCGAATCACGATGTCATTGCGCGAATCATCCGCTACGGACACGCCCGCAAAGTTACCCGCCAAACGTGCCACATCATTGCGACCACCCGAAAAACGCGTGACTTCCTCTAAGTTGAAACTCCGTGCGCTGATACCCGCCATCTCGTTCACCGTTTTGTCTTTGTCGGTTCGCGCGGTCACGACGACTTCGTTCATTTGCGTGACCGATTCCTCCAAACCTAAGTTGAGTGTCGTCTCTTTACCGGCAGTAACTACCACGTTTGGAATCGTAATCGAATTGTAGCCAATGTAGCTGATGCGAAAGCTGTGGCGACCGACCGGCACATTTTCTAATGCAAATCGTCCTTCGTTGTCAGTTTGGGTGCCAATTGTGGGCTGTATGGTAATGAGTTCAATCGTCACGGCGACGAGCGGCACTTCTGATTGTTGGTCGAGAATCGTGCCGCGTACCGTTTGTGTGTTTTGCGCGAAGGCAAATCCAGAAAATACAAGGAAAAAGAGGAAAAATGTAGATTGTTTCAGGTTTAACATGGCTTATTTTTTTGTAGTAATAAATTTCGATTGCATTGCAAAAGTGTTACAAAAGGAAGGGGGAAGCCAGCGTTTTCCGGTGAGGTGTGAAATGGGAAGGGTGAAACGCAAATTGGGAAAGGTGAAACGCAAATTGGGAAGGGTGAATTGTGAAACGAAAGGTGTCAATTGTCTGAAGTGTGATTTTTATGATTTTTGTGATTGGCAGGATTCGCTCTCCGCGTCCTTTTTGCAACAAGAGCTTTGAGTTCTCTGCGGTTAAAAAAAAATGCTATAAGCGAAAACGCGAAAATCTGCGGGAGAAAAGTGAGCCGCATTTCCTACTTTTGCAACGATATTTAAATTCCAAAATCCATCAGTTACCGTCTGGCATCTAAAATCTATCGTCTAAAATCTAAAGTCTAAAATATGTATCCCGACCTCTCCTACTTCTTGCACGACCTATTCGGCACGCCAGTGGACAACTGGACATCCATTTTTAAAACATTCGGCTTATTTCTCGTACTGGCAATTTTGTCTGGCGCATATTTTTTATACATCGAATTAAAACGGAAAGCACAGAACGGCTTGTTCCAACCAGAAATCGTAAAAGTAACAGAAGGCAAGCCAGCAACGACTTGGGAATATATTTCCAATGCGATTTTCGGATTTATTTTGGGATTTAAACTGCTCTATATCGTCCAAAACTTCCCAGCATTTCAAGCAAACCCGGCAGGCGTGGTGTTGTCAGGATTGGGTAATTGGCTTGGTGGCTTTTTAGGATTGGCGATTTTAGTTGGTTTAAAATATTGGGAAAGCAATCGAAATAAACTACCAACGCCCAGAGAACGCGTCAATGAAGTCTATCCACATCATCGCATCGGCGACATCACGATTATAGCGGCGATTTCGGGTGTGTTGGGTGCGAAAGTGTTTGATATTTTAGAACACCTGCCCGATTTTTTTGAAAATCCGCTGCGAATGCTACTCTCCGGTGGTGGCTTGGCGATTTATGGCGGCTTGATTTTTGGATTCATCGCGGTATTTTGGTATTTAAAAAAGAAGAATATTCGTCCGATTTATGTGATGGATGCGATAGCCCCAGCGTTGATTATTAGCTATGGGGTAGGGCGGTTAGGCTGCCAATTTTCGGGCGATGGCGACTGGGGAATTGTAGCAGCGGCCCAGCCTGCGTGGTGGTTTTTGCCGGACTGGTTATGGGCGTTTGATTATCCAAGAAATGTGGTCAATGATGGCGTGAAAATAGCAGATTGCGTAGGGATTTATTGTTCGCGCTTGGTGCCGCCCGTTTATCCGACTCCGATTTATGAAGTGATTTTGTCTTTTATCATTGCCGGTATTTTGTGGGCATTGCGCAAGCGATTGGAATTCATTCCTGGACTATTATTTTTTGTATATGTATTTTTGAATGGGGTAGAACGGCTTTGGGTAGAAAGTATTCGGGTAAATGTGCGCTATAAGTTGTTTGGATTGAACCCGACGCAAGCGGAGATAATCGCAGTGGGATTGATTTTGACGGGGATTGTGGGCGGTGTAATTTTGTGGCGAAAGTATAAAAAGGTGGAGGCAGTTGAGAAAGGTTTAGAAGGTTGAGTTCCCGTATGACTTGCACAGTATGCAGTTTCTACTTTTATTTTAGTAGCTAATATTACGCGCCCTCAAAACATTTTTGGAACGCGGATGACGCGGATTGGGCGGATTTTCGCGGATTTCTTTCGCTCTCTCTTTATTTAACGTGAATTGATAAGTCTTGATTCTAAAAGTTGTGCTAAACTTAGCTTGTATAGTAAAGCAGTAACAAGAGTCAAATAATCCGCGTGAATCCGCCCAATCCGCGTCATCCGCGTTCCAATTACGTAACAAGGGTGCGTAAATAGCGTTCCCAACCTAAAAGAAAAAATACAGTCCTCCAACAAACGCAAAGCGATTCGCCTGCGGATTGTCCAAATAATTCGTACGCCACAGTGCATCAATGCGAAATACTTTAAAAATATTTTCAATGCCGACACCAAATTCCATGTACGGCTGCTTATCGGGTGCACGGAAGCCATTATAATTATTCGTTTCAGTGGGGTTGAATAGATTGGGTTGATTCGCACGGCGATTTTCATCTGAAATGGTGCCGTACACCGCTTTAAAAGTGGCTACTTCTCGCCAATTTAATTTTCTAAACAAAGGAATTTTATTAAAAAAGAAGCCATCAAAGTGATGTTCGAGCACAAGCTGCGCGTACGTATCGCTGGCAAATTCGTAGCGATTCATCGTGTTGAAAATGCCGCGCGCCATGAAGAAACCTTCGTTGCCCGGATGCACTTCCATCAATAAAAATGGCACTTTCCCAAAGATTTTACCTGCTTCCAAGCGATACGCCAACCAGCCGATCGGATTGATATTGATGTAATGACGATAATAGAGCGACAAGCGATGGTAGCTGTAATCCGCGTCCAGCAAACCTTTGATACCCGCAGAATATTGCAATTCAATAATCGGATGTTTAGAGCCGGCACTGACCCGCTCAAAATTGCCATCCAACACCGTTTCATCAAAAGCGAAGCGCATTTTAAGCAGCACTTCTGTGGTTGTAATAGTCGTATCAATCCCGTTTTGTGCCTCTGAATTTTCTACAAAACCATAGTCAAAACTATCCTCTTTGAAGCCGCCATACGGGTCCATGCGGCGGTGCAACAGCGTAAGCCGATTGGAGAAACCCTTTTTCCAGTAGCGTTCATAAAAGAATTTACCTTCTTCTATACGAATCAATTTCCAAGGAACATCGCGCCGAAACGTGCCGGAAAAAAAGTCGGCTTCCACAAATTCTTCGCTGCTTTCGCTGTTTAAACTGATGTCCTTTTTATAACTGCCGCCAATCGTAGTGCGCGGATACTCATCTGTAACCCATACAAAATCACCACCATATTTAAATTCCTCATCCTTAGTGCCATACGCAACATAGCCACCTAAACGCATTTTTTTACTGAAATTCAAACTCGTGCGCCCGCCGAATCGCAAGCGTGTACCCTCAATCGGACTCACGCCAAAAACAGACGAATACGGACCCAACTCAATCGGACCGAGAATGAAATAGCCATTGAAAATAATGTCAATGACGCGCGTGTAAGTCTTGTAAAGCGGCACACTTTTGATGCTGTCAATCAGGGCGTACACCGAGGCTTCGGTCGTGGTAAGCGGCACGTGTCGGGCTTCGTCCCAGTAGGCGTTGTCGCGCTCCAAGTCTTCTTGATTATAATATTTGCTATCGGTTGTGGCGTAGGCTTCCCGCGTTTCATTTCCGTTTAAAACAAAATTTTTGAAGGTTTCCGTTCGTCGTCCGATGAGTCCGGGCGTATTTTTGGTAGGAATAAAGTCTACAATCATTTTTTGCATGACGGGCAGCCATGCGCTGTCACGCGGCTCGAATTCTTGATAAATAATAATACGCTGCACCAAATTGATATTCACATCAGGACTCATGCGCATATCCACGCGCTGCACAGCGAAAGACGTATCCGCGACCCAAAAATTGCCGGAAAACGTGTTTTCCTGTCGGCGTTTTGGTTTGAATCGAAGTTGATAACTCCAATGTCCATTTAGATTCGTACTGTCGGCGATGTAATATTCGTAATAACCTAAACCAGAATTAGAAAACGGACTAACAAAGCCTTTTTCCAACACATAAATCCAATTATCATAAATGCTGAATGGCGCATGAATTTTCTTGATGTATTCTATAACAGTCTCATTATCAGCACCGGATGTGCGCTGGGCACGTAGCACCGTTTTGGGCTGACCCGTTTTTTTGGTGTAATAAATATCTGCGACGACTTCATTCAAATATAATGGTAGAAACGGTTTTTCATCAGATGTGCTGTCAATATTATCAAATACAAAATCGAAAGGCTTCATCAACTTATTATTGCGCAGCTTCTCGCCAATATTCTCCAAATCCAATTCTACTTTCGCGTAACTTTCGTATTGGAAAGCGTCTAAATTTTCGAGCCGATTTTGGTCCTTATTTGCAATAATGCCACGCACAATGCGGTTAGCAGGGTTTTCGCCGCTCAAAAAAACAACTTCATCCAATGTTGCATCAACGGCAGTCAGCGAAAAATCAACCGTTATAACGGAGTCTTTTTTAATCAACTTTTTCACATTGTCGTAGCCCACCGCCGACACTTCGAGTGTGTCGTACCATTTGGAGGTCGTGAAAGTATAATAGCCATCCGCATCCGTTTCCGCGCCGGCATTGCCATCCGAAAAATAGACGTTGCTAAACGGCAAGCCGCCTTTCGTGTCTGCATCCGTCACGCGCCCTTTGATGGTGCGGGTTTGCGACCAAGCAGAAAAGCTTAGCAATAAAAAAGTAAATAAGTAAAAAAAGCGTTTCATAAATGTAAATTGATATGCCAATTTGCTTATAACACAGAATTATTACAAAAATAACTGCTGTAAAAAGTTTGTAACTTTCCACCCAATAAAATAAATTCATGGCTCCACTGCTCTCTTTTTTCGACAAAAATGCCACGGAAGCCGGTTGTGATGAAGCCGGTCGGGGTTGTCTTGCCGGTCCGGTTTTTGCCGCCGCCGTTATTTTACCCAACGATTTTGCCCATCCTTTGGTACGAGATTCTAAACAATTGTCGGAAAAACAGCGAAACGAAGCGCGTATCATTATTGAAAATCAAGCACTTGCGTATGCTGTTGCTGCTGTTGAACCTTTTGAAATAGACGAAATCAACATTTTGAATGCGTCGTTTGTAGCCATGCACCGCGCCATTGCACAATTAAACGTTTCGCCCACCTCCTTGCTCATTGATGGCAATCGGTTCAATCCATTTCAAAACATACCATTTCATTGCATTATAAAAGGAGATAGTAAATATGCGTCCATCGCCGCCGCGTCTATTTTAGCTAAAACGTACCGCGATAATTATATGATGCAATTAGCTACGAAATACCCTCTATACGGCTGGACGCACAATAAAGGATACCCCACAAAGGCCCATCGGGACGCCATCCGAATATACGGTCAAACGCCTCATCATAGACTTTCTTTCAAACTATTACCCGCACTTACTCAAGGAGAACTTTTTTAAGACGTTAGATTTTAGACGGTAGACTTTAGACTATTTAATGTGGTCTATTGTCTAAAGTCCACCGTCTAAGATCTTAAAGGAAAGGATTGTGTAATTTCTCAAAGCCGATGGTTGTATCAGTGCCGTGTCCTGGATAAACTTTTACGTCATCGCCCAAATGCAGCAAACGTTGTGTGATGCTTTCGATGAGCGTATCGTAATCGCCTCCGGGCAAATCGGTACGACCGATACTTCCGTAAAATAAGACATCACCCGCAATTAAAAAGTTGCTCTCCCGACAAAAAAAGGAGAGGCTGGCAGGCGAGTGACCAGGCGTGAGAATCGCTTCTAATGTCGTATTTCCAAATGTAATCAAATCTCCGTCTTCAATAAAACTGCCAGGTGAAGGAGATAATTCTGGATAGGGAATGTGGTACATCATCGCGGCTCGTGGCGCTTGCTCTAGCACTGGAATTTCGCCGGAATGTATTTCAAGTGACAAATCGTAGGTTTCTGCCACAAATCGGTTGCCAAATATATGATCGAGGTGACAATGTGTGTTTATTAAGCGGACTGGTTGGAGGTGAAGCTGTCTTATAACATCCGTCAAGGCTCGTTTCTCCGCAGCATCGTAGCAGCCGGGGTCGAAAATGACGCACTCGTTTGTTTCATCGTATATTAAATAAGTGTTTTCCTGAAAAGGATTAAATGTCAGACAGACAACCTCAGCCATGTTTTTCCGTTTAGAATGTTGGAACTTGGTGATAAATGCATTATATTGAATCGTTAAAAGTACGATTTACGAAGTATGATTGTTAGTCTGTTTAAATTTTGTAAAAGTAACGCCTGTATGCAACTATACAAATACGCCCTTCTATTTATAGGTTTTTTTACAATCGTAGGAAATGCCGCTGCGCAAGGTACGCAAACCACTTACGGCAAAAACCGCGTGCAATATCACACCGATTTTGACGAATGGTCGCAGTACGAAAGTGACAATTTTATCACCTACTGGTACGGCGAGGCACGCAATATTGGTCAATCGGTGGTGATGATAGCGGAGCAAGATTTTCAAGATATTCAGGGCTTGCTGGAGCACCGCATCAATGATAAAATTCAAATTATCGTCTATACCGACCTCACCGACCTCAAGCAAAGCAATATTGGCAGCGAGGAAACTTTCAACAATATCGGTGGACAGACGAAGATTGTAGGCAGTAAAATTTTTGTGTATTTTGATGGCAATCACAATCACTTGCGCCAGCAAATACGAGAGGGGATCGCTTCGGTTTATCTGGATGCCATGCTTTTCGGGTCTAATTTGCAAGAAATTGTACAGAATGCGGTGATGATGAACCTGCCGGTGTGGTTCAAAGACGGATTGGCTTCTTACGCAGGCGAAGAGTGGAATAGTGAGTTGGACAACCAATTGCGCGATGCGGTTATGAGCGACGATTTTCCGGGATTCAATCGGTTTGCAGAGGCAAATCCGAAATTGGCGGGGCACTCCCTTTGGTATTTTATAGCAGAGAATTTTGGCAAAACGACGGTTTCTAATTTGCTATATCTGACTCGAATCAATCGCAGCGTGGAGAGCGGATTTTTATATGTATTGGGAAGTCCGTATGATATTATTACCGACAGTTGGCTGCTTTATTACAAACAACGATATAAAGGCGAAACACAGGAACGCACTGCATCCGTTGGCAGTCCGATTAAAATTAAAAATCGCAAAAATCTGCCACTCAATCAGTTGAAAGTCAGTCCCGACGGTAGAAAAATAGTATATGTATTGAATGAAATCGGACGCTTCAGTATTTATTTACAAGACGTACAATCCGGCGAACGCACCCGTATTTTGAAAGAAGGTTTTCGCAATCCATTTCAGGCGACTGATTATGAATATCCGGTACTGGCTTGGAATCCAAATGGGCAAGAAATTACGATGTTATTTGAGCGGCGCGATATGCCGAAGTTGCTGATGTACAGCCTTGCGAATAAAAAAATGAAGACAGAAGAACTGTCCACGCAATTCCAACGCGTACATAGTATAGATTATGTAAATCCAAATACTTTACTCTTTTCGGCTACGGTACGCGGCTTTTCAGACTTGTATTTATATTATTTGAATACCCGACAGAGTGAGCGCTTGACCAATGATTATTACGATGATTTGGACGCAGTTTCTGTGAATGTACGCGGTCGAAAAGGTATTTTATTTGCTTCCAATCGGACGGATTCTATCATCAATCCGCTCTCGGCTTCCAGTATGGATACGATTATTCCGGTGGGCAATTTTGATATATTTTATTTTAATCTGGATACCAAAGCTAGAGAATTGGTGCGGGTGACGAGTACGCCTTTCGCCAATGAACGCGAGCCGGTGGCACTTGATACTAGTTATTTTTCTTATTTGACGAATCGTTCCGGCATTATGAATCGGGAGTCAGGTTATCTGGAAGAATATTTGCATCATTATGAGCAAGTAATTACATTGAACGATGGGTCGGAGATTATTTTGCACGCCGATTCGACGCTTACGAGCCTGGATTCTACTCAAATTGATACGGTTATCATTCGTCCAGTTATTAAAGAACGAGCGATTAATCACGCTTCTTCCAATTATGCGAGAGATATTGTAGAACAGAACACCGCGCCTCGTGCTGGGCGGCTGGTGGAATTGATTACGATTAATCGGAAACCGCAGGCTTTTATATTGGAAATAAATCCTGATACGGTCGTCACGCCATTACTCACGCGCTTTCAACAGCGGAAAATTGCAAAATCCATCAAATTAGGGCAGGAAATTCCGGTTAATTTACTGCCCATGCCCAAAACACGTCCAGCAATCCAGTCGCCAGTAGAACGAACCGATACCTTGCCAACACCTGCGCCAATACCTGTCAATACCGTCGAAGAAATCATCGTACCTAATCCGATTATAGAAAAGGACACGGGCAAAGTGGATATTGATAATTATTTTTTTCAAAGTGAATTTGAAGAGCGGGAAAAACCGGCGCAAGTGCAAATAGAGGAACCCAGGCAGGTCAAAACGCAGGAAGAACCCATATTAAATGCGGACGAAGTGCCATCGCCATCTGGTAATTTGAACATCGTGCTGCCGGGCGACTTGCCAAAAACGAAAATAGAAACCGAACCCAGACCGATTTATCGCTTCCGTCCGGGACGCATCTCGCCGTATCGCTTGCAATTTAGAACAGATTATGTGACGACTCAATTGGATAATAGTCTATTGTTTGAAGGCTTAGAAAGTTTTGCTGCCAACCCTGACCCAGGCCGTGGTTTCACCTATCCGCCGCCGGGCATCTTGTTTAAAGCCAATTTTAAAGACCTATTTGAAGATTATGAATTTGAAGGCGGTGTGCGTATTCCGACTACTTTCAATGGTTCTGAATATTTTTTAACTTTTAATGATAAGAAGAAGCGATTAGACAAACGTTACTCTATCTACCGCCGCCAAACGCGCGATTCGCAAGAAAATACGAAAGTGAATATACCCGACCGACGGGAATATAATATTTTGCTGGGACAATTTGGCGTGCGTTATCCCTTGGACATTTTCCGCAGCATCCGCGCTACCGGCACGATTCGGCGCGACCGAGCTACGCAACTCGCTACCTACGCAGATACTTTGCAGACTGGGCAATACGAGTTGAGCGACCCGACTACGACGGAGGAGCGTGTAGGACTGAAGGTAGAATATGTGTTTGATAATACATTTGATGTAGCGTTGAATATTAAAAATGGCACGCGGTATAAGATATTTGCAGAAGTGGTAAAGCGATTCAATTTGGACGTGGCGGACGGCGTAGAACTTGATTTTGCAAAAGGCGCGATGGGCGTAATTGGCTTGGATGCCCGGCATTATCAGCGACTTGGCAAGTATCCAATCCTGGCACTGCGACTGGCGGGAGCTACGTCTTTCGGCTCTGAACGGATGCTGTACTTCTTGGGTGGGGTGGATAATTGGCTTTTCGCAAAGCAGGAAGAAGATGTTCCCTTACCGGCGGTCAACAGTGAAATTGCGTATCAGGCACTGGCAACTAATATGCGTGGTTTTGGCACCAATATTCGCAATGGTAATTCGTATGTGGTGTTCAACTCCGAGGTGCGGCTTCCTGTTTTTCGGATGATTTGGCAGCGGATTAAATCGCCCTTTTTACAAAATTTCCAGATGGTCGGCTTCTTTGATGTAGGTACGGCTTGGACGGGTAATGACCCATTTTCAAAAGATAATCCATTGAATACCAAAATCATAGAGAACGGACCCATCGGTAACCCGAATGTTATTTTAAAACTCAATTACTTCCGCGACCCAATCGTAGCAGGTTATGGCGCAGGCATACGCAGTGTATTGTTTGGCTATTTTATTCGGGTAGATTACGCCTGGGGGCTTGAGACCCGCGTCGTGCAAGACCCCCGCTGGTACATCTCGCTGGGCATGGACTTTTAATAGAATGAATAATAAAACACCTACCCTGTTCGTATTATTTTCCTACAAAAAGTTTTTAAAAAGATGAAAAAAGCAGGATTGCTTATAGGGTTGCTATTGGCGACGGTATTTGGTTTTGCACAAACATTCACAACTAAAGATAACGCCAGTGAGAAAATTCAAAAATTGTATCAAAAGGCGCGGCATTATAGTGCTGGCGAGCAGTATAAAGATGCGTTGGATGAGTTAAAAAAAATCTTTAAGGAAGATTCCACATTCATAGATGGACATTTGCTGTGGGGAGATATTCAGTTTGATTCTCAAAAATATGAAGACGCAGCACAAGCCTACAAAAAAGTATTACAAATTTATCCTGATTATAATTTAACTGTAAATTACCGGCTGGCGATGTCGTTTTTTAATCAAGAAAAATACGAGGAATCTATTCCTTTTTTTGAAGCATTTTTAAAATCAGGCAATAAGAATGCAGATTTGCAAAGAAAAGCAACCCAACGGATTGGTAATGCGCGTTTTGCCGCTACTGCTATCAAAAATCCGGTGCCATTCCAACCTGCCAAACTCAGTGCTAATATAAACACGCCTTATCCAGAATACTTGCCTTCGCTCACTGTTGACGGGCAGTTTCTGGTGTATACGGCAATTATAAAAGGGCAGGAAGATTTTTATTACAGTGAAAAAATAAAGGACGAATGGCAACTTGGGAAACCGATTGAAAATATAAATACCACCGATAATGAGGGTGCGCAAAACATCTCTGCCGATGGAAAATTGTTAGTGTTTACAGCTTGTGGAAGGCAGGATGGCGTAGGTAGTTGTGATATTTATTTCTCGGTATCTCGCAATGGAAAGTGGACAAAGCCGCGCAATCTGGGTGCGCCTGTGAATTCTAAGGATTGGGAATCCCAACCTTCGCTTTCCGCTGATGGTAATGAATTGTATTTCGCCAGCAAACGTGTCGGTACTTTGGGTGGTAGTGACCTGTGGATGAGCCGCCGGCAAGTGAGTGGCACTTGGGGAAGTCCACAAAATCTTGGAAAACAAGTCAATACACCAGAGGATGACCAAGCGCCATTTCTACATCCTGATGGGCAAACCTTATACTTCATGTCGCAAGGGCATCCGGGCATGGGCGGTTTCGATCTTTATTTTTCAAAACGAAATGCGGACGGCTCGTGGGGCGTTCCTAAAAATCTCGGCTACCCGATCAATACCAAAGCAAATGAAGGAGCACTGGTTGTAAATTTAGATGGCACAACCGCCTATTTCGCCACGGATGAACCCGACAAAACCAACGCCCAAATGTTGGCGCGTAAAAATCTGGACATCTACAGCTTCACCCTTTACCCGGAAGCGCGTCCCAACCCAGTCACTTACGTGAAAGCCAAAGTGATAGATGCCAATACAAAATTGCCGCTGGTCGCAAAAGTAGAAATTACAGATTTGAAAAATGACCAAGTGTATACTTCTTCACAGACCGATGTAGAAGGCACGTTTTTAGTGTGCTTGCCGCAAGGGAAAGATTATGCCTTGAATGTAGCGAAAGAAAAATATTTATTCCATTCGGAAAATTTTGATTTGTCGGAGCAAAATTCAATTAAAGAACCGTTTTTGTTGGAAATAGAATTGGTGCCAATAACGGAAGTCGTAGCCGATGGATCGCCTGGAAAAGCCAAGCCAGTTGTGTTGAAAAATGTATTTTTTGAAACGGCATCTGCCTCCTTGCGTTCCGAATCGAAAGCGGAATTGAATCGCCTGAAAAAATTATTGGACGAAAATCCGAAACTTAAAATTCGTATCAACGGGCATACTGATAATGTTGGCGCAGATAAAGACAATCTCACGCTTTCTGAAAAACGCGCTAAATCGGTGTATGATTTTCTCGCCCAACAAGGTATCGTCGCCGCACGCCTGAGTTATAAGGGATTTGGCGAAAGCCAGCCCATCGGCACCAATGACACGCCGCAAGGACGGCAGGTAAATCGGAGAACGGAGTTTGAAGCGGTAAATTAGAGGATGAGAAGATAGGAGGATGGGAAGATAGAAGAATGAAGCGAAAATGGGACCTAGCGAAAAAGAGACGGAGAGACCAAGTGATGAGCGCAAATAAAAATCTGGGGTATCTGCGGGAGACCGAGAGAAAGAGTGACCAAGTGATGAGCGCAATCCTCCTATCTTCCCATCCTCTTATCCTCCCTCAAATCAATCCCCTCGATTTCAATTCCAAATACTTATTAATCGTGTTGATGGAAAGGTCTTCGGGTGCGGTGAGGACGGCTTGGATGCCGTATTGGTTCAGCGTTTGCACCATTTGGGCTTTTTCAGCGAGGAATTTCTGCGCGATGGTTTGACGATAAATGCCTTCTAAAGTTTCTACTTTTTGTTTTGCAAAATCTCGGATTTCTGTATTTTCAAAAAAGACAACCACCAGCAAGTGAAAATTGTTGATGCGGCGCAACAGCGGCAGCACGCGTTCCAAGGCATATATACTTTCAAAATTGGTATATAAAAGCAACAAACTCCGGCGATTGATGAGTTTCCGCACGGCGTGGTATAGTAATTCATAATTTGATTCCAGCGTGCGCTCTTTTTCTTTGTACAACGCTTGTAAAATTTTATTCAATTGAATCGGTTGGTTATCCGCTTTAATCGTCGCTCCAATTTTATCAGAAAATGTAATCAGTCCGGCACGGTCGTATTTTTGCAAGGCAATATTGGCAATCACCAACGAGGTATTAATTGCATAATCCATCAGACTTAAACCATTGAAAGGCAGGCGCATCGCTCGACTTTTATCCAAAATAATGTACACTTGTTGGGCGCGTTCGTCCTCGTATTGGTTGACCATCAATTCCGCCCGTCGGCTACTCGCTTTCCAATTCACACTTCTGTAATCATCGCCGCGTACATAATTTTTGATTTGCTCAAACTCATAACTGTGTCCAATGCGACGCAATTTTTTAATCCCCTGAAATTGGGAAATCCGATTAAACGCAATCAACTCATACTGTTTCATTTGCAAAATAGAAGGATATACCGGCACGTTCGCCTCCGCCTCCACGCGAATGCGGCGTTGCACCAAACCAATCAAACTATTTAAATACAAATTAATCGCTCCAAAAATATACTCCCCGCGTGCTGTCGGTCGCAACTCGTACTGAATCGTGCGCTTTTCATCAGATTGTAAAACAATACTTTTTTCAAAATCTCGAATTTGAAACTGTACCGGCAATTCATCAATGACATTGATAGTCAACTTCAAGTTAGACAAATTTTGCAATTGTAATTTTACGTGATTGGGGTCACCCAGATTGAATAACTTAGGGACTTCCCGCCCCGCCTGAATTCGCACTTTTTTATTAAACAATAGCCAACTATCTAACACAATCACCACCAACGTCATCACAAACAACGCCTGCACCACCGGAAACAACACGCGCACCGCAAAACTGAGCGCAAAGAGCAAAATAAATGCGCCGAGTAGCCAGAAGAGGCGATTGGTCAAATATAAGTTTTTCATTAAGCAGTTCTCTTGTTCTCTATTTCTCTTTTCTCTTAGTCACTCGGTCATCCTATCTTCCAATCCTCCCATCCTCCCTTTCACCTCGGCACTTCCATTTTTTTAATAATATCCCGTATCACTTCCCGCGTTTCGTAGCCCTCCATTTCGCGCTCGGGCGTGAGGATGATGCGGTGGTTAAGTACCGGATACGCCACGTATTGAATGTCGTCGGGTGTTACAAAATCGCGTCCGTATAATGCGGCGACGGCTTTTGACATTTTTAGAATTGCCAGCGATGCGCGTGGAGAAGCGCCCAGAAATAAGTCGCCGTTGCTGCGCGTGTCGTACACGATGGCGGCGATGTAATCAAGTAACGTGTCGCTGATGTAGACTTGCTCGGTGAGTTGCTGGCATTTGCGCACGTCTTCGGCGGTAAACACAGGCTGCACTTCGTCTCGTTGCGCGATTTTGAAGTCATTGCGAAAGCGGCGCAGAATGGCTTTTTCCTCCTCCAGCTTCGGATATTCCATGTTGATTTTTATCAAAAAGCGGTCGAGTTGCGCCTCCGGCAGTTTGTACGTGCCTTCCTGTTCAATCGGATTTTGTGTGGCGATTACAAAAAAAGGAAACTGCATCGGGCGTGTTTCGCCATCCACCGTTACTTGGTATTCTTCCATCACTTCAAACAGCGCGGCTTGCGTCTTCGCTGGCGCGCGGTTGATTTCGTCAATCAGTACAATGTTGGAAAAAATAGGACCTGCATTAAATGTAAAGTCTGAGGTTTTCATATTAAAAATCGTCGTACCCAGCACATCACTCGGCATTAGGTCGGGTGTAAATTGAATGCGCGAAAAATCTATCTGCATCGTTTTAGATAACAACTTGGCAAGCAGCGTCTTGGCAATGCCTGGCACGCCTTCAATCAAAACATGACCACCTGAAAAAATCGCCGCCAGCAGTAAGTCAATCGTTTCGTCCTGCCCGACTATCACTTTCTGAATTTCCGCTCGGATGGCAGTCACGCCATCGCGTATGTGACTCAGATCCAAGCGATTCTGTAACAATTGGTTTTCGGGTGTGTTCACGGGGAGTGTCTCTGGGGATAAGTCCTCCGAGAAATTATTGGTGGGGTTATTTTCTTGAAATACGTCGTTTTGCATAAAGGGTTGATTTTTTGGATTGCCGGTCAAGATACTGTGTATTATAATTTTTTGGTTTTTAATACTACAAATATATCGTTTCAAATATAGAAATAATGAAAAATTGGGTGTGTTAAAAAAGAGGCGGCATAAGCTTCATATTATTTTTAAGGTTATAATTTTAATAGCACAGTAACCGAAATCTTATATTTTCACTATCTTTTGCTTGAATTGAAAACTTGAGCAAACGGCGGTTGGCTGCAATAATTGCTTTTATTTTAAATCAAAAACAAATTTTAACGCGGTGTCAATTTTGCGCAGAACGCTTCCGGTGAGAGAACCGCTGATTTCAATTAATCGCTCTCGGTAGTCAATGGGACGAGTTTGTAAACAATCTGCAATTGACTTCTTAGACAAGCCATTTTCTGCGGAGGGTTCAATAGTTACATTGGTAATGATGCGCGCTTTTTTCTCTGACCATTCTGTAATTGGTACGACTTGGAGGACAGGCACTTTTTTGTTATAAATGTCATTTGTTACCATTACACAAGGTCTCACTTTACCCGTTTCCGAACCTTTGGTAGGATTTAAGTTAACCAATATTACCATGCCACGCTTTAGTTCCATAGCTTAGTTCCAATCTTGCGTAGCTGAATTTGTCCATTCTTTCGTTTCCTCATCCTCCTCGTAAATTTCTGCATACAAGGCTGCTGAGGCCTCCAAAGTTTGAATATTTATTAATTCTTCTTGTAACAAATCAATCGCTTTGGCAACCAACTCATCCGAGCTATGAAATCCATATTTTGCGTATTCTTGGATAAATTCAACTTGTTTCTCCTCTAACGCAAGTGTTTTTTCAATCGTCATAGCTGTACTAACATTTATTTTCATCCAAATTTACAAATAAATAAAGGAAATTCAAAAGTGAGCCGCTAATATTCTATTCTCGAAAAAATCCCTCCATCAATCTGTAACCTTTCCACTTTTTTCCAGTCTTTGTATTTTTGGAGAATGCTACCTTTGTAGCGGCTAAGTAAACCAAATCACCTTCGACACCATGAAAAACCTATCTATCCTACTCTTGGCTACCTTTTTTGCCAGCGTTTCCCTATTGGCTCAATCTGAATCTCCACCTGATTCCACCACACTTCCAAAAATAAAAAAAGCCTACTATACCCAAAGAATCACCAACCAAGCGCCAGATGTAGATGGGATGTTGAATGACACTTGTTGGAATCAGGTGGAATGGGGCAGCGATTATATCCAACTCGACCCGACGGAGGGCGTGCCGCCCACGCAGCAAACCGCTTTTAAAATTTTGTATGATGATAAATATTTGTATGTAGCGTTTCGATGCTATGATACAGAGCCAGCTAAAATCGTGCGCCGGATGTCGCGTCGGGATGGCTTTGACGGGGATTGGATAGAATTGAATATTGATAGTTATTTCGATAAACGCACCGCTTTTTCTTTTACAACTTCGGTTTCAGGTGTGAAAAGTGATGAATTTGTATCGAATAATGGCAACAATTGGGACGAGAGTTGGAACCCGATTTGGCTGACGAAAACGAATATTGATTCGTTGGGTTGGACGGCGGAGGCGCGTATTCCGCTGAGCCAGATTCGCTATGGCAATCAAGAAGAGCCGGTGTGGGGCATTCAGACGACGCGGCGGGATTTTCGGCAACAAGCGCGCTCCGTGTGGCAGCCGATTTCGCAAAACGACATGGGCAATTGGGTCAGTGGCTTCGGCGAATTGCGCGGTTTGAAAGGGATTAAACCGCAAAAACAAATTGAAATTCAACCCTACGTTGTAGCAAAAACCGAGACTTTTGAAAAAGAAATAGGCAATCCGTTTGCAACCGGCTCGTCAAGCAACCTCACCGGCGGCGTGGACGCAAGACTCGGCATTACGGGCGACCTCACGTTGGATTTGACCGTAAATCCTGACTTCGGACAAGTAGAAGCCGACCCTTCCGCTTTGAATCTGAGTGGTTATCGGATTTTCTTTGCCGAACAGCGACCTTTTTTTGTGGAAAACAGCAATTTATTCGACTATCAATATGCTGGCGCAGAAGCAGGCGGCGATTTCACATCCGACAATTTGTTCTACTCGCGTCGCATTGGGCAGCAGCCACATGGTCGCCCGAATTTGGGTCCTGAAGAGTTCGCGGATGTACCTTTCAGTGCTACCATTCTCGGCGCAGCAAAATTCAGTGGTAAAACAAAAAAGGGCTTGGGTATCGGTATTTTAGAGAGCGTAACCCAACGAGAAATGGCGGAAATTGACTACAAAGGCGAGCGACGCGAGGAAGTCGTGGAGCCGCTCACGAATTATTTTGTCAGCAGATTCACGCAAGATTTCAAAGAAGGACAAACCGTGTTGGGTGGTATTTTCACTTCTACGGTGCGCGATTTGCAAGGCGGCGAGTTGAATTATTTGCATCGTTCGGCGTATTCGGGCGGTGTTGATTTTGTGCATTGGTGGAAAAAACGGACTTATTTCGTCTCGGTCAACGGCGTGTTCAGCAACGTCAACGGCAGCCAAGAAGCCATTACCAACACGCAACAATCCTTCGAGCATTATTTCCAGCGTCCGGGCGCTTCCCACGTCGAGGTGGATACGAATGCGACTTCGCTCACTGGGCACGGCGGCACAATTAAAGTGGGTCGTCTGAATCAAAATTGGAAATTTGAAACGGGTGTCAATTGGCGCTCGCCGGAGTTAGAATTGAATGACTTGGGGTTTATGAGCAATGCGGATGAAATCAATTATTTCTTGTGGACGGGCTATCGTTTCACCAAACCGTTCTCGATTTTCCGTTTTATGCAAATCAATTACAACCATTGGTCGCGCTGGGATTTTGGTGGTCGCAATCTCTACCAAGCCGTAAATAGCAACGCCCACATGCAGTTCAACAACTTTTGGGACTTTGGCGGCGGCGTGACGTATGAGAATAAAGACATCTCTAACAATGCGTTGTTTGGCGGTCCCGCGCTGCGGCGTTCGAGAGGCTTGGCTTTTTGGAATTACATTCGTACCGACCGGCGCAAGCCTGTTCAATTCAACCTGAACGTGCAGTTTGCCAGAGGATTTGACCGCGATGAACCCAACGCCGTGCGCTATCAAAGTTATTCGCTCGGTATGAATGTGCAGCCCTCCAATGCCCTGAATTTATCGCTCAGTCCCGGCTACAGTATTCAAAATCGAAAAGTGCAAAATGTGACCGACCGAACTTTTGATAATCAAACCCGATACATCGTCGGTTCGTTGGACCAGCAGCAATTGAGCATGACTTTCCGTTTAAATTATTCCATTACACCAGATATAACGTTGCAATATTATGGACAGCCGTTTGTTTTCAGAGCGAAATATAAAGATTTTAAATACATAACCAATCCATTAGCCAAAAATTTGTACGACCGTTTTAATAATTATGATGCCAATCAAGTTCAATTTGAAAATGATGAATATTTTATTGATGAAAACAGAGATGATGTAAATGATTACAGTTTTGGCAAGCCCGATTTTACATTTTTACAATTCCGTTCCAATCTCGTTGCCCGTTGGGAATACGTGCCCGGCTCGGAAGTTTTCTTAGTGTGGTCACAAGGCAACACCAACGACGGCGACCCGGAGAAAGAACTTTTTCCCAGCTTGACCGATGATTTATTTTCGCGCAAGCCGCGCAATATCTTTTTGGTGAAATTTACGTATCGGTTTTTGTTATAATGTAAAAATGGTCAGCCGATTTTGGAGTCGGCTGACCATTATATGCAAATTTTCTTATTCAAAAATTAAATCGGAAGCGCGTCTTGCAATTCCAACTTAAAAATATCATTCCGAATATTATTGATGTAAGCTTCAAATAATAATTTGGCTAATAAAAATTCATCAGAACCAATAGGAATGCCTTGAATTTTATCCAATAATTGCTCGGCTTTCTTGCGGTACGTAAAGTCATTATATAATTCTAATGCCGATTCTAAGGTGTGAATAAATTGACCAGAGCGGTTTTTCTTGCCATAGAATTGTTCCAACAGCGCGGCAGAAGCCAGTTTTGGCGCGTAACCTTCCAAATCCGGGCGGTGTTTACCATCAATGTTTACAACAATATAAGGCGCGTTGCCTTTGTATTCTTTTCCATTTTGACAATGAACAAGTCTTATTTCCAGCCGCCCAAAACCATCATTTTGTATATCAATTCTGTAATCGCTAAATTCATTGCGGTCTTCTTTATTATACACAATGTAATGTCCTGATTTGAAATTGGGCATACCAGAAGTCAAAAAGCGCAAGTCCATCGTATCCGACAAAAACGGACGGGCTTCAAAAGAATTCGCCAACTCTCCAACTAATTTGATAAGCACAGAACCCGCCAACAAGTACAAATTGGCTGGTACAAAAATGGGTAAACCCGCCGCTGTCGCAAACATTTTGGCAACTGAATCTACCGTATTTTTTTGCAACGAATCCACCACCAATTCAAACGAGCAAAGCGTAGTCGTGTTTTCTAAACAATCGGTGTAATAAACAATAGACGAACCCTTAGAAAAAGCCGCCTGCTGCACGTACTGCCGGTCTTTAATGTCTTCTTCCAATTGGTTGATAGCGCGTGGCGCGGCATCAAAAGTTTGAGCACCTTTCACACCCGAAACGACTAACAAATCTGGTTTGCCACCTAGAAAACCACCCGGCGCGTCGCCTGTGTAAACGGTCAAAATTTCTACTAACAATGGTCTGCCGATGCCCACTGGCGTGAAGGCTTGAGCGGTGTTACGCTCGCCATTGGAGTGCCCATTTTCAGGTTCCCAAGTACCCAGCGCAATTTGCTGGTTAATTTCTTCGACATCTATCAGGTCTTCGCCCGATGCATAAAATAAAGCCATGGTGTTTGAATTTATAGGTTAGAAAATAGGATTATGTCCATTGAGAAAATCAGTAACCGAGTCCATTTTATTTTAACCGCAGAGCTTGGCGTTTCTTGGCAAATTCCGGGTATCGCATTTGCATCAACCTAACTTTAACTAATATGTATTGGCTTGATTTTCGATAAATTATTTTTGTTTTTTTCTCTGTGCTTAAGTTTTGTCACTTTTTTGCATTGCCCAAAAAAGTAACCAAATGGAATATCCCGTACCAAAGGTCGGGGAAACGCTAGGCTAATCAATCCGCTCCGCGTGATTAGCCGGCAGCCGCCACCCGTGTTTCAGAATTAAATATAAGTTATTTAAAGTCAAAGTATTATACATTATTTAAAGTTAGGTTGATGCAAATGCGACGTATCAAGACAAGACAAATTATATTTATTTTAATATTAGCAAGTAGAAGTTGCGCTCATGCGGTTGTACGAAATGTTAACGCCAAGAGTTGCAGCTTTCGCTTAAACAAGTCAAAAAAAATTGTGATTTATAGCAAATTTAACGGTGAGTTAATACTGGATGCTAAATGCTGGGTGCAAATGAATATTCAGTTCATCACGTACTTCCATCAAAGCAAATCCCAGTAAATTTAAGCCTTTCCATTGCTCAGGCTGTGCTGCGGCTGGATTATCTTTTGCCATTCCGATTCCCCAGATGGTGTCTACCGGACTTGCTTCCACCAACACTTGATTTTTCGTATTTAAAAGATACGTTTTAAGGTCGGGATTTTGTCCAAATTTATAAAGATTTCCCTTCTTTACAATATCATATCTAATCTCTTCCCAAACTTTCGGTTGAAAATTTTTGACTTGCCGCCCCAATTCTTTCGCTTCTGCTGGGGATTTGGCAATCAAGATTTTATGTAATATTGCTTCATCTTCAAATAATCTCGCTTTCTCCGCCATCATGTAATGTTCGGCGGTTTTGTAAGTTACACTATCCATTTCAAAATCACTTTCCCACCATTGACTCAAACAACTTTTTCCGATAGTGCCGTCTTTATTAGGTTGATGTCCCCAGAAAAAAAGATAATTTATTTCTCTTCTACTTTGAGATTCATTTATCAACCAGTCCAAATTATATTTCATATTACAATTTCAATAACATAATAACACATTATCCTTGCTCCCACATTTCAATTTTCTTTTTATCTACAATGCCGCCCCATTTAGCGGAGTAAATATACTCACCCGTTTCTAATTTCTTTACATAATCTTTCACCCATTCTTTAAAAGTCGGTGCAATTAACTCGCGTCGCCCGATTTCGTGGTCCATCCGAATGATTTGACTTACCTCGCCGCCTTTCGCTGGGTCCAGATCCATGCAATAACTATTGCCCGCGCCGTCAAATGTAATAGGAATCCGGTAGCGATTGAACCAAACTTTTTTCACCCCTTTATCGGGTTCGGCTCTTGCATCGTCCAATATACCTTCATCCAGCAATTCTTTCCAAGTGCGCCACTCGCCCAGCATCCGTGCGGTGGAGAGCATTTCTTCAGCATCTACCAAGCCATCACTTCCTTCCCGCTGCCCGTTGTGAATCTTGTAAAAGTTTTTAAAAGGGGTGGGTAAGCGTTTGCCAATGGCGGTTTCCAATGTAATAAAATCGGATTTCGTAGCACCCGGATTTAAACTTTCAATCAATTGCGGCGCATCAATTTCCATCCAAGACTTGATGTATCTCCAACGGGGTCTCATTGAATTAAATAAAAACATAAGGCGATAGGTTTTTGAGTTTGCAATGCCTTTACAACAAAAAATCCCAACAATATCTTTTGATACTGTCAGGATTTTTTCTAAAATTTAGTTCGTGCCACGTGCCAAGTCTGGCATCTATTTATCTGGCATCTGGCATCTCCCTATCTGGCATCTTCCTACGGTTTCGTCACCATATACTTTGCAGCCTGCCCTTTTTGTGGAATGGAGTTTTTAATAAATTCACGAATATCATCGTTGGCATTTTTTAAATCCTCCTGCCGTAAATACATCATGTGTCCACTCCGGTAGCCTTTGAAACTCAATCTATCCTTCATTTTTCCGCTCGGGTCGAGGTGCCACATAGAATATTTTGCGTTGAAATAAGTACAAGCGCCATCGTAATAACCCGATTGCACCATCACTTTTAAATACGGATTTTGAGCCATCGCTTGCCGCAAATTTTCACCCGTATTGTCGTTCGTTCTATCCCAAGGATTGACCGGACCAAACATATTATATTTGATGTCCGTTTTGTATTTTAAATCATTCTGAATGTAATAATTAATTGCCGGTGTAAATGAATGTAACCAAGATGTAAGTTCTGAATTGTATTCTGGCGCGATGCCCGCTTCCTTACTATCCAAACCAAGATAACGCGAATCCAGTCGCCCAACTGTGTAGCCGCCGCGCTCGCGCAGCAAGTCTTTCCAGAAATATTGATACGAAACGTCCAAGTTATTTTGCAAAATCGTTTTTTCTGATAAGCCCGAATAATAGGCCATTTTTTTAGCCATCGCTTGCTTCTTGGTCTCCTCCAAAAAACCGCCCATCACCATCGCTGGAGTCAATTCATTGATTGTAAAAGCCTCTACTTCCGGCAGTATTTGGTCTAAATCTTTTTGCTGCAATTCCGCCGGCAACGCTTTTTGATACCAAGCCGTCGCTGCGAAATAGGGCAAGCGATTTGCCGCTTCTACCGGACCATCACGTTCAATGCCCAATTCTGTCGGCGATACCAGAATCACGCCATTCAAGTACATCCATTGCGTATTTTGCAATTCCAAAGCCAAACCGGAAACGCGCGTCGTACCATAACTTTCGCCAATCAAATACTTCGGCGAAGTCCAGCGATTTTTGCGCGTCACAAACGTATTAATCCATTCTGCGAGATATTTAATATCAGCATTCACACCAAAAAAAGTTTCTTTCTTTACATCTTTATCCAAAATGCGTGAATAGCCCGTATTCACTGGATTTACAAACACAATATCTGCTACATCCAGAATCGAATGCGGATTTTCTCGAATGCCATACGGCTGCACCGGATAGCCCTCGTCGTCAATCATGATGTTGCGTGGACCCGTGTACGCAATGTGCATCCATACGGAAGCCGAACCTGGACCGCCATTGAAAGAAATCACAAGCGGGCGTGTCGAGCGGTCTTTCATATCTGAACGTTCGTAATATGTATAGAACAGTGTAGCAGTCGGTTTACCCTCTTCATTCCAGACGGGCTGCGTACCAGTCGTCGCCGTATAAGGAACAAGTGTACCTTTAATGGTCACCTGATGTTTCGTTACAACGGCAGAATCAACGGCGATTTTGCGTTCTTGCGCAAAGGATAGATGGAGGTTGAGAATGAGAATAGCGAATAGTGGAAGGTATTTTTTCATGTGTTTTAGGTATTTTTCAAATTTGGACACTATAAGGTAAGGATTCTTTCCATTGTAAAGTTGCTTTTTCTAAATTTATAGAACAACTTTGAAGTGTATAGAAAGAATAATTTTTCTTCGAGATAGCGTTTTTCAAGCGATGACCGAGTATGGGGATTGTCTTTATGGTTCAAATGTACCAAATTTTGATTGCGATTAATTACAGATGAAGAACATGATAAATATGAATTATTTGCAGTAGATCGGGAACAGAATGATTATTATACAATATTTCAGGGCGACCTTATTAGTGGTAAAATTTGGATTCAGGAAGGTACTACCGAAGATGGATTCGCCAACCTGCTTTTGGACAAATGTGTTGATAAACAATAAGTTGTATTTGCGTATAATCCCGAATATTATTGCCAACATACAGCGTTTGCGATGGCGTAGGTTGTTGAATACAACTTGATAGTCAAAATTTACTTTGCACCCAAAACAGGTTTTAATTCCAAGCTTTTATAAGCATCCAAGCCACATTGCAAAAAACTGGCATATTCATTTTCATCAGGCGTGTAGCCGACCGGGTTATTTAATAATTTGCCATTCGGCGAAAACAAAACGTACATGGGCTGGGAATTTGCATTAAAATATTCCGTTTGAAAATGCGACCATTTGTGACCGTGATTGCGCAGCGTTCGCTTACCACCAGTCGCTTTTACCACTTCCAATTGCTCTGCTGCTTCCAAATCTACTTTTTCATCTACGTATAACGAAATTATAACATAATCATTTTTTAAATATTTATATACTTCCGGCTCGGGCCATACGTGCTCTTCCATCTTCCGACAATTCACACAAGCGTGACCCGTGAAATCAATCATGATAGGTTTATTCACTTCTTTCGCGTACGCCATGCCTTCTTTTAAATCTTTGAAACAATTCAGATTTTGCGGACAATCACATTCATAAAACCAGCTATAACAAACGGGCGGAGCCAAGCCGCTCAACAATTTCAAGGGACGATAAGAACCCGCTTTTTCATCATAAATAAAACCCGTTGCTAAATAAAAGGCGAATGCTACCGATGTCAGTCCAATTACAAGTCTGGTAATGGATAATTTTTTAATCGGGGAATCATGTGGAAATTTTATAAATCCAAAAAGATACGCCGCCAAGCCTAGCGAAAGCAGCAACCACGCAGCGAGGAACGGCTCAATTTTCAAAATGCCCCAGTCTTTTACCAAATCTGCATTCGACAAAAATTTGAGTGCCAATCCTACTTCTATAAAACCCAAGGTCACTTTCACCGTATTCAACCAGCCGCCGGATTTGGGCAAAGAAGTCATCATACTCGGAAATGCTGCAAACAGCGCAAACGGCAACGCCAATGCCAGTCCAAATCCGCCCATGCCCGCTGTCAACTGCCACGCGCCACCATCCGAACTCAACGCGCCCGCCAGCAGCGAACCCAAAATAGGACCTGTGCAGGAAAACGACACCAACGCCAACGTCAACGCCATAAAAAACACGCCAATCACCCCACCAACGCCTTCTGCCGAACTCGCCCGACTCACCCAGCTACTCGGCAAAGTCAGTTCATAATATCCAAAAAACGAAAAAGCAAAAATCATGAAAATCGCAAAAAATGCAATATTTAGCCATACATTCGTAGAAATATCATTAAGAATATCAGGGTTTACATTATCTAATAAATGAAACGGCACACTTAGTAATAAATAGACTGCAAAAATAAAAAATCCGTACAGCGAAGCATTGGTAATACCTTTGCGCCGATTTTCACTGCCTTTTGTAAAATAGCTCACCGTGAGCGGAATCATCGGAAACACGCAAGGCGTGAGCAGGGCAATCAAGCCGCCGAGAAAACCGAGTAAAAAAATGGTCCAATTGCTTTTACCGTCTGCCTGAAGCGTCGCATCGCCACACGCCGCTACGGGATTTGCCAAGTCTGGTTTTTGCAAACCGCCGAATAAAATTTGATTGGGGCTGTTAGGATTTATGGAAGCAGTATCGGTAGTCGACATATTGGCAACGATCTCTTCGGCTTGCTGCGGAATCGTGGTGGTATCAAAGGCGATAGGTTGAATGTTTAAAGTTTCTGGTTTTACAATGACTGCATCTTTTGCTGGTTTTTCGATGCCTTTTATGGTCGCGGCGGTCAGTTGAAAAGAAAATTCTTCTTCGGTGGGCGGCAAGCATTGCTTGGCATCACAGGTCATAAATTCCAAATAACCGGCAATCGGTTTGCTAAAATCTTTCATCCGTACGCGCTGCGTAAAAATGCCTTTTTTATAAATTTTGGTCAGGTTCATCCTGAAGATATCGTCATACCCCTTCTTGATCGTACCCGATTCTTTATTTTTGCCAACCAGTTCAAAATGGTTGCTTTTTTCAAAATGAAAACTCGTCGGTATAGGACCATCCTCACTTTCTAAATATTGCGAATAAACCGTCCAGCCTTCGTCAATCGTGGCGGTAAAGATGAGGTCGAATTCCGTGTCACTCACTTGTTTGGAAGTCCAAGTCCAGGTGACTGGGGTGAGAATTTGGGCTTGTAAGCCAATCATTGACATTAAAGAGAAGAAGAGGAATGTTATTTTTTTCATGGATTTTTTTTAGTTCAAGGGTTTGGAATATTTATACTAATCATTTCCACAGCCTAAAGGCTGTGGGACGTGGACAGCATAAATGCTGTGCTACCATTTTACTACAAACTCCACCGTCGTCGGCGGCAAACAACGTTCGTCGTCGCAAGTCATAAACTCCAGCGAACCGGTCACTTCATTTATTTTTCCTTTCAATTGGATATGTTGAATAAACTGCACTTTGCCATCAAATTTTATCAAATTCATCCCAAAAATCGGGTCGAATCCTTCTTTTTTATGTCCCGCTTCCGCTGCCTCGCCCACTACTTCATACTTTTCATTTTCATTAAAAACAAAACTCGTCGGAATAGGTCCTTCGTCCGATTCTAAATACTGCGAATAAATAAACCAGCCTTTGTCGACGTGCGCCGTGAGTACTAAATCATATTCCGTATCACTTATTTTTTTTGCCTCGTAGCTCCAATGCACGGGATTCAAATGCTGTGCCCAAGCGGCATTGGAAAGAATAGCAAACAGAAAAATTATGTAAATGCGCATCATTTTATTTGTTTATATTTCAACTGTTTGCAAAAGTAACGCCGTTTGTCGAATGCCGCTGCTGTGCCAGTGACGATTAATAAAAGATTAACACATTGTAGCACAGCCTTTAGGCTGACACCGTACCCCAGTCTTCAGACTGGCACCCAAGAGTGCAAAATGGAAAAAATAATTTTCAACTATCTTTAATTTTTGAGTGTTAGCGACGAATAAGTAATCGAGCAGTTTGCAGTAAGCAGTTTGCAGTTAGCAAAACATTGAAAATCAATTAATTATTCTAAAATAAAAATGTCGTTTAATTCTGCTCAGTTACTTATTTGAATCAAAACACTTGAGCAACTTGCGAGAAAAAATGAAAGTCGTTGAGGCCCACATTTTTGGAGAACCATTTCACTTACATCCCTTTCGGGCAATGTACTGGCAGCGGGAGGAGATGTTATTGCTGAGTGATTTACATTTAGGAAAAGCCACACATTTTCGCAAAGGTGGCATTCCGGTACCAAAGGCATTGAGCGATGTAAATTGGGATAAATTGATAAGTTTACTCTTTGATTTTCAACCAAAAAGAGTGCTGTTCCTCGGCGATTTATTCCACAGCGATTTGAATGCCGAATGGGATGATTTTTGCCAATTGACCGCGCAATTTTCAACGATTGAATTTGAACTCGTACCCGGCAATCATGATATTCTATTTGCACAACATTACACGGAAGCTCGATTGTTATTACATCCACCAATTTTAGAAGTCCCACCGTTTATATTTTCACATATTCCGCTCGAAACCATTCCGGGCAACCGTTATAACCTCGCCGGACATATTCATCCCGGCGTGTGCCTGCGTGGCTACGGGCGACAAACGATGCGGCTGCCGTGCTTTTATTTTACGGACAATCAAGGGGTTTTACCCGCTTTTGGCGAATTTACCGGCATGGCAGAAGTGCAGCCGAGAGCGGGGGATCAAGTTTTTGTGATTGCGGAGGACATCATTATATCATTGTGAAGTCGGACGCTTCAAAAGCATCCGACAACACAAGAAAAATTTAGCTTTTATTGCTTTAAAAATTCTACGGTACAACTCGTGCTGGGTACGGTTGCTGTGGCTTCAACGACGAGGGTCATCAAAAGTAATTTTCCACTCAACGTACCAGTACCAGTTACGACCCCGCTGCTGGTAGTTGTTTTAGGGATACTAAAATTGTTACCGCTAACGGTAGCATTAAAAACATTGTCAATATCCAGCTCATCTGGTGCTATACCTGCCCGAATGATAAAAGAATCGCCAGTTTTTAAAGGAACGAATGTGCAGGGGTTTGACTTTACGGTGTAATTGCCAACCATTCTATTGCGAGCTACGACCGGGTTAGGCGTGGACGAAGTATCGTCTTTTTGGCAGGCAACGCATAGCATCAGTGCCCACAGGGTAAACAAATAAAATGCAGCTTTCATGTCTTTGGTTTTTTAGTGAAATAATGTACTAATAGGATTGCTTTTGCCGCAAAGGGAGGAGCAACAAGGAAGGCTCAGACTACATAAGCCATTTATTCAAACTCTTTATGCTCCCGTTATCTCATCACCTATTGCGACGAGACAAAATTCAGGCTTCTTGGAAAAAAAGAGGTGGTAAAAAAACGACATTTATTGAGAAGTCGGAAGTGGGAGGTAGGAAGTCGGAAATTGCCTACTTCGTCCGTTGTTGCGTACCTATCCAGCGCTCAGGCGACTGCGTGTTTTCTTGTACGAGCGTGTTGGGGGTACTGCCGGAGAATTGTTTAAAGTCTTTGACCAAATGTTGATAGTCGGTGTAAGCCGCATCCCAAGCAATTTTTTGCCAATTGAGGTGTGGGTTGAGTTCTTTAGTTTCAAAAGCCTTATAAAATCTACAAATACGCGCGAAAAACTTAGGAGATACCCCCATCTGTTTTAAAAAAATCCGTTCAAACTGGCGAGGACTTGGAAAAGTTTGATGCGCTGCTTTATCCACATCAAAAAGGCAGGCGTATCCATCGTTTGTTTTCCAACGCTGTCCATATCGCGGAAGTGGTAATTTAGTCCTTGAATTTTTTTCCATAACCAGTTTTCTACGATTGGAAACATGGCAGCATAGCTGGGGGCATTTGCCAATTGTTCACTCACTTCCCGGATTTCCTTGCCAAGTACCAATTCAGCATCCATGTTTTTATCCGTAAATTCGGTCAGCGGGATGCACAAGAACTTATATAATGCTCCAGGCTGAAAAGTAATTTCCAGCATTAACATTTCGGGCGGGAGCAATTGGTTTTGTCGAGCAATATGTTGTCCAAAAATATGTGTGGGAGGTACTTTTATTGAAGTACCGGATTCCAGATTTTTGGACCATACCAGCCCTCTCGTAAAGAATCGAATGCCTTGCTCTGGCGTGGCGGGGTAAGGCTTCATGGGTGGCAGCGCACTGGCATCAAAGGTGAAGTGTAACAGCCAGTATTCTAGGATGTAGGTTTTTAGGTGCGGGCTGGGTTGTATATATTTGTGAATCATAGCAGGGTTTGCGCTTTTGAAAGACTTTCCCAGTAAAAATAAGGTTTTTATTTAAATAGCGTAATCATTAAGCGGGAATTTATCGGTACGGTAGAAGTATAGCCGACAAATGGAGTTTTATACCGCTGCTTGATAAAGTATCGGCTACTAAAGTGAACGGGTCGTTTACTTCTTTTTCCCTGCTTTTTCTACATTTTCTGCTATTCTAAACTGCACCATTTTGCTTATTAATTCCAAAGGCATGGGTTGGCCGAGCGGAAATTGAATGGAGCCTTTTCTAGTTTTATAAACCGTAAGCTCTTTTTGAAATGCTTCGTTTCCAGTCGGTAATGCACAAAACCCAATATGATTTTTGAAAGCGGCAAAGTAAACCAGGATACCTTTCAGCTTGAAAGTTGGCATAGCATAACTGATGGTTTCCTCGGCTTCTGACGCTGCTTCTTTAATGGTCGCCCGTATTTGTTCCAAAATTTTTTGTGTATCTTCTGGAAACCCAGCGATATATTCGTCTATGTTGTTAGGTTTAATAGGTGTCATACAATTCTATTTTTTATTTTAAATAGACTTGTGTTATTATTATGACTTAATAAACGTTTTATTCACTTGATATTTCTCAGATTGTAGTTTGAGAATGTAAGTTCCACGCTTCAAATCCGCTATCCGAATACTTATTTCCATTCATTCCAGCAATCTTTTTTACGGTTTGTCCGAGCGAATTGACAATAGTAATTTGGGCTTTTTGTAAATCAAAACTAGTTTCGATATGTAGCGTGTTTTGAGCAGGATTTGGAAGCCAACATTGCTTTTAACAAACGAAACGGCACGGTGAGTGACCGCGAGGAATATTTTGATGAAGTGCTGTACAAAAGACGAGCGGCTTGCGAACATCCTTTTGCCTGGATGGATGCTTTCAAAGGCTTGCTCATTCGGTACGAAACTTCCTCCTGCAATTGGTTGTCCATGAACATTATGGGTATGATGCACCTATTTCTGCGGAGATTCAGTAAACGTATTATGAAAAATTATTAATTTTAAACAAGTTCGTAATAGTAACGTAAACAACCCCTATTTATAAAGTAGGAATTTTTGCAAACTTGTCCTTCCCATAGCAATAATTCTTTTCGCTTCAACTGTTTCACTTGCAGTTTACTTATAAAAGTGCCCATTTCAGCTTGGTCAAGGCTAATGAAACGGGAAATTGTTTTTTGTATTTGTTGGTACATTTTTGTTAATCAATGGTGGTCGTTTTGGGGTTGCAGCTAACTCGTTAATACAAGTACTTTTTGATAGTACAGACAAAATTAAGCCAAAAGTATCAACGGTGCAAATAGTCATTTGGTTTTATTTTAAACACTTGATAATTAGTGACTTAATATATTTAATGCCTAATCCCTGTAATAAAACCATACAAAATGCGCAAGCCCTTTAGGACTCTTTTTATCCAATAGCAAGCGTTGCGCACGGACGATTTTGGTATAACTTCAATTCCTTTTCCGATACCCACTGCCGGTAAAAATCGTTGGTAAAATTAAAGAGGGTGCATGCACCTGCGGAAGATCTTATGCTGTAATCATAATTAGGTTTGTTCAACAAAATATAACCCGAATGCATATCATAAGATTTTATAAAATAGTCTAATAGAAAAGCCCCCATTTTAACATACATCATACACAGGGCATCTGAGAATTTGTGTTGTAAAAAAAGCCTACTCTTTTATAAAGTCAGCTTTCTACAATGAAGCACACTATTTACGAATCCAGCTACTCATTTTATCAGCTCGTCTAGTGATTTTATCAATCCGCCCAATCATCCGACCACGCCATCTAAGCGCTTGTAAATTCAATCCGCCCGTTTATACCCTTCAAAATAGAGGCATGAGCGGCGAATTGGGCAAGGCTCCGAATTCCCTGCTTGCTGATAAGTCCAAACTTCAACGCTGGAATGCACAATGGACTTACAACAGCGCAGCTTACCAATTTGGTATCCATCATTCAATCTAAAGCTGGCGTTAAGGAAGGTAATGCTGCAAATGCAGTGTTGCAAATAGTTTTAAAACCAGGACAGAACAGGATGGAAATCTCTATGCATCAAACGACAGATACCCTATTTCCCAAAGGTGAAAAAATCATCAACAATAATTTCAAAATCACAGCATGGCTTAAAGAATTGGTAAAGAATGACCGCATTAGTAATACACTGGTCGGTAATGTAACCTTTGAACCAGCTGATGCTTGTATTATTTTTATTTTGTAAGTTTTCGTTTGATTTTTATAATTTTTTGACAAAAAGGTATTGTTTATTGGTAGAATGTCTTAAATTTAGAATTCTAAAATCATCCAATTTCCTTCATATATCCTAACCATCATGGCAGTCTTCAATTTGAACATCAACGGAAAGAAACAACAGGTGGACGTTGACCCCTCCACGCCCATGCTTTGGGTGCTGCGCGACCACCTCAATCTGGTCGGCACCAAGTACGGCTGCGGCGTCGCTGCCTGCGGGGCTTGCACCATCCACCTCGGCGACGTGGCGATGCGCTCCTGTCAGTTGCCCGTTTCGCAGGTAAGCAATCAAGCAATCACCACCATCGAGGGGCTATCTGAAAAAGGCGACCACCCCTTGCAACAAGCTTGGCTGGAACACGACGTGCCGCAGTGCGGCTACTGCCAAGCTGGGCAAATCATGAACGCGGCTGCTTTGCTGAAATCCACGCCGAATCCCACGGATGCCGAAATCGAAACTATCATGAACGGCAACATCTGCCGCTGTGGTACTTATACCCGTATTAAGACGGCTATCAAGACAGCTGCCAGATAATTGCTGTATTGTTTTATTGTTTTCCCGCACCTCAACAACAATTCAACAATCCTGACAATATAACAATTTTAACAATCTAACAATCATCAACATGACTCTCATACAAACCTCCTACGGCAGGCGTTCCTTTTTGAAAACCAGTGTCCTCGCTGGCGGCGGCATGGTGCTGGGCTTCAGTTGGTTGGCTTCGTGCCAATCCAAACCGGAAGCACTGCTGACCATGCCAAAGGAATGGTTTAATATCAACGGCTATTTGAAAATTGGCGAAAATGGCATCGTCACAATAATGTCTCCAAACCCCGAAATCGGGCAGAACGTAAAGACCTCCATGCCCATGATTGTGGCAGAAGAACTCGACGCAGACTGGAAAAACGTCATCGTTGAACAAGCTCCGCTCAATACCCTGCTGTTTAGCGGACAAATTGCAGGGGGCAGCCAGTCTATCCGGCAGGGTTGGCAGCCACTACGCATGGCGGGTGCATCCGCACGGCAGATGCTGCGCGAAGCGGCAGCCCAAGCGTGGCAGGTACCGGTAGCAGAAATTACTACCGAGGCAGGTATTTTACACCACAAAAAAAGCGGTAAGTTAGCGGGCTACGGCGAAATGGCATCCGCTGCCGCTAAAATTCCCGTACCGAAAGAGGTACAATTAAAAGAGTTGAAGGACTTCAAAATCATCGGCACGTCCCGTAAGAACGTAGATGGGCTAAAAATCGTGACGGGTCAACCGCTCTTTGGGCTGGACTACCGCCGCGAGGGGATGCTCATCGCCATGATGGCACATCCGCCTGCTTTTGGCTTGAAATTGAAATCAGTGGATGACTCAGCGGCAAGGGCTATGCCGGGTATCAAAGACGTTTTTACGATCAACAGCTACAATAAGGGCTACGAAAAACAGTGGTGCGATACGATCGCCTTCAATGAATTGGTCGTCGTAGTCGGTAACACGACTTGGGAAGTGATGAACGCCAAAAAGGCATTGAAAGTTGAATGGGAGCTAATACCAGAATCTACGGTTGATGTGAATGTTTTTGGTACAAAAATGACTGTAACGACCCCTTCTGGACTTGAAAACACTAGCGTTCATTCGACAAAAATGGCGGAACTGGGCGCTAAGCTTGCAAAGGAAGTCCGCAAGGATGGCAATCCAGAAGCGGCTTTTAAAAATGCAGCGCAGGTCATCGAGCGCACTTATACCGCCCCCTTCCTCGCCCACAATACCATGGAGCCGATGAACTTTTTCGCCCACGTTACAGCAGATAAAGCAGAACTCGTAGGTCCCATCCAGACACCGGAGTTCATGGAAAAAAGCGTGGCTGCCCGACTTGGACTTCCGCTGGAAAAGGTTGACATCCAGATGACCCGTCAAGGCGGTGGATTCGGACGACGACTCTATGGGCATTTCGTAGTAGAGGCAGCGGTCATCTCCCAAAAAATGAATGCGCCCATCAAGCTGATTTACAGCCGGGAAGACGACATGACCTTCGGAAATTATCGTCCGGCTTACCATATCACCTATCGAGCTGCGTTGGATGCAAATAAAAAGCTCGTTGCCTTTCACGTGCGGTCGGGCGGCATCCCGGAAAGCTCGCTTGCTGCGAATCGCTTTCCAGCAGGTGCATTGGACAACTACCTCGCCGAGGAATGGACACTAGAATCCAATATTTCCGTCGGGGCATTCCGGGCGCCAGGGTCAAATTTTATTGCTGGAGCAGAGCAATCTTTTCTCGACGAAGTCGCGGAGACGATAGGAAAAGATCCCATCGAGTTCCGTTTGGAGCTTTTAAATCGTGCCAAAAACAATCCAGTTGGTAAGGAGAATGACTACGAACCGGCTCGCTATGCTGGGGTGTTGGAGTTGATAAAAGAAAAATCGGGCTGGGGCAAAGACCAGTCAGGCGTTCATCGAGGCGTTTCTGCCTACTTCTGCCACAATTCCTACGTGGCGCAAGTGGTGGACATCGTGCTAAAGGACGACAAACCCGTAATACAAAAAGTCCACTGCGCCGTTGACTGCGGTATCGTAGTGAATCCCATCGCCGCTACTAATCTCGCAGAGGGCGGCATCATAGATGGCATCGGACACGGACTATACAGTGCTATGACCTTCAAAGACGGTGTACCGGAGCAAAGCAATTTTGACAAGTACCGCCTCATTCGCCACAGCGAGGCACCGAAGTCCATCGAAGTGCATTTTGTGAAAAACGAGATAGACCCAACCGGTCTCGGCGAACCACTGAACCCGCCCATTATCGGGGCACTCGCTAATGCCCTGTACCGGGCGACGGGCAAACGATTCTACAACCAGCCTTTCCTTGCAGATAAGCAGGTGCTGGGGTAGGGGATTTGAATTTCCGTTCCTTCCGAGTCTTTCGAAAAAGGCTCGGAAGATTTATTAAACACTCCAGCACACTTATTGTCACATTTTTTGCCTTGGCTCAATCTTTTTTAACCAGATAAAAGGTTGCTGTTAATCCAGCTTTTGCCGTCCCGTAGTCCACCGTTCTAATTACAGAACCGGTACTGGTTTGCAGTTGATTCATTCCGTTGGTCCATTTTGGCGTTACATAACCCTCATAATCGTAAATCCAGCCCTCGGTGGCGGTCTCTGGAATTCCTTTGCTGGTCATCTTTACATGAAATGCTTCTGTCAAAGACACCAGTGATGTTGCCAGAGGCTCCTTGTTTGATGGTCATTAGACCCTTTCAAAATTTTAATTTAAGCAAGTTCTCTCCAATCAATGTGTTGTTGTGTAGGCTTCTGTAAACGAAATGCCCACTCAGGTTTGGTAAACTCATCGCGTTTTGATTTTAGCTGTTAGTTTGAATGGATAAAAGTTGAAGTGAAGCAAAATGCAAGTTAAGCAGGAGCAATAGAAGTCCCAAATAAAAGAAAAGATGCCCTGTCCTATTATTTTGTTGGGTTGAATTTTTTTATCTAAATTGTTTGGGTTTCAGCTTTTGACTTGCCAATTCTACTATTTCGTATATTCTTTTTTGTCTGGTTGCTGGTTGTTTGGCAAGAACGAGCCATTGCAAAATTGCTTTTCTTACCGATTTGCTTAAACTTAAAAAGAAGTCTTTTGAGCCGGGCTTGGTTTCAAATTCTTTTTCCAAATCTTCGGGTATTATCAATTCTTCTACCTCGTCTAAAATATTCCATGAACCATTTTGTTTAGCAATTTCAATGCTTTCAAAACCCGCTTCTGTGATGAGTTCTGCGTCAATTAGTCGTTTGATTTTTTCTTTGTTTATCTTTGACCAAACACTATTTGGTTTTCGTTTGCAGAAAAATTGCATATATTTCTCATCGTCAATCGGTCTTGCTGTGCTATCAATCCAACCAAAACAAAGTGCTTCATCCACTGCTTCGCTCCAAGAGATGGATGGTATACTAGATTTCTTTTTATAATAAACAAGCCAAACAGATTGTTTTGAACCATGATTTTCTTGTAACCATTGTCTCCAATCTTGTCGGCTGGTCGGGCAGAAAGTTTCTATTTCTTTGTCTTGCATTGATTCAAAAATAGTACCGTTTGTTATTTAAGTTTTACTTCGATTCTTCAACCATTCTCTTTATTTTCGTCGCCTTTTCAAAATGATCTAACTTATTTTCCATGATCCACCATGTTGCTACTTCCATAAGTAATTCTGGATTATGATTCTTATTTTCAAAAAATGCATAAAAAGACAAGCCCACATTTAGACCTTTTTGTTTTATTTTTTCAGTACAAATTTCTATTATTTTTGCTCTTATACTTTTATTCATCATTTCGTTAAATTTTCTTACAATGTTTAAGTCTCCCCAATTTTAATAAAATTATTTTTCAGTAAAATTGTAAAAGACCCGATATTTTCTTTCTCAGTAGAAGCAATTATTGAAAATACTTTGGGTTGCGTTTTTGCCCAAGTTATCATTCCACCAACGGCTTCTGTCATAAACCCTTTTTTCTGAAATTCGTCATAAGTGCCATAACCAATTTCAATTTCTCCGCTTGAATTGGGTTCTCCTACAATACAAATGTCGCCAACCATTTTGTTAGCATCTTTTGAAATTGCAGTCCAAAGAGTGGAGTATAAATAGTCTTTGGTCGTGTCTGCTATGTTCGGTAAAATCGTTTGTTCAAAGGCTTCTTTAAGTTCAGGAGAAATAGTCCTTGATGTTTCATTTAGTTTTAATTCAATTTCCAAAGAATTGTCAGCCTTAATATATTTTACGAGTTGGTCGTAGGTTAGTGGTTTTAAAATAAGTCGTTCTGTTTCTATCATTTTTATTTGTCGATTTTAAGATGAGTATCGTTCTACAATGACCGCTAACGGGTTAATGTACGTACTTTTTGAACGTACCCCCGAAAATAAGTCAAAAGTATCAAGGGTTAAAGTAAGTATTAAATTTTATTTCAAAAAATTGTAATAAGCATTTTAAGAATATAAAAAAAGTAACCTATGTGACACAAAAAGACAAAATGCGTACTTCGATAAAGTAAAAAATATCATTCCAATAATACAAAATACGTACCACATTATTCTATCGTATCCAATTATTATAATGATATTACTTTTCTGAAACGTGTAACAAGGAGAACCCCACTTCGCTGTCTATGCAATATTCAGACCCTAAGCGAGCCCCGAAACCCTCTGGCACCATAATAAGAATCTGCGCCGTTGTGATACACAAAGACTCTGCCGAAGCGGTAATCACCAAAGATGGCACCCCCGAGTTTTCTAATCTCCACAGGTGTTTTTATCCAGCTCGACGTTTTCGTATCGAAATCTCCAAGTTCCTGTAGCGCTCGATATTCTTCTTCCGTTAAAAGCTCAATGCCCAGGACAGCCGCCATATCAATGGCACTATCTTTTGGTTTATTTGCTTTCCTTGACTCCAGTGCTTCGCGGTCATAACAAAGACTTCTGCGGTCTTTGGGACTTTCCGCTGCACAATCATAAAATAGATATTCGCCCGTCTTTTCATCCTGACCTACTACATCCGGTTCACCGCCCGTTCTTTCCATTTCATGGAGCGACCACAGTTTCTCCGCATTCGCTTCCATCCCGCAAAGACGGGATTGTATGGTAGCCCATTCGAGACCTTTATGGCGGTTTCTATTTTTCTCAAATCGGGTTTTTAAGGTGTGGAGTAGTGCTGCACGTTGTTCTGCTGACAATTCCTTTTCACGCATAATTTTTAATTTTTTTTAATTGAATTCGGGATTCGATTCGCTTCATTCATGCTATTCATTTAAGTAAGTAGGCAGTTTAAAGTTGGCAGTTGGCAGTCCTTTAAAACGTTGACAACCAGAAATTTAAATTTATTTTATAATTTAAATATGCTCGATTACTTAGAAGAAAAAATGAATTAGATTACTTTCTGATATTAGAACATATCATTCGACTTGCGAAGGCGAGAGTGCTGCAAAGCTCGTGTTAATAAATCTTTATATTTTGGGTTAATTCAAAAAAAATCATCAGCGATTGCGCATTTCTTTATAATCATAATCTTGCTCATAGACAATTGTGCCAAACAAATTTTTAATTTTTTGCTGGCGACGCCGTAAAATAAATTCTTGCAATGCTTGATTAACTGTTTCTCTTTTGGTTTTGAAACCACCTATTTCTAAAGCCATTTCTAACAACTTCAAATCAATATTAAGATTAGTAGCCATACATACTTTTTATATAAAAATATGTGTGAGCAGTTTAAATTCCTAATTTTTTAGCTACATAAAGTTACTTCCCACTCACCAACAGATCCGTCCCAATAAATTCCTTACTTTGATTCCAATACCATTTTCGCACTTTCGGCAATTTCATGCCATTCACCATTTCTTCACCTTCCAATGTAATATATTCGCCGTCTTTTTTAGCTTCATCATGGTGAAATTTGTACCCAATTAAAGCGTAATTTTCTGGATTGAAATAAAAAAACCACACATCATTCCCTACTTTTTCGTCATACGTGACTTTGATTTGATGCGCCTGTTTTCCAAAAAAATCCACCGTTTGTACAGAATCATTTAAAATCATACCGGGGTCTTTCAATTTCATCGGCAAGCCCCAGAGGTAAGTGTAATAATTGCGCGTACTCAAGGTGCGCTCGCAAGTCAGTCCCATTTTCTGCATCGTATCGGCTGGAATATTGGCGCTGCCATTGATTAGAAAACTGCATTCGCCGCTTTTTATCATTCGCTCTATTTTGTCCTCGCCGCGTTGTTGGGTCATTTTAAAGCCATCATTTCGTAAATCTATTTCTAAATTTGCCATACGTGGCGTGCCTTTTGGACGGCTTTCTTCTACATTCAGCACCAACATTTGTTTACCCCAATTGCCTTGTGGGTCGTGATATTGGATACTTTTGGTGAGGATTTCGGGCGCGGTGGGCGTTTGCGCAGTTGCGAAAGCGGCGAAAGAAAGAAGCGCGATTGTGAGTAATTGAATTTTCATAAGGAAAGATATTTTAATGAGAACGTGTGTTATCTTGGATAGTTTTTTATTTGATAGTTATAATAACCAAACTTCGTGTAATTGATATTTTCAATATAAAGCATTGTATTTCAGCATTTTAAATAGTGTAAAATTTAGCAAATCTTAAAGATTTACTAAATCTTTGAAACACAAGGCAACCCTTTCGTCTAAAGCTCTGTATAGTGGAATGTTACATCGCAATCATTTAGAAGCACCAGCATGAACGGAACGGATTTGGATCAACTGCTCAACGCCTGCCGCAAGCAGGACCGCCTCGCGCAGAAAGAACTGTACCGGCAATTTTATCGGTACGCCATGTCCGTCGCGCTGCGCTATGCCGACCATGAGGATGAAGCGATTGAAATAACGAATGATGCTTTTCTGAAAGTTTTTATGAATTTAAATAAATATGATAATGCTTTAGCTTTCAAGCCGTGGTTTCGGCGTATTTTGATAAATACGGCGATTAATTATGTGAAAAAAAAGCAACGTTTTAAATTAACCCAACTCATGGAAGCAGATTTTGACCTACCCAGCCCGGAGGACGTGCTTGCCCGCATCGGCTTTGAAGAGTTGATGAAAATGGTGCGCTCCTTGTCGCTGGCGTATCGCACGGTGTTCAATATGCACGCCATTGATGGCTACACGCATGAGGAAATTGCGGCTACGCTGGGCATTTCGGTGGGTACTTCTAAGTCGAATCTGGCAAAGGCAAGGGAGAAATTAAGGCAGTTATTAATAGAGCAGTTGCAACATTAGATGCCAGATTGAAAGATGCCAGATGCCAGACTTTAGATGTTGACAATATAACAATACAGCAATATAACAATATAATAAAAGCAGCGCATGGCTGATAAGGATTTTATAAAAGATGTATTCCAGCGGGCGACGGAAGAGTTCGACATCGAATTCAACCCGATTGCATGGGAGCGGATGGAAAAGAAACTGAACCGAGCGCGGCGCAGAAGAGTGCTGTTTTATTGGCTTCGCTGGGGTGGATTGGCGCTGGTCGTGCTGGTATCGGCGTGGCTCTTTTGGCAAAAATTTATAATATTAGAATCAAAGCCGAATGTTACAAAACCAAATATGCCGGTGGTAGAAGTGCCGAAAGCGGGCGAAGAATTTTGTCCTGAAAATGAATTGGCTTCAATTAATAAGGAAAAATTAGAAAATAAAAAATTAAAGAGTGAAAAAATTAATAATGAAAACTTATTGAGAAACAAATTTCAAAATAATAATACAAAATCGCAGCGCGAAGAGCGTTCCACCGTTTATCGCATTGATAAGCAGGTGAATGAATCACAAATAAATTCGAATAAAATTGTTTTAGAAAAAGAACAAGTAAAAAACAATGTAGAAATAATTGATTCCGTACATAATAATTTATCAAAATCATCCAATAATTTTACATTTTATAATACAGAAGCGATTGCTGCCTTAGAATTATCAACCTTAACATTCAAAAAGCCAAATGAAACAATTGTTATACCTCAGCCACTAAATGATTCTATCGATGTAATAAAATCAAATCCATTACAACAAAATCGCTTAACAGTAGGCTTGTTATTCGCACCAGAAACGGTGTCAGTCGGATTCAATGATGATGCTCGTAATGGCTATAGCTTTGGATTATTGACAGAATATCGTTTTGCAAATCGCTTTTCGGTGAGTGCGCAAGGCTTGTATGCGAAGAAAAATTATGTAGCTGGTAAAGGCGAGTACACTCGTCCCGGCGGCTGGCCCAATGACGTAGCGCCGATTCAAACGATTGGAAATTGCGAGATGATAGAAGCGACGTTGGGTTTACGGACTGAACTATTACAAAGACAGCGCTGGAATTTGGTCGCCAACACAGGCGTGTCCACTTGGTGGATGCTGCAAGAAGGGTATAAATATAAATATGAGCGGCACGACCCAAGTTTTATTTATAAATGGAAAAGTAAAGAAACCATTACACACTGGCTCGGTGTGGCGCAACTCGGTATTGGCTCGGAATTCAAGCTCTCGCAGCGCATGAGTGTGCAAGCGGATTTATATATGCAGGTTCCATTGCAAGGCTTAGGGCATGGCAAATTACAATTGTATTCTAACGGACTTTCCTTTTCATTACGTCGTCATTTTTAAAAACTTATAAGGTTTGCGAAATCTTATAGGTTTCCAATAAAGTATGCTCCAAGCGAGCATAGCCACTGCTTTGCTTTCACAATTTTTTTTTAAACCATTAAACGATATTTTATGAAAACTTTCCAAAATGTGTCTTTTAAATCATTGTTTAATTTCTATTTACTATCTGTTCTATTATTTACCATTGCAATTATAACCGTTCGCTGTGATGGCATTGAGGACGTGGTGCCTCCCGTGACCGCTAAAATCAAGTTGACCACCAGCCCAACACTCGGCAGCTATCTGACGGATTCTACCGGACGCACGTTGTACGTTTTTACCAGAGACGTAGCTGGAACCAACAACTGTGCTGGTGGTTGCGCTGCTGTGTGGCCCATTTTTTACCAACAGAATTTGACGCAAGCCCAACTCGGCGAAGGCTTGGATTTAGCTGATTTTGGCACGATTAATACCGCTGCTGATAAACCGCAGACGACTTATAAGGGCTGGCCCCTCTACTACTACGCTCCAGCAGTCAACGGTGTAAATACGCCAGAATTGGCGGGCGAGACGAAAGGCGAAAACGTCAATAATGTGTGGTTTGTAGGCAAAAATTACTCCGCTCTGATGGGCAATGCAAGTCTGCTGAATAAAAGTACGCAGGAAACCACCGCTCAAAAATTCTTGGTGGATGAGAAAGGATTGACGCTGTATATTTTTGCAAAAGACCAGAAAAACCCGACGACACTCGCTACGAATTGCGTTGGCGGCTGCATCAACGCATGGCCCGTTTACTACCGTGAAAACTTAGTGGTGCCTTCTTCTTTCAATAAAAGTGATTTTGGTTCCATCACGCGCACGGACGGACCGAACGGCACGACCCGTTTGCAAGCTACTTACAAAGGAAACCCGCTTTACTACTTCGCTCGAGATGAAAATACGCGCGGCAAGGCGGAAGGGAATGGCTTTACAGGCGCAGGTGATTTGTGGTTTGTAGTGACGCCGTAAATACAATATGCAGTGTGCAGTAGGCAGTATGTTAAGTTAAGTTAAGTTATTAAAATGGAAAGAGGGGTTAGGTTGTTAAATCGAATCCCTCTTTTATACAAAATGTGCCATCCCGCTATTTTGGCGGGACGGCACATTTATTTTTTCAAAATATTCTTAAAAGATATGCCACACTTTGAAAGTGCGGCATATCTTAATATTACCCATTCATCGAAGCTAAAAACTCTTCGTTTCCGCTCGTGTGCTGCATTTGTTTCAGCAAGAATTCCATTGCCTCATCGGGCTTCATATCCGAAAGGTGATTTCGTAGAATGAACATTCGTTGCAAGGTATCTTTGTCTAACAGTAAGTCGTCGCGGCGGGTGCTGGAGCGCGTCAGGTCTATGGATGGATACATGCGTTTGTTCGCCAGCGTGCGGTCGAGTTGCAATTCCATGTTACCCGTACCCTTGAATTCTTCAAAGATAACTTGGTCCATTTTCGAGCCAGTATCAATCAGCGCCGTTGCCAAAATCGTCAACGAGCCGCCATGTTCTACATTTCGAGCTGCACCAAAGAATTTCTTTGGTTTGTGCAAAGCATTTGCTTCCACACCACCCGAAAGTACTTTGCCACTTGCAGGTGCGACAGTATTATAAGCTCGTGCCAAACGTGTAATAGAATCCAGAAGAATTACTACATCATGCCCGCATTCTACTAAACGCTTCGCTTTTTCTAAAACAATACCGGCTACGCGCACGTGGTTATCCGCAGGTTCGTCAAAAGTGGAGGCGACTACTTCTGCTTTTACATTGCGTTTCATGTCAGTGACTTCCTCCGGGCGTTCGTCCACCAGTAACACAATGAGGTAACATTCTGGGTGATTTTTGGCGATGGCGTTTGCCACGTCTTTCAACAGGAAAGTTTTACCTGTTTTTGGTTGTGCTACAATCAAACCGCGCTGTCCTTTACCAATCGGTGTAAATAAGTCAATCATTCGCGTGCCAAAATCGCGTCCGGTCGGAGAAGTCGTCAATCCAAATTTTTCAGTTGGAAATAAAGGCGTGAGATAATCAAACGGTACGCGGTCTCGAATATCTTGTGGGTCTAAGCCATTAATTTTGGAAACACGCAGCAGCGCAAAATATTTCTCTCCTTCTTTCGGCGGACGAATCGCGCCTCGCACGGTATCGCCGGTGCGCAAACCAAATAATTTGATTTGAGAAGGCGACACATAAATATCATCCGGCGAAGTGAGGTAATTATAATCGGAAGAACGCAAGAAACCATAGCCGTCGGGCATCATTTCCAAAATCCCTTCTCCTTCTATAATGCCATCGAGTTCGATGTCAAATTCATCTGGGTTGGGTACGGCGCGTATCCGCTCTGGTCGTTCGGGGCGCTCTGGTCGTTCTCTGTCTCGGTTATCTCGTTCAACATCGCGGTCTCGCTCTCGTGTCCGTTCTCGCTCTACAGGCTTCTCGGCTTCTGTCGGCAGTTGCTCTGCCGATTCTTCTTGAAATTCTTCATTATCATTATAAGAAGGGGCTGGACGACGCAAACGAACGGGTGGTTCTGGAGCGGGTGGTTCCTCTTCCTCAAATTCTTTGTTGTAAGAAGGTTCCGGGCGGCGCATGCGCAAAGCTGGTACTGGTGCAGCCGGCTGTTCGTCCTTGATGACTCGTTTGCGCGTACGCTTGGGGCGGTCTTCCTCTTCTTCAAAATTTTCTTCGGTGGGGGCACCATTTTCTTCCCGATAGCGCACGGGGGCTTCATCCACCTCATTTCTTACGCTGATAGGTGGGATGTAAGTATCATCATCGTCGCTCAGGTTGGGGATGAACGAGTCATCGTCGTCGTCGTCATCTTCCTCCAACACGGCAGTAGTCGTGCCGGTATTGACCGCCTGCTGGTCGAGAATTTGATAAATTAATTCTTGCTTGTTCAATCGCTTATATCCACTGACGCCGATTCGGTCGGCAATGTCCCGCAACTCCGGTACAAGCATGTCATTCAATTGCAAAATATCGTACATACGATAAGGTGTTGTTGTTAATTGTTGGAATGGTTAAATAAAGATGTAGTCAAGTAAAAGTCAAAATGTAAAAGTGCAACGTAGTGTTACGTTTCGAGTTTGTAATCGAAAAGTTATTTTTTGACCATTACTAAATTAGTTACTACTAAAATAGCGGATTCAAGTATGTGGGGATTGTGTCCTATTATACTCTTGGTGCTTTAGTAAACGAATTGTATACGATTCAGCCAACCTCATTTTCCCAGAAAAAGTCTTTCCGAGTGCTCGTCATTAATGGGAATAAAGTAGGAATTGAGATTCTATCACCCTAATCAAATCAAACTTAAACGGAATGCTGATGTATGGTGGTGTGCCTTTGCGTTCTTGCTCCTGCAAAAATACATGAAATTTTTGGTTTTCAATAGTATCTTCGCAAAAAATACAACTAAAAATTTTTAATAAAGTTCAATGATACAAATCTTTTATTTTGGCGGCTTCCCTTCTTGGGATCTCTGTGCAGGTTATTATCTTCGCAACGCTTTTTGATGAATTTTTAAAACAACCTACAATTCAACCAATTGCGCGCTCATTTATTCCGCTTGCCGCTCTATTTATCTTTTTATAATTACTTTCTATTCCATACGAACGAATTTGGTAGTGTGTTTGTTGGAAAGCTTTAGTTAAAAACTTTAATACGTCTTGAATTATGCTCCAAGTCAATTTTATTAGAAATAACAAAGAAAGAGTGATAGAAGGTTTGAAAAAACGCAATTTTTCAGCCGAAGACCTTCGTTTGGTGGACGACGTTTTACAACTGGATGACACGCGGCGCACCACGCAGGTTGAATTAGACACCATTTTAGCAGAACGAAATACTTTGTCCAAAGAAATAGGCGACCTGATGAAGCAAGGCAAGCGAGCAGAAGCCGAACAGCAAAAAGAGCGGGTCACTCTTTTAAAAGAACAAGCAACCGTTTTTGAAAATCGCATGAGTGCTGCACAATCGCAGTTAGAAACTATCTTATATCGCATTCCAAATATTCCGCATACGTCTGTCCCTTTTGGGAAAACGCCCGAGGAGAATGAAGTGTATAAGGCTTGGGAAAAACCGCTGCCTGATTTAGGTGCAAATGCCCTTCCACACTGGGAATTATCTGCTAAGTATACGGTTTTTGACTTAGAATTAGGAACCAAACTTACGGGTGCTGGTTTTCCGGTGTATCGCGGCAAGGGCGCAAAATTACAACGCGCACTAATTAGCTTTTTTTTGGATGCAGCGACGAATGCCGGTTACGAAGAGATACAACCCCCTTTAATGGTAAATGAAGATTCAGCGCGTGGCACTGGACAACTCCCTGATAAAGAGGCACAAATGTATTATGTAGAACGTGATAATTTATATCTGATTCCAACTGCCGAAGTGCCACTGACGAATATTTACAGAGATGTAATTGTAGAAGAGAAAGATTTTCCGATTAAATTGACGGGTTATACGCCTTGTTTTCGGCGGGAGGCAGGCTCGTATGGCGCACACGTGCGAGGTTTGAATCGCGTGCACCAGTTTGATAAAGTAGAAATTGTACAAATTCAACATCCTAATAAATCTTATGATGCGTTGATGGAAATGTTAAATCACGTAGCTGGTTTATTAGATAAATTAGAATTACCGTATCGTATTTTGCGGTTGTGTGGTGGCGATATGGGTTTTGCTTCTGCACTTACTTTTGATTTTGAAGTGTATTCTGCGGCGCAGCAGCGTTGGTTGGAAGTGAGTTCGGTGTCTAATTTTGAAACTTTTCAGACCAATCGCTTAAAATTGCGTTACCGCGACGCCGATAAAAAAACGCAACTTGCCCACACGCTGAATGGCAGTGCCTTAGCATTGGCGCGGATTGTAGCAGCATTATTAGAAAATCATCAGACACTGGAAGGTATTGTTATCCCAGCGGCGCTGCGACCGTATACTGGTTTTGATATTTTGTCTTAAGAAAGCCTTAATTGGTCGAGCAGACTGAACTTAGCAAGCGGATTGTTGGTTTATAAAGAGTGATAAAAATGGTAATAGAACTGCCATTTTAAGCGTTATTTTAAAAATAAAACAAGCAATTTAATATGTTCGGATATTTCATAATTTTAGGCATTTTTGCGGTGGTCGGTATGATCGTTAGTACGAGACTACGCAGCAAATTTAACCATTATAGCAAAGTAAGCTTGCGCAATGGCATGAGCGGTGCAGAAGTAGCAGAAGCGATGCTGCGGCACTACGGCATCAGTGATGTACGGATCACAGAAGGACAAGGATTTTTGAGCGACCATTACAACCCAGCTAATAAAACGGTCAATCTAAGCCCTGATGTATATAATGGTCGGAATGTATCAGCAGCGGCTGTGGCGGCGCACGAATGCGGACACGCAGTACAACACGCGACGGCTTATGCGATGCTGAAACTGCGCTCTGCGCTTGTACCAGTGGTAAGTATTGCGGCTAATTTGCAGCAGTATTTATTGCTTTTTGCGATCGGTGCATTTGGCGTAAGTACGAATGGGACGCTCTTGATTATTACAATTATTGCATTTGCTATTACAACTTTATTTAGTTTAATCACTTTGCCAGTAGAATTTGATGCCAGTCGTCGTGCCTTAGTTTGGCTCGACCAAAGTGGCGTGGCACAAGGGCAGGAATATGCCGGTGCCAAAGACGCGCTCTGGTGGGCAGCCATGACGTATGTAGTCGCAGCGCTTTCTTCACTCGTAACCTTGATTTATTTGTTGCTTCGAGTCAATAATGATTAATAAATGCTTAAACCGTTAAATGTGATTGGTGATATGACATTGCCAATCACATTTTTATTTTTTTTCAAATGCCTGCGTGGTAGCTTTCTTTTTCATTTCATAAGGAATTGCTAACTTTGCAGCATATTTTAAAGTCTAAATTGATTGAATTATGTTACCGGAAGAAATAAATGCGCACGTGACGCACGCCAAAGAATTGATGGAACAAGCCATTGACCATTTGCAAAAAGAACTCACCAAAGTACGAGCCGGTAAGGCTTCACCTTCTATGCTGGAAGGATTAATGGTGGCCTATTATGGTACGCCAACACCAATTACGCAAGTCGCTGCTATCACTACTTCGGACGCTCGCACGCTGGTCATTCAGCCTTGGGAAAAATCTACCTTAGGACCGATTGAAAAAGCGATTTTTGAAGCAAACTTGGGCATCACGCCACAAAATGATGGAGAAGTCGTACGCCTTGCTATCCCGCCACTCACCGAAGAACGTCGCAAAGACATGGGCAAACGAGCAAAAGCCCTCGGCGAAGACGCAAAAGTTAGTATCCGCAATGGTCGCCGCGATGCGATGGAGCATATTAAAAAAGCCGTGAAAAATGGCTACGCAGAAGATATGGGCAAAGCAAAAGAAGCGGAAGTACAAAACCTGACAGATAAACACATTGCAAAAATTGACCAACTGATAGAAGCAAAGGAGAAAGATATTATGACGGTATAAGTTGGGATATTAAGATATTTTTTGCCTTTGTCAAATTGGATATTGGAATGGTCTGATAATTGTAGAATTATCAGACCATTTCTCATTTTAAATGCGTTTAGTTTAAAAAGCAAACATCTTGAAAACTACAACTGCCTACTGCCTACTGCTCACTGCCTACTGCCTACTGTCCACCGCTTGCAGCGAAATCCCTTCCTCGCCCAAGCCCCGTGCCTACCCGCGTGTGTCCTACCCCGAAAAAACCTATCAGTCATTTGATAAAAATTATTGCCCGTTTACATTTGAATATCCAACATACGCCCAGATTCAGCAAGACACCAATCCTTTAAATGAAAAACCGACGGACCCTTGCTGGTTCGACATTTACATCCCGGAATTTGATAGTCGGATTTATTGCAGTTATTACGCCATTACGCCTTCCAAAACACTGGCACAATTGAAAAAAGACGCGATGGATATGGTGGATTGGCACAATAAAAAAGCAAATTACATAGAAGAAATGCGTATTCGAAAACCAAATCAAGTGAGCGGTTATGCGTTTATCCTTGACGGACCGGCGGCTTCGCCCATGCAATTTTATCTCACGGATAGTACGAATCATTTCTTGCGCTGCGCCTTGTATTTTAATACCACCGTAAATCCTGATTCGATGGCACCGGTATATGAGTTTGTAAAAGCGGATATTCAGAAGATGATAGACACGTTCGAGTGGGAGGATGGGAAGATAGGAGGATAGGAGGCAAAATAAAATCCGCCCACCTTCCCATCCTCCTATCTTCCATTGCTTATCTTAGCGCCGCTATTTCAGAATCGCCTCTTGCCAAAAAGTCTGGCATCTGACATCTGGTATCTGACATCTAAGGAGAGAAATATGTACAAAGACAAAAAAGTAATTGTCGTGCTGCCGGCTTACAACGCAGCGCTTACCCTCGAAAAAACCTACGCGGAAATCCCGATGGGATTGGTGGATGACGTGATTCTTTGCGATGATGCCAGTCGGGATAATACGGCTGAACTCGCGCGGCGTATTGGCATCCGGCACGTGCTGGTGCATGAGCAAAATAAGGGCTACGGCGGCAATCAGAAAACGTTGTACAACAAGGCATTAGCGCTGGGTGGAGATATTATCATTATGTTACACCCTGATTATCAGTACACGCCGAAGTTGATTCCCAGCATGGTGAATATCATTGGCGAAGATTTGTATCCGGTGGTGCTGGGATCGCGCATATTGGGCAGAGGCGCACTCGCGGGCGGGATGCCGATGTACAAATATATTTCCAATCGTTTCCTCACGTTTTCGCAAAATTTGCTGGTGAATTATAAACTTTCGGAATATCACACGGGCTATCGCGCTTTTAGTCGGGAGGTGCTGGAAGGAATCAATTTCAACCAGAATTCGGATGATTTTGTATTTGACAATGAAATGTTGTCGCAGATTATTTTTGCCGGATTTCACATTGCAGAAGTGACTTGTCCGACCAAATATTTTGAGGAAGCGTCCTCGATTAATTTTAGCAGGAGTATGAAGTATGGGCTGGGCGTTCTACGGGTGTCGTTCAATCATTCTTTACAAAAAATGGGCTTGCTCAAATTAAAAATGTACGAAAAGCCACAAAGTAGCTTGACGTAATGGTTGTGGAAGGTGATTCGGTTTTTGAAATGACGAAGTTTCAATGGAATGGATTAGAATTTTATATTTTCTAATATTTTCCATTCTATCAATCAAGTCATTGCTCTGCGTTATCATAAGCCACTTTTCCCAGATAGATAGCCGCCAGCAGCAGCGTATATGCGAGTGTTGCAATCATAGGTTACAGTTGTGTCAAAGAAAACGGTTTAATTTAAACTTCTTGTAAAGGCATCGTTAAGTTAATGTGTTTTTTTAGTCCTATTTAAATAAATTAGAATGCCGTCCGACATACAAGCATTTTTGGACGAATGTGTAGCGCGATATAACTGTGGGGCTTTCATTGAAACCGACCCCATCAGCATTCCGCATCGCTTCTCTAAAAAACAAGATATTGAAATTATGGGCTTTTGGGCAGCCATGCTCGCCTGGGGGCAACGCAAAACCATTATCAACAGTGCCAACCGGCTGGTAGAACTCATGGATGGCGTACCACACGATTTTATAATCAACCACACCGAATCAGACCGCCAAAAGTTTCTTTCTTTTAAACACCGCACCTTTCAAGCAACGGATACTTTATATTTTTTAGCATTTTTTCAAAACTACTACCGACAACATTCTTCTTTAGAAAACGCATTTATACTCTTTAATCCTACGTCAACGCAAGAAGGGAAAATCCAAATACCAAATACCCAATACCCGCTACCAACAAGTACGATTGAATCTGCTCTTTCAGCCTTTCACCACTTGTTTTTTTCTCTGCCCGATGCGCCCATGCGCACTCGAAAACACATCGCCACGCCAGAGCGAAAATCCACCTGCAAGCGCCTGAATATGTTCCTCCGTTGGATGGTACGCAAAGATGCGAATGGAGTAGACTTTGGAATCTGGAATCAGATAAAGCCCTCGCAATTGCTCATACCACTGGATGTACATGTAGACCGAGTCGCGCGGCGGTATGGTTTGCTAAAACGCGAAAAAAGTGATTGGCAAGCGGTGTTAGAATTGACCGAAACGTTGAGAGGATTTGACCCGGAAGACCCGGTGAAGTATGATTTTGCGCTATTTGGATTGGGCATTTTAGAAAAAGAACAATTCAAAAATGGAATGCCTCCGTTTTGAGACACTCCCTTTTTTGACTTTGCATCATTCCTTTAATCATAAGCATCTTTTCGATGTCGCACCGCTATTATTTCTACTAAAAGAATATCATCCTGCACACTATAAATAATACGATAATTTCCCACCCAGATACGCCAATAGTTTTCATAACCAGCAAGTTTCTTGGAGCCTTGGGGTTTTGGATTATCTTCTAAATTCTTAATCTTTTTGATTACGCGCTTGAACGTAGCCTTTGTCAAAATTTTCAAATCTTTTTGAGCACTTTTTCTGAATCGTATTTCATATTTATTCATCCAATAGCCCCTCTTTTTTTAATTGTTCCAACACATACTCCAGCGAATCACTTTCTTCGTCCTTTCTTTCTTCAATAATCAAGCGGTCATAAAATTCTTCCCACAATTCGCCGTAGACTTTTAAATCTATTTGCACCGCCACTTTTGTATTGGTATCATCCGTTAAAAAAAGAATACCTTCCATATTATTTGATTTTACAGTTTCAAAAATAACAATATTTTAATCAAAAAGGGAATGCCTCCGTTTTGAGACACTCCCTTTCTTATTTTAAATTCTTGTAAGTTGACGCGAGAGTCTGGCATCTGGCATCCAAATACCTGGAATCTCTTTTTACTCTTTATCAAAGCGTAACTCCTGTATCAAAGTCTTGCCACCACTCATTTTCACGTAGATGTACACCCGAAATGTGCCGCCGTTACTCGTCATATTCCCAATCACATATTGAGAATCCGCTCCTTTGGATGCGCCTTGATGGACTTGGCTAAATGATTTTGGCGCATTTTTGGCAAAAAATTGCTTTACAACGGTGATTGCCTTTGCTTTATCGTAAATATCCTCTTGGTCAAGTACCGCTACTTCTACCGATTGGTCAAAATATTGCCCCAGCGCGTCGGCATCGCCGCTGCTGATAGCTTTCGTAATCTCTGGCAACGAAGCGTTCATTTGAAGCGCTATAATCATTGCCAATACGAGTATGTTCATGGTTCCTTTTATTTTAAAAAGTGGTTGGAATTATCCAATTGTATCAACACTATTTGTTACAAAAAGATTCCCTGCTGGCTATGAAACGTATGACTTCGACGAAAGTCACATTTTTTCGGCGAACTAAGGAATATTTAACGTTTACGTCAAGATGTGCCGCACTTCCAAAGTATGGCACATCTAATATCATCACAAAAACGAAACAAGTTTCGTTCCTACTTTTTACTTAGAATACCCTACTTTTACGCGAGTATTAAAAACAAAACACAATGACCACCAAAAGACTTGCCCTCCTCATCCTCGACGGCTGGGGACATGGACCTAAACCAGAAGTAAGCGCCATCGCACAGGCTGACACGCCTTTCATGGATAGCCTTTATCAAAAATATCCAAACGCTGAACTCATTACGCACAGTGAAGCGGTTGGTTTACCGGACGGGCAAATGGGCAACTCCGAAGTCGGTCACCTCAATATCGGCGCGGGTCGCATCGTCTATCAGGAATTAGCGCGTATCAACAAAGCCGTGCGAGAACGTACGTTGCATACCAACCCGGTTTTGTTAGAAGCGATGGCGCATGCAAAAGCGAATGATAAACCGGTTCATTTTATTGGCTTGGTGTCAGATGGCGGTGTGCATTCCCATATCAATCATTTGATGGCATTGTGCGATATTGCACAGGAGCAGGGCGTGGCACATTCTTACGTACATACCTTCACGGATGGGCGCGATTGTGATCCGAAAAGCGGACTGAATTTTATAAAAACATTGACGGAACACATTGAAAATCAAAACACTAAGTTAGCTTCCGTTATCGGACGGTATTATGCAATGGACCGCGACAAACGATGGGAACGGGTGAAATTAGCTTATGATTTATTGGTCAAAGGCGAGGGCGAAAAAACGACCGACATTTTAGAAAGTATCCAAAATAGTTATAAAAAAAACGAAACCGACGAATTTATTAAACCAATCGTTTGTACCAATGCCGATGGAACGCCAATTGCAACCATTCAAGAAGGCGATATGGTGCTGTGTTTTAATTTCCGTACCGACCGACCGCGCGAGATTACGACCGTCCTAACGCAGCAAGATTTTCCCGATTTTGGAATGAAAAAGTTGAATTTGTACTACGTGACAATGACCAATTATGACGATACGTATCAGAATATGCACGTCCTTTATGATAAAGATAATTTGAATAACACCCTGGGCGAGATTTTGGCGAAAGCCGGTAAAACGCAGGTACGCATTGCCGAGACAGAGAAATATCCACACGTTACTTTTTTCTTTTCCGGTGGGCGCGAGGCACCTTTTGATAACGAACGCCGGCTCATGATTCCATCGCCAAAAGTTGCAACGTATGATTTACAGCCAGAAATGAGTGCGGTAGAAATTACGGACACCATCATCAAAGACATCGAGGACAACCAGCCAGATTTTATCTGCCTGAATTTTGCAAATACAGACATGGTAGGTCACACGGGCGTTTTCGCAGCAGCGGTGAAAGCGGCAGAAACGGTAGATAATTGCTTGAGTCGCCTTGTGCCAATTGCTTTACAACACGAATATAATTTGATTATAATCGCTGACCATGGCAACTCCGATTACATGATAAACGACGACGGCACGCCAAATACGGCGCACACGAAAAACCCAGTTCCCATTATTTACGTCAGCAATCATGTGGATGGTGCGACCGTGAAAGATGGCAAACTCGCAGACATCGCGCCTACGATTCTGACGTTGCTGGGCATGCAACTTCCAACCGAAATGGATGGCGAGGTGTTGATTCATTGACCATTTAGTATTGACCATTGACCATTTGATTATGAAGGTATTTTTTGCTTTAGTTTTTTTTGTAACCTTATTTTCGGCTTGTCGCCAAGAAGTAGTCCCCAACTCACAAATAACAAATAACGATATTTTCTTTTTTGATGTGAAAGGCTATTTTGAACAAGAAATTCAACGGCTGAAGACTGCACGTCCGAAAGTATACAAAAAAGTAGCGGTCAACGACGACCAAGAGGAAAAGCAATTTGATAACGTAGATTTTGATAAAGAATTAGCCGTTTTTATAGAATCGGACATCAATCGAATAGACTGGAAAGACAAGTACCGCGCGGATTCTACCATTCAAAACCAGCAACTCACCGCCATTCGCTACACCGCGCAAGACGACAAGCTGCGCACTCGCCAATTAGACGTGGAATTTCAAAATGGAAAGGTCTCCAAAGTTTTTATTCAAAACGGCGGTAAAACGATGATTGCCGGGTCGCAACAGGAATTGACGTATCTGCCGGAGAAAGGCTATTTTATTCAAAGCAAACAGCGTACGGCGATTTCTAAGGATAGAGTGCTGCGGGTAGAGGTGGAGTTTGGAAGGTTGGAATGATGGAATGCGATTGTGAAAATTATAAAATTCTGCTCATTCTGATTCAGACAGAGGAAGGTTGGAAGGTTGATATATGGTATAAGCGACAAGGGCATCCTATTAATCCTAAAATCCTGCGAATCAAGGTCAAAAAAAAGAGGCAGCGCGAAATGCACTACCTCAGCCCTAACCAAATAAAACCAAATTATATCTTAGAAAAATTTCTTTTTGCGTCCTTTAGAATACAAATATAAATAGTTTGTGTAAAAAATACAATTACTTGTACATTAAAAAATTGCGTTTTTTTTTAAAATCCCTACACTAAAATACATTCTTTTTTGCAAAAATCAATGGTTTCCAACATTTGATCGTTAATTCAATATGTCTTCTCTCACAAAGCTTATAACATTAATAGTATTATTGAACGATAGAAAGTCTCTACTTAGAATTAAATTTTATTTTCACCCTCTTTTTTAGAATAAATATTGGCTTGGACAACAGGAATTTTTTACAAAAAAAAATTCAAAAAAAACGCGTTTTTACACACGCTAACGGCTTTGTTTCCAATAATTTTACCGATTCAATCATACCTGATTATGCGCCGAATTTTACTTTTTCTCTTTTTATCCATCTTTGGCTGGAATACGCTCTTTTGCCAAAAAACTACGGACGAAGACGCACTGTACATCCGAAAAATATACGATAAAGCCCTCACAGAAAGCGTCGGCTATAATTGGTTAGAATTCCTCTGCACCCGCGTCGGTGCTCGGTTGGCAGGCTCGCCGCAGGCAGCAGCAGCGGTAGAATACACTCGACAAATGCTGGACACCATGCAATTGGATAGTGTGTGGCTGCAACCTTGTATGGTGCCACATTGGGTACGCGGCGAAAAGGAACAGGTGCGCATCATCAGTTCGAGGAAGCTGGGCGATGTGGATTTAAAAGCATTGGCATTGGGGAATTCTATTGGCACGGGCAAAGACGGCATTGTAGCAGAAGTCATAGAAGTGAAAAGCCTTGACGAAGTAGAAAAACTTGGTCGGGAAGCACTTGCCGGAAAAATTGTTTTTTATAATCGCGCATTCGATCAAACGCAAATCAATACGTTTAATGCGTATGGTGGCGCAGTAGACCAGCGTGGCGTAGGTCCGTCTCGCGCTTCCAAACAAGGTGCGATTGGCGTGATTGTGCGCTCCATGAGTTCACGTTTGGATGATGTGCCGCATACGGGTGGTACAAATTACGAAGAAGGGGTGACGCCCATTCCAGCCGTAGCCATCAGTACGAATGATGCGGAATTGCTCAGTAAACTGCTGAAAGAGGAATCGGTTCGCGTGTATATCCGCACCACTTGCGAGCGCTATCCAAATAAATTATCTTACAATGTGATTGGTGAAATTCGCGGCAGCGAAAAACCAGACGAAATTATTGTCGTGGGTGGACACCTTGATTCTTGGGACGTTGGACAGGGTGCGCATGACGACGGCGCGGGTTCTGTACAGTCTATGGATGTGCTGCAAGTGTTGAAACGCTTGAATTACAAACCAAAACGAACGATTCGCTGCGTGTTGTTTATGAACGAAGAAAATGGCTTGGCAGGTGGTCGCGCTTATGCAGCAGAAGCTTTGCGAAAAAAAGAGAAACATTTGGCAGCGATTGAATCCGACCGAGGCGGATTTACGCCACGCGGCTTCACGTGCGAGGGCGATGCGTCCATTTTTGAAAAGCGATTTAAAAAAGTAGTGCAATGGTCCGATTTGATAGAATCGTATGGCTTGAGTTTTAAAACAGGCGGCTCTGGCGCGGATATTGGACCTTTGAAAGCGCAAAAAGCGTTCCTGTTTGGGTTTGAACCGGATTCGCAACGCTATTTTGATTACCATCATACTACGATTGACACGTTTGACGCCATTAATAAACGAGAATTGGACCTTGGGACGGCGGCGATGACCACGTTGGTATTTTTGTTAGATAAATATGGGTTGGAATAAATAAAAACACGGAACGGGATCCAGCATCAGCAATGATTAACACTATAACACTACGAAACCATAACACCAGTATATGACCTTCTTAGCGCACAATTTGTTATTTGAAGAGATGATTGGAGCGGTGGCGATTCAGGAACGTGTCCAAGCATTGGGCGCAGCACTGACGGCGAAATATTCGGATAAAAATCCGCTCTTTATCGGCATTCTCAATGGTGCTTTTATTTTTGCTGCTGACCTGATGCGCGCTTGCAACATGGCTTGCGAGGTTGATTTTGTACGAATTTCTTCTTACGCTGGTTTGCAATCTACCGGGAAGATTAATTTGGTAATGGAGCTAAAAATGGACATCAAAGACCGCCATATTATTTTGGTAGAAGACATTATTGACACCGGCAAAACCTTGCATTATTTTATACAAGAATTGCAAAAACGGGAACCTGCTTCTATTGCCATCGCGTCACTCCTGTTGAAACCAGAAGCGTTGGAACATCCATTGGATATCGAATATTTAGGGTTTGAAATTCCGAACAAATTTGTCATTGGCTATGGGTTGGATTATGATGAGCAGGGAAGACAGTTGGGCGGGGTGTATCAGTTGGTGGAAAAGGGAGGATAGGAGGATGGGACGTGGCGTTATTCAAAAATTTATAATACCTAAAATGCTGATTCAGAATGAATTACCAAGAAATATGTGAAGCAAGTCGGAAGGTGGTGCTACAAGCTGGTGCTTTCATTCGAGCACAAGCGGGCAAAGTGGAGCAACAATCGGTGGAGGAGAAAAGTGTGAATCAATTGGTGAGTTATGTGGACCGCCAAGCGGAAATCATTTTAGTAGAAGGTTTGGGAAAATTAATGCCAAACGCGACTTTTCTCACCGAAGAACAAACGGTAGAAAATAAACAAAGTGACTTGCAATGGATCATTGACCCGCTGGATGGCACGACTAATTTTTTGTATAATATTCCGGTTTTTGCGGTGAGTGTAGCGTTGCAAGAAGCAGGTAAAACGGTGGTTGGTATAGTATATGAAATCAATCGGGACGAATGTTTTTACGCTTGGCAGGGCGGTGGTGCGTGGTTGAACGATCGGGCGATTCGGGTGAGTGAAACACAGGAATTGGCACAAGCATTGGTAGCAACCGGCTTTTCGGTGGATAGTTTTGGAAGATTGTCCCCGCATTTGAAAGCGGTGAATCATTTTATTCAAAATACGCGGGGCGTACGGCGATTGGGTTCGGCAGCCACGGATTTGGCGTATGTAGCTTGCGGGCGATTTGATCTTTTTTTTGAATATAATCTTAATCCTTGGGATGTAGCAGCAGGTGTGCTTTTGGTGGAAGAAGCTGGTGGCGTAGTGACAGATTTTAGCGGCGGCGATAATCATTTGTATGGCAAAGAAATGTTGGCGGCAAGCGGTGTAGTGCACTCATTGGCATTTCCTGTTATTCAAAAAGCGTTTTATCCTACGATGCCATCCATGTGACAATGACCAATCGAAGATTGGTGTTACGCCCTTCCGTCTATGCTTCTCCCCTTTTTATCGAACAAATTATACCTTTAAATCATCTCTTATTAAGTTTAGCACAGATTTACCAAGTCTTGAAGACTTAGCAAATCAAAAAAATTTGATATGAATCTCACAGAAAATATAAAACTCGCTTTGCGTTCCATCCGCTCCAATATCCTGCGAGCTGTGCTTACGTTGATGATTATTGCGCTGGGAATTACGGCGTTGGTGGGCATTCTAACAGCCATTGACAGTGCGATTTATTCCTTGAGTAACAATTTATCTTCGCTGGGTGCTAATACCTTCGATATCAATCCTTTAGAGGAAGGGGGACGACGCAGAGGCGTACAAAATAAGCAAGGAGAACCTATCTCTTTCCAAGAAGCCCTTACGTTTAAAGAACGATACGATTTTGCAGCGAAAGCCTCCATTTCGCTACCTGGTACCAGCAATGCCAGCATCAAGTATAAAGATGAAAAAACCAATCCGAACGTATCCATTTTTGGCATTGATGAGAATTACTTGGACGGCAAGGGATTTGAATTGGAAATGGGACGGAATATGACCGCCAAAGAAGCGGTTAATGGCAGTTACATTACGATAATCGGTGCAGATTTGGTGAAAACACTTTTTAAAGACCGCCCAGAAAAAGCAATGGATCAGTTTATTTCGACCGGCAATTTTAAATTGCGCGTCGTGGGTATTCTCAAATCGAAGGGTTCCAGTATGAACCAAAGTGAAGATCGGCGCATCCTTATTCCATTGCAAACGTGCAGACGCTACTACGGCAGTAACACCTCTGATTACAATATTCTGGTAGCTGTAAATGATGCCACTCAAATAGACAACGCCATTGCAGAAGCGACTGGTTTGTTTAGAAATACTCGGCACCTGCGAGCGGCACAACAAAACGATTTTGAAATTTCCAAAAGTGATGGCTTGATTGGCGTTATCCAAGAAAATACCCTCTATTTAAGGTTGGCAGCCATCGGCATTGGCTTGATTACGCTGGTAGGCGCAGCAATTGGCTTGATGAATATCATGTTGGTATCCGTCACAGAGCGGACGCGGGAAATCGGTATTTCAAAAGCAATTGGTGCGACGCGGCAAAATATTTTAATTCAATTTTTAACGGAAGCAGTCGTGATTTCCATTATTGGCGGATTGGTGGGCATCGTCCTTGGCGTTTTAGTTGGAAATATCGTGACGTACTTCACAGGCGGAACTTTCTTGATTCCTTGGGTTTGGGTTATTATTGCTGTCATAACTTGTACGGCCGTCGGCTTGCTTTCTGGCTTGTATCCAGCATTGAAAGCGGCACGGCTTGATCCGATTGAATCGCTGCGGTATGAATAAGGGATTGGTGATTGGTGATTGGTGATTGGTGAGTAGGGATTAGTGTAAGAAAATGCCATTTTACCAGTTACACTTCATGCCGTTGAAAAATATTTGGAAATAGCCGACATCGAGAATTTTCCTACCTTTCCGGCTCACGAATCGCGTATCACGAATCACTTGAATGAATCGGGAATTTCTGCTCAATATCCTTTTTTTATTGTTGGTCAATCTGCTTATTAAGCCGTTTTACATTTTTGGTATTGAATTGACTATCCAAAATGAAGTGGGCAAAGCGGAGTACGGTTTGTATTTTACACTCTTCAATTTTACGCTTGTCTTACAGATTGTCAATGATTTAGGTATTCAATATTTTAATAATCGGCATATTTCGCAGCATCCACAGTTGTTGGGAAAATACTTTCCGCCGATGCTTGTTACGAAAGGATTATTGGGCATTTTTTATTTCTTTTTGATATTAGTAATTGGCTGGTTATTAGGCTACCAAGCGTATTTTTATGGCTTATTATTGCCGCTTGCGTTTAATCAATTACTCAGTTCCTTACTTCTTTTTTTGCGTTCCAATGTGTCTGGTTTAGCGATGTACCGAACCGATAGTTTGCTTTCTATTTTGGATAAGTCATTGCTTATAATTATTTGCCTCGTTTTATTTCAAATCGCACCTGTTTTTAGAATAGAATGGTTCGTGTATGCGCAAACAAGTAGTCTGCTGGCTACAGTCATTATCGCTTTTTTTAGTTTTTATAAACGCTTGATTCCGATTCGATTCCGCGTCAATTGGGCATTAGTAAAGCTGATTTTAAAAGAGAGTTTTCCCTATGCGCTGACCGTACTTGTGATGAGCGCGTACTCCCGACTCGATGTGGTGCTGATAGAACGGCTGCTGCCCAATGGACAAGCCGAAGCTGGCGTGTATGCCTCCGCTTATCGCCTGCTGGATGCTGCCAATATGCTCGGATTTTTATTTGCAAGTCTGCTGCTACCTATGTTTGCGCGGCTGCTCAAAGAACGGCAAGGTGTGGGAACGTTGTTACAATTTAGTTTTCAACTCATTCTGGCGGGGGCGATACCGGTGGTGGTGGCGATTATATTTTTTCGATATCATATTATGAACGCTTTGTATACGGAGGCGACGGTTGAATCCGGTGACATATTAGCGTTGCTGATGGGTAGTTTTTTGGCGTATTGTAGCATTTATATTTATGGTTCATTGCTGACAGCCAATCGTAATTTATTGCAAATCAATCGCTTATTTATAGCTGCTTTTATGTTAAATGTGACGCTTAATTATTTTATCATCCCTTATTACTTCGCAGTCGGAGCAGCAGGCGTAGCACTTTTTACGCAGTTTTTTGTAGCCGTCGGACAAATGATTTTTGTGCATCGCAAACTTCAAATTTCTTTCTCAGGTAAAATGCTGTTACGAATTGTAAGCTTTACTACTTTTGTTATTTTTTCTAATTATTTTATTTATAATTATTTGAATAGTGATTGGATTTTAAAATTAATATTGGCTGTGTTAATAGGTTTGATAAGCGCCTTGCTATTTCAATTGATAGACTGGAAAGCGGTGGGTGAATTATGGAGACCGAGCGAAAAGAAATAGAGTGACTAAGCGACCAAGGGACGAGCGAAACAAAAATCTGCGGAAGAAAGGAAAATCAAGATAATCCTAAAATCCAGCGAATCCTAGTCCTTTTTCATTACTTTTGCCCAATAATTTGATGTGCATGGAGCCGAAGGATAATCTACTTGGAGTGGTACAAACGCTCTGGAATTGGCGAAAACCCGTTTTTTTAGTCTGTGTGATTGCGGTGGTTGGCACGGCATTGATCAGTCTTTTAACACCTAATTATTACAAAGCAACCACTATTTTTTTGGCGACCAGCCCGGACCAAGCCAAGCCGGAGTTCCTTTTTGGTGACGGCACCAACCGCGTAGATTATTATGGCAATGCCAATGACATTGACCGCTTGCTTACCATCGCAGAATCTAATGAACTCATAGAATTTTTGGTGGATTCCTTTGATTTGTACGAGCATTATAAAATTGATTCTACTTCCAGCCGAGCGTCTTTTAGCGTTAAATCGAAATTATTTGGCTTGTACGAAACCAAGAAGACGAAACGTGATGCGGTGGAACTATCGATAGAAGACCGCGACAAGGAATTAGCACCCAAAATTGCCAACGCGGCACGGGAGAAAATAGATGAAATCGCACAGAAATTAATCAAAGAAGGACACCGCACTTCTATTAAAACCTACCAATCAGAGATTCAACTCAAGCAAGAGCAGTTAAAAATATTGAGTGATACCGTCGCCGCATTGCGCGGAAAATATAGCGTTTATAATCCCGTAGCACAAACCGAAAACCTCACCGAACAACAATCCGAAACAAAATCTCGATTGGTTTTGAACAGAACACGCCTTGACATTCTACGCGCCACACCGAGTGTACCACGCGATACCATCGTGATGCTCAACGCTTTAGTAAAAGGATTGGAAGAAGAAGTAAAGGATTTTGAAACGCGGATGCAACTGCTCAACAGCGGCATGGGCATCGTAATGACTTACGAAAAACAATATTACGCATCGAACGAAGACCTTAGTCAGGATTTAGCCCGTCTAAAAATCTTTCAGGCAGCTTCCGAAGCTAACATCCCTGCTACGGTATTGATAGAACGAGCCGAAGTGCCCATTGTAAAATCCCGCCCCAAACGGAGCCTCGTGGTACTTGCGGCGGGTTCTATTACATTGGTTTTCAGCGTGATAGCCGTGCTAATGCTGGATGCTTACCAAAATACGTGGCGTGCTGCTTTTGCCACAAATACACCTTCCTTCAATCATGTTCCAGTAGAAACGGAAACGAAAAAAAAGGGCAAAAAGAAAAAGAAAAAAGCGGTTGAAGGCTTTGAGAATGAATGAGTGTCTGAACCATGATTCGTAAGATTTTAGGATGGATAGGATTCGCTTAGAAGAATGAATAATGAAAGAGCGACCCAGTGAATGAATAATACCAGTATGCAGTCGCCCGTACGCAGTTGGCAGTTGGTAATCAATTGATTTACATGATCTTAAGAAGATTTGAATACGTCGTTTTAATTTTATTTTAGTATAAGTAATAAGTGCCAATCACCAATCACCAATCACTTTTTACAACTTACTCCGCTTCCCCCATTGCTCCATTTCCTCCTCATTCCAAAGTGCCGGAAAAAATGTGATGCGCTGATGACGTGGCGGCAAATACGCTTGCCAATTGGTACCACCAGTAGCTTCTATCACTTGCGGTTTGTTGTCGAGGTAACGCACGGCAGAACGCAGATGTGCCAATGCCCAGCGAATATTCACATTAAAATCATACTGCCGAAGCAAGTCTTTTAGGTGCTCGTTTTCTTGTTCTTCCCGTGTTAATTTTTGATATGTGCGCCAGATGTTGTAGTCTTTGACTTCCTGCGCTAATTGAATCAATTCTTGGGCATATTTTTGCTCGAATTGCCGTAATGTGAGCGTCTTTTTTCCGGTGGCTAATTCCGTCGCGCCGGATTTCCAATACAATACGGAATATAATTCCTCGACAGGCAACTGAGAATTTTGTACTTCGCGTTTGGTAGGATGTACCAGATTAGATAAGTCTGTGCTATAAATTTCAATTTTTCGATACTGTGCCGATTGAAAACCGCTGGCTGGCAACAAGCTCATGCGAAATTTGAGAAATTCCCCTTTATCCATGCCATCCACCATGATGTCAAACGATTGGATGAGTTGTTCAAAATAACGGTTTAGCCGTTCCATTTGGCGGGTAAATAACTGTAATTCAATTTGTTCTGCAAAAATTAATTGGTGAATAGCCTGTATAATAAGTTTAAAATATAATTCTGTAATCTGATGATAAGTTATAAAAATAGATTCATCTGGAAAAGACGTGCGCGGATTTTGCAAACTCAACAGCGTATCCAAATGCACATAATCCCAGTACGTCAGGTAGTCCGCATACAGCAAGCCGTCGAGGTACGACCGCAAATCCTGCCCCATCGCCGCATATTTTTGTTCCAGCATCTCCAGCCGGTCGAGCATTTCGTGCGTCAGTTGCATCGGTTACGGTTTAAAGTTTGAGGTTAGGATATTGGGATATTTTTTCTCACTTGGTGTTGACGATTTTTTCGTTTGAAGTTGACGTTAAGAGGGGGCTACGTTCTGGTCTGGCATCTGGCATCTCCTAATCTGGCATCAGTTCATCAATTTTCATACCAATATATAATCCCAACAGGCAAGCAATAAGGCTTAGAATTACATTCGCAAACGCTAAAGCAAGTTGCTGATTGTTTAATAAAACAAAAGTTTCGTGTGTAAAAGTGGAAAACGTGCTAAAGCCGCCACAAAATCCGGTCAATATAAATATTCGATATGGAATACCAATACTGCCTTTCAAAAATAAACTCGCTATAAAACCGAAAACGATACAACTCAACACATTTGCAATAAAAGTGGCCCACGGAAAAGTAAATTGATAACGTGCCAACGCTTCATTCAGCCCATAGCGACAAATGCTGCCCAGCCCACCGCCGATAAATACAAGCAGATAATTCATAATTTTACGTGTAAGATTAGGAGCAAAGCAGGGTTTTATATAAAGGTATCAACTTCTAACTGCTTACTTCTGGAAGGGTTTTTTCTTAAAACGGCATAGTGAAGCCACAAGGTGAGTGCACCAGCCATGCTCAATATACTCAATAAAAGCAAATGTAAATTCCAATATCGGTGCAGGTAGAATACGAATACCATAAAGAAAATATTAATCAATACCAGCAGCGTGGTCGCTTGCATGTGCGTCATTCCATAATCAATCAGTAAATGATGAATGTGGCGACGGTCGGCATGAAACGGCGATTGTCCACGTAAAATGCGCGTGGTAAATACGCGTAACGTATCAAAAAGTGGAATAATAACAATGCCAAATGCCACGGCGGGTGCGGCGTAAAACTTATACGGATTGGAGTCGTCCAGGCTATAATTAATATCAATAAATTTTATAATCAAGGTAGCACACACGATGCCAATGAGTAAAGAGCCGGTATCGCCCATAAAAATTTTGGCGGGCGTGTAATTATATTTTAAAAACGCCACCACAGCACCAACCATTGCAAATGCGACGATGGCAAATTCGACCCGCTCAATCATAAAAAACCAACACCCTAACGTAGCCATAATGAGTGCGCCCAAACTACCTGCTAAACCATTAATACCATCTATCAGATTGAATGCGTTGATAATCACCAGAATAACAAATAAAGAAAATATGATATAAAACACTTCTCCCAACTGTTGCTCGATGCCAAATAATCCGTATAAACTCGTGAGGCGAATGTTGGATTTATAAATCAAAATACTGGCTGCGAGCACCTGTGCGACTACTTTTTTAAACGGCGACATGGGGGAAATATCGTCTTTGGCACCGATAAGAAAAATGATGAGAAACGCACAGAGAATATATTGCAGATTGGCAAACTCGCCAAAGGGTGTCCACAGCACAATAGAAAAAATCAAGCCTGCAAAGATAGCAATGCCGCCGAGCGAGGGCGTTTTCACGGTGTGCGAACTGCGGGCATTGGGCTCATCAAACAAATGTTTTTCTCGGGCAATTCCGATGATGGATGGAATGGCAAAATAGGTAAGCGTGAAGGCAGTAAGAAAACCTAAGATAATTGCATACATGGGATTATAAATTATGATTAAAAATAATGCAAACCCTTAAGCAGTGTTGTTTATATTGTTAAATGGTTAGATTTTTTTATGGCTTTTATGGCGTGTATTTGGGTTCAATTTACAAAATAAGCATTCTAAACATCTTACACCGTATTTTAATTTAAAAATTCTGGTCACTTACACTTTCCAACCAATTTTTAATAGTGCCAATGACCGATTCTACACAGCCAGCCTCAAATGGCGAGCGCAAATTTGCCAGTTTTACCAATTCTAAAAAAGATTGACTGCCACCAGCTTCGCAGAGTTTGACATAATCTGACCAAGCGGCTTCATGATTTTCCAAGTCGCGTTTCCAAAACTGAAAAGCACAAATTTGTGCCAAGGTGTAATCAATATAATAAAAAGGCACTGCAAAAATATGATTTTGTCGCTGCCAAAAACAGCCATCTTCTAAAAAAGGATTGCCGTCGTACTTGCGATGCGGTAAGTATTTTTGCTCTAAAGCCCGCCAGATTTGGTTGCGCTCGTGCGGCGTCAGGTCTGGGTTTTCGTACACGCGGTGTTGAAATTCATCCACTGCCACGCCATACGGTAAAAAGCTGATTGCGTTGGAGATATGATTGAATTTAAATTTATCGGTGTCTTCTTTAAAAAATAAATGCATCCATTGCCAAGTAAAAAATTCCATACTCATGGAGTGAATCTCTGCTGACTCAAAGCTGGGCCAATAATATTCGCCAACCGTAAAATGTCTGCTGGAAAATACCTGAAATGCGTGCCCGGCTTCATGCGTCAACACCTCCACATCTCCACTGGTACCATTAAAATTAGAAAAAATATAGGGCGATTGATATTTGCTGATGTAGGTGCAATAGCCGCCGGTTTGCTTGCCTTTTTTATTTTGGAGGTCCATCAAATCGCCTTCCTGCATAAAGGAAAAAAAAGCGTGCGTTTGTGGCGAAAGTTCCGCATACATTTGTCCGGCATTTTCTACAATCCAAGCCGTATCGCCTTTAGGAGCGGCATTGCCCGATTGGAAGCGCACCTCTTCATCGTAGAATTTAATATCCTTCAAATCCATGCGTTGGCGCTGACGCTCATAGAGTTGCGTGGCAAGTGGCACGATGTGTTGGCGGATTTGTTCGCGATAATTTGCCACCATTTCTGCATTATAATCCGAGCGACGCAAGCGCACATAAGCCAATTCTACAAAATTTTTATAGCCCAATTTCACCGCGATGCGATGCCGCACTTTCACCAGTTGGTCAAAAATTTGTTCGATTGCGGTACGATGTCCTTCAAAAAAAGCCCATTTTACTTCGGCAGCAGCCTGACGGGTCGCGCGGTCTTGCGCCAATTCATATTTTATAATAGAAGATAAATTCAGCGTTTCACCTCGAAAAGACAATTGGGCGCTGGCTTTCAATTTTGCATACTCACTGCTCAGGCGGTTTTCCTCTTGCATATCTTCCAGCACAATCGGCTCAAAAGATTTACGTTCTAACTCTGCAATTATAAACAACTGCTTGCCCCACTTCGCTTCCAATTCTTTACGAAACGGAGATTGCAGCATTTTTTCGTAGAAACGATTGGTGAGCGCGTCAAAATTGGGTTTTTCAAAATCAAAAAAATCGTTTTCTTTCGTATAAAATTCGTCTTCGGTATTCACAGAATGCCGCACATAACAAATATTAGACATCGAGTCAAATTCACTCCGAATGTCATTGATGCGCCGGAAAATTCGGTCTTGCGCTGCTGCGTCACCCGCCGCCTCAAAATCGGTCAACAAGGCATCAAACTGGGTGGTAATCGCCTGCATATCGGGTCGGCGGTACTCAAATTGCTGAAATGTCATAAAAATTTTTGGTTTGTAAAAGCCGCACAAGATAAGCCCACTTTCGCACGTATGCAAATTAGATTAGGAGGACCATTACAGCAAAAAACGCAATTTGGGTACTTTCGCTTGCTCGCGATGCGCGATTTTACTGCATTTCCGCTACCCCCTCCCAAAAAATGGGGAAGTTAAGAGTCGGAGAGATGTCCATTTACGAGGAGGACTGCGACAGGAGGAAGGGCAGAGAACGTCTAATTCAAAAAAATCACAGTTCAGACAATTTCGGTAGTCGGGATGTTGCTGCGCGCCAAAAGAGGGAAGGTAGCGTAAACAAGACGTGACAGGTTTTCCAAAACCTATCATGTCTTGTTTACTCATCCAAATACACAATCTTATGCAAAAATCGAATGCCCAAAGTCAATTCAAGCGTGAGGTTACTGATTTGACGCTCCTCGAGGCTGGTAGTATTAGAGCCACCGTTGGGTCTAGGATTGATGATGTTGTCAATGCGCGGTTGATTGTATTGACGGCTGAAGTCAGGATTAATCGTGAGTTCTAAAACACCGCCTACATATTCAGAAAATAGCCATTCTAAACCACCGCCCACTGTGACACCATAATTGAATTCGTTGACAAACGCTTCATCTGGATACACATATATATATGGATTATCTTGTTCTATGAAATCAGGACGCAGCTTGGTATTCACCGTATAATCGCCCCGAACGCCGAATAGATAATACGTTTTGGTACTCACCCCAAGATCAAATTTTTTCTTGCCACCCAGGGTAAGCGACACATTTCGAAATTCAAAAGGAATGGTATATGCCGGAAAGTTACGAAAAATGCCATTCACCTCATAAGAGCCAGCAAACGTACGAATCGCGCTGCCTTTGATGTGATAGCCGGCTTGCGCGAAAAGTCCAAATTTATTGTCTTCGGAAGCGGATTCTACAAAAGCAATACCGTGATAGCGATAGAGCGGGTCACGCTGAAAACTTTGGTCCCACTGCTGAAAACCGACCGTCAAGCCCCCCTTTACGCCGAAGGCATAGCCTTGCGCGTGGGCGGGCAGTTGCATTTGCAATAAAAAAGAAAGGAAAATAAGTAAGCGTAATTTCATGAAGCGAAGGTAAGAAACGGGAGGATAGGATGGAAGGATTTTTAAAAAGAAGATGGGAGGATGGGAAGATAGGAGCATAGAAGGACGGAAGAATAAGAAAAAAGAGCATCCTCCAATTTTCCTATCCTCCCATCCTCCACTACTATTTCACTCTTAATTTCATCCCCAAACTAATCCCGTCCGAACTCATATTATTCAATCTTTTCAAATCACTGACCGTGAGGCCGTAGCGCTGGGAGACGTTCCAAAGTGTGTCTCCTTTTGCGACCGTGTGAAATTGCGTGACAACAGGATTTGACACTGGAACACTCGGCTTTGGCTTCACGTCAAACGGGTCTTCTTCAAATTCCTCGCTCGGTCCTGATTGGGTGCCGGTCGTAGTCGATGGCTTTTGAATAGTAACTACTGGCGGCTGCGTTGGTCTTGATTCCGGCTGCGGTTTTACAGGCGTAATTTCTGGTAGCTCATTAGACGTGTTCGGTGCTACTACGACGGTTTCTTCTTTGACCGGTCTCGTAGAAGTCATCGTCGTTGCAGGTTTTTGAGTAGTGATTGTATCTTTCGGTTCCGGTTTTGGAATAATAATAGGCAATTCTATCTGTGGTACTTCACTGGCTAATTTCGGTCGGCTGGAAATTTTTCCACCTTTCAACTTCACTTTTTCATTATAAGCTACTTCCATACCAGTGTTCATGCGGTTGCGCTCATACAATTTATCCAATTTCAAGCCGTAGTCTTGTGCAATTTCAAACATCGTTTCGCCTCGGCGCACCGTGTGGTACGTCTCTTTGCCGCGGTAGGCACTACGCTTGGGCTGCAAGTATACTTTGGTGTCTTTTTCCAATTCTTGAGTTGCCGCTTCTATATTTTCATTGTAAGAAGTGAGCGTCTGTACACTGGTTTGAGTGCGGCGGGCGATTTCGGCTACGGGTTCTTTTTCGCGCGCGAGGACGTATTTGACATCATTCGTAACCAGATAAGTAGCCAAATCAGTATCGCTATTATTCGCAATCGGTTCGTCACTTTTATCAAGCCGAGTCATGTGGTCATACTTGTACAAGCGATATCTTTCAATCACTTCTATCAGCACTTTAGAATAGGTCGGACTCGTGGCGTAGCCTGCTTTGCGCAAACCTTCCGCCCAGCCTTTATAATCAGTCGGTTCTAATTCAAACAATGGACCATAACGCAACCGCTTTTTTGGATTGCGTAAAAACTCAGAATGTGCGCGATAACTGGATTCCGCATCTTCATACACTCGAAAACACGACTCGATATGTTCGCCTTCATCGTTGTAATCATCATCTTTTTTCTTAAAAGTTTTGCCGTCCCAGTCATTATTACACTTGATTCCAAAGTGATTATTTGCTCTGCGAGCGAGGTCACTTCTACCGGCATCGCTTTCCAATAGGGCTTGTCCGAGTTTGATACTGGCAGGTACACCAGCACGCTGCATCTCGCGGATGGCAAGCTCTTTGTACTTTTCGATATACCGTTCAAAATCCTGCTGCGAGGGCTGTGCAAAAGCGCTAATCGTCATCAAAAAAGCTGCTAATACCAAAGCTGTTTTCCTGTTCATATTTTTTAACTTGGATGCCAGATGGCTGGATGCCAGATGCCAGACATTGGATGGTTTTTCAAAATTATTTTAACAACGCTGGGAAGCACGAGAAATTTGTGTTTGAAACTGAAATTATCTTTTTGTTAACTATTTTGGTAGAGGGACAATGGTAGAGGGTAGAGGGATGCGCTTGTTTCTTGTACCACATTTACCTTTCAAATACTATCCTGTAACAGCATCAGGCGTAAGAAATACGGGAGTCCCTCTACCATTGTCCTTCTACCCTCTACTTATAAAAAAAGCATAATTAAAAAAGTGACAACCGTAGCCACAAAACCAATCATAAAGATATTATAAGAAACCGTCAAGTATCGATATTTTTTATCCAACACCTTGCCAAGAAAGTACAAATCGCGCGTCAAATTGCCATATAAAAGTTCGCTATCTCGGTACACGGCATCCATTGATTCTTCATATTCTTCTAGATCGAGCGTGACGAAATTGCCAAAGAACACGATGTTTCTACGTTTTTCTTCTTTGGAAGTTACCTTTTCGTTCAACGCTGTGACTTTCGGACGGGCAGACAAAACGGCAAAAATGAGCGACGTCAAACCCGTCACCAAAAAGATGATAAATGGCAGCACAATCTTCGGATTCGTTTCCACCATATTTCGATAGGAAAGAATAGAGATGAGTACACTGATCAAAATCGAATTCACACTAATCATAATATTTGCCTTGTTATCGGCAATGGAACTCAGGTTGATATGATTTCTATAATTGGCTTTGAAAAAAGTCTGTACCGCACGAATGGGCGAGTCGTCGAGATTTTGGTATAAATTTTCGGTTTGTAAAATCGGCTGCGTCGGATTTTTTCGCTCTATTTTTTCGAGCGCACTTTTTTGGCTATAAATGCAAGCACCCAGCGCCGGTTCATATTTCGTTTTTGCAAAATGGGTATAAAACCGGATTTCTAACAAATGTTGCAACTGCAATTTTGCTTGTTCTGCTTTCTCAAACCGTTGACCCTGAATGAGTTCGCGTTCCAGCCAAAGGAGCTGACTGCGTGTTTCAAAATCTTCTATCCAAGCGATACTCACGCTATCTGCCAGTATTTTTTCTTCCAAAGTAGCAGGCACGGTACGCGTAGCAATCGTTTGAATACACCGCAACACACTGCGCTGTCCACTTTCGGGATAATCGCGCAGGGCTAAAAAACGTTGCGCTTGGTCAAGGCTATATCGCAGAAAGTGTTCATATTCAAATAGATAGCCAATATGTAAGAAAGAAGCGGCAAGTTGCGCAATTTCTACCGTATCAGTAGGTGCGCCGGTTTCACGGGAAAGCTCTCGAAGATGCTGCAAAACCCGCTGCGTGAAGGAATAATTGTGAAACAACAGCCGATTATTGGCGTGTTTGTCAAACAGGAACAACACTTGCTCGCCTGCTTCCGCCACTATATTTAATATGGTTGGTAAAGTTGAACGCTCGTTCATAGGATTCTAAATTAGATTATAAATTTTTATCTCGTGTAGATTTCGCAGATTTTTATTTGCGCTCGTCACTTGTTCGCTCGGTCTCCTAGTCACTTCCTCTCCCACAAATTTCATGGATTATTTTCTGTTTCTTGACACTAATTTTGCGTAACGCCGAAATTGTGATATTTTTAGCTGATTTTTAGCAATTTGCACAAAAAATTTAAAAGCGACTTCTAAATTCCCAAACAAACGACACCAATTTGACCGGTAAAGCTTTTCATATCATCATTTCTAAAGATAAAGCCGTACTCAACTGGAGTAGTCAGCAGGGCGTGCCATATAGCATGGCGAGCGATATGGAAAAAGACCGATTAATTGCTCGGATTTTGCATAAAATATTGAATCTGAGGCTGTCAGCAGAAGATGGCGGTGTGCTTGGAAAGGATGAATTTCGAGTGTTGGGCATTACCTTATTCAAATTATTATTCAGTGATGAGGTGTTTAAAATGCAATTCAATACTTTCTACCGAGAGGCATTGGGTAGCCCAAATGAGCGATACCGACTGGTGCTGGAATTTGAAAAAGACGCAGAAGAAATAGCGCTGCTGCCCTGGGAATATTTGTTTTATGAAGCGGATGAAATGCAGGAAGCCTTTTTAGCGGCTCATCCGAAAAAGTGTATAGACCTGATGCGAAAGCTGCCGTTCAAAGGCAATTGGTTGGATTTTGACAAAGGCGCGTTACAAATTGAATTTCCACTGCGGGTATTGGTAATTGCCTCGAATCCTGATACGGGCTTGTTTATGAACGAATTAGCGCAGTCGCTGGCTTATTTTGAAAATTTAAAACAGCGTTTTCCGGGGGAGATTGAAGTGCAATTTATTCAACAACCCGAGTTAGATACTTTTGAAACTGAGTTAAAAAAAGCGATTCAAATTGGATTTCCACATATTATTCACTTCATTGGTCGCGGGCGCATGGAGAATGCGAGCGGACAATTGTGTTTTGTAAAAAAAGCGGCGGACGGTAAGTTTGCAGAAAATTGGGTGAGTGATGATGTCTTCGCAGGTTATTTTGAAGAGTGGCGACAACTGCCGCATCTGGTCGTGCTGCACATTTGCGATGGCGCGCCGATTGGCAATTATAAAGAAGACAAAGGCACAGCGATTCGCTTGGCAAAAAAAGGCGTTCCGTTCGTATTGACGCTTCAAAATCCCGTGCCGGATTGGATGGCGGAGCTGCTGGTGGAAAAATTTTATGATAGCCTGTTAGAAGGAATGGACGTGGCAGCAGCACTTACAGAAGCCCGTTTTTTCGTAGCTCGTAAACTCAAAGATGTCAACGGAGGTCAATATGATAATTATGCTCATAAAGTCTTTGGGAGTTCGGTTTTGTTCTCCAGTGTCTTACAACCTTTTATAGTTGGTAAAATTGAAGAGCCGTCAACGCCTGCACCTAATGTTATCAACATTCCAGTTCAAAATACACCGATTCCCGTTACGCGAAATACTTCGCAAGAAACGACTGCTACCGTGACGCAGCCAACCACCCTTTCCGCGCAAGGTGAAGGCGCTAGAAGTCAAAATCGCAGCACTGCCAACACTCCTACTGCCGAGAAAACGGCTTCCACCGCAGATTTTTCGCAAAAAGAGCGGCAAGGTTTGGAAGCATACTTATTAGAAACCATCGAGAAATTGAACTTTTTCAAAGTAGAATATGTCCAAATCGTGGACATCGGACAAAAATTCCAGACGCAACAACAAATTCAATATCTGGAAGAAGAAGTAGAAAAAACGAAGACAAAACTTGGGAGTGTAAGGAATGATAGAGCGGGATGAAGGGGTGAAGCGGTGATAGGGTGAAGGGGTGATAGGGTGATGCGTGACGAGGATATGGAGCGCCCAAGAGAAAAACGATATGTTCTATGTGGCTCGTATGTGGCTATATATTAAAAAAAATGCGAAAAAAAATGCACCGAGGGACTACATGACGTATAAACCCATAAACCCATAAACCTATAAACCCATAAACCCATAAACCCATAAACCCATAAACCTATAAACCCACAAACCCATAAACCCATAAACCCTTTCTCCATGTTAAATGCCCAAATCATTCAATCTCTTTTCGCGGACGCTTACTACGAAGCCGCGCGGGCGGGCGCGTATATGCGCACGGCGACTGAGCTGCTGGAAGGGCTACGGGCATTATTCGATACGGAGCAAAACAAGTATATCGTCTGGCGGCAGGTGGAACGGGCATTGGGACAGACCTTGGACAATCCTTCTCTGTTTGGCGCGATTCAAATTTTGAAAAAAGGGTTTATTACAATCGTTTATCAACAAGGAAAAGAAACCCTTCAAGCGGCTTTTGCTGAAAGTGAATCGAAGGGCTGGACGCAATGGCTACAAGCGTTTGCAGATGGATTGATGGAGTGGAAAGACGAGATTTTTGCGGCATTGCCAACCGAAAATTTTCCATTTGCGGCGGAGCGGAAAGAGACACTTGATTTGATCAAAAAAACACTGCCGTATATCGCAGAAGAACGTTGGGCAGAAAGTCATGCCTTGTTTGCGCATTTGGCAAAGCAGGAAATTTTATCCACCGATGTGCGAGTCAAATTATGGGCGACCACTGGTCAGATTCAATTGTATCACTTTTTAGAGCATGAAAAAGCCCTTGCTGATTTTGAACAAGCGAAAACATTGGCATCAGATAATAGCCGCGTAGAACGTAGCTTCGGCGAATATTATTTGCGCAATAAAGATATTGAAAAGGCGCGTCAACACTTTCAAAAAGCCCTACAACTCGATGCCGAAGAATCCGAAAATTATCACTATATGGGTGATACTTATAGTGAAGAAGACAAGCTACTGGTAGCAGCCGAATGGTATCGAGACGCTTTGCGCAAACATCCAGGCAATCCTGACACATATTCCCGCTTGATTACACTCACCAGTAAACCTGCCTATTTCAAAGAACACGCGCCGGAAATTCCTGATTGGGTCGCAAAAATTGAACGCCTGGAGGCGCAGCGGGCGGTTGGCGCTTATATTGACGCGGGCTTTGCTTTTCAAAAAAATGAGCAGTTTGAAGCAGCCGAAAAATGGTTTCAAAAAGCAATTGCGCTCGACCCAAATCGCCTGCTGGGGCATTTGAATATCGGTTATTTATATCGGGATTGGAAAAAAATTACGGAAGCGGAGCAGGCATTTTACAAGGTGATTGAATTAGATGCGCATAATTTTGATGCGTTTTGGGAGTTGGGTTGGCTGTATCAAAGTGCGGAACAATGGGAAAAAGCGTTGGAAGCATTCAAAAAAAGTCTGCCACTGCGACCGGAGTGGAACAAATACGTCCTTGATGCCATCGGCGAAATACAGGAGAAATTAGGTCATCAAGAAGAAGCAGAAGAAAGTTTGTTAGAATCACTCAAACTTAATCCAAACGACAACAACACGACCGATGCGCTGCACAAACTGGCGGATACTTGGAAACTTACCGACGATTGGTATCGCTCTATCCAGTTGATGCAAAAAATGCGTGACCTCAAAGGCGAGAACTACGAGGCAGAATTTCACAATCGAATTGGTATCTTGTATTATGAACGGCAAGAATATGATTCTGCTATCGAACATTATCAGAAAGCGTTGAATATCAGACCCGAAGATGCCATTCAAAATGAAAATATCGGCTTAGCGTACGAAGCAATAGGTCGTTGGAAAGAAGCCGAAACCGCCTATTCCAAAGCGGTGAGCGTGGCACCGGAAGACCCCATTCGGCACAATCGCCTCGGCGTTTTTTATTACAATCAAAAAGAATATGACCGAGCGATTCTTTTTTACGAAACTGCCATTCGGCTACAGCCGGACAATGCTATTTATCACAATAACCTCGCACTCGCGCAGGAATACGGTGGACACACGACCCAAGCAGAAATTTCTTATTTAAAAGCGATTGAATTACAGCCTGAAAATGCCGGTTATTATAATGATTTGGGCGTTTATTATCACAATAGAGGCAGTTATGATAAAGCAATAAAATATTATAAAAAGGCAATTGAATTACAGCCAGACTTTGCATTGTATCATAGTAATTTAGGTTTTACTTATGAGGCGTTGGGCGACACGGAACAAGCGTTACAGGCTTATTCGCAGGCTACAAATTTTGATGTGGCACAGGCGGGTAAGTTGGCGAAATTACAATTTCAACTTGGCAATTTTCAAGAAGCGGAAAATTATGCTCGAAAAGCATTACAAACAGCGACAGACAATGGCTTAGCTTATGATTACCTCGCACAAGCCTTAGAAAAACAAGGAAAATTGGCAGAAGCGGAAGCCATTTTAAAAGAAGCGATTGAAAAGAGTGAAACCAGTCGGGATATATTTTATAATAATTTGGGACTCTTTTATTACAATCGAGGACGATATGAAGATGCGGTGATTTATTATAAAAAGGCAATTGAATTACGTTCAGATTATGCTTTATATCATGATAATGTTGGATTAGCGCATGAATTATTAAAAAAATGGGAAGAAGCGGCGGCGGCTTTTATAGAATCGGAGCGTTTAGACCCAGAAAATCCAACGGCTTCTAATCGTCTCGGCACTTTTTATTATCGGCAAAACCAGTTTGAGGAAGCAAAATTTTATTACAATAAAACGGTAGAACAAAATCCGACGGACCCAATCGCTTGGGAAAATCTGGGCTTGACCTATGAGCAACTGCAACAAATACCGGAAGCCGAACAAGCATTCCGAAAAGCATTAGAAGCTTCCGCTACTGATAAAGATTTGTATTACAATCGTTTAGGTATTTTATTTTATCGACAAGACCGAAATAACGAGGCGGTTGATTATTATCAGCAAGCCATTGACCTTGCTCCAAAAGCTATTTATTTTGAAAATATCGGTTTGGTTTATGAACGGCTCGGACCGTCCGAAAATGCCAAAAATGCTTATGAAAAAGCCTTATCTCTTGCAACGGATTTTGATAGAGATAATTTTTTGAATCGCTTAGGCGTATTTTATTACAATTTGCAACAGCATGAAAAAGCGATTGATTATTACACCCAAGCGATTGCTGTAGCACCGCAAGGGGTTTATTATGAAAATTTAGGTTTGTCACACAACGCGCTCGGACACGTAGCAGCAGCCATTGACGCATACACCAAAGCGGTTCAACTCAATCCAACAAATGTTACTTCTTACAATACAATCGGTTATTTAAGTTTTCAGAATAATGATTTATCAGGAGCACTCTTTTTTTATCAAGAAGCATTAAAAATCACGCCGAAAGTCGCAACGGCGCATGAAAATGTGGGCATTATATTAGAAAAACTTGGTCAGTTTCCAGCAGCAGAACAAGCGTATCAGGATGCCATTGAAGTTGCATTTGATAATGAAAAGCATATTTATTACAATCGCCTCGGCGTTTTTTATTACACGCAGTCGCGCATGAATGAAGCCATTGACAATTATACAGTAGCGATAAAAGGAAACGCAAAAAGTAATGTTTATTATGAAAATATTGCATTGGCATTTGACCAATTATATCAGTTGCCGGCAGCAGAACAGGCCTATTTGCAAGCACTTGACCTTTCAGAGGAGAAAGATTATTATTACACGCGGCTTGGCAATTTGAGTTTAAAAAGTAATGACGATGCGCGAGCGTTGGAATATTTCGAAGCAGCCGTAGCGTTTAATCCGAATCAGGCAGTTTATTATGATAATCTCGGTTTCGTTTTTGAGCGGCAGCAGGCGTGGGATAAAGCGATTATTGCGTACGAACGTGCGATTCAATTACACCCAGAAAATCCGATTTATTACGACCAAATTGGCGGCGTGCTGTTAGCAGCGCAACGTTTTGCAGAAGCGATGCCTTGGTTTGAAAAAGCGATTCGACTCAATCCAATTAATCCCGTGCATTTCAATAATCTCTTGCGAGCCATTGAATCCCTCTCCGATAAAAAGATTGCAATTCCAATATTACAAGGCTTACTTGGTGTGCCAGCTATTAATCAACCTTTGATTCAACAAACACTGGATGATTTACAAAACGATTTGTCGGACACCGAACCAAATCCTATTTCTTAAACTTCCTTTTTTATTCGCACCTTTGCACCAGCAACAAAGTCTCCCGCAGATTTCGCAGATGCCGCAGATTTTTTCTCAACCAAACTAAAATCCGCTGTATCCGTGTATCCGCTTTGAGGTTAAAGTCATACGGGCTTTATCGGCACATTATCAAATCAGCATAACTTGTCCCGTAAATCGGGATTAGCATATCTATCCGCTTCACAAATAAAACATTCCTTCCTTTGAACGAATGGCTTCCATTTTGTTTCAGATAATAAAGCTTTCAATTGACTGTTTTAATACAAAACAACACGCATGAGAAAAATAAATTGGCTTTTTGTATTGCTTGCTGTTGCGGGCGTTTCCTGCAATCAGTTTGAAGAATTAGAAAATTTTGATGGGGTCAAATACGATGCCGAATACGCCGTGCCACTGGTGGACACGCGCCTTTCGATGCAAGACCTGCTGGACGATTTTGAAGAAAATGCAACACTGGTCATCAACGGCGACGGCTCCTTGAGTTTCATCTATCAAGATGAGGTCGTGACGCAGACGAGCGATGATATTTTTGCTAAAATCAATGCTTCCTTGCCGCCAATTATTCCAGTGACCAGTTCGTACATGGCGCTGCCGTTCTCCTCGCCCAATGGTTTGCAAATTGACCAATTGGATTTGAAAGGCGGGACGTTGGTTTATTATTTTGAAAATCGCAATACCGAAAGTGTAAATGTAAAAGTGACGCTGCCACAAGTAACGAAAGCGGGTACGCCTTTGACGTATCAAGCGACTTTACCGGCTTATACCGGCAGTGGCGCAGCACCTTCCTCCACCAATTTATTAGCGCCCACCAACTTAGATGGTTATCGGATTGAAACGCTCAATGACTCCGTTTACATTCAGTATGAGGCAGTTACGACCAGCGGCAATAAAGTGAATTTGACCAGTTTTGTGATTCGCTTACAAAATTTAGCATTCAAATATGCAGAAGGTTACTTTGGAAATTTCCTATATGAAGGCACGCGCGATACGCTATTGATTGACTTTTTTGAAAATTGGGTACGCGGCGATGTTTATTTTGAAAATCCGCGCCTCACGTTGAATGTCGAAAATTCCTTTGGCATTCCAACTCGCGCTCGTGTGAACACGCTCAACGTCCTGACTGTAAAAAATCAGATTTTGCCGCTTGAAAGTCCGTTTGTCACCAGCGGCATTGATTTTCCCTTTCCGAACATGAGCGAAATTGGACAGGTCAAAACCGGCTCGTTTACCTTCACCAAAGATAATTCTAATATTGATGTCATCCTCGGCGCCGGTCCCGTAGCGATTGATTATGATGTGGACGCAGTGACCAACCCAACAAATGATGCCAATATTCGCGGTTACATCTTAGACGGCAGTTATTACAAAGTGAATATGGAAGTAGAATTGCCGCTGTACGGACGCGCTTCGGGCTTCGTGACACGCGACACGCTGGACTTGGATTTTGGTAGTTATGAAGATGTACAAGACGTGGAATTTAAACTGGTGGTGGACAATGGAATCCCACTGGAAGTCGGCATCCAAGCCTATTTTTTGGATGAAAAAAATGTGGTAATTGACTCGCTTCTAACCAGTCAACAAACGCTCATCGCAGGCGCACCCGTCAACGCAGATGGCGTGGCAACTGGCACCAGTCAGAAAATAACACTTATTCCAATTGACGGAGTCCGTTTTGCTAAAATACGCGACAACGCCCGCCGCTTATGGATCAATGCTTCTTTTTCTACCCTGAATAATGGTGCGACTTCCGTGCGGGTCATCAATACGCAGGACGTGCGCATTCGCTTGGGCGCGAAGCTGGGCGTGAAAAATTAGGTTGAGGTTAAGTTTTAGTTTTCAAGGTTATCAACTTTCAATTCAATATTATGAAAAAAATACTCATTTTCTGCATAGGTCTTTCCACTGTTTTTCCACTCTTCGCCCAGCAGGAACTCGGCACGCATCTCCTGCGCGACGTGTGGCAAGTGAATAAAACCAATCCAGCTATTTTTCCTGATAAACGCTTGATTATCGGTTTGCCAGGCATTTATAATAATTTGAATATCAGTAATGTCACTTATAATGATTTGATTGTAAAAGAAAACGGCGAAACGCTTTTGGATATCAACAATGCCATTGGAAAGTTGGAAGCCAACAACGAAATCCGTGAAAACTTGGAAGTGGAGACGGTGAGTTTGGCACTTCGTTTCGGCAAATTATGGTTGAGCGCTGGTCATACCATCAAATTCAACGCTTATGTGGATTATCCAAAAACGCTGCCACAACTCATCTGGCAAGGCAACGCGCAATTCTTAGGTCAGAATGTAGATTTCAGCACCAATATGCAATTGTTTGGCTATAATGAATTTGCATTCGGCGCCGCGTTTCCGATTACCAAAAATATTACCATTGGTGGTAAATTCAAGTGGCTGAGTGGTTTTGGCGATGTCTCTACCGACCGGACGAAATTAAATTTGCTGACCGATGAAACCGCTTACGAGTTGACGCTTGATGCTGATTTTAGAGTAAATTCCACGGGTTCGATTGAATACAATGGATTGCGCGACTTAACAGTTGATTATAATTTTAATGATTTCAATGGCGACCAATTGTTTAATCAAAATAATGGCGTTGCATTTGACTTGGGTATTTATGCCAAATTTGGAAAGCTTGACCTCGCTGCCAGCGTACTCGACCTCGGCGGCAAAATTAATTGGGAACAGGACGTGCAAAATTTTTCGCTCAACGGCACCTATGCGTACCGAGGTTTGGACGTGGCGCAAGATTTGTTGGAAGATTCTACGACTGTCAATAGCGCAATTGATTCCCTGTTTGAATTATATGACTTTACAGAAACAAATAATACGTACTCCACTGATTTACCGCTGCGTTATTACATCAGCGCTACTTATCAACTCAATGATACGTGGCGGTTTGGTGGACTTTTATATGGTGAAAACTATCAAGATGAAAACTTTCCAAGCGTAGCCGTGAGCGGCAATATGCAATTATTTTCTTGGTTGAATCTCGGTGCTACTTATGCCTTCCGCAGTGAAAAATTTGACAATCTGGGTTTGAATGCCACCGCAAAACTGGGTCCAATACAAATCGTCGGCATGACCGACAATATCATCAGTGCGCTAAACCCAAAAAACAGCAATAGTGCCAATGTGCGGCTGGGCTTGAATTTGTTATTTTGATGCAATGCTCACCACAAAGACACAAAAGTTTTTCACAAAGTACACAATGAGCGCCTTATGTTCTTTGTGAAAACCTTTGTGTGCCTACTAGTGATTAGAAATATATCAGGGCTGCAAAAAGAGAAAAAATCCGCTAAATTCGTGTCCCCGACTTTGGTCGGGGCGTTCCAATTATGTAATAAGGGCTGTAAAAAGAGTTCATAAATAAAATAAAAAATTATCACTTCATGTACTTATCCCAAAACCCCGCAGCAGGTTCAATCTGCTGCACAATATCAATAAACAAGCCGTTTGGATCAATTACACTGAAGCGTCGCTGTCCCCACGCTTCCTCTTTTAGGTGATAATGAATAGGCATTCCTGCTTGTTTCACTTGGTCGTATACGGTTTTTACATCATCCACTTGTAAGGTCAGAAACGCGCCTGCTTGATTGGTAAAAATTGGCAAGGACGGCGGTGTAGAAGGATGTTGCTCGTCCATAAATGCGATAGTAAAAGGGCGTTCGCCTTGTGATACTAACATCAAAAACCATGTAGATTCAAATACCGGCTCGAAACCAAACCATTTGGTATAAAAATCGCGGCAAGCTGATAAATCATTGGTCATCAATACGGTATAAATAGTTGAAAATTCGACTTTCATAGGCTTTGATTCTTTATTATTAGATTGTGTGAAAACATCAGAAAAATAAAATAGCAGCATTAAAAATAAAAATAACGACTTCATAAGCAGGACTGTTTTTTGGTTACAGTCACAAAATTAGCCGATAGCAAACGCTAAAAATTGTACAAAACGGTCATTCTGTTGGGAACTGCAAAGATTTAGGCGTGTCGCCATAGAACGTTTTAAATTCTCGAATAAAATGCGCTTGATCGTAATACCCATAATCGAAAAAGACGCGTCCCCACCATTTTCGGGGCGTTCGTTGCATAGCTGACAACGTCTGTTGAAATCGAATAATGCGGGCGAAAGTTTTGGGATTCAATCCAATATACCGTTCAAAAAGACGGCGTAGTTGGCGTGGACTAATAAATGCTGCTACTTCCTTTTGAATAAAAGCATTACCGGCACTATGGAAAATAGGATGTAAAGAATGTAAAAATCTATTATCTAATTCATAATTTCGTTTCATCATTCGTTGTAATAAATCCTGTTCTATAATGGAAATTCGCTGTTGCAAGGTTTCCACTTCCAATAATTTCTCTTCTACTTCATGTAATGTATTTCCAAAAAAATCACCTGAATGTAAGGTTTGTCCTGTTAAATCTTCCAAATTTAAATCAAAAAAATAATGTACACAAGCTGGCAAAAACCGGATGCCAATGTAATGAATAGCGCCATTCAATTGAATATCAAACGATTGTGCACTTGTTACAGACAAAGAACTTTCCTCTGTTTGCCTGCAATTGAAAATAATATCCACTGAGCCATCTGCTACAATATGATAAGGATATTCATATAATAATTCATCATTGGATTTTAATTCCCAGTAATAAGCAATGTAAGGGTGTAAAAACGGATCGGGCATACATCTTGCAGCATACAAAAGTCCATTCTCCGCAGCCACTTCACTGGGTTGCAGCGGTTGAAATTGTTGATGAATAAAAGCTATAGTCTTCAGAAGCAACGGTTTTTAAATGCCAACGTACATTTTTAGAACGCATTTGTATCGTTTTGGATTTTTCGTTCTAAAAATTTACCGAACTTTGCCCGGATGCCTGACTTTACCTTCCAGCGTGCCGAGCGACTCAAAAGTCGAAAAGTGATTGAGCAACTGTTCAAACAAGGGCAGTCGTTTGCGCATTACCCGCTGCGGCTGGTGTGGACGGTGATGGAAGAGCGACAAAGTGATTTTCCAGCACAATTTGCGCTGACCGTTCCTAAGAAAAAATTTAAAAAAGCCGTGCATCGCAATCGCTTGCGCCGGTTGATGCGGGAATCGTATCGCTTGACCAAACATCGGCTGTATGATGCACTTCAGGACGAAGAAAAACAAGTCGCATTACTCGTTATTTATACCGGACAAGGTATGATGACCTTCGCAGAAATTGAAACCGCCATGCAACAAATGCTGCGCCGCTTTGTAAAAAAATGGAAAGCAGGCAACTAAATTTAACGCGTCGCGCTCTCTGTTCAAGAACAGATACCAAACGCCAGACGTTTCATTCTAAAATCTTTCAGTCGTATGCGAATTATCACTCTACTCCTATTGTTGCTGTTTGTACTTCAGTTGAATGCCCAAAAGGTGTTGCAAATCGAAAAATACGGCAGTGCCAAGACGAAAAAAATATACATCGGTCAGGAAATCACCTACAAACTCAAAAATGACGAGTACTGGTATCGCGGTGTGATTGAAGACCTGAATGTAGAAAAAAATTGGGTGACGCTGGGCGACCGCTACGTGCCACTCGACAGTATCGAAGCCTTCCGCAGACCGATAGGTTGGAGTAAAGCTGCACGTACTTCACTTTACACGTTCGGTGCCGCTTGGTCGGGCAATGCACTGGTAGGTACACTCACAGATGGAAATCCTAAAACTAATTACTTGTGGTCGGATGCAATCGTGACGGGGGTTTCGTGGCTCACCGGCTGGATTGTACCTAAGTTATTCAAAAATAAAGTCACCAAATTTGGCGGAAAACGTCGCTTGCGGATGCTGGATTTGAATGTGCTGCCGCCGAAGCCCGTGGTAAAGGCGTGACATAAGCAGTTTAAAGTTGTAAAAAAAAGAGGTAGTTCGACCTAAATAATCGTCACCTCCAAATAGATGATTTATTTGATTATCAATTTGTTATGCGGTGGTCAATGATCAATGGTTAATGGTCAATTATAAATGGTCAATCACTTATCATGCTGGAGCAGGCATTTCCATTTCTTTTTGTAATAAACTCATGTTACGCACCAACATTCTACTTCTGTTGAATGTAATAATATTTTTATTACGCAATTCATTGAGTACCGTATTCACTGTTTGGCGAGAAGTAGCCGTAAAATTGGCAATTTCTTGATGTGTCAAAAACTTGCGTACCAATATTTCATAGCCTACACGCTGTCCTTTTTTAGTCGCCAATTCATGTAAATATTCTACAATTCGAGTTCGAGAATCTTTAAAAACCAGTGATTCCAACCGATTTTCCAATTCTAACACGCGCGAACCCATTATTTTCATTACAAAAACGATGATTTCTGGACGGTCGCGCATTAATAACTTCATTTCTTCCACGGTGATGGCACACACGATGGAGTCTTCCATTACATACGCAAAATCACGACGCTTTTGCTCGTTCAAGAGCGACAATTCTCCAAACACTTCGCCCACACCCAAAATGGCTTTCGTGATTTCTTTCTCCGAATCATCGCCATACGAGCCGATTTTCACGCGCCCTTCCAACAAGAAAAAGATACGGTCCGAGAGCTCCTCCGGCAAGTAAATATATTCGCCCTTTTTATACGTTTTGTGAATGTGGCGCTCCATGCCGCTGCCCTTGTTATTTTTTGTTGGGCAGAACAATACTGTGACATCAATATTTTCGAGAAACCAAAATGCTTGGTTATTCATATTTAAAAAAACTTTAGACGTTAGACAATAGATTTTAAATGCTCCACTTTCCATTTTGTTTTGAACGCCAACAAAGTTACACAACGTTTTTGAATACCTAATCAAACAACCCATGATTGCAGAATTTTGTATTGCGTATGACACTCCATCCATAATCTCTCGTCTAATGTCTTTCAAAAATCAATCCTCGTCCGGTCGCAAGTCAAACTTCTGTTGCAATTTTTGCAAATGTGGATTGGTTTCCCGCATTTTCAAATATTTTTCTTTGGCAGAAAGTGGTTTTTGATATTTTGGAGGTGCTGCACCCGGATTTTTATCTATTTTCAGAATACTAAAAGTCAGTTGTGGCAAGCTAAAATGGCGGCGCAACTGCTCTATCAGCCCTGTCTCCTCTCGAATCGTATTTTCAGCAAGCGAAGTACCGGCCGTTGCCGTAAGGTGGTGTTCATGCAGCGTCAATTCTACCTCTCGAAAAAGCAGTTTAGTCGCTAAAGGTGCCGTCATTGCCTCTACATATTGCTTCCAAACATCTTGCAAAGCCAACAAAGTCAAGGTTATCGCCTCTTCCCCATTTCCATTGCTTTCCTGCTTTACTTCTGCCAAGAGCGCATTCAAGCCCCCACTCAATTTCGGCAGCGAATGTTTTTCATTCGTTTTTAATTTTGAAAAAAGCGTCGGTTCCGGCTCTGCAACGATTGAGGTTTCATCTGCCAATTTATCCGCCGTAGCTTCAGCAAAGGAGGACTGCTTCCCGTCTGGCATCTGGTATCTGGCATCCGGCATCAATTCAAGATTTTTTTTTTCCAACTCCCCATTTACCGGCTGATGCGCCACTTTCACTGCCCGATGAATATACGTCATTTTTACCAACGCCATTTCTACATGAAGCCGTTTGTTGCGTACATTTTTATACTCCAGGTCACACTCGTTCGCAATTTTTAAAGCGGTGAGAATCAGTGCAGTTGGCGTAATTCGCGCTTGTGTTTTGTAACGTTCCTGCAAATTTTCACTTACTTCTAGCAGCGAGAGCGTCTGTTCATCTTTGCAAACCAGCACATTGCGCAAGTGTTCGGAGAAGCCATTTATAAATAATTCTGCATCAAAACCTTTACGTAGAATATCGTCAAACAACAGAAAAATTTTGGAAACATCTTCTAACAATAATGCATCTACGAGTTTAAAATAATAGTCATAATCCAGTACATTCAAATTGGAAATCACATCTGCATACGTAACTTTTTTGCCCGAAGACGCCACAATTCTATCAAAAATAGACAAGGCATCTCGTAGCGCACCGTCCGACTTTTGAGCGATGATATGCAACGCATCTGCCTCAGCTTGAATGCCTTCCGCTTTACAAATTTCTTGCAAATGTACAACGGTATCGGGGATTTGTATTCGACGAAAGTCATAAATCTGACAGCGCGACAGAATGGTTGGCAAAATCTTGTGCTTCTCCGTCGTTGCCAAAATAAAAATCGCGTAGGACGGCGGCTCTTCCAGCGTTTTCAAAAAAGCATTGAACGCCTGCTGCGACAGCATGTGTACCTCATCTATGATGAAAACTTTGTATTTCCCTTGCTGTGGTTGGAAACGCACTTGTTCAATCAACGCCCGAATGTGTTCCACCGAGTTATTTGACGCAGCATCTAATTCTGTAATATTAAATGACGCATTTTCATTGAAAGCTTTACAAGAATCGCACTGATTACACGGTTCAAAATCTTTAGAAATATTCTGACAATTCAACACCTTCGCCAAAATACGCGCACACGTCGTCTTGCCCACACCACGCGGTCCACAAAACAAAAAAGCGTGCGCTAAGTGGTCGCTTTGCAGCGCATTCTTGAGCGTGCCAGATACGTGCTCCTGCCCCACGACATCCTCAAAGCGATTCGGGCGATATTTGCGTGCCGATACTACGAAATTACTCATCTTTATAGTTCAATATTTGGAAGTTTGGAGGTTTGGAAGTTGCAAGATTCATCACCTTATGACCTCCTAAACCAGACTCCAAATTTACAAAAAATAATGGGGTAGAAAAATTGGATTTCAACATTTTGTATTATTCAACGTTTTGAATTACTCACTTTGTTGAGTAATTTTACTTGTTAAGTTGAGTAATTTATATTTAAACCACTAGAATGTTTCAACGCCTTCATTTTCAATTGATTACAAAAAGACTAAAAGAGCCACGAACTTTTTTACAAGCCATTGTAGGTCCTCGACAAGTGGGCAAAACTACGTTGGTCGAACAGTTGTTGAAGTCAATAATTACACCCAGTCATTATGTATCTGCGGATGGAATTGCTAACAGCAACAGTACTTGGTTGGAACAACAGTGGGAAGTGGCGCGACAGTTATGGCGTAACTCAGGAGCGACTGAATTTATTTTTGCCATTGATGAAATACAAAAAATTGGTAATTGGTCAGAAGTAGTGAAAGCCAATTGGGATTTGGATACGAGACAAGGGTTGCCGTTGAAAGTTATTTTATTAGGTTCTTCTCGTTTGTTGTTGCAGCAGGGGTTAACTGAATCACTTGCCGGGCGTCTTGAAGTGACTTACTTGGGGCATTGGTCATTGCAGGAAATGCAGGATGCATTTGGGTTGACACCTGAGCAATTCGTTTGGTTTGGCGGCTATCCGGGCGCGGCTTCTTTGTTGACAGATGAATGGCGATGGAAAAAATACGTCACTGATGCGCTTATAGAACCGAGCATTTCGCGGGATATTCTTTCGCTTTCTCGCGTGGACAAACCGGCTTTGCTAAGACGTTTGTTCGAGCTTGGATGCTTATATTCAGGTCAATTATTGTCTTACAATAAAATGATTGGGCAGTTGCAAGATGCTGGTAATACGACCACCTTAGCACACTATCTCAATCTGTTAGACTCGGCAGGTTTATTAGGCGGTTTGGAAAAATACGCTGGTGATCGCTTGCGACAACGCGCTTCTAGTCCAAAATTTCAGGTACATAACACCGCTTTGATGAGTGCCCAGCATTCCGAACTTTTTTCCACCATTTTGCAAAAACCCGAGCAATGGGGGCGCATGGTGGAATCGGCGGTCGGTGCACATTTACTCAATTACGCTCGACAGGAAAATTATCAGCTTTTCTACTGGCGCGATGGCAATGAAGAAGTAGATTTCGTACTCACTTATCGTGGCAAGACCATTGCAATGGAGATCAAAAGCAGCGCTGCTCGAAATTTGGTGGGAATGGAGTCTTTCCGCAGACAATTTAAACCGGATAAAATGTTAATAGTGGGCAGTAGCGGTTTACCTTGGCAGGAATTGTTGAGAATGAATCCAGTGGAATTATTTTAGGTTGATTTAGAATTGACAACTCCAAAAAAATTTGAATCCGTAGTTCAACTTAATAATCGTCACATCTAAATAGCTAATTTACTTGATTATATGTTTATTATGCGGTAGTCAATGGTCAATCACTTCACTACTGGGGAAGGCATGGTTGAGCATATCATTTTATTCTTACTTTTTTGAAATTTTAAACAAACGATATTTGCCAGCTTCGTGGGTGTGAAAGTAAAGCGTTTTTCTGTCGGGCGAGATGGTAGGTGCTTCCGTGACCATACCGACAGATTCGATTAAAATTTTTGGAGCGTCAAAACCTGCTTCAATACTGCTTCTGTGAGCGACCATGATTTTGAAGTTTGTAGTCTTCATCATTACTTCGGATGCGTCTATTAAATTTTCGTTGAAAATAAAGTTGGAAGAGTTGGAAAAAGAAATTGACGAATGCCGAGCGCAGCTTCTTACCGGCGAGCTTCAGTCGCCGAAGTAACAAGTAGGGCGACGACTAAAGGCCGCTGGTACGTGCATCCACCGAAATTTTCCCTGCGCCATTCAACAAAAAAAAGACCGAAACCGCCCAAATTATTAACGCTGGAAAAGCACCTTGCAAAGTATCCCGCGTATGTATGAGCAGCAGCGCGACCATGAAATTTACAATCATCACAACCGCCGCCAGCCGCGTTTGCCAGCCGATGATAAATAAAATACCGCAAATAAACTGCGCATAAACCGAAACGACTGCCGCTTGGAGCGGAAAAAGCATTCCGTTTGCAGCCAGAAATTTTTCAAATTCGAGCATTTGATTCCAACTGATGATATTATCCCAAGTGCCTTGCAGAAGGCGGATGCCGACGATAAGTCGTAGAAGCAAAATGCCATAATCACGGTAACGGGAGAGTGACTCCAATCTTTTCATACGGTTTCTATTTTGGTGAAAATTAATAGTTTTGTGGGAATTGCAGTAAATTTTTCTGTTAGTTTCGCTTTTAAACTAAGTGCTTTTACATTTGTTTTTCAATTTCCAAGCCGTGTCAGGTTTTCGAAAACTCGACACGTCTTGGAAACCTCCAAACGTTCAAACTTTCTTATGAAAATAGCCATTGCTCAACTAAACTTTCACATTGCTGACTTTGATGGGAATTTGTCAAAAATGCTCAGTGCTATTGCAGAAGCGAAGGCACAGCAAGCGGATTTGATTTGCTTTTCGGAGCTGTCGGTGTGTGCGTATATGCCGTTTGATTTTTTAGAATTCGATGATTTTATTCAGCGGTCGTACGCTTCGGTGGAGCGGTTGGCGGCGGCAGCGCAAGGCATCGCCATTATTGTCGGCGCACCTTCACGCAATCCGAAAGTTGAAGGAAAAGATTTACATAATTCTGCGTATTTTTTAGCAGAAGGTGTAGTAAAACACGTTCAACATAAAACATTACTGCCGACTTATGATATTTTTGATGAATATCGTTATTTCGAACCGGCTACGGAACACAACATTGTAGCATATAAAGGCAAGCGCATCGCCATCACGATTTGTGAAGATATTTGGAATTTGGGAAATGAAAACCCGCTGTACACGGTCGTGCCTATGGATAAAATGATGCCGCAGCAGCCGGATTTTATGGTGAATATTTCTGCTTCGCCGTTTGATTATGACCATGCAGCGAGTCGCCTCCATGTGATTCAAGCCAATGTGCAACGCTATAAATTGCCGATGTTTTATGCGAATCAAGTGGGTGCTTACACCGAAATTATGTTTGATGGTGCGTCCCTCGTTTTGTCGCCGGATGGAAGTGTATATGATGAATTGCCGTATTTTGAAGAAGTGATTCGGTATTATGATTTGGATGAGGTGATAAAAGGTGGCAGACATTTAGAACAACCCAAAGAAAAAGTAAAATTAATACACGATGCGCTGCTGATGGGCATTCGGGATTATTTTAGAAAAAGTGGTTTGAAAACGGCGATTTTGGGTTTGTCCGGTGGGATAGATTCAGCAGTGACAGCGGTTTTGGCGGCACGAGCGTTGGGTGCGGATAATGTACGTGGTGTGTTGATGCCTTCCCAACACTCTTCTGATCATTCGGTAAATGATGCGCGGCAATTGGCAATTAATTTGGGTATTCAATATGATATCGTTCCGATTGAAAATATGTACGAGGCTTTTAGTAATGCTTTTAAACCGCATTTTTTAGGTTTGCAACAAAATATTACAGAAGAAAATATTCAGGCTCGCATTCGCGGAATGATTTTGATGGGTTTTTCTAATAAATTTGGAAATATTCTACTCAATACCACGAATAAAAGTGAAATGGCGGTCGGCTACGGCACGTTGTATGGCGATTTGTGTGGAGGTTTGTCAGTTTTAGGGGATGTTTACAAAACAGAAGTATATGAATTGGCAAGTTACATTAATAAAGACGGTATTATTCTTCCAGAAAATTCTATTATAAAACCACCGTCTGCCGAGTTGCGTCCGGGTCAAAAAGATAGCGACAGTCTGCCAGAATATCATATTTTAGATCCTTTATTATATCAGTATGTAGAAATGCGACAAGGTCCGCAGGAGTTAATTGACATGGGTTTTGACGAAGCGTTGGTGCGACGCGTTTTGAAAATGGTGAACATCAATGAATTCAAGCGTTTTCAAACCGCGCCCGTATTGCGCGTCTCGCCGAAAGCGTTTGGCATGGGGCGGCAAATGCCGATTGTGGGGAAATATTTGTCGTAATCAAATATTTATCAATCATTTAGCGTTTTCAACAAGCTATTTTGTAATTTACCCCTGTTTTTTGCTAAACACCAAAAACCACCTATCATGCGTCCCAATCCAAAAACCAATTTCCTCTTTTTTGCGCTGGTCATTTTGAGCTTTACGCAAGTACAAAGCCAACCCAACTCTTTTTTTTCTTCAAAAGCGTTCGCACCCGATACGCTCAAGCTTTTTCCGGTTTTTTCTGGATTATCGCCGCTTTTGGTGCCATCGGGGGAGTTGGAATTGCTTTTTTTTAATGTGCTTTCTACGCAGAAAAACAAAGCTGCCTTGGGCGGGATCTCTCGTGGCACTGCTATGCAGCATATTTTGCAAGTGACGTATGGCGCTTCAGAAAGCAGAAGATTTAATATTGGTTTGGATTTACATTATTTGCATTATCGTTTTGATGCGAATAGCGGGCATTCTCCGTTGAGGGTTTTTGCTGCTACCGCTTCTGACACCATTGTGACAGATTCTACAAATCGAGATGTGTTGGCACTTAGTTTTCATACACTAAGCCGCGCGGGGCTTCGCTTTCGGTGGTTGCCGTCCGAAAACCTTCCAGAATTGACGGTACAAGGCGGCGTGCTTGTTCCTGCTTCTTACCAAGCCCCAGCTATAAAACGCGCTTTGGACATTGCCCGCACTCAACTTTGGCTACAAGGAAATTTTTACCAATTGCTTGGAGAAGGGCTGTATGGCTTTGCCAATGCAGGCGCGTATTTGAAATTGTCGAATGAGACGCAGCGCCAAACGAGCATCACGCCAATTGCTAACGTGCTGATAGCTAAAGAAATACCGGGCGATTTGCTCGTCGTATTTATACAAACGGCTTTTAACGCCAGTTTTAATAAGCAATATAAAGCAGGTCTGCAAAACACGAATTATCAGTGGCTGTACGGCTTGGGCGCGCAATTGCAATTGTCAAATAATTTCTCCCTTAGTGCCGAATTTCAAAAACCGTTTGTGAATAATTATAATAGTTTGTCCTCCGAATATGATAGTGGCTTGGCTAATTTTAGTATTAACCTGAGATATATTACAGGCAACTAAATAATCTAATTATCATTTCTTACAATAATCTGTCTTCCAGTACTGCGAGAAGTAAATAACATATAAATTACGTTGGGGTTAGGTGTTTCGCCCAAACTAGTAGCGCTAATTACAACCCCATCCAAGGTATCAATATCGCCGCCCTTCGCACTTCGGTCTATTGTAATTTCAAAAGTACCATTACTACAATCATACGTACCCTTAATTGGATTTTCGTTCAAGTAGACATTGGTAGTATGTGTTTCCTGTGCAAAATCTTCAAGCGAAACTTTATTTTTAGAACCATTGCAGTTAACAAAGATGCCTAAAGCATGATTTAAATCGAAATAGTTTTTATACACATTGTTTATACTTTGCGGAAATGTACCGGGAAATGTGAATGTTGGAATCACAATCACCGATGATGTCGCCACCCAATTGACTGGCAAGGCGCCCAGCACTTCAAACTCCGTACGCACTAAGCAATCGCCATCTTCTACCGTCAAATCCACTAATCCAATGACATTATTTGGCACTGTTGCCACGAGTCCTTTTTCAACACTAAAATTAGATTTGGCGAGCTGCCCAGCGAAACGCACTTCGGTATCCACCGACAATCCATCGCCTTTGATTTTTATTTCCGTTCCGGGCGGATTGCTGTTAGGTATTACCTCTTCTATTGCAATCGTTCCATCACAATCATTGTCTTTATTACAAGCAAGCAATGTAATTAAGAAGGAAAGAAGGAAGAATGAAAATAATCGGTTTGGGTTTTTCATGGTAAATGGGTTTTATTTTACTTTTGATAAAATTTTATTAAAGGTATTAATTTCTTCTTCTAATTTTCGGATAGGCAGTAACAGTTGAGCGGTCGTGGCTTGCGCTTGTTTTTTTACTTCTTTCTTGGCGGTAAGGCGTGCTTTTTTGCCGGTGTAATAATCGCCGATGGGTTTCAAAAGAGAATCTTTCAAAGTTAGAATGTGCTGGTCGTGAATATCTTTCAATGCCAAATCGCAAATCGCTTGCAAGTCCGTCACGAGCGTTTGGTCTGTCCAATATTTTTCTACCTGGTCGGTGTAATCCGCTTGATGTATAAATAAACTATCACGGGATTGATTATACGTTGTAATGGTTTTATTAAAATTATTCATGGCTTGCTCACTCAGCAACACATCGTCGGCGTGGGCAAGCCAATCGCGTAAGTCTTTTAAATGCGTTACATATCGAAGCAAATTAGTCGAAATATTTTGATACGATTCTCTTTTATTTTTAATTAAATAATCGCCTTCAAAAGAATTGGTCAGTCGTTCTACAATTTTAATCAAGGAATCCCGCTCGGCACCAGCACTCAACCGCTGTTTTACTAATCGTTGTTTGTAGATTTTTAAAGAATCCTGCACACTGGACTGTAAATTATCTACTTGGCTGGCTTTCAGCTTATTCTGACGTTTTAATCGAGCGATTTCATTGCGCAAAGCTTCATTTTCATCGGCGAGTTTTTGTACCAGCATTTCCACCACTGATTCCGACGAGCGCGGCACAGGCGTATTTCCACCTAAATGCGACATAATTTTCCAACCACCCGCAATTTCAATCTTTACATTATCCACTTTTTTTGGAATAGCGATGCGAAAAATACCCTCGCTATCCGTGCGCCCTTGGCTGTAACCTACGATTTGAATGGTGAGATTAGGAACGCCTTTTTGGGATTGTTGGTCAATGACGCGACCCGTGAAAAGGAAATCTTGCGCTTGTAAAAAGCAAGTTGTAAATAAAAAAAATAGTTGTAAATAGCTGTATTTCATTCCATTGTGATTTGGGTTGGTGCGGCTTCGGTTAAAGTATAACGACGACTATATAACTGTTTATTTTGATGATAAATTATCACTTGTACCAACTCGCCGGCAGCTTTCGGCACGCGAATCGCAAAATTACCTTGTTCATCGGTGGTGCCCGTTGCCAGTCCGCTCTCTACATCCAATCTGACTTGTGGAAATGGGTCGCCATTTTTTTTGAAAACCGTGCCTCGCCAATTCGTGTACTGGGTTACAGGTTCTACCGCCACATTGATATTTCCATTGTTGCTTTGCACGAAATTAGTAGCACTTTGATTGACAATTTTAAACGGCATTTCCAGCGGAATGAGTTGAATCGAATCTTCTCGGAGTAGGTATGGGATATTACTAAAAAACACGTTTCCATCCGAATTTATAGGACGTGCCGGAAAAACATTGCCCCTGATACGCAACTGAATTTTTCCTTCTGTAATAGGCTGATTATTCGATTGTTGTACCTGAATTTTTAAATCAAACGCTGCCGGTTCTGGTTTTGAAAATCCCTTGATTGCAACATAGCCAATTGACAATAAAAGGAGCGCAGCGATGCCGTATAAAATCCAACGAGTACCTTTGGATTGAATCGGCGTGGTCTCCAAAAAAACTTGTAAATGACGTGGAATTTCTACTTTCGGATTGGCGAGGCGGTTGGTCAAAAAGAGTAAGGAATCCGATATTTTCGCGCGTTCCAGTTCTGCATCCGACTGACTGATAACGCCTCGTGCGATTTCATTTTGTAAAAAATTATATCGTTCTTTTACGTGTAAAGTTAAGCTATAAAATTGTTCTTCCTTTCCCTGCCATGCTTCTAATAACGCTTCAATTGCCTCTGCCAATTGGCTTTCGGCTATTAAACGCCTGATTTGTTCTACCTGATTCATTGGCATAGCCCTGTCTTTGGTTTCACCAAAGTTACAAATGTTTTGTCTCTACCAGACAAGGCTGTACGCATTAAAATCTTCCAGTTTTTCGTATGAAAAATATTTATACTAAAAGTCTTGCTATTGCTGTGTCTAAATGAGTAAATTTAGCCTCCTATATTCTATCCAAATCCAGCCGCTCCTTTGACTAAAAATTACTGCGGTAGATGAGGAAATTACAGCATTATTTAATGATTTTATTCAAACTGATTCAAGTCGTTCGATTCAAATTTCCATTCAACAAGATGAAAATAAATGCTCGCCAAATCTCATCACGCCTTCTTATGAATTCGTGTAATGCTTATTAATAATTGAGACTTACTCCGAACAATCCTGCTTGTATTGCTTTCTTTTTAAATAGATTATCTATCTTTCTTAACCAAAAATATTTCCAAATGAATAACGGACAGACGGTTTTAATCACAGGCGCAGCAAGCGGTTTTGGTAAAGAATTCGCCAAAATCTTTGCAAGCGAAGGCTACTCGCTGGTATTAGTGGACAAAGATGAAGCCCCACTCCGCCAAGTAGCGCAAATGGTGCAAAATAATGGGAATGAGATTACGACCATCGTAAAAGATTTGGCGCAAATGGGCGCGGGACAAGAAATTTACAACGAGGTGCAAGGTAAAACCATCAACATTTTGGTGAACAACGCAGGTTTTGGTCAGCACGGTCTTTTTGTAGAAACCGATTGGGAAACCGAGTCGGACATCATTCACACCAATGTTATAGCGCTCGCGCAACTGACGAAGTTATTCTTGAAGGATATGGTGGCACGCAATGAAGGTAGAATTTTGCAATTAGGCTCTATAGCAGCATTTGCACCTGGCCCTAATATGTCCATTTATCATGCAACAAAAGCGTTTGTGAATCACTTGTCGGAAGCGTTGCAGTATGAAATCAAGGACACAAATGTGACGATGACAATTTTAGCACCAGGCGCATCGGATACAAATTTCTTTGCGACCGCGGATGCGGAAAATACACGCGTGTACCAAGATAGCAAACTTACGCCTGCGGAAGACGTAGCACAGGCGGGCTACAAAGCACTGATGAGCGGCAAACGCCTCGAAGTAGTAGGTTTCAAAAATGAAATGCAAGTGCGCATGGGTAACCTCATGCCCGATAGCTGGACGGCTGCAATGATGAGTCGGTTGTATGAGGAAAAAACGGCGGAAGCGAATTGATATGCTGATATGCTGATTTGATAATGTGCTGCTAATTTCACGCAAGGCTGTCGAACTGGCAATTTTGCGTGAAATTTTTTTTAGCTTTGTTCTATAGATGAAGCATACAAATTTTAAAATCTGACTTCATAGCACGCAACGTTTGCGGTAGCATGATAGGTTTTAACAAAATATTCACAAACTTATTAATGCCCCTGTTGTTCTGTTACTTCGTTTCATAAATACGTTAAGCCATGTCGAAAGAGAATCTGAGTCTTCGAGCGAATCTTCAATATGACCTTCCTGCTGCGGTCGTCGTTTTTTTGGTGGCGTTGCCTTTATGTTTAGGCATTGCGTTGGCATCGGGTGTACCGCTGTTTTCGGGTTTGATTGCTGGGATTGTCGGTGGGATTGTGGTGAGTGCATTGAGCAAATCGCCTTTGAGTGTGAGTGGTCCGGCGGCGGGTTTGGCGGTTATTGTGTTGAGTGCGGTAGAGTCGCTTCCTTCGTTTGGGGCGTTTTTGTTGGCGGTAGTGCTGGCAGGCGGCATACAAGTGATTTTGGGTATCGTTCGAGCAGGTATTATTGGTGATTTCATTCCCTCTTCGGTTATCAAAGGGATGTTGGCAGCGATTGGTATTACGCTCATTCTCAAACAGATACCGCACGCATTCGGCTATGACGCAGATTATGAAGGCAATGAGTCTTTTTGGCAAAAAGACGGACGCAATACGTTTTCCGAGCTATGGATGATGCTGCAAGAGCAGTTATCGTTCGGAGCGATTCTGATTGCCGTTATTTCCTTAGTTTTTCTTTTTTGGTGGGATAGTAAGAAGATTCAGAAGCCGGATTTTCTGAAGAAAGTCCCAAGTCCTTTAGTAGTTGTTCTTTTCGGCGTGTTGGCGAATTTTATTTTTCAACAATTTTTTCCAACGCTCGCTATTCAAAGCGAACATTTAGTAGCCGTGCCAGTCGCAGATTCTTTTCAAGGATTTTTGGGACAGTTTAGTTTTCCCGATTTTGGCTACATCACGAGTCGAGAAGTGTGGATAACGGCAGGAACGTTGGCGTTGGTAGCCAGTATAGAAACGCTGCTTAGTATAGAATCGGTGGACAAATTAGACCCTTTCAAACGCTCCACGCCCAATAATCGCGAGCTAATGGCGCAGGGCGTCGGCAATATCACATCGGGTTTGATTGGTGGTATTCCTATTACGTCGGTCATCGTACGCAGTTCGGCGAACGTAAGCTCGGGTGCGCGTACGCGGATGTCTGCGATTGTGCATGGAGTGTTGCTATTGTTGGCGGTGATTGCCATTCCAAGATTGTTGAATTTGATTCCGCTTTCCGCATTGGCAGCGGTGTTGATTTCGGTGGGCTATAAATTGACCAAGCCCAAACTTTTATTCGACCAACACAAACAAGGCCGGGCACACGTCATTCCGTTCGTCGTGACGATTGTGGCAATTTTATTATCTGACCTTTTGATTGGTGTTGGCGTAGGCATTTTTGTAGCCGGTTTCTTTATTTTATACAACAATTTTGAGTCCGCTATTTCTTTCATGCAAGAAGGCAATAACTGCTTAGTACGTTTTAAAAAAGACCTTTCTTTCATTCACAAGTACGAATTAAGACGAATATTGGCACAAATTTCCGATAATTGCAATGTGTTATTGGATGTTTCCGCTATTGGTTTTATTGACCTGGATAATGCAGAAATTATCAATGATTTTATTGAAACCGCGCCTTACCGAGGCGTTCGGGTGACGATAAAATCGGCAAACGAAAAAATATTAAAAGTTATAAATACACCTGAATATGAACCGGTTGGAACGCCTACTTCTTGAAAACAAAGCTTGGGCAAAAGAACGCGCCGAAGAAGACCCGCTCTTTTTTGAGCGTTTAATAAACGTACAATCTCCAGAATTTTTGTGGATTGGCTGCTCCGATAGTCGCGTGCCGCCCAACGAAATCACGCAAACGCGCCCGGGCGAAATTTTCATCCATCGTAACATCGCCAACATGGTCGTCCACACGGACTCCAATATGTTGAGCGTATTGCAATATGCCGTAGAAGTGTTGAAAGTAAAGCACGTTATCGTCTGTGGGCATTATGGTTGCGGCGGTGTGAAAGCAGCACTCTCTCGGCATTCTTATGGTATTATTGATGAATGGTTGCTCCATATTAAAGATGTGTATCGTTTTAATCAAGCAGAAGTGGATGCTGCGCCAACCGAAGAAGAGCGTGTCAATCGCCTGATTGAATGCAATGTAAAGGAACAAGTAATGAATCTAGCACGTACAGCCATCGTACAAGGTGCTTGGAAGAAAGACGACCGCCCTACCCTGCACGGTTGGGTGTACAGCTTGAGCAATGGCATTATCAAACCTTTGATAGAAATTTTGCCGAAATCACAGCTCGACCATCCGATTTATGATTATGAGAACTTGTAGTTAGTCACGCAAAGACGAAAATGTTTTAACTAATGTGTAAAACTATGATTTCAAATAATTTATATTCAAATTTGAAATACTAAGTGGCGGTATCACCTGCGGCAAGCCTATGGCGACCGAAGGCTGCCGGCTAATCACGCGGAGCGGATTGATTAGCCTAGCGTTTTTTGGTTACTTTTTTGGGCAATGCAAAAAAGTGACAAAAATCAAGTACAGAGAAAGAAAACCAAGTAATTTATTAAAATTTAAGCCAATACACTTTAGTTAAAGTTAGCGGGATGTATGTGCGTTGAATAGCGGGATGTATTAAAACTAAGTCACAAGGGCTATCTATTGTTATAAACTGTTTTGTTACAAGGCAACAACCGTTATTGACCCCGCGTTATTTTCACAAAATTTCTATCTGTTAACTACCACATCCCAAATTATTTTGGAACTTTGTAGGAACGCATTAGCAGCAGGAGCAGTATGGCAAAAGTCTGGATACCACAAACGAGGCAACGTCTGAACCAATTCTTCGAACCTTTTCATCGCTTGACCGCGCCCGTGCGAAGGCAATGGCAACGTTTTGCAACAAATTATCCTCGCACTGCCAGATGGACGCGGCGCATTGGCTTAACGATTATTATCGGATTTCTACTCATTTTTGCTTTTCTCTTGCCTATTCTAATAGAAGCACCCTCCATACAAACTTTAAAGCGCGTAGAAAACGAAGCAGCTTCCGAAATTTACTCGGCGGATGGCGTACTCTTGAGCCGGTTTTACAAACAAAATCGAACGGTCGTCAACGCCAAAGATATTCCAAATCACATCAAGCAAGCCTTAGTCGCTACCGAAGACGAGCGTTTTTTCAGGCACAATGGCATTGACTATCGCAGTTGGGCGCGCGTGTTTTTTCGCACCGTTTTGAAAGGCGACGAATCCGGCGGCGGCGGTAGCACGATTAGTCAGCAGTTAGCTAAAAACTTGTATCCACGCAAAGATTATCAGTTTTTCTCCATCGTTGTCAATAAATTACGTGAGGTCATCATCGCCACTCGATTGGAAAAAGCGTATTCTAAAACTGCCTTGCTAACCTTATATTTAAATACCGTTCCATTTCCTGAAAATGTGTACGGCATTGAAGTCGCGGCGCGCCGTTTTTTTAGCAAAGTACCCGCCGAATTAAGCATCGAAGAAGGAGCTTTGTTAGTCGGTTCGCTCAAAGCCACCGATGATTACCGCCCTACCAAATTCCCGGAACGAGCCGTCAAGCGCCGTAACGTCGTGCTGTCGCAAATGGCAAAAAATGAGTTTTTAACTAAAGCACAGCGGGATTCTTTACAAGCACTACCTTTGACTTTATGCTATGACCCAGTGGTTGATAATCAAGGGATTGCACTTTATTTTCGAGAATATTTACGACAGGAATTACCCAAATTATTAGATAAACATCGCAAACCAAATGGAGAGCAATACGACTTATTGGTAGATGGTTTAAAAATTTATACTTCGTTAGATACTCGAATTCAACGAGTGGCAGAGGAAGCTGTGCAGGAACACATGAGCAGCATTCAAAAAAACTTTGACCAGCATTGGCGCGGACAAAAGCCTTGGGGCAAAAATGACGACTTGATTCTGACTGCTATGCGCAATTCCGACCGATACAAAAAACTCAAAGCAGAAGGATTGGACGAACTGGAAATCCAGCGCATTTTTGATACCAAAACCAAGATGATTATTTTTAGCTGGGATGGCGATAAAGAAGTGGAAATGAGTCCGTTGGATTCTGTAAAATACGCGTTCAGTTTGTTGCAAGTCGGTTTTATGGCAATGGAACCGTACACCGGACATATTCGGGCTTGGATAGGCGGTGTTGATTTTAACCATTACAAATATGACCATGTCTTGGCGCGGCGGCAAGTTGGTTCGGCTTTTAAACCGTTCGTTTATACCCAAGCGTTGCTCAGCGGCATTGACCCTTGCGACCAAATTACGAACGAACTCGTTTCGTATCACGAATACGGCGAAGGCGATTGGGCGCGGAGGGACTGGCGCAGGGAAGACCCAGAACCGCATTTTGATGAAAATGGCAAAGATGAAGACGACTGGCTTCCGCAAAATGCAGACGGAAAATACGGCGGCTCCTACTCGATGGAAGGTGCGCTGACCAATTCTATCAACACCGTGACGGTGAAGCTGATGATGCAAGTAGGTTTTGAAAGTGTAATGAATCTGGCTTACAACATGGGCATTGATACGGTCAAGTTTCCGCATGAACCTTCGATTGCGTTGGGCACGGCACAGATTCCGTTGAAAGAAATGGTGACGGCGTTTAGCGTGTTTGCCTCGCGGGGCGAGCGCGTGCGTCCGACGATTATTACAAAAATAGAAACGAGCGACGGAAAAGTGTTGGTGAATTTTGAAAAGCCGACTGGCGAGCGGGTTTTAGATACGCTTCAAGCAGATATGGTTACACAAATGTTACAATCGGTGGCGAATTCTGGCACTGCCAGCCGCATCCGCTGGAAATATGACTTGACCAATGCACTTGCCGGCAAAACCGGTACATCTCAAAACCACGCCGATGGCTGGTTTGTAGGCTTTACGCCAAATATTGTTGCGGGTGCTTGGGTGGGTGGTGATTCGCCGTTGGTGCGTTTTCGCAATTATCAAAATGGACAAGGTGCGGCGACTGCGCTGCCGGTGTGGGCATTGTTCATGAAAAAATTATTGGAAGAACCTGCTTTTGCCAGTTGGAAAGACGCGGAATTCGTGGAACTCTCGCCAGATATTCGTCGAAGTTTGCAATGTCCGGCTCGTATTGCGCCGCCCGAGGAATTGTTGGCGGATTCTTTGGCTTTAGACACCTTATTGCCAGCCGATGTCATCCCACAGCAAACGGATATTATTGAAAATAATGATAATTTTCGGTAAATAATAGTGTGGCACATTTCTAATATGTGCCGCATTTATTGGAGTAAAAATTTTCCTATGTCTGCCGACCTTTCTGTTTTAAAAAATAAGTTGGAAGAAATCATCACTTTTTTACAAAAAGTAGAAAGTACGCATACCGAATTATTGGCGCAAGTGCAGCCACATTATTACGAAAGCGCCCGCAATCTCGTGCATTATATGGCGCTTCGCACGTTTGATTTGCGCGGCATTCAAGAAGAATTATCTACGCTGAGCATTTCCTCGCTGGGTCATTCTGAAAGTTATACGTTAACTAATTTGCAAAATATTCTCCGATTATTACATTTATTAAATCAAGAAACACATTCCGAATCCGACTTTCATTCTCCTTATGATTACAAAAAAGGCAGACAGCAATTGCAACAAAATAGTTTGGAATTGTTTGGCAAACACCAGCGTGGCGAAGGCTCGTCCATCATGGTCACCATGCCCGCCGAAGCTGCCGACAATTATGAATTGATACGCGCCTTGCTGGAAGCTGGGATGAATATCGCCCGCATCAACACCAGCCATGAGTCGCCGACGGAGTGGTATCATATCATTCAACATATCAGAAAAGGCGAAAAAGAAACCGGAAAATCGTGCTTAGTGTATATAGATTTGGCGGGTCCAAAATTGCGGACGGAGGAAATCGCGCCATTGAAAAAGAAAAAAGATTACATCCGATTGTCAGCAGGAGACACGCTTTATTTGGTTAAAAATATTCCTAAAGTTGTTGATAAAGATGAATTCTACGCTTCCGTGCAACTCCCCGAAATCTTTAAAGATGCTAAAGTCGGCGAGCGTATTTACTTTGATGATGGTAAAATTGGCGGTGTAATCGAAGAAGTAGAAACGGATATTATCACGGTAAAAATCACGGAGGCTTCCGCAAAAGGAGTCAAGCTCCGCGCCGATAAAGGCATCAACTTACCCGACACCCAACTTTCGCTGCCATCATTGACCGAAATTGATTTGATAAATCTGCCATTTGTCGCCGCGAATGCCGATATTATTGGCTATTCTTTCGCTCGCCGCCCGACGGATGTAGAATTTTTACAACAAGAACTGCAAAGATTAGGACATTCGGATAAAGGAATCACGTTGAAAATTGAAACCAAAGAAGCCTTTGAAAATCTACCCATGATGCTCCTGACCGCCATGCGTAGCCCAAAAGTAGGCGTGATGATAGCGCGTGGCGATTTGGCGGTAGAGATTGGTTTTGAACGCATTGCAGAGGTGCAAGAGGAAATTTTGTGGATTTGTGAAGCGGCGCACGTGCCAGGTATTTGGGCGACCCAAGTGCTGGAAAAGCTCGTAAAAGAAGGCAATCCGACTCGCGCGGAAGTGACCGATGCAGCGATGGCAGCCCGCACTGAATGCGTGATGCTCAACAAAGGTCCGTACATCGTGGAAGGTGTGCGAACGCTGGCGAACATTATCGAAAGGATGCAGGAACACCAGTTTAAACGCAAGGGGAATTTGAGACCGTTGAGTGTGGCGCGACTGTTTCTAAATTAGGTGTGGCGCATTTACAAAATGTGCCACACCTCACCTTCACAAAAATTTTACAGAACATGACCGTTGAAACTTTTTTCAATTTATTACTCAAAGAATTACAAGACAATAAACAATTTTGGAGTTATTATAAATTTTTAGAATCGCCCGATAAAATCAATTTTCGCAAAGCCTATTTTTGTCAACGATTAGAATATATTTTAAACCACGTGCCTACAAACGCCACCAAAATCTGGGACTGCGGCTGCGGCTACGGCACAACGGCAATTTTTCTCGCACTGAATGGTTTTCCCGTTTATGGCAATACGTTGGAGTTTTATTACGAACACATTCCAAAAAGATTAAAATACTGGCAACAATTTGGAGATATTTCTACATTTGAATATAGTTATGATAATCATTTTGATTTGAAATTCCCGTCGAATACATTTGACGCGGTCATCGCGCAAGACACGCTGCACCATTTGGAGCCGATAGACGAGGCATTGAAAATTATATTCGATGCTTTAAAAAAAGATGGAATTGTTGTAGCGATTGAAGAAAACGGAAATAATATTTTACAAAACACTAAACTTTATTTACAACGTGGCAACAAGCGAATCATTACCATTCAAGATGAAAAACTAAATAAATCCATTTTGTTGGGTAATGAAAACATTCGGAGTATTCAGCACTGGAAAAATCTTTTTACAAAAAACGGTTTCCAATTTAAAAATGAAAATATTGAATACATCCGGTATTTTCTACCTGCCAAGGCGCAACAATTTGACATTATTGAATCCTTAGTTCTCAAAGAAAAAGCCATTCAAAATACGTTCCTCAAAAAGTACTTTTTTTTTGGTATCAATTTTACTGCTAATAAATAAGATTTAACCTACAGAAACGCAGCGTTCGCAGAGCAAGTCACTTGGTCTCTTTTCTCTCAGTCGCTTCGTCAATTCTACATTCTTTATTTCTTCACCACTACTACTTATACCATTTTCAAGGCACAATGACGTATATTTATTTTTACAACGCACTGTTTTCCAATGAATTCTGGTATCTGGCATCTGACTTCTGGCATCTAAATTAGTATTATTACTCACTCCCCTTTTAAACATTCGACATACAAGTCCGTTTTACAAGCATAGCTACAAAATAAGCTTGCACTGTAATAGGCGCACTAAATGCCTTTTCTATGTATTAATTTTATTTCATTTCATAAATAAATATAATGACTGATACCATCGCTCACCAGTTTATAGCCGCTCTGGGCAAATTGGAAGCTAATAAAGAAGTGGACGCAATTGTGGCACTTTTCAATGAAGACTCGCATGTGGGCAACGTAGTGACGAGTGAAGCTTTTCATGGCTTAGAAGGCGCTCGCACTTTTTGGCAAAATTATCGGGGTACTTTTAAGGAAGTGCGCTCCACCTTTCGCAACCAAATCGTGACCGATGGCAACGTCGCGCTGGAATGGACGACCGAAGGCACCAACGGACACGGCAAACCCATCACCTATGACGGCGTGAGCATCTTGGAAACGAACAACGGAACCATCACGCGCTTCTTCGCTTACTTCGACCCGAAACATCTTGGAGAGGAAATTACAAAATAGATGCCAGGTATTTTAGATGCCAGATTAAAAGATGCCAGACGCATTTAAATAACAAAACAATTTCTTAATCTCTAATTTCTTAACATTATGGACTTTAAAGTTGGCGATAAAGTAGAGTGGAATACCTCACAAGGTAAAACTACTGGCGTAATAAAACGCAAACTCACAGAACCAATGGACATCAAAGGTCATCACGTAGCCGCATCCGAGGAAGAACCACAATACTTGGTAGAAAGTGATAAAAGTGGGGAAGAAGCGGCGCACAAACCGGATGCGCTAAAAAAAATTTGACTATGATTCGTAGGATTATGGGATTGACAGGATGATTTTTTAATAATTTAGATAGATTTCATCCCTTACAATGCTGATTTAGAAAACCAACCCAAAAACCATGAAATTAAAAGACAAAGTTGCATTCGTCACCGGCGGAAGTTCGGGCATTGGCAAAGCAGCGGCTATTTTATTGGCAAAAGAAGGCGCGAAAGTGTGCGTTGTAAGTCGGTCGGAAGATAAATTGCAGCAAACCGTAAAAGAAATTGAAAAGGCTGGTGGAACGGCGATTTTTGCAGTTGCCGATATTTCAAAACCGCAAGAAATGGAACTCGCTATCGCTAAAACCATTGAAACATTTGGACAACTTAATATTGTTTTTGCTAATGCGGGCATCAACGGCGTGTGGGCACCCATTGAAGAATTAGAGCCGGAAGAATGGGATAAAACATTGGAAATCAATTTAAAAGGTACTTTTTTAACTGCGAAATACTCCATTCCACATTTGAAAAAACGAGGTGGCTCCATCATCGTCACTTCTTCCGTCAACGGCACTCGTATTTTTAGCAACGCTGGCGCAACCGCCTACTCCTGTTCAAAAGCAGCACAAGTCGCTTTCGCAAAAATGGCGGCACTCGAACTCGCCGAGCATCGCATCCGCGTCAACGTCGTTTGTCCCGGCTGGATTGAAACCGAAATTGCAGAAAGTACCGAAAAACGAAATACAGAGCAAATCAAGGAGCCCGTCGAATATCCCGAAGGCACGATTCCGCTCACGGATGGTAAACCCGGCACGGCAGAGCAAGTCGCACAGCTCGTTTTATTTCTCGCCTCAGATGATGCGTCACATATTACTGGCACGGAAATTTGGATAGACGGAGCAGAGTCGTTGTTGCAAGGTTGAAATTACAAATACCTCCCTTTTCATAAGGAATTGACTTGCTGCTTTTTCGCAATTGAACAGCACCGCCCTATTTCTGTTTTTGTTAAGATAGGTCGGAATCGTTTTCCGAAATTTCAAAAATTTCGGAAAACGGTTCAATCTAAAATTTTCAAAACGAAAAAACCATCTTATCATGACAAAACACAACTTTTTATCCATGTTAAAATATACTTGCACCGCATTCCTTTTGTGCTGTGCGCTTTCCTGCGCGGTCAATCCTGTCAGTGGAAAAAAACAACTGATTTTGATGTCCGAAGACCAAGAAAAAGCGATGGGTTTGCAATCTGACCCAGAAGTCATAGCCAGCTTCGGTGCTTATAACGACCAGAAATTGCAAGACTTCATTACGCTAAAAGGCAAAGAAATGGGAAGTATTTCTCATCGTCCTAATCTTGATTATCAATTCAAAGTATTGGATTCGCCGGTGGTGAATGCGTTTGCGGTGCCGGGCGGCTATGTGTATTTCACGCGGGGCATCATGGCGCATTTCAACAATGAGGCAGAGTTTGCAGGTGTATTGGGGCATGAGATTGGACACGTTACGGCGCGGCACTCGGCGCAGCAATACAGCAATCAAATGTTGGCGCAGATCGGCTTGGTAGCAGGCATGGTCATTTCACCGAAATTTGCACAATTTGGCGATTTAGCTTCGCAAGGATTAGGTTTATTGTTTTTAAAATTCAGTCGCGACCACGAGACCCAATCCGACGAACTCGGTGTAGAATATTCCAGCAAAATTGGTTACGATGCGCGTGAAATGGCAGGCTTTTTCAGTACACTCGACCGTTTGAGTGGCGACCAAGGTGGTATTCCAACCTTTATGTCTACGCACCCCAATCCTGCAGACCGCAACAAAAAAGTAAATGCGCTGGCAGATAAATGGCAAGCAAGTAGTACTAAAGCAGCCGTCAAAGTAAATCGGGACGCTTACTTGCGCATGATTGACGGCATCGTTTATGGCGAAGACCCACGCGGCGGCTACGTAGAAAATGGCATTTTTTATCATCCTGATTTGAAATTTCAATTTCCAGTGCCGCAAGACTGGCAATTGCAAAATATGGCTTCGCAAGTACAAATGGCACCCAAAGGTGGTAAAGCTGCTATGATTTTTACGCTGGGTGGTGAAAAATCCCTCGCCGAAGCCGAACAAAAAGTGAGCAGCCAACAAGGAATGCAAATAAAAGACCGCCGAAATGTAACAGTGAACGGCTTGCCAGCCCTCGCGCTAATCGTTAATCAGCAAAATCAAGACGGCAGTGCGGTAGGTGCTTTAATGTATTTTATTGAGTATGAAACTCGGATTTATACGTTCTACGGCATCACTGCTGCGGCTGATTTTAATAATTATGCCCGTTTTTTTGAAAATACAATGAGCAATTTTAAAAAACTAACGGATCCTTCCAAAATCAATGTAAAAGCAGAGCGTATCAAAGTGCAAACCGTAAAAAGTGATGGCACTTTGGAACAAGCGCTGCGTTCTTTCAGCACACCCGATGCTCGCCTCAAAGAATTGTCTATTGTAAATGGCATGGAACTCAACGAGCGTGTGAAGAAAGGGATGTTGATAAAGACGGTTACTAAATAATGTGCTGATTTGCTAATGTGCTGATTTGCTCGTGTCACATTACTATAAACCACAGCGTTTGCAGCGTTCTACCAGGCTATGTTGATTATCAAAAATACCTGTGTGGAACGCTGTAAATTTGTGGTTAAATATCTCTGTTCAACTATGATCCTTTCCTACTTTGTACCTCATACTTCCAATTTTATTTCCCGCCATTTTGTCAGTTTCTCCATGCTGGCACACCATTTGTCTCGCCTCTCAAAAGACTAAAAACAGACCATTATGCAAAAAGGTACGATTTCCGTTCAAACCGAGAACATCTTTCCGATCATTAAGCAATTTTTATATTCTGACCAAGAGATTTTTCTTCGAGAATTAGTATCGAACGCCGTTGATGCGACGACCAAGTTGAAAGCATTGGCTTCGCGCGGCGATGTGCAAGGCGAGTTGGGCGATTTAACCATCGAAATTTTGATTGACAAAGAAGCGAAAACGCTCACCATCCGCGACAAAGGCATCGGTATGACCGAAGAAGAAGTGAATAAATATTTGAATCAAGTCGCTTTTTCCAGTGCGCAGGAATTTTTGGACACGTACAAAAATGACACGGGCAATATCATCGGTCATTTTGGCTTGGGTTTTTATTCTGCTTTCATGGTGTCAAATCAAGTAGAAGCCATTACTAAATCGTATAAACCTGACAGTCAAGGCGTAACGTGGAGTTGCGATGGCAGCCCGGAGTACACAATTATTGAAAATGAAAAGGTAGAACGTGGAACGGACATCGTGCTGCACATCAGCGACGACGCTGTGGAATATTTGGAAGACCATCGGATAGAAGAATTATTACAAAAATACTGTCGCTTTCTGCCAGTTGCAATTAAATTTGGTACGAAAAAAGAAATGGAAGGGGAAGGCGAAGCGGCGGTAGAAACCGAAGTTGACAACATCATCAACAATACGCATCCGCTCTGGAAAAAGCAGCCGAATGAACTGACGGATGAAGATTACAAAAATTTCTACGAAGAACTCCATCCTTTTGCGCAAGCGCCGATGTTTTGGATTCATTTGAATATTGATTTTCCATTCAACTTGACCGGCGTTCTTTACTTTCCAAAATTGAGCAATACCCTTGAAAATCAGCGGAATAAGATTCAACTCTATTCTAACCAAGTGTACGTCACGGACGATGTGAAGGACATTGTACCGGAGTTTTTGATGCTGTTACACGGCGTAATTGACTCGCCAGATATTCCACTAAATGTGTCGCGCAGCTATTTGCAAAGTGACCAAAATGTGAAAAAAATCACGGGTTACATTACCAAAAAAGTAGCGGATAAATTGAGCGAATTATTCCATAAAGACCGCGCAGCATTTGAAGCAAAGTGGAATGACCTCGGCGTTTTTGTAAAATATGGAATGCTCTCCGACGAGAAATTCTATGAGCGTGCTACGGATTTTGTATTGTTGAAAAACATTGACAATCAGCACTTTACGATTGAAGAATACAAGGAGAAAATAAAAGTAACCCAGACCGATAAGTACGATAAAGTCATTTTCCTGTACACGCATCAGCCTGCGGCACACGATAGTTTTATACAAGCGACTCGTAAAAAAGGCTATGATGTACTCTTAATGGACACTGTAATTGACAACCATTTTATTCAAAATTTGGAGTATAAACTCGGCAACGTCACGTTCGTGCGGGTGGACTCGGATACGGTGGATAATTTGATTCAAAAAGACGAAAAAGTAGAATCTGTTCTGAGTGAGAAAGAGCAAGAAACGGTGAAAGGCATTTTTGAAAAACTGACCACAGGTCCGGGCAATTCGGTGGTTTTAAAAGCACTGTCGCCGGAAGATCAGCCCGTGGTCATCACGCGCCCAGAATTCATGCGCCGGATGAAAGAAATGCAGAGTTTTCAAGGCATGAGTTTTGGTGATTTTCCTGATTCTGTAAATGTGGTTGTGAATACCAATCATCCGCTCGTGGCGCAAAAATTAGTCAGCGAAAAAGATGGAGACAAACAAATACAATTGGGACGGTATTTGTACGATTTAGCTTTGTTGAATCAAGGGATGCTAAAAGGCGCGGAGTTGACGGCGTTTATTAATAAGAGTTTGAATTATGTGCAGTGAGTCCAATAGACACTATGCATTTGGCAGTCACTAATTTCTTGATAGGCAAGTGTTTAAAATAAAACATTAAGTCATCTGAATAAGTAGTTTTCAAAAGGTGTCATTTCGCTGGCGAGGTGACACCTTTTTTATTGAGTTGCTTTTACGATGAAATGTTGCTAAGTGATTTACCATTTATAATTGACCATTGACTACACCATAAGAAGCTGATAATCAGCAAAATACTCCATATAATTGTGACAATTATTCAGATTGAACTAGTCAGCTTTAAAATAAGTCAAAACAACTCCTCCAACACCAACTCAAAAGGAATGGTAGAACAGACAATCGTTTCGGTAATCTGAGCAGTTTTCATTATAGTATACTCATTTCCAATCGGTTGCAAATACATTTCCACTTGTTGCGCTTTCAGATTTATAATCCAATATTCTGAGATGCCGGCTTCAGCGTACAAGCGTTGTTTGATGGTGCGGTCGGATCTTAACGTCGTATCGGCTGCTTCAATAACCAAATAAATATCTTCGGGAATGGGGTGGTGGTTGCGATATCTGTCTTTGCTAAATTTTGTGATGACTACGTCTGGTTCTGGTTCAGAGTAGGGCTTGATACGAATAGGATTTTGGACTCGGATGATAGCTTTGCCACGCAATTGAAAATTTAACTCAGCACCTAAAATATCTACCATACACGCGTGCAAACTTTTTATCGGACTCATTCTAATAATTTCGCCATTTATTAATTCAACTCGGTCATCTGGTTTGATAATACCAGCCTCCGCCATTTTGTAATAATCGTCTACAGTAAATAATTGTTTTTTCGCCTGAATCGCCATGCAGTTTGCTTTTTTACAAAAATAAGAAATTTTAGGATTAAATCAAAAAGCCCACTCAAAACTACGTTCAAGCGGGCTTTTCTATTTTAAAATATCAAGACATTAATTCTTTTTTACTAAATCGTGGATGATATTTAGCGTTTCGTGGATGTACACGTCTTTTGCAACCGACTGCACAAACGTTTCATTTCGAGTTTTCTTAGCGTCATCTCCATGAACACTTGGTAAGTCTACTTCCAAGTTCTTCACCCCTTTATTCACGCTATCTTTGAAAAGGCCTTCGTATTCCTTTGTTTCCAATTTTTGCTTCTCGGAAACAGCGATGAAAGCATCCAACTTCAACGGGAAGCTCGTCTCCTTGCTTTGCTGCTTGATACGTTGCGCACCCTGTACTATTTTTTGGAATGTTGGATCTTTCGCCACGCGCTTTTCACTTTCTGCTTTGACTTTGCTCAAGTTAGAAAGTTTGTAAACGTTTTGCTTATATTGCAAAGACGGGATTTCAGTCCATTCCAGCGGATAATCTTCTTCTTTTTCGCCCACTTCCATATACGAAAAGTTATCTGGCAAGATGATATCCGGGGTGACTCCGCGCAATTGGGTAGAACCACCATTCACGCGATAGAATTTTTGTACCGTCAGTTTCACTTCGCCCAGCGGCTTCAAATCTTCAAAGCCTTTCACACCTCGATCCAAGTCGTAAAAACGCTGCACCGTACCCTTGCCATACGTATTCGTACCAACAATAACGGCTCTGCCATAATCTTGTAAGGCTGCTGCCAAAATCTCAGAAGCCGACGCGCTAAAGTGATTCACCATGACAATCAACGCACCGTCATACTGAACGCGCGGGTCGTTATCATCCAACACATCGGGGTTTTGACTCTTGGATTTTACTTGTACAATCGGTCCTTGCTCAATGAAAAAGCCGGACATTTGCACGACATCATTCAACGAACCACCTCCGTTATTACGTAAGTCCAGAATAATACCATCTACTTTCTCAGCCTTCAATTTCTCAATTTCAATACCGATATCTTTGCCAGAGAAACGTCCATCCGGGTGGTCAAAATCTGCGTAGAAACGAGGTAAGTAAATGTACCCAATCTTTTCATCGGGCTGCGTACCATCCAATATCAAGGACTTCGCAAAACCTTCTTCAAAAATAACAATATCTCGGATAATGGAAATCTCATCCAGCGTGTTATCTACTTTTTTCTTAATGGTAAGACGTACTTCCGTACCTTTTTCCCCCCGAATCAACTGCACCACGTCGTCCAACTGCATACCAGTTACATCCTTCCACTCGCCATTTTTACCTTGTGCCACTTTTGTGATAATATCACCATCTTGTAATTCCTTGGTTTTCCAAGCGGGACCGCCAACTACAACTTCAGAAACTTTAGTGTAATCGCCATCATTTTGCAAGCGCGCACCAATCCCTTCGAGGCGACCGGAAAAGCGAATATCAAAGTTTTGCTTATCTATTGGCTCCAAATAATCCGAATGCGGATCATACAAATTGGTAATCGTATTCAAATAATAGCTCAAACGAGTAGAGCGTTTAAGTTTATTCATTGTGTCATACCAATCATCCATGGGTTTGAGTACATCCTTGCGGGCTTGGGCTTCAAGGTCTTCCTGCGATTTGCGGCTACCTTCCTCACCCATATTCTTTTGCTTTTCCAAGTCGTCCGACACACGGGTCATTACTTCGTACTTGATATAGCGCCGCCAGTAATCCTTCAATTCTTTGTCATTCTTCACAAAACTGCGCTTTTCGCTATCCAATTCGATAGACTCATCTACCGTAAAATCAAAGGGCTTCGCAAGTGCTTCTCGGTAGTAGCCCTGCGTTTTTTTCATGCCATTGCTCAGTAACTCAAGCGATAGGTCGAAGAAAGCAAAAGTTCCGTTCTGCGCCTCGTTGTCCAATTGTGTCTTATATTGCTCCATTCGCTTTATATCCTCCTGCGTCAAAAAGCGACGTCCGCCATCAATCCGGTCGAGGTAAAGCGTATAGAGCTTCTGGGAAAAATCATCGTTCATTTGTTTGGGCTGGTAATGTAATTGCCCGAAAAAGGTCAAAATGGCGCGCATCAACACAGCATCCTTCTCGGCATTATCCATCTTTGGGTAGAACGCTGCTGCAAGCAGCGTCAGGAGCAGCACAGAGAAGAAAATCGGTCCTCTCAACTTCATAAGCTTATTTTTTAAAGAGTGGAAGAAAGGCATTATTGCTATCATAAAAAGTCACTATTGGTACTAACGACTTTGTACAGATAAATATATGGTTTCGGGGTAAATTGTTTGTCAATAATCAGGTAAAATATTTTTTTAACAGAACAATAACAAAAGTCGCTCGTGATATAGATGATTTTTCAAAATCAAGGTATCGAATATAGGTGGGGATAAAAATACATTAATTTCTGATTCGGCGCAAGAGGAAAAGGGAATGGTGAGTGGTTATTTGTGATTGGAGAATTGTAATTGGTTATTTGTGATTAAAATGTGATAAAAAAACAAAAAGGTGCCAATCGTAAGACCAGGCACCTTCGTATTTCTTGTTCTTGCTTCTTCCGGGTCTTCTGGAAGAGACTTGGAAGAAATTTTTTCATTTACAATAGCGGAGCTATGGTCAGTGCAATCAACGAACTCAATTTTATCAAAATATTCATAGAAGGACCGGACGTATCTTTAAATGGGTCGCCCACCGTGTCGCCTGTGACAGCGGCTTTGTGCGGCTCTGATTTTTTGTAATACATCTGCCCATCTATTTCTACACCTTTCTCAAAGGATTTTTTGGCATTGTCCCAAGCACCACCAGCATTATTTTGGAAAATTGCCCACATCACACCGGACACGGTCACACCTGCCAGATACGCGCCTAAAGCTTCTGCGCCCATCAACATTCCCACTAAAATTGGACTAATAATGGTAATCGCACCTGGTAACAACATTTCGCGCAAAGCGGCTTTTGTAGAAATATCCACACATTTTTCGTAATCTGGTTTGCCCGTGCCTTCCAGAATGCCGGGAATCTCTCGAAACTGGCGACGCACTTCATTGACCATCTCCATTGCCGCTTTCCCAACGGAACTCATTGCCAATGCAGAGAAAACCGCCGGAATCATGCCACCGATAAACAACGCTGCCAACACTTTTGCATCAAAAATATTAATACCATTTATGCCCGTAAACGTCACATACGCTGCAAACAACGCCAGTGAAGTCAACGCCGCCGAAGCAATTGCAAAACCTTTTCCAACTGCTGCCGTCGTGTTACCTACTGCATCCAAAATATCCGTTCTGTGCCGTACTTCTTCTGGCAACGCGCTCATTTCTGCAATCCCGCCCGCATTATCTGCAATTGGACCAAAAGCATCAATAGCTAACTGCATCGCCGTGGTTGCCATCATCGCTGCTGCTGCAATGCCCACGCCATAAAATCCTGCCAATTCATAAGCCCCCCAGATAGCTCCTGCAAACAGTAAAATAGGCATAAAAGTAGAAATCATACCCACTGACAAACCTGCAATAATATTCGTAGCCGCGCCCGTACCAGAGCGTTGAATGATACTCAACACCGGTGCCCGATTCATAGCTGTATAATATTCGGTAATAAAAGAAATAGCTGCACCTACAAAAAGTCCAATCAACACCGACCAAAACACATTCATAGAAGTAGTGGTAAGCGTCGTAAACTGCCCGGCGTTAAACACTTTCATACTCATATCCGCAGGCAGGAATTCCTGAATCAAGAAGTAAGAAGCAATAGCCGTGAGGATAATGGACACCCAGTTGCCGCGATTCAAAGCTGCTTGCACCTGCGATGTTCCGACATCTGGTGTATCTTTCACATTTACTAAAAAGCAACCGATAATAGAGAATATAATTCCAACTCCCCCAATCATCATCGGTAATAAAATCGGACCGATGCCACCAAAAGCATCCGTGAAACCCTCGCCCATATCTCGAATCACATAATTGCCCAAAACCATTGCGGCAAGCATCGTTGCTACATAAGAGCCGAATAAGTCAGCGCCCATACCGGCTACGTCGCCTACATTGTCACCCACATTATCAGCAATAGTCGCGGGATTACGCGGGTCATCTTCTGGGATACCGGCTTCTACTTTTCCGACGAGGTCAGCACCTACGTCCGCCGCTTTGGTGTAAATACCGCCGCCTACTCGTGCAAACAATGCGATACTTTCCGCACCAACAGAAAATCCTGCCAATACTTCCAATACCCGCGTCATTTCTTCATAGCCACCTTGTTTCAGGTCGCCGCCCATAAAATATTGGTAGAAAAAAGCAAATAAAGCACTCAAACCCAGTACTGCCAGACCTGCCACACCTAAGCCCATCACGGAACCACCCGCAAACGACACGCGCAACGCTTGCGTCAGACTCGTGCGAGCCGCCTGCGTGGTACGTACATTCGCTTTTGTAGCAATGCGCATCCCAATGTTTCCGGCAGTTGCCGAAAATATAGCACCTATTACAAATGAAACGGCAATAAACCAGTGCGAGTGCGCCGCTGCTTTGGTCATCGTAGCTAAAACCACTAATAATGCTGCTGCAATCACTACAAAAACGGCTAAAATACGATATTCGGCTTTTAGAAATGCCAATGCACCATCTGCAATCGCTTTGGCAATTTCCTGCATTTTTGCATCTCCTGCATCTTGTCGGCGCACCCAAGCCGAACGCCACACCATATACGCTAAAGCAATTACCCCAAATAATGGTATGAGGTAAATTATTGATTCATTCATACACTAAGTCCTTAGTTTCAAAGATTTATTTTAAAAGAACGGCGGCAAAAGTAACGCAATATTTTTAAATGTTTGAGGTTCAACGTTCAAAAGTTTTAGTAAAGCTTGAATCCCGAACTACCAAACTCCAAACCTCAAACTTCCGAACTCAAACCCATTCTACTTTTTCCGCAATAGGTGTCCGTTTTCCCGGCAATTCCGGTGCTTCGTGGTAGCCCATGTAGAATAAACCCAAGCAACGCTCCCCTTCATTCAAACCCAAAAATTCATTGCCTTCTAAAGCCGCTCGCGGCGAACTCCAGTAACTACCAATATCATAAGCCGTGCACGTGAGCCACATATTCTGCACTGCCATTGCTACGGAGGAAATTTCTTCCCACTCTGGAATTTTATTTTCAGCGTCTCTTTTCATGCAAATCGCAATCACACAAGCCGAGCGGCGTGGATTTTCCATACTTTTTTCTTGCTTCTCGTCGGAATATTGGTCGGCTGGCGTGTTCTCTTTAAAGAAGTCGCCCATATATTGTGCCAAAGATTCTATGGCTTCCCCAGTGAAAACCTTGAAACGCCAAGGCTGCGTGAGGCGGTGCGTAGGTGCCCAATTGGCATTCTCCAAAACCGCTTCGATCATTTCTTTTGGAATTGGTTTGTTAACGTAAAACTTTGGGACGATAGACCTGCGTTTACGTAGTAAAGCACTGACTTCATTTGGTGTAATACTCATTATTCTTTTTTTTTTGCAAAAATAGAATAAGTTAGCATATTTTTTCGTTCAAAAGTTTCAGTAAGTATTGAAAGTTAAATAAAATTTCGTAACTTTGTAAAAAACCATAGACCATGACAACATTCAAAGACATTTTTTACAGCGTAGACGTTTTGTTTCAATTTTTGCTCGTGAGCGCGATGACTACGTTCGGAGCGATGACGCTGGTAGACCGCGACATTAGTTTGTTTTTTATGACTTCCATGCTTTTCACAGGCTCGTGGCAGTTATTTAGTGCCGTGATTTGGGGTGCGTTTTTCCGACAGGAGTCCAAATTATTGTATCTCGCTTGTGCCGCCTTGTATTGTGTAATGCTCTATTTCGGCTTGTCGCAAATGCGCATGGATTATAATGAAAGCTGGAATTCAACTGTAATCTTTTGTTTTCTGGGCATCATTCCGATGATAGCGGCAGGCATTTATTTTTGGATGACGGTACAGGAGCCGGAAGCCGAAGTGGTGGAAAACGAAGAATACGTGTAGTTGAAAGAGGTGATTGGGTGAAAGGGTGGTGGGTTTATAGGGTGATGCACTCAGGACTTGCACTATTCAATCACCCCTTCTTTTTAGATTTTTAATTGCTAAAGAGGTGATTAATGAATAAAGTAATAGCGTGATAAGAAACAAGCGCATCACCCTATAAACCTATCACCAATTAAACCTATAAAAAATGGTATCCCGGTTTAGAATGAAAATTGACCTTTTGGCGCAAGCCGTTTTATTGATGGCATTGATATTGCTGTTTTGTTTTGCAGAGGGCATCCGCTGGTCGGGCACGATGCTTATTTTATTAGCCATTTGGCAATTTTTGAGTGCCGTGCATTTATTCTATGTGTACAAACACATTCGGCGGGTTCATTATTTACGCACTGCTTTGGTGCTTTCTGTCAGCCTTCCTATTTGGATCTCGCTCATTGGATCGCTTGCTTATCTGCCCGTTATTGGAGTTGCTATTTGGTATTTTGTGCAAACCATTCGAGATACGGTCACCGTGTATCGCCGTCCACGCTCTTTCTGGGATGTGATTTAGTAGAGGGATATTGGTAGAGGGTAGAAGGACTTCTCTCTGGACTTTTAAGAAATTACTACTCGTCTACAATATATTCTACGCTTCTTTCCATTCAACTATCTAAATCTAGGGCAAACGCACCAAAATTAAATTCCCACGACTTTTAGAAGATATTGAATATTCATGGAAGCTCGAAATCTTCTT
>ENA-ORBV01000200-ORBV01000200.1-microbial-mat-metagenome-genome-assembly--contig:-NODE-200-length-131040-cov-29.983049_pt1 | contig 131040 bp, 136 predicted proteins | sample MGYA00237777_ERZ505514 | MGnify/ENA primary metagenome ERZ505514 (study PRJEB26160, sample SAMN06269048) | microbial mat metagenome | isolation source: Oligotrophic lake microbial mat | place...
GACCTGACGATTCGTTCGTTGCTCGACCGGCAACAATTCAGTGATCCTCTTGGCCTGGCCGCAGGCCTGGGAATTTCGGCGGCGGCATGGCCGCTGTTTGGCTTGTTGTGGCCCTCTGGGACCCTGTTGGCGGCAGCGATGGCAAAGCGCAAGCTGCGCGATGGCGAACGGGTGCTCGAACTTGGTTGTGGTCTCGCTTTGGCCAGCCTGGTGGCGCACCGGCGTGGTGTGGACATCACCGCGAGTGACTGCCATCCGCTGGCCGCGGCATTCCTGCGGGAGAACCTGCGCCTGAACGGACTGCCGGCAATGAAGTACCGGCACGGCCGCTGGGGTGACGCCTTGCCATCGGCCGGACAACTGGACCAGGCAGCCGACACCGATGTGCGCGGGTGCTTCGACCTGATCATTGGCAGTGACTTGTTGTACGAGCGCGACGATGCCGGTTTGCTGGCGGCATTCATCGGGAGGCACAGCGCTCCATCGGGCGAAGTCTGGATCGTCGACCCTGAGCGCGGTAACCGTTCGGCTTTCAACCGGCGCATGGCTTTGTTGGGTTTTGCGCGCACCGAACAACGCCTGGACCGACCCGTCTCAGAAACCAGCCCGGCCTACAAGGGCCGTTTGATGGTGTTCTGCCGCAGTGTTGGCTTGTTACCTTCAGGCGCTTTGCCAGTATTTACTGGAGCGTAATGAGCCTGCTCCTGCTGAAGATGAATACGTTGTATAAAACTATAATCGCTATCAGGCCTCTCGCTTCGGGCTGGATGGCACCTTGTTACATCCGAAATCCTATGAGCAGATTACGTTCCGCGAAGATATTTTGACGACGATACGCCGCATCCAGCCTCATTCCAATGCTTTGGATTGCGCACCAACGCTCGAACACATTTACCGGACTGCGCATGAGGGCAGTGATGCAAGCTATTTGCGGCGAGAGCACGCGCAACGCGGATGCGTGGAAGGCCCGGTCGATTCTGCATTGCAACAGTTCCGGGACAGCAAACCGCTCCACTTTCCAGCTTGATTCGTTTAAATTCGCTTTTTATTCGACGCATAACGGTCAAACTGATCGCATGATACCCGACGATATACGCGATTTTATCCTTCAGCGCCTTGATTCTGTGGCGGAAATGGAAGCGTTGCTCCTGCTGTGGCGTGATCCAGGGAAGGATTGGGACACTGCCACTCTTGCGCGCGAGCTATATATCACGGAGGCTGATGTCTGCGGTGTTCTACGGCAACTAAGGGCACAAAACCTGTTGGAGGAAAGCAATGGTTTTTATCGGTATTGGCGATCTTCAGCGGAGTCGGGAATGATCGTTGACCGGCTGGCACAACTCTATAAAACGCACCTGATTACCATCACCAATTTGATGCATTCCAAATTCTCCAGTCGAATTCAAGAATTCGCGGACGCTTTCGTTTTAAGAAAGGATAAATAGAGATGGCATATATCGTCTATGGGCTGTGTACCCTGACGGCTTTCTTTTGTACCTGGTTGCTGCTCCAAGCATATCGGAAAAATCATTATCGTCTGCTTTTCTGGAGTGGATTTTGCTTTGCATTAATGACTTTTAATAACTTCTTGCTCGTCATCGATAAATTGGTGCTGCCCTCAGTAGATCTTTCGCTTTGGAGAACGGCCATTGCGCTGGTGGCAATGCTCATACTGTTGTACGGACTGGTCTGGGAGGCCGAGTGAGAAGGCGATGATTACATTTATTTTGGGCGCTATAGCAATGGCTGATTTGATTGCGGCATTATTCTTTCTGCGTTTTTGGAAGAAGACACGCGACCGCTTTTTTCTTTTTTTCTCAGCAGCGTTCATGGTCGACATGGCAAATCGAGCACTGTTGGCTTTCTTGCAAGTACAGGTAGAAAACGAGCCTTTGCTTTACCTGATGCGGTTGGTGACCTTTGGATTAATCCTGATCGCAATCCTCGACAAAAACAGTCGGAAAAAATGAAATGGCAAATTGATGGCGATCCACATGCGCGACATATCCGCCCGCCAAGGCATGAGCCCATTTTCTGCATCGTCTGTTTGTCATCGCGTATGCATATGGCCCGTTCGGGCTATTCGCGACACCCTCAACGCCACCGACCGCAGGGCAATCACGCTCGCATGTCGGGTTCGGGCGACGCGACCGCAGCGTGTTTGCAGATCCGGATGGTACAGGCCCGTCACGTCATGCAAGACACCCCGGCGCCGCTATCGCCTGCCCCGGCCGTTATATGCAGAATCGCGCGTGAGCACTTGAGCCTTGTCAAATCCCGTCCCGTTTCCAAGCGAAGTCACGGTTGCGCCGCGACCGCGACCGCTTGAGAAAACACGGCACACACCGCCACAGTCACGCCAGGCGCCGTGCCGTACATACAGGTGCAGTGCGTTCATGGCGTGACTTCCTTCAAGGTATCCCAGCCGAACCACAGACCGACCATGATCAGGCCACAGGCCAGGAGGTTCCTGAGACTGGCAGCCGGCAGATGGCGCGCCAGGCGCCAACCGGCAAACCAGCCGAGCAATTGCAGCACGCCCAGGGTGATGCCGAGCGCAAGGTTCAACTGCCCGGTCAAAAGATTGACTACACCGGAAGCGCCGGCGATCGGCAATTGCACCGCCTGGCCGGCGCTTACCGCCAGCAGCATGGGCACGCGCGCAAACATCAGGATCGGCAGCAGGGAGATCGGGCCGCCGGTGCCCGACCACGCCGAGACGCAGCCCACCGCAAAGCCGATAAGCGCCGCCGCCGGCATGGCGCGTTCATGGGCCCCGCCAGCGCCATCGCGTCGCACGGGGCGCAACGCCAGGACCCCCGACGACACCGCCAGGAACGCCACCACCATGCGCACCAGCGGCAGCGGCAACCACTGCAACGTCAGCGCGCCGAGCGTGGCGCCGACGAGCGCTGCCCAGTAGAACGATGCGGGAGCACCTGCGGACCCGGCGGCGCTCGCTGCCGCGCGGTGCCGGCGCTGCAGAATCAGCGCCGCCGCTCCGCCAAAAGCGAAACTGAAGTTGGAAGCGGCAATCGCTTCGCGCAGCGGCACGCCACCGATCGAAGTCAAGGTGGGCACGACGAGAATCCCGCCAATGCTGGTCACCCCCACTGCAAAGCCGGCAAACACCACCAGGGATGCGGCGATTGCGGTCAGCATGCGGGATCGGCCGTCACGCCCCGATCGAGCTTGATGCCGGCGCCTTCGTCAGGAACCTGCGGCCCGGCTATGTGGAAAGTGCGCATGTTGTGGATTTTCGCACCCTCGTTGCGCAACTGCTCGGGTCACGTGCATGCCGGTGCCGAGGCCATTGCTACCGTGGCCTGAGCGCGCCGGGCTGGCTTCTGGCCAAATCGCATGACAGCACACACGCCAAGCGCAGCCCTTGCGCCCGGGCGACTTGCGTGGCGCCTCAACCCGGGTGCGGGCGCGCCTGCCGGCGGCCGTAGCTCGCGCCGCACAGGTGCGCTAAGCTTGGTTCCCTTACCCAAAAAAGACTACAAGGACCCTCCCGTGCTGCATCCCGAAACCCGCGCCCTGCTCGACCTGATCGAAAAAGCCGGCCTGCCGGCCACCCACACCTTGGCGCCAGTCGATGCGCGCCGCATGTACCGCGAACGGCGCGCCTACAGCCAGCCGGTGCCACCCGAGGTGGCTTCATTGGTGGATCTGAGCGCCCCCGGCCCGCATGGCCCGATTCCGCTGCGCCTGTATCGCCCGCTGGGCAGCGCGGCCGACGCGCTGCTGCCGGTGCTGGTGTACTACCACGGTGGCGGCTGGGTCATGGGCGATCTCGACACCCACGACACCCTGTGTCGCGAACTGGCGAACGGCTCCGGCGCCTGCGTGATCGCGGTCGATTACCGCATGGCGCCCGAACATCGCTTTCCGGCAGCGGTTGACGATTGCATCGCCGCCACCCACTGGGTGCGGCAGGAGGCTGTGCGGTTAAAGGTCGATGCGGCGCGCCTGGCGGTCGGCGGCGACAGCGCCGGCGGCAACCTGGCGGCGGCGGTGGCCATCGCCGCACGCGATTCGGGCGATTTGCCGATCGTCCATCAATTGCTGATCTACCCGGCCACCGACCAGCGCCGCGCCACTACCTCACACACCAGCAACGGCCAGGGTTACCTGCTGACCACCGACACCATGGCCTACTTTCACGACCATTACATCGTCGACCCGCTGCAGGATCTCGATTGGCGCGCCTCGCCGCTGCTGCGTAACGATCTGTCCAACCTGCCGCAAGCGTTGGTGCTGACGGCCGGATTCGACCCGCTGCGCGATGAAGGCCTGTTGTACTCGCTGCGTCTGACCGCGGCCGGCAACCGCGCCTCACATGTGTGCTTCGAGCGGCAGATCCATGGCTTCATCACCATGGGCCGGGTGCTGGATGAAGCCAACACCGCAGTTGCGCTGTGCGCGGCGGAGCTGAAGCGCGCGCTGGCTTGAAACTGCACCCGGGCGGGCACTGCAAGTTGCGCGTCCGCCCTGGTGGCTGCCGGTTGGTCAATCCGCCTTGGCACCTGAAGCCTTGACGATCGGCCCCCAGCGCGCCACTTCGACCTTGAGCAACTCGGTCATCTGCTCGGGCGTGCCGCCCATGATGTTGTAGCCCAGATCGGTCATGCGCTTGACGAACTCGGGCGCCTTGGTGCCCTTGTTGGCAGCATCGTTGAGTTTCGCGATCACCTCCCTGGGTGTGCCGGCCGCCACCGCCAGGCCGAACCACACGCCGGACTCATAACCGGCAACGCCGGACTCGGCGATCGTCGGCAGCTCGGGCAGGGCCGCATCTCGTTTGGACCCGGTGGTCGCCAGCGCGCGCAGCTTGCCGGCCTTGATGTGCGGCAAGGCCGACGGAATGTTGTCGAACATCATCATCACCTGGCCGCCCAGCAGGTCGGTCACCGCCGGCGCGCTGCCCTTGTAGGGGATGTGCGTCATTTCGGTCTTGTTCATGAAGTTGAACATTTCCGCCGACATGTGGATGCTGGTGCCTGAGCCGGAGGAGGCGTAGTTGATCTTGCCCGGCTGCGCACGCGCCATGGCGATCACCTCGGCCACCGAATTGGCCTTGACCGAAGGATGCAGCACCAGCACATTGGCCAGCGACACCAGCGCCGCCACCGGCATCAGGTCGCGGTTGGGATCGAAGGGCATCTTGGCGTACAGGGCCGGGTTGATGGCGTTGATGCCGCTGGTGGTCATGAACAGGGTGTAGCCGTCCGGTGCGGAACGGGCGGCCTCGGTACCGCCGATATTGCCGCCGGCGCCCGGGCGATTGTCCACCGTGACGGTCTGCCCCAGCACCTTGGACAACTCGGTGGCGATCGCGCGCGAGGCGATGTCGACCGCGCCGCCGGGCGGGAACGGGCAGATCAGGCGAATCGGTTTGGCCGGAAATGCCTGGGCGTGCGCGACGGATGCTGCCAGGGCGAATGCCGCACCTGCCAGCATGCGGGTGAAAAAGCGGGTCATGGGTGTCTCCTTGAGTGGAACCATCATTTTCGCTGATTTACCGGGCCCCTGAAGCAAAGGCGAACGCGTGCGCGGTTGGTGAAAGCGCAATAAGATGGCTGCATCCCTTCGACCGAACCCGTGAGGAGCACCTCCGATGGCACTGGCACACCCCGAACGCATGCGCGCCCAGGACTTCTACAAATTGGCCCCGGACGTAGCCGCAGCCCTGCGCAATCTGGGCACCGCGGTCGAAGCCTGCGGGCTCGACCCGGCGCTGCTGGAACTGATGAAGCTGCGCGCTTCCTACATCAACGGCTGCACCTTTTGCGTACAGCACCACTTGAACATCGCGCGCAAGCTGGGCGTGCCGCAAGTGAAGCTCGATCTCGGCGGCGTATGGCGCGAGGCCGGCGTCTTCTCGCCGCGCGAATGTGCCGCACTGGCGCTGACCGAAGCGTTGACCGCGCACCTGCCGGACGGCCTGCCGGATGATCTGTGGGCTGAAGTGCTGGCGGTGTTTTCCGCCGACGAGGCGGCGTTCCTGTGTTCGGCGGTGGCCAATATCAACGCCTGGAACCGCATCGCGATTGGATTGCGCTTCGCGCCGCCGCTTGCGCGCGCGGCCTGAACTGCGCGCGGCCAGCGCGACCGCGCGCCTCGCCTCAGCTACTCCGGCTCGATGCCGGCGTCCTTGATCGCCTTGGCCCACTTCACCGCCTCCTGCGCGGTGCGCTGCGCGAAGGCCTCCGGCGTGCCGGGGGAGGTCTCCATGCCGAGTGCGGCAAAGCGATCGATCACTTCCTTGGAGCGCGCCGCAGCGTTGATGACTTCATTCAACTTCTGCACCGCATCGCGCGGCATGCCGGCCGGGCCATAGGCGCCGAAAAAGGCGATCAGCTCGTAATCCTTGAGCCCGGCGGCTTCGTTGACGGTGGGCAGATCGGGCGCCACCGCGGAGCGCTTGGAGGAGGTCACCGCCAGCGCGCGCACCTTGCCGGCCTTGACCTGCGGCAACATCACCGCGAAGTCGGCGGTGAACATGTTGACCTGGCCGCCGATCAGATCGGTGATCGCATTGGGCGAGCTTTTGTAGGGCACATGGGTCATCTTGATGCCGGCCATGCCGGCCAGCATTTCCGCGGAGATGCGCTGCGAGGTGCTGGCGGTGGCGAAGGTGATGTTGCCGGGCTTGGCCTTGGCCAGCGCGATGAATTCGGCCAGGGTCTTGGCCGGAAACTCGTTGTTGACCGCGACGATCAAGGGCACCGAGCCCATGTAGCCGATGGCGGTGAAGGCGGTATCCTGGTCATAGGGCAGCTTCTTCATCAGGCTTTTCAAGGCGGCGTTGGTGCTGTTGGTGCCGAAAAGAAAAGTGTAGCCATCGGGCGCTGCCTTGGCCACCGTGTCGGCGCCGATCATGCCGTTGGCGCCGGGGCGGTTTTCCACCACGATCGGCTGGCCCAGGGTCTCGACCATCTTGGCGGCGAAAGCGCGCGCGATCTGGTCGGTGGCGCTGCCGGGGGCAAAAGGCACGATGGCGCGAATCGGCTTGGATGGATAAGCCTGTGCCAGCACATTGGTGGAAGCAGCGACAGAGGTGAGCGCCAGCAGCGCGGCGCACAAACGAGACGACGTCAACATCGAATATCTCCGGAGAAGCGAAAGTCCGCCATTGTGCCGCAGTCGGCTTGCCCGATCGCATGTTGCATCGCAAGATTGCGGCTCGCCGGTCGCTGTTGTAGCCTCCATGCTTCTGTGCCGACGGCATTGCACCTTCTTCAACCGTCCGTTGCACGCGATCAACTTTTTAGTCCTGGGAGACCCGCATGAGCCTACGCAACCAGTCGATCGTCCGCATCGCGGCATTGTGCTTTGCACTTTGCGCCGCGCTTGGGGCGACCCCCACCGCACGCGCGCAACAGCCCAACGAGATCAAGTTCGGTGCCATGCCGCTGGGATCGATCTGGTATGTGTTCGCCGCCAGCTTTTCCAGATACATCCAGGCCGGCCTGCCGCCGGGAGCCAAGGTCGACATCATCGCGCGCGGCGGCGGCATCGGCAACCCGATCGTGGTCAACGACAACAAGGCCGATGTCGCCTTCGCCAACGTGATCACCTCGCATTGGGCGATGCATGGCGAGGAGGAGATCTACAAGGGCAAGAAGTACCCCAACATCCGCGCGCTTCTGGGGGGCTTGAACGAGGTGTGGATCACCGGCATGCTCACCGAGGACTACATCAAGCGCACCGGCAACGACACGCTCGAAAAAGCCCTCACCTCGAAGCAGCCGCCGCGCGTGATCATGAAGCCCGCCGGCAGCACGGTGCCGCCTTCGGTGCGCCTGATATTCGAATCGCTGGGACTCAATTTCGAGAAATACAAGGCCGGCGGCGGGCAGATCATCCAGGTCGATGTGGGGCAGATTCCCAACATGATGCGTGACGGTCGCGCCGACCTGTATTTCGAAAGCGTCTCGCCGGGCCACCCGGCCACCCAGGAGGTCACGTTGACGGTGCCGCTGCGCTTTGTCGACCTGCCGGAAAAAACTCTCGCCGTGTTGGGCAAGAACGGCCTCAAGGTGCATCCGCTGCCGGCCTCCTTCAAGGGGCAGAACGGGCCGACCAAGGCGGCCGATTTCGGCACCAACCTGATTGTCAACAAGGACATGCCCGACAACGTGGCCTACGCGATCACCAAGGCGATCATCGAGAACCGCGATGCCATCGTGGCCGACAACAAGGCGATGGCAGGCTTCGTGGCCCGCGATGCGTGGCGCCCGGAAAACGTCGGCATTCCGCTGCACCCGGGCGCGATCCGCTACTACAAGGAAAAAGGCTGGATGTAGCGCAAGTTGCCAGGCGCCCGCGGGCGCCCGGCTGGCGGATGTGAAGCACAGGCCGGACAAGAGACCGATCGATGAAATTGACGAGGCGGGTGGCCAACCCGCGCTTTCTGGTGGCGCTGGCATTTTTGCTGTTCCAGCTCTACATCCTCTACGACCCGCTGACGCTCCAGGTCACCCGCCCGGTACACATCTGCCTGGCGCTGGCCACGGTGTTCCTGTGGCAGCCGCTTGAGCCGGGCAGGCGTTGGCGCAAGGTGGTCGATGCCTGCCTGCTCACGGCCGCGTTCGCGGTGCTCGGCTACTACCTCATCGATCTGGCACGCCTCTCGGGGCGCATGGAGAACGTGGACGAGGTGATGCCGCGCGACCTGCTGTTCGGCGTGCTGGTGTTGGTGATCCTGATGGAAGCGGTGCGCCGGGTGGTCGGCTGGAGCCTTTTGTGGGTGGTCGCCGGCTTCGTGGCCTACGGCTTTCTCGGACGCTGGTTTCCCGGATGGCTGTCGTTCCAGGGCTTCGAGTTCGGGCTCTTCATCGAGATCATGACCATGGCCACCCACGGCATCCTGGGCGTGACCACCCAGACCTCGGTCGATTTCGTCTGGTATTTCATCCTGTTCGGCGTGGTCTATTCGGCCACCGGCGGCGGCCAGTTGTTCATCGACAGCGCGCTCAGGATGGTCGGGCGGCGCAAGGGCGGCGCGGCGAAATCGGAGATCGTGGCCTCGGCGCTATTCGGCACCATCAGCGGCAGCGCGGTGGCCAACGTGGTGGCCACCGGCATCTTCACCATTCCGCTGATGAAGCGCACCGGCTATTCGGCCGAGGAAGCGGCGGCGCACGAAGCCACCGCCTCCACCGGCGGCCAGCTGATGCCACCGGTGATGGGGATCGCCGCCTTCGTCATGGCCGAACTGCTGGCGCTGCCCTACAGCCGCATCGCGCTGGCCGGCATCATTCCGGCGGTGGCCTATTACTTCGCGCTGTACATGATCGTCGACCTCAAAGCGCGCCGGCGCGGCATCGGCACCTTGTCGGCGGCCGACCTGACCGACATCGCTCCGATCACGCCGCGCCTGCATCTGTTTGCCTCGCCGCTGGTACTGATCGGGCTTTTGGCGAGCGACTATTCGGCCACCACCGCGGCGATTGCCGCCTCGGTGGTGGCGCTGGTGACCTGCTATTTTCGGCGCCAGTCGCGACTGTCACTGGCCGGCTGGCTCGACATGATCGAGGACGTCGCCAGGCAGGCCGCGCAGGTGGCCGTACCGATCATCGCCATCGGCATCATCATCGCGGTGGCGATCCAGTCCAACCTGGCGCTCAAGTTCTCGACCCAGCTGATCGCCATGTCCGGCGGCACTCTGATCGGCGCGATGTTGATGATCATTCTGGGCTGCATCGTGATGGGCATGGGCCTGCCGACGGTGGCGGCCTACATCATCGGCGCCATCCTGTTCGTGCCGGCGCTGACCAAGCTGGGCATCGATCCGCTGGCGGCGCACTTTTTCGTGATGTACTACTGCGTGCTGTCGATGATCACCCCGCCGGTGGCGCTGGCCTCGTATGCCGCGGCAGGACTGGCTAAGGCCGACGCGATGAAGACCGGCTGGCTGGCCTTCAAGCTTTCGTTCGTGCTGTTCCTGATTCCGTTCGCCTTTGCCTTCGACCCGACGCTTCTTTGGGCCGGCGCGCCCGGCTGGATCGCCCTGGCGTTCATCTCGATGATGGCAGCCACCTTCGCCTGGGCGGTGATGCTGGAGGGCTACGTCAACGGCGTGGTGGGATGGCTCGAAAGGGCGCTGTTCGGCGCGGTGGCGCTGTTGATCCTGTTCGCCCCCACCGGCAGCCGCTGGTGGGGCGCCGGTTGTGCTGCCTTCCTGCTGCTGTGCGCCTGGGCGGTGTGGTTGCGGCCGCGGCTGGCAGTGACCAGGGCTGCGGCCTGAACATGGGCAAGGGTTTGGCCGATCCGGGCGCATGCCCGCCCGACCCGCGCCACGCCGCCTGAGCGGCCCGAGCGGAGACCTGCCTTGAGAAAAATCGATGTCTTCTCCCACCTCTTCCCGCCAGCATATTTCGAGCGCATGAAACAGCTGGCGCGCGACCAGGGCGCGATCAAGCGCTGGCTCACCGTGCCGGTGCTGTACGACCTGGCGGCACGCATGAAAATGATGGACGAGTTCCCGGGCTATCAGCAGATCCTCACCCTGTCGAGCCCGCCGATCGAATTCATCGCCGGGCCCGAGGAAGCGCCGGCGCTGGCGCGCCTGGCCAACGATGGCATGGCCGAGATCGTGGCGCGCCATGCGGATCGCTTTCCCGCTTTCGTGGCATCCCTGCCGATGAACAACGTCGGCGCCGCGCTCGAAGAAATGGAGCGCGCCATCCGCACGCTTGGGGCCTGCGGCATCCAGGTATTCACCAACGTCAACGGCCGTGCCCTGGACGAAGCGGAATTCTGGCCGATCTTCGAGCGCGCCACCCGGCTCTACGACGTGCCGGTGTGGATGCACCCGGCGCGCGGTGCGAATTTTCCCGATTACCTGGGCGAGAAGAAATCCAAATTCGAGATCTGGTGGACCTTCGGCTGGCCCTACGAAACCAGTGCGGCAATGGCACGCATGGTGTTCTCGGGGTTTTTCGATCGCCTGCCCGACCTGCGCCTGATCACCCACCACATGGGCGCGATGATCCCGTTTTTCGACGGCCGCCTGGGGCCGGGCCTGGACCAGCTGGGCAGCCGCACTTCCGAGGAGGATTACGAGGGCCTGTTGAAACGCATGGCACGACGCCCGATCGATTACTTCCGCATGTTCTATGCCGACACCGCGCTTGCCGGTGGCCGCTCGGGCCTGCGCTGCGGGCTCGATTTTTTCGGCGCTGACCATGTGCTGTTCGCCTGCGACTGCCCGTTCGATCCGGAAGGCGGGCCGATGTTCCTGCGCACCATCCCGCAGGCGATCGAGGAGCTCGGGCTGCCGCAAGACGAGAAGGAGAAGATCTACTTCGGCAACGCGATCCGCCTGTTGCGGCTGAAGCACTCGACATGAGAGCGGCGACATGACACATTGCGATTGCAACCAAAAACAGGCCAACCTCGCCAGCGGCTTGTTTTTGTCATGAATCCTGCAGCCACCAATACCCCTGCGCAGCAGGCGCGCATGGACATCCGTGCGGGCCGCCATGGCGGCAGTTCACGCGGCGTGGCGACGGGCTATGTGCAATGCAACCTGGTGATCATTGCGCGCGCGCTGGCCTTCGATTTCATGCTGTATTGCCAGCGCAACCAGCGCGCCTGCCCGGTGCTCGAAGTCACCGACCCCGGCGACCCCGAGCCCAGGCGCCTGGCGCCCGGCGCCGACCTGCGTACCGATCTGGCGCGCTATGCGGTATATCGGCACGGCCGGCGCATGGCCGACGTGACTGACATCAGCGACCTGTGGCGCGACGACCTGGTGGCCTTCCTGATCGGCTCGGGCATCACGTTCGATCAGGCTCTGGAGCGCGCCGGGGTGCAAACCCACAAGGACCGCTGGGTTCTGCGTTCGAGCATTGCCACCGAGCCGGCCGGCCCCTTTCGCGGTGACATGGTGGTCACCATGCGCTGGCTGACCCCGCAGCAGGCGATCACCGCCACCCAGGTGACCAGCCGCTTCCCTTTCAACCACGGCGCGCCGATTCATATCGGCGACCCGGCGGCGATCGGTGCGGATCTGGCGCACCCGTTGTTCGGCCCGCCGGTCGAACGCGTGCCGGACGGCCTCACCGCCGTGTTCTGGGCCTGCGGGGTGACGCCACAAGTGGCGGCGGAGGCGGCCGGCATCGAGCTTTTGATCAGCCACGCGCCGGCGCATGGCTTCATTACCGACTTGAAAGCTGACTTGCTGTGCGTGCCGTGAACAAGATCGCGGCGCGTCCCCGGACGAACGCCCGTACTCCGGCTAGTCGGCGCGAGTAGCGATCGACTCCTCGGGAGTCATGCCCATTGGGAACGGCCAGTCCGAACCGAACACGACATGGTCGGCACCGAATACCGCACGCGCGGCATTGAGCGCTGCGGGGTGATGCGCAATGCCGTCGGCCCAGAAGCGCCGCGCAGCTTGCAGCGGCAGCTCGACGCCGAGATCGACCCCCGGGCGCCTGGTGGTGAAGCCGTGCTGCAACCTGCCGCACAACATCGGGAAGGTACCGCCGGCGTGCGCGAGAACGAAGCGGATACGCGGAAATCGGCCCGGCACGCCGGCCATCACCAGATGCGCGGCGGCGACGCCGGTTTCCATCGGATTGCCGAGCAGATTTTCGAGGTAGTGGCGCGCCAGACGAGTGTCGCAGCAGGTACCGGGATGGACAAACACCGACGCGCCGAATTGGTCAAGCCAGTGCCACAGTGACTCATACTTTGCGTCGTCCATCACGATGTCGGGATGGCCGCCAGCCGCCACCGCGATCCCTGCGTAAGTGTTCGTCTGATAACTGGCCTGCAACGCCGGGAGCAGCGCCACGTGCTCAAGTGGCAGGTAGTAGAGGGCCTCAAGGCGCCCACCGCTGGCTTGCGTGACCTTCAACAACTCTTCGTTCACGTAGGTGCACCAGGCGAGCGCGTCGGCGGCGTCGAGGTTTTGTCGATATAGAGGCGGCGGGATCGATACCCAGGCTCGCCGCACGGCGTGCTGGTCCATCCACGCGATCAGGCGTTGCGGCTGGAACAGGTCGGTCATGCGCACCGCGTGGCCATCGAGCGTCAGCGCCTGCGCTGTTTGGTCCCAGCGCACGCCAGCCAGGGTCAGCAGGCGCGGTGCGTCGATCGGGGCGAGGTGGGTATGAACGTCGAGATCAATCACCGTTGTGTTCCATGGGCAGGCTCAATCAATGTGGATTCGATCAATGCGGGATCGTTCAGGGGACTCAAGCAACCAGGGCTCAATCAAGCTTGGCGCCCGAGAGCTTGACGATACGCTCCCACTTCACCAGTTCGGAGGCAATGTGCGCGGCGAATGCCGCAGGCGTGGTGCCGCGAAGCTCTACCCCGAGCGGCGCAAACCGCGCCTGCACCTCCGGCCGGTTCACTGCCTGGGCGATCGCAGCGGACAGGCGGTCGATCGATTCGCGCGGCGTGCCGGCACGCGTGACCACACCGAACCAGGGCGTGGCTTCGAAGTCGCGCAGGCCGGACTCCTGCACCGTGGGAATGTTCGGCGCCGCCTTGAGCCGCTCGCGCTCGGCTACCGCAAGCGCCTTCAACGCGCCGCGCGCCACCTGCGGCAGGCTCGACGTGGTGTTGTCGAACATGAACTGCACGCGCCCGCCGATCAGGTCGGTGAGCGCCGGTGCGCTGCCGCGATACGGGATATGAATCATGCTGATGCCGGCCATCGAAGACAGCAACTCCATCGCCAGATGACCGCTCGAGCCGTTGCCTTGCGACGCGTAGGCGACCTGCCCGGGCCGGCTCCTGACATACTCGATCAACTCCGCGACTGATTGCACCGGCACCGCGGGGTGCGCCACCAGCAGCAGGGGCGCGTTTGCCACCCATGACACCGGCGCAAATACGGTCGCCGGGTCGTACGGCATCTTCTGGTACAGCAGGCGATTGAGCGCGATCGGGCCGGGCGGGCCGAACAGGATGGTGTGGCCATCGGGCGGCGATGTAGCCACCAGCTCACCGCCGAGCGCGCCGTTGGCGCCGGGGCGATTTTCGATCACGAACGGCTGGCCCAGCGCGCGCGTGAGCTCGTCGGCCAGTACGCGCGCAAGAGTATCGACAGTGCCGCCCGGCGGATTGGTCAGAATCAGGCGTACCGGCTTGGTCGGATAGGCCTGCGCAATCGCACCCGCCGACAGGCCAGTCAAGGCCAATGCCGCGCAAATCGCGAGGTACCGGCGGCGCATTTTGAAGGGCCGCAGCACCATGATCAAATCTCCTGCCGCACCGGAAAAAGGCGGCGTTCGATCACTGTACCGGTCATGCCGGCCGACGCATCCGAGATCAGATGCAGAATGGTGGCCACCACATCCTCGGGCTCCGAGATCCCGACCGAGTTGTGATACATCGCAATCTCCGCTTCCGAAGCGGCATCCAGAAACACCGGTGTGGCAACCAGACCCGGCGAGAGCAGGTTGGCGCGCACGCCGAATGGCCGCAGCTCCAGGGCAGCGCACTTGATCAACCCGACCAAGCCTGCCTTGGTGGTCGCATAGGCGGCCGCGCCGGGCCAACCGATGGTGGCAAGCCCTGACGTAAAGGCCAGGATCGCGCCACGCCGCTGGCGCTGCATGATCGGCGTGAGTGCACGGATCGCGTAAAACACAGCGTCGAGATTGACTGCCATGTGGCGCCGCCACTGGGCATCGTCGATCTCCGCAAGCGGCTGGCGTGACTGAATCGCCGCGGCGAGCACTGCCGCATCGATGCGTCCATGGGTGCGCTCGACATGCCGGATCAGTGCAGCGACGGCCACCGGATCGCCCACGTCTGCAAGACGCGCCTCGAGGCGTTCAACGCCGGCGAGCGATGCGAGGCCGGTGGTGTTCACGTCGGCCACGATCACCTGCGCGCCATGGCGTGCGCAGGCGAGCGCGGTGGCGCGCCCGATGCCCGAGGCACCGCCGGTGACGAGCATCACCGAGCCGGCGAAATCGTAATTGACGCGGGTCATGCGGGCACCGATGTGTGGCCGGCGGGCACTGCGGAAGGGTCGCTGGATGACAGTGAGCAACCGCCGCCAACGGAAGAAGGGCAGCTCGCCGCGGAGGGGCGCCCGGTCACGTGTGCATAGAGCAGCTCGGCCACGCCGGGCGCGAGCGGCGCAATCGCCGCGATGTGTTCATCCGGCCGCACCAGCACCAGCGTATCGGGCGCCACCCCAAGCCGGCGCGCGAATCGCCCGCCGACATCGAGCAGGGCGCGGTCACGCAGTCCCGAGTCCATCGGCGCATCCCAACGCGAGACGGCGTAGTGCATCAGGGCCTCTGAAGCCGCAGGCACGCTCGGGCGGCGCCGCACGTCGGTGAAGTACAAGGCCACAAAGCGGTCGCCGCACAGGTCGTGGATGCGTGTCTCGCGCCCGTCGGGCGCATGCACCAGCGCATCGGGCAGGCGATCACCCATCAGCACCGGCGGCTCGCTCTCCGACTTGACCATCGAAGACTCGCCGCGCCCCTCGACATCGAGGCGGATCCCGAGCATCGCCCGCGTGTAGGCGTTGCTCCAGTTGTTGTCGGTCATCGCGGCAGCAGCCTGGGTCTGCTTTTGCATGTAGGCGCGCGCCGCGTTGGCCATCTCGCGCGAGCCATCGAGCGCCAGCGGCTTCTGCTCGCGCTCGTAGCCGTCGAGCAGCGCCGCAGCGGCCCAGCCGCGCATCACCCATGCGAGCCGCCAGGGCAGGTTGGATGCGTCCTGAACGCCGGTGTTGAGTCCGAGCGCCCACATCGGCGTAATCAGATGCGCCGCGTCGCCGAGCAAAAACACCCGCCCCTCGCGCCAGCGGTTGGCCACCCGGTGATGCACGCGATACACCACCTTGTTAAGCGCCTTCACGTTCGAGACCGCGCCGACGAACGACAGCGCCTTGGCGCGCAGGTCATTAAGGCTCGGCTCCGCGACGTCGGGCGCGAGCGGAAACAGGAAACGCCAGCAGTGCGGATGACGCACCAGGATCATCCATTCAACCGGGTCGGCAAAATAGGCCAGATACGGATAGTCGCGCCGGTCGGCAACGTCCAGGTCGAGCTCAAGATCGACCAGAGCGTAACGCTCGGGTTCGGAATCACCCTCGACGGTGAACCCGAGCAGGTCGCGCACGGTGCTGCGTCCGCCATCGCACCCGAGCAGGTAGCTCGCCTCGATTTCGACCGCCCCTTGCGCAGTTAGCACCTTGACGCGCACCCCGTCGCCGTCTTGCTCAAAGCCGACCAGCCGGTTCCCGAGACGAATCTCGCCCATGCCGGTAGCCAGCACGGCGGCCTCGAGCACCGGCTCCATGTGGTGTTGGGGCATGTTGATCACAAAGGGGTAGCGCGACTCCGCGCCGAGCACATCCAGGCGTACCGAATTGCGCGACTTCTGGGTGGCGCGGTCGATGTCGCCGATCTCGTCCACCCGCAAGGCATGCCTGAGCATGGCGTCGGCAACCCCGTAGCGGCGCCACACTTCGAGCGTGCGCGAGAGCGTGGTGCCGGCCTTGGTGTCGAGCGACAGCCGGGCGTCGTCTTCGATCACCACGAAGGGAATGCCCTGCTGCGCGCAGCCCAGCGCGGTGGTCAGACCCACCGGCCCGGCGCCGACGATGACGACGGGTTTCCCGGCCAGCGGTTCACAGGCGTGGCGCTTGCCAGTGCATGGCTTGCCGGCGTGGAGCTCGCTGGCACTTTGCATACTGCGGCTCACGGGCGAATCGGCTCGCGCGGCAGGTAGCCGTCGCGGAAAATCTCCGCCGCAGTGAACTTGCGGCCCTCGATCGGCACGTTGTTGTTGATGAACTCGACGGTACGGGTCATCTTCTCCATGGTCATGGAACCGAGGCCCGACTTCTCGGTGTCGGGGGTCACCGCGAGGCGGCGCACGATGCGCAGTTCTTCAACAACAATGCCCGCATCCAGCGCCTTGAGGGTCTGGGTTTGCAGGCGCGCCGCCTCTTCGGGATTGGCCAGCGCATCCTTCCACCCGCGCAGCGCGGCGCGCACGAAGCCGCGCACCACCTCGGGGTTCTTCTGCAGGAAATCGTCTTTTACGCCGATGCCGTTGGCGTAGATGTCCAGGCCGTGATCGCCGAGCAACATGCACTTGGCATCGCCATCCTTGACCGCGCGCTTGATACCCGGCTCGCTCATCACGAACAGGTCGATCGACTGCACCTTGCGCGCCACCAGCATCGGCACACGCGCCGCACCGTCGATGTTGACGACCCGCAGTGTATTGGGATCGAGCCCGTGCATCTTCATGAATGCCTGGTGGATGCGCGGCACGAAAGACGCAGTACTCGACCCGAGCTCCAGACCGACCATGTCCTTGGGCGTGGTCACGTTGGCCCCGGGGTTGAGCGAGAACACGCAGTAAGGCGGCTTTTGGTAGTTGACTGCCACCATGCGCAGGGAGGTGGCGCCCGCCCCGCCGGCAACCAGGCTCGGCACGTCGATAAAGCCGAGGTCGGCGATGCCGGTCTCGACCGCGCGGATCGCGTCAGCCGTGCCCTTGGAGGGCATGATGGTGACGTTGAGCTTCTCTTCCTTGAAGTAGCCCTTGGCGACAGCCACGTACCACGGCGCGTGGCGGCCGAGCGCAATGAAATCGAGAGTGAACTTGATGTCGCGTTCCTGCGCAGGGGCAACGCCGGGCAGCATCGCGGCAGCGGCGAGAATCAGGACAGACAGGGTGCGAAACACCCGCATACGCTTTTCCATGTGTTTCTCCTTCAGGGATTTGCATTCGAACCCGACATGCCGCGTCGGGGGCCTACACTTTCGGTGAACAGCATCGAGCGCGCACCCGCATCGGGCCGGCCGATGATGCGCCGGCGCAGCGATTGCACGTGCGCCAGCATGGTCTTGGCTGCCGCTACCGGGTCGCGCCGCGCGAGCGCCCTGCCGATGGCCTCGTGCTCGCGCTGCGTGACGGTCAGGGCGTCGGGCTCCCAGACGCGCAGATGGCGCCGCGCCGTGCGTTCATGCAAGGGCCTTTGCGCGTCGATCAGCACCGAGTTGCCGGCCGCCTCGGCGATCGCTTGATGGAACTCGCGGTCGGCACTCAGGAATTCACTGCGATGACGTTCGTCGACCAGGCCGCTGGCGCGCTCGAGCAGCGCGCGCAAGGCGACCAACTGGTCAGACGAGATTCGCTTGGCAGCGAGCGCCGCGATCTGCGGCTCGATGATGGAGCGTGCCTCGAGGAGTTCGAGCACGTCGTGCAGCGAATCGGGGCGGATGATCATCCCCTTGCGCGGCAATATCTGCACGAAGCCTTCACTCATCAACCGATGCACCGCCTGATGCACCGGCATGCGCCCGAGTTCGAGAAGGTCGCAGAGCGCAGGTTCGGTGACGAACTGACCGGGCTCAAGCTCGAGCGACAGGATGCGCCGCTTCAGGTCCGCATACGCGGTGTTGGCGAGCGACACGCGCGGCGCCGCCTTGATGGCGGGCCTGGCGGGCTTGCCGGGGTTGCCGGGGTTGCCGGGGTTGCCTTGGACAGCCGCGATGGAGGAACTGACAGATGACATGGTGTCCCGATGTTGCCGGCCTGGTTGCCAAGCCGGATGCTGCGGATAGCCTGCGTGGCCCGGTAGCTTGAATCTTGTGTGATATATTACATGAAATTTCTTGTCCGTCCACCATCCCTCGCTGTCTTCCTGCACGTAGCGCAGAGTTCTCTTTCTCCAGCCCCCGCCCACCCCAGAGTCGATCTTCCCCGGCCCCGCGCATGAAGTTCCGTTCAACCGTCCCTCCAACTCCAGCCCGGCTCGGACAACAATGAGCTTCGGCGAACTCGTCGGCGTCAGGCGCGTGTTCGAGCAGCAGCGCTACGGTCGCGTCGTGGGTGAACCGCTGGTGGCGATCGACGAGGCGTCGCTCAGCTTCGAGGAAGGCGAGTTTGTCGCGCTGCTCGGCCCTAGCGGCTGCGGCAAGACCACCCTGCTGCGCATCATCGCCGGCTTGATTCCCAAGACTGCCGGCTCGGTGCGCATCCGTGGCGAAGAAGTGACCGAGCCGCACCCGGATTTCGGGTTTGTGTTCCAGACGCCGAACCTGATGCCGTGGCGCAATGTGCTCGACAACGTGCTGTTCCCGATGGAGATTCTGCGCAAGCGCGACCAGGCCGCACGGGCGCGCGCGTTCGAATTGCTCGAGATGGTTGGCTTGAAGGGCTTTCACGATGTACGGCCACACCAGCTCTCCGGCGGCATGCAGCAGCGCGCTGCGCTGTGCCGCGCCTTGGTGCATCAGCCGACCCTGTTGCTGATGGATGAGCCCTTTGGCGCACTTGACGAGCTCACGCGCATGGAGATGAACGACCTGCTGCTCGACATCCGCGCACGCACCAAGGCCACGGTAGTGTTCGTCACGCATTCGATTGCCGAAGCGGTGTACCTGTCGGACCAGGTGCTGGTGTTCAGCAAGCGCCCCGCGCGCATCGCCGAGCGTATTGCTGTCGACCTGCCATACCCGCGTTCGGCGCGCATGCGCTATACCGAGCAGTTCATGGCGCTGGAGCGCCGTGCCGGGCGCGCGCTCGGCATCTTCCATGAAGCGGCCTGATCGATCATGAGTGATAACTGGAAACGCCTGATCCTGCCGCCGCTCGGCATCATCCTGCTGTTGCTGGTGTGGCAGTGGTACTGCGTCCAGTTCAAGGTGGCGGAGGCGGTCCTGCCTAAGCCGACCCAGGTGGCAGGCGCGATCATTGCACGCTGGGACTTGCTGCTCGAAGAAGGCTGGGTCACGCTCAAGGCGACGCTCTACGGCTTCTTGCTGGCGCTCGGCATCGGTATCCCGATTGCGGTGGCGATCTCCAACTCGAAGATCCTCAACTGGATGTTCTCGCCGCTGCTGATCGCGCTGCAGTCAGTTCCCAAAGTGGCGCTTGCGCCGATCGTGCTGGTCTGGCTGGGCACCGGCATCGAGTCCAAGCTGGCGATCGCCTGGCTGGTGGCGTTTTTTCCGGTGGTGATCGATACTGCCGCCGGCCTGCAATCGACCCCGCCCGAGCTGCTCGAACTGGCGCGCAGCCTGCGCGCGTCGCGCTGGCAAATATTCTGGAAGGTGCAGCTGCCGGCAGCGTTGCCGTTCGTCATGACCGGCGCGAAGGTGGCGGTCACGCTCGCGGTGATCGGCGCGGTCATCGGCGAGTTCATCGGCTCCAGTGAAGGTCTCGGCCATCTGCTGCTCTCGGCCACCTCTCAAATCAACACGCCGCTCGCGTTTGCATCGCTGTTTGCGCTCGCCGCACTGGGCATGCTGGCCTACTTGCTGGTGGTGATCGTGGAGTGGTTGCTGCGACCGCTGTTGCCGCCGGCTCCGACGCCACACTGAGCATACCAAGCACGCCACACAATGCAAGCAAACCGAGTACACCCAAAAGAGGACTCCCCGATGACCCCCACCACCGCCCCTGTCGCCATGCCCGGCACGCCGAACATCGGCGAACTGCTGATCCAGACCAAGGACGTGCCCTGGCGCGAGAAATCGCTCAAGGGCGTGTCGGAGAAAATGCTCTGGCGCGACGAGACCACCAGCGCCACGATCGCGCTGATTCGCTTCGCCAAAGGGAGCGGCATCCCCGCGCCTCACTCGCATGCCTCGAACCAGTTCATGTACTGCCTGGAAGGCAAGTATGAGTACACCGCCACCAAGGTGGTACTGACAGCCGGATGCTTCTACTGCAACCCCAAGGGCAATGTGCATGGGCCGACCATCGCGCACGAAGACACCATCGTCGTCGAGATGTACGATGGCCCGCACTATCCGCAAAAGCCCGACTGGTACACCGATGAGCGCGATGCCCACTAGTAGTCCGGCGCGCGTGCCGGTGGCGGCGCTGGTGGACCTGACGGCGGCAATTTTTGTTGCAGCCAAGGTACCGGCGGCAGACGCACGGTACGCGGCCGAGTCGCTGATAACAGCCGATTGTGAGGGGATCGGTTCGCACGGCGCGATGCTGGTGCCCATGTACGTCGACCGCTTGCTCGCCGGTTCGATTGCGCCGGTGGCGAACATTTCCACAGTCCACGACGGTGGTGCCGCCATCGTGCTCGACGCGCACCACTGCCTTGGCCAGATCAGCGCGCAGCATGCGGTGCGCCTGCTGCTCGAACGCGGCATGCGGCACGGCCTCGCATCGGTAGCGGTGCGCAACGGCTTTCATTTCGGCACCGCCGGCTACTGGGCGCGGCAGATCGCCGGCGCGGGCCTGGTGGCGATGGTCATGAGCAATACCCGCCCGTTGATGCCGCCGCCGGGCGGCTCGGAGCGCATTGTCGGCAACAACCCGCTGGCACTCGCCGTGCCGACGGCGAACGGCCCGGCACTGGTCACCGACATGGCGATGAGCGCGACCGCGATGGGCCGGGTGCGCCTGGCGCAATCTGCGGGGAATGCGATTCCCGCAGGTTGGGCTGCCGACGAAGCCGGCCAGCCGACCACTGACCCGGCTGCCGCGATCAAGGGCATGCTGCTGCCCGCGGCGGGGCCGAAGGGTTTCGGGCTCGCCGTGCTGATCGACCTGCTGTGCGGTGGCCTGTCGGGTGGTGCGATCGCCAGTCAAGTCAAACCGTTGTACGGCGACGCTGAGGAGCCCTATGGTTGCGCGCATTTTTTCCTCGCCATCGACCCACGCGCGTTTGGCGTCGAGACCACCTTCCCCGCACGCGTCGATCAGTTCGCCGACACCATCCGCAATGCCCGGCGCGCTGCCGGCACCGAACAGCTGTATGCGCCGGGCGACCTCGAAGCCGCGCGGCGCGAACACAATCGCGAGGACTGCCCGCTACCGGCCGACGTACTCAAGCAACTGAGCGCCTGCGCGACCCGACTCGGCGTCGCAGCGGCAACCATCCAACGCGTTTCACCTTGACTCACCAGGAGGCCACATGCCCAAACAACAAATCAGCACCGCTCTCATCGGCACACCCAACGGCCATTTTTCTCAGGCCACAGTCAGCGAGGCGCGAGGGCGCCTGCTGTTCATCTCCGGCATGACTGCACGCAAGGCCGATGGCACGATTGCGGGTGTTGGCGACATCGAGGCGCAGACGCGCCAGGTGTGCGACAACATCAAGAACGCGGTCGAGGCCGCAGGCGGCACCATGGACGACATCTGCCGCGTGGATGTCTATGTGCGCAACATCGAGCACTTCGACAAGATCCACAAGGTGCGCCGCGAGTACTTCAAGGCGCCGGCGCCGGCGTCCACCATGGTCGAAGTGACCAAGATGGTGTCACCTGACTACCTGATTGAAATCAACGCGATCGCAGTACTAAATTAGACGGAGGCAGCGATGGACACCCCAAAAGTCATCGGCTTAGCCGGGTTCGGGCTCGAAGTTCCGGACCTGGAAGTAGCCGCAAAGTTCTACGCTGCATTCGGCCTCGACGCGCATCTGCAAGACGATTGGCTCGGCCTGCGCAGCCCCGGGCGGCCACAGGACGAAGCAGTGATCGTACACGGCGCCCGGAAACGCCTGCACCACCTGTCCTTCACAATCGATGCGGCCGATGAGAACCGCTTCGCCGAAAAGCTGCAGAAGGCCGGCATGCAGGTAGTCGGTGCGCCCGCCGGCGGCCATCGGCCCGGCCTGTGGTTTCAGGACCCGTGGGGCACGTGGATCAATCTCACCCCTGGTACAGCGCCGCCTCTAGCTGTCCCCGCAGCTTCGGAGGATCGGATCGATGTGGCGCGCTGGCAGAAATTGCGCCGCGACCCGAAACCGACACGCATCGGCCACATGCTGATGTTCACGCCGGACTATCCGAAGGCCGAAGCGTTTTTCACCGACGTGCTCGGGCTGCGCACCACCGATCGCGCAGCCGGGAAGGTCTCGTTCATGGCGGCCGGCAGCGGCGTCATCGATCATCACTGCTTCGGGCTGATTCCGAGTACGCACCGCGGCTACCAGCATGCCAGCTTCCAGGTTGGCAGCATCGACGACATCGGCTTCGGCGCAGCGAGCATGGCGAAGGCCGGCTACAAGGAGGGCTTCGGCCTGGGCCGTCATGCGCTCGCATCGAATCTGTTTCACTACGTGCGCGACCCATGGGGAAGCTGGATCGAGTACTACTGCGATATGGACAAAATCTCCGACAAGTGGCAAACACGCGACTGGAACGAGTTGCCTTATATCTGGGGCCCCGAGTGGTCGCCAGAGTTTTGGGGCAAGCAGATGAACGGCAACTTCGAACCCTCATGAACCGATTGCTGTAGGGCTGCCTGTCCCGGCTACGCTTCGCGCGGGTTGGTCGGCGCGAGCTGATGCGTCACGGCACGGACGCAATGCCGGCCACCACTGGCCACTCAGAGCCTGAGAAGATTTCGTCGCGAGCGCGCCGAGATCGGCGGGCGCAACAGAAACATTCCCACGCTCTCAGTCGAGCTTGGTACCCGAAGCCGCCACCGCTGCCGCCCAGCGCGGCATCTCGGCCTTGAGCAAGGCCTGAAAATCGGTGGCGCCCAGGAAGGCCGGGTCGGCGCCCTGCTGCACCATGCGGTCCCGAACGGCAGGATCTGCCAGCACCTGCTTGAAGGCGCCGGCAAGACGCTCCACCACATCCTTGGGCGTGGCGGCAGGTGCCAGGATGCCGTAGAACCCGACCACTTCGAAGTCGCGCACGCCGGCTTCAGCCATGGTGGGCGTATCCGGCAGCGCGGCATTGCGCTCGCGGCTGGTCACCGCCAGCGCACGCACCTTGCCCTGCTTGGCATACTGCGCGGCCTGCGGCACCGATTCGGCCATGAACTGCACCTGCCCGGCGATCAGGTCGATGAACGCCGGCGCGCTGCCCTTGTAGGGCACATGGGTCATGGATATGCCGGTCGACTGCTTGAGCATTTCCGGCACCAGATGCGAGATGCCGCCGTTGCCGGCGGAACCGAAATTGACCTTGCCCGGATTGGCCTTGGCGTAGGCGATGAATTCAGGCAGGGTCTTGGCCGGCACCAGCGGGTTGACCACCAGCAGCAAGGGTTGCTGCGCGGTACGCGCGATCGGTGCAAAGTCGCGCAGCGTGTTGTAGGGCAGCTTGGTATACACCGCCGGGTTGATCACCATCGTGCCGGTGTTGGCCAGCAACAGGGTGTAACCATCGGGCGTAGCCTTGGCCACCGAATCGGCGCCTACCGCACCGCCGGCGCCACTCTTGTAATCGATGATCACCGGCTGGCCGAGCGCCGTGGCGAGCTTGTCGGACATCAGGCGCATGTGCGAATCGAGCGGACCGCCGGCGGGAAAGCCGATGACTACCTTGACCGGCTTTTCGGGCCAGGCCGCGTGGGCGGGCGCGGTCAGTGTGAAAGCGAAAAGTGCAGAGGCAATGAGAGGCGCGCGAAGGCTTGCCATGTCGGGAGCGGACCAGTGTTTGACAAGGAAACGATTCTAGCCCCCGGTTGGCACGGGCGAGCGTGTCGAACGCGAGTTCGCTGCCGACAAATCGGATTCGGCCACGCATCTGCCGTAGCCGACCTGCCTGCGCGCTCATGCCGACGCGCTTGGGAAGCGACAGGAAATACATCTGGTGGTGTCCACTGGCAAGGCCGAATGCGGCCTTCGCTCCGCGCCAGCCGACCAGGACACCCGCGGCGGCAGGCCCGGCGATGAAGGCCACCGTGCGCGCGAGTTCGATGCGTGCATTGGCGGCACTACGCGCAGCAGGGGCCAGGTAAGCAGACCCGGCGCCGCCAGTGCGAGCACGCACAGCAATGCACACACACGGATCGCTTCGGCCCACAGCATCACGCGCACGCGCGAAAAGCGGTCGGCCAGCACGCCGGCGGAAATGGCAAAAAGGAGAAAAGGCAGGGGCTGCGCGAAATTGAGGAAACCGGTTTCACCCACGCCGGCACCCAGATACAACACAGCGAAAATCGGCGCCGCCGCAAGACTGATCTGCTCGGCCGACTGCGGCGCGGCCCCGGCAGGCGGCTATGGTGGCGATCGCATGCGGGCTCGAAACACCTCGCAACGGCGGACCCATTTGCCGTTAACGGCGCACACCCGGCGCTTCGATCTGCAAGCCTTCGCCGCGCCACGCCAGAAACAGCGAAAGATCGAGCAGGTCCGGCGCGTTGTAGGCCGGCAATTCGGCGCGCACGCCCGAATAGCAGGCGCGCAGGCGCCGCTGCAGGGAGCCCAGGGCCTGCCATTCGAGGCGATAAATCGGGTAGGCATTCGAGTGCCCCTGGCTGATGGTCTCGGCCAGCAGGCGGCGTCCGGCGTTTTGCTGGTGGCAATTGAGGCAGGCCAGGTTCATCTGGCCGATGCGCCGCTCGTAGAGCATGCGCCCGCGCTCGAAATGCACCGCGGCGGCGCCGTCGATCGCCACTCTCACCGGCATGCCGCGCGAGTGGCTGGCGACAAACGCGGTCAATCCCAGCAGTTCCTCGGATTCGAACGCCAGAGCCGGCGCACCCTGGCGCGCGCTGCGGCATTGATTGACGCGGCCTTCGAGATCAAGGAGACGTTTGGCGCCGGCGTCGAAGGCCGGGTAGCGTGCGGCAACCCCTTTCATGCTGTCACGCGCATCGCGATGGCAATCGACGCAGGCGCGGTCGACGGTGCCGGCGCGCGCGCTCCACAGCTTGGCGCCGCGCTCCACCCACAGTGTGCCCGGGTTGGCGAAAGTATCGGCCTGCATGGCGCGCAGTTCCGCGCCCATGTAGCTGCTGCCGGAGCGCAGGTCCTGCGTCGGCAAGGCGCGCTGCTGTGCCAGTGCGGCGCTGCAGTAAAGCAGCAGGAGGGCGATCGCGCTGCTTCGCACACCCATGCGCAGAGCCTGACTTTCAGCCCGCTACAGTGATGCTCGCGCGTTCGCTGTTGCGCGCGCCGGAATCATCCTGCCATTCAAACTGCAATTCGCCGGATTCGCGCGCGCTGACAAAAAACGTGAACAACGGATTGGCGGCAATGCCGGAACTGGGCTCGGCGCGAAACACCTCGACGCCGTTGTAGCGACAGGTAATCAAGCGGATCACGTTGCGCGCGATCGGCTTGCCTTCGTCGGTTAAGCGATAGCCGGTCTCCATCGCATGACGAATCAGGATCTTCACTTCGAAGGCTTCGCCGCGCCGGACCTGCGGCGGCACCTGAATGCGCGCTTCGGCCATTTCAGCTGCCGTCGATGCAGGCCGAAACGGTGACGATGATGTCGGCGGTGGCCGCGTGCAGGCTGCCATCGGCCATGGTGGCCACCGCGGCCACCCGCTGCGTGCCGGCAAGGCGCACCCGCGATTCGATCTCGACACGCGCCACCGCTTGCGGAAAATGAAACACCGCCATTTGCGGCACCGGGTTTTTCTCGGAAAACAGGTGGATGCTCCTGACCTCACCACCGGCGGCGAACGGGCCCGACAGTGCGATCCTGACAGGCACCACGTTGCCGTTGTCGGCAATGCGCGGAATGTCGAGCGTCAGGCGGCCGGTGCCGGCTTTGCGGCCGGCGAGAAACGCCTTGAAGGCCGCCACTTCCACGTCCGGTTCACTCTGTGCCAGCGCAAACGCGGGCAGCAGCGGCAACGCGGCGGCGCTGGCGAGAAGTTTGCGGCGCGCATGCCGGCGATTGGCGGGAAATTGTGCGGAAGGTTTCATTTGAGTGTCGAAAGATACGCTATCAGGTCTTCGATTTCACGCGCCGACAGAATCGGCTTGCCACGATAGGCCGCTGCGACCTCGGTCAGGCCTTCGGTGCGAAAGTAGGCCGGCATGATGGTTTGCGGATTGAGTCGCGCGCTGTCGACCAGGCGCAGGCGCAATTGGGCCGGTGTCCAGCGGGCGCCGGCGCCATCCAGCGACGGCGCCAGGTCGCCCGAAAAACGCACGCCGGCTTCGCGCAAGCCCGCTGGCGCGCCATGGCACAGAATGCAATTGGCCGGGTCACGCGCAGCCACCAGTTGCCGGCCGCGGCCGGCGTCGCCGGCGCCTGCAGCTAAGGGCTGCGCGATGGCATCACCTTCGATCAGGTAGGCCGGCGCGTCTTGCGCCGCGGCGACAGGCGCCAACAACAGCGATACCGCCGACAGCAGCGCGCGCAACATGCATCTAACCTTTTCGGTGCAAACGCGGGCAGGCGGGCACGAGACCGGGCAGCGCCGCAATTCAGAAAGTGATGATTATCCCAAAACAGGCCGCTCACACCACAAGCGCATGCCGGTAACATCAGGCCTCGCCCCAGCCGTTTGCCGCAACGCAAAATAAAGCCAAAAATGCAGTTTGTTAAAGACAGTCACGGGAATATTGTGTCTAATCAGAAGTTGGCAGAAGCAGGCGCCGCTTCTCGCGATCTGTGTTTCGAATCGCCGAATTTCCGCCTTTATCCGAACTGTTCAACCGCACTGGAGAAACCCCGATGGCCAAGCTTAACGTGAACGGCAAGACCATCGACGTCGCCGTCGAACCCGATACCCCCCTGTTGTGGGCGCTGCGCGAACAAGGCGGCCTCACCGGAACCAAGTTCGGCTGCGGCGTGGCGCAATGCGGCGCCTGCACGGTGCATGTCGACGGCGTTCCGGTGCGCTCCTGCGTGATGCCGGTCGGGGCGGTCAAGCCGACGCAGAAGATCGTCACCATCGAGGGCTTGTCGAAGGATTCCACCCACGCCATCCAGAAGGCCTGGATCGCGATGGACGTGCCGCAATGCGGCTACTGCCAGTCGGGCATGATCATGGCCGCGGCAGCGCTCTTGAAGAAGAAGCCCAAGCCCACCGACGCCGACATCGATTCGGCGATGACCAATATCTGCCGCTGCGGCACCTATCAGCAGGTGCGCAACGCCATCCACATGGCTGCCGGCAATGTCGGCCGCAAAGCCTGAATGCGCCAGGAGAGACCAACATGAACCTCGAATTCAATGAATCGCGTCGCAAATTCGTCATCACCACCGCGGCCGTCAGCGGCGGCATGTCGTTCGGCTTCGCCCTGCCTTCGGGCGATGTTTTCGCGCAAGTGCAAAAAGGCGCCGACCTCACCCAGCCCGAAGTCAACGCCTGGGTGGTGATCAAGCCTGACGACACCGTGGTGATCCGCATCGCCCGCTCGGAGATGGGCCAGGGCACGCTCACCGGCCTGGCGCAAATGGTGGCCGAGGAACTCGAGTGCGACTGGAGCAAGGTCACCACCGAGCAACCCACGCCAGGCCAGAACCTGGCGCGCAAGCGCATCTGGCGCGACATGTCGACCGGCGGTTCGCGCGGCATTCGCGGCTCGCACGAATACGTGCGCCAGGGTGGCGCGGCGGCGCGCCAGATGCTGATCGCCGCCGCCGCCCAGGAATGGAACGTACCCGCAGCGGAATGCAGCGCCGCCAACAGCGTGATCACCCATGCCGCTTCAGGCCGCAAGACCACCTATGGCAAGGTCGCCGCGGTGGCAGCCAGGATGGAGCCGCCAAAGGATGTACAGCTCAAGGCCCCGAAAGACTGGAAACTCATTGGCAAGGGCGTCGCGCGTCTGGACACCAAAGAGAAGGTCAACGGTTCGCGCATCTACGGCACCGACCTGAATTTGCCCGGCATGTTGAACGCGTCGATCAAGGCCTGCCCGGTATTCGGCGGCAAGCTTGTGAGCTTCGACGAGGCCAAGGTAAGCGGCATGCCAGGCGTCAAGCATGTGCTCAAGGTGGGTGACAACGCGGTGGTGGTGGTGGCCGATACCTGGTGGCGCGCCAACAAGGCGTTGAACGCCCTGCCGATCATCTGGGACAACGGCCCCAACGCCAATGTCAACAGCGCCATGATCGCCGAGCGCAACAAGGCGGGCCTGGACGCCACCGAAGCGTTCATCGGCAACAAGGTGGGCGACGCCAGTGCCGCGATTGCCGCCGCGCCGAAAAAGATCGAAGCGGTGTACAGCTATCCGTTCCAGAACCACGCGACGATGGAGCCGATGAATGCCACCGCGCTGTGGAGCGCCGACAAGTGCGAAGTCTGGTGCCCCACGCAGAATGGCGACGCCGCGTTGTCGGCGGCATCGACCGCTGCCGGCCTGCCGCTGGACAAGTGCGATGTCTACAAGATCAACCTGGGCGGCGGTTTCGGCCGCCGCGGCGCATCCGACTACATCCGCCAGGTGGTAAGCATCGCCAAACAGCTGCCGGGCACGCCGGTCAAGCTGATCTGGAGCCGCGAGGAAGACATGCTGCAAGGCGCCTACCATCCGGTGACGCAGTGCAAGCTGACCGCCGGCATCGACGCGCAGGGCAATGTGAGCGGGCTCAACATGCGCATCTCGGGCCAGTCGATCCTGGCGACGGTGATACCGACGCTGCTGGTCAACGGCGCCGACCTGTTGACCTTCCAGGGCCTCTTGCCGGTGGGACATGAACGTTTCGGTGATCACGCCATCAGCTACGCGTTCGACAACCTGACCATCGATCACGCCATGCGCAACACCCATGTGCCGCCGGGCTTCTGGCGCGGCGTGAACGCGAACCAGAACGCGATCTACATGGAATGCTTCGTCGACGAAATCGCCCATGCCAGCAACCAGGATGCGCTGGCCTTGCGGCAGAAGCTGATGGCCAAGAACCCCAAGGGCTGGGCGGTACTGAAGGCGGCGGCCGACCAGGGCGGCTGGGGCAAGCCGACACCCAAGGGCACCGGGCGCGGCCTGGCGGCGTATTACTGCTTTGGCGCCTACATCGCCGCCTGCGCCGAGGTATCGGTCTCGGCCACCGGCAAGCTCACCGTCAAGCGTATTGTCGCGGCCACCGATTCGGGCCATGCGGTCAACCCCAAGCAGATCGCGCATCAGGTCGAAGGCTCGTTCGTCTATGGCCTGGGTGCGTTGCTGCACCAGGAATGCACGGTCAAGGACGGGCGCATCGAGCAGGACAACTTCACCACCTACCAGCCGCTGCGCCTCTCGGAAATGCCCAAGATCGAAACCATCGTCATGCCTTCGGGCGGATTCTGGGGCGGGGTGGGCGAACCCACCATCGCGGTGGCGGCGCCTGCGGTGTTGAATGCCATTTTCAACGCCACCGGCAAACGCATCCGCAACCTGCCGATCAAGAATGCGGATTTAAAGGCGTAGCGGCAAGATCTCAAGACTGCAGTGCGAACAATGGGGGCCTCCGGGTCCCCATTTTTTTGAAGCGACACGCGCGCGCTTGGCCTGCCGCTGCGCGTTATCCTTGGCGTTTTTCCGCAAAGACATCGCGCATGAATCTGCCAACCGCGGCGCCACGGCGCCCAATGCACCAGCGCACCATCACCTGCGAAGGCTTCGCCCGCGACGACGGCCTGTGGGACATCGAGGCGCGCATCGTCGACACCAAGACTTATGCGATCGACGAGCCCTATCGAGGCCACCGTGCGGCGGGCTCCCACGTGCACGACATGCACCTGCGCCTGACGCTCGACGCCGGCATGACCGTGACCGACATTGCGGTCAGCACCGAGCACGCGCCTTACAAGCAGTGTTTCACCGTCGAGCCCGCCTTCAAACGCCTGATCGGCGCGCGCATCGGCGCTGGCTGGCGCAAGGCCGTGGAGGCTGCGGTCGGCGGCACGCAGGGCTGCACCCACCTCAAGGAACTGCTGATGCCGGCGGCCACGGTGGCGTTCCAGACCATGGGCAGCTGGCCCAAGGAAGGCGTGGTCGCGACCGAAGAACACCCCGACCGAGGCGGCGAGCGGCCGCACTTCATCGACGGCTGCAAGGCCTGGGCCGCCGACGGTCCGGTCGTCCTGCGCCTCTACCCCTTGCACTATCGGCCTCGGCAAGAGCCCCTACCTGACGCCGATTCAGGCGCCGGCCCGATCAAATGACGACGCAGCCCGCAAGGCGGCTGAGTCGCGGCGCCTGCATTCAGGCCAGCGCCGTCGGCGTGCCGTGCATATAGGGCTTCAACGCCAGATACATCATTTCATGCACCGGCGTGGCCACGCCCAGTTCACGGCCCTTCCGGACGATGTAACCGGACAGGTGGTCGAGTTCCATCGGCTTGCCTCGGGCGACATCGTGATACATCGAGGCATACATGGTCTTGGGAAAAGACTGGTGCATCGCCAGGGCGCGCGCAGGCGCGTCGGCGGGCAGCGCAATGCCCTGCGCTCGCGCCAGGGCCGCGACCTCCTCGAAGCCACGCAGTGCCATCGCACTGATTTCGGCGTCGTGATAAATGTAGCCGGCCGGAAGGCGGATCAGGCTGGTCAGCCCCGCGTTGGTGGCCAGACCCACGAACTTGCTCCACTGCGCGGTGCGAATGTCGGCCACCAGCTCGGCGCCGAATCCGGCCGCCTCGCAGGCATCGCGAAACGCCGTCGCGCGCGCGCTCATGCTGCCGTCGGCTTCACCGAAGCGCAAGGCCGACATCGGCGAGGTATAGCGGATCACCCCGGGCGCGGTGATCACGCCGGACACCAGTGCCAGCCCGCCCAAGACTTGGCCCTCGCCCACCACCGCGGCGATGCGGTCCTGATGGTCGACACCGTTCAAGACTGAAACGATGAACGCGCCGGCATCGACCAGCGGCTTGAGCGGTGCCGCCGCCGCCTCGATGTCGTAGGCCTTGACTGCGAACAGGACAACGTCGCAGGAACCGACATCGGCCGGAGCGCCGACAAATCGTGCGTTTCCGATGCTCAGGGTGCCTTTGGGTGTTTCCAGTTTCAGGCCGTCTTGCTGCATGGCGCGCAGGTGCTCGCCGCGCGCGATGAATGTCACTTCGTTGCCGGCCAGCGCCAGAAGCCCGCCGAAATAGGCGCCCACTGCGCCCGCCCCCATGACTGCAACTCGCATCGAATTTCCCCATTTGCCTGAGTGACACGCGCCGACTTCGGACTTGATCAGTCCCGACCCGCGCCGGAGATCCGAGTTTGCCACACGCCAAGCGGAGTTATGATTGCAGTCTCACCAATCGAGGAGATCACACACCATGGCCCAGGCTTTCGTATTCGACGCCATCCGCACTCCGCGCGGCAAGGGCAAGTCCGATGGCTCGCTGCATGAAGTCAAGCCCATCGCCCTGCTGTCCGGTGTGCTGCGCGACCTGCAGGCGCGCCATGACTTCGACACCGCCGAGGTGGAAGACGTGGTGATGGGCTGCGTCTCGCCGGTAGGCGAGCAGGGCTCCTGCATCGCCAAGACTGCGGCCCTGGCCGCCGGCTGGGACTGGAAAGTGGCCGGCATGCAGCTGAACCGCTTCTGCGCTTCCGGCCTGGAAGCGGTGAACCTGGCCGCGCAAAAGGTCGCCTCGGGCTGGGAAGATCTGGTGGTGGCCGGCGGCGTGGAGTCGATGAGCCGGGTGCCGATGGGCTCGGACGGCGGCGCCTGGGCGCAGGACCCGCAGACCAATTTCGATACCGAGTTCATGCCGCAGGGCATCGGCGCGGACCTGATCGCCACCCTAGAAGGATTCCGCCGCGAGGATGTCGATGCCTTCGCGCTGCGCTCGCAGCAGAAGGCCGCCGCCGCGCGCGACGCCGGCCGCTTCGACAAGAGCGTCGTGCCGGTGAAAGACATGCTGGGCATGATGATCCTGGAGCGTGACGAGTTCATCAAGCCGCACACCACCATGGAAGGCCTGGCTTCGCTCAAGGCTTCGTTCGCGCAGATCGGCGAGATGGGCTTCGACGGCGTGGCCATCCGCAAGTATCCGCAGGTCGAGCGCATCATCCATGTGCACCATGCCGGCAATTCCTCCGGCATCGTCGATGGCGCCGCCGCCGTGCTGGTAGGGTCCGAATCCAAGGGCAGGCAACTGGGCCTGACACCGCGCGCGCGCATTGTTGCCACCGCGCTTTCCGGCGCCGACCCCACCATCATGCTGACCGGCCCGATGCCGGCGGCGCGCAAGGCACTGGCCAAGGCCGGCCTCACCATCGACGACATCGACCTGTTCGAAATCAACGAAGCCTTTGCCGCCGTGCCGATGAAGTTCATGAAGGAAATGGGTGTGCCGGAAGAGAAGGTAAATGTGAACGGCGGGTCGATTGCCATGGGCCACCCGTTGGGCGCCACCGGCGCCATGATCCTGGGCATCCTGATCGACGAACTGCATGCGCGCAAGCTGCGCTACGGCCTGGCCACCCTGTGCGTGGGCGGCGGCATGGGCATCGCCACCATCGTCGAGCGGGTCTGAAGGCGCGCTGCCGCGATGACGCTGCATATCAGCACCGCAGATCGCGTCACCACCATCGTGCTGGACCGGCCGCAGGCGAAGAACGCGGTCGACGGCCCCACCGCCGAGGCGCTCTTCAACGCCTTTCGCGCCTTCGACGCCGACCCGGCGGCCGACGTGGCCGTGCTGTGCGGCGCCAGCGAAACCTTTTGCGCCGGCGCCGACCTGAAAGCTGTTGCCGGCGGTATCGGCGAAAACCCGCGCGCCAACCCGCTTAACGAAGACATGGCCGCGATCGCGCCGATGGGCTGCACCCGGCTGATGCTCGGGAAACCGGTGATCGCGGCAGTCAGCGGCTATGCGGTAGCCGGTGGCACCGAACTGGCCCTGTGGTGCGACCTGCGTGTGATGGAAGAAACTGCCACCTTCGGCATCTTTTGCCGCCGCTGGGGCGTACCGCTGATCGATGGTGGCACCGTGCGCCTGCCACGCCTGATCGGCATGAGCCGCGCACTGGACCTGATTCTCACCGGGCGCCCGGTGGGAGCGAAGGAAGCACTGGAGATGGGCCTTGCCAACCGCGTGGTGCCGCATGGGCAGGCGCGCGCGGCGGCGGAGGAACTGGCGCGGCTGATTGCCAGGTTTCCGCAGGGGTGCTTGCGATCGGACCGCAAGAGCGCGTTCGAGCATTGGGGACTCGATGAGGCCGCTGCGATGAAGAACGAGTTCGCGCACGGCATGGGGACGATACGTAGCGGCGAGACGGTCAAGGGGGCGGCGCGATTCGCCAGCGGAGTGGGGCGGCACGGGGACTTTGGATAGGTGCATATTCATCATGACATGTACCCGTACCCAGAAGGAATTGGATGATTTGCTATCCGAGCAATTTTTGTTTATGCAGGCATCGGCTGATGCTTTCGACAGAGGCTTTGAAGGTGAAGCAAAGCGGCTTGCTGTATCGATTAGAGTTCTACTTCACGACACGAGGGGGGCCCACTCTCTGCTAGGCCAACTCGGCAAAAAGGACATTCCGTTCGTAAACACCGCCATTCCCGAGACGCCTGGAAATCGATTGGTCTCTTAACAGGCATCAAATAACCGGTCTGGCGTTTTTGTGAACCCGTCATTCCAAGTCCCAACTCCCGCCGCGCATAGCATTTCTAGTAGATCGACCTTTTTTGTTCATGCCGCAGGGTTGGTCGGTGGGCTACGGCGTGGCGGTGGGCGGGTTGAGCGGATAGGCGCGGAAATCATAGCAATCATATTGATATCGCGGCCGGTGTGCGTGGAAGATCGTGCGTTTCAATGCATTTTATGGCCGGGTTCCAACGTCAAACCCGAAACCTACGCCGCACCCGCGATCTACTGCTGCCGCGCCTGCTCTCCTGCCAGACCCAAGCCGAGGCAGCCTGAGCCATAGCTCGGCTGGCCTCTCCCTCCTTGCCAACAGCGCCTCCGACGCCTATATTCGCTATTCGCGAATAGCGAATGAGAGATTGCCATGGCCCGTTCCAAGTCCAATCCGCAAGTCGTGCTGCGTCCACAGGACCTGGTGGTACTGCTGCGCCTGGCGCTGGAGCGCGGCTCGGCGCCGACCTACGCGGCATTGGCGGCCGAGTTGGGCATGACGGCCTCCGAGGTGCACGGCGCGGTCGAGCGCGCGGTCGCCGCCCAGTTGGCCCTCAAGGATGCGAGCGGCAAGGCGAGCGTGGTGTTTGCCGCGCTGCGCGCCTTCGTCCAGCATGGCGCGCGCTATTGCTTTCCGGCCACGCGCGGTAGCCTGACGCGCGGTCTGCCTACCGGCTATGCTGCTCCGCCCCTGAAGGACGCGATCGTGTCCGGTAGCGATCCGCTGCCGGTATGGCCATACAAGAACGGAACGGTGCGCGGCGTGGCCTTCTACCCCCTTTACCCCAGCGTGCCCGAGGCAGCCGGCCGCAACCCGGCGCTCTACGAACTGCTGGCGCTGTTCGATGCGGTGCGCGGCGGCAGCGCCCGCGAGCGAGCCCTTGCGCTCGGGTTGCTGGACAAGCGCCTGCAGGCATGAACCCCAACGATCCCAACGTCGCGCTGCTGGAGATTGTTGCCGAACGGCTGGGCGATGCGTTGCGCGACGAGATGGTGTTCGTCGGCGGGGCTGTGGCCGGCCTGCTGATCACCGACCCGGCATTGCCGGCGATCCGTCCCACCGAAGACGTGGACATGATCTGCCGGGCGCTGGTGCGGACTGATTACTACCGCATCGAGACGGCCCTACGGGAACGTGGTTTTGTGCAGGACCTGAGGGCGGAGGCGCCGATCTGTCGCTGGAGAATCGGAGCCGGAAACTCCGCGGTGACGGTGGATGTGATGCCGACGCTCGAAGAAATCCTGGGCTTTGCCAATCGTTGGTATCCGCTGGCACTGGAGACCGCGCTGCCGGTGGCATTGCCCAGCGGGCGTTCGATTCGCCTGATTGCCGCGCCGGTGTTTGTCGCCACCAAGCTGGAAGCCTTCCACGGACGTGGTCGGGGGGATTTCCTTTTCAGCCATGACCTGGGCGACCTGCTAGCTGTGGTCGATGGGCGCGCCGCATTGCTGGAGGAGTGCCGCGCCGGTCCGCCCGAACTGCAGCGCTATCTCGGCGAACGCTTCCGGGCGCTACTGGCTGATCCCGCGTTCATGGAAGCGCTGCCCGGACATCTGCCCACCGACCTCGCCAACCAGGAACGTTTGCCGGATCTACAGGCAAACCTGCGCGCGCTGGCAGTTCTGCTCCAGCCATGAGCACCCACGCCTGCACCGAAGGCCAACTTGTATAGCAACCCGCCATCGACAAAGTCGCGCGCGACCGCTCGACTATGAGCCTGGAGGCCGCCAACCGCGAGGTCTATCGCTTGCTCAAGAAGGGCATCCCTATTTCCGTAGGCGGGCAACAGAACCGCCACGTAGCCATCGACAAACGCGCGCAGCGCCCGGCCGACCAGGAGTAGCCTCGTCGATCGGAGGCGGGAAACGGAAGTCGGATCATGCGAAGGCGCGATGTCCATGGTCGGGCCCAGTCGAAATCACACAAAAATCGAGCCTCAGGCAGACACCAAACCCTCGCGCGAGATCTTCGCGTTTCCATCCGCCATGTGCCTGACCAGCGCCGCCAGCGGCGAGGCGCTGGTACGCGCAAGGATGGTGCCGCGGATCACCCGTTCGAACTGGGCCACCGCGCGCGCGCGCGGCCGCTCCCGTGCGCGGATGATGCGCAGCCGGTTCGGAATCACCGGCCGGAACGGCACGGCGACCAGCGCCGGACGATAGTTGGCGACGAGCAGGAAGGGGTCCATGATCGCGATACCGGCACCGGCTTCCACCAGGTCGAGCGCCTGCTGCGACTGGTTGATCACGATGTCGACCTCGCGGCGCTCGCCGGCGGCGCGCAGGGCGCGGCGCACCAGGCCGCCGATGGCGGTGTCCTCGCGGTAGCAGATCAGACGTTCCTTTTGCAGTTCGCGCGCGCTCACGCTCTTGCGCTGCGCCAGCGCGTGCCGCCGGGGTACGACGCAGACGCCGTCGGCCTCGCAGATCACCTCGCCATCCAGATACGGGTTGTCGGTGGGCTGATGCACCACGCCGAAATCGGCCTGGCTTTCGGCCACACGGTCGGCGACCACGGCCGTCGGCAGGATCATCACCTCGACGCGGATGTTGGGCCGCTCGCGCGCGAAGGCGGCCAGCGCCGGCGTGATGAACGCGTGCGCCACCGATCCCGGCGCGGCCACCGTCACGCTGCCGGCGTTGCCGTCGCGCAGTTCGCGGATCAGGAGCGCGATGGTGTCCAAGTCGCCGCGCACCCGCGCCACCTGCGGCAGCAGGGCTTCGGCCTCCGGGCTCGGGAACACCCGCCCGTGCACGCGGCGGAACAGCACGAAGCCGGCCGCCTGCTCGGCCAGCCGCAGCGACTTGCTGATCGCCGGCTGCGAAACGCCCAGCGTGCGCGCCGCCTGGCTGACCGAGCCGGTGCGCATCACCGCCTCGAACACTTCGAGCTGACGCAGGTTCATGTACCGATTCATCCCATAACCTGAGGTTTCAATCATCGCTCCATAAAGTATAGCCCCGGGTTCGCATAATGGAAGCTGGCATCAACACTGTGGACAAGGCCTTGACCAGCATCGGCGTGGACATCGGCGGCACCTTCACCGACGTGGTGGCGGTGGACGAGGACGGGCGCATGCGCATCGCCAAGCTGCCTTCGACGCGCGCCGACCCCAGCGCGACGGTGCGCACCGTGTTAAATCGCCTGCTGCCGGAATGGCAGGTACCGCCGCACAGCGTAGTCCGTTTCGCCCACGGCACCACGGTTGCGACCAACGCGGTGCTGGAGCGCAAGGGTGCGCGCCTGGGCCTCCTCACCACCGCCGGCTTCGAGGATGTGATCGAGATCGGGCGCCAGAACCGGCGCCAGATCTACCAGCTCCTGCTCAAGCCTGAAACCCCGGTGTTTCTGGCGCCGGGCGCGCGCCGCCAGGGCGTGAGCGAATCGATCGGCCCGAGCGGCGCGGTGGTCACGCCGCTGGACATGGAATCTCTCGCCCGCGCGGTCGATGCCCTGGTGGCCGAAGGCGTCGAGGCGGTAGCGATCTGCCTGCTCTATTCCTTCGTCAATCCGGTGCACGAGCGCGCTGCGGCCGACTTCATCCGCGCGCGCCATCCGGAACTTGCGCTATCGATCTCCTCCGAGGTCGACCCGGCGTTTCGCGAATACGAGCGCAGTGTCGTCACCGCGTTCGACGCCTACGTCAAGTCGGCGCTGGACCGCTACCTGCAGGAGATGGAGCGCGACCTGGCCGCAGCCGGCATTCCGGCGCGCCTGCAGATCATGCAGTCGCGCGGCGGCGTGTGTTCGGCGCGCATCGCGCGGCAGCGCCCGATCCGCCTGTTCCTCTCCGGCCCGGCGGCCGGCGTGGTCGGCGCACTCGACGCCGGGCGCCTGGCCGGGCACGCCAATCTGATCACCGTGGACATCGGCGGCACCAGTTCCGACATCGCCCTGATCGCCAACGGGCAACCGGTGATCCGTCCCGAAGGCCTGCTCGACGGCTATCGCATCCGCGTGCCGATGGTCGACGTCAATTCCATCGGCGCCGGCGGCGGCAGCATCGCCTGGATCGACGCCGGCGGCGGCCTGCGGGTCGGGCCGCAATCTGCGGGCGCCGAGCCTGGCCCGGCCTGCTACGGCCGCGGCGGACTTACGGCCACCGTCACCGACGCCTCGATCGTGCTGGGCTACCTCGACCCGGCGTATTTCGCCGGCGGCACCCTGCGCCTCGACCCGGAACTCGCCAAGCGCGCGGTCGCCGAAAAGGTGGCGACCCCGCTCGGCATGACGCTCTACGAGGCCGCGCTGGGCATCCACCGCGTGGTCAACGCGCAGATGGCCGAGGGCATCCGCCTGGTGTCGATCAGCCGCGGCATCGATCCGCGCGGCTTTTCGCTCATGCCCTTCGGCGGCGGCGGCGCGCTGCACGCCACCGCCCTGGCGGGCGAGCTCGGCATGCGCACCATCGTGGTCCCGCGCTACCCCGGCGTGCTGTGCGCATCCGGCTTGCTGTCGGCGGCGGTGGAGCATGAGGCTTCCGCGGGCTTCCTGGCGAAATTCGCCGAGGCCGATGTGCACGACATCCTGCGCACCTGCGAGCGTTTGTCCGCCGAATGCGACGCCCGCATGCGCGAGGAAGGCGTGGCGCCCGCAGCCGTGGTCACCACCTGCTATGCCGATGTCTGCTACGTCGGGCAGGCGCATCACATCGAGGTGGCGCTGACTATCGAAGCGCCGGACCGGCTCATCGACCGCCTCTACGAGGCCTTCTGCGCGCGCTACGACCAGCTCTACGGTCACCACACCGCTGCGCCGGCACGCTTCGTCAACCTGCGGGTGGTACAGCGCGCGGCCAACGCAGCACCGCCGAGCGCCACGCACAAGGCCGCCGGTGCGACCGGAAACCGCGCCGCCGCCAAGGGTCGGCGCCGCATCCTGCTGGCCGGCTGCGCCGACTTCGTCGACGCCCTGATCCACGACCGCGACGCCCTCGCCATCGGCGACATCGTCAGCGGCCCGGCGATTGTCGAACAGAGCGACACCACCACCCTGATCGAACCTGGCTGGACCGGCCGCGTCGCCGACCATGAAGTGCTGATCTTGACGAGGGACGCATGACAAGCCCCGCCGAAGGCGCCCACCTGTCGGTGGACCCGGTCACCCTGGAGGTGGTGCGCAACAAGCTCGAAGGCATCGCCAACGAAATGCAGATGACGCTCCTGCACAGCGCCTTCTCGCCGATCGTCAAGGAAGGCATGGACTGCTCGGCGGCGCTCTTCACCGCCGACGGCCAGACCATCGCCCAGGCCACCGCGATACCGATCCACCTGGCCACCATGATCCCCGCGCTGGCCGCGGTAGTCGCGAAGTACCCGGTAGCGGAGATGGACGCGGGCGACGTCTACATCCTCAACGATCCGTATTCCGGCGGCACTCACCTGCCCGACATCACCCTGTTCATTCCTGTTTTCTGCGGTGCGCACATGGTCGGCTTCTCGGTGGCTACGGTGCACCACCAGGACATGGGTGGCATGGCGCCGGGCTCGGTTCCCACCAACGCCACCGAGATCTACCAGGAAGGCCTGCGCATTCCGCCGCTCAAGTACATCGAGCGCGGCCGGGTCAACGACACCCTGGAGGCGATGCTGCGCCTGAACATCCGCCTCTCCGACACCTTCATGGGCGATCTCAACGCCCAGTTGTCGGCCTGCACGGTCGGGGCGCGCCGCCTGAAGGAACTGTGCGAAGCACAAGGGGCGCTGCGCGTGATGCGGATTTTCGTCCTGCTGCTCGACCGCTCCGAGAAGATGACCCGGGCCGCCCTGCGCAGCCTGCCCGAGGGCACCTACCGCTATGTCGACTGGCTCGACAACGACGGCGTCGATCTGGAGCGCCGGGTGCGCATCGAGGTTGCCGCCACCGTGCGTGACGGCACCATCCACTTCGATTTCACCGGCTCGAATCCGCAGGTGCGCGGGCCGATCAATTGCGTGCCTTCCGGGGCGCAGGCGGCCGCCTATTACGCCGTGCGCGCGCTCACCGACGCGCAGATTCCCACCAACGGCGGCTGCTTCCGCCCGGTGACCCTGCACCTGCCGGAAGGCTCGATCGTAAATCCCGTGGCCCCGGCGGCAGTGAATGCACGCACCGCCACCATCAAGCGCATTTGCGGGGCGATGATCAGCGCGTTCGCCCAGGCCGTGCCGGAGCGCGTGCCGGCGCCTTCCGCGGGCCTCTCGGTGATGCTGGCCTTCGGTGGGCGGCGCGCCGACGGCAGCCATTTCATCCTCTCCGAGCTGGTGTGCGGCGGCACCGGCGCCAGCCGCCACCAGGACGGCGTCGATTGCCTGCAGACCGACGGCTCCAACAGCATGAACCAGCCGATCGAGGCACTCTGCCTGGACGCGCCGATCCGCATCCTGCGCTTCGGCCTGCGCCCGGACTCCGGCGGCGCCGGGCGCCAGCGCGGCGGCTTGGGCGTGGTGCGCGAATACGAGTTCCTGGCCGACGACATTCGTTTCACGTTTCGCGGCGAGCGCCATTTCACCGCGGCGCGCGGCGCCGGTGGTGCCGGCGACGGCGCCATGTCGGTGGCGACAATCCTCCGCGCCGACGGCCGCGTCGAGGCGATTTCCAAGGCCGTCACCACGGTGTCGCGCGGCGACCGCCTGGTGCTGGAAACCGCCGGCGGCGCCGGCCACGGCGATCCGCTTGCGCGGCCGCCGGCGGCCGTTGCCGCCGACCTCGCCAATCGCAAGATCGGCGCCGCAGCGGCGCGCGACATTTATCGTTACCCAAGGGAGATCTGACATGACCGTACGCATCGCCATGCTTTTTGCCATCCTGCTCTGTGCCGGCAGCGCGGCGGCGCAATACCCGGCACGACCGATCAGGATCGTGATCCCGTTCGGCGCCGGCTCCTCCACCGACGCGGTGATGCGCGTGCTGGCCCCGCCGCTGTCGGCCGCGCTCGGCCAGCAGGTGGTGATCGAACCCCGGCCCGGCGCCGATGGCGCGGTCTCGGCAATCGAGGTGACACGCTCGGCGCCCGACGGCTATACCCTTGGCATAGGCAGCGGCGGTCCGCTCGCTGCAGTGCCGGCGCTGCGCAAGAACCCGCCCTACGACGTCAATACCGACTTCACCCCGATCACCGACATCGGCCGCTACACGGTGTTCCTGTTCGTCAACAGCAGCGTGCCGGCGACCAACCTGCAGGAGTTCGCCGCGCATGTGAAAGCCAACCCCGGCAAGCTCGCCTACGGCACCGGCAACCCGAGCGGGATCGTCGCCTTCGCGCAGCTGAACGCGCTGCTGGGTCTGGACATGCTGCATGTGCCCTACAAGTCGGCACCGCTGGTGATGCCGGACCTGCTGGCCAACCGTGTGCAGGCCCTGATGGACCCGCCGGCGGTGGCGCTGGCGTATGTGAAGGAAGGCAAGCTGCGCGCGCTGGTCACCACACTCAACCGGCGCTCGCCGCTGCTGCCGGATGTGCCCACCATCCACGAGGCGGGCGTGCCGCAATTCACCATATCCAACTGGATGGGGTTAGTCGGGCCGGCCAGGATGCCACGCGAGATCGTCGAACGGCTAAATCGGGAACTTGGCGCCATCCTGAGGAAGCCCGAGGTGGTGGCGGCGCTGGAGAAGCAGGCCTTCCTGCCCAATCCTTCGACCCCGGAGCAGTTCGCGGCCTTCATCCGCGAGCAGGTGCAGTCGTACGGCAACCTGTTGCGCGCCGCCGGCGTGCAGCCGGACTGAGGCGGTCGCGCCAATGTCGGCAGCGCTGTTCTCGCCTATCGTGCTACGCGGGCTGACGCTGCCCAACCGCATCGTCATCTCGCCCATGTGCCAGTACAGCGCGGCGGACGGCTGCGCCACCGACTGGCACACCATCCATCTGGGCCATCTGGCGTTTTCGGGCGCTGGGCTACTGATCCTCGAGGCGACCGGGGTTTCCCCAGATGCGCGCATCAGCCGCGAGTGCCTGGGGCTTTACTCGGACGATTGCGAGGCGGCACTCGGGCGCGTGCTCGGTGTGGTACGCCGCTATGCCAACATGCCCATCGGCATCCAGTTGGCGCACGCGGGGCGCAAGGGTTCGCAAAAAAAGCCCACCGACGGGCGCGGCAGCATCCCTGCCGGCGCGGGCGGGTGGCAGACCGTGGCGCCCTCGGCGTTGCCCTTCATCCCGGAGTGGCAGACCCCGGTCGCGCTGGATCGCGCCGGCATGCTGGGTGTCACGGCGAGCTTTGTGGACGCGACCCGGCGCGCCGCGCGCCTGGGGCTCGACCTGATCGAGTTGCACTTTGCCCACGGCTACCTGATGAGTTCGTTTCTTTCGCCCCTGGCGAATCGGCGCGACGACGAGTATGGGGGCAGCCTGGACAATCGCATGCGCTATCCCCTCGAAGTATTCGCCGCGGTGCGCGCGGCCTGGCCCGACGAGCGTCCGCTGGGCGTGCGCTGCAACGGCACGGACTGGGACGAGTCCGGCATCACGCCCGACGAGGCGGTGGCGTTTTCGCGCTGCCTGAAGGCGCTGGGCTGCGACTACGTCGACGCGTCTTCCGGCGGCAACAGCATGTCGCGCATTCCACTGGCACCCGGCTACCAGGTGCCATTTGCGCAACGCATCCGCGCCGAAGCGGGCATCGCGACCATGGCGGTCGGCCTGATCCGCGATCCGGCGCACGCCGAAGCCATCGTGTCCGCTGGAGAGGCCGACCTGGTCGCGCTCGGGCGCGGCATGCTCAACGACCCGCGCTGGCCCTGGCATGCCGCCGAGGCGCTCGGTGTGCAGGCCGCGTACCCTTACCAGTATTTCCGCGCCGTGACCCGCGAGGGTGTGGCGCAACATTTCGCCAAATCCGTCTGATCGGAGTCTGCCATGCTTGTTCGAATTCGCTCTCTCTCGGCCACGATCATGTTCTGCGTGATTGCGGCATCCGCATCTGCGCAGGACTATCCCCGCGGCCCGGTCAAGATCATCGTGCCCTATCCGGCCGGCGGCTACACCGACATCCTCGGCCGCATGGTCGCACTGGGGCTGCAACAGCGCCTGGGCCAGCCCTTCATCGTCGAGAACAAGCCCGGCGCGGCCACTGCGCTGGCCGCCGAGATGGTCGCCAATTCTCCGCCCGACGGTCACACACTCATGATGGTGACGGTCACCACCATGGCGATGAACCCCTTGACCATGAAGGACCTGCGCTACAAGCCGGAACAACTGGCGCCGGTCGCGCTGGTGGCGCGCCAGCCCTTCATGCTGGTCGCATCCTTGCAGTTCGCGCCCAACAATGTGCGCGAACTGATCGCCCATGCCAAGGCCAATCCGGGCAAGGTCAACTGGGCCACCCAGGGCGTTGCAGGCTCGTCGCACCTAGTCGGTGAGCTTTTCAAGTCGCTGGCGGGCATCGACCTGTTCTCGGTGCACTACAAAGGCAGCGCCCCGGCCAACCTCGACATCATGGCCGGCCGTGCCGACCTGCATTTCGACGGTGTCGGCACGTCCTTGGCAAACGTCGCCGGAAAGCGCGTCAAGGCCATCGCCATCACCTCCGAGCGCCGCATGGCCGCCAACCCCGATATTCCGACCTTCGTCGAATCCGGACTCGCCAACATGGTCGCCTACTCCTGGTACGGCATCGTCACCCCGCGCGGCACGCCGGCGGCGGTGATCCAGAGGTTGAACGAGGAAATCAACCGCTATACGCAGCAAAAGGACACCGCCGAACGCATGGCGCGCGACGGCTCGGAGGTCGGCAACATGACGCCAGTGCAGTTCACGCGCATGATCACGGATGAAGCCGAGATGTGGCGCCGCGTGCTCCTGCCGCTCAACATCAAGCTCGACCAATAGCCCGCTCGCCATTTCGGAGACCAGACGCCATGCCAGAGTTTGCCCGCCGCGCCTTGAAAGCCGCCCTCGCGGCCGTACTGCTGGCCTGCCCGCTTTTCGCGGTGCAGGCGCAGACCTATCCCGCCCGCCCGGTACGTTTGATCGTGCCCTATCCCGCTGGCGGCACCACCGATGTTCTGGCCCGGCGCACCGCCGAGGCCTTGCGCGCGCGCATGGGCGGCACCTTCGTTGTCGAGAACCGGCCAGGCGCGCAAACCCAGCTGGGCGTGCAGGAAATGCTGCGCGTTCCGGCCGACGGCCATACGCTCGTGATGGCGACCGCCTCGACCATGTCGCTCAACCCGGTACTGATCTCCAAGCTCACCTACCGGGTCGACGAGATGGCGCCGGTGGCGTTGATCGCGCGCGTGCCGTTCGCCATTGACGCGGCGCTCAACTTTCCACCCAATTCGATCGCCGAACTGATCGCCTACGCCCGCGCCAATCCCGGCCGCGTCACCGTCGGCACCACCGGCGTGGGCACCTCGGGCCACCTGGTGGTGGAGATGTTCGCCGCCGCGGCGGGCATCAAGGTGCTGCCGGTGCATTACAAGGGCGGGGCACCGGCCATTCAGGACATCCTGGGCGGGCATGTCAACCTGTACTTCGACGGCGCCACCAGTTCGGTGCCGCACTTTCGCGACAAGCGCCTGAAGATCCTCGGCGTGACCAGCGAGAAGCGCATGGCGGCACTGCCGGGCGTGCCCTCGATGGCCGAGGTCGGCCTGCCTGCGGCGGTGACCTACTCCTGGTACGGCGTGGTGGCGCGCGCGGGCACACCGGCGGACATCATCAACCGCCTCAATACCGAGATCAACGCCTTCATCGCCACCCCTGAAATGCAGGAGCAGATGCGCAATGACGCCGCGCTGCCCGGCGACATGAGCCCGGCGCAATTCGCTCGGATGATCGCGGACGAAACCGCCGAGTACCGGCGCATCGTGGCGCCGCTCAACATCAAGCTCGAATGAGATCGCGCAGGCTTGCGCGTGACCGGTACGCCGGCAACTTGTTGAAAGGGGAGTCATGCGCGTAGGGATAGAAGTCGGCGGCACCTTCACCGACCTCTTCGCCATCGAAGGCGAAGTGGTGCGTATCGCCAAGGTGCCGAGCGTGCCGGCAAACCCTGAAGAGGGCGCGTTCGCGGCGCTTGCGGCTGCGGGCATCGCCTTGCATCAGGTCACCGACCTGGTGCACGGTTCGACCGTGGCGACCAACGCTGTGCTGGAGCGAAAGGGCGGCCTCACCGCGTTTATCACCACCGCCGGCTTTCGCGACCTGCTGTTCATCCAGCGCCAGGATCGCCCGCGCGTCTACGACCTGGCCTATGCCAAGCCGCTGCCGGTGGTGGAGCGGCGCGACGTGATCGAGGTGACCGAGAGAGTCCTGGCCGACGGCGGCGTCGAGACCGCGCTCGACCTGACCCGCGCCGATGCGGTGCTGGCCGAGCGCCTGGGCGCGCGCCCGTTTCGCGCGGTGGCGATCTGCCTGCTCAACGCCTACGCCAACCCGTCCCATGAGCATGCGCTCGCCGCGATCATCCGGCGCCGCTTTCCGCAATTGGTGGTGAGTTGCTCGGCCGACGTCAGCGGCGAGTTCCGCGAATACGAGCGCGCCTCGACGACCGCGCTGGCGGCCTATGTGCAGCCGATCATCGACGGCTACATCGGCCGCTTCGAGTCGCGCCTGGCGGATGCCGGCTTTACCGGCAACTTCTCGGTCATGCAGTCCAACGGCGGGCGCCTGCCGGCCGCGGCGATGCGCGAGAACGCGATCACGGCGCTCTTCTCCGGTCCGGCTGCGGGTGTGGCGGGCGCGATTCGCCAGGCCGGCGCGTCGGGCCACACCAACCTGATCACCTTCGACATGGGCGGCACCAGCACGGATGTGTGCCTCATCACCGACGGTCGCGCCAACCTCGCGCCCGAGACCGCGGTCGACGGCCTGCCGATCCGCACCCCGGTGCTGGACATCGCCTCGGTCGGCGCCGGCGGCGGCAGCATCGTCTGGCGCGATGCCGGCGGCATGCTGCGTGTCGGCCCGCGTTCGGCCGGCGCGGCGCCCGGGCCGGCCTGCTACGGCCGCGGCGGCAGCGAGCCCACCATCACCGATGCGCACGTGATCCGCGGCAGCATTCGCCCGGCATCCTTCCTGGGCGGGCGCATGCAGTTGGACGTGGCGGCGGCGCGCCGGGCCTTTGCGCCCCTGGCCGAGGCCTTCGGCATGACGCCGGAGGCGATCGCCGACAGCGCGATCCGCCTGGCGGACGCCAATGTGGTGCGCGCCATTCAGCTGATCTCGACCGAACTGGGGCGCGACCCGCGCGATTACGCCCTGGTGCCCTTTGGCGGCGCCGGCCCGCTGCATGCCGGGCGCATCGCCGAGGACCTGGGAGTTGCGACTATCGTGGTGCCGCAAAATGCCGGTGTGCTGTCCGCCTTCGGCCTATTGGCGGCGGACTTCACCCAGTACGAGGCGGTGACGCGGCGCTTCAGCTTAGGCCCCGGCGCTGCGGCGGCGGTACGTTCGCAAGTCGAAGAGCTGCATGCGCGCCTCGCGCAACGCTTTGGCCAGCTGGGCATGAGCGCTGCGCTCCAGCGCAGCGCCAGCCTGCAAATGCGCTTTGTCGGCCAGGCCTTCGAGATCGACGTGCCGCTGACCGACGCCGATCTCGCCCTGCTTGACGAGGCGCTCCTGTGCGAGCATTTCGACCGCGCGCATCGCCTGGTGTACATGGACAGCGGTGGCGCCGGGCTGGGCGGCAAGGCGATCGAGGTGGTGGGTTTTCGTGTCGGCGCCAGCGCGCCGGCCGCGCCGGTGCTGCCGCCCAAGCCGGCGGCGCGGGCAGGAGTGAGCACGCGTGTGCGCATGACCGAAAACCGTGAAGTGCGCGACTGCGTGGTCACCACCCGCCCGGCGCTCGACGCGGTGGGCGCCGCCGACGGCCCGCTCTTGGTCGAGGACGAGACCGCGACCATCTACGTTCCTCCCGGCTGGACGGCCACGTGTGATGCGGCCGGCAACCTGATCCTCAAACGCAAGGACGGCAGCGCATGAGCACACTCGACCCGGTCGACTACGCGGTCATCAGCCAGGCGCTCCTGGCGGCGGCGCGCGAGATGGGCACCAAGCTGGTCCGCTCGGCCTATTCCAACATCGTGCGCGAGGCGCGCGACGCTTCCTGCGCCATCCTCGATGCCGCAGGCAACATCGTCGCGCAGTCCGAGATGGTGCCCATGCAGCTGGGCTCGATGAACACGACCCTGCGCGCCTGCCTGGCGCAGTACCCGGCGGCGAGCCTCACCGAAGACGATTTCCTTGTCAACAACCACCCCTACCAGGGCGGCCAGCACCTGCAGGACGTGTTCATCTTTCGCCCCATCTTCATCGAGGGTGAATTGATCGGGTTCGCGGGTTCGACTGCGCACCATCTGGACCTCGGTGGCGGCAGCGCGGGACTCAACGCGCTGGCGAGCGATGTTTACCAGGAGGGCTTGCTGCTGCCGCCCTTGAAATTCTCGCTTTCGCGCGACTGGAACGGTGGCACCTTCGAGCGCCTGCTGGCGGCCAACATCCGCGTGCCCGACCAGACGCTTGGCGACTTCAACGCGCAGTTCGCCGCCAAGGCGATCGGCATCGGGCGCGTGCGCGCGCTGTGCGAAAAGTACGGGCTCGCGACCGTCAAGGCGACCATGCAGGAGTTGATCGCCTATGCCGAGCGCACCCTGCGCGCGGCCATCCGCGCGCTGCCCGACGGCGTCTACACGGGGGAAGACGCCGGCGACGACATCGAAAAGAGCGGCTCGCCCCTGTGGGTGCGCGCCAAGGTGACCGTGCAGGGCGACGAGATCGAGATCGATTTCGCGGGCACCTGCGCGCAGGTCGGGCGCAACATCAATTCGCCTTTGGCCTCTACCGAATCGGCGGTGATGAGCTGCATCAAGGGGGTCCTGATCGGCGGCGACACCCCGTTCAACGAGGGCAGCTTCCGGCCGGTGAAACTCAAGGTGCCCTACGGGTCGATCCTCAACCCGCGGCCACCGGCGCCGGTGCGCGCGCGCATGCTGCCCTGCTACCGCGCCTATGGGGCGGTCATGAAGGCCCTGGCCAAGGCCGTGCCGCGGCCGCAGCGCATCATCGCTGCGGGTTTCGACAACGCGCTCATCACCTGCCTGGCGCGACTGGCCGGCGGGCGCTACCGCGTCTGCCTGGAGACCTATGGCGGCGGCTTCGGCGCCGCCGCCGGCAGCGACGGCGCCGACGGCATCGCCGCGCCGCTGTCGAACACCACCAATTCACCCGTCGAGGCGCTGGACATGAACTTCGACTACTTTCGCATCGTCGGCTACGAGCTCAATCCCGGTTCGTGCGGCCATGGCCGCCAGCGCGGCGGGTTGGGAATGCGACGCACCTACGAGATGCTGGTCGACGACGTCGACTTTTCGCTCTACGGCGACCGCTTCGAGACCGCCCCCGAAGGTCTGGCCGGCGGAACGGCGGGCGTACTGTCGCGCGCCGAACTGATCCGCGATGGCCGGGTGGTCGAGGTTGACCTCAAATCCGGCACGCGACTGAAAAAGGGCGACCGCATCGTCATCAGCACTTCCGGTGGCGCCGGCTTCGGCGATCCGCGCGAACGCGACCCTGCGCTGATCCGCGCCGATGTGGCGCAGGGCCGCGTCGATCGCGCAACCGCGAAAGCGGTCTACGGCTACGACGGCGCGTTCGAATAGGGAAGGACGGGCGATGTTCATCGACTACGGCAGCAAGCCGCCGACCAGGGCTTTCAACCCGCCGCAGACCGCGCACCTGGCCAACTATCGGCGCGTCTACGCAAAAAGCGAGTCGCGCGTCGAAAAGCCGGTGAGCGAGAAGGCAGCACTGGCGAAATACCTCAAGAGCTACGAGAAGCTCGGCGCCAAACATGTGGTGGTGAAGGCGCGCGACAACCAGACCACCTTCGGCCTGAAGGTTGCGAACGAAGACGTCGCCGCCTTCTGCAAGAAGCACGGGCCGCGCTTCGTCGGCTTTGCCGGCGTCGACCCGCACAAGGGCATGGCGGCGGTGCGCGAACTGGAATTCGCGGTGCGCGAACTGGGCCTTCGCGGCTTGAACCTGCAATGCTTCGAGCTCAAGCTCGCCATCAACGACAAGCGCATGTATCCGCTTTATGCCAAGTGCGTCGAACTCGACATCCCGGTCAACATCCACTGCGGCATCAATTTCTCTACCGCGTCGCTGATGGATTACGGCCGCCCGGCGTACCTTGACGAGGTGATGCTGCATTTTCCGGAGTTGCGGGTGTGCGCTTCGCCACCGGGTTGGCCATGGATCGAGGAACTCATCGGCGTGGCGTGGCGCCACCCCAATGTGTACATCGGTGTGGTCGCGGTACGTCCCAGGCTCCTGGCGCTCGAGGATTCCGGCTACCGGCCCCTGCTCACCTATGGCAGCAAGGTGCTGCAGGACAAGATTCTCACCGGCACCGCCTACCCGATGCAGCCGGTGGAGCAGGCTTACGCCGAGTTCGACGCCCTGCCGTTGCCCGATGCGATCCGGCGCAAGTGGATGCATGACAACAGCGCGCGCTTCCTCGGGCTCGCCTGAATGCAAAAGCCGATCCTGCCCGAATGGCGCATCGCGCGCTACAGCGCCGACCCGCTGCAACGCTGCCGCCAGCTGGAAGCCGAGGCCCTGCCCGCTTCCAATGCGGCGCTGCTTGATGAGGCCGCCGCGGAGGTGCCGGAGCGGCTTGCCTGGCACTTCATCGACAGCGGCGAGACCGCCACCTATCGCCAGGTGCAGGCGATGGTCAACCGGGTGGCCGCCGGACTGGCCGGCCTTGGGGTGGGCAAGGGCACGCACGTGGCGATGATGGTGCCCAACGTGCCGCAGTTTCCGCTCACCTGGCTGGCCATCGGACGGCTCGGTGCGGTGATGGTGCCGGTGAATGTCTCCTACACCGGCCGCGAGCTCGACTACATCGTCAATGACGGGCGCGCGGAATTCCTGGTGATCGCCGAGGAATTCCTGCCGACCTTCGACGGCATGAAGCAGCGCCCGACCGCGCTTGATGACGGCCATGTAATCGTCGTCGGCCGCGCACGCCCCGGGCAGCATGCATGGCAGGCCTTGCATGATGGTGGCGATCCGGCGTTCGCAGCGCCCGCACCGGTCGGCCTGGACGACCTGCTCAACATCCAGTACACCTCGGGCACCACAGGCTTTCCCAAGGGCGTGCTGCAAGCGCAACGCTACTGGATCACCCAGAGCAAGATCAACGCATTTCGCGACGGCCTGGCCTACGAGCGCATCCTGATTTCCACGCCGTTCTACTACATGGACCCGCAGTGGCTGCTGCTGATGGCCTTCCACCAGCGCGCCACCGCCTTCATCGCCGCCCGGCAAAGCACCAGCCGCTACACCGAGTGGCTCTCCACCTGGAAGATCCAGTTTTCACTGATGCCCGCTGAGGTGATGTTCAAGAACCCGCCATCTCCGAACGATGGCGACAACCAGACCCGCCGCGTCAACGTCTACGGCTTGCGCCGGGAAATCCACGCTGCGGTCGAGCAGCGCTTCAATGTCAATGCGCGCGAAGCCTTCGGCATGACCGAGCTGGGCTCGGCCACCTTCATGCCGCTGGAAGTCGAGGACATGACCGGATCAGGCTCCTGCGGCATCAGCGGGCCATTCCGTGAATGCAAGGTGGTCGACCCGCGGGGACAAGAAGTTGCGCGCGACGAGATCGGCGAGATGGTGGTGCGCGGCAGCGGCATCCTGCGCGGCTACTTCAACAAGCCGGAAGCCAATCGCGAGGCCTTCTACGGCGACTGGTTCCGCACCGGCGACCTGTTCCGCCAGGACCTGCGTGGTTATTTCTATATCGTCGGTCGGGTCAAGGAGATGATCCGGCGCAGTTCCGAGAACATCCCGGCGCGCGAGGTCGAGGCGGTGCTGAAGGACATGCCGCAGATCACCGAGGCGGCAGTGCTGGGCGTGCCTGACGACCTCCGCAAGGAAGAGGTCAAGGCCTATGTGATCCTGCAACCCGGCCTGACAAAAGCCGATGTGCCGCCGCAGGCGATCATCGAGCATGCGCACAAGTACTTGGCGCCCTTCAAGGTGCCGCGCTACATCGAATACCGCAGCGAGTTCCCACGCACACCCTCCAACAAGATCAGAAAACCTGAGCTGCAGAAGGAAAAACCCGACCTGCGCGCCGATAGCTGGGACCGGGTCGACGGCGTCTGGCGTTAGTCAAGGGCGCGGGCGCGTCGGCGCAGGCTTGTCCCGCAGACCTCTCAAGCCGCCAGCGCGCGCGCAATCAGGATGCGCTGGATGTCCGACGCGCCTTCGTAAATCTGCGTCACGCGCACGTCGCGGTAGATGCGCTCGACCGGGAAGTCGCTTACATAGCCGTAGCCGCCATGGATCTGGATGGCGTCCGAGCACACCTTTTCGGCCATTTCTGAGGCGAACAGCTTGGCCATCGCGGCTTCTTTCAGGCAGGGGCGGCCGGCGTCCTTGAGCGCCGCAGCATGTAGCACCATCTGTCGCGCCACTTCCACCTGGGTTGCCATGTCGGCCAAGCGGAATTGCACCGCCTGGTGGTTGAAGAGCACCTGACCGAACGCCTCGCGCTCGTTGGCGTAGCGCAGCGCCGCCTCGAAGGCCGCGCGCGCCATGCCCACCGCCTGGCTGCCGATGCCGATGCGCCCGCCTTCGAGTGACGACAAGGCGATGCGGTAGCCGTCGCCGGGCTCGCCGATCATGTTGCAGGCGGGCACGCGGCAGTTTTCCAGCAGTACTTGCGCGGTGTCCGAGGCGCGCTGGCCGAGCTTGTCTTCCACGCGCGGCACCGAATAGCCCGGCGTGTTGGTGGGCACCAGAAACGCCGTGATGCCGCGCTTGCCGGCGCCACGGTCGGTGACGGCGAAGACGATAGTCACATCGCCATTCTTGCCCGAGGTGATGAATTGCTTGGTGCCGTCGAGCACGTAGTCGTCGCCATCCTTCCGCGCCGTGGTTCTGAGCGCGGACGCGTCAGAGCCGGCATGCGGCTCGGTCAGCGCGAAGGCGCCGAGCTTGCGACCCTGCGCCAGGGGTCTCAGCCATTCGTCCTTCTGCGCCGGCGTGCCGTAGTTGAGCAGGATGTTGCACACCGGGCAGTTGTTGACCGAGAGCACCGTGGAGGTGGCGGCGTCGCCGGCGGCCACTTCTTCCAGCGCGAGCGCCAAGGCGATGTAGTCGAGCCCGGCGCCGCCGAATTCTTCCGGCACGAACACGCCGTAGAGCCCGAGTTCCGCCAGGCCCTTCAGGGCGGCGGCCGGAAAGGCGGCGTCACGGTCGCGTTGCGCGGCGCCGGGCGCCACTTCGGTGGCCACGTAGGCGCGCACGGCGTCGCGAATTTGTTCGTGCTCGGGGGAAATGATCATGGGAATGCTCGCTGGAGGTGCTCGCGTTGGTGCGCAGGGTGTTGCCACGAACCGGGCTCGCCGCCATTGCGGCGGCAGGCCGTGGTTCGCGTTGTTGCGTCAGAGCAGTTCGATCGCAACTGCGGTGGCTTCGCCGCCGCCGATGCACAGGCTCGCCACGCCGCGCTTGCCGCCGGTTTTCTTCAGCGCGCCGATCAGGGTGACGATCAGGCGCGCACCGGAAGCACCGATCGGGTGACCCAGGGCACAGGCACCGCCGTGGATGTTGACCTTGGCGTGCGCAATGCCGTGCTCCTTCATCGCCGCCATCGCCACCACCGCAAAGGCCTCGTTGATCTCGAACAGGTCGACCGTGCCGGTGGTCCAGCCGCATTTGGCGTAGAGCTTTTCGATCGCCCCCACCGGTGCGGTGGTGAACCACTGCGGCTCCTGCGAATGGGTGGCATGCGCCACCAGCCGGGCCAGCGGCGCGAGACCCAGCTTGGCCGCGGTCGAAGCGCGCATCATTACCATGGCTGCGGCGCCGTCGGAAATCGAGGACGAGGTGGCGGCAGTCACAGTGCCGTCCTTGCGGAAGGCGGGCTTCAACGTAGGCACCTTGTCCGGATTGGACTTGAACGGCTGCTCGTCCTTCTCGATCACCACGTCGCCCTTCTTGCCGGCCACGGTGATGGCGGCCATCTCCCACTTGAAGCTGCCGTCGTTGTTGGCGGCAATCGCGCGGCGCGTCGATTCGATCGCGTAGGCATCCTGCTCTTCACGTGTGAAGGCGTATTTGCCGGCACAATCCTCGGCGAACTGGCCCATCGACTTGCCGCCGCCGTTGGGGGTTTTTTCGTAGGCGTCTTCCAGGCCGTCAAGCGCCATGTGGTCGAACATGGTGGCGTGGCCGTAGCGGTAGCCGCCGCGGCCCTTCAGCAACAAGTAAGGCGCGTTGGTCATGGATTCCATGCCGCCGGCGACGATGATGTCGCAGCTGCCCGCGACGAGCAGGTCGTGGGCGAACATCGCCGCCTTCATGCCCGAGCCGCACACCTTGTTGATGGTGGTGGCGCCGGTGGCTTTCGGCAGGCCGGCACCGAGGGTTGCCTGGCGCGCCGGCGCCTGGCCCTGGCCGGCCGGCAGCACGCAACCCATGATGACTTCCTGTACCTGTTCGGGTTTCAAGCCGGCGCGCTCGACCGCGGCCTTGATTGCGTGACTACCCAGCTGATGGCCGGCGAAACCGGACAGCTCGCCCTGCATTGCACCCACCGGGGTGCGGGCGACGGAAACGATGACGACGGGATCGGACATGTTGATTCCTTTCTACTGATTGAAGGTCATGATTTTGCCAACTGTAGTGAGCACTACCTCACCTGACTGGTTGGTGATGCTGCCGTCGAGTGTAACGATGTTGCCTCGCGACTTGGGCTCGATCTGGGTCACGACCCATTTCAATTCGATTGTATCCCCGGGGCGCACCGGTTTGATCAGGTTTACCTGGAACTCGATGCCCACCTGCGGGCCGTGCTGTGTGTAGTGGCTTGCCAGCACGCCCATCAACAGCGAGAGGTAATGGGGGCCGCAGGCGATGATGCCGCCGAAGCGCGTGGCAGCGGCATACTCGGGGTCATGGTGCAGGGGATTCATGTCCTCGCACAGGGTGGCAAAGGTGCGGATATCGGCAAGCGTGATGTGCTTGACGCGCAGCGCCGTTTCGCCAATCGCGATCATGCCGGCCGCGCGCGATCACGCAGCCGTGCCAGCGCCGCAGCCAATACCGGCAAGGCCGTGCCGGCGCCATCAACCGAGGCTTCGAGGTCACGCAACAGACCGTTGTCGACGCCGTAGATCCATCCATGCACGGCCAGCGACTGACCGCGTGCCCAGGCATCGCGCACTGCGGTGGTCTGACAGACGTTTTTCACCTGTTCCATCACGTTTAATTCGCACAGGGCATCGTGCTTGTTCGCTTCGGCGCTGATCGAACCGAGATAGGTGCCATGCTTTTCGCCCACATCCTGTATGTGCCGCAGCCAGTTGTCGGCCAGGCCGACCTTGCGCCCGATCAGCGCGGCGTGCACGCCGGAGCAGCCATAGTGCCCGCAGACGATGATGTGCCGCACATGCAGCAAGTCCACCGCGAATTCGATCACCGACAGGCAGTTCAGGTCGGTGTGCACCACCACATTGGCAATGTTGCGATGGACGAACACCTCGCCCGGCGCCAGGCCGATGATCTGGTTGGCCGGCACGCGCGAATCCGAGCAGCCGATCCACAGGTACTGCGGGCTTTGCTGGTGCGCCAGGCGCATGAAAAAGTCGGGGTCTTCACGCGTGACATCCGCCACCCAGGCACGGTTGTTGTCGAACAGGGTTTCGAGTGAACGCATGCGGATTCAATGCCGCTGCGCGACGCTACCGCGACAGGTCTGGATCAGATCAGCCATGCAGGGCGCCTACCTGGTCTCGGCAAACAATTCGCGCCCGATCAGCATGCGCCGGATTTCGGACGTGCCGGCGCCGATTTCATAGAGCTTGGCATCGCGCCACAGGCGCCCGGCGGGATAGTCGTAGGTGTAGCCTACGCCGCCCAGCGCCTGGATCGCCTCGCCCGCCATCCAGGTGGCCTTTTCGGCGGTGTAGAGAATCACACCGGCGCAATCCTTGCGGGCGGCGGTACCGGTGAGGCTGCCGCGATCGAGCGCCTCGCCCACCGCATAGGCATAGGCGCGGCAGGCCGACCAGGTGGAATACATGTCGGCCAGCTTGCCCTGCATCAGCTGGAATTCGCCGATCGGCTGGCCGAACTGCTTGCGCTCATGCAGGTAGGGCACGGTGACATCGAGGCAAGCCGCCATGATGCCAAGCGGGCCGCCTGCCAGTACCGCACGCTCGTAGTCGAGCCCGCTCATGAGCACGTTGACGCCGCGGCCCAAACCACCCAGAACATTCTCCGCCGGCACCGCGCAATCCTGGAACACCAGTTCGCAGGTGTTGGAGCCGCGCATGCCCAGCTTGTCGAGCTTTTGCGCGGTGGAAAAGCCCGGCATGCCCTTTTCGATCAGGAATGCGGTGATGCCGCGCGGACCGGCTTCGAGGTCGTTCTTGGCATACACCACCAGAGTATCGGCATCGGGCCCGTTGGTGATCCACATCTTGTTGCCGTTGAGCACCCAGCGCTCGCCCTTCCAGTCGGCACGCGTGCGCATGCCCACCACATCCGAGCCGGCGCCCGGCTCGCTCATCGCCAGCGCCCCCACCTGTTCCCCCGAAATCAGGCCCGGCAGGTACTTGCGCTTCTGCGCATCGCTGCCATTGCGGCGGATCTGGTTCACGCACAGGTTGGAATGCGCGCCGTAAGACAGGCCGACCGAGGCCGAGCCGCGCGAGATTTCCTCCATTGCGATGATGTGCGCCAGGTAGCCCATCTGCGTGCCGCCGTATTCCTCGTCGACGGTCATGCCCAGCACGCCCAGATCGCCGAGCTTTTTCCACAGGTCCATCGGAAACTGGTTGGAGCGGTCGATCTCGGCGGCGCGTGGCGTGATTTCTTTGGAGACAAAATCCTGCAGGCTTTCGCGCAGGGCACGCACTTCGTCGGAATGGTTGAAGGTGAGGGCGTTCAGGTTTAGCATGTGGATTCCTTGCGGGCAGGCCGTGCTCAAACGCGGCGAGTATCGGCCACACCGCGCATCACGATCAGGGTCTGCTGCATGGTAGCGCACAGCTTCTCGCTGCCGTCCTTGACGGCGAACACATCGCCCTGGGTGATGACCAGCGTCTTGCCGGACTTGATCACGCGCGCGCGCGCCACCAGTGTCTGGCCATGCGCGGGGTTCAGCATGTTGATCTTGTATTCGACGGTGAGCGGGCTGCAATCGGCCGGCATCAGCGAGAACGCCGCATAGCCCGCCGCGCTGTCGGCGATCATGCCGGTGATGCCGCCGTGGATGAAGCCGTGCTGCTGGGTCAGGCCCTCTTTGTGCGGCAGGGTGACTTCGCAGTAACCCGGCTCGATCGCGGTGATCGACGCGCCGATCAGGTGCATTGCCGGCTGGCGTGCAAAGCTGTCGCGCACGCGTTCGGCATAGCCGGCGTCGGCGGCCGTGAACACGGGGGAGGGAGAAGAATGCATGGCGAGTTGCGACGCGGAAAGCGCGGATGTCGATGCGGGGAATGCAATCTACGTGACGTTTACGTAAACGTCAACCTCCCGCCGCCCGGCCCGTTCGCCGATCAGCCACCGCGCCGCCCGCTTTTTTCGCCCAGGCGCTTCCTGCACTGGCTTTCGAAAGCGCCGATTTCCTTCAACTGCGCCTCGATATCGACCTGCTGCTGCTCCAGTTGTGCGCGGTGCGTGCCCAGCACCTGCAGGAATTTCGCCAGTTGCGCGGCTTCATCGCGCGGGCTTTCGTACATGTCGATCAGTTCGCGTATGTCCGACAGCGTGAGCCCGAGGCGCTTGCCGCGCAGCGTGAGCTTCAGGCGCGTGCGGTCGCGCGTGGTGTAGACCCGGCTCTTGCCCGAACCCTCGCGCAAAGGCGCAAGCAGCCCCTGGTCTTCATAGAAGCGGATGGCGCGCGGCGTGATGTCGAATTCACGCGACAGTTCGGTGATGGTGTAGGTCTGGCTCAAGCTGAAATTGAAAACCCGAGTTGTTGTTGCCGGGCGGCCCGCCTATCTTGCGGCAGCGCCCCGCATGAGAGAATCAGGGGTGACGTTTACGTAAACGGAAAGTGTACCCAAATGGCTGCCGTGATGCAGAGCAAAGCCGAGCGCCCCGAGGAAGCGGCGCTCACATACCCCTTCCCGCGCATTCCCGAGCCGGGTGAAACCATCGAGGTCGCCCCGGGCGTGCGCTGGTTGCGCATGAAACTGCCGTTCGCGCTGGACCACATCAACCTGTGGCTTTTGGCCGACACAATCGACGGTGTCCCCTGCTGGAGTGCGGTCGATTGCGGCGTTGGCTTGAAGCCTACGCGCGATGCCTGGGAAACCATTTTCGTAACAGGCCTTGAAGGCCGCCCGATCAAGCGGGTGATCATCACCCATGCCCACCCCGACCACATCGGCAACGCCGACTGGCTGTGCAGTCGCTTCGCCGACCACGGCTGCCGCCTGACCGCCACCGCAGGCGAATACCTGTGGGGACGGGTCATCCAGAGCGGCATGAGCGGCTTTGACAACGATGCGCAGGTCGAGCATTTCCGGCGCCACGGACTGTCGGAGGCCATGTGCGAGGAAATCCGCGAAAACCGCAAGAGCTACTTCAAGACCCTGGTGCCATCGGTGCCACTGACCTTCGATCGCATGCGTGCCGGCGACACGCTCACCATCGGCGGCCGCGCCTGGCAAGTGCACTGCGGCTTCGGCCATTCATCCGAGCATGCATCGCTGTTTTGTCCCGCGCTCAACATGGTGATCGCCGGCGACATGCTGTTGCCGCGCATCTCGACGAACGTCGGCGTCTGGCCCAACGAGCCGCAGGCCAATGCGCTGCAATGGTTTCTCGATGCGCTCGACCTCTATGAAAGCCTGCCGGCCGATGTGCTGGTGCTGCCCTCCCACGGCCGGCTGTTTCGCGGCGCGCATGAGCGGGTCGGCCAGTTGCGCGCGCACCACGCGGCGCGCCTGGCGGAAACGCTGGCGGCTTGCGATGCACCATGCAGCGCCGCCGACATCATTCCGCTGATGTTCAATCGCGAGCTCGATGCACACCAGACCACGTTTGCGATTGGCGAAGCGCTGGCGCATTTGCACTACCTGCGGGGGGAGGGCAAGGTCAGCTCGACGACCGGCGCGGATGGCGTGATCCGCTTCACACTTACTTAGGCTGACAGGCACCTGCGTGAGCGTTTGTCACCCTCGCGTATGCGGGTATCCAGGCCATTGCTACGCAAAGAACCTGGATTTCCGACTACTCGGGAATGGCAGACTTCTCACGAAGTCTGCTGTTTCCTGCTCCTGCAATCTCCATTCCACCTAGGCGAAAACCATCGCCAACCTTCACTCTATTGCCAATTCGCCGCGATCATCGATCGGAGCGCGTCGTAGCTCGAGTCGGTGGGCAGGTTTGTCGATGCCGGCGGTGTCGCCGAAAGCGCAGCCATCGCATTGACCGGGTTGTGCACCTGCGAATCGAGCAGGGTCTTGCTGCCGTCGGTGGTCGTGAACTGTCGACGTGGTATTGACTGTCCGAGTACCAGTTCTGGAAAAAGAACTTGTCAGCCGTACCGACAATGCTGGCTTCAAGATCGTTGCTCACTTGCCGAAACCAGACCTGATCGGTGGCGACGCCCGCGAGGAATTGCGCCCCGTCGGTATTGCCCGAGGTGCTGTCGTTCTCCACTACCGTGTCGGGCCCCATGCCGCGCGCCGCATAGTAGGTATCGTTGCCGGCCAATCCGCTCAAGGTGTTGGCGCCTGCGTCGAAGCAGGCTAGGAAAACGCTGAACAAGTCCCTGGCATTCGGATTTCCGAAAAAAGAGCCTTTTGGATCGAGCAACTTGCAACAGCGACTTTCTCGGCCTACGGACTTGTTCAGTGTTTCCCTAACAAATAGTGCGATGCTCCGATTCGCGCACCGGACTCTGTGGAGATGGTCCACGACATATCGGACTTTGGCACCACTTGAACCGCTTTGGTCGCAGGCTTCGGTGCGGGCAAGACTTGGCATGCCCGAAAACCCGAATTTCGTTAAAATGATACTTTCGTATCACCATTTTCCAACAAGGCAGGGCCATGCTCACTTCCACGCTGCGCGTATGGGGTGGTTCGGTTGCGCTACCGATCCCGAAAAAAATTTTGGCTATCGCCAAGCTCGCGGCCGGCCGCGAAGTGGAAATCACGGTGGAAGGTGCGAACATCGTGATCTCTCCTGTTGCGCGCAAATCTTTCAACGAATTGCTAGCCGAGCATCGCAAACTCGACCTGCCACGAGATGAGGCCTGGATCGACTCCGCTCCAGTGGGCCGGGAAACACTATGAAGCTGGTCAAGCGGGGGGAGATTTTCCACCTCGATCTTGAGCCTGCGAAGGGGCGTGAACAACGGGGAAAGCGCTTTGTCTTCGTGCTATCGCCGGCTGACGATGATCTTGCGATCGTGTTGCCCATCAGCCAAGGCATCACGCTGGCGCGTAGCCAGGGTTTCGCGGTCACCCTGATGGGCGCGGGAACCCGCACCCAGGGTGTCATTATTTGCAATCAGCCGCGCACGGTCGCGCTGAAGGCGCGTGGCGCCAAGCGCGTCGAAGCGGCCCCGCAGGCCATCATCGACGAAGTGCTGATTCGCATCGCGCCGCTGGTGACTTGATTGAACGCATGGCATAGCCCGCGCCAAGTCGCTGGCGCTTGCATTCCCCGCGTGCGGCAGGCAAGGTAAGCTGGGCGACAGGTGCGGATGGTTTAATCCACTTCAAGCAAACATGAAACAGGGGCCGACGCCGGCTCCGCCAACAGCCCGGAGACAAGATGACTACCCAGCCCACCGCCGCGCCGCACGCCATCCATCCTGACATGCTTGCCGAGGCGCTCTCCGACGTGGCGCGTCGTGCCGCGGCGCTGGCGCCGCAACTGCTGGAAAAGCAGGCGGCCGATCTCGAATCGCAGATGCAGGACGAGTTCGGCGTGCAAAAGGCTTTCGGCGAGGTGATGCAGAAAATGTGGGCCGACCCGCAGAAACTGGTCGAAGTGCAGGGCAAGTACATGGCGGACCTGGGTGCGCTTTGGCAAAAATCGCTGGCTGCATCCGGCGGCCAGGGCCCCAAGCTCGAGCCTCTGAAGGACCGCCGCTTCGCAGACGAAGCATGGAGCGCCAACCCCTGGTTCGACTTCCTTTCGCGCTCCTATCTGCTGGGCGCCGAGCACATGAAGGATGTGGTGGCCAAGGTCGATGGCGTGTCACCGCAGACCAGGGCCAAGGCGATGTACTACACGCGCCAGATCGTTGACGCGGTGTCGCCATCGAACTTCGCGCTGACCAACCCGCAGGTGCTCAAAGCCACCACCGATTCGGGCGGGCAGAATCTGCTCAAGGGTATGCAGAACATGCTGCGCGACATGGAGAAAGGCAAGGGCGCCCTGGCCATCGCGATGACCGACACCAAGGCCTTCGAGATGGGCAGGAACGTCGCCTCGACGCCCGGCAAGGTGGTGTTCCAGAACGACCTGATGCAGTTGCTGATGTACCAGCCCACCACCAAAACGGTCGCCAAGCGTCCGCTGCTCATCATCCCGCCATGGATCAACAAGTACTACATCCTCGACCTGCAGCCGAAGAATTCCTTCATCAGGTGGGCGGTGGACCAGGGTCACACGGTATTTGTGATCTCGTGGGTGATGCCGGATGCGAAGCTTGCGAAAAAGACCTTCGACGATTACATGCAGGAAGGCCCGCTGGCCGCGATGGACGCGATAGCCAAATGCACCGGTGAAAAAGAGGTGAACGCCATCGGTTACTGCCTGGGCGGCACCCTGCTGGCCTGCACCCTGGGCTATCTCGCCGCGAAGAAGGACACCCGCATCAGGAGCGCAACCTTCTTCACCAGCCTGATCGACTTCGCCAAGCCGGGCGACCTGGGCGTGTATGTGGACGAAGCGCAGGTCGACGCGCTGGAGAAGCGCATGCAAAAGCGCGGCGGCTACATGGAGGGCAGCGAGATGGCCGGCACCTTCAACATGCTGCGCGCCAACGACCTGGTCTGGTCGTTCTATGTGCACAACTACCTGCTGGGGAAAGACCCGTTTCCCTTCGACCTCCTGTACTGGAATTCGGACGCCACCCGCATGCCGATGGCCATGCACCTTTTCTACCTGCGCGAGATGTACATCAAGAACAAGCTGGTGGTGCAAGGCGGGGTGAGCCTCAACGGCACGGCGATCGATTTGTCGAAGGTGAAAGCACCGGCCTATTTCATCTCGACCGTGGAAGACCACATCGCCCCCTGGGCCACCACCTACACCGGTGCGCGCACACTGGGCGGCGCCAACAAGTTCGTGTTGGGCGGCTCCGGCCACATCGCCGGCATCGTCAATCCGCCGGCGTCCAACAAGTACGGCTATTGGACCAACGCCAAGCTGGTTCCCAGCGCGGAAGACTGGCTGGCCGGTGCCACCAAACATGACGGTTCCTGGTGGACCGACTGGGACAAGTGGATCAAGTCCCACAACCCGGAAAAGCCGGTGCCGGCGCGCGTGCCGGGGGATGCCCTTCGTGGCGGCAAGTTGAAAGCGTTGGAGGACGCGCCGGGTTCATTCGCCAAGTTGCGGCTCGACAAGTAAGGCTGAACGCCATGAATCCTGAACCGGGTGGCGGCAAGTTGAAAGTGCTTGAGGACGCACCTGGTTTATTTGCCAAGCTGCGACAGGACAAGTGAGGTTGGAATGGTGACGTCGGGGCAAGCCCCGATTCCATGCAAGGTATGCGACACGCCTGCTCCCCATTGGGACACCTGCGACTTCAACACCCACTGCATGCGCCTGAGCGATCCTGATCTGCCGCCGCCGGCGGGCATTGCGGTGGCGTACCACCGCTGCCCAGCCTGCGGTTTCCTGTTCACGCCCTACATGGATGACTTCACGCCAGTCGATTTTTCGGCACGGGTATACAACGCCGACTACCATTTGTTCGACCCTGGTTTCGAGGAAGAGCGGCCGGCGGATATCGAAACACGGGGCATGGCATGGTGGTATTGCACGCCACGCAACGGCCACATCAGCCTGCACACCAATGCCTCGCTCGATCACCTGGCGGACCAGGCGGATATCGCCCTACTTTCGCTGACGCCGCGTGCGATGCGGCGCTCCTGGCCGGGATTCAAACAGTCGCAACGCTGTCGCCCTTGATCCACGCGACGAGCTTCGTTGCACACTGCGCGGGCCGTTCCATCGGCGCCATATGGCCGGACTCCTCGATCACCGCCAGGCTTGCGCCGGCGACCAGCCCGGCCATCTCCACATGCCGGGCAAGCGGGCTCCAGACATCCTGCCGCCCGCAACCGAGCAAGGTCGGGCAGCGGATGCCGCGCAATACATCGGTCGCGTCGGGGCGCGCCAGCAGGGCCTCGATCTGCGCCGCGAACACCTGCGGTGCATGACGCGCCACCATATCGGCAATCGCGTCGGTGAGCAGCCGATCCGCAAGACGCGCCGGATGCAGCATGCCTTTCAACCATTCCAGCCCCATGGCGCGCATGCCTTCGCGCGCGGCCAGGGCTACCAGCGCATGACGCTGATCGCGCTCAAGCTCGCCGGCGGCGCCGCCCGGCCGCGGCTGGAAACCACTGTCGAACACGGCCAGGCGTTCGACACGATCGGCGGCCAGCCGCATGATCTCCAGCGCCACCCGCCCGCCCATCGAATGGCCGGCGAGCGCAAAACGCGGCGGCGCCGAAGCCAAAACCCGTTCTGCCATGGCGGGAATCGAAGCCAGTTCGCCGTAGTCGGCAATGCGGCAATCGGCCACCTGGCAGAGCACCGGCAGCAGCGGCTCCCACAGCGCGCGGTCGCACACCAGTCCGGGCAACAGCAACAGAGGCGTCATGTGCGCGGCAGCAAGGGCGACTACTGCTTTTCGATCCTGGCGCGGTTGATCACCTCGGTCCAGCGCTTGATCTCGCTCATCAGCAGTTCGTTCAACTGCTCCGGTGTTCCTGCACGCGCATCGACCCCGAGCTCCTTCAAGCGCTGCCTGACAGCCGGGGTATTGACCGCGGCCGCCACCTCCTTGTTCAGGCGTGCGATCACATCGGGCGGTGTCTTGGCCGGTGCCGCCAGAGCGTTCCAGGACGCCACGTTGAAGTTGGCGATGCCCGCTTCGCGCACAGTCGGCACCTCGGGCAGGCCATCAAAGCGCCTGTCGCCCATCACCGCCAGCACGCGTACCGCCTTGGCCGAGATTTGCGACATCACCGGCCCGAGAATTTCCACGGCCACATCGATCTCGCCACCACGCAAGGCCGTGATCAGCGCCGGCGTGCCCTTGAAGGGCACGATCTGCGCGTCGATGCCGGCACTCGACTTGAACAATTCGCCGGCCAGGTTCTGCGTGCTGCCGACATTGATGGTGCCGATGTTGAGCTTGCCCGGATTGGCACGGCCAAAGGCGATCAATTCCGCAAGGGTCTTGAAGCGCGATTCGGTGCCGGTGACAAGCGCGATGTCGAAAAAACCCAGGGTCGAAACGGTCGCGAAATCCTTGACCGGGTCGAACGGCAACACCTTGAAGAGCCCGGCCGACACCGCCGTGCCATTGGACATCAGGAGCAGGGTGTAGCCGTCTGGCAGGGCCTTGGCCACCGCCTCGGAGGCGACAATGCCGCCGGCGCTCGGCCGGTTGTCCACCAGCACCTGCTGGCCCAGGGTTTCGCTCATGCGCTGCGCGACGGTACGCGCGGTGATGTCGGCGATGCCGCCGGCGCCAAAGGGCACGATGATGCGAATCGGCTTGGTGGGAAAAGCCTGTGCAGCCGCCAGGCCTGCAAACGAGCTTGCAGCGAGTGCCAGGGACAAGTGCCAAAGAACGGTGCGAACGATTTTGAACATGAGAGATCTTTCAGCTATTGAAATCTGCCTGAGTCTTGAAAAGAAAATACCAACGCCGCCCGCGCTACCTGGAATCCGCGAACTGCGGGCCGCCGACCAGCTTGTTCCAGGAGGCCACTGCCCCGCCGCCGGGATAGGTCTTGATTTCAATCCGCACGGAATCCTCCAGCGCCTCGTGCTGGTGGACCATTCCCATCGGGTGGTAGTAGGTGTCGCCCTCCTCGACAATGAACACTTCCTTGCCGATGCGCATGCGTACCCTTCCCTTCTTCTGGTACACCGTCGAATGGTGATCCGGATGCAGGTGGGCGGTGTCGATCGCACCCTTGCTGCGAAACGATTCGAACATCACCATGTTGTCGGTGACCATCAAGACCTTCAGCGTATCCACGCCATCCTGAGCCATTGCATAATCCGGCCGGATCGTTTCGCCGGCGCGCGTCGAGCCCGGTACATGCAGCTTTCCTATATCGTCCGGATGCATGTAACAGACGGGGCCCGCCGACACGGGTAATCTGCGGGCTTGCGCCGGACTGGGCTTGGTGGCTGAGGGTTTCATGATCTCTCCAAAGGAACCTGAACCGTTAAGGGATGGCTTGTCCTGCAGGGATATCGACCGTCCGGGTATCCGGACCAATGCCGCCACTGCTGTATTGAACCACGGCCACGCATCGTTCGCAGATTTGTCACCGGGCTTACGGAGGATTGAATGCCGACCATAAGATTCATCGAATTCGACGGTACCGTCCGCGAGGTCAACGCCAGGATCGGTACATCCTTCCTCAGCGCGGCAAAAAAAGGCGGCGTTGATATCGAAGGAGCTTGCGCAGGATCGCTTGCATGCGCTACCTGCCATTTGATCGTGGACTACGAGTGGTACGCCAGGTTGCCCCCCGCTGCCGCGCCTGAGAAGGTGTTGCTTGATGTCGCCTTCGACATGACCGCGACCTCCCGCCTCGGTTGCCAGTTGAGGCTGACCAAGGACCTTGACGGCTGTGTCGTGCGTGTGGCCGACAAGAACAGGGATCTTGCGCTCTCTCCTTTATCGACGGCCGCGTGAGGCCGGAAACCCGATGCAACCTGCCGGCAGGAGTGCCCACAGCGGCAGCACCCGCCAGAACGGCAGCGCCGCGATCACCAGAAAAACGATAGCCAGCACGAACCCAGCCCGGTAGCTGCCGGTGAGGTCGTGCGCCACGCCCGCTATCAGCGCGCGCACCCTGCACCACCCCGGACACGCGGACGAACAAGAACCGCAGAGCCATGAGCGGATGCCACGAGATCGCCAGCAGCACGAGGATGCCCACGATGCTCATCGCACAGGTGGTAGTGGCGACCCGCCGCGGCCCTTGGCAGTCGTCCGGCGTGCCCGCAGTGACCACCCCGAAAACCGCGAGCATCGATGGCACGCAGGGCCGAAGGCGCTGGCCGCCACCAGCGGCGGGTAGCCCTGCTCGACCAGGTAGGCGACCGACTGCACCGTGACCGAGAGCATGCCCACCGAGGTTTCGAAGAAGATCCGCAGCGGCCCCCAGAACGAGCGCGTCCAGCCGAGGTCGGATTCCAGGGGCAGCAGGAAAACGACACAGGTGTCGGCGCTGCCGCGGCCGATCAGATTGAGAGTGAGGCACAACGCCAGGACCGCGATGGCAGTGCGCGCGTGGTTCGGGCCGGCGGGGGTGTCGCGGATGAAGTGTTCAATTCTATTGCCTGGACTGCAACGCCGGACTGCGAACAGCGCTTTTCTACGAGCGTGGCTTGCCGCGCGCAATCCACGCCTGCATCTCACCGGCGGTGACTCGATAGCGCGCGCAGTTGTATTGCGTCAGAGCATCGATTTCCGTCACGAGCAATGCCGCAAACGCGTTGGCGTCCGTCGCCGGAAGGTCAAGCTCACCGATGGCGCGCGCGAGGCTGCCCCCTTCGCGGACGATCTTCTGCACCGCCTGACCGAGGCGCTCGCGATACCGTATCCTGAATGGGTCCGGTGCGCCCATCGCCTCCATGATCACCCGGTACTTGCGAACCGAACGGCGATAAGTCCATTCGAAAAGTTCGACGGCGACCGCAAGGTCGAGCTCTTCGTAGACCCCCAGCATCGCAAGCGCGTAGTCGCCCGGATCGATATCGAGAAAGGCGATCGGCGCGCAGTTGTAGAGCATCAGCGGCACATTGGCCGCCAGCCGGCTGGTGCGCTTGTTGCCGTCCTCGAACGGTTGCAGGTAGGCCAGATTGACCCACAGGAAGAACGCCGCCTCGACCGGATTGTTGATCCGTTGCGCCGTGGCGACGACGAGGGACAACATCTCCTCAAGTATCTGCGGTACCTGAGAGGGAACATAGGTCGTGCCCGAGATGTTGACGACCCTGGTTCGAATCGCCCCGAGGCCAAAGGAGTCGTCGAGCAGATCCTGCATCAGCAAAGCGTGGAGGTTGCGAACCACGCTTTCCACCAGCCCGTAGCCCGGGGCGGCGTCGACCAGAAATTCGATGGCACGCTTGTGATTGAGTAGCATCACCCCTTCGGTGTCCGTTGGCAGGGCGCCACTCTTGAACAAGGTTTCTGTCGCCAGCAGACTGTAGGTGTTGCCCTCCAGTCGCGAAGACGACCACGAGAGGTCCACCAGCAACTGTTCGAGCACCTTGCGCGCGTAGGTGCCGGCTGGCTGCTGACCCGGCATCCGGCCCTCGCGCGCCAATGATTCAGCTAGTTCACGAGGCAATAGGTGCGATCGATTCGGAACGTAGGCGTCGACGAACTCGCGTCGATACGTGACAGGCTCGCGAGCCCCGAGCGGACGGTTCAGCGATCCGAAAAGCGAGCGCGCGGCGCTCGACCAGGCGGGCGAGACTCGGGCGTCGACGCGATCCACCAGGCCAGGAGCCTCGGGCGTCGGCGCCAGCGAGTAGCGGGTGGCGCGCGCGCTGCCGTGGCGTACGACCGCACCCTCTTCGACCAGGCCATTGAGATGGCGCACGATCGTGGCATGAGCACCGCCGGCGCGAAGTCGCACGTCCGCCGACGAAACTTCCGGCTTCCCGGCGTCCCGCAACTGGCGGAAAGCCTCCCGGATATCAGTCGAAGAAAGTCGTCGGATTACAGGAGGTTTCATGAGTATTTACCCGAACAATGAGTAAATACGCATTATATACTCACCCTCTCGGGCGATCCTGGCGGGCGTGATCGTTGCTCCACTCAACTAATCTACGATGTCGCTGCGCTCGCTGATTCCGATACTTTCTCGACGAATCGGGTGGGTGAAAACAGGTAGTCTCACATTACAGGAGGTTTCATGAGTATTTACCCGAAATATGAGTAAATACTCATTAAATACCCACACTCACGGGCAATCCTGATCAGGTTCTTCGGATTCCTTCGACCCAATCCCCGGATTGACTACTACTGAAAGGCACTGGATTCTGCAGAAGTGGCATTGGAATGCCTATCCTTGCAGGCGTTCGGCGGTGTCGTTGCAGGTCACCGCGCCTTGCTCATGATGTTCTTCGGTGACGAGTTTGGAATCGTTGGGGTGGCGGCCGCAGGGATTGAAGATTTCAACCTGCCGCATTCAACTGCGCTTCCAGTTGGTGCAGCGTGCGGTAACAGGGCAGCACCTTGGCCACGCTCGAATTCGGCTCGCGCCCGGCGCGGATGGCGGCCACGAACTCGCGGTCCTGCAGCTCGATGCCGTTCATCGACACGTCGACCTTCGACACATCGATCTTCTCTTCCTTGCCGTTGAACAGGTCGTCGTAGCGTGCCAGATAGGTGCCGGTATCGCCGATGTAGCGAAAGAATGTGCCCAGCGGCCCGTCGTTGTTGAACGAAAGTGAGAGCGTGCAGATCGCGCCGCTGCTGCTTTTCAACTGGATCGACAGGTCCATTGCGATGCCGAGCACCGGATGGATCGGCCCCTGCAGCGCATTCGCCACGGTGACTTCCCCGCCATCCTGATACTGGAACAGATCGACGGTGTGCGCGGCGTGGTGCCACAGCAGGTGGTCGGTCCAGCTGCGTGGCTGGCCCAGCGCATTCATGTTGCTGCGCCGGAAGAAAAAGGTTTGCACGTCCATTTGCTGGATCTTCAATTCGCCGGCGCGGATTTTCTTGTTGACCCATTGGTGACTGGGGTTGAAGCGCCGCGTGTGGCCGCACATGGCGGTAAGCCCGGTTTCCTTTTGCAGCCGCACCACTTCCTCGGCGTGGGCAAGACTGTCGGCCAACGGGATTTCCACCTGCACGTGCTTGCCGGCCTTGAGACAGGCAATCGCCTGTGCGGCATGCATCTGCGTGGGCGTGCACAGAATCACCGCGTCGACCTCCTTGATGGCAAGGCTGTCGGCCAGTTCGGTGGAGACATGCGCGATGCCGAATTTGCTCGCCACTTCCCGCGTTTTTGCAAGTTCACGACCAACCAGCGACACCACCTCGACGCCGTCGATCCTGGCCAGCCCTTCGAGATGCTTGATGCCGAATGCGCCGGCACCGGCGAGTGCGATCTTCATGATGTTTCGTTCCTAAGCCTGGTTTTCAAGAATCAGGTGGCCGACCGCGGTGTTCGAGGCCGGCACATGATAAAAACGATGGCGCACCAGTGGCGCGCGACCGCCGGGGTCGCAGTCGCTCATGGCGCCGCGCGCGATCAGCCACATCACAAGCTCGATGCCCTCGGAGCCGGCTTCGCGCACATAGTCGATGTGCGGCTTTTCGGCCAAGCCGGCCGGGTTGGCGATCAACTGGTCGAGGAAGTCATTGTCGAATTCGCGATTGATGAGGCCGGCGCGCGGCCCCTGCAACTGGTGACTCATGCCGCCGGTGCCCCAGATCTGCACCTTGAGATCCTGGTCATACGAGCGGATCGCCCGGCCGATGGCGCGCCCGAGCTGGTAGCAGCGGTTGCCCGAAGGCACCGGGTACTGCACCACGTTCACCGCGAACGGGATCACCGGGCAAGGCCAGGCCAGTGGCTGGCCGCACATCAGCGACAGCGGCACGGTGAGCCCGTGATCGACATCCATCTTGTTGACGATGGTGAGATCGAAATCCTGCTGGATCACCGATTGCGCGATGTGCGACGCCAGTTCGGGGTGACCCTTGACCATGGGCACCGGGCGCGGACCCCAGCCTTCGTCGGCCGGTTTGAACTCGGCAGCCGTGCCGATGGCGAAGGTCGGAATCATCTCCATGCTGAAAGCCGTGGCATGGTCGTTGAAGACTAAGAAAACCACATCCGGCGTGTTTTCCCTCATCCATTGCTTCGACCTCTCGTAACCCTTGAACAGTGGCTGCCAGTAGGGTTCGGTGGTCTTTCCCAGGTCCATCGCCGCGCCGATGGCCGGCACATGCGAGGTGTAGACCGATGCTGTGATGCGTGCCATGTCAGGTCATCCTTTCAAACAAGCTTGCCGCTGCCGGAGCCCTGCGGCTGACGGTGCGCCTGTGCATCGCCCTCCTCGCCGACCACCCGGTTGCCCGCGGCACTACGTCCGCCGCGGATCATCATGTCGCGGTATTCCTCTTCGCTCATGCCGGTCATGCTGCCGGCCATCTGCTGAAAGCTCTTGCCGTGGGTGGCTCCCAGCTTGGCCAGGAAGTAGATGTTGCCGCCGGCGCGGATGCCGCGATTGAGATCGGCGGTCAAAACCGCCTGCTTCTGCTCCTCGGTCATCGGCCATTCGTCGACATAGGCGCGCTGGTCGGCCTTGAAACGTGCGCGGTTTTCTGCCTTCATGAGCGACATGCAGAACTGGTTCAACCAATACCCCTTGCGCGACTGCTCCGCATCGAAAATGGTCGTGCCAGGGACGTCAAGATAGGGTTTGGCGAGTGCCATGATGTCAGCTCCAGTACAGGCGGGTGGGATTGTCGACCAACAGTTTCCGCTGCAGGTCCGGGGTTGCCGCAATGCGCGGAATGAAGTCCACCAGCAGGCCGTCGTCGGGCATGTGGTCTTTCAGATTCGGGTGCGGCCAGTCGGTTCCCCACAGCACGCGGTCAGGGAAAGTCTCGACCAGGCATTTGGCGAACGGCACCACGTCGCGGTAGGCGTCCTGCTCGCCGTTCAAGGCCGGCGGACCCGCCACCGAGAGCCGCTCCGGGCAGGTCACCTTGGACCAGATGTTGGGGTACTCGTGCATCATCCTCACGAACAACTGGAATTGCGGGCCATCGACCGGCAAGCTGACATCCGGCCGGCCCATGTGGTCGACCACCACCGTGGTCGGCAGGGCGGTGAAAAAATCCCACAACTCGGGCAGATCGACCGCCTCGAAGTAGATCACCACATGCCAGCCGAGCGGGGCGATGCGGTGGGCGATCTCCATCAATTCGTCCCTGGGTGTGAAGTCGACCAGGCGCTTGACGAAATTGAAGCGGGTACCGCGCACGCCGGCGGCGTGCATGTCCTGCAGTTCGCGATCGGTGACGCTGCGCCTGACGGTGGCAATGCCCCGAGCGCGGCCGTTCGCGGCATTGAGCGCATCGACCAGCGCGCGATTGTCCGCGCCATGGCAGGTAGCCTGCACGATCACGTTTTTGTCGAAGCCAAGATGGTCGCGCAGGGCGAACAACTGCTGCCTGGAGGCGTCGCAGGGCGTGTACTTGCGCTCTGCGGCAAAGGGAAACTCGGCACCGGGGCCGAACACGTGGCAATGCGCGTCGACACTGCCGGGTGGCAAGCGGAAACGTGGCTTCGACGGGCCGGCATACCAGTCGAGCCAGCCTTTGGTCTTGGTAAAGGGGGTTTGGGATTCCATGCTGACTTCCGGATTGAAACTGTCAGGCCGGCTCGAACGGCAGGCCGGCATATTGCTCGGCCACGCTTGCCGAGGCGTGTTGCGAACTTGCCAGGTATTGCAGCTCGCATTCCTGCGCGCGCTGCTCGAAATCGGTCATGCCTGGAAAGCGGTGCAGCAGGTTGGTGAGCCACCACGAAAAACGTACCGAACTCCAGACCCGCCGCAGGGCCATGTCACTGTAGCTGTCCAGCAGCGTGGATGAACCCTGACCATAAAAGGCCTTGAGCGCGCGTGACAGGTAAAACACGTCCGACACCGCCAGGTTAAGGCCCTTGGCACCGGTAGGAGGCACGATGTGCGCCGCATCGCCGGCCAGGAACAGGCGGCCATGGCGCATCGGCTCGGCCACGAAACTGCGCAAGGGGGCGATCGATTTTTCAATCGAGGGGCCGGTGACAATGCGTTCGGCGATGTCCTGCGGATAGCGCGCCTTGAGCTCGCTCCAGAAGCGCTCGTCCGACCATTCTTCCACCTTGTCCTCAAGCGGCACCTGCAAGTAGTAGCGCGACAACATCGGGTTGCGCTGCGATGCCAATGCGAAACCGCGCGGGTGATTGCAGTACACCAGCTCGTTCAAGGGCGGCGTCTCCGAAAGCACGCCCAGCCAGCCGAACGGATAGACCTTCTCGAACTCGCGCAGGATCGATGGCGGGATCGATTTGCGCGAGACGCCGTGGAAGCCATCGCAACCGGCGATGAAGTCGCAATCCAGCCGCAAGTTCAGGCCGTTGTGGCGCAAGCTCACATACGGTCGCTCGCTGGTCATGTCGTGTGGCTGCACATCCTCTGCTTCCATCAGAAGAACCGCCTGGCGCCGGTCGGCGGCGGCGAACAGGTCTTCCTGGATGTTGGTCTGGCCGTAGGTCATGAAGCGCTTGCCGACATGTTTCCGGCTATCGATGAAATAGCGGTCGCGGCCGGCCCAGACGATCGCCGCGCCGTCGTGTGGATGGCCGTCACGGTCCATGCGCTCGCCCAGGCCGTTTGCGCGCAGCACTTCGACCGTGCCCTGCTCCAGTACGCCGGCGCGAATCCGCGACAGCACGTACTCGCGGCTCCTGGCTTCGAGCACCACGCTTTCGATCCCTGCGCGATTGAGGATTTCCGCCAGCAGCAACCCCGCCGGGCCGCCGCCGATGATCGCCACCTGAGTTTTCATTGCTTGCTCCGTTCACACCCGGTTCTGAACATTGATCAACTTCCTTCGCGCCCCGGCCTGCGCCGGTACTTGGGCTTACCTCAATCGATGTACTTGAGGCCGGCCTTTTCCAGCGGCCCGCGCATGTTGTACATGTCCAGGCCCAGCACGCCGGCAGCCAGCCTGGCGCGTTTCTCCGCCTCGTTGGCTTCGCGCGCCTCTGCCGCATCGGCCGCAGCCTGCGCGTAGGCAGCCGGCACCGCCACCACGCCGTCGTCGTCGGCCACGATCACGTCACCCGGGTTGACCCAGGCACCGGCGCACACCACCGCCACGTTGACCGAGCCGATGGTGGCCTTGACCGTGCCCTTGGCGCTGATGGCGCGTGAAAACACCGGGAACGGCATCGCGGTCAGGTCCTTGACATCGCGTACACCGGCATCAATTACCAGGCCGATGGCGCCACGCGCCTTGAACGAGGTGGCGAGCAGGTCGCCGAACATGCCGTCTTCGTTGTCGGTGGTGCAGGCAACCACCGCCACGTCGCCGGGTTGCAACTGCTCGGCGGCCACGTGCAACATCCAGTTGTCGCCCGGATGCGCCAGCACGGTCACGGCGGTGCCGCAAAAGTGGGCGCCGGCAAAGATCGGCCGCATGTAGGTTTTCATCAGGCCGACGCGGCCCATTGCCTCGTGGATCGAGGCCACGCCAAAGCGCGAGAGCTTTTCCACCGCGGCGCGCGGGGCGCGCACGATATTGCGTTTGACAACGCCCAAGTTGTTCATGCTCATTTGCCTCGCGCTTTCAGGCTGCGGTCCAGGCGCGGAAACACGCGGCGCGCATTGCCCTCGTAGATCTTCTGCCGTTGTTCGGGATTGATGGCGGCGGCCTCGATGTAGCGCTTGGTATCGTCGTAGTAGTTGCCGGTTTCCGGATCGATGCCGCGTACCGCGCCGACCATCTCGGAGGCGAACAGGATGTTGTCGACCGGGATGACCTTGGTCAGCAGGTCGATGCCCGGCTGGTGGTAGACGCAGGTGTCGAAGAAAACGTTGTTGAGCAGGTGGTCCTTGAGCAAGGGTTTCTTCATCTCCTGCGCCAGGCCGCGGAAGCGGCCCCAGTGGTAGGGCACCGCGCCACCGCCATGCGGGATCAGGAACTTGAGGGTCGGGAAGTCCTTGAACAGGTCGCCCTGTATGCACTGCATGAAGGCGGTGGTGTCGGCATTGAGGTAATGCGCGCCGGTGGTGTGGAAGCAGGCGTTGCAGGAGGTCGACACGTGGATCATCGCCGGGATCTCGTACTCGACCATTTTTTCGTAGATCGGGTACCAGTGACGGTCGGTCAGGGGCGGGCTGGTCCAGTGGCCGCCGGACGGGTCCGGGTTGAGGTTGATGCCGACGAATCCGTATTCGCTGACGCACCTCTGCAGTTCTGCAACGCAGGTCTTTGGATCGACGCCCGGCGACTGCGGCAGCATCGCCGCGCCGATGAAACTGTCCGGGAACAACTGCGAGACGCGGAAGCACAACTCGTTGCAGATCGAAGCCCAGGTGGACGAGACATTGAAGTCGCCGATGTGATGCGCCATGAAGGATGCGCGCGGCGAGAAAATGGTGAGGTCCGAGCCGCGCTCGCGCATCAGCTTCAACTGGTTGGTCTGGATCGATTCACGCAACTGGTCATCGCTGATTTTCAGGTCGGCAACCCTGGGCATCGCGGACGGATTCTTGATGCCGGCGATCTGCGCATTGCGCCAGTCTTCCAGTTGCGTGGGGGCCGTGGTGTAGTGGCCATGGCAGTCGATGATCATGCGGAGAATCCTCGGGTTCGAACGCGATTGACGTCGTCGCAGATTGGTTTGGTGCGAAACGACCCAAAATTATCCGCCATTTACGGCCTGGCAAAACAGGTATTGCTAAACTAGCTGTTATCGCAGGTCAGCATAACCCGTGCGCGCTTCATGCCGTGAACCTGAAACAACTCGAATACTTCGTCCACGTCGCCGAACTCGGCAGCTTCACCCGTGCCGCCGACCATCTGCGCATCGCCCAACCGGCGCTGTCACGCCAGGTGCGCCAGCTCGAAATCGAATTGCGGCAGAACCTGCTCATGCGCAATGGCCGCGGGGTGACCCTGACCGATGCCGGACGGCGCCTGCTGGACCATGGTCGCGGCATCCTGCACCAAATCGCACGCGCGCGCGAAGACTTGGAAGAGATGCGCGGTGCGCCGGTAGGTCATGTGACCCTCGGCGTTCCGCCGACTGTCGGGCGCCTGATCACCGCCACGCTGGTGGACGAATTTCGCCGGCGCTTTCCCAAAGCCACGCTGGGCATCGTCGAAGGCCTGTCGGTGAACGTGAGCGAATGGCTGGTTTCGGGCCGCATCGATGTGGGCCTGGTCTACAACCCGACGCCGACGCCGGCGATCGAGACCAAGCCCCTGGTGTCGGAGCCGCTGTACCTGATCGGCCCGGCCGGCGCCAAGCGCACGCCGCAGCGCGTCGGCCCGCCGGTCTCACTGAAAGAAGTCGCCGCACACGGCCTGATCGTGCCGAGCCGGCCGCACGCGGTGCGCATGTTCGTCGAGCGCGGCCTGGCCGATATCGGCGAACGCATCCAGGTGGCGCTCGAGATCGACGGCATTCCCTCGATTCTCGACCTGGTAGCGCGCGGCCATGGCTTCGCGGTGCTGTCGTTGAACGCCATCCGCCGCGACCCGCTGCGCGAACGCCTGCTGGCGCGGCCGATCGTCAAGCCGCGCCTGATCACTACCCTTACCATAGCGACCTCGGCGCAGCGGCCGATGACGCCGCTGGGCAAGCAGATGCTTGCGATGCTGCGCGACGTGGTGCCGCGCGAGCTCGAGGATGCCGGCACGTAGGCACGCATGCACAGCGCGACCACCCCGATGCACAAACGAATTGAAGGAGTTGAATGCTGAGCAACAAACCTGTCAAGAGCCGGTGCGACTTGGCCCCCTTGGCCCCTATTGCACGGCGCGCGAACCAGGCCAGACGATGAAGCGCATCGTCATCGTCGGCGGCGGCTTTTCCGCCACCTCGGCCGCAGTGCAACTGGTACGCCGCAGTGCGGCGGCGCTTGACATCACCGTTGTCGAACCGCGCGAGCACATCGGCGGCGGCCTGGCCTACAGCTCGGATGAACCCGACCATCGGCTCAACGGCCAGCCTGGCATGCACAGCCCGGATCCGGCCGATATCGGCATGTTTGCACGCTGGTGCGACGACAACGGCGCCCATGCCGCCGACCCGGCGGCGCGCCTTGCCAACGGCACCACATTCCTGCGCCGCTCGGTATTTCGCAAGTTCCTGCAAGAGACGGTAGCCCGGCATGCAAGCTGGCCCACAGGCTCCTCGATCCGTCATCTGCGCGACCGTGCCGTCGATGTGGTGCCGGGCGCACTTGCGCAGACGGTGGTCACTGCGGGTGGCGCGGCGCTGGCGTGCGATATGGTGGTGCTGGCGCCCGGCCATACGCGGGCGCGCCTGCCCGCCAGCTTCGGTGCCGGCTTTGCGGACCACGCGCGGGTGATCGTCGATCCCCTGGCTAAGGCGCATCTGCCTACGCTGCCGTCAGACGAGCGCGTGCTGGTACTGGGCAGCGGCCTGACTGCCTATGACATCGTTTCCACACTGCTCACCGGCGGGCATCGCGGTCCGATCGACGTGGTGTCGCGCCGCGGCCTGCGGCCGCAGGCGCAGCGCCCGCCGCCCGCGCCCGGCATGCCGCCTTTGCCACCGATGCTTGCGCGCCTTGCCGCGCCGCCGGACCCATTCATCCGCGCGGCCGGCAGTCCGCCAACCGTACGCGCCCTGTTGCGCGCCTTGCGCCGGCAGATCCGCACGCTCGGGCGCGACGGCGAATCCTGGGACGCTTCGTTCGACCACCTGCGCGACATGGTCGGTCAGGTGTGGCCGGGCATGGCGGTGGCCGAGAAACGGCGCTTTTTTCGCCAGTTGCGGCCCTGGTACGACACCCACCGCTTTCGCGTTGCACCGCAAAACGCGGTCATGGTGGCATCAGCGGAGCAAAGCGGCCAGGTGCGCTTTCGCGCCGCCAGCATTGAAGGTGCGGCCGCGGACGGCGCGGATGCGCCGTTGCGCATCGCCCTGCGCCTGCGACGCACGTCCGCCACCCAGGTTGTTGCATATGACCGCGTGATCAACTGCAGCGGGGTCGATTCCACGCACCCATCGGCCATACCGCTGTACGCGGCCTTGCTCGAGCGCGGCATGCTCTGCATCGATCCCAGCGGCGTCGGTCTCGCGGTCGATGGCCACTATCGGGCGATCGCGCGCGACGGCAGCGCCGCCGGCCGCCTGCGCCTGGTCGGCCCGCCCACCCTGGGTGCGCGCGGCGATCCGCTGGGCAGTGCGTTCATTGGAATCCAGGTCTACAACATGATTCCCGACCTGCTGGCGGTGCTCGGTAGCGAGCGTTGATCGGCGCGGCGCTGGCTGCTTCAAACGGTGCCGGCCATCGACAGGTCAACGCTGCATCAGGCGCCGCGACAAATACGAGGTCAGATCGACCAGCGCCACCAGCAGGATCATGACGATCAGGATCGAGCTGGTCTCGCGCATGTGGAACAAGCCCATGTGGAAGGCCAGCATCTGCCCCAGCCCGCCGCCGCCGACCACACCGAGCACCGCGGCGGCACGAATGTTGTTTTCCCAGCGGTACAGGGTATAGGACATCAGCTGCGGCAGGATCTGCGGCAGCGTCGCATACAGGAATACCCGGCCTTCGGGCACGCCTTGCGCACGCAGGGCGAATCCAGGCCCGGGCGGAGCGTTTTCAATCGCCTCCGCAAACAGGCGCCCCAGCACGCCGGCGGTATGCAGGCCCAGCGCCAGCGTGCCGGCGAATGGCCCGAGGCCGGCGGCGATGATCAACAGCGCCGCCCACATCAGCTCGGGAATCGAGCGCAGGCCATTCAACACCAGGCGCGTGGGCGCGCGCCAAAAGGCAGGATCGCCCGCATGCACCCGGCTGGCCGGCAGCGCCAGCGCCAGGCCGCCAATGACGGCCAGCAAGGTGCCCAGCGCCGACATCGCGATGGTCTCAAGGGCTGCGATTGCCAGCCGCGCGACAAACCTGGCCTCGGCCGTCGGGTTCATGAGCTCGCCCATGAACTTGCCCATCCTGCGCGCCGCATCGAGCGAAAGAAATTTGGCCCATTGCAAATCGAGCGTCCAGAAACTCGCCACCGTCAGCGCCATCAGGGCGAGCACGAACCAGCAGGCGGCGCAGCGCGCATCGAAAATCTTCGGCGGCAGGCGGAAGCGTTCGTTGGCCGCGAGCAGCGCTCGTTGCGCGTCGTGCCCACCCCCTGCGGACGGCCCGCTCATCGGACTACCCACCTGTCACTGCGTGACATCCTCCCCGAGGGAGGAGGAGCGCCCCCTGCGGACGGCCGGGCGGGAGCGCTCATCGTAGTAACCCACCTGTCACTGCGTGACATCCTCCCCGAGGGAGGAGGAGCGCTCCCTGCGGACGGCCGGGCGGGAGCGCTCATGCAAGCACCTTGCGTAAGCGGGCACTCACATAATCGGCCAGGCCCACCAGCAGCATGAACACGATCAACATGGTGGCCACTTCCGAGCCCTGGAACATTTTCATCGAGTTGTCCATTTGCTGCCCGAGGCCGCCGGCGCCGACAAAGCCCAGCACCGCCGAGGAGCGGATCGCGCATTCCCAACGGTACACTGTGTAGCTGGTGAGCTCGGCGGCGCTTTGTGGCAACAGGCCGAAGAAGAAGGCTTGCAGCCGGCCGGCGCCATTGCGCAGCAGGGTATGGGTGGCGTGCGCGTCGTCGCTTTCAAGAATTTCGCTGTACACCTTGCCCAGCATACCGCCGTAGGTAAGCGCGATCGCCAACACACCGGCGGTCGGCCCCAGGCCCACCACGCGTACGAACACCAGCGCCCACACCAGCTCGGGCACGCTGCGCAGCATGATCAGGAGCCAGCGCAGCGCCAGGCGCGCCAGAAACGGCAACCGGTGCATGCGCCCGGTCAAAGCCGATACCGACAGCACGCTGTTGGACATCAAGGTCAGGGGAATGGCGAGCACCAGCGCCAGGGCCAGGCCGGCGGTGGCGATCGCCACCGTACGCCAGCATTCACGCAACACCAGCCAGAGGAATTCCGCTTCGATCTTGGGCGGAAAGAAATCGGCGATGAAACGCCGGGTCGATTTGAGCGCATTCGGCTCGAACATTATCCAGGGCTTGAACTCTGTGGCCACCAGTGCCGGTGCGATCAGCACCAGGGCAGCAAGGGTCCAGAACACGCGCCCGCTCCAGGCGGGATCGCGCAATCGCGGCGAGGCAAGCGTGGCCGACACGGTGCAGGCAGAAGTTCAGCGGCAATACATCACCGCCGGGCGCGGCCCGTCGGTGAAAGCGTCCGCCACCGCCGCGGCCGGCCCGTGCAGCTCATGCTCGTATTGCGCGTACAGCGCAGCCAGTCGCTGCTGCGTCACTTCGGCGCTTGGCAGGTCGAACTGCAACACGCCCTCGCGCATGCCCAGCACGCGCGGAAAGCGCGTCGCCACATCCACCTGGTGCAGGGTGGTGACGAGGGTCACGCCGCGTTCGCGCGCGCTTTGCGTAAGGGATTCGATCGCCAGCGCGGCGCGCGACGGATCGAGCGACGACAAGGGCTCGTCGACCAGCCACAGGCTGGCAGCCGACACCAGCGCGCGTGCCAGTCCGACCCGTTGGCGCTCGCCACCGGAGAGGCGGTCGACACGGTCCCAGAGCTTCTCGGCCAGGTCGAAGCGCGCCAGCGCCGCTTCGGCCTCGGCAATATGGGTGGGGTAGAACAGCGAGCGCAGGCTGGCGGCAAGCGATTGTTGTGGCAAACGCGCGGCGAGCACTGCGGTGATCACGCGCTGGCGCGGCGGCAGCGGCGGCGCCTGTGGCGCCAGGAGCAGGCGTCCGCGCAACTTTTGCAGCTGCGCTATCGGAAGCGTCCATGGATCGACACCGTCGAGCTCGAAGGACCCCGCAGCCGGTTTGAGCGCGCAAGCCAGCGCATGCAGCAAGGTGGTCTTGCCGGCGCCGGACGGCCCCACCACCGCCACCTGCTCGCCTGCGGCGATGCTGAGGGTCAGCGGCTTCAATGCCGGCGTGCTGCCGGCGCCTGTTGCCGGCGCCGACGGATGACGTGCGGCAAGCCCTTTGACGACGATGCGCATGGCGCGGCGCCGCCTAGGAAATGTCGGTCAAGTGCAAGACGCGCTCTACTTGATCAAACCCGCACTGCGCCCGGCGGCCTCGAGATCCTTGTAGTTCTCGGCTTTGGTCGCGATGTATTTGGTGGCACGGTTGAGGGTGAGGATTTCCTTGCCTTCGGCGTCGCCCATCGAGATATCCAGCAGGGCCTTGGTGATGCGCTCGCGCAACGCCGCCGGCATGTCGGCATGCACCGACCAGTTGTAATTGAAGTAGGGCGGGGTGGTGTAGAACACGTTGACCTTGGTGGTATCGACTTTCTTGTCTTCGACAAATTTGCGCCATACCGTGATGTCGAGCGCCGCCGCGTCGACGCGCCCGCCGACCACCGAGGCGATGGTAGCGTCATGTGCGCCGGAATAGGCCACGCGCTTGAAATCACGGTCGGGGTCGAGCTTGGCCTGCAGCAGGTAGGCACGCGGCATCAGGTGGCCCGAGGTGCTGGATTGCGAGCCGAAGCTGACCTGCTTGCCCTTCAGGTCGGCCAGGCTCTTGATGCCGGAGTCGGTCTGGGTGATGAACACCGAACGGAACTGCGTGTCTTCCTCGCGCTGCGCGATCGGAATGATCTTGCCGCCCGAGCGTAGTTGGGCCTGCACATGGGTGAAGCCGCCGAACCAGACCACGTCGACCTGCTTGTTCACCAATGCCTCGACCGCTGCCGGGTAGTCGGTCACCGGCGTGAACTCCACCTTCATCCCCAGGGTGCGCTCGAGATACCTGGTGATCGGACCGAACTTGCGCACCTGCTCGGTGGCGGCTTCTTCGGGAATGGTGGTGATCTTGAGCAGGGATTGCTGGGCCAGTGCAGGTGCGCTTGCCAGCATGAAGATGCCTACAACTCTTAAAGCCTGCGAAAGCAGGGAACCGGACATGGGAAGGAACCTCACAAAAAAAGGGGCGAACAAGGCATTTGTGGAATTACGCGACGGCGGGCGGAGCGGATGCATCAGCACGCCTGGAGTCACGAAAACTGCGCGCCGGACTAAGGCCGGAGAGCGCCTGCCGCACGCAGGCCGACGCTCGACATGCAAGCCGAGCGCATGACAAAACAGGCAAAGCCTGAGCCAAACATCAATCGCTCAGGCAATCGTCGCGCAACGTCCAATCAGTTTACACGCACACAGAAGGCTCTTGATTCAGGCCGCCAGGCCCTCGGGGTCAAGCCCAAGTTTCGTCACTGAAGTTCGGCACGCGGTGCGGGCTGCAAAAAGCAGCCGTAAGGCACGAGCCGGCAAGGTCAGGGGTGTCGGGGCCGGCCGATTCGTGGTACTTGGGTCGGATTCAAGAACATGTACTTGTTTTATTGCGTCGCACAATCGATCATCATGGACAGTAAGTCCTGGATGCCCTGCCAACCTTTGAGGCGGCGGCCTTGCCGATCCGGCGGGCCCGTTCGATCGGCTTGACCAAGCGCAAGTCGACCGAGCGCCTGATTGCCGCGATGGCACTCGAACTTTGCGATCCTCACGCCCAACGACCGCGACTTTATCGCCATGGCTCAGGCAGTCCCCAACTTCATGTGCATCCTCGCTTGGGGCTCGGTCGCTTTGGTTTGCAACTCATGTAGCATCCCTGGCTCTGCGCCGAGCTTGTCGATCAGCTCTTTGCAGCCGCTGCAGTTGTCGTGCAGCAACGAGCAAACCCTTTCCCGTGAAGTCCGCACACAAGGAGTCACCCGATGTCCCGCCACACCCCGCTTGGCCTTGCCTCCCTCGTATTCACCTGCCTCACCTGCCTTAACGGCCAGGCCGGCGCGCAGACCGCGCCTGCGCCTTCAACGCCAGCCACGGAAGAGAAACCCTACGAGCCGAAATCGGGCCAGCAAGGCAAAGACGTGATCTGGCTGCCGACCCCGCAGGTGGTGGTCGACAAGATGCTCGACCTCGCCAAGGTGACCGCGCAGGATGTGGTGATCGACCTCGGGTCGGGTGATGGTCGCACCGTGATCACGGCGGCCAGGCTGGGTGCGCGCGCTCTCGGCATCGAATACAACCCGGACATGGTGGAGTATTCCAAAGGCCAGGCGGCCGCGGCCGGCATGACAGAGCGCGCGCGTTTCGTCAAGGCAGATCTGTTTGAGACCAGCTTCAACGAGGCGACGGTGCTCACCATGTTCCTGCTGCCCGAAATCAACCGCAAGCTGCGCCCGAAGATCCTCGATCTCAAACCCGGCACGCGCATCGTTTCCAACACCTTCACCATGGCGGAGTGGAAGCCGGACGCCGAGGCGGATCTGCAAGGCCAGCCTGGCTGCAACATCTCGTTCTGCCGGGTGCTGCACTGGGTGGTGCCGCAAAAGGTCGAAGGCACCTACGCCGCAGCGCAAGGCGAGGTGAAGCTCGCGCAGGAATTCCAGATGCTCACCGGCACCTTGAAGCAGGGGACGACGGTTTTCACCCTCACCGGTCGGGTCTATGGCGAGCAGATCATTCTGAGTGCCGGCAACAAGCAGTATCTCGGCCGCCTCGCCGGCGGCAAACTGGATTTGCGTGAACTCTGACGAGTGCGCCGGAGGCAGGCCTGAAAGTCCCTCGCACCAACGGTGCCAGTGCTATTGAACGGGAGTGGATAAAAAGGGGGGCTGGACATGCCCTGGCCGCAAAGCGCTGGAATCCAATGCGAGCGGGCCCCGAGCGCACCGCAACGTGAGCGGCCAGGACCAGGCGCGGCGGCTAGCCGCCAAACGGGCTGGCAAACGGGCTGGCAAACGCGAACATCATCGCCACCCCGACACCGATCAGGAAGTTGGCGTCGATGAGGCCGGCCAACAGGAACATCTTGACCTGCAGGCGATCCATCAATTCGGGCTGGCGCGCCGAAGCCTCGATGTATTTGCCGCCCATGACGCCAATGCCGATGCACGCGCCGATGGCGCCCAGCCCGATGATCAGGCCGCACGCCAGTGCGACCAAGCCGATGTTGCTCATGATGAAATTTCCTTTCGCCCGAAGATGGTGAAACCCCATGTTCGGCGCCAACGCCCGGCAGGGCAATTACTTGCGAAGTAGGTAGCGTACGTAGCATGCCGCCGCCTTGCGCCAAACCGTCACGGTGCGAGAATGTCGGGAATCTTCAATCCGGGAGTGACAAAATGTGGCTGCGCAATTGCTGGTACGTGATCGCCTGGGAACACGAGATTCCGGCCGACGGTTTTGTGGCGCGCACGGTGCTGGGCGAGCCGCTCCTGGTGTATCGCACCGCCGCCGGGCGATTGGCCGTTCTCGAAGACCGCTGCTGCCACCGGCAGGCGCCCTTGTCGAAAGGGCGGCGCGAAGGCGACTGCATTCGCTGCGGTTATCACGGCCTGAAGTTCGATGCCGACGGCGCCTGTGTCGAGGTGCCCGGCATGGAGCACCCGCCGCAAGCGGCGCGCGTCAAGACCTACCCGGTGGCCGAGCGCAACAAGTGGGTCTTCGTGTGGATGGGCGATGCCGCGCGCGCCGACTTGGCCATGCTGCCCGACAATTTTTCCTGCAATGCCGCCGACTGGCACTACCAGCCCGGCTACATGCACTACGAGACGCCCTATCTGTTGATCTGCGACAACCTGCTCGATTTTTCGCACTTGAGCTATGTGCACGAGAAAACCCTGGGTGGCAGCACCGCCATCGCACTGGCGCGCCCGAGCATTGAAGCGGTGACCGAGCCCGGCCAGCGCGGCCTGCGCGTGAGCCGGCATGTGCCGAACGTGCCGGCGCCGCCCTATTATTCGAAGATCAAGCAGCTCTCGACCAATGTCGATCGCTGGTTCATTTACGATTTCTTGCTGCCGGGCACGCTCTTGATGCGCTCGGGCGGCAGGCCGGTGGCCGATGCACCTGACAACTTGCGCCATGCGGTGCAACTGCACAGTTGCCAGACCTTGACGCCCGAGACTGCGACCACTACGCATTATTTCTTCCAGCAGGCCTACCAGGCCGATGCGCCCGACGCGGGCGTGACCGCGGGCATCTACCAGAGCCTGATCGCCGCCTTCAATGAAGATCGCGACATGATCACCGCGCAGCAGCGCAACCTCATGAGAGCTCCCGGCGCGCCCATGCTGCCGCTGTACATGGATTCGGCGTTGGTGCAATTCCGCCGCCTGGTAGAGGCCGAAGCTGTGGCCGAAGCGACCGCCGAAGCGGGCGGCCAGGGCGGTGGCTGACTGCCGATTGACCACAACGACCGGCGGCTGCGATACTCAATCGGCGTCGCCGTGCATTTCCCTTCCACGGATAGCCCATGCCCATGGAGTCGCTGCGCGAAGGCGCGGTCGCCACAGTCAGGCTCATCGCCTCGGGGGATGCGGCGCGAACACACCGCCTCACTTGTCAACATCAATGCGACCTTGGCGCACAGTGTCAAGCGCCGCTCCAGCGCCGCCACGCCGACGTCCCCCAAGTCCGACAGGCGGCTAGAGCCCCAGGTAAGCCTGTCGCACCCGATCGTCGCCCAGGAGCTCCATGCCGCCCCCGCTCATCACCACGCGGCCATTCTCCAGCACATAGGCGCGCTGGCTGATTTTCAGCGACACCGCGACGTTCTGCTCCACCAGCAGGATGGTCAGCCCCGCGCGGTTGAGTTCGCGGATGATGGCGAACACCTCCTGCACGATCGTCGGCGCCAAGCCCAGCGAAGGTTCGTCGAACATGATGAGGTCGGGCCGGCCCATCAGGCAGCGGCCGATCGCCAGCATCTGCTGCTCACCGCCCGAGAGCGTGCCGGCCAGTTGTTCGCGGCGCTCCTTCAGGCGCGGGAACATGCCGAACACCTCGCCAAGTGCGGCCTTGCCGCTGGCGCGCGCGCGCGCGGTCATGGCGCCCATTTCGAGGTTTTCCTGCACCGAAAGCGAGGGGAAAACCTGGCGTCCCTCCGCCACCTGGCCGATGCCCAGATCGACGATGTGATGCGGTTCGCGCGCGGTGATGTCGGCATCCAGATAGGTCACGTGCCCGCTCCTGGGCTTGTGGATGCCGGCGATCGAGCGGATCAGCGAGGTCTTGCCGGCGCCGTTGGCACCGACGATCGCCACGATCTGGCCGCGCTCAACTTCAAGCGAGACGCCATCGAGCGCCTGTGCATCGCCGTAATAAAGGTCGAGAGCGGCGACCTTGAGCATCAGATCTCCGCCTCTTCACCGAGATAGCATTCCAGCACCGCCGCATCGCGCACCACCTCGGAGGGCAGGCCGCGCGCGATGATCTCGCCGTGATGCAGCACCACGATTTGCCCGGCCAAGGCCATCACCGCGCGCATCACATGCTCGATCAGGAGGATGGTCAGGCCCTCTGCCCGGTTGAGCTCGCGAAATACCGCCACCATCTGGTCGCATTCGGTGGGCCGCAAGCCCGCCATCACTTCATCGAGCAGCAACAGGCTGGGCCGGGTGGCGAGCGCCCGCGCGACTTCCAGGCGCTTGCGATCGGGCAGGGTCAGGCTGGAAGCCGGCATGTCGCGCTTGTGCGCAAGCCCCAACTTTTCCAGTACGCTGGTGGCGTGCGCCCGCGCCGCGCTCACATTCTTCGAACGCGCCAGCGCACCCACCACCACGTTGTCCAGCACCGACAGGCCGGCGAACGGCTTGACGATCTGGAAGGTGCGGCCGATGCCGGCCGCACACACCTGGTCGGCGCGCAGCCCGGCGATCGGGGCGCCGTCGAACCTGATGCTGCCGGCATCCGGCGCCAATACCCCGGCAATCAGGTTGAAGAGCGTGGTCTTGCCGGCGCCATTCGGGCCGATCAGCCCGACAATCGCGCCGCGCGCTACTTCGAAGCTGGCGTTCTGCACCGCCTTCAAGCCGCGAAACGACTTGGACGCACCGCTCACCTCAAGCAGGGCCGTCATTTGGCCAGGCCCAGGCGCCGGGCTATGGTAGGCCAGATGCCGTTGGGCAGGAACATCACCACCACCAGCAGCACGATGCCGTAGAACACCTGCTTGACCCCGGGGATCTCCAGGCCGAAGGCCGCCAGCAACTCGGTGATGCCATCGGCCAGGAGGGTCAGCATGGCAGCGCCCAGGATCGGGCCGAACAGGGTGCCGATGCCGCCGATGATGGGCCCCAGAATGATCTCGATGGAGCGGCTGATGTGGAAGATCTGCTCGGGAAACAGGTTGTTGTAATAGAAGGCGTAGAACACGCCGGCCACCGCGGTCATGGCCGAGCTGATCATCACGGCCAGCATCTTCCAGCGAAAGGTGTTGATGCCCAGCGCCTGCGCCGCCTCTTCGTTTTCACGAATCGCCTGCCAGTAATAGCCGGCGCGGCTCTTCAACAACCAGCTACACAGGCCGAGCGCGCCGGCGGTGAGCGCGAGGATGGCGTAGTAATACATCGCCGGCGGCCCGCGAAAGTTGGCCAGGTCGATCTGGTCGCGCTGCGCCACCCTGAGAAACAGGCCGCCCGAGCCGCCCAGCCATTGCAAGTGGTCGAAACCGATGCGCGTGAATTCGGCGAAGGCAATCGTCAACAGCGCGAAATACACGCCGGAGATGCCAAACCGGAAGGCCAGAAAGCCGATCACCGCGCCGACGGCGACGCACACCGCGATCGCCAGCCAGACCCCGGCCCAGACACCGATGCCATAGTGAAAGAACAGGCCGGCTGCGGCATAGGCACCGACCCCGACATACAGCGAGTGCCCGAGCGACAACTGGCCGGCGAAGCCCATCATCACATTCCACGCCTGGCCGGTGAAGGCAAAAAACAGGATCAGGGTGGCCACCGACAGCACATAGCTGTTGGCGAACATCGGCAGCAGGACCAGCGCCACGCCGAGCAATCCGAGCAACAGCGCGGCGCGCCGGTTCATGCGCGTTTTCCCAGCAGGCCCTGGGGCCGCAGCAGCAGCACCAGAATCAACAGGCCGAAGCTGAACATGCTCTTGGCCGAAGGCGCGAACAAAAGGCCGGCCAGCGCCTCCGACACACCAATCAGGATGCCACCGACGAGCGCCCCGGGCATCGAGCCCAGGCCGCCCACGATCACGGTCACAAACGCCAGCAGGGTGTATGCAGGCCCCAGACTGGGTGTCACGTCCACCAGCAGCACCATCATGCAGCCCGCCACCGCCACGCACGCCGCCCCCACCCCGAAGGTGAGCGCATACAGGTGCTTGACGTTGAGCCCCACCACCAGCGCTCCCAGATGGTTGTCGGCGCAGGCGCGGATCGCCTTGCCGGTCAGGGTCAGGCGAAAGAATGCGAACAGCAGCCCCGCGGTCAGTACCGCGACCCCCGCCGCGTACAGGCGTGCCTTGTCGATCAGGAGGCTTCCCAATTCGAACGATTCGAGCTGGTAGGCCACCTGGATGTTGCGCGCGTCGGGCCCGAAGATCATCAACAAGCCGTTGACCATGATGATCGCCACCGCCACCAGCAGCATGAACTGCGAGTGTTCCGGGCGCGTGATGAAAGGGTTGATCAATCCCGCCTGCAGGGCGTAACCGAAAATGAAGAAGGCCGCCGCCACTGGCAGCACGGCAAGAAACGGGTCGAGCTTGAAGGCCGCGAACAGCACCACGCAGGCATACATGGCGATGGTCATCATCTCGCCATGGGCGAAATTGACCACCCGCACCACACCAAAAATCACCGACAGGCCCAGCGCCATCAGGCCATACACCATGCCGGTGAGGAAGCCCGAGATCAGCACATTGACGGCCAGGTCCCAGGTCATGGCATCGCGGCCGCAGGCGAACGCGGGAAGCCGGACCACGGGCGAACCGCCACGCAAGGCACGACCAGACCAGGCCGGCGCCGCCGGCCCGCGATGGCAGGCATGCGCCTCAAGCCGGCTTGTAGTCAGGCCATGGAAACACCGGCTTGGTCTCCGCCGCGGAGACCGGCAGCACCACCTGCGGGCGGCCATCCTTGTTGAGCAGGCAGGCCGAGAGGTTACCTTCGACCTGGCCCTTGGCGTTGAACTTGATCGGCCCGCCCAGGCTGACCCGATCGGTCAGGTTGGTCTGGCGCACCGCATCGGCCAGCTCCTTCGGATTGGTCGACTTGGCGCGCTTGAAGGCGTCGGCGGCGATCAGGATCGATTCGAAGGTGTAGCTGACATTGGCGCCGTGGCTGTGCAGTTTGTCCTTGGGAAACTGCTTGGCCATCTGCTTGACTACCGCCGCACTCATGCTGGTTTTCGGGTTGTACCAGGGGTTGTTCGAGATGCAGCCCTCGGCCAGCTTGCCCAGCGATTTCTGGAACTGATCCTCGTAAATGCCGGGTGAACCCGGGCTCACCAGGCCCATGATGTTCCAGCGCTGCTTGACGATCTCGCGGCGCAGGATGATGGCGTCGTTGAGGCGGCACACCAGCAGCAGGAAATCCGCCTTCGAGGCCTTGGCCTTGGACACCTCGACCGACAAATCCTTGGCCGCCGGGTCGTAGGAAATGGTGTCGACGATGCGGAACGGCAGTTGCGTCAGGCGCGGCAGGGTGGCACCGATACCGCGATTCATCGCCTGGCCGAAGGTATCGTTGACATGCATGAAAACGGCGGTGCGCGGCGCCACGTTGGTGGCGCGAAACAGGTCACCAATCAGGGACAGGCCGTTGACGGTGAGTTCGATGGCAGTCGGGAAGTTGCGGAACACGAACTTGTAGCCCTGCTCGGTGATCTGCGGGGCAGCGGCGATGTTGATGATGAAGGGCACGCCTTTCTGCTCGGCCACCTGGGCGATGGCAAGGGCGGCACCGGAGTCGAACGGCCCCACCAGCACATGCGCGCCCTCGGCGATCAGGCGTTCGGCGCGGGTGCGCGCGGTATCGACGTTCGACTCGGTATCGGCATTCATCAGCTCGATGTCGACACCCAGCAAATCCTTGATCAGGGCCGGCGCGATATCGGCACCGATCTGGCACGACTGGCCGATCAGGCCCTGCACGCCGGAACGCGGCAGCAGCACCCCGACCTTGAGCTTGGTCGACTGCGCGCGCGCGATGCCGAATGGGGCAAGCGTGGTGGCCGCGCCTGCGCCCAATGCGGTGTTGAACTGTCTGCGGTCCATGGTCTCTCCTTGTGTGCGGTCGATCCCGGCCTGGTCGGGGCGCGTTTGGTCGGCGGCGCGCGCAGTGGTTATAAGCCATAGTCAATGGCTGGTCAACCGCAGTCGCATTGGCCGCCGAGTCAGGCTGGCACAAGCAGCAAGCGCCGCAGCGCTACCGCGGCTACGCCAAATCGCCATGTGGAGGCGCGGGCGCGTCATGCCGTCGCGCGCCGCGTGCAGGACTATTCGCCGGCGAACTCCGTCTGGTGCATCCACGCCGCGTGGCGCGGCGCGCGGCGGGTGCGCGACCACTCATCGAGCATGTCCCACCTCACCGCTTTGGCCTTGGCAAGCATCTCGGGGGTACCGATGTCGCACGCCAGCTCAAGGCGGTGGCCGTTGCAGTCGAAAAAGTAGATCGACTTGAAGATCGCGTGATTGGTGGGCCCGATCACCTCGATGCCGCCGGCCACCAGCTTTTCCTTCGCAGCCACCAGTTCCCCGTAGCTGCCGACCTTGAAGGCCAGGTGCTGCACCCAGGCCGGCGTGTTCTCGTCGCGGCCCATCGCCGGTGAATTGGGCAGCTCGAAAAACGCCAGCACGTTACCGTTGCCGGCATCCAGAAAAATGTGCATGTAAGGGTCCGGCTCGTGAGTCGAGGGCACCTGGTTCTCGGCGAAGGCCAGCATGAAATCCATGTCCAGATACTTCTGGTACCACTCCACGGTTTCCTTGGCATCGCGACAGCGGTAGGCAACGTGATGCACGCCCTTGGTGTGGACCACGGTTTTGCTGGCGGCCTGGCCTGCGGTTTGCACTGCGGCTTGCATGGAATTCTCCCCAACGGTTTCAATAATTAGTAACATACGTTACTATTATCAGTATGTCAAGAAAGCCCTCAGCTACCGCAATGCAACAAACGCAGCTATCGATCACCCCCAAGCGCGGGAGCGCCGCATGAATTTGCAGGCGTTTCTGCCCTACCGCCTGGCAGTGGTGGCAGACGCCGTCAGCCGCGCACTGGCCGCTGTCTATGCCAATCGCTTCAAGCTCACGCGCGACCAATGGCGGGTGATTGCCCAACTGGCAGAAGAGCGTGAACTCAAGGCCACTGAACTCGGCACGCGCACCTCTCTGCCCAAGATGCAGGTCAGCCGCGCGCTCGCCGGGCTCGAACGCGATGGCCTGATCACGCGCGCCATCGACCCGGATGACCGGCGCAAACTGGTGGTACGCCTGACTGCGGCCGGCCGCGTGCTTTACCGCAAGATCGAACCGATCGTGCTCGAACGCGAGGCCTTCCTGCTGCAAGCCTTGAGTTCCGATGAGCGCGCCGCACTGACGCTTGCGCTGGCACGGGTCGAACAGCGCGCGCGGCAATTGCAGCAAACTTCATGATGGCGGCAGGCGGATTTCCCGTCGGGCGCCGAGCCTGATAGCATCGTTGTAATGAACGTCATCAAATCCCTCAAATCACGCCAGGCTGTCAAGCTGCCAAAGCCCCGCAACCCGGTCATCGCGGCGCAGAAGGGCAAGGTGGGCGGCGGCGGCGCCGGTGCGCATCGCAAGTCGCGCGGCGCGGAAAGGCGCGCACAACGCATGGCAGTGCGCAAGGAACTCGACGCCGGCTGATGCCGCTCGCGGCCGGCCGACGTCCCGGCCGACGCCACCGAAGCGCCGCACCGGACGCGAGCCGGAAAATCCAGGAGAGCGCAATGCCGCTGTTTTCGCAAGACCTGCTTAACCCCGGCGTGAAAAAGCGCGAGGTGTTCGGCTGGGCCATGTACGACTTCGCCAACTCCGGTTACACCACCGTGGTGCTGACGGCGGTGTTCTCCGCTTACTTCGTCGGCGTCATCGCGGGCAAGGCCGAATGGGCCACTTTCGCCTGGACGGCGGCGTTGTCGATTTCGTACGCGATCGTCATGCTGACGATGCCGACCCTGGGCGCACTGGCCGACCTGCGCGCGGCGAAAAAGCGCTTCATGCTGCTTTCCACCATCGGCTGTGTGCTGGCAACCGCAGCACTGGCCGCAGTCGGCCCCGGGCAGGTGGCGCTGGCGATGCTGCTGATCATTGTTTCCAACACTTTCTACAGCTACGGCGATTCCCTCACCGCCGCGTTCCTGCCGGAACTGGCCAGACGCGATGCCCTCGGAACCGTGTCGGGCTGGGGCTGGAGCTTTGGCTATTGCGGCGGCATGCTGGCGCTTGGAATCTGCCTGGCATATGTGTTGTGGGCGCAGGCACAGGGGCTGCCGGCCAGCCATTTTGTGCCCGTCACCATGCTGGTGACCGCGACCATCTACGGCTTGGCATCGATCGCGACTTTCGCGCTGCTCAAGGAACGGGCGCAAGCCCGGGGCGCCGCCGGCGCCGACAGCGGCTTCGGCGCCTCGTTGCGGCAACTGGCGGCAACATTGAGCCAGGCGCGCCGCTATCGAGATTTCATGTGGCTGATGTTGTGCGGCCTGTTCTACCAGGGCGGTGTGGCGGTGGCCATCACGCTGGCGGCGATCTATGCCGAACAGGTGATCGGCTTCAAACCGGCCGAAACCATGGTGCTGATTTTCGTGCTCAATGTCGCCGCCGCCCTGGGCGCATTCGGCTTCGGCTTCTGGCAGGACCATATCGGCCACAAGCGCGCCCTGGCCATCACGCTCATCGGCTGGATCGCCACCTGCGTGATCGCCGCGCTCACCACCACCAAGGGCGGCTTCTGGTGGGCCGCCGCCCTGGCCGGCGCCTGCATGGGGTCGAGCCAGTCGGCCGGGCGCGCCATGGTCGGCATGTTCGCGCCGCAAAGGCAATTGGGCGAGTTCTACGGCCTGTGGGCCTTCGCCACGCGCCTGGCCAGCATCATTGGCCCGCTGATGTACGGCGCGATCACCTGGGCCACCGGGGGCAACCAGCGCATCGCGATCGCCGCCACGACCGTGCTTTTCGTGGCGGGGCTGGCGGCCTTGCTGCCGATCAGAGTGGCGCGCGGCCGTGCCGCCGCCGATGCCGACTGACATCGCACAAGGCGTCGGCATACACTGCGCCCTGCGGCAGGTCGCATGAACCAATTCGCGCAGTTTCCCTGTGCGCGCGAACAACTTGACTGACAGCCCCATCCCAACCCGGCCGCATCCCGGCGCAACGGCACGCATATGACTTCGCTGCAAGGCAAGGCGGTTGTGATCACCGGCGCCGGTTCCGGCATCGGCCGCGCGCTCGCACTTGAGTGCGCGCGGCGTGGTGCGCGCCTGCTGCTGGCGGACATTGACGCCACCGGGCTGGCCCAGACTTGCGGCCAGGCACGCGCCCTCGGAGCGCAAGCGGCATCGCAACACGTCGATACCGGTAGCGAAGCCTCGATCGCCGCGCTTGCCGCTGTTGCACAGAATCTCTTTGGCGCAGCCGACATCCTGATCAACAACGCCGGCGTCGGCCTGGTGGCACCGGTCGCCCGCCTCGACAGCGACGATGCGCACTGGCTGATGAACATCAACTTCTGGGGCGTGGTGCACGGCTGCCGCGCCTTTCTGCCGCAAATGCGCGCGCGGCCCGAAGCGGTGATGGTGAACATCTCGAGCATTTTCGCGATGATCTCGGTGCCCACGCAAAGCATCTACAACGCTTCCAAGGCGGCAGTGCGCGCCTTCAGCGACGCCTTGCGCGAAGAGTTGCGCGATACGCCGATACGCGTGCTGTGCGTGCATCCCGGCGGCATCCGTACCAACATTGTCAACAATGCGCGCGTGACCGACACCGCGATGCTGGGCATGAGTGTGGAAAAAATGCGCGCCAACTTTCTGGAAAAGATGGCGCCCACCAGCGCCGACGACGCCGCGCTGGCTATCGTTGTTGCGATCGCCAGCGGCCGCACCCGGCTCATGATCGGCACCGATGCGCGCATCGCCGACCTGTTGTTTCGCCTGGCGCCGGAGAGCGCCGCAAAATGGATCAACCAGCGCCTGCGGCGCATGCGCGCCAAAGGCCAATGACTTTGCCCGACAGCATGATCGACCTGCGCTCCGACACCGTCACCCGGCCCACCCCCGCCATGCGCGCAGTGATGGCACGCGCCCCGGTGGGCGACATGCAGTATGGCGACGACCCCAGCCTGAATGCGCTGGAACAACGCGTGGCCGGCATGCTCGGCAAGGAGGCTTCGCTGTGGCTGCCCTCCGGCACCATGGCCAACCAGGTGGCCTTGCGGGTGCTGACCCGGCCCGGCGATGATGTTCTGGTCGGCAGCGAAGCGCATTCGGTGTGGCACGAGGCCGGCGGGTCGGCGGCCAACGCGGGCGTGCAATTCACCGAGATCGGCAGTGGCGGCCTGTTCACTGCGGCCGATGTCAGGCGCCACGCCAAGCCGCGCGACCAGCCGGTGCTGCCGCTGCCGGCAAGCACATTGGTGCAGATCGAGAACACCCACAACCGCCATGGCGGCCTGGTGTTTCCCCAGGCAGATGTCGAAGCGGTGTGTGCCGTCGCACGCGAACTGCGATTGGCCACCTACCTGGATGGCGCACGTCTGTGGAACGCAGCGGCGCAATCCGGCCTGTCACCGGCGCGCCTGGCAGCCCCCTTCGACCTGGTGATGGTGGCCTTTTCCAAGGGGCTGGGCGCGCCCGCCGGCTCGATGCTGGCCGGCCCCAAAGACCTGATCAATGCAGCGGTGCGCCAGCGTCGCATGCTGGGCGGCGCCATGCGCCAGGTCGGCATGTTCGCCGCCGCCTGTGACTTTGCCCTCACCCACCATCTTGCACGCCTGGCCGACGATCATGCCCATGCGCGCCTGGTAGCGCAGCGCCTGGCGGCTTGCCCGGGCGTACGCATCGCGCTGGAACGCACGCAAACCAACATCGTGGTGTTCGAACTCGATGGTGCACGCGTGACGGCAGCGGCGCTGGTCGCGGCCGCGCGCACCCAGGGCGTGCTGATCAATGCCCTGGGGCCGGTCAAGTTGCGGCTGGTCACGCACCTCGATGTGAGCCGCGCCGATTGCGAACGCGCCGCCGGCGTGCTGGCAGCGCTGCTGGGCGCCTGAGGGCTGCGGCGGCGGCACCTCATTGGCTCTCCCGTGATCCTCGAAATGGCCGCGCGCGGCGTAGGCGTTCTCGAATATATGCGGCGCCAAGTGCTGCGGGCGCGGCCAACGTCCGCCGCACGGGTGGCCTCTGGGCGCCTTGCCGGCCCTTTTCGCCAGTGTCTTGACCTTTGCTCTATTCGGACCGGACTGAGCTCAAGCGCCAGTTTCCGGAGTTGACGGACGAGGACATCGCCGAAGCGATCGCCTTCGCCGCGCGTTCAGTGGATGACGAGCTGGTCAACTTGGAGGCTGCTTGACGCGGCTGCGATTCTGCGTGAACGCGGATTGGATGTCCGGCATGTTGGCGAAATTGGTCTGGGCTCCGCCAGCGATTGGTCAATTTTCGCCAAGGCGATCAAGTCTGCCAGCATCATCGTCACGCTCGACGGCGATTTTCACTCTCTCGTCGCGGTTTCTGGCAATCACACGCTTTCGGTGATCAGGCTTCATGCGGTTCGCATCGTGGCTCGTGGCAAGTCCGTAGTACCGCGTCGCGGGTTGGCTCCAATCGCCCGCCTGCGATTGCTACGCGCTGCCCTGATGCGCTGTCGCGCACGTGGTGCGACATGCGACCGCCCCTCATGTTCTTCAGCGATGGCCCTGCTTGATCGGGGGCTTGATCGGGTGTATTCTTACCGATTATTGATCGATAAATAAAAAGTAAGAAATGACTGCCACCGCCACCTTGTCCAGAAAGTTCCAGATCTCGATTCCAAAAGCCGTTCGGGATGAAGTGCATTGGGAAGCCGGCCAAGAGTTCGTGTTCATCCCCAAGGGAAAAGGTGTGCTGGTCATGCCGGTTCCCGAGTTCGCTGAACTGGCCGGCATCGCCAAAGGGGCTCGCAAGGAGGGCTATCGCGATCGCAAGGACCGCTACTGATGGCGGCGGCACTGCGGGTGGTCGACACCTCGGCCTGGATCGAGTGGTTGACCGGCAGCCCGCTGGGTAAGAAGCTCGGCAAAGAGTTCCCCGACAAGCCGCTCTGCATCGTACCGACCATCGTGCAGCTTGAGCTGTCGAAGTGGCTCGTGCGCGAACTCGGCGAAGAGCAGGCCGATCAGGTCATCGCCTACACGCAGAAGTGCAGGGTCGTGCCCCTCGACACCACGATTGCGCTGCTGGCTGCCGACTTGCACCGGGAATACAAACTGGCCACTGCCGATGCGATCGTCTATGCAACGGCACAGAAGCATGGCGCGGAGCTGCTGACCTGCGACGAGCATTTCAGGGCGTTGCCCGGCGCCGTGCTGCATTCGAAGGCCGAGCGGACCTGAGCTCAGCAGTCACGCAGCCTCATACGTCGTTGGAAAAGACTCCGGTTTGACTCCAATGGCCTGGCACGGGATACTTGCGCGAGTGCCGCTGGAATCTCCCAACCCTTTCAGTAAATGAACGCCATGAAACGTCTGACGTCCGAACCAACCGGCAAGTCCGAAACGGTATTTGCGCGCCCGCTGGGGCGCACATTCCGGCAGGCGTGCTCTACACCCTGCGCAACCCCGCCATCAACTGGATGTACCCGGGCGTCTTCAGCCCCGGCCTGAACGGCCGCGCCGTCAACCACGCGCGCGGCAAGACCCTGGGCTGCGCCGACTGAACAAGTCGCGCGCAATGAGTACTTCATGCCGGCATCGCCGCGTCCGCCGCTGCCAGCACTTCGCCCAGCGCTTTTTCGACGTGCGCATGCAGCCAGCGCATCGCTGGATCCTTGGCGAGGCGCGCGCTCCACACCAGCCGGTACGGCATCGGCTCGATGCGGATCGGCGCCTTCCGCGCGATCAGTCCATAGCGCTCGAGGCGATCCGCCATCACCAGCATCGGCAAGGTGGCAATCATGTCGGTGCGCGCGAGCAGCGGTGCAACCGCTGAAAAGTGCGGCACCCAGGCGCCGATCCGCCGCTGGCCCGGCCGCTGCTCCCTGGTGCCGCCGAAAGCGGCATCCACCGGGCTGGCGATGCGGGCATCGATGCGCACTGCCACATGCGGCCATTTGGCCCAGGCCGCTTTGCCCCATCCCTTGAGGGCCGGATGCCCGGCACGCACGAACGACGCCCACTTGAACGGTGGCAGTTCGGCGTAGGCAAGGCCATCGGGCAGCGCCTGGATGGCCGGCGCCAGTGCGATATCGATCTGCCCTTCGGCCACCTTCAGCGCCGCGTGTTCGTCACGCGTCACCCATTCAAGCGTCGCCAGCGGTGCCTCGCGGCGCACGTGCTCGGCCAGGCGCGGAAAGAAAGCTTCGCTCAAGTCCGGGCTGGCGACGCGAAATTCGCGCCTCGTGGTGGCCGCGTCAAACGCCTGCGGTGGCACCAGCACGCGGCGGATGTTGGAGAGGATCACGCGCACTTCTTCAACCAGACCCTCGGCAAACGGGCTGGCCTCCATCCGCCCGCCGGCCTTGACCAGCAACGGGTCATCAAGCTGCGCACGCAAGCGCGCGAGCGCGTGGCTTAAGGCCGATTGCGTACGCCCGAGCCGCCCGGCCGCGCGTGTCACGCTGCGCTCGGCCATCAGCACGTCGAACACGACGAGGAGGTTGAGGTCAATCCGGCGTAAATCAATTTTGTTCATGGCATATGAAAATTATCTGTTTGATTCATGATTGATTTAACTGCCAAATACGCTCCTCGTCCAACTCTTTTTGAGGAATCACCATGAAAACTTTCCTGCGTTCCGCCCTCGCCATCGCCACCCTCGTGCCGGCCGCCCTCGCCGCATCCGTGGCGAGCGCCCAAAATCTGACTGCCGAACAAGGCCGCGCCGCAGTCGCGCCGTTCTACGACATGCTCAATCAACCGGCCACCAAGGACCTCAAGGCGCTGGCGGAAGCCGCGATGGCCCCGCAGTGGCGCTCGTTTTCCGGCGACGGCATCTTCAAAGGCCGTGAAGAGTTCGTTCAGCAGGTCGCCGGTTTCGGCAAAGGGATTCCCGACCTCAAATGGGACATCAAGGAAGTGCTGGTCGCCGGCAATCGCGTGATCGTGCGCAGCGAAGCGGGCGGCACCCCGGCCGGCCCTCTATTTGGCGTGCCGCACGGCGGCAAGAGCTTCAAGATCATGACCATCGACGTGCACACCGTGGAGAACGGCAAGCTGGTCACGGCACATCACGTTGAAGACTGGGCCAGCGCGATTCGGCAGTTGACGGCGAAGTAAGAAGGAGCGGTGCGCACGAACGTTGCCCGCAAAAATCGGCGGGTTCACAGCAGGCGGCCGCTTGAAGCCGCTGCGGTCGCAAGAGTGAACCATCTCGGCCCGGGCCTGTCCAAGTGAGCGCATATCAGATCAAAGCAGAGCCCCGATAGCCTATGGGGCCCCGACAATCAGAACATGGAGACTACCGCCAGATGGACAGATTTACCAATCGCCGCCGCACCCTGATAAAGGCCGGGCTTGGCGCCAGCCTGACACCCTTGTTCCCGGCGGCCGCCGGCGCGCAAGCGGCCTGGCCCGCCAAGCCGATCCGCATGCTCATTGGCTTTCCGCCCGGCAGCTCTCCGGACGTGCTGGGCCGGGCAATCGTCCAGCCCCTGCAGGACGCACTGGGCCAGAGCGTGGTTATCGAAAACCGTCCCGGCGCTTCAGGTTCCGTCGCAGCCGAAGCCACCGTGAAGGCCCCTGCGGATGGCTACACAATTCTGGTCACAGCCGGGAGCACCATATCGATCAATCCGCTGATCAACACCCTGACGTATGACCCCTTCAAGGACCTGACGCCGGTAGCTGCCCTGGCCCGCCTCAACCTGTTTCTGGTGGTGCGCAGCGAACTGCCGCCGAAAAACGTCAAGGAGTTCGTGGCCTGGCTCAAGGCCAGCCCCGGCAAGTTCTCCTACGGCACGCCCGGCAGCGGTTCGTCACCGCACATCGCCGGCGAAATGTTCAAAAGCAAAGCGGGGGTGTTTGCAGTGCATGTGCCTTATCGCGGGTCGGCGCCGGCGCTGCAGGACCTGCTCGGAGCGCACCTCGACTACAACTTTGATCCGGGCATCGCGTTTGCGCACGTCCGCTCCGGAAAGCTGCGCATGATTGCGGTGGCCACGATGGAACGCTCGTCGCTGTTTCCGGATGTGCCGACCCTCGATGAATCCGGCTTCAAGGGCTTTGATGCGGGCACCACCCACGCCGTGTACGCCCCGTCCGGTACGCCAGCGGACATCGTGGCCCGGCTCAACCGCGAGATCAACCGCATCCTTGGCTTGCCTGCCGTGCGGACGATGATTGAAGGGATTGGTGCCGCGCCCTCACCGATGAGCCCGGCCCAGCTCGTCAGTGTGATGCAGGGCGATGCGGCGCGCTATGCGGCCATCATCAGGGAACGCAAGATCAAGCCGGACTGAGCCGGCTGCAGTAAGGTTGCGCGGCACCGGTGCCTCGCGCCTTGGCTCAAACGGCGCTGTGGCAACACGGCGCCGTTTGTTTTTCTGCAATGGCGCGAGAGCAGCGCTCAACCTGCGCGCAGGCTTGGCGGAACTCGGCTACGTTGAGGGCGGCAATCTCATCATAGAGTACCGCTGGGCAGAAGGGAAAGAGGAGCGGCTTGCCTCAGTCGGATTCACTGAGGTGGCCGAGGAAGGCGGCCTATAGGGCTACGGAGTCAATTTTCGTTGCAATGTATCGCCGCGCTGCCTATTTTGTAGACTGCATCCTGAAGTGAACCAAGCCCGCAGATCTTCCGGTAGAGCAACCGACAAAGTTCGAGATGGTCGTCAATTTGAAAACCGCGAAAACACTCGGCATCAAGGTGCCGCAGTCAATCCTGATTCAGGCGACGAAGGTGATTGAATGAGTTGCGTCATCCGGCCCCTTGCTGACGGTATCGAAGCGGCTTAAACTGACTACCACCATGCGCATCGTAGGCACCCAGGACCGTTCCGAAATCGAGCTTGACCCGGTCAAGGCCTACCGGCGCGGGCGCGAACTCGATGCCTTGCTGCCGCGCACTGGTCCGCCGGTGGTGCGCGGCGTCACACGCGGCACGCACGAGTATTTCAATCGCATCGACGCCGAGCGCCAGCGCCAAACCGCACGCGCGCTCAATTCGGCATGACCGACAAGAACCCGCTACTTGATCTCTTGGCGCGGTTTCGCGAGGAAGGCGTTGAGTATGTTCTCGTCGGCGGGCAGGCAGTGCGGCTCAACGGTTATTTGCGTGCGACTGAAGATATCGATGTGTTGGTCAGGCCGACCCGCTTCAACGGCGAGAAAATCATTCGCGCACTCCAATTCCTCAGGTCTTCCAAAGATCTCGACGCCGGCTGGTTCGTACCTTCAGCGGACGGCACTATCGAAAACATTCGCGTTGCGGATGATCTGCTGATCGACCTCCTGTTCGCGGCGAATGGCGAAACCTACGAATCGATCCAGCCGCACATCCGCGAGCTAGAGATCGAGGGTACGCCGGTGCGGGTCCTCAACATCGAAGGCCTGATCAGGACCAAAACCGATTACCGCGAAAAAGACCTGCTGGACAAGAAAGTGCTTACGCGTATCAAGGACGACTTGAAGGCAAATTGATTGCCTGAAATCGTCGGTGGGAGAGATTTTCCTTCGGCGCCAAAGCAACGATTGACGCTGACGGATATCGCCGGATTACTCCAAAAGCACGGTTCGAGTGGGATTCAAGGAAGGACGAGGAGAACCAGGAAAAGCGCGGGGTTTCCTTTGCAGAGGCGCAATACGCGTTCGCTGATTCGAAACGCGTGATCGCGGAAGATTCCTCCCACTCTTCGAACGAGGAGAGATATTTTTGTTTTGCCCTGGTGTCGGACGGCGTCCTCACGGTACGGTTCACCTATCGCGATAACGTCATTCGCATTTTCGGTGCTGGATACTGGCGAAAAGGAAAACAAATCTATGAGCGCGAAAACAAAATACACGGACGAACCACTCGGAAGCCCAAAGGTCGTTCCTGACTTTCTTCCGCGACCTGCGGATCTTGCCTTCAGGGACGCGGGGGTAAAAGTGACGATAGCCTTGAGCAGGCGCAGCGTTGAGTTTTTCAAAACCGAGGCTCAAAAGAACAAGACCCAGTACCAGCGGATGATTCGCCACCTTCTCGATGCCTATGCCGAGCAGCACGCGCAACCTGCAACCGCGCGCCCAACGCGGACGCGCGCAAAAGCGGTACGCGCCGGTTAATGCAAGGTCCTACCTGTTTTCGCCAGGCAGGCCGACGACAAGAGCGGCTTTTACTACCAGAACTTCGATGACGCCAAAGTGCGCGAAGGCGACGTGATGCAGGTGCTCGACGTGCTTGCCCGGGACGTCGGCATCATGGGCATATTTTCCGACTGGCCGGCGACGGTGACGTATTACGCCAGTTGCATGGGACTGAAATAGATATCCTCGCAATTGCAATCCGCTTGATGCCGCCATTCAAACCCCAAGCGTTGCAAATCAGGCTTGGCCGATGCGGCATTGGACAGGAAATTGGCGGGGATTGATGGATGCACAACTACGACCAGAAACCGTCTAGGAGCGCCCCTTGGGGTGGCCTGCCGTCTGCGGTCGGGCCGAGCAAGTGCGCGCGTCCGGAGGGTCCGGTGACTAAGCATTTTGCATCTCCTTCATTCGCCGTCTGGCAATCTTGATTTCCCCCGGTGGTGTCCTTTGATCGCGGATGATTCCTCGCACTCATGAGCCCAAACCTGCTTTGCGAACTCGCTTGATCAGTTGCCCGGCCTGGACGATGCACTCAGTGAGCGTGGCGTCGCTCACCGTGTCGCCGGAGTAATCGTTGAGGTTGCGCTGCTTCCTGAGGGCGTCGAGAACGATGACGACGTCGTTCTCGACATCCATTGTTTTTGGGAGTATCTGGATCACCAACTGGTGGTGACCCGGCTCACTGGTCAAGGTGCGATAGCCCTTGGCCCACAAAGCTGCCATGGCACACTGCATGATCGCCTTGTAGGCGGCATCAAAGCGGTTCTCGACTGAAATGTTGGTGGCTCGGGCGTCAACAAGGTTGCGCTCGGCGGCAACAATCAACTTATGGATGCTTGACGGCGTGGCGTCATGCTTGACCAACCGGTTGACCGACACCAAGTTTTCCAAGCTCATCTTCGTCTCCCATCAGAAAGAGCTTGTCCTTGGCGAGTACTTCGCGCAGGAATCCATCTCCTCCCGAAAGCTTGCGTCGGAATTCCTCCGGCGACATGACGACCGGGTTGATTTCCCGGCCAATTTTTTCTTGTGCCGCATGCAATGCCTTGACGGCTTCGGCAAAGCCGATGTCACCGACCAACAGCACATCCACATCACTGCCTGAGCGCTCTTCACCGCGCGCCATCGAGCCGAAGATCAGTGCAAGCTTGATCCGTTTTGCCACCGGCGTGAGCGCATCGAGCAGCACGTCGGTCAGCCCTGAGGTCTTGCGCAATAGGCTCGCCAGTTCTTCAAAGACCGGGCACCGCCTGTTGGCGCTGTAACGCAACTGATTGCCAACGCGCTCTCGTTTGAGCAAGCCGGCCTCGGCCAGCCTGGCGAGTTCCTTGTGCAAGGTGCCGGCGTTGGTTTCAGTTTGCCGCGCAATCTCCCGCACATGAAAAGCTTCTTCCGGATGCAGGAGCAGCAGTCCCAGGACGCGGCGACGGTAAGTGCCAAATAGTAGCGAGGCAAGCATAATGTAGCAATTATAGCGACGTTTGTAGTTAATAAGGCTACATTATGCCACTTATAGCTCCACTACGAAACGCAATTTGTTCAGGAGGCCTTAGCGCACCCCCCCTGCGTGCCTGTGGCCACCGGCGCGGCCAACGTCCGCCGCCCAAGTGGCCAAAGGCACAGACAACCGGCATGCCGGGGCGGGGTTTTTAGGGGCGGGTCAGGCGCCTTCGGCGCCAAAGCAACGATTGACGCAGACCGATATCGCCGGATCACTCAAAAAATGGCATTGAAATTCCTACCCTTCAAGCCGATGGACGCACCGCCTACCAACTGCGCCGGAAACCACACACGCCAGTAGTCCGGCCGCGGCCCTGCCTGCCACCACAGCCATGGCTGTGCGGCAGCGTACAGACGACCGCCGGTGACCAGAATGGCCCGGTGCCTGTAGCGGGCCGCCGAGCAGCCCGATGCAATGGCGACCAAACGTAAAACTACCCAGGGCGAAACTTGGGCTTGGGGTTGGGCTTGGGGTCATGGCTCGAATGTTGCCATCCCCGAGCCTCTGTCTGGTCTGCGACTGGGAAATATTCCCCTAAATCTGGCTGGAGTGTTTTGGCACGGTGTTTGCTCTAACTAGCTTCGAGACAGGGTGCATCTGGAAGGGATCGCGATCAAATCTGCGCCAATATTAACCAGCCATTTTGGAAGGATTTTTATGAAAGCCTCTACTTCGCGCCCCATTTTGGGTCGCCGCCAGTTGCTCAAGGCCTCAGTCGCGGGCGCAGCCGCCTTGTCGGCGCCTTATGTTTTCGCCCAAACCATGACGGACGTGAAGTTTTCGCTGGATTGGCAGATCCAGGGCGTTCACGCCTGGTTTTTGCTCGCAGCTGAAAAGGGCTATTTCCGCCAGGAAGGCATCAACATCCAGATCGACGTGGGTGACGGCTCCTCCGGTGTGGTGCAGCGCATATTGACTGGCGCCTATGACGCGGGCATTGGCGACACCAGCACCGTCAAGCAAGTGGCTACCACCAACGCCGCGACCTCACCTATGGTCGCCTACATGGTGTTCAACCGTGTTGCCTTTGTGATCATGTCCAAGAAAAGCGCCAACATCACCAAGCCTTCCGATCTGGCTGGTAAAACCATCCTCAGCACCGCCAACAGCTCGGCCTTTCGCATGTTCCCGATCCTGGCTCGAACTGGCGGCCTGGATATGGCCACTGTCAAGTTCAACAACGTCGCCCCGCCTTTGCTGGACCAATTGCTGGTGCGCAACGAAGCCGACGCCTTGGCCGGGTTCATCACCACCACCTGGGTGAACCTGAAGGCCCTGGGCCAGAACATGAACGACTACAACACCATGTTCTTTGCCGACCATGGCGTCGAGGCCTACGGCAACTCGGTGCTGATCTCGCGCAAGATGGCCACGGAGCAGCCGCGTGTGGCGGCCGGCCTGGTGCGCGCCATCAACCGGGCGTTTAACGACGTGCAAGCCAACCCGGCCGAAGGTATCGACGCTGTGATGCGCCGCAACCCGCTCCTCAACCGCGAGGCTGAAACCGAGCGCCTGTCGATCGGCATGCGCCAGCTCATCAACACGCCCGAGTCGCGCAGCGTCGGCATAGGCGATGTCGAGACGCCGCGCTTTGAGCGCTCGACCCGCCAGGTTTCCGACGTCTTCAGCCTGACGCGTCAGCCCGGCATGTCGGAAGTCATCACCCGCGCCTTCTTGCCCCCCCGCGCTGAGCGCAACATCCGCACCGCTTAAGGAAAGCCTTAACGACAAGTGATGTCGCGCCATGACACGACACGCTGACATCGCCATCCCCGCGCGCGGCTCCTACGTGCTGCGCCGCGCGCGGGTGCCGGGCTGCTTCTTGCGCCGGCCGCTGGTTGGCCAGCAGGTCGACCCCGAAGGTTCGGTTCTGCTCGACATCGAGGTCGAAGGCGAGAAGATCGCAGGCATCTGGCCGGCTGGCACACAGCCGGGAGATGGCGTGCGGCCGGAGATCGACCTGCAGGGCCGTCAGGTCTGGGCGACGCTAATCGACATGCACGCCCACCTCGACAAGGGTCAGGTTGTGCCACGGGTCGCGCCCGACGGCAGCCTCGCCGGCGGCATAACCCTGACGGCGGCCGACCAAAGCCGCTGGACTCCGCAGGACATCCGCCAGCGCATGGAGTTCGGCATCCGCTGCGCCTACGTGCATGGGGTATCGGCGATTCGCACACACATAGATTCGGTCGAGCCGCGCACCACGCCGATGAGCTGGGAGGTCTTCTCCGACCTGCGCGCCGCCTGGACAGGCAAGGTGGCGCTGCAGGCGGTGGGCATCACGCCGCTGACGGCGTTTCTCGATCGTGCCGGCGTCGAGCTGGCCGACAGGGTGGCCGCAGCCGAGGGCATCCTGGGTGGGTGGACCGACGGCATTGCGCAGCATGGCCCGGAGCGGGCCGACCTGGACGGCCTGCTGGACAGCTTTTTCAGCGTGGCCGGCGAACGCGGCCTCGACGTGGACCTGCATGTCGACCAGTCCGACGACGTCGACGCCTTCACCCTACCCGATGTCGCACGGGCGGTGCTGCGCACCGGGTTTGGCGGACGGGTCGTCGTCGATCACTGCGTCAACCTGGCGCTGCAACCCGTGCCGGTGATCGAGCGCACGATCGACCTGTGCCGGCAGGCCGGATTGGCGATCGTGACCCTGCCCACGCCGATGATGTATTTGCAGGACCGCCACGTCGGCCGCACCCCGCGCTGGCGTGGTGTGACAGTGGCACACGAACTGATGGCCGCGGGCATTCCGGTGGCGATCGGCGGCGACAACTGCCGCGACGCGTGGTTCCCGTTCGGCGACCACGACATGGTCGATACCGTGAAGCAATCGGTGCGCGTCTTCCAGATCGATAACCCGATCGCGCAGGCGGTGGCGATGGCCGGGCCGATCCCGTCGGCCATCGTCGAGCGGCCCGATATCGGCTGGATCGACGAAGGCGTGCTGGCGCGCTTCATCCTGTTCGGCGCCCGCACGCTTAACGAGCTGATGTGCCGGCCGCAGGCCGACCGTATCGTCATCGACCGCGGCCGGCGCGTCACCCAGACCCTGCCGGATTACGAAGAATTGACGCCCACCGCCGAATTGTTCTCCGCGCTGACCACACATGAGATTCCCGGATGACCAATCCGATTGGCTGGTCCCGCCGCTTCGTGCTTGCAAGTACCCTCGGCGCCTTCCTTGCCCGCACCTGAACGACGCAGTACGTCAACAAGGGCGCCGGCCTGTAGCTGCGCAAGCAGGTCGTCACGTAATCCGGCGTCGGCGCCGGGATCAGCGATGTCCTTGCCTGGCTGGCGCGCGGCAAGACCGGCGGCGATATCGGCCTCATACTCGACATCAGCGCGCGCACGGTGCAAAAGCACATCGAACATGTGTACGTCAAGCTCGGCGTCGAAACGCGCACCGCAGCCGTGATGCGTGCTGGTGTTGCGCCGGTCGCTGCGCCGGATCATCCATGTCGTGAACTCGCGAGCGATTGCCTCGGCGCCTCTTTCCGGTAAAGCGAAGAAGGCGCAACCACTGCCGTGCCATGCAATCGACGGATAACCATCGAATCCGACGCCAACAGCTTTACCCCCGAGAACGTTGATGGCGGAAAGTGGATCCGCGTTGTGCCTGCGCCTGTCGATTCCAATCTCGCAGCCAGCCGTCGCGCCACCGGCCGACGCGACCGACGAGCCGCCGCATCGCCACGCAGTCCGCTACGTCTGGGCGCTTATGCTGGCGCGCATCTACGAGGTGCTGCTCCTGCCGTGTCCGAAGTGCGGTGGCGCGATGCGGATCGTCGCCTTCATCACTGAGGGGCCGGTGATCCGGGCAATTCCCGGTCACCTGGGCGAGCCTAAGTCACCGCCGCGTCTACGGCTGGCGCCGGGGCCGCCGCTTTCGGAGATGCCGGACCGTGGATCCGACACAATCAATCCGCAGGTGCAACTCATGCCGGAACATGCGTTCAGTAAGCGCATCGCGTGGTAGGGCACAAGACGACAAGGCTCGCTCGCCGGGGGCAACGCGTGCCTGCGGCCACCTGCACGGCAATCTTCTCCAGCCCAGGTGGCCGCAGGCACAGACAACCGGCATGCCGGGAAGGGGTTTCAGGCGCGATCAGGCGTCTTCGGCGCCAAATCAACGATTGACGCAGACGGATATGACCTGCAGCGGCTACGAGGCTATTTGGCTTCCAGGTGCCGCCGGCAGCGGGCGGCGCCGGCGCCTCTTTTGCAGTCAAGGCGCGCATCGCGGAGATCCTGGCCGGCGCTGCCTTCTTGCGCGCCGCTGAACATCAACATCAGGGTGCCAAAGCAACGATTGACGCTGACGGATATCGCCGGGTTACTCCAAAAACGGGATTGAAATTCCTATCCTTGACCTGCGGACTACAGCGGGCTGTATGCAATGCGATATCGACGGACGGAGAAGTCACGAAGCGGCTTCACTTTCAATTGTCTGCGCGATGGAATTTATCGCCGATCGGGCTGGCGATACGGAAGTTTTTCGCCGGCTGCCGCCGCGCACAGCCGTCGGGCACCCGGCCTGATGCACAATGGCCGGTGCGCAAGGAATCGAACGGGAGGCTGCGTTGAGGATGCATATTCGCGGCCGTCGACAAAAGCCGGCTTGTGGCGCCGAAAATGCCTGGCCGGAGCTTGTTTTCGTACGCCCTTTTCCGCGCGCGCATGGCGGGCACCAGACATGGCCACGGCTGATACGACTGATCGTTGCCGCGACCTGCATCGCGCCGCCATTCGGCCCCGCTGCCTTCGCCGACCCGGCACCGCGCGGCGAGACGGAAATCGGCCGGCACGACGCCTGGGCCTTCAAGCTCACCCCTTCGTACTACGTCACCGAACGTCAGAAGGACGCGACGGACCTCAACCTGCGTGCCAACCTCGGCGCCCATGCGCTCTGACTGGCGCACTTTCGGCGCGGGAGCGAATTCGAACAAAGCCGCACCGGCTACGAGTACACCGCGCAATTTCCTTTCGGCCAGATCGTCCCCTCGCTGCAACTGGCTTCGCACGGCTTCGCCGGTGGTTCGCTCAACGCGCAGGTCGGCGACACGGTCTACGGCCTGATCGGTTTCGGACGCACCAACCTGCGCGACTACTACAACCTCAACTTCGACCCCAATGATTCCCTGGTCGCAGGGTTCGGCACAAGGCTCCTGCCCAGGTCCAACCTGACATTGTTCAGAGTGCAGGACAACCGCCTGCACACCGGGCAGAAAGTGACGCACCTGGTCTGGCGCTACGCCGTGGCCGAGCGGCGGCGATGGACAGTCGATTTGTCGCGCAAGCAAGGGCGCGCAAGCGCGGATGCGGATCCGGTTTCCGGTACCGCCTTGTCAATCACTTTCGACTACGACGACATTTTCTTCCGCCTGGCGCGTGACCGCAAGGTCAACTTCAGCGACGACGATCAGACGCGGATATCGCTCGGTCTGCGCTTCTGAGCATGTTTCAGGCTGCGCGCCTTCGTGATGCGGCAACAGGAGCTTTCATGCGGGCGCCAATCCTTGACACGGCCCCGGCTGCGGCCAAGCCCTCACTCCGGCTGCAGGCCGATGTCCTTGATCAGCTTGCTCCAGCGACCGCGTTCAGCGGCGCGGAACTCGTTGAGCGCCTGCGGCGGCCCCGGTTCGAGCAGCAGTCCGAGGTCGCGCAGGCGCTTGGGCACCGAGAGCACCCACTGGCGCAGCGGCAGGCGCGCAATGACATGGTCGGCCAGATGCGCGGCGGTCTCCACCATGCGGCGGGTGGTGCAGGATGGGCATACGCCGGGACATTTGAAGGAAAGCATGGGCGCGATCCAGGACCGCCCCAAAGAGAATCTGGTCTCCACCGACCATGGCATCATCATGACGCGCCCGGCTTTGTTAAAAGCCGCGAAAGCGAATCGCGAAGGCAAGCCGCTGCCGGGTTTGGCGCAGGCCGAACAGCGGGTGCGTTCCTGCTCCATCGAGTTGCCGTTTGAGCAAAAGTACAAGGACGGCGCCAAACACGGCCTCTCCTTGGATCTGGCCACCGACCCGGTCAGCGTATGACAAGCGGCGCATACGCCGTTCATTCCGCACCCAACGCCGTTGCCGTAAAATGCCGATACTGATTTTCAGGAGTTCACCATGAGCCTGACCATCCGCCGCCAAGCCCGCGTCGACACCCAACACCGCATTTCACTTCGCCATGTTGGCTTCCAGCCCGGCACGCTCGTCAGCGTGGTGGCCACGGCACAGCAGGCATCTGGGCGCAGCAAGCGATCCGCCGCTTACAGTCTGTTCGATCAATTGCAGACACTGGCCAGCAAGCTGGATCGCCAGTTGTCGCGCAATTCCGCGCAGTACGCCGCGGCGAGTCTTCCCGCCGACTACTCGCTCAACTTCGAGCAGTCCCTTTATCCGCAGCGCGGCTGAGTCTGACATAGTCTTCGATGACTGGCGCGGTCAAGCCTGGCGCGCGGCTGTTTGTCGATACAGGTTACTTTCTCGCACTCGCTTTGCCGCGCGACACCTGGAACGGCATTGCACGCAAATGGGCCAAACGCAGCAAACAGCATCGTTACCGCCTCGTCACAACCCAAGCGGTCTTGATGGAAGTGGGCGCGGCGCTCGCACGCACACCCATGCGCCAGCTTGCCCAATCGATTCTTGTGAGCGCCCGGGACGACCCGGCGCTTGAAGTGCTGCCCTGTGACGGCATGCTCTACGACCGTGCCCTGCGTTGTTCCTGGCGCATCCGGACAAAAACTGGAGCATGACGGACTGCGCTTCTTTCGTCGTGATGTCAGACCAGGGACTGATGCACGCACTGAGCGCCGATCACCATTTCGAACAAGCCGGATTCGTAGCGCTGCTCAAGCAATGAGTCTCAGGACATAACGTGACGCATGGACCATCGTTCCCAACCGCGGCGCGTTCGTCGCCAGCCCGAGCCTGGCGCAGGCGCGCGAAATCTACGAGGCACGGCGCATCGTCGAAGGCGGCATCGTCGGACGCCTGGCCGGGCGCCCGAGCGCGGCGATCGCGCGCTTTCCATCCGGCTATCGGGCGAATTTCACGTACTGCTGGCCGAATGCACCGGCAGCCCGTTGGTGGTGCGCGAACTGCAGGAACTGCTGAGCCGCACCTCGATGCTGGTGGCGTTTTTCGAAGCCGCTGCGGCATCCGAATGCGCCTGCGAGGAACATGAAGAAATCCTGGTGGCGCTCGCCGAAGGCGATGCAGCACGCGCGCTGAAGGCCATGCATACGCATTTGTCGCTGATCGAAACACGCCTGACGCCGCGCGCAGCCCTGCCCGCTGTGAGCGACGTCGAGCAGGAACTGCGGCATGCCTGGGGCGCTGCACGCAAAGCGGCCGTGAAACGGCTGGGAAAATCAACACGCACTCGAATCCCGGAGTGTGGATTCAGGACACGCTTGACCGCGGCCTGGCCTGGCGGTGCGCAAGGGCACCCATCAGGCCCAATCCGGCGATCAACATGGCCCAGGTTTCCGGCTCGGGTACCGGCAGCGGCAGCCCGGGCTGAATCACCCGCAGTTCGACCAGGTCGGCCGCATAGTCGTAGCGCAACGAGTAGTCAAAGCCGCTGCCGAAACCGGTGGCGGTGACGCTGCCGAATGTCCCGCTCAAGTCGCCGCTTGCATTGAGGATCACAAAAGTGTCGTTGGCGTTGAGCGCACAACTGCCGATGCAGCCGAGCGCCAAGGTGCCGCCGAGCGTGGCCGTGCCGTTGACCACGAGCCTGTCGAACAGGACACTGCAGGCCAGCTCGATATCGAGCACACCGGCTGCGGTCTGCTCGAAGTTGCCGGCCAGGGTCAGTGTGCCCGGGGAATTGCCGGGGGCAATGTGACCGGAATTGGTGTGTTTGGCGGTCTGTATCGTCGCGCCGCCCGTGATCTTGCCGGGGTTGACAAAGGTCATGCCCGAAAAATTCTTGTCGCTGCCCGCTTTCGCATTGAGCGTGTAGCCGGCAACCGCGGTCCAGCCGCCGCTCAGATTGCCACCGGGCCAGTCGACCACGTCAGATTCACATCGGCCTGGATGTCGTTGCAATAGCCTGTGCAGGCCATCGGCACGGCGGTTTCATGCTGATGGCATCGGTTCGACATATAAGGCGTGAATCACCGCCAGGAATAGCCGCAATGCAATGCGGGTTGGTTATGATGCGGACATCGACTCGCCACCTCGCCGCACCCACTCTTCCTGCCCGCGTCCGGACCAGTCCATGAACCATGAAAACGAGTTGCTAGCCCGCGTCCAACGATTCGTACAAGACGATGTTGCACCGCGATACAAAGACGGCAAACCGCTAGTCGTGGACAGCCGCCTGACCGCGGCTGCGGCGGCTACGGGGCTATTTGGCTTCCAGGTGCCGCCGGCAGCGGGCGGCGCCGGCGCCTCTTTTGCAGTCAAGGCGCGCATCGCGGAGATCCTGGCCGGCGCCGATTTCGGGCTGGCGATGTCCTTGATCAACACCCAGAACGTTGCCAATCATCTGGCGCGCAGCGCCGCGGCCGCGGTGGCGCAACGCCATCTGCCCGACCTGATGGCGGGCAGGAAATCCGCCTGCACCGCACTGACCGAACCCGGCGCCGGCTCTGACTTTGCCGCCATCAAAACCACCGCCACGCAAATCGACGGCAACTGGCGCCTGGATGGCGCCAAGGCATGGATCATCAATGCAGTGCACGCCGAAGTGCTCTTGGTGTATGCGCAAACCCGGCCCGGCAGCGGCGCCGCCGGCATCGCTGCCTTTGTGGTTGACGCCAACCGCGCCGGCTTCGTGCGTGGCGCCGCGATGACCGGTGCCATGCCGGCGATGGGCACGGGCAGCTTCGGCCTTGAAGCCTATGTCGCCAATACTGACGAGATGTTGTTCGCACCCGGCCAGGCCTTCAAGCGCGCCATGACCTCGATCAACGGCGCACGCATCTACGTGGCAGCCATGTGCTGCGGCATGGTCGCGGCCGCCTTGACCATCGCCGCCAACTACGGCCGCCAGCGCAGTACCTTCGGCCAGACGCTGTTCGATCATCAGGGCTGGCGCTGGCACCTTGCCGACGCCGCGGTCGATCTGGAGGCGGCGCGCCTGATGGTGGCCGCCGCGGCAAATGCGCTCGATGCCGGCGCCGACGTGCAGGGCGCGGCGGCGCGCGCCAAGGTGTTTGCCACCCGCATGGCCCACCGCCATCTCGGGGCCCTGCTGCATGCCATGGGCGCGGAAGGATTGAGCGACCACCACCCGCTGTTGCGCCATCTTGAAGGCGCGCAGGCCGCCGCCTTCACCGACGGCGCAACCGGGATGCTGCTGGAACGTATCGCGCGCGAATTGCGAGGCAAGTGATGACCGACGATACTCGTTTTGCCGCACCGGCGTTATTGATCGTCGACATGCAAAACGACTTCGTGCGTGCCGGCGCACCGCTTGAAGTGCCCGATGCGCGCGCCACCTTCGACGTCCATCGGCGCCTGATCAGGTTGTTTCGCGACATCGGCGCGCCAGTGGTCTACACCAGGTTTCTGGCGACGCCGGAACCCAGCCTCTTGTGGCGCTGGTCGCCACAATTCGCGCCGCCGACGCTGTGCTGCCGCAAGCCCAACGCTACCAGGGTCGGACTTCATCATGCCGGTACATGATTACCACTCGGGCCCGCAGTTCAACCCGGTAGATGGTTGCAGCATCGCCTCGAACGCAGCGCCGCCAATCAGGCAGGTGTTGAACATGTTTGCGCCCAAGGTCGATGCCGACGGCAACGAACCGGGTGGTGTGCCTGTGGTATTGCCAGACGCCGCCGCCCTGGTCGGTGCCACGCAAAAAAGCGCGGTCCTGCGCTGACAAAACGACAAGGAGAGAGATATGAATCCGCTGCAAGTACTGGTAGGTGCAAGCTTGCCCCTAATGCTGGCGCTGCTGTCGTTCGCCACATCGGCCCAGAACGCGCCACCGCCCAGGGAAGGTACCTGGATCGCCAGGGACTTCGGCTTTCACACGGGCGAAGTGATGCCGGAACTGCGCATCCACTACACCACTGTGGGCGCTCCGTCCGGCGAACCGGTGCTGATACTGCACGGCACCACCGGCTCCGGCGCCGGCATGCTCGGCCCCACCTTCGGCGGCGAACTGTTCGGGCCCGGGCAGGCACTGGATGCAAACAAGTATTTCATCATCCTGCCCGACGCCATCGGCACCGGCAAGACCAGCAAACCCTCCGACGGCATGCGCGCGAAGTTTCCGAAATACAACTACGACGACATGGTGCAGGCGCAATATCGGCTGGTCACAGAAGGCCTGGGAATCAAACGCCTGCGCCTGGTGTTGGGCAACTCGATGGGCGGCATGCACACCTGGTTATGGGGTGTTAAGTATCCGGATTTCATGGATGCGCTGGTGCCGATGGCCTCGATGCCCAGCGAAATGTCCGGGCGCAACTGGATCATGCGCAAGCTGCTGATCGAATCCATCCGCCGCGATCCCGAATGGATGGAGGGCAACTACACCAGACAACCGCGCGGCTTTCAGCTGGCCTCGGTATTCTTCGGCTTCGGCACCAACGGCGGCAACCAGGGGCTGTACAAGGCGGCACCTACGCGCGACCGCGCGGACGCACTGGTCAACCAGCGCCTGAACGGGCCCTTCACCGCCGACGCCAACGACCACCTCTATCAGTGGGACGCCTCGCGCGACTACAACGTGGCGCCGATGCTCGAACGCATCAATGCGTCACTGCTTGTGATCAATTCCGCGGATGACGAACGCAACCCGCCGGAACTTGGCGTGATGGAAAAGGAACTCAAGCGCATCCGCAACGCGCGCCTTTACCTGGTACCTGGCAACGAGAACACGTTTGGACATGGCACCACCGGCCAGGCGCGGTTCTGGAAAGCGCAAGTGGAGGAATTGATGCGGACCGCGGGACGCAGGTAATCCCCATCATCCGGACAGCGGCCCGCGGCAGGACTGGGTATTCGCCTTGCGCATGCTTCATGGGCCCGCTTGGTTGGCGCCCTTCCAGGCCTTGCTCAAGCGCCCGCCTGCAGCCATCAGCAAGCCATTGATCCAGAAAACCGCCATCAAGCCAGCCACCGCGCCGATCGCGCCAAACAGCGCCGGCCCGGCAATGCGCGCGATGTTGTTCACCGTCGAACGCAAGCCCACGGTCGCACCGGCGCTGCCTTCTTGCGCGCCGCTGAACATCAACATCAGGGTCAGTGTTTGCGTGGCTCCCAGCGAAATGCCGAATCCGAACGCCAGTGCCGCCAGCAGGGTTTGGTCTTGCACCAGGGGCACCAGCGCAAACACCGTCGCGCCAAGATAGAACGCGATGGCCAGGAGCCTGTATTCACCGATCGGCTTGATCAGACGGAACATCACGATGCGGATACCGAAGGAGCCCACCGCAAGCGCGGCGAGCAGGCCGCCGATGACTGAGGCCGACAGGCCGATGCCATGGGCGTAGATGGGCAGGAATGCCTGGAACAGGTCGTTGGCGAGTTGCGACAGGCTGCTGACGGCAAGCATGCGCCGCAATTGCGGGTTCTTGAGCGTTTGCCACAGCTTGCCGCCCGAACTCGGCCGGCCTTCACTGGCCGGCAACACGCCGCCAAACACCAGCAATGTGCCCAGCGCGACAAGCAGCAGGGCCGCAACCGCCAGACACGCGTGCAAGTATCCGAAGTGGTCAATCACGAAGCCTGCCAACAGCGGACCGAGAAAAATGGCGGCCGACCCGGTCATGCTGTAGTTGCTGAAATTGCGCGCGCGCTGGTGCACCTGGCTCAGAATGCCGACCAGGTTTTGCCCCAGCACGGTAGTCAGCACGATGGTCAGGCCCAGCATGACCGCAGCTACATAAAGCGATGGCAGGGCCGGGAAGAAATACGGCACCAGCATGCCGCCGGCGCCTCCTGCGGCGCCGCCTGCCAGCAACCAGCGTGAACCGAAGCGATCTGCCAGCACGCCGATCGGCCAGGAAAGCAGCAGGGGAAACAGATACACCATGGCCAGAATCGCCCCGACGCCAGCAGCATTGGCGCCGAGCTCCAGCGCATACAGCGAAAAAACGATGCGTGCAGCGGTAACGCCGACAAACACGAGTATGTTGAGCGCCAGAATCAGGTTGATTGCCATGCTTGGATCACGCCACCGTTCAACACAGGCTGACAGGCATAGTACCTACGCGCGGGATACAAGCGGGCGCGACAGTCTGGCGCAATCAAATGCGGCTCTCTCCATCATGTGCCTGTTTTCACAGAACCCATTTCAACGACCATCCGGTCACCAAAGGAGAGCCACCATGGCTGACGTCGGCAGCAAGCTGATTTTCGAGAACGAACGCATTCGCGTGTGGGAATTCACCCTGCAACCCGGCGAGACGATCGACGCCCACAAGCACGAACACGACTACTTTTTCTACCCGATTGAAGGCGGCACGCTGGAAGTCACGCGCGAGAGCGGCGTGCTGCGCGCGACACTCGAGGCTGGAAAGGTGTACTACCGCAGCGGCGGCGATACCCATGCGGCGAAGAACGTCGACGAGCATCGCTATCACGAGGTGCTGGTCGAACTCAAGAGCTGACTGCCACTACCTGCTGCGCGCGGCTTTCACGAAAGCGTGCGCGGCCTGGAAAAGTTCGAGATCCTGCACATAGTCGGCCGCATCGGCGCGGTTGATCTGGATCCATTCGCGCGTGCTCGACATGCCGCCGGGGTTGAAGTGGCTGACGTTGGCGCGCGAGAACTGCAGTTCGTCGGCGGTCTTGGAAGGCAGCCGCAGGCCGATGCCCTCGCCGCTGATGCAGGCAAACATCTTGTCGCCGACGAAATAGGCGTCCAGTCCGTTGACTTTTTTGCCGACCACGCCTGGCAGTTTCAGGAGCAGTGCGTCGATTTGGGTCTTGCGGGTAGGTTCAGGCGCGGCGGTTTTCATGGCGTGGCAGGTAGGTAAGCCTTGCGCAGACTACTACACTCGCCTGACCTCGCGATGAAACACGTCCGGAGCGCTGCCGGCAGCGGCCACTGCACTGGCGCAGGCGGCAGAAGGCGTTGTTCCTGCGCCTGCCGATTCCACTCTCGCAGCCAGCCGTGGCGCCAGCGGCCGACGCGACCAGCGAGCCGACGCATATCCGGGCAGCGCGCTACGTCTGGGCGCTGCTGCTGGCGCGCATCTACGAGGTGCTGCCTCTGCTGTGGCCGGCGCGCAGGGCGCAGCTTTGGGAGACGCCGGGCCGCGAATCTGGCGAAATTGATCCACAAGCCCAGCCAGAACCGAACTACGAGTTTGACCTGCGCGTCGCGTGGTAAGGCAGAAGACGACAAGGCTCGCTCGAATGCGCCTGGTTTTCCGTGGCTCAGGGTGAATCGCAAGTTTCAGACGCGCGGATCGAGCGAAGGCAGGCCGAATCGAATCCGGCCTGCGTTGACCGCCTGGACGTCCCACGCCATCGTGATCTGCAAGACCGCCGCGTGAATGTCGCGCCAGGCGCGCAGGAACACGCTGTCGGGATCCAGGCCGCGCGCACCGACCAGCGGATGCAGGCGCTCGACCGCACGCAGGCACAACTGGCCGGCGAACGCGTTGTTCAGGCGCCAGCGGGCACGCGTGTCGATGTCGGGGACGGTGCCGTCGCTGACAATCGCCAGCGCATCGTCGCAGTCCTTGACCAGGATCGCCCACGCGGCGGCGATCTCGGCGCCGGCTTCGGCGATGCGCACCTGCGTGGTCGGCAACTCGCGCATCGGAATGCCCGCGACGTTGTTGCGCGTGCGCAATTCCTCTTCCATGGCCATGAGCGCCCCGCGCGCGATGCCCAGCGCGGGCCCGGCGAAGACCTTGGTGCCGAGCGTCAGCGGCGGAATCCGATATAGCGCCGAGGGGTTGAGCGCACTGCCCGGCGTGACCCCGCCAAGAATCAGGGTGGTTGGCAGGGTGCGATGCTCGGGAATGAAGCACTCCTGCAGGCGGATCGACTTGCTGCCGGTGCCGGCGAGCCCGGCCGCGTTCCAGTCGTCGACGACTTCGTAATCCGACCTGGGCACCAGGGCGAACCGATGTTGTGGCGGGCCGGTGTCCTGCGGGACGAACACCTGCATGTTGTTCCAGTCGGCAAAATCCACGCCGCTGGCGAAGCTCCACAAGCCGTCGGCGACGATCCCGCCGTCGACCCTGCGGACCTTGCCCCCTTTGGCGGGAAACGACGAGGCGATGAGGGCGTTGCCGCTGTTGCCCCACACCTCTTCCTGCGTTTGCGGGTAGTGGGTGCCAAGGATCAGGTTCTGGATGGCCAGGTTGGTAAAGATCCAGCAGCTCGAGCCGCAGCCGCGCCCCAGTTCGGCGGCCAGATCGATCATGATCGACAAGTTCAACTCGCTCCCGCCAAAGCGCTTGGGCTGGTGGATGCGATAAAAACCCGCCGCGACGAACGCTTCATGCGTAGCGCGGGCGATGCGCCGATCCTTCTCGGTCTGGACTGCCCGTTCGCTCAGCGCGGGAACCAGCGTGCGGGCCTTATCGATCAGCGCCTTGCGCTGTTCAGAATCTGCTCCATGCACTCCCGTTTGGTTCACTTTTTGTCCCTGATGTGCCGAAAGGCCAAGAATACCGGATCGCTACGGCCGCGTCATCGGACCATGTTCCCGTCCACTACGAGAAGGGCCGGATCAGTCCGCCAGCCTGAACAGCGCGCGCGATGGCGTCGAAGTTGCTGCCGATGGCGGGGTTGACCGCTGATCTCACGCCGTGCCAATCCGCCCCGAAAAGGCAGCGAAGCGGGCGCGGGCAAAACCGTGAGCGAGGATGCCACAGTCGAAGTAGCGGCGGAATTCCCGCTCGGTGACCGCTGCCGCGCTCGCCCCGGCGCCATCCTCCTGATTTGCGGCGATTAGTCTTGGAGGTTGTGCTTTTCGCTTTTTGAGAAGGAATGGGGCGTGTGACGCCATACTGAAAATTCGCAGGACGACACCCTGTGCGGTATCGCCTACCGGGTCTACGCCGACCCCACTACATGCGCGTGCCTCGAGAGACGTTCACCCGACGCGGTGGCCCAACTGGACCACGCCGGCCTGCTTGGTCCGGACATGCTTCACGTCCACTGCAATTTCTTCAGTGATGACGAACTCCGACGCATCGCCGATACCGGTGGCACCGTTGTGGTCACCCCTGAAACCGAGCTGCAGATGGCGATGGAATACCCGGTCACGGGTCGACTCCTCAAGGTAGGCATCGCCCCGAGTCTCGGCATCGACATCGCTTCCGACTACGCGGGCGACATGTTCTCGCAGATGCGACTGGCGTTTCAGAGCGGGCGCTGCGCAATCAGCCGGTCCTCGATCTTCGCAAATTGTCGCCCACCATCAGCCCGACCGTCAGGGACGCACTGGGATTTGCAACCTTGAATGGCGCCCGGGCAATGGGTCTGGGCACGGTTGCCGGCTCGCTTGTCCCAGGCAAACAGGCTGACCTGATTTCAATCGCGACAACACGACTCAATTTCATGCCGCCCGCAGAACCGGTTGCGTCCAGTGTCTTGCAGGCGCGCGCATCGGACGTCAGTGAATTGATGATTGCCGGAAAGTTGCGTAAGCAGGACGGGAAACTCTTCGATGTCGACCTCGATTCGCTTCGCAAGCGCATTGGTGCTTCGCAAAAACACCTGACCGAGTTCGCAACGAGCGCAATTGCTGTGGTCCGATTTGGGGGAGCGTCTCCTTCCTCGGCTGATGCCGATTGTTGTCAATCAAGCTTACGCGCTTACGCCGTGCCGGTCGTGTGCGCTCCCCTCACGGATGGATCTGCCGCGCGCCAATCCCGGCAAGAACACCTGAGCTTGGGACAGCGCAAGGTCATGTCGGCCATCGAACAGTGCCGCAGCGCGGCGCTGGGTGGACATGTGTTGCGCTCATTTCGAATTGGCGCTAACCTGCCAGCGGAACGAGGAGGAAACATGTTCGACCTGCTGATCAAGAATGCCCGCGTGGCCGACGGCCTGGGCAACCCGTTGGTTACTGCCGACCTGGCGGTGCGCGACGGCCGTGTTGCCGCGATCGGCCGCGACCTGGGCCGGGCCAGTGAAACCGTGAACGCCGACGGCCGCGTGCTGGCGCCCGGCGTGATCGACGTGCACACCCACTACGACGCGCAGCTCACCTGGGATTCCACCGCTTCGCCCTCGCCCGCTCTTGGCGTCACCACGGTGGTGATCGGCAATTGCGGCTTCGGCATCGCGCCGGCGACACCGGCTACCCGCGACACGCTGCTAAAAAACCTGGCTGAGGTGGAGGCAATGTCGCTCGACGCCCTGCGCGCCGGCGTTGACTGGCAGTTCGACGGCTTCGCAGAGTACTTAGCCTTCCTCGAGCGGCGCGGCGTCGGTCCGAACGTTGCCTCGTTCTGCTCGCATTCGGCGCTGCGCACGGTGGTGATGGGCGATGCGGGCTCCGAGCGCGCCGCCACGGCGGACGAATTGCAGCGCATGCTGGCGCTGTTCGACCAGGCCATGGCAGCCGGCGCCATTGGTCTGGGCTCTTCGACCTTCGAGAACCACAATGGCTCGGGCGGTATCCCGGTGCCCTCGCGCCTGGCGGACGACGATGAGTTCCGTGCTTTCGCCGGTGTCTTGGCCAAGCACGGACGCGGCATGATCCAGGCCACCTGCGGCGACCGCACCGGCATTGCTTTTCTGGAGGAGCTCGCCGCGATCTGCGAGCGCCCGATGATCTACTGCCCGCTGCTGGACTATCCGACGCGGCCGGAGCGGGCGCCGGGGATCGCGCGGGCCTGCGCGGAGGCGCGCGGACGCGGCCGAGCGGTCTACACCCAGGCATCGTGCCAGCCTCTCAACATGGATTTCACGCTGCTGAACGCCTATCCGATGATCACCATCGAGCCGTGGCCGACGCGTGGCGATAAGGGGCATCACGCACGCACCTTCGCCGATCCCACGTTCCGTGCAGCGTTCAAGGACAATGTCGGCGCGCCCAAAGGCGGCCGCATCTTCAACGGCACCTGGCACCTGGTCGAGGTGAGCCTGTCGCCGACCCAACCGGAGCTGGAGACCCGCTCGATCGCCGAGATCGCCCGGGAGCGCGGCCAGGATCCGGTCGACGTATTCCTCGACATCGGGCTTGCCGACGACCTGGCGACCATCTTCACCGCGAAGCTGCTCAATGTCGACGAAACGCGCGTCGGCCAGCTACTGGCAGATGATGGCAATCTGGTCAGCCTGTCTGATGCCGGCGCGCACTTGACGCTGTTCTGCGATGCGGGCTATGCGATGTATTTCCTCGGCCGCTGGGTGCGCCAGCTCGGCCGCTTCACCCTGCCGCACGCGATCCGCAAGCTGACCTGCGACGTAGCCGATGTCTATGGCATTCTCGATCGCGGCCGCCTGACGCCCGGGGCCTGGGCTGACATGATCCTGTTCGACCCCGAGCGCATCGGCATTTCCAAGCCCAGGCGGATCGCCGACCTGCCGGCCGGCGCCACCCGCCTCGTACGTTCGGCGCCGGGCCTGGACGGTGTCTGGGTGAACGGCCGGTCGGTGTTCGACGGGGCGGACTACACCCGGGAAACGCCCGGCCAGGTGCTGCGCGCGTTCAGCGCTACCGCACCGCGCCTGGCGATGCCCACGGCGCGAGCGGCGTAATCGATGTCAATGCTGCTCAAGCACCAACATCAATCCTTGTAAACACTTGAGAGCCCGAGAAGATTTCGATGTCCACCACGAGCGAACGGCTGAGTGGCGCTTTGGCAGATCGGACGAGCGGTTGAACGAAGGGCGTGATCGACGCGTCCAATCGCGACTTTCAAGGCAAAATCCGCCTGAAGGTTAAGCCAGTACTGCGGAGACTGTCCCAAAGCGCGGCCGAGCCGCAGCGCCAGCTCCGCGGTGATCGGACGCGTCCCTTTGAGCACATGCGAAATTCGCAGCGGGGCCACGCCTAAACCGCGAGCCAACGCGACTTGAGAGATGCCCAGTTCTTCAAGGGACTCCTTGAGAAATTTCCCGGGGTGTATCGGCGGCAACCCATTCTTGATCACGTTGAACCTTTATCGGTGGTAGTCGACGATTTCAACATCAAAGGCATCGCTCTGTTCAAAGCGGAAGCAAATGCGTCATTGGGAATTCACTCGAATACTCCACTGGCCTCGACGGTCCCCGATCAATGCTTCCAATTGACTGGACGGGGGCATCCGTAAATCCTCGACCCGCGTTGCTGCACCCAATTGGGTCAGTCGCCTGGCCGCGCGTACGCGGATCTCGGGCGGGATGCGTCGCGATTTTTCCGTCGCGTAGAAACGTTCTGTTTCGGTGCTCCGGCTGATTGAAGTCCGCCATCAGACCGGCGCCGGCGCCATCTCAAATCGGCGGGTGAGCAATTCAAACGGCACCGCGTTCGAAGTGCCCAAGCCGTTTTTCGCAAGCAACTCCGGGATCAGGTCCTTGAGCTTGACGACCAGTGCCTCAAGTGTTTCCGACTCCGTAACCAAACCGGGGACATCATCGCTGGTCGCCACCCAAACGGCAGCTTCGTCATCCCATTCCGCGCGCACGAACAATGGTTTCATTGCAAATCTCGGAAGATTGAATCAGATTCGGGATTGTATCGATACGGGGTTCGGCGCTGCGGGCCTGTACCACTAACGCGACAACCGAAGCCGGTGTGCTTTACGCGCGCGCACGCTATCGCTATCCTTTTGCTCCTTCACCCGTTCGGGTTTGTACGCAACATTATTCAGGAGGTCGGCATGACGTAAATGTCCACTTGATGAGGAAGACTTCATGTCCCGCACTTTTCGTCGCCGCTCCGCGCTTTACGAGGACTCCTTGGTGCTGCGCGACCGGGATAGTCGCTGGACCGTTGTGTGCGAACTCGACGCACGCCGACGCGCAGGCCGCAAAGCCATCGCCCTGTTTCACTCCGACGCCAACGAGACCATGCGAAGCGCCGCACCTGCGTGGTATCGCAAGCACTTCGACCGTCGTATCAATACGTTCAACGACCGCATGCTGCGCCGATGGATCGCCGATACCGGTTTCGATCCGGTGTTCGACATCAAACATCGGCACTGCGCGAACTGGAGCTGGTGGTAGCAACAAGCGCCGGCCCGCAGCAAGGCGCGATGTCACAAACGCCTGCATCGGCACCCCGGCCGCATCGCCATTCCTGCGGCAAATGTTCCAGTCTCGGATACCTCCTTGACGGCTCAAGTCGCGGGAAAGCGGGCCGGACTCAACCGGCCATTACGCCGGCGCAGCCGCATTTACGCCTCGACTTGGGCCTTGACGCTGCGGGTGAAGAAAAAGCCGGCGCCCAGCAGCAGCGACAGCAAGCCAAGCGACCAAAGCAGCAGATTCACGATACACACCGCCGAATGAACATGGCCGGCAGTCTAGACCGGGCCGAAGTTCCGCCGTCGATTCGGGACTTGCGGGTGGGCTCAGGCGCGACGGTTTTCATGGCGCGGCAGGTAGGAAAGGCTTGCGCAGACTACACCACTGGCTTGACGTATCTTCGTGGACCACACACGAACCGGTGCGCGACCGCTTATTCCGGCTCGATACCGGCATCCTTGATGCGCTTGCCCCAGATGACAAGTTGCGCCCGGACGAAGCCGGCCAGTTGTTCCGGAGTCGAAGGCGTCACGTCGGCGGCGAAGCCGGCGATCTTTTCACGAATCTCCGGCTTGGCCAGCGCGCGGCGCACCTCGGTACTCAGGCGGTTGACGATTTCCGTCGGCGTGCCGGCCGGTGCGAACATCGCCACCCAGGCGATCAACTCGAAGCCGGCCAGCGCCGGGGTCTCGGCCATGGTCGCAAGCTCCGGCATGATGCTCGAGCGCTTTTCACTCGATACCGCCAGCGCACGGAGCTTGCCGGATTTCACCAGCGCCTGGCCGGCCGCCATGTCGGTCACCGCATAGCTGATCTGCTCGCCCAGAAGGTCGGTCATCGCCTGCGGCGAGCTTTTGTAGGGGGTGGCGATCACGTCAAGGCCGGCGGCCTTGGCAAAGGCCGCGCCGGTGACCTGGCCGATGCTGTTGCCATAGCCGTAGGAAACCTTGCCCGGGCGTGCGCGGCTGTAGTCGATCAGTTCCTGCAGCGAATTCACGGGAAGCTTGGGGTTCACCACCACGATCACCGGGATGTGCATGATGCCGCCCACCGGCGCGAAATCGCGGATCGGGTCGTAGCTTAACTTCTTGAACAGATGCGGGTTGGCCGAATGCGAGGTGTTGGTGGTGACCAGCAGGGTATAGCCATCGGCCGGCGCCGCGGCCACCAGTTCGGCGCCGATGCGCGCCGAGCCGCCGGGCTTGTTGTCGATCACAAAATTCTGACCAAGCGCCAAGCGCAGCTCATCGGCCACCAGGCGTGCCACGATGTCGGTGGCCGCACCTGGAGCGAAAGGCACCACGACTTTCACCGGGCGCGCCGGATAGGCCTGGGCGCAGACTGTCTGCGCTGCTGCGAACGAGGCTACAAACGTCGCAATGATCAACAAGGGCTTGCGCATGATGCCTGGCACTCCTCTATCTGGTGGGACAACATTGATTCGGGATCAATGCCCGCTTCACGAAACCCGCAACCCCGGGCCTGATGGTTCGATCTTTCGCAACCCTGCGGCGCGCAATCGCAGTAGCGGGCCAGGTCGGACGCGGCCGCCGCGACCAGGCGCGACAGGAACCACAAGCTCGCGGGCACTTTCAGGACGTCCCGACGTTTCTGGCCTGGGCGAAAGTATACGCGGCGCCTGTTGGCCCGGTCCGGATTTGAAGTTGCCGGAGCCAAGTGCTATCGTGCGCCAGTCGCCTCGCAGGTTGCGCACCATGGAAGACCGCCCTACCGCCTTGGAGAACCCGCCGTCGCCCGCGCGCCGTGACTGGCTGAGGTCAGGGCTGGCAGGAGCCGCCTTGTTCGCCCCCGGCCCATTCGCACGGGTTTGGGCCCAAACCGCGCAAGGCCCGCAACTGCAGCGACTGCCCAAGATTGCATTGGTCATCGGCAACGGCAAGTATCGGCAGTCGCCCCTCAAGAACCCCGGCAATGATGCGCGCGCCATCGGTGAAACCCTGACCGCTCTCGGTTTTGAAGTGGCGATCCGTCTTGACGCCGATCGGGCGACCATGGAAGCCGCGTTGGCGACGTATGTCGACACGCTCGCCAAGCGCAAGTGCGCCGGCCTTTTCTATTACGCCGGGCACGGCATCCAGCTGGCATGGAAGAATTACCTGCTGCCGGTGGATGCGAACGTGACTTCAGCCAAGGAAGTTCGACAACAGGGGATCGAGCTCAATGCCCTGATGGCCGGCCTCGTCAAGGCTGCCAATCCGTTCAACCTGGTGATCCTCGATGCCTGCCGCGACAACCCCTTTGGCAGCGCCGGGCAACCCGAGCAAAAAGGCTTGAGCCAGATGGATGCGCCGCTCGGCACGCTGCTGGCCTATGCGACCGCGCCCGGCAACACCGCCAGCGACGGCGCAGGTACGAACGGGCTCTACACCGAGAACCTGTTGAAGGAAATGCGGGTTGCCGAAGCACGCGTCGAGGACGTGTTCAAGCGGGTACGGCTGGCGGTGCGTCGCGCCTCGCAGGGCGCACAGATTCCGTGGGAAAGCACCTCGCTGGAGGAAGACTTTTACTTTCTGCCACCCGGCAACCTGGTCAAGCCGGGGGACGCCGAACGGGCGCAGCAATTCGCCGAACAATTGAAGATCTGGGAGTCGATCGAAACCGCAAGCACCGTGGCGCCGTTCGAAGCCTACCTGCGGCGTTACCCCAGCGGCCTGTTCTCGGAATTGGCGCAACTGCAACTCGACCGCCTGCTGACTGCGGAGGGCGAAAAGCCGGTGCGAATCGCCGCCGCGACGGGCAACCCCTACAGTGCCGGTACCGCCCGCAGCGACACCGCGTTTCGGGTGGGCGACCTGTTTGTCTATCGCTTGTCCGATCGCATCAGCGGCAACTTCAAGCGTCAGGCTTCCTACCGCGTAACTGCGGTGACCGACCAGGAAGTGGTTTACGGTCGCGGCCAGTACACCACCGATCTGCTGGGCAACTTGCGGCGCGCCGGCGACGGGCGCCGGTATACCGGATATCAGGCCCTGCCCACCGAATATGCGGTCGGCAAGCAATGGAGTACGCGTTTCCGCGTGGTCAGCGCGAGCGACCTCCACTTCGACTCGGAATACACCTTCCGCGTAGTCGCCAAAGAGCGCATCACGGTGCCCGCCGGCAGCTTCGAGTGTTACCGGGTCGAAGGCAAGGGCCTGAGCCGGCCCCTGTTCGGATCGTCGAGTACCACGCTGCTTTTCCACTATTGGATGGCGCCCGACAAATGCCGGCGCTATATCAAGTCGGAGATCGAGCGCATCGCCTACGGCGCGCGCGGACCCGGCGTTCTGGAGAACGATCGCCATGAACTGGAGTCGTTCAGGCAGGCCTGATCGGCCCGCACCGGGCGCCGGGTAAAGTGGCAAGACCGATTCCGGGTTGCCCCCGGCCGGCCTGGTTCATTCGCCGTCGCCAAAGACAACTCCTTCGACCCAAACCGGTTACACAGATGAAGCAAGACCATGTTGACGTGCTCATTGTCGGGGCCGGCCTCTCCGGCATCGGCGCGGGCTACCACCTGCAGAAGAATTGCCCCGGCAAGAGCTTCACGATCCTCGAAGGACGCGAATCGATCGGAGGCACCTGGGACCTGTTCCGCTATCCCGGCATCCGCTCCGATTCCGACATGTATACCCTGGGCTACTCGTTCCGGCCGTGGCAAGAGGCCAAGGCGATTGCCGACGGCCGCTCGATCCTCAACTATGTGCGCGAAACCGCGCGCGAGAACGGCATCGACCGCAAGATCCGCTTCGGGCACCGCGTGACCTCCGCCGCCTGGTCGTCGCAGGATGCGCGCTGGACGGTGGAAGCCGTGCGCGCACCGGACAATGAAGTGGTGCGCATCACCTGCAATTTCCTCTTCATGTGCGCCGGCTACTACAGCTACCAGGGCGGTTACGAGCCGGAATTCCCGGGCCGCGCGCGCTTCGCCGGGCGCGTCGTGCATCCGCAACAATGGACTTCCGACATCGATTACGCCCGCAAGCGTGTAGTAGTCATCGGCAGCGGCGCCACCGCCATTACCCTGGTGCCTGAACTGGCCAGGCAGGCCGCGCACGTGACCATGCTGCAACGCTCGCCCACCTACGTGGTATCGCGCCCGGCGGTCGACCGCGTCGCCGACTTCCTGCGGCGCGCCCTGCCGGCGAAGCTCGCCTATGCCCTGGTGCGCTGGAAAAACGTGCTGTGGGGCATGTTCATCTACAAACGCTGCAAGAGCAAACCGGAACGCATGAAGCGCTTCATCGTCGCCATGGTGCGAGCTCAACTGGGGCCCGACTACGATGTGGCCAGGCACTTCACGCCGCGCTACAACCCGTGGTCGCAACGCATGTGCCTGGTGCCCGATGGCGACCTGTTCGAGGCCATCAAGTGCGGGCGCGCCTCGGTGGTCACCGACACCATCGACACCTTCACCGAGAAAGGCATTCGCCTGGCCTCCGGCGCCGAACTCGATGCCGACCTGATCGTCACCGCCACCGGCCTCAAGCTCGAAGTGCTGGGCGGCCTGGCGGTGTCTGTAGATAGCCAACCGGTGGATTTTTCAAAGGCGATGACCTACAAGGGCATGATGTATGCCGGCGTGCCCAACCTGGCTTCGGCCTTCGGTTACACCAATGCCTCCTGGACCCTCAAGGCCGACCTCACCTGCGAATACGTGTGCCGCCTCTTGAACCACATGGAGAAAACCGGCGCGAGGCAATGCACGCCGCGCTTGAACGACCCCGAAGTCAAGCCGCAGCCGTGGGTGGATTTCAGTTCGGGATACTTCCTGCGCGCAATCGACAAGCTGCCCAAGCAGGGTTCGAAGCGGCCGTGGAAGCTGTATCAGAATTACGCGCTCGACATCGTCACCCTGAAGTTCGGCGCGGTGACCGATGAGGCGATGGAGTTTTCCGGCGGGTAGCGGCACGCATTCCTGTCGGTCGGCACAGCGCCGCGCGCGCTTGTGCAAATCCGGTGCGTGTTGTCAGGCCGAGAGGCCGCAGTCGCCACCCCGCAGGCCCCTATGTCCGACCAACGCGAGCCATGCCGTCAAGATACGCTCGCGGCGGCCTCGACGACACCACGCTCGCATAATGCCGCGATCGCCTGGGCGTCATAGCCAATACCCGCAAGAATCTCCACCGTGTGCTGGCCCAACAGGGGCGGCGCGCTTCCCGATTGCGACGGCTTGCCTTCGAAGCGCACCGGAAAGGCCACGCTCGGCAATTCCCCCACTAGCGGATGTTCGGTTGTCTGCAGCAGACCGCGCGTGGCCACCTGCGGATGATGCAGGGCCTCTTCAAGGGTGTGAATCGGCGAGCAGGGCACGCCGGCCGCCCGACACTGCGCGATCCAGTGCGCCACCGGCTTCTCCCCGATCTTCGCCTGCACCAGCGCCACGGTTTCGTCAAAACGGTCGACCCGCGCCGTGTTGGTGGCGAAACGCGGGTCATCGACCACATCTTCCAGGCCCACCAGCGGGCAGAAGCGGCGCCACTGTGCGTCGTTGCCCACCCCGATCATCAGGGGCCCGTCGGCAGCATTGAAGGCCTGGTAGGGCGTGAGCGCGGGATGGCCGGTGCCCATCGGCACCGGCGACTTGCCGGTAGCCCAGTAGTTTTGCGCCATGTAGCCCATCAGCCCCATCGCGGTGGCCAGGAGCGAGATTTCGATATAGGCGCCGCGCCCGCTGCGGCCGCGCTCGATCAGCGCCGCCAGCACCCCGGTCAGGGCGTGCGCGCCGGTGCATAAATCCACCGGTGAAAAGCTCGCGCGCGCCAAACCGCCACCGGGAACACCCATGGTGCTGAGCATGCCGGAAAACGCCTGCAACATGACGTCATAGCCCGGGCTTTCGCCCAACGGGCCATCGCGGCCATAGCCCGACACTTCAACATAGATCAGGCGCGGGTTGAGCGCGGCCAGAGTTGCATAATCCACACCGAGGCGCGCCGCGGTGCCGGAGCCGAAGCCTTGCAGCACGATGTCGGCCGATTCGACCAACTGGTGCACGATGCGGCGGCCCTCGGCGGTCTTCAAGTCGATGGCGAGACTCTTCTTGTTGTGATTGACCGAGAGAAATGTCGCGGAAAGCCCGGCCATCTGCGGCAACCAGCCGCGGGTGTCGTCGCCGCTTCCGGTCGGCTCGACCTTGATCACTTCCGCGCCGAGTTCGCCCAGCGACTGGCCGCACAGCGGCCCGGCGAGAACTTTGGAGATGTCGATGACACGCAGGCCTTGCAAGGGGTGCATTTTTGTCAATCCCGGTTTGGTTTGGCGGCGTACGCCCGCAGGCGAAAAAGCCGCGCAATGTTCTGTGCGTCGATCACTGGCATTGCAGCGCCTGCGTTCTCAATTTCTGCGACTGATGCGCGAAAGCAATTCGGTGCGGCCCTGGAAACCCCGCAAGCTGCCTGGCGGGTAGCCTGACCAATACATCCTTGCATTTTGAATTCGCCATGTTGAATATGCAAGGATGCTGCGAGGGCGCAGAGCCTGACGGCAGCGGACCTGCACCGCGGCCGGGTGCCTTACATGCTGCGCCGATATTGCCCGCCGACCTGGAACAGCGCGTCGGTGATCTGGCCCAGCGAACACACCCGCGCCGCGTCCATCAGTACGGTGAACACATTCCGATTGTCAATCACCGCCTGCTGCAGCTCGGCCAGCAATTTCGGCGCCAGCGCCTTGTTGCGTTCATGGAAGGCGGCCAGCCTGGCAAGTTGCGACTGCTTTTCTTCGTCGGTGGAGCGGATCAGCTCGATTACCTGCGGCATGCCGGAATCGTGCGGATTGCGGAAGGTATTGACGCCGATGATCGGGTAGGAGCCGTCGTGCTTCTTGTGTTCGTAGAACATCGACTGCTCCTGGATCTGGCCGCGCTGGTAGCCGGTTTCCATCGCACCGAGCACACCGCCGCGCTCGGAGATCGCCTCGAATTCCTTGAGTACGGCCTCCTCGACCAAGTCGGTCAGTTCCTCGATGATGAACGAACCCTGGTTGGGGTTCTCATTCTTGCCGATGCCCCATTCCCGGTTGATGATCAGCTGGATCGCCATCGCGCGGCGCACGCTTTCCTCGGTCGGGGTGGTGATGGCCTCGTCGTAGGCATTGGTGTGCAGCGAGTTGGTGTTGTCGTAGGTCGAGATCAGCGCCTGCAGGGTGGTGCGGATGTCGTTGAAGGCGATTTCCTGGGCATGCAGGCTGCGGCCGGAAGTTTGCGAATGGAACTTGAGTTTCTGGCTGCGCTCGTTGCCGCCGTATTTGTTCTTGATGGTGGTAGCCCAGATGCGCCTGGCGACGCGGCCGATGACCGAATACTCCGGGTCCATGCCGTAGGAAAAGAAAAACGACAGGTTGGGCGCGAAATCGTCGATGTGCATGCCGCGCGCCAGATAGGCCTCGACGAAGGTGAAGCCATTCGACAGCGTGAAGGCCAGTTGCGACAGCGGATTGGCGCCGGCCTCGGCGATGTGATAGCCGGAGATCGAAACCGAATAAAAATTGCGCACCTTGTGGTGCACGAAATACTCCTGGATGTCGCCCATGACCTTCAGGCTGAACTCGGTCGAGAAGATGCAGGTGTTCTGGCCCTGGTCTTCCTTGAGGATGTCGGCCTGCACCGTGCCGCGCACGTTCTCCAGCACCCAGGCGCGGATTTTCGCGGCTTCGTCCGCGCTCGGCTCGCGGCCGTTGTCCGCCTTGAACTTGTCAAGATTCTGGTCGATCGCGGTGTTCATGAAAAACGCCAGGATGGTCGGCGCCGGGCCGTTGATGGTCATCGACACGCTGGTGTTGGGCGAGCACAGGTCGAAGCCGCCGTAGACCACCTTCATGTCGTCCAGCGTTGCGATGGATACGCCGGAGTTGCCGACCTTGCCGTAGATGTCGGGCCGCAGCGCCGGATCGTTGCCATACAGCGTGACCGAGTCGAAGGCGGTCGACAGACGCTTGGCCGGCATGTCCTTTGAAACATGATGAAAGCGCCGGTTGGTGCGAAACGGATCGCCTTCGCCGGCGAACATGCGGGTCGGGTCCTCGTTCTCGCGCTTGAAGGCGAACACCCCGGCGGTGAACGGGTAGGAGCCCGGCACGTTTTCCAGCATCAGCCAATTGAGCAACTCGCCGTGGTCGGTGAAGCGCGGCAACGCAACCTTGCGCACCTTGGTGCCAGAGAGCGAAGTGTAGGTGAGAGCGGTGCGGATTTCCTTGTCGCGGATCTTCACCACGTATTCGTCGCCGGCGTAGGCTTTTTGCATGTCCGGCCACTGGGCCAGCAGCTTTTTGGCCGCAGCGTCCTGCTTCGACTCACGCTCGGCCACCAGGGCGTCGAGCGAGGCTACTTGCTCATTGCACTCGGCCGCCAGCATGGCGGCGGCGCCTTGCAGTTGCTGGCGCTCACGCGCCAGGCGTGCCTGCAGGCGCACATGCGCGTGATAGCCGCGCACGGTGTCGGCAATCTCGGCCAGGTAACGCACACGCTGCGGCGGCACCACCGGCGTCTGGTTGCTCGAAGCCTTGACCCTGGCCCTGGGCAGGCGGCCCGCGCCGACCTGCAAGCCGAGTTCCTGCAACTTGGGCAACAGGCCCTGATACAACGCGGTGACGCCGTCGTCATTGAAGCGGCTGGCCATGGTGCCGTAGACGGGCATGTCGTCCGGGCTCGAACTCCAGGCCTCGCGATTGCGCTGGTATTGCTTGCGCACATCGCGCAAGGCATCGGCGGCGCCTTTGCGGTCGAACTTGTTGATCGCCACGAAATCGGCGAAGTCGAGCATGTCGATCTTTTCCAGTTGCGAGGCGGCACCGAATTCCGGCGTCATCACATACAGGCTGGTGCCGACCAGCGGCACGATGGCCGCATCACCCTGGCCGATACCGGAAGTCTCCACCAGGATCAGGTCGAAGCCGGCCACCTTGCAGGCGGCGATCACGTCGGGCAATGCCTTCGAAATCTCGCTGCCGGCTTCACGCGTGGCCAGCGAGCGCATGAAAATATTGGGGTGGGCGATCGCATTCATGCGAATGCGGTCACCCAGCAAGGCGCCGCCGGACTTGCGGCGCGACGGGTCGATCGAGATCACTGCCAGTTTCAGGGTCTCGTTGTGATCGAGCCTGAAGCGACGGATCAGTTCATCGGTGAGGGAGCTCTTGCCGGCGCCGCCGGTGCCGGTGATGCCGAGCGTCGGCGTTTTAACCTGGGCGGCGGCGGTGAGCAATTCCTCATGCAGGGCAGGATCGGCCTTGCCATTCTCAAGCGCGGTGATCAGTTGCGCCAGGGCGCGGCGATTGGCTTGAGCCGAACCGCGAATCGCGGCCAGGCTTGCCGGCGCGTAGGTCGAGAGATCGACGTCGCAGCGCGCCAGCATGTCCCAGATCATGCCCAGGAGACCCATTTTCTGGCCATCCTCGGGCGAGTAGATGCGCGTCACGCCATAGTCGTGCAGTTCCTTGATCTCGGCCGGCACGATCACCCCGCCGCCGCCGCCGAATACCTTGACATGCGCGCCGCCACGCTCCCTGAGCAGGTCGATCATGTACTTGAAGTACTCGACATGCCCGCCCTGGTAGGACGACATGGCGATACCCTGGGCATCCTCCTGCAACGCCGTGGTGACCACATCGTCCACCGAGCGGTTGTGGCCCAGGTGGATCACCTCAGCGCCCTGCGCCTGCAGGATGCGCCGCATGATGTTGATGCTGGCGTCGTGGCCGTCGAACAGCGAAGCTGCGGTGACAAAGCGCACCTTGTTGGCAAGCTTGGGGGATTCGAGCTGCTTGTGGACGGAAAGGTCGGTCATGGCGGATTGTCTCGTTGGTAGTTCGGTGCGTATCAAAAGCGGATCGCCAGCGACGTTTGATTGTATGCCCCGGTGACGCCTAGCGCGGATATTGCAGGCCCGCGGTCAAGGCCTGGCAGGGGCCGCTCCCCGAGGGCAGGCCGCTTGGAACGACCCGCGATTTACCTCATCGAGGAGGCGCAAGACTACTTAACGTTTACGTAAACGTCAATTAGAACACCTCCTGCCGACCTTGGGCAGCGCTTTTCCCGGGCCTGCGGCGGCCAAACGGCATCACGCTTGACCCGCCGCAAGCGGCCGACTACATTGACCGACCCGCCACACCACACCGAAAGCCCGCGCCATGAGTATCGCAAGCACGCCGCAGGACCAGGCAAGCACGCCCGATGCGATGAAGAATCGCTGCGCCCGTTTCGAAGCCCTGACGCCGCTGCCGATCCAGAAGGATGCCTCGATCCCGCTGGCGGCGCTCGACCTGGTATATGCACGCAAACTGTTGCCGGTGATCGGGCTCGAGGGCGGCGCCGCTACCCCGATCACCAGCAGCGCGCCGATCCTCGGTGCCGCCGGCATCACCATGACCTACGCGGTGTGCCCGCCGGGGCAGGGCCCGGGCCTGCACGCCCACAAGGCCACCTATGAAACGTTCGTGGTGATGCAGGGCGAGTTCGAGTTCACCTGGGGCGAGACCGGCCAGGAGGCTCTGCGCCTGCCGCGCCTGGGCGTGCTGTCGGTGCCACCGGGCGTCACCCGTGCGTTTCGCAACGTCGGCACCGATGAAGGCATCCTGCTGGTGGTGATTTCGGGCGGTGCGCACAACATGCAGGACATCCACATGCCGGCTGCGGCCGCCCACGCGATCCACGCGGCCTCGCCGGCGTTCATGCGGCGCCTGGCTGACAGCGGCATTACCTACAGCGGCGAATTGGTCTGAGGTAAACCTCCGCGACGGTCAGTGTCACGCGCGGCCGGCCCTGCGCGTTCCAGCGGCCACGCCCCGGGCGGCCAGCCCTCGCGCACTCGCGCACTGAATCGGCAGGCGAAGAAATCGCAGGGGCGTTGACAGCTCGCGCTTGGCGGGCGTAGGATACGGTTTAAACACTGTATAAAACAGTGTTTAAACCTTGCTCCAACCAGGCCCTGTCTCTTATACACATCTCCGAGCCCACGAGACTAAGGCGAATCTCGTATGCCGTCTTCTGCTT